>VOFH01004157.1_pt1 | contig 131674 bp, 196 predicted proteins | sample 5384091 | NCBI WGS metagenome assembly VOFH01 (sample SAMN12384727, study PRJNA508395) | human gut metagenome | isolation source: healthy gut G | host: Homo sapiens
CCTCCTTGTCTGCTTGATAAACTGAAAGTTGTAGATTAGTCCCCACACGATTTCCAAACAATTAAAGTTTTCTGGAATTGGTGGTACACACGAATAAATATTTAATTCAGATGCCTTTATTGTAATTACTCCTTCAGAGCATAGCCATTCGCAATTTACTAATTTTTCTAATTCCGTAGGCAAAATGGTTGTGCAAATCACGATTGAATCTCCTGCAAGAACTAATTCTTCTGCCCCATTGTTTTCTACGATTTCTGTATCATCGTGCAGAGCAACACGCACCCACGCTATGTTAGGCATTAACTCAATCTTTTGTAGCATATCCCATATTTCAGAAAGAGTCGGTCGCCCAAATTCCCATTGGTTCGAGCAATGGAGTCCTCTTCTGTATTTCCATTGAAAAATTCATCGAGCGTTAGTAATGGAAAACGTTCTTCATTTTCTTCCAATATTTTTTTGAATGTACCCAACTCTATCATAATCACAATTCTCCTTTCAAATTTCGATTTCCTGTTCCGTTTCTTCCATTTTACCACAATTCCGAGAGCGTGGAAATAGCGAGTTTTCCGGGCTGATTTCCGACCTTATGGATATACGGGGCGGGCGGTCTTTTAGGTGTAGACTTAGGGTAGTTCATCGATGAGCTGCACCTTAGAAAAATGAATGACCGTCCGAAAAGGAATACCCCGGCAGGGGAAGCACCGCAACGAGCCACTTCGGGACAAAATGTCCCGAAGTGCGGGGAGCGTGCCAACGCTGGAACACGCCGCAGGAATGGGGCAGGAAGCCTTTTCGGGGAGAACGGCTAAGGAAAAATGGAGGGAACACATGAGAGAGAACCCATATAAACGACTGCCGCCCATAGAACGCAGGCAGGACGGTTCCCTTTTACCGCATGACACCGGCACAGAGGAAACAGGCAAACACCCTGATCCGCCGGGAGTGCTGTAACTATGAGGACGGGAACTGTATGCCCCTTGACGATGGGGATACCCACACCTGCCCCCAGACCATTTCTTTCTCGGTCTGCTGTAAGTGGTTCCGCTGGTCGGTCTTACCGCAAATCGGGACGCTGGAAGCAGAGATTTTCCGGGATAAGGACTTGAAACGCTGTGCGGTCTGCGGCAGAGTGTTCGTCCCAAAGTCCAACCGGGCGAAATATTGTCCCGACTGTGCCGCCAGAGTTCACAGGCGGCAGAAAGCGGAAAGTGAACGGAAAAGGAGGTCTGCTGTGGACAGTTAGGCAGGAAAGGAAAAGCCTTTATTCATAAGGCTTCCAGAGGGCAGAACCGGGGCAGGTCATATAAAATATCGTCTGCCCCCGGAAATGCCCTCCTAACTGTCCACAAAACACAGTATGACAAACACTATTTATATTCATCAGCCGGAGAAATCGGTCAGCTTCACCCGGCTCCCGAATTTCCTCTTTGAAGCCCCTACATTTACGCCCCTGTCCAATGAAGCAAAGCTACTGTACGCCTTTATCCTGCGCCGGACGGAGTTATCCCGCAAGAACGGCTGGGCGGACGAGTACGGGCGGATTTACCTGTACTACCCAATCTGCGAGGTAGTGGAGCTGCTCCACTGTGGGCGGCAGAAAGCCGTCAACACCCTGCGGGAATTGCAGTATGCGGGGCTTGTGGAGATACAGAAGCAGGACTGTGGAAAACCCAACCGCATTTACCCAAAATCCTATGAAGCGGTTCCAAACACCGACTTCAAGAAATCCCGTTATGGAACGCCGGAGGACTGAAAAGCGCACCTGACAAGTACGATAATCAATCCTCTTGGAGTACGAAAACCGGACGGAAGATAGAAATACAGAGATTAAAAGATTTATTCATATCTAATCCATTCCAATCCTATCAGAGATAATTCCGGCGGGATTTTCCTGTGGAAAAGTCCCGGAAAGGAAAGGAACGGGGAAAGGAGCTTTATGGCACAACACGCAATTTTGCGGTTTGAGAAACACAAGGGCAACCCGGCAAGGCCGCTGGAAGCCCACCACGAACGGCAAAAAGAGCAATACGCCAGCAACCCCGACATTGATACCAGCCGAAGCAAATACAACTTCCACATCATCAAGCCGGAGGGACGCTACTACCACTTCATTCAGAGCCGGATTGAACAGGCGGGGTGCCGAACCCGCAAGGACAGTACCCGGTTTGTGGACACGCTGATTACCGCCAGCCCGGAGTTTTTCAAGGCAAGTCCCCAAAGGAGATAGCGGCCTTTTTCCAGAGGGCGGCGGATTTCCTAATTGACCGGGTGGGCCGGGAAAACATCGTTTCGGCTATGGTACACATGGATGAAAAAACGCCCCATCTGCATTTGGTCTTTGTGCCGCTGACAAAGGACAACCGCCTGTGCGCCAAAGAAATTATCGGCAACCGGGCCAAGCCTGACGAAGTGGCAGGACGATTTTCACGCCTGTATGGTGGAGCAGTACCCCGACCTGGAGCGTGGGGAAAGCGCAGCAAGACGGGCCGGAAGCATATCCCCACCCGGCTGTTCAAACAGGCGGTCAACCTCTCCAAACAGGCGAGGGCCATTGAAGCCGGTTCTCTCCGGCATTACCCCGCTGAACGCCGGAAAGAAGAAAGAGGAAGCCCTCTCCATGCTGAAAAAGTGGTTTCCGCAGATGGAGAACTTCTCCGGGCAACTGAAAAAATACAAGGTCACAATCGATGACCTGTTAGCGGAAAATGAAAAGCTGGAAGCAAGGGCCAAAGCCAGTGAAAAAGGCAAGATGAAAGATACGATGGAACGGGCGAAGTTAAAAAGCGAACTGGACGATATGCGGCGGCTGGTTGACCGTATCCCGCCGGAGATTTTAGCGGAACTGAAACGGCAACAGCGGCAGCATGGAAAGGAAAGGTGATCTTATAAGTAATATCAGATACAAAAAGGAAATCGAAATCGTGACTTTTCAGGAAAGGAAATCACACTGGAAAATCTCTCCCCGGTGTACGCCGGAACAGGAAGCAGCCAAACGCCGGGAACTGGAACAGCAGCTTTATGAGGTGTTCCGCAAGTACGCCGACAAGCGGGAGAGTGAGGAAGCCGGGGACATAAGGTTTTCCAAACCCATCATTGATTTGCGGGGCTGCTGGCGGTATAATAGAACTGTCAGCAGCTCCGTTTTTTTAAGAAAAGGAGCGACAATATGAACAATCGGATAGACGCAATCTATGCAAGACAATCGGTAGACAAAAAGGACAGCATTTCCATTGAAAGCCAGATTGAATTTTGCAAATACGAGTTGAAAGGCGGTAACTGCAAGGAATACACAGACAAAGGGTACAGCGGCAAGAACACAGACCGTCCGAAGTTTCAAGAACTGGTGCGGGACATCAAGCGGGGCTTGATTGCAAAGGTCGTGGTTTACAAGCTCGACCGTATCAGCCGTTCCATTCTGGACTTTGCCAACATGATGGAGCTGTTCCAGCAGTACAATGTGGAGTTTGTGTCCTCTACGGAAAAGTTTGATACCTCCACGCCGATGGGGCGGGCGATGCTGAATATCTGTATCGTGTTCGCCCAGCTTGAACGGGAAACGATACAGAAGCGGGTAACGGACGCTTACTACTCCCGCAGTCAGCGGGGCTTTAAGATGGGCGGGAAAGCCCCTTACGGCTTCCATACGGAGCCTATCAAGATGGACGGTATCAACACAAAGAAGCTGGTGGTAAACCCGGAGGAAGCGGCCAATATCCGGCTGATGTTTGAGATGTACGCCCAGCCCACAACCTCCTACGGGGACATTACCCGGTACTTTGCCGAACAGGGGATTTTGTTCCATGGCAAAGAGCTGATACGCCCCACGCTGGCGCAGATGTTACGCAATCCTGTCTATGTGCAGGCAGACCTTGATGTGTACGAATTTTTCAAAAGTCAAGGTACAGTCATTGTCAATGACGTTGCCGATTTTACGGGCATGAACGGCTGCTATCTGTATCAAGGGCGAGATGTAAAGGCCAGCAAGAAAAACGACTTAAAAGACCAAATGCTGGTACTGGCTCCCCATGAGGGCATCGTCCCCTCCGACATCTGGCTGACCTGCCGCAAGAAGCTGATGAACAACATGAAAATCCAGTCTGCCCGGAAAGCCACCCCACATGGCTGGCAGGAAAAATCAAGTGCGGGAACTGCGGGTATGCTCTTATGAGTATCTACAATCCCTCCGGCAAACAGTATCTCCGCTGCACAAAACGGCTGGACAATAAAAGCTGTGCCGGGTGCGGGAAAATCATCACTTCGGAACTGGAAACGGTTGTTTATCAGCAGATGGTAAAGAAACTGGCAAGCTACAAGACGCTGACAGGCAGAAAGAAAGCGGCAAAGGCAAACCCGAAAATTGCCGCCCTGCAAGTGGAACTTGCCCATGTGGACAGCGAGATTGAAAAGCTGGTGGACAGTCTGACGGGGCAAACAATGTCCTGTTCTCCTATGTGAATGTGAAGATAGCGGAACTGGACGGGCGCAAGCAGGAACTTCTGGCAAGGATAGCGGAGTTGACTGTGGAGGCCATCAGCCCGGAACAGGTCAGCCAGATTTCCGGCTACCTCGACACCTGGGAGAATGTATCCTTTGATGACAAGCGGCGTGTGGTGGATTTGATGATTACCACCATAGCCGCCACAAGCGACAGCTTGAACATCACATGGTTGAAGACGCCGCCCGATCCGGGATTACTTAAGATACTGGCAAAGCAGCGGTTAGACAGCTGCTTAGAGATTGTGAAAGAAGATTATGATATGGAATACAGTTTATATTTGGTAAAACAGATCGGCATTTATGCCGCGGGGGAACCGAAAAATTAATAGAACATTTAAAAGAACTTCACAGCAGTTAGTTGTGGAGTTTTTTTTAATAACATAACATTTTATAACAAACGTTACGATGGAAAGGATGAATATTATGAAAGAGAAAGTAAATGTGACAGGGCTACCGGAAACGATGATTCAGACCCTGTATGCGCGGGCGAAAGAATCCGGGAAGGAAAATGCAAAGATTCATGATGACATGGCAGTCGAGATGGTGTCCAGACTGGATTATGATTTTTCCAAAGCCGATCAGGATAAGGCAATGAGCTATGGTGTGATCGCCCGGACAATCGTGTTAGATGAAATGGTAGAGAAGTATTTGAGTGGACATCCGAACACGATTGTAGTAAATATTGCAAGTGGACTGGATACAAGATGTTACCGAATGCAGGGGAAATATGTGCGCTGGTATAATGTCGATCTGCCGGAAACAATGAAGATCCGTGAAAAGTTTCTCACAGAGAACGGATCAATCAGCCAGATTGCCAAATCGGCAATGGATGCATCGTATATCGACGATATCGAGTATGGCGGTGAAAATGTATTGGTTATCATAGAGGGACTTTCCATGTATCTGAGCGAAGCCGATGTGCTGCAGATGATGTCTATTATCGAGAAAACGTTCCGAAAAGTGACGGTAATGATTGAGACGATGTCTCCTTTTGTCGTAAAGAATATAAAAGAAAAATCCATCGAGGGAAGCCGTGCGAAATTTACATGGGGTGTTAAAATGGAAAAAATTACAGAGATTTGTTCCTGCCTTTACTTATAAAGGGAGGTCAGTCTCGTAGAAGGTATGAAAAAATGTTTCCGATATATTGTGTGCTTGGAAAGATTCCGGCCATTCAGAATTTTTCCAATAAAATTATTGTGCTGGAGAGATAAAAAACAGGGGACGGGAAAAGGATTTTTCCCGCCCCCCAATTTTTTTCTTTTTTTTTCACATTTATATGTTAGAATGGTAACAAAATTGAGTGATAGTCAGAAAGGAATGGAACGATGAACAAAAAACAGGAATTATCATAGGGGTATGTACAGTGGCAGCCGTTGCGGTAGTTGCGGCGCTGAGTGTATTCTTTTATAAGGAAAATAAATCCGGCAGCAGTGACAAAGCGGTGACCAATACAGATGAAGGTGACAATCTTGCGGATGGTCAGATTTTCGATTATGAGAAAGCAGGGTATATTTCGCTTGGTAAATACAAAGGCTTGTCTGTAGATGTAGAGCCGGAGGTCTATGACATTTATGGCGCGATGATGGATGATGCGACAGAGAATGAGGTTTCAAGTAAAGATGCCATAAAGAGCGGCGATGTCGTAAATATTGACTTTACCGGCAAAAAGATGGAAAAAAATCGATGGCACCAGTGCGGAGGATACGTATGTGTGGGTTGGCAAAGGAGAGTATATTGACGACTTTGAAAATGGTATCATTGGCATGAAAAAAGGAGAGAAAAAGACGGTAGACTGTACTTTCCCGAGTGATTATGATGAAGAAGATCTTGCAGGGCAGACGGTTCAATTTACGATAACAGTAAATGATGTCGTTAATGACACGATTGCCAAAAAAGTATCTGACAATAAATGTAAAAATGTGCAGGAATATTACGACAAAGTCAAGCAAGAGCAAAAAGAAGATAATATCAGTAACAAAGGTGAACTGGTATGGGATTCCTTTAAGGAGACCTGCGAGGCAAAATCCGTGCCGGAAAACATGCTGGCGCAGTCAAAAACAGATGTAAATCTCATGTATACCAATTTTGCTGAGATGTCAGGGATGACATTGGATGAACTTTTGGAAAGTTTTGGCATGGATGAAGATGGGGTATCGGAAATCGCGGAAGACAGTGTGATCGATGTGATGATCGCTAAAAGTATTATGGCGAAAGAAAATCTTACGATGGATGATACCACCTATAAAAATAAATTGTGGACGGCTCTTGGTTACGAAGACGGCGATGATGAAAAAGTCTTTCCGATCTGGAAAAAGAGTACAAAGAAAGCCAGGGAAGCCATCCGAAAAACGATATGATGATTGAAGTGGCAAAGGATTATATTGGAGATCAGGCGAAGGTATCCGATGGAGAGACGACGAATGAGTGAAAGTAAACAGATTGACTGCTTTATCTTTCAAAAAGAAGAGACGTACGAAGCGGCAAAGAAAGAAAAATGGTCATTGACTCGATTCGAAAGAAATATGATGTAAAAAATAAACGCGTGGCGTTGAAAATCTATCAGAAGGCGGTAAAGGACAATTCCTTTTCGACGGTGATCGGCTATTCTTTTTGGAAGAATTGTACCATAATATGGAGCAGGCAAAGGTGCCGGTAAACGATCTGCCTCGCCTGCCATTGAAGGAAACGGTGGAAGAGCGTCCGGGAAAGGATATTTGCCGGCGGCCTCAAAAGCAAAAAAGAAGAAAAATGGAAAATACTGTATCAGACACAGAAAACATTCAACAAAAATGTAAGATTGTGATTGCAATGCTCGTTATTCTCATTGTGGCATTGTTTGTCATTGAATATAAAAGTCAGGATTCCATATTTACCTATAAGGAAAAAACGGAGCAGGAACTGATCGACAAATACGAAACATGGGAAGAGGAATTGCAGGAACGCGAAAATGCTTTGAATGGAGGGAATACAAATGGAACAGAAGATTCTGGTCGTTGACGACGAACAAAGAATGCGGAAACTGGTAAAGGACTTTTTGGTCAGAGAAAATTTTACGGTGCTGGAAGCTGCGGATGGCGAAGAGGCGGTCGATGTATTTCTGGCAGAAAAAGATATTGCACTGATCATCCTGGATGTCATGATGCCGCATATGGATGGCTGGCAGGTGTGTCGGGAGATACGGCAGTATTCGAAGGTGCCGATTATCATGCTGACAGCCAGAGGGGCAGAAAACGATGAACTTAGAGGGTTCGAACTTGGGGTAGACGAGTATATCTCCAAACCGTTCAGCCCGAAAATACTGGTGGCAAGAGTACAGGCGATTTTGCGCCGTGCCAATGCAGCATCCGAAGATGTGCTGGAATACGGCGGCATTGAACTGAACCGCAGCGCCCACGAAGTGGTGATCGATGGAGAAAAGATCGATCTCAGTTTCAAGGAATTTGAACTGCTTGCTTACTTTATGGAAAATAAAGATATCGCGTTGTCGCGTGAGCGCATTTTAAATCATGTATGGGATTATGACTATTTTGGCGATGCCAGAACCATTGATACCCATGTAAAAAAACTGCGCAGCAAAATGGGTGAAAAATGCGGTAAATATATCAAAACCATTTGGGGGATGGGGTACAAATTTGAAGTGTAAAAAACAATATAACACTTTTGTGTCATGTGCGAAAAGAGAAAGTATGCTATCATTTACTTGGTACATATTTTCTCTTTTTTTTGTATCACAGCAAAATAAACCACCGGCTATGCCGGTGTGACCCGCATTAGCTTTAGCTACAAGAAAAACCTCCTATGTTGTATAATAGAGTTGGTTCGCCAACCACACTAAAAACAACATAGGAGGTATCCGAAATGGACATGAATAGTTTAGCACATACAAAGTGGGAATGCAAATATCACATTGTATTTGCACCAAAGTTTCGTAGAAAAGTTATCTATGGACAGATAAAAGCGGATGTGGGTAATATTCTAAGTATGCTTTGTAAAAGGAAAGGAATTGAAATAATAGAAGCAGAATGTATGCCGGATCATGTGCATATGTTTGTTAGAATTCCACCAAAATACAGCGTATCGCAGATAGTAGGTTATTTGAAAGGAAAGAGTTCTCTTATGATATTTGAGAGGCATGCAAATCTCAAGTATAAATATGGAAACAGACATTTTTGGTGTCGAGGCTACTATGTAGATACGGTGGGAAAAAATGCAAAGAAAATACAGGAATACATACGTAATCAGATTCAAGAGGATTTGGAGTATGACCAAATGTCGTTGAAAGAGTACATTGACCCGTTTACGGGTGAGCCGGTAAACCTGGGCAAAAATAAAAGAGCCCAAGGGGCTCGGCAAGTAAATGTAGTGCGGTTGGTGAATTTTTTCAAGCGTCTTTAGACGCAGGCAGGGAACAGCGGCTTATAGCCGCAGAACAAAACCACCGGCTAAGCCGGTGGTCATGATTAAAAAAAGAATATAGAAAGCTAGGAGGTAGTTAAATGAAAAAAATAAGAAGACAAATAATAGCATTGTTTTTGTGTATGGCAATGGTGATAACTGTGTTACCGGTACATATAAAAGCGGATGCGGTAACGGCGGTGACAAGTATTCCTTTTGCGTTAGAAGGATTTACATGTGGAAATGATATAAGTAATGTTAAATTGACTACGACCGAACCCGGAATAGAAATTGTCAAGGCAACGTTTTATATATATCATGGAAGCAATGGGAGCAATCCTAAAGCAAAAGGAAATATTCAACAAGGAATACAATATACATTAGAAATCTATGCAAAAGCTAAAAGCGGATATAGTATCGATGGAATTGGAAGGGAAGAGATAACGATAGATGGTAAAAAACCAAGTTATTATAAAGCACCGTCTTCCGAGGATGCATCGATGCGTATTTATCATTACCTGCCGATGTTTGAGGGGGAACCTGCGTCTTATAAGATTCAAACTACAAATGCAAGTGTTAAAGATGCGAAAGGCTTAAAAGTAACAAGTTCGGTAACCGGAAGAAAATATGAGCTTTGTGTAGATGATATTCCTGAAGGAAAACAGTTTGCCGGCTGGGAAGTGGAGGGTGAGAATACTTCTGTAGGAAATGTGATGAATCCGGCAACGTCTATAGTGATGGGGACAGAAGATGTCAAGATTACAGCAAAACTTGAGGATACTTCAAGTGATAAGACGACATTTACCAATGTATCTGTGCCGTTGAAAGCACCGGAAACGGAAAAGACACCATCTACCTATGTTGCGGCAAATGAGTCATATGTTGTTGGTGATGTTAAATGGTATCGTGAGATGAAAGGGACAGACGGTAAAACAATTCATGTTGAACAGCCTTGTGATGTGAAATTTTGGGAAGGATGGCATACCGTGCGGAGATTACCGTATATGGGAAAAGTTCATTTTTTTCCAAAACTACAACGTATAAAATAGCAAATCAGAACGCGGTGCGTGTTGCTCCGGAGGTGATCACAGATAAGATTCAAAAGTAACAATTGCGTGTACATTTCCGGCGACAGGACTGAAAAATGAGTTGCAGCTGCCAGCCTCTTGTAAAAATGCTCCAGAGATGATCCGAGGAAATATTCTTTTTGGTGAAGAGGTGTCGGTGATTGGTTTTATAGAAAATTTGGCAGATAACGATGAAGAGTGGATGACAAAGTACATTGATGGAGAGATATATATTCAGTGGTACGAGAGTAAAAATAACAAAACATTTACGGCGCTTCAAGAAACGGAATACGCCGGAGACACCATTACGCTTGATAAAAAACTGGCGGGTAAATATCTGGCGGCTAAAGTGTGGTATGAAACGAGTGCAGGAGAAGAAGCGTATTTTGCTTCTATTAAGATACCTGAATTGCGAAAGATAAAGCTTACGGGAGATTATGCGATAAAAGTGAATGCAGGAGAAAGTTTTCCAAAGACGGATCATCTTCAGGTGAATTATGGTGTGATTAAGAGTGTTAAGTGGTATGATAAAGCAACCGGCAAGCAAATGAACGATTCTCAAATGTTCGAAAGTGGACAGTTTTACGTGATGAATGTAGAAGTTGATACCCAAGAAGAAAATTTATTTGAGGATACAGCGGACCTGGAGTCTACAAATAATAGTCTGATCAAAGAGACGTGGGCAAAAAGCGCAGAGGTGACGTACGATCAAAATACAAAATTGCACACGATTCACCGAGTATATAAAGCAAGTAAATTAGAAGAAGTGCAATTAATTGTCTTTAGGTGTAGAAGAGCCGGCTCGAGGACATGAAAAGGCTTGGTAGAATATAAAGAATTTGCCGGCAGTTTCGTTGGGAAAAACGAAACAACCATTGAGGCGGTTGAGTGGAGTCCGACAGATACGGTGTTTGCACCGGCTACGTCATATACGCTGACTGTTACGTTAAAGAGTAAAGATGGGTTTTGCTTTACAAAAGACACAAAATTACTTTGAATCAAAAAGAGATGAAAATTATTTCACCTTCTCCACTGGAGAAAGAGGTGAAAGAAGTAAAAAGCTGCTTATACTTTTGATAAAACTGCCGAGGAGTTAAAGCCGGAGGATAAAGAAACCATAGTGTTAGATAAAATGATACAGGGGCAGTTTAAAAATGCTTCCAAGTTGTCAGTAAATCAAACAACATTAACAAACTGGGCGGCGAAAGACGTATCCTTCCAAAAAGCATATGATACCGGAAAAATTGTATATCAATGGATGAAGAGTACAGACGGTAAAAATTACACAGCAATACCTGAGGCGACAAAAGACACATATTTTGTTCCTAAAGAGTTTGAAGACAAAACATATATTGGACTGCAAATCACAGTAGGACAGTATGGAGATACGGACGTATATAAACTGATGGATAATGCTTTGATCCGTTATGAAGAAATTTTGAGTGTAAACGGAGTGAAAGAGCCGGAAGTGGGAGAATATCCGTCGATTGAAGGAATTACACCGACGGGAGCTAAGCTTGCAAACTGGTATGACATAACGGATGATGAGCCGCTTATGGGGCCGTTTGAAAAAGGAAAAGAATATCAGTTGATACTTGCAAGGACTTCGGATGGAAAGTCCTATGCGAGTCGGATTTTATGTAATGGCAATCGATCTGGAATGTTCATGGAAGATCCTTCTGTTGGATTGATGGGCTGTAATATCATGTTTTCTCATGCTCATGAGAAGCAGACAACATACGGAAGTGATGATACAAGTCATTGGTTTACTTGTTATGAATCCGGTTGCGATAAGCAGTATGAGACGGAGGAGCATACGTTTGGAACGTGGATTATTGATAAAGAGGCAACAAAAACTGCTTCCGGATCAAAACATAGGGAATGTAGTGTTTGCCATAGAAAAGTTCTAGAGAGAATACCAAAGATTGGTGAGATTGTGCCGACACCAACCCCGGGAGGAAGTACACCGGCTCCGGGAGGAAGTACACCGGCTCCGGGAGGAAGCACACCGGCTCCGGGAGGAAGTACGCCGATACCGGGAGGAAGTACGCCGATACCGGGAGGAAGTACACCGATACCGGGAGGAAGCATAGGTGGAAACGCGGCAACTAACCCGGGGGCAAAGGAAAATCAATCAATTATTACAGGAAATCAGATTGATTTTAACGGAGAATTTGCAAAAACAGATGTCAAAACAAAATTACAGAAACCAACAAAGATCAAAATCCAAAAGAAAAAGGGCAAGCTGCTTTTGAGTTGGAAAAAAATAGCAAAAGCAAGTGGCTATGAAATACAGATTGCTGCAAACAAAAAGTTTAAAAAGGCAGTGAAGAAAAAACAAAAAACCAGTGCTGCAAATGAAAAAATGGAAAAAAGAAAATATGTTTTCTTCGTGTGCGTGCTTATCAACAGAAGAGCGGGAAAACAGTGTATAGTGGATGGAGTAAAGTGGTAAAGAAAAAAATGAAATAAAATTACAAACGTAACTATTCAAGATTAAATGTGAGCGATAGAGTGCCCTGAATAGTTATTCACAAACAAAGAGGATCAAATAGAGTTGACCGCCGGATGATATCTTGTGTAAATAAGATGTTGTCTGGCGGTTGTTTTATGGTTCACAATATGTTCAAAGATCTTTGATATGATAGTCTTTATAGGAAAGGACGTGAGGATGGATGAAGCAATCTATGCGAATCAGACTAGTCGTGTTAACGGCGCTTATGATTATATTGTGTATTGTGATCTGCTGGATCATGAACTTGTTTTTGCTTCCGGGATATTATGAAAATTCCAAGAAAAAGCAAATGAATGATGTGTATGGAGAAGTGGCAGCATTATTTGATGAAAATGACTGGAAAAACATTTCTGATACACAGAAGGATAAAGTATATGATTCTTTGGATAAGATTAGTGCAAACAGCAGTGTAAGTGTGTATATTATGAGTATCAACGTAGATTCATCCAGCGGAATGGTAAGCAAGGTGGATTATCTGTATCCGAGCATGGGAAATCGTACTCAGCAGCTGAATACACAACAATTGGCAAAATATGTTATGTTTAAACAGCTGGGCAATGTGTTTGATGAAAATTACAAATTATTGGAAGAAACGGACAACTACGAATTATTTAATGTGTTTGACCAGCGAATTGATTCCAATTATATCGAACTTGTCGGTGGAATTACAGGAGATTACTGGGTTTATCTGCGGTCTAATTACCAAAGTATCCGCGAGAGTGCAGCTATCTCCAATGAATTTCTGACGTATGTCGGAATCCTCGTAACGATATTGTGTGTGATCATTATGATCTTTCTGAGCAATCATTATACGAGGCCAATCCTGAAACTGGCTCAGATTGCCAAAAAGATGGAAAATCTGGATTTCGATGTCCGCTATAAAGAAAACCGTCACGACGAGATTGGAGTACTTGGACACAGCATGAATTCCCTGTCAGACAAACTGGAACAGACAATCTCAGAACTCAAGACGGCAAACAACGAATTGGAGCTGGATTTGCAGAGACGGTCGGAGCAGGAACAGATGCGGCAGGAATTTTTAGCAAATGTGTCTCACGAACTGAAGACGCCGATCGCTTTAATTCAGGGTTACGCAGAAGGACTTCAGGATAACGTGAACGATGATCCGGAGAGTCGTGAATTTTATTGCGAAGTTATCGTAGATGAAGCAGATAAGATGAATAAAATCGTAAAGAAACTGCTGAGTTTGAACCAGCTGGAGTTTGGAAACGGACAGGTGCATCTGGAACATTTTGACTTGCAGCAGGTAGTACAGTCGGTATTGTCCTCGTCGGAAATTTTGTTCCGCCAGAAAGAAGTTACCCTGTCTTACGATGGAGATCATCCGGTTTATGTGTGGGCAGATGAGTATATGACAGAAGAAGTTGTTATGAACTATGTCAGCAATGCCTAAATCATATCGATGGAGAGAAAATCATCGAGGTGAAAATTGTAAGCTGCGATGGAAAAGCCCGCGTGAGTGTGTTTAATACCGGGAAACCAATCCCGGAAGAAGATATCGACAAGATCTGGAGCAAATTTTATAAGGTAGACAAGGCGAGAACCAGGGAATACGGAGGAAACGGGATTGGTTTGTCGATTGTCAAGGCAATTATGGAAGCACACAATCAGGCATATGGTGTGAAAAATTATGATAATGGTGTGGAATTTTGGTTTGAACTTGATGAAAAGACAGAAAACTAAAAATCTGTAATTGCAGTCCCGGCAAAAATATGTTAAAATAATAATTACAGTATATGATATGAAAAGGGGATGAGTGCATTTATGAAAAGAAACGGATGCCTGGTGTTCTGTTTCTGCCTGAGTATAGTGTTACTCACTGGCTGTTCCTCTGCTGATCTGAGCGAGGAAAACCAGGATAAAGTGGCGGAATATGCATCAGAAGTGGTGCTGAAGCATGATGCAAATTATGACAAAAACGGATTGATACGGAGGCAGCAGTGACGTCAAGTCCCGAGGTGAGTCAGTCGCCGGAAGCAACACCCGAGCCGACGGCAGCTCCGGAAACGGCAGTGACAGAGGATGGACAGCAGCCGGAAAAGACAGCGATACCGGAAGTGTCGTTGGAAGAGTTATACCAATTAAAAGATGTGTCCATCTCATATCAGTCCTATGAGATCTGCAGTAAATATCCGAAAAAATCAGAGTTTTCAATGATTGCTAAAAGGGAGAGACTTTTGTTATAGTTAAGTTTATGGCGCAGAATAAAAGTTCTTCTAAGACAAAGGTGGATCTGATCAAACGAAAGATTGATTATGAACTGATGGTTGGTGAGAAGCCTTACAATCCAACAATCGCAATGCTGATGAATGGTGGTCTTAACAATTTTAAGACGACATTAACCCCCAAAGAAAAGCAAAAAGCAGTATTGGTGTACAATGTTCCCAAGGCAGAAATAAATGCAGAGACATTGACACTTACAATAAAAAGAGGGGGATAAAAAAGCACACACGATTGTATTAAAAGCGAGCAGCAATGAGTAATGGAGGACAGAACATGGAATATGAATATAAAGAAAAGAAACGCAGTTGGTTTTTGGACTGCCGTTGTCTTTACGACGTATACAGTAAGCCAGAAAAAGATTAATATTAAAAAGGACTGCTTCGGACAGAAGAGGATGATACATTGATGTATAAGATTCAGGATGTAAAATTGGTCCGCAGTTTGTGGGAAAGAATTTTTAAACTGGGTACCGTGATTTGCTATTCCGGAGATGTTACGGATGCAAAGTTGATGCTCGCACATATAAAAAATTCTTCTGAGATCAAAGAATATATTCTTGAAACGGCAGAAGAAGAGCGAAGAAAAGTGCGCACCCTGCATACAATGGGATTAGACGGAGCGGACGATCTGTTTCAAGATGTAGATGATTAATTAAAAGAGAGATACCCGATGGAAAAGGAGGAGATTATCGTGGCAGAAAAACAGACAGAAATCTTGTTAGAGAGTGGGACAAATGAATTGGAATTGTTGGAATTTATGGTAGGAACACAGCATTATGGCATCAATGTGGCGAAAATCCGAGAATTGTGCCAGTATCAGACACCGACACCGGTACCGAATGCGCATCCGTTTATTGAAGGAATCTTTATGCCGCGTGATATGCTTATCACGGTTATTAATCTGTCAAAGGCATTGGGAATTACAGAATCGGGAGATACCTCACAGGATATGTATATTATTACCAATTTCAACAACTTACATACGGCATTTCATGTACAGAAAGTGCTCGGAATCCATCGTATTTCCTGGGAAGATATTGCAAAACCCGATTCGACGATCAGTGCTGCAGGAAAGAGTGCTGCGACAGGAATCGCAAAAGTTGATGGAAGAATTATTATCGTACTTGATTTCGAGAAGATTGTATCGGAGATCAATCCGGAAACCGGTTTGAAATTATCCGATATCGATGCGATGGGCGAACGTTCCCGGCATGAATGTCCGATCCTTTTGGCAGAAGATTCACCGCTTTTGCTGGAGATGTTGAAAAAGTGTCTGAGCCGTGCGGGTTATACGCATTTGATCCCAACGACCAATGGGCAGGAAGCATGGGATACACTGCAGAAGATTCTTGCTGATGGTGGAAAAGTGGGAACCGATATCGCACTGGTAATCACTGATATTGAAATGCCACAGATGGATGGACATCATTTGACAAAACTGATCAAAGATGATCCACGGTTTGATGGTATGCCGGTGGTAATCTTTTCCTCATTGGTTAACGATGAGATGAAGAGAAAGGGAGAAGCTCTTGGTGTAGATGCACAGTTGTCAAAGCCGGAAATCGGTAAACTTGTACGACAGTTGGATCTGCTTTTAAACTAGTTGAATTTGATAAAATGACGACAGACCGGACTACAAGAGTAGACTGGTCTGTCATTGTGATTGAATGGAGGGAAATGATAGATCATGGCGGGAAAAGAAGGAGAATCTTATCTGGATCAATTGCTGAATAATGCATCGACATCCTCACAGGAAGCGGGCGTGGAACAGGCAAAAGAAAATGCCAGAAAAGCAGAACTTGATAATGTCGGATTGCAGGAAGCATTGGCTGTTTTAAATGATCTACCGGATGAGACAGGGATTCCGGCGAAGGCAGATCCAAAAGAAGAGTTAGAAGATTTAAAAAATTTATATGAGGAATTTGGAAATGAAGTAATACCGGAGGAAGCACCACAACCGGAGCCCGAGCCGGAAGAGGAAATGAAACGAGAGGAGCAGGAACCGGAAGAGCCAGTGCAGTCGCTCGTTGATCCGGAGAAGGTAGAAGAAGAGCCGGAACAGTCAGAAGAAGTTCAGCCTGAAGGGTTTGACGAACCGGAAGAATCGAACGAACCGGAAGAATCAGATGAGCTGGAAAAATCAGACGAACCGGAAAAATCAGACGAACCAGGGATGCCGGAAGAAGAGCAGGAGCCTGCATTTGAAGATATGGAGGCGATGCTTGACCTGTTGCAGCAACCGGATGAGGAAGTTGAGAAGGAAAAACAGGACACGACAGAAGTCCCACAGGAGACGAAAGAGCCCGAGCCGGAAGTGTCAAGAGAGCCAGTGGCAGTTGATGATATTTTTCAGGATGCTCTTTCTGCTGTAGGTTATAGTGGAGACGAAGAAGATCTCGAACAGAAACTCAACATGTCATCGGAGACACAGAACGAAAACCAAGATTCGCAGTTTGATGATATTCTTGCTTTGGATGATATCATGCAGAATGAATCCGGCGTGGAAGAAGAGCCTGCAGAAGAAGGGGTTCAGTCTGTTCCTGTGCGAAAACAAAAGAAAGAAAAGAAGAAAAAACAAGTCTGTGGAAACGCCTTTTTGGCAATGTCATTACGGATGAGACAGCCGCTTTGGAAGAAAAGGAGCGCGAAGAGGAAGAAGAGGCGTTCTTGAAAAAACAGGCGGCATTGATCGAGAAGAAAAAACAGTCTGAGGCAGATAAGGAAGAAAAGGAAAAGAAAAATCAGAAACACAAAGAGCGTAAGCAGCAGATCAAAGCAGAAAAGGAAGCACAGAAAGCAGAGAAAAAAGCAGAAAAGAAGCGCTTAAAAGAAGAACAGGCAGCGATGGCAGAAACAGAAGTGGTCGGAAAAATAAACCCGATCGGTGCTACCATTGTGTTTATTCTTTTGCTACGATCGGTGTATTGATCATGGTCGGCGTATGGCTTCTGCCGCGGCGTGCTAACATAAAAGAAGCAGCAAATGAATATGCAAATGAAAAGTATATTGATGCATATCAGACGATTTCTGCTGTCTCTATCAAGGAAGATGAGCAGGCATTGTACGATAAAATCGTTCTTTGTTCTAAATTGGAAAGACAGATTCAGTCTTACCAGACAAATGTTTCTATGGACAAAAACTGGAAGCCCTTCATGCGCTGCTTCAAGGACTGGATCTGTACAATAAAAAACAAGACGAAGTAAAAGCATTGAAGATCCAGAAAGAATTTCTGCAGATGAAAACGCAGATCATAACCTATCTCGCACAGGATTACAGCCTGGATGAGGCACAGGCAAATGAAATCAATGCAATTACCGATGAAGCAGAGTATACACATCGTTTACAGGATATTGTAACGGCAGCAAAATAGTGAGGAACAGATGAGTGGAGGAAATTATGATAGCCATAGTAGATTATGATGCAGGAAATATTAAGAGTGTGGAAAAGGCATTGCAGTTTTTGGGACAAGAACCCGTTGTAACAAGAGGCAAAGAAACACTTCTTCAAGCGGAAAAAGTGATTGTTCCCGGAGTAGGTGCTTTTGGAGATGCGATGGGAAAGATGCATCAATACGGACTCGTTGAAGTCCTTCGAGAGATTGCCGCCAAAGGTACTCCGCTTCTTGGTATCTGTCTGGGACTGCAGCTGTTTTTGAGAGCAGTGAAGAGACACCGGGGGTAGAAGGTCTTGGTGTGTTACCGGGAAAAATTGTAAGAATTCCGGACAAAGAAGGCTTTAAGATTCCGCATATGGGCTGGAACTCCATTCAGATCAATCCGGCTTCCCGTCTGTTAAAAGGCATAGAAGAGGGAGCCTATGTTTATTTTGTCCATTCGTATTATCTTCAGGCTGAAAACGAAGCGGATGTTGCGGCGACGACAGACTATGTCGTAAACATTCATGCAGCAGCAGAACATGAGAATATATTTGCAACGCAGTTTCACCCGGAAAAAAGTGGAGAGATTGGATTGCGGATATTGAAAAATTTCATTGAATTATAGAAGAAAGGAACGAAGAGACAATGTTTACAAAGCGAATTATTCCTTGTTTAGATGTAAATGCCGGAAGAGTAGTAAAAGGTATTAATTTTGTAAATCTGCGCGATGCCGGAGATCCGGTATCCGTTGCTTCGGCGTATGATAAGGCAGGGGCAGATGAACTTGTATTTTTGGATATCACGGCATCCAGTGATGCCAGAGACATAAAAGTAAATATGGTGCGGAAAGTAGCTGAAACCGTATTTATTCCGTTTACTGTCGGTGGAGGGATTCGTTCCATCGATGATTTTAAAATGATCTTGCGCGAAGGTGCCGATAAAGTTTCCGTTAATTCGGCGGCAATCCTAAATCCGGAACTTGTGTCGGAAGCCGCAGACAAATTTGGAAGCCAGTGTGTGGTGGTTGCTATAGATGCCAAACGCCGGAAAGATGCACAAGGATGGACTATTTATAAAAACGGCGGTCGTGTGGATATGGGTATCGACGCAGTAGAATGGGCGATGAAAGCCGAAAAATTAGGTGCCGGAGAGATCCTGTTAACAAGTATGGACTGCGATGGAACGAAAGACGGATATGATATAGAACTTACACGTACCATTTCCGAAAATGTATCCATTCCGGTCATTGCATCCGGGGAGCAGGAAAAAAAGAACATTTTTATGATGCTCTTACCGAGGGAAAAGCAGATGCCGTGCTGGCAGCTTCCCTTTTCCACTTCAACGAATTGCAGATCAGCGATCTGAAAGAGTATCTGGCAGGACGTGGGATCAGTGTAAGAAGATAAGAAATACGGAGGAAAGAGTATGGCTGGATTAACAGGACAATGGCAGGAGCAGTTGTCAGAAGAATTTCATAAGGAATATTATCAGAAATTATTTTTATTTGTGAAGGAACAGTATAGTAAAGTGCCTGTGTATCCGCCAGCGGAAGAGTTGTTCAATGCCTTTCATCTGACTCCTTTTGAAAAGGTAAAAGTGGTAATTTTAGGACAAGATCCTTATCACAATACAGGACAGGCACACGGACTCAGTTTTTCCGTAAAACCGGGGGTGGAGATTCCGCCGTCACTTGTTAATATTTATAAAGAACTTCACGATGATCTGGGATGCTATATTCCAAATCATGGCAATCTGGAACAGTGGGCAGAGCAAGGCGTGCTTTTGCTAAACACCGTACTTACGGTGCAGGCACATCATGCTATGTCACACCGAGGTGTTGGCTGGGAACAGTTTACGGATGCCGTAATAAAGAAAGTAAATGAGATTGACCGGCCAATCGTGTTCATTTTGTGGGGAAAGCCGGCACAGGAAAAGGCAAAGATGCTCAATAATCCAAAGCATCTGATCTTAAAAGCACCACATCAAGCCCATTGTCGGCATACCGCGGCTTTTTTCGGAAGTAAGCCATTCAGCCAGACAAATGAATTTTTGAAAACTCATGGGAGACACCGATTGATTGGCAGATAACAAATAAATAGGGGAACGATATGCAAAAAAGAGTGTAGCAGAATTTTACAGGAAGTTGAGAAGGTAATTAAAGGAAAAGAGCAGGAAAAGAAGCTGATATTGGCGGCAATACTGGCAAAGGGGCATATTTTGCTGGATGATATACCGGGAGTGGGGAAGACAACACTTACGATGGCATTTTCCCGTGCTATGCAGTTAGAGGCTAACCGAATGCAGTTTACTTCGGATGTTTTGCCATCGGATGTTTTGGGATTTCAGATGATTTATCCGGATGGAACCAAAGAATATCAAAAGGGGATTATTTTGTGCAACCTTTTTATGGCAGATGAGATTAACCGGGCGTCTTCCAAGACGCAGTCGGCTCTTTGGAAGTGATGGAAGAAGGAAAGGTAACGATTGAAGGGGTGACGTATCCGGCACCGGAACCGTTTGTCGTGATGGCAACCCAGAACCCGGTAGGATTTGTAGGAACCAGCTGCTTCCCGAGTCTCAGGTGGATCGTTTTATGATCTGTCTGACATTAGGCTATCCTTCTCATGAAGAAGAGATCCTTTTATTGCAGGAACGCCAGGGAGAAAATCCGTTGCAGCGGGTAGAATCGGTTGTTTCAGTGGATGAGCTGCTGGCAATGCAGCAGCAGGTGAAGTGTGTACATGTAGATGAAAAATATATGATTATATGGTGACTCTTTCAGAACAGACGCGAAATCATCCGATGCTTTCGCTGGGAATGAGTCCGAGAGGAACCGTTGCCCTGATGGAAATCAGCAAAGCCATTGCATTTATGAATGAGCGAACTTGTGTATTCCCGGAAGATGTAATTTGTGCGTTTCCATTTATTGCCAAACACAGGATATATCTTACGGCAAAAGCGAAGGTGGAAAATCATATGAAAAATGAAGTGGTGGAAGAAATTTTAGCAAAAGTAAAGATACGATAAAGGTGGTAGTTATATGATTCGAAGTTGGATTCTTATATCTTGACAGTAGGAGTAGTTTTTGTATTTACAATATTATATGGAAAACAAAGCGGTTTTTTACTATGTCTGCTCACAGTCTTGCTTCCGTTAATTTATGCAGCTCTTACGATTATTTTGGCTTCTCGGATGGGGATTCGATTGCGCCTCGACGGGGCAAGGTGTCAAAAGGAAAATACAAGATGCTGGATGTTAGAATTCCAGGATGGAAGTGTGCTCATCCAGGGAAATCGCTTATCCATATGTTATAAGATCTGTACTGCACAAGGAAAAATATGTGATAGGAAAAAACAGATTGTTTTTTTGGAAAATGATAAAGAGTATGAGATGACATATCAGACAAAATATGCCGGAAAGTATACTATTTGCATTGAAAGAATCACAATTTACAGTGGTTTTTCGTTGTTTTATAAAAACCTTGTCAAAGATTTATCAGATTCTTTTTTTATTATGCCAAAATACCGGGAAGAACTGGTGCAGATTGAGCCGCTGCCTGCACAGCGTGAGGGAGACGGCGATACATTTATCCAGGGAAAAGAAGGCAATGATCCAAGTGAACTACTTGGATTTCGTGAATATCGCCCGGGGATAAGAGAAACCGAATTGATTGGCGTGCAACGATTAAGACGGGAGAACTTATGGTGCCACAATATGGTTTCCCTGTGGCTTGTGATGTGGGGATTTTTGTGGATCTGGAGCAGGTGGATGACAAAAAGACAGAACGGGTCTTGGAACTTGTATATGCTCTTTGTATTGCGATAAAAGAGCAGGGCAGAAATTGGTATGTAACATGGGAAAATAGAAAATCCGAGCGGTTAGAGCGGAAAGAATTGAAATGGGAATTCGATATTCATGCGACGCTCTATCGGCTTGCCGGTTCCATCGGAGAACACAGCGTAAAGCTGGAGGATCTGTATACGAGGCGATTTGAGGACGCCTGTTTTTCAAGGGTATATTTTATCAGTGACCGGAAGAAACAAGGGAATGCAGAAGAAGCAGTGGAAAAATTGTGTGCAGAAAAAGTGGTTTGGATGGACGTGTAAGGGGGACTGTGTCGTGAAAAAAATAGGAATATTTCCGCTGGCGGGGATGATCTTATGCGGTATGGTAAGTTTATCCAGTGGGTTAGATTATTATACTCGCAGTCTCCTTTTTGTGATACCCATTGTTTTTCATGTTTTGTTATATTATGTAGTGTATCATTTTATCAAGGCAGCCAATGACAAAAAACGTCAAAATTACAGCTTTTTGATATCAATAGGCGCATGTGCTTTTTTTTTCTTTTGTTTTTAAAATTCATCCTATCCGGATTTCAAAATATCGGAAATCATATGTTAAAATTGGCAAACAATTGTTATTCCCTTGGATTGATCGTAGTTTCTGATAAACAGGAGGAATATGCAGCGCTGGCTTTGTTTGCCATTACCGGTGTCATTGCGGTTCTATCTCTGTGGCTTTATGAAAAGGAAGAAAAATGTGGATTTCGGCACTGCCATCACTCTGCCTGTTTTGTATTCCGCTTGCGTTAGATGGAGTTCCGGAAGAATGGAGTATCGTGGGATACGGGGTGTCATTTCTTCTGCTTTTATGCGTTGGAAAGCGGGGAACTTTTTCGAAATTTGTTTTGGCAGTGGGACTTATTGCAATTATTCTGATGGTGGCAATATTTGGAAATGGATGGGCGGCAGTCAGACCCTATGTCCGCGAATATCGAGAGCAAATGCATATGACATTTCAGCTGGCTTCCAATCGACAGGAGGAAGAACAAAAATACAGGAAATTGACTTTGGAAAATATGATAAGGACGGTTTCATCGAATACGAGGGATTGAATGCAGTGAATATTTATACTCGTACGGATCTTCGTCACAGTATCGTATATCTCCGCGGATTTGTCGGAAATGATTATGTGGATGATCAGTGGAATGGAGAGAAGCAGAAACTGGGGGATCCGATGGGATTGGCGATGGTTCAGCAGGGGATTTTGGAAATCCAGCAGGCGGCAGATCAGGATATCTATTATGGGTATGTCATGGATCAGGAGATGCCAAAAATGTATGGAAAAAGAAGATTTCATACACCGGTGAAGAAAAACAGAAAATCCAGCAGTTTTATTTGGCGGTGGATCCTTGGCTGAAAGACAATTTGATGAATTCTATGAACTTGGACCCTGATGTACAGAGTACGATCGGAAAGGCGGCAGAGAAAATTCATACCGTTCTCCAAAAGAAGTTTCACTACACGCTTCATCCTGGGAAAAACGGGGGAGTTCCGAACTGGAGACCTTTCTTTTTGATACAAAAACCGGGTATTGTACCCATTATGCCACAGCGGCGATCATGATGTTTCGCTCGCTTGGAGTTCCGGCACGACTGGTGCAGGGGTATATGATCCGGGGTGATTATGTCAAACCGACTAAGTGGACGCCCGTGTACGACCGCAATGCCCATGCCTGGGTGGAAATTTATATTCCGGAGGCCGGCTGGTATCCCTTTGATGCGACAAACGGTGTAATCGCACAGCCCGGTGAAATGGGACCGCTGGAAGACAATCCCTTGGCGACACCTACGCCGCTCCCGGTTGTGACACCTACGCCGCTCCCGGTTGTGACACCTACCCCGCTCCCGGTTGTGACACATACCCCGGAGCCGGAGGAAAGAATCTTTGAACAAGTGGAAGAAGAGACTCCGCAGGTGACAGGAACAGACAGTCCGAAGAAAAAGAAAAGTACGGATCTGCCGGCACGCAGTCGGTTTCAGAAACGAATTGTTCTGGGAGTTTTCCTGCTTTTGTTCCTGCTGGCGGCCATTCTGATTTTCAGAGAGGTAAGGCGAAAGAGAGAATATCGACGCAAAATTGATGATTTCAGGAAACAAGAGGAATGGAAGGATAAATTTTTGTGGCTGCATTCCGAATGGGAAGAATGTATGAATAAACTGGAGATTCCTTTGTACCTATGGTAGTTACGTGAAAATGATCGAAGAGTTTGAAATGGGATTGCAGCGATATATTCCATCGAAAAAATTTGCAGAATTTCAGGAAAATACGGAATTCTACGTAAAATGCTGCTTTACTGCCCGCTATGGCAATGAGAGCATGACAGAGCAGGATTTTGCGCGGTGCGAAGCGTATCTGCGTTTTGTATTTTCTGCAATTTCTGAAAACGAAGATCAGAAAGGGTGGAAAAAATACGGAAATGTTGTATAGTAGATGAGGTAATGAATAAAAAGAAGAAAGTTAGGTAAAACATGGGAAAAAAGTTATTTATAGCAGAAAAACCAAGTGTGGCACAGGAATTTGCCAGGGTTCTTAAAGTAAATGGACGGCGGGGAGACGGTTTTATCGAATCGTCCGATCATGTCGTGACATGGTGTGTCGGCCATCTCGTGACGATGAGTTATCCGGAAAGTTACGATCCTGCCTATGCAAAATGGGCGTTTGAGACGCTGCCGTTTATTCCCGAAACATATAAATACGAAGTTATTGGAAATGTAAAAACAGTTTGAAACAGTAAAAAATCTCCTGAACCGAGACGATGTGGAGGCAATTTATGTCTGCACCGACTCCGGACGCGAAGGAGAGTACATTTACCGTCTGGTGGATCAGATGGCCGCGGTGCCGGATACCAAGGCAAAGTTTCGTGTATGGATCGACTCACAGACAGAGGACGAGATCCTGCGTGGAATCCGCGAGGCAAAGCCATTATCCGCTTATGATAATCTGAGCGCGTCCGCGTATCTGCGTGCCAAAGAAGATTATTTGATGGGAATTAATTTTTCAAGAGCGTTGTCACTCAAATATGGTGGCTGGCTTAACAACAATGTGGCCGGAAAAAAAATGGACATCGGTGTCTGTCGGCAGAGTGATGACCTGCGTGCTTGGCATGGTAGTGAGCCGCGAATGGGAGATCCGTAAGTTTGTGAAAACGCCATTTTACCGCGTGATCGGTTTGTTTGGAAGAGAGCAGACAGAGGAAGAAGAGGCGGCTTTTTTTGAGAGCGAATGGCGCGTGAATGAAAAATCCAAATATTTCCAGTCTCCAAAACTCTATAAGGAAAATGGATTTACTGAGGAGAGTTTTGCCAAAGAATTGATCGATACCCTTATGGCGGGAGAAAAGCAGGCAATCGTCGAAAAAGTAGAAAAGAAGAAGGAAAAGAAAAATCCCCATTGCTTTTCAATCTGGCGGAATTACAGAACTTGTCGTCGAAATTGTTTAAGATCAGTCCGGACGAGACATTGCAGATCGTTCAGGAATTATATGAAAAAAGCTGGTTACCTATCCGAGAACGGATGCCCGTGTGCTGAGCAGTGCTGTCGCAAAAAGAGATTACAAAGAATCTCAAAGGACTTCAGGGGTATGAGATGGCACTTCCGTATCTGAGAGATATCGCGGAGCGAAAGAGTTTTCTTGGACTGGAAAAGACAAGGTATGTGGACGATAAAAAGATTACTGACCATTATGCCATTATCCCGACCGGACAGGGATTGGGGGCGCTGGCGTCGTTAAAACCACTCAGTGCCAAAATGTATGAAGTCATCGTACGACGTTTCTTGTGCATTTTTACCCGCCGGCGGTATACCAGAAAATGAATGTTTCTCTGATGATGGAAAATCCGTCCGAAGAGACTATATATGTGGAAAATTTTGTAACTACTGCAAAAGTTTTGGTGGAAGAAGGATTTCTGCCGGTGTCACAGTATTCGTTTGCTAAAAAAGAAAAAGGAAGAGAATCCTGAAAACGAAGAGGAGACAGACAGCGCGGCATTGGAGAAGATCCTCCCATCCCTGAAAAAGGGAATGAAGCTGTCTTTGCATGACATGAAGATCAAAGAGGGAGAGACATCTCCGCCAAAACGTTATAACTCCGGTTCCATGATCCTTGCAATGGAGAATGCCGGACAGCTGATCGAAGATGAGGAGCTGCGCGCCATGATCAAAGGAAGCGGGATCGGTACGAGTGCGACAAGAGCGGAGATTTTGAAAAACTAGTAAATATTTCCTATCTCGATCTGAATAAAAAGACGCAGATCATCACGCCGACGCTGAAAGGCGAGCTGGTTTGCGGTATCGTGCGGTATTCCATCCCCGCGATGTTAAGTCCGAAACTTACGGCAAGCTGGGAAAAAGGTCTCACCGGCGTGTCCGATGGCGGAATCAGCGAAAATGAATATATGGACAAACTGACCGGCTTTGTTAAAAATCAGGTCGGAAAGGTTAAGCAAACTAACAATATTGCGCAGCTTCGTTCCTATTACCAGGTCGCAACCGTATACTATAAGAATAAGAAAAAAGGAGAAAAGTAAAATGGCTCAGGAAATTACAATCAAACAATTATTTGAAGATCATCTTTCCCTTGCATGGGAGCAAATTGCAGCATATGAATATCCGTATGAAGTGCTTGCGGATATCGGAAATATCATAAAAAGATTGGAGCCGCTCTGTCGGCAGACCGCTTTGAAAAGCGCGAAGGAGATATCTGGGTGGCAAAAGTGCGACAGTTGCGCCGACCGCCTGCCTGAATGGGCCTCTTATTATTGATGAGGAAGCGGAGATCCGCCATTGTGCGTTTATCCGTGGCAATGTGATCGTGGGAAAGGGTGCTGTTGTCGGCAATTCGACTGAACTTAAAAATGTGATTCTTTTTGATGGCGTTCAGGTGCCACATTACAATTATGTAGGCGACTCCATTCTGGGGTATAAATCACATATGGGGGCCGGTTCAATCACTTCCAATGTAAAATCCGACAAAACATTGGTGGAGATCCGCGTAGGAGACAAGAAAATCCCTACCGGACGTAAAAAGTGGGTGCCATTCTGGGCAGTTTTGTAGAAGTGGGATGCGGCAGCATTTTGAATCCGGGAACGGTCATAGGAAGCCACTCCAATGTATACCCATTGTCCTCCGTCCGCGGTTATGTTCCGGGCAGAAGCATTTATAAAAACCAGAACGAAGTGATAAAAAACACGAATAAAAAATTTTTGTGCCAACGAATCCTCAGGAAGGTTGACATTTATTGAAAAATATTGTACACTTTTGTAAGAATGTGACGCAAAAAGAAAGGAGATTCTATCGACATGATTTATTCACAAGAAGTAGAAAACATGTGCCCGGTTGCTCAGGGTGTTAATCACGGTTGTGCCCCAATTCCAGAAGAAGCAAAATGGGTAAAAAGCAAAAAGAAGTAAAAGATATTTCCGGTTTTACACATGGTGTAGGCTGGTGCGCTCCACAGCAGGGAGCTTGTAAACTTACCTTGAATGTAAAAAGAAGGTATTATCCAGGAAGCTTTGGTAGAGACGATCGGATGTTCCGGTATGACTCATTCCGCAGCGATGGCAGCAGAGATTCTTCCGGGACGTACTGTGATGGAAGCATTGAATACAGACCTTGTATGTGATGCCATCAATACAGCAATGAGAGAACTGTTCCTTCAGATTGTTTACGGACGTTCCCAGAGTGCTTTCTCGGAAGACGGACTGGCAATCGGAGCAGGACTGGAAGATCTTGGAAAAGGACTTCGTTCCCAGGTTGGTACCATGTATGGTACATTGAAAAAAGGACCTCGCTATCTTGAAATGGCAGAGGGTTATGTAACTGCAATCGCTCTCGATGAAAATGATTTGATTATCGGTTATAAATTCGTTAGCCTTGGTAAGATGACTGACTTCATCAAAAAGGTGATGACCCGAATACAGCTTACGAAAAAGCATGTGGTCAGTATGGACGTGTTGACGATGCTGTGAAACTCATCGACCCAAGAACCGATGAAGAAGTTGCAAAATAATATAAGGAGGTAACGAAATAATGGCTTTATTTGAATCATATGAAAGAAGAATTGATAAAATCAATAGCGTATTGAATGAGTACGGTATCTCCTCCATTGAAGAGGCTGAGAAAATCACAAAAGATGCTGGCTTAAATGTATACGACCAGATTAAAGGCATTCAGCCAATTTGTTTTGAAAATGCTTGTTGGGCTTACACAGTAGGAGCAGCAATTGCAATTAAAAAAGGATGTAGAAGAGCAGCAGACGCTGCCGCTGCAATCGGCGAAGGCCTTCAGGCATTTTGTATCCCAGGTTCTGTAGCAGACACACGTAAAGTAGGTTTAGGACATGGTAACCTTGGTAAAATGTTATTAGAGGAAGAGACAGAGTGCTTCTGTTTCCTCGCAGGACATGAGTCATTCGCAGCAGCAGAAGGAGCTATCGGTATCGCTGAGAAAGCGAACAAAGTTCGTAAAAACCTCTCCGCGTTATCTTGAACGGTCTTGGAAAAGATGCTGCACAGATTATTTCCCGTATCAACGGATTTACTTTTGTAGAGACAGAGTATGATCCATATACAAACACAGTAAAAGAAATCGAAAGAATCTCTTACTCCGATGGACTTCGTTCCAAAGTAAACTGCTATGGTGCAAACGATGTTCAGGAAGGTGTTGCCATCATGCACAAAGAGGGCGTAGACGTATCTATCACAGGTAACTCTACAAACCCTACACGTTTCCAGCATCCGGTAGCAGGTACTTATAAGAAAGAATGTCTTGAGCAGGGCAAGAAATACTTTTTCTGTAGCTTCCGGTGGTGGTACAGGACGTACACTTCATCCGGATAACATGGCTGCAGGCCCGGCTTCTTACGGTATGACAGATACACTTGGACGTATGCATTCTGATGCACAGTTCGCAGGATCTTCTTCTGTACCGGCTCACGTAGAAATGATGGGTCTTATCGGCGCTGGAAACAACCCGATGGTTGGTATGACAGTTGCTGTAGCTGTTTCCGTACAGGAAGCTGCTGATAACGGCAAATTCTAATTTGGCTTATAAGTAAATTGATATATTTAGAAATGAAAACAGGATCTGCTTTTGGGCAGGTCCTGTTTTTCATTAGAAAGCATACTTTCAAGTAAAGCATTTTAATTTTTTGCTGTTTAGGATTGAGCAAATTAAAATTTTTCAATAATTTTTTTTCTGCTTCCGATAAGATGGTGGGAGCAGTAGAATAATTGCCGACAATATAATCGATAGAAACATTAAAAAGTTTGGACATAAGACGTAGTGTTTCTAAACTTGGGTAAGCCAATCCATTTTCATATTTATAAACACTCTGTTGAGAGATGAATAACTCATCGGCTAATTTTTGCTGGCTCCAGCCCTTACGCTCTCTTAAAAATTTTAGGTTTTCCATAACTGAAAGTCCTTTCTACAAAAGCGTATTTAAGTTCTTCTTCTTTTATTATAACCATTATTGAATTAAAGATATAAAACTTCAGAGTGGTAAAATAATTGAGTTTCCGCAAAATGCATTAAAAAACAAACAGTAATAGAGAAAAATAGAAAATTGATAGAAAATATAAATCAAAAAACCAATATTTTTATTGGTAGGTATTTGATGTAAAATAGATCACAAGGAATCTTTTCTGTTCTTGTTTAGTAAGAATTTTGTTTGGTAGCTTTATTTTACGCTAAAAACGGAGAAGATTCCTTATTTTATTTTTTCAAATTTTTTAAAACTGTGGATAGAATAAGTGAGATTGTAGAAAGAAATGCGGAAACTCAAGAAACACACAACACTTGCTTTCCTTCAAAAAGTGTGCTACTATTTTATAAAATGACCTAGGTAGATACGTACAAAAAATGAAAGCAGGTGAATGGATGACAGTTAAGACATATTTATGGATTGAAGATCGTGAAGGAAAAGCAAGTTACAAATTTTGGACAACATTTATGCACGAGGTATGTCCGGAAGTGATTGTGGAAAGTAAAACGAATAACCGAGAATTAGTAAAAGCAGTTAAGGGATTAAACGACAAAGAGAACAGATATATAATTGCATTGGATAATTCTTTTGATAATCAACAAGTTTAAATCGAACAGAAAATGCTAAAAAATATCGCAGATAAAAAAGATAACGTATTTTTTACTGGATCTGATATGTTTTGAATACACATTGCTGGAATTCAATAAACTGATTGATTGGATTTATGCTCCAGAGGATGAGTTTAGAGAAAAACGAAAAGGGGTTATTACTGCAAGGGAAAAACTAGTCCAAATTATCAATTCGGGTGAGATGAATTATAAAGCAATTCAGGAAATAATGGATTACGATCGTAGTTTGCAGAATCATAATATTGAACAGTTGTCGGCAAAATTACTGTTTGATCTTACTAGGAATACAGGGTTTGAGGTTTCAAAAGGGGATTTGGGAGTATGCTGGAGGCAGAATTGTTGTGAGTGGACAGATAGACAAAAGACGATATCTGTAGACTCGAGACAACCAGGCTTTCGCTGAATAATAAAATGAAGTGTATCTATTACGAAACATCTATACATAGAAATTTTGAAAGTATTGACTTGGAGGTATTGGCGTGATTACTATATTTAAAAACAAAAAGACATACCAAGTAATATGAATTATGTAGAACTTAATGATGTGTTTTTTAATCAGAATACCGTCTCCAAGTTGGATGAAAGGGCAAGTGACATTATTAAGAGGATAGATGATTCCAAGTTGATTGGAAAATATAAGATAGAATCGAAGTTTAATGGGGTTACTTTAGATATAGATTGCTTGTCAACAGGTTGTAAAACAGTATTAAACGTAATGTATTTTCCTAATATGGTATTTTGTATGAAAGAATGTGGTGATAATGCGTTAGAAATATTGTACAAAGAGGAAAAGGGATTCGTATATAGTGATTATGCAGTAATTCCCTTTGATATGGATGAAGTTAGAATAACTGATGGGAGAGGGATAAGGACAATTTCGGATTATGAAGAATTGAAGGAGTGGTGGAATAATGAAGAGTAAGCCAATTGTTATGAAACATTTTTCAACGGTTCATACTTCATATATAGTAAATTTTGAGTTCACAAATAATATTACAATTCTTACAGGTGCATCAGCAACCGGAAAAACGGCTTCTTTTTTCTTTTATAAGAGAGTGTATGGCGGTTAATCCGGATATTGTGTGCATAAACTATCAGGATTATCAGAAGGATATAAAGAAACTTATTGCCTCTGAGACAGGCAAGCTGGTTGAGATTGATAATGCGGATATTTTGTTAGACGATGAAATAAGAAAGTATATTTCGTTAGATGATAAGAATCAGTATTTGATAATAGGAAGAAATCCTAAGAATTTGTTTACAACGAGTGACAATTTGTTTGAACTTGTGAGTGAGAAAAAGGGCGAACAGACAGAATTTAGATTAAGAAAATACTTATAAGGAAAAATTTTAGGGAACTTTTATAAAAATAAATCTGCAAAAAGTTCCCTAAATACATAAATAATTGTTTGGTGTGTATAAGTTAAAGAATATTCGCTTAAAAGGTTTTTCAGCAGTATTTCTTTAGAAATTCGCTTATAACTGTGAGATCTTCACCTTCATAATAAGCTACAAGTTTCTTCTTGAATTCCGGAACATGTTCTTCCGGTATGACCAAGAAACCTTGTCCAAGGGCGATAAGATAGTGATTTGCAAATATCACAGAGGCTCGTTTATTGCCATCGATAAATACTTGAGTTTTCATACAGTACATACAAAGTTTGATGGCTGTATCAATTTCAGTTGTTTCAGATTCAAGAATCTCTGTAATATTTTCTTTTACGATGGATTCTATTGGGATAGGTGGTTTATACGAACTGCCCCCAATTGTAACCGGCACACTCGGATTCGGCCTCCATCGGTAAAGAACCCCTCATTCACTAGTTTTGCGATATGACATAACAGATAAGTTTGATGGAATGGAAGGCAAAAACCAGTTGCAAAATTCCCCATTACACATATAATAAGATAGAATACTTATTTCTCTCCGGGTGGTAACTGTCCTTGGAGGATGATTAGAAAAAGCGAGGTAATGATATGTGCGGAATCGTTGGATTTGTAGGTAAACAGCAGGCGGCGCCGATCCTTTTGGATGGATTGTCAAAGTTGGAATATCGTGGATATGACTCAGCAGGAATTGCTGTTCGGGATAATAAACAGGAAGTGAAAGTGGTAAAGGCGAAGGGACGTTTGAAAGGGTTGATGGAAAAGACGGATAATGGACGTGCCCTTAAGGGAGATTGTGGCATCGGACATACGAGATGGGCGACACATGGCGAACCATCGGAGGTAAATGCACATCCACATGTAAGCGATGACGGAAATGTAGTGGGTGTTCACAATGGAATCATTGAAAATTACCAGGAATTAAAGGCGAAGCTTTTGAAAAAAGGATATAGTTTTTATTCTTCGACGGATACAGAAGTAGCAGTAAAACTGGTGGACTATTATTATAAAAAATATGAGCATACACCAGGGGATGCGATTAACCATGCGATGGTGCGTATTCGCGGTTCTTACGCATTGGCATTGATGTTTGAAGAATATCCGGAAGAAATTTATGTGGCGCGAAAAGACAGCCCGATGATCATCGGAGTGGCAGACGGAGATTGTTTTGTTGCCTCCGATGTGCCGGCAATTCTTAAGTATACAAGAAGTGTCTACTATATTGGAAATATGGAGATTGGAAGATTGGCAGAAGGAAAAGCGACCTTTTTACAATCTGGATGGCGATGAGATTCAAAAAGAACTTGTAGAGATCAAATGGGATGCGAAAGCTGCAGAAAAAGGTGGCTTTTGAGCATTTCATGCTGAAAGAGATGCATGAGCAGCCAAAGGCAATTTTGGATACAATGAATTCGAAAATAAAAGAGGGAAAAATTGATTTGTCGGATGTCGGATTAAGCGAAGAAGATATGAAGGAGATTACGCAGATTTATATCGTGGCGTGTGGTTCTGCTTATCATACCGGTGTAGTAACGCAGTATGTGATGGAAGATCTTGCAAGAGTACCGGTCCGTGTGGAATTGGCATCCGAATTCCGGTATCGCAATCCGATTTTGCAGCCGACCGATCTTGTGATCGTGGTCAGCCAGTCGGGTGAGACGGCAGATACATTGGCAGGACTTCGCCTGGCAAAAGAGCAGGGCGTAAAGACACTTGGTATTGTAAATGTCGTCGGTTCCTCGATTGCAAGAGAAGCAGACAATGTCTTTTATACCATGGCAGGTCCTGAGATTTCTGTGGCTACGACAAAAGCCTATAGTGCTCAGTTGATCGCCGGATATCTGCTGGCTATCGAATTTGCACGCGTGCGTGAAAAGATAACGAAAGAACAGTACGATGCACTCTTGACAGAGATGCAGACCCTGCCGGAGAAGATCAATAAGATCATTGAAGACAAAGAGCGGATTCAATGGTTTGCCGCAAAGCAGGCAAATGCGCGTGATATTTTCTTTGTTGGACGTGGTATCGATTATGCCATTTGTCTGGAAGGAAGTTTGAAATTAAAAGAAATCAGCTATATTCATTCGGAAGCATATGCGGCAGGAGAATTGAAGCATGGCACGATCAGTTTGATCGAGGACAATATATTGGTGATTGGTTCATTGACGCAGGATAATCTGTATGAGAAGACAATCAGTAACATGGTAGAATGTAAGAGTCGTGGCGCATCTTTGATGGGACTTACAAATTTTGGAAATTACTCCATCGAAGACACCGCAGATTTTGTTGTATATGTGCCAAAGACGGATCCACATTTTGCGGCAAGTCTTGCCGTGATTCCATTGCAGCTGCTTGGATATTATGTATCGGTGGCACGTGGACTGGATGTAGATAAGCCGAGAAATCTGGCCAAAAGAGTAACGGTAGAATGACGGGAAAGGAAAGAAACGATGGGAAAGATCAAAGTACAGAAAAATGTCGGCGGCATTGAAGGCTTGTGTGTGATCGAACCAAAAGTATTTGGTGACAGCCGCGGATATTTTGTAGAGACATATAATAAAAACGATATGCTGGAAGAAGGACTTAACCTGGAATTTGTGCAGGACAATCAATCTTCTTCATCGAAAGGAGTTCTCCGCGGATTGCATTTTCAGAAACAGTATCCACAGGGAAAACTTGTGCGTGTCACCAGAGGACGCGTGTTTGATGTGGCAGTCGATCTTCGTAAGGAAAGCAAGACTTACGGAAAATGGTTTGGTGTGGAATTGAGCGCTGACAATTTTAAACAGTTTTATATTCCGAAAGGATTCGCACATGGATTTTTGGTGTTGTCAGAGCAGGCAGAGTTTTGTTATAAATGCACGGACTTCTATCATCCGGACGATGAGGGCGGTCTGGCATGGAATGATCCGGAAATCGGTGTAGAATGGCCGGAATTGACGGGAGAATACAACGGAACGGGTTCGAATGAAGGATATGCTCTTGCAGACGGCACGCCATTGAATCTGAGTGAAAAAGATAAGTTATGGCTTGGCATCAAGGATACCTTTGCATTTTAGAGGGATTTGAGATGCAGAGAAAAATATATTTTGTTTTGATGCTTCTTTGGATGGGGGTGATATTTGGATTTTCTGCCCAGCCGGCAGCCGAATCGACACAGACGAGTCTCCGTGTCGGAAGACTGGTGTGTGGAATCTTTGTCAAAGACTATGAAGAAATGTCCGCAGCGGAGCAGACAGCACTTGCTGAAAATATAGAATTTCCGATCAGAAAGGCAGCGCATGCGTCAGAGTATGCGTTGCTTGGTATATTGGTCTTTGGTGTAGTGCGAAAAAAAAGAAATGACGAAGAGACAGATGCTCTGCGCTATTTTGGTAACTGCTTTCTATGCGGCAAGTGATGAACTACATCAGTTTTTGTGCCTGGACGAAGTTGCCAGCTACGGGATGTGCTGATTGACACAGCCGGGGTAGTAGCAGGAGTCGGCATTCAATACATTCTCTTGAAACACTTCCGGAAAATGGAAGGCATAGAGTAATGATTCAGGATCAGAGAAGCGGCGAAAATAACGAAGCCAGTAATACAGTCATAATCCCGGTGACGGCGATGGCAAGACTGCTCATAGCACCTTCGATTTCGCCGAGTTCCATCGCTTTGGCGGTTCCGATCGCATGGGAAGAAGAGCCAAGGGCGAGACCTTTTGCAATCGGGTGTGTGATGCGGAAAATCTTGCAGATGAGTTCACCGAAGATGTTTCCAAGCACTCCGGTGACGACGATCACAGCTACCGTGATCGTCACATAGCCGCCAAGTTCCTCGGAAACGCCCATTCCGATCGCAGTAGTGATTGATTTTGGCAAAAGTGTTACATATTCTTTGTGTGACAGGTGCAGGATCTTGGCCAGTACAAATACGGTGCAGAGGCTTGTGAGAACGCCGGCGGTAATCCCGAGGAGAACGGCCTTTAAATTGGTTTTCAAAAGCTGCCATTGCTCGTAGAGCGGGATGGCGAGACAAACGGTCGCCGGGGTCAAAAACCAGCTGAGAAAGACGGCACCTTGATTGTAGGTGTCATAGTCGATGTTGGCGACAATCAGCACAACGATCGTTAAACATATTGATATCAGTAAGGGGTTAAAATCCCTAACTTAAATTTTTTCTTTAAAACCATGCCGAGGAGATAGGCGAGCAGACTGATCGTCACTCCGGCAAAAAGGGAAGTGTCAAAAAAATCATTCATTGGTAGATGCCTTCTTTCTATCTTTATGCAGAATCCATTGTGTACAGCGTCCGGTCACGATCATGACGGTGATCAGAGCGGCGACGGTAATAATACTGACCGGAACCAAAAACGGCTGTAAAATATGCCAGGAGGCCATCAGACCAACGCCGGCCGGGATAAACATAACAGGCATGATCTCAATGAGAATGTACCGGCTTCCTTCACGGAAGCAAGTGGAATAAATCCTGATAATAAGCCGATCAGCAGGATCACCATTCCATATATACTGGCAGGAATCGGAAAGGGAAGCAGAAATTTCAGTGCTTCGCCGGCAAAAGAAATGCCAAGAATAATTAAAAATTGTTTTACAAATTTCAAAAAAATCGCTTCTTTCTAAAAAATTATCAATAAGTCTTGATGTTCACTAACGTCACTTATTATATACGCATTATATCCGAGTGTCAAATAAAAAAATCATAAAATTCTTAGTATTTCTTGACATTTTCCTAGGTAAAATTTACAATGAAAAAAGTGACAAAAGACAGTTAGAATGGAGGACCCAAGTGATCGATTCATTACTAGAAAAGTTAGAGAAAAAAGGTAGTGTTGGCAGATGGCGCCATGGGGACCTATTTCAGCCAGAAATATATGACAGAGATGGAGGCGGAAGAAGCCAATATTGCAACCCCGGAGCGGATCATTGCTATTCATAAAGAATATATTGAGGCCGGAGCAGAACTGATACGAACCAATACATTTGCCGTAAACCACGGATTATTTGCCGAGGCAGAAAGACGAAAAGAAGTGATCGAAGCGGCAGTTGCCAATGCAAGAGAAGCGGTACGCCAGAGCAGAAAAGAAGTCGTGGTTGCTGGGTCAGTGGGACCGATCCGTCAGTCGGCCGAAGAGGAAGATGGAGAAATTTGGAAAGAATATACACAGATGCTGGATGTGTTTTATACACTCGGGATTCGTGTTTTCTTGTTTGAAACATTTTCGGAGCTTCGCTGGCTTCCGAAATTGGCAAAATATTGTAAAAAATAAGGAAGAACAGACGGTGGTCATTGCCGAACTGGCACTGAATCCGATGGGATATACACAGCATGGTTTTGAAATGACAGAGATTCTGCAGGAACTGACATCCGATGTGAATTTTGATATCGTAGGATTTAATTGCGGAGTCGGTGCGCTTCACATGAAAAAACTTTTGCAAAGCCAGAAATTTCCAAAAGAATTTTTATTGAGTGTATTTCCCAATGCCGGATATCAGCAGGAGATGCAGGGAAGAACTCTGGTGTTCCATGATACCGCTTACTATGCAGGGCAGATGAAAGAGATTTTGGCACTGGGAGCCAATCTTGTCGGAGGATGCTGCGGAACGACACCGGGGCATATCCGTGCCTTGAAAAAAAAGTGGTGCAGAACCAGGAGCAGGTGCGGCCTAAGAAACTGGCCAAAGAAAATGAAAATTTGGGTGAGGTGAAAGACAATCCGACGCCGTTTATCCGTAAACTGCGCGGTGGAAAAAAGTATTTGTCGTGGAACTGGATGCGCCGTTTGATGCTTCGAGTGATAAATTCCGCAAAGGAGTATGCGCCCTGCAGGAAAACGGAGTGGACATTATTACCGTTTCGGATTCTCCGATGGCTCGCGCGAGAGCAGATGCTTCCCTTCTTGCCGTATATAGCAAAAAAATGCGCGGATGTGGAGATTATGCCACATGTGGCGATGAGGGACCGCAACCTGATCGGACTGCGTTCGGAGATCTTGGGAGCGCATGTGAATGGAATCCGCGATTTTCTTGTGATTACGGGAGATCCGGTCGGAAGCAATGACCGCGGAAAGATTACCGGTGTATTTGACGTAAACTCCATTCGCTTTATGGAATATCTGAAACATATGAATGAAGAAGTATTGCAGGAAGAGCCGGTTTATTATGGCGGTGCGCTGAATTATGCGGGAGTCAATCCCGCAGCGATCGCGGGCAGGATGAAAAAAGAAAATGGAAGCCGGATGTGAGTACTTTTTGACACAGCCGATCTTTACGGAGGAAGACATTGACCGCATCCGAGAATTAAAAGAAATGACAGGAGCAAGAATCCTTTGTGGAATCATGCCACTTGTAAGCTACCGCAATGCGATGTTTATGAAAAATGAGATGCCGGGGATCCATGTATCCGACGAGATTGTAAGCCGGTACCAGCCGGATATGTCGAAACAGGATGCCGAGGAAGTGGCCGTGAAGATTTCCCTGAAAGTAGCAGAACAGCTGCTGGAAGTGGCAGATGGTTTTATCTCATGACACCATTCCACCGGGTGGCACTTGTAAACCGTATTATAGATGGAATTCGTAAACTGCTTGGATAAAAGCAGGAATCAAATATCATTATATTCTAACTCAAGCAGTCGAAAGACTGCTTTTTTCATGTCCGGATGTGCGTGATAGGCGTCCAAAAGCATCCGTTCTTCTTTTGTCAAAATCGATGCAGCGTCTGGATCCTTAGATGGAGCAGGACAGTAGCCGAACGTCTCAAGTATATTTTCAATATGATAATAGCCGCACAAGGTCATCAATGTGTCAGCATTGGGCTGACTGTTTCCATTTTCCCAGCCATAGATCGTTTTTGATTTTGCCGGAATATTTTGGGCATTCAAATAGTCGCTCACTTCGTCGACGGAGAGGTTGTTCAGCTTCCGGTAATAACGCAGTGCGCGTGCAATGTTAGGGTTCTTCATAAGATTTGTAAAACCTCCAATTCACGATATCTAATACCATCATAAAGAATGACGACATACGTGTCAAGAAGAAAAAAAGTAGAAAAGGGAAAAACAAATTGACATTATGACTTGCAAAGAATAAAATAAAAAAATAGTACGACAAAATTCTTTAAAAGCGAGAATGAGGGGACGAAGGATATGAAAATGACAAAGAAGATTTATTGTTATATGAAAATACATCAGATCGACATACAGAAAGTTTCAAAAGAAACCGGAATTGACCGGAAAATCTTTCAAAAGCAGCCGGTTCGGCCGTTAAACGCTACGGAACTTTGTGAAGTGTGTGCGTATCTAAAAATTCAGCCGGAGGAGATTGCAAAAGATGATACATTGTTCTGAGTCGCAGCTGTATTGGTGCGAAGAGTGTAAGATTCCGCTGTATGAGCCGGTGTGTGGGTGCTGTGGAGCAAAAGGAAGACAATTTGTAAAAGATGTCCGCGTGGTATTTCCGGAAGAAAAAGTGCTTCTTGAGACTCTGCTGGGATTGAAGGCGGGAGAATTAAATGAGAAATCCTTATGGAATGCGGCCGGAAATGTATATTATCTCGACGGAGTCCGCATGCCATTGTCCATTCAGCGGCTGCGGGAAATGGACGCTGGGAAGATCCGGTAAACATATGATGAAAACAGGAAAAATATGGATGACACCTTTTTCCAACAGATGACAGAACGGTTTGTAAAGGCCAATGCCAACCGATATCAGGAGATTTCGCAGGAAGCCCTGTCTTACATCTGGGAGGAAACGCAGGGAATGGAAATCGGCGATATGTTTGTCTCGTTCAGCGGAGGAAAGGATTCGACGGTGGTGGCAGATCTTTGTAAGCGTGCACTGGACGGACCGGGAAAGAAAATCCTTCATATTTTTGGGGACACGACATTGGAATTTCCGATGACAGAACAATATGTCGCGCAGTATAAAAAAGGAAAATCCGAAGACGCCGATGATCTCATCCCGCAATAAAGAGAAGAATTTTGAAGAACTTTGTGAGATCGTAGGGCCGCCAAGCCGGGTCATGCGCTGGTGCTGTACGATATTTAAGACGGGTGCGATCAATCAGAAGATATCGGCTTTGTTCCGCGGGAAAAAGCGGATCGTAGCTTTTCAGGGAATCCGTCACAGCGAGTCGGCGAGCCGCAGTAAATATGAAAGAACGAGTACCAATTCCAAGATTGCGAAGCAGTTGACATTGTGCCCGATCATTGAGTGGTTTGATTTTGATGTGTGGCTGTATCTGATGACGACGGGTATCGCTTTTAATTCGGCGTACCGCCTTGGTTATGCGCGCGTGGGATGTTATTGCTGTCCAAACAACAGCCTGTGGTCTGAATTTTTATCCGGCATTTTATCCCGGACAAATATAATAATTTCCAAAATCTGCTAATTGATTTTGCGAAAAAAGTGGGAAAAAAAGATGCCGAAGTGTATGTGAAAGAAGGAAAATGGAAGGCAAGACAGGGAGGAAACGGGTTAGACTATGCACGAAAATCCATCGTTTCTTATGAACCTTGTGTAAAAGAAGAAAATGCTTTCAATTATGACTTGACCAGGCCGATTACGGAAGAGCTGTATGAATTGTTTAAGCCATTTGGCACATATCAGTCGGAACTTGGCAATAAAAGACTGGGAGAAGCTTATTTTACGGATGCAGATAACAATGTCGTTTTTGTATTGCAGGGAAGACCGGGGCAGACCCGGTGCAAAGTCATTGTACATAGAGAGGATGCCTTTCACGTAAAGGGAATGTCGAAAGTCCGTGAAAAGATTGACTGCCAGATCACCAAATATCAAATGTGCATGGGATGCAAGGCTTGTGAGAGTGTGTGCCGGTTTAATGCGATCACGGTTAAGGAGATGCCGGATAAATCGACATCCTATACCATTAATGAAGCGAAATGTGTAAAATGCACCGAGTGCGTCAGTCATTTTTCCGTGGGATGTTATATGCGGAAAGTGCTGACGATCAAGCGGGAAGATAAGGAAGGAACAACGAATGCGTAAATATCGTTTAAAAAGGACATGGTGGATTTTTTATGCGCGAAGGCTGGTTTGCCAAAGGCATGACAGAAGTGTCGGAAAATCCGCGTTTATTTACAAAGGAAAATTATTCGGGAGCCGATGCTCTGGGAGTCGGAAGTGCGATGGCAAAGGCGATCCGGTACTGGATGGGCGTATGCGGTCTGATCAAAGAAGTCCGAGGAACCGGAACCGTTCTTACCGAGATGGGACAATTGATCGCCGGGGAAGATCTGTACCTGGAGGATCTGTTTTCTGTCTGGCTTCTGCATATCCATGCCGTATCCAGCGCGGAAAAGGCGACAATATGGTATTTATTTTTGAAACAATGCCACTGGGAGAATTTACCAGAGAGCAGATGCAGGAAAAATTATACGAGGAACTGCTTCGATACAGTGGAGAGAACGAAGTTTCCGAACGTTCCTTTACAGACGACTGCAATACCTTTTTGCAGATGTACGTGGATTCGAAAGAAGAGAAGGAAGATCCGGAAGATAAAAAGCGCAGGGTGTTTGCCAGACTTCGTCTGATCCAGAAAAATTACCGGGGATACCGCAGAGAGCGTATCGTGCCGGAAAGACTTCCGAAAGAAATCGTTCTTTTGGTGCTGCGTCGGAAAATTCTTGGGAAGCAGGGAGAAAGTATTGAAAATCTGCTGACGTGTGAAAACGGACCGGGAAAATTATTGTCATTGGACCGCATTCTGTTCAATGAATATTTGGATGAATTGGAAAATGATGGATGTTTACGGATCAACCGTACCGCAGGATTAGACATGGTATATCTTTCGGAGGAAGTGCCGGAAGAATTGGAGATCATACAGCAGTATTACGAAAAAGACAGGAACAGAGTCCCCGGGGGAGGACAGTATGAAATTAAAGGAAGTAATCCGAATTGATGAAAAATTTCAGCATTCGATCAATCTGAAACTGGATCAGATGCGGAAAGAGCCAATTGAAAATTATATTCCGACACAGGCTTCTATGAAGATTCTTTGTGAATATCTGGGAGAATTAACCGGAAAGAAAAAAGAAGCATCCACGATGCTGATCGGTCCCTATGGAAAGGGAAAATCCCATCTGCTTCTCGTCTTGATGTATCTGCTGAACCCGTTTGACGAGAAATTGAGTGCGCATCTGGTGGAGCACTTTAGGCAGGCGGAGGAAAAAACGGGAAAGAAAATACAGGAATATATGGAGCGGGGAAAGAAGTATCTGCCGGTGGTTGTGTCTTTTGGCAGTGAGTCCCTGGAACAGTCCTATCGAAGAGGACTGCTAGGTGCTTTAAAGCGATTTGGGCTGGAAGACTGCATTCCCGACAGCTATTATACGGAAGCGGTTCACACGATACAGACATGGGAAAAAGAGTATCCGGAAACGTATGAAAAGTTTTTGGCAAAAATCGGAAATAGCAAGGCGCGGTCATTTGTAAAAGAACTGCAGGAAGAAAAGGAATCGACGATGCGCCGGTTTCAGGAAATTTATCCTTCCTTGACAGCCGGAAGCCGGTTTATGCCAATGATCCAGACCGACATTGCTACGTTGTACGAGGAAATTCTTGCGCGGATCTGTCGGAAACCCTATCACTACGCGGGAATGGTAGTCATTTTGATGAATTCAGCAAGTTTATGGAGAGCGAGACGAAGGAAAGCGTTTCCAAAGATATGAATCTGGTGCAGCAGATGTGTGAGCTGGCGAACCAGTCGTCGGATGCTGCGCGGATGATTCAGATTTTCGTGGCGCACAAGAGTATCAAAGAGTATAGCGGATATTTGTCCCAAGAGGTGATTAACACGTTTACCGGCGTAGAAGGACGGCCTTCTGAGCGGTATTTTGTTACGACACAAAGGACAATTACGAATTGATCAAGAATATGATCCGGAAGGAGTCGTTTGAAAAAATTCCGCTGGATTGGAAGGAAATCGCCTCGGCAAATTATGGCGCAGCCGGTTTTGACCGGGATTTTACGAAGGAAGAATTTGAAGAGATCATTGTGAAGGGATGTTATCCAATGCGCCCGTTAACGACGTTTCTCCTTTTAAAAGTCAGTGAACGCGTAGGCCAGAATGAGAGATCGCTTGTGACTTTTCTCGCCGGAAACGAAAAAGGAACGTTGTCAGATTATGTAAATTCAGAGCGGGATGCGAAACAGTGCATGACACCGGGCAGAGTGTTTGATTATTTTTCGCCATTGTTAAAGCGGGATCTCTGGAACCGTCGAAGTCATCTGGAGTGGAGCAAGGCGATGATGGTACTCGAAAAGGATCTGACAGAAGAAGAGGCAGAAATCGTGAAAACCATCTGTCTGATGCGAATCGTCGGTCTTTCCGAGAAGATGGAGGCGACGGCACAGACGCTTGCGCTGGCAACCGGGCGAAAACTGAATGAGGTAAAAAGAGCGCCTGCAGACACTCGAGAAAAAGGAAGCCGTGCTGTTTCGCGATAAATTGAATTCGTATGTACTGCGCCAGAAGATTGATGTGGATCTGGAGGAAAAACTGGCACAATGCGAGCAGGAAATTACGAATTTTTCGTTGACGAAAGAATTGGATCATGTGATGGGACATCGCTATGAACTGCCAAAAAAATACAATCATGTTCATGGGATGACTCGTTTTTTCGATACCATTTTTATGGAGACAGAGCGTTTTTGGAACTGAAATCCACGGATGGTCTGTATGAAGAAGCTCAGGGCGGGTCATTTGCAGATGGAAAGATTCTTTTACTGATTGACCCTTATGTCAAATATAAAAAAGTGTAAAACAGCATCTTAATGAATTGAGAGACGATAAATTGGTAGTGATCTATCCGGAAAAACCATTTGAGGCGGAAGGGTTGCTGCGCCGGATCCGAGGCATCCGCATGATTCTTCAGCAGGAGGACTATCTGAATCACGACGATGTGCTTGTGGAAGAACTTTTGATGATGGAAGAAGACTGTCTGTATAAGCTCAATTGGATGTTTGAAACGCATTTTGTACCCGGACGGGCAAACTGCCGCGTATTTACCAATAATAAAAACAAATCCCTTACATTTAACCAGCTTCTGAGTGAAATCTGCGAGCAGTGTTATGGAAAGGTGCCAAGAATCAATCATGAGCTGATCAATCGCCGTTTTGTATCCGCGCAGATCAAAAAGCACGAAAAGAAGTGGTCCGCTGTATTCTTGAACGAGGGGATCTGCATGAAATGGCAGAAGGAAACAGTGCCGAGGCGACGATCTGCCGTGCCACGTTATTTCACACCGGTATTATGACAGGTGACTGTAAACCCGGTGTCAATCACATGCTGTCCGTCATCTATAACACAATGTTTGAAGCGGCGGGAAAACGGGTGCCAATGACATCGCTGTATGAAAAACTGCGGGGAACGGAGATTGGACTTCGCGAAGGGTGGTGCCGATTTACCTTGCTCATTGTATCATCGGCTGGGGAATCAGCGCTGTTTTCTATGAGGGAAAGAAGGAAATCCCATTTCAGGCAGAAACGGTGGAACTTGTCAATGAGTATCCGGAAAAATATGATCTGTATATAGAACGGGGCAGCTTTAAAAAAGAAGATTATTTAAAGAAACTGGAAAAAGTTTTTCCTCTTCCAAAGGAATATCAAAATCCGGGACAACCATCTACAAGATTGGAAAAAATTGTAAATGGGTTGCAATTCTGGTTTACCCATCTGCCGGCTTCCAGCCGTATGGCGACCTATCCGGAAGAAATAAATGAAAAATTGTGTAAACTGCTCGCACACAACGATGAAAACCCAAGGGAGCTTATATTTGAAAAATTGCCGTTTTTGATCCCGCAAAAGAAAACCAACATTAATTATGTCCTCTTTTGTAAAAAATTGGTACAGGCAAAGCAGGAGATCGATTCCTTTTATGAAAATCTGATGGGGAACTTCGTCAGGTTACCATGACCTGCCTGGAAGTCACTGATGAGACAATCAAGCCGGCACTGAAAGAATGGGCGCGAAAGAAACGCACGCAGACAAAGACCAGCGTTTTATCTGCGTCAGCGGCTTCGTTGTTAGAATATATGCTGTCGCTGTCGGAGGAGTCGGAAGAGGAAGTGATCGCCGGGATTGCTAAGCAGATCACAGGGAGATATCCGGAAGATTTTCGCCAGGATACGGTACAGGAATACAAAAAGGCATTGCAAAATATATGTAAGGAATTGGAAAATGCTGCGGAGCAGACAGCACCGGAAGAAGCCTGTCATCTTATCTACACGGATCCACAGGGAATCCAGATGGATAAATACTTAAAAGCGGTTGAGACGGATTCTGTCATGGTATTTGCCAAAGCGGCGGTAGAAGAGGCGATTTCGAATTTGGAGACAGTCTTGAAAAGGAACAGAAGGCAAAGATTTTGCTGGATTTATTGCAGCAGGAATTGGAGTGATCATTTGATATATCTGGATAATGCAGCGACGACATTTCCGAAGCCGAAGGAGGTAACGGATGTCTATACGCAGTGGGGATGTGAAATGCCGGTCAATGCCGGCAGAGGAAGTTATCGTCTGGCAGCACAGGCGGAGCAGCAGATACGGGAAACCCGTGGAAAACTGGCAAAATATGTTCATGCTCTTTCGGATGAGGATGTGTATTTTACGGCCTCGGCGACGATGGCGGCAAATGTGATCTTACAGGGATTTCCATGGGAAAAAGGGGATATTGTATTTGTTTCGCCTTACGAGCACAATGCGGTCATGCGCACGCTTCACGCAATGGAAGAGCAAAAGGGGATACAGATAAAAGTTCTTCCGGTTCAGTCAGACGGACAGATTGATCTGGAAAAAACAGGAAATCAATTCAAGGCAGAATCTCCTCGGCTTGTCTGTGTGACACAGGTAAGCAATGTGACAGGCTACCTGCTTCCCTATGCAGATGTTTTTCATTTGGCAAAACAAGCAGGGGCAATGACCTTTTTAGACAGCGCCCAGGGGCTTGGCATCTGTCCGGTTCATGTGATCGAAGAGGAAATTGATTTTCTGATCTTTGCCGGTCATAAAAATTTATATGGAATGTTTGGAACCGGTGGTTTTGTCAATGTCAACCGGTTTCCATTGCAGCCACTGTACTATGGCGGGACGGGAAGTGATTCGCGCAATCTGTCACTTCCGGAGAAAGGAAGCAGCCGTTTCGAAGTGGGAAGCCCGGATACGGCATCCATCGCGGCTTTGGGAAAGGCCATTGAACTGACCCAGCCTCGTGCCGAAGAAGATTTGCTGCATGAAAGGAAATTATTGGTAAAACTCAGAGACGGGCTTTCAAATATCGAAGGTGTCAGGATTTTGGGAGCACAGCCCCTGGAAAACAGTGTGGGAATCTTGTCTTTTGTCTGTGACAGATACCGGTCGGAGGAACTGGGAATGATCTTAGACGAAGATTTTGATATTGCAGTGCGGACCGGATATCATTGTGCACCACTTGTTCATGATCTTATCGGAAGCGTGGAGTATGGCGGCACGGTGCGGGTAAGCATGGGACGGTTTACGACTGAGACGGAAGTGCAGGCGTTGGTAGAAGCAGCAAAGGAACTAATGGAGGAATAGGATATGGGATTTCAGGATTTGGATCTTAAAATAAGGTATCGGAGCAATGAAGATGACATTGCTAGTGATTTTTTGATTCCGGTATTGAAAGAGGCAAAAACATATAAACGGTCTGTGGGATTTTTTTCAAGCAGTTCTCTGCAGGAATTATCGGTAGGAATTGAGGCATTGCAAAAAACGGAGGACATATTCAGGTAATCTGTTCCCGAGACTTTTCGAATGAAGATATCGAAGCAATTGAGCTTGGGTACGAGGAAAGAGATAAGGTATTAGAAAATGCTCTGGCAAGAGAAAAATTGAACCGGTGGAGGAATTTGAAACACAACGGCTGAATCTGGTTGCAAATCTGATCGTACAAGGTGTGATTGAGTTTAAATTGGCATTTACATTAAGTAAGAGCAATCAGGCTATTTATCACGAAAAAATAGCGGTGTTTGAAGATGAAGAGGGAAAAAGAATTGCCTTTGAAGGCTCAATGAATGATTCTTATAATGCTTTTTATGAAAATTTTGAATCCATTTCTGTTTATACAGAAGATAGTGCAAAAGAACATCTCGATGCAGTGATTCATGATTTTGATCAGTTGTGGAAGGATGATACTCAGAGGGTATGTGTGGTCGATTTTCCGCAGGTTGTGATTGATAAACTGAAATCCTATGCAAAAGAGGATTTGGAATTTACTGCAGATTATGAGCAGTTTATAAAAGATAAAAGTGTTATCCGGAAGAAAAAGGAAGGTGTGGTTCCGGAGGAAGTTTCTTTGCGGGAGTATCAGAAAGAAGCAATTCGAAAATGGGAAGAACAGTCATTTCGAGGGATATTTGACATGGCAACAGGAACCGGAAAAACATTTACCGGATTGGGAGCTCTTTGTCGGTTGAAGGAGACACTAAACGGAGTTTTAGCGGCGGTGATCGTATGTCCTTCTACTCACCTTGTAGAGCAGTGGAAGGAAGATTTATTAGTGTTTGGGATAGAGCCGATCATTGCCTATGGAGATCCCAAATATAAAGATTATGAAAGTCGGTTAAGACAGGCAGTATTTCGATATAATCTGGAAACTAAAAAGTTTTTTTGTCTGCTTACGACAAAGGATACTTTTTGTAAAGATAAGGTGCAGAAGCAGTTAAAAAAATAAAGAAAAACAGGCTTCTTATCGTGGATGAAGTACATAACATGGGGGCGGCGACGTATCGCAGATATTTGATGAAACATTTGAATACCGCCTTGGTTTGTCGGCGACAATTGATCGGCACCACGATGAAGAAGGAACTCAGAGTTTATTTTCCTATTTTGGGAAAAAAATGCATTGAATATACGCTGGAGATGGCGATTGAAAATGGATTTCTGACGCATTACCGCTATTATCCGATTCCGGTTTATCTTACGGAGGATGAATTGGAGAGATACCGGGAGTTAAGTGAGAAAATAGAATCCGGAATGGTATTTGATAAAAACGGGAAACCAAAACTTACAGAATATGTAAAAAGTTTAATGATCAGCCGGGCAAGAGTAGTCGCGGGAGCGCAAAATAAAATACCGTTGCTGCTTGAGTATATGGAGAAATATAAAGAAGATAAACATATTTTGGTATATTGTGGCTCTACTAAGACCGAAGATACGGAATTGCAGGAAGAATGCCGGCAAATTGACCTGATCACAAAATGCCTGGCAAAAAAAACTACATATGAAAGTAGCAAGATTTACGTCGGGAGAAAATCGAAAAGAACGGCAGGTGCTGATTGAAAAATTTACAGAAGGGGAAGAAATCCAATCTTTGGTAGCAATCAAGTGCCTGGATGAAGGAGTAAATATACCGGCGATTAAAACCGCATTTATATTAGTAAGTACGACAAATCCGAAAGAATATATTCAGAGACGTGGTCGTGTGCTTAGGCTTTCTCCCGGAAAAGAATATGCGGAGATTTATGATTTTATTACATTACCAAGAGAATTAGAAATCGTTTCCTTTTTAAATGAAAAGGAATTGAAATATGATAAATCCCTGATTCAGAGAGAATTACAGCGAATCGAAGATTTTCGAAGGCTGGCAGACAATTCTTATGAATCGATGGATGAAATTTTAGCCATTCGGGATGCTTATCAAATATATGAGGAGGGCGAGAAAGATGATGAATGAAGAACAAATTAATGAAAGTGTGATGAAGACGATTCGATTTCGTATATTACAGATCGAAAAAAAAGAATGCAAAGTCACATGAAAAGAAAGATGCAGATATGGTTTCTGAGATTGTAAAAATCATACAGTCAGAAGTGGATCGTACATCAGAAAAGTGAGGAGGAAGAGAATATGATTATTAAGAAAATGAAATTGCAGAATTTTCGTCAATATATTGATGACGAAATTAAATTTGCGTTGGATGGAGACAAAAATGTAACTGTTATCATGGGAGACAACGGAACGGGAAAGACAACGCTGGCACAGGCATTTCAATGGGCCTTATATGGGAAGACCAATTTTCAGATTCATGAATTGTTAAATCGTACTGTCCGAGAGAAAATGGGAACAGGAGAGAAAAAGAGGTGTCTGTACTACTCGATATTATGTATAATAATACTGAGTATACCGTGAGACGTATTCAAGGGTATTTTAAAAATGCCAACCAGAAGATAGAAGAAAAACAGGGGAAATTTGTTGTCTCGAGGATTGATGATTCGGGAAATGTTCAGTATGTTCCGGAGTATCAGAAAGATTATATTGTAAAACAGTTTTGCCAAAAGATCTGTCGAATTTTTTCTTCTTTGACGGAGAGAAAATTGAAGAAATGTCCAAGGAAATACAGAGTGGAAAAAGCTCGATTTCCAAAATGCTGTATATAGTCTGGTAGGACTTACGGCAACGCAAAATACGATTGAACATTTGAAAAGTAATAAAAAATGCGTTGTCAAGGAGATTCAAAGAGAAATTGATAACAATTCAAAATCGGCAGAAAAAATGGAACAAAAGAATACACAGATTACAGAATTGGACGAAAACGTACAAAAGAATACAGCAGAACTTACTAAATTACAAGAGGCAAGAACTAATCTGGAGGAAAAACGAAGAAGCAATAACAGACTCATTATTGATGGACAGAAAGATATGCAGGTAAAAAAGAGTATGCTGCGCTTGAGAAGGACATTGCAAATCTGGAGAGGGAGAAGAATGCGAAAACCAAAGATATGCTTCAGATGATATCTAAAGAATTTTATCAATTTTGTATATACGGTGTGGCAAAAACGGCAGCCGGTTTGATCGAACAGGAGCAGACAGAAGAGATGGTAATTCCGGATCTTACAACGCGCACAATTGATGCTCTTTTGAAACGGGGGAAAATGTCTTTGCGGAACGACATTATGTGAAAATCAATTTCCATATGAACAGGTGATGAAATTGCGGGTGACCACATACCCCAAAAAACAATCACATCATTAAAAGCAGATTATCAGACAAAACTGCATGAAGCAAAACGTTATACGGATTTTGCAAAACATTGGAAAGAAAAATTGGAAAATTATGAAACCTGTGCAGCCCAATTAGAGGGAAAAATGACAGAGCGTGATGATAAACAGCAAATGATGGCAGATACCTCCTCCGCAGAAAGGGCATTGCGGGAAAATAGAGAGATTGAGAGAGAACTGCCAAAGATCGACCAGCAGATTGGACGCTTAAAGCAGCAGATCCAAGATGCGGAAACAAAAATACGAGTTCTGGAACAAGAAAAGGATTCCATGATTGTAAATAACGATGACGTTGTAAAAAACAGGATTTATATGGCGTATGCGAAAGCATTGTATGAGTCATTAAGAAAAGAGTACAAAGAGAAAGAAGATTCTTATCGTATTAAATTACAGAATCGTATGAATGAGATATTTGCATCGATATACGGTCAGAATATATCGATTACGATCGATCCGCGGTATCGGATTACCGTTCGTATTGAAGAAGAATTGGCTTCTACGGATGAAGTAGAACGAAATACTGCCCAAGGGTACGCGCTGATTTTTACATTTATCTCGGCCATTATAGATCTGGCAAAGAAAAAGGTCAATGACGAGGCGCTTACAGAAAACGAACTGATCGATGAAGAAAATGAAGGATATCCATTGGTTATGGATGCTCCGTTGTCGGCATTTGACAAGACCAGAATTGAAAAATCTGTACCGAGATTCCGCGCATTGCCGACCAAGTCATTATATTTATTAAAGATACAGACGGAGAAGTGGCAGAGGAGCATATGCGTGATAAGATAGGCCGCCGGTATATGATAGAACTGGTAAATGACAGTAAACTACATTCAAGAATTGTGGAAAGGGGTTGAAAATGATGTTTGATCGAGAATACTATTTTTATGGAAAACATGCGGATATGGTAAGAAAATTAACGACGAATTGGAATGATAAGATTGGAGCGTCTGTTTTTGAACGGAATCTGGATGTATATGAAATCGCACCGATTATTGGCTGGATTTATAATCGAAAGGCAGAGGTTGAACGTGATGAAGAAAACAAAACCCGTATTTTTCGAGATAAAATGCTGGACGACAGACCGCAATTATTGTTTAATTACCGTAATTTAATGTTGTTAAATGGAGAAAAATGGGATTCCGAAGAGCGTATGGATATTGCATTTCGTATGGATGATAAAGACAAAGAGCGAAAAGCTTATGATGAATTATACAATTCCTATGTACTTGGCGGTGTAGAAGTTTTGTACGAGAGAATTTTTGATAATGCATCAAAACCGGAAGAATATCTCATGAATTTTTATGAATTTCTAGAAGAACTTGAGGTAAGAATTTACAAGAAAGATGTAGGACTGGAGTGAGTTTGCTACACTTGACTGCTACATACTTTGTTTCCGCTTGGCAATTTTAAAAAAACACGGTTTTCCGCTTGGAAATTTCTAAAAAATATTTGATTTTTGGTTGGCAAAATCAAAATATCGTGCTAAAATACATAAAAAAGAGAAGAAGGTAGGTGCTTGAAATGTATTTAAAACGTGATATCGATAAAGTTCTTTTAAATTGGAAAGAGGCTGAGCGAAGAAAACCTGTTCTTTTGCGAGGAATTCGGCAGTGTGGTAAGACTTCGGCAATTCGAAATCTTTCAACAAAATTTAAAAGTTTTATTGAGATTAATTTTGAAAAGCAACCGAAATTATGTGCTGTGTTTGAGGGCGATATTGATATAAAAAGAATAATAATGCAGTTAGAATTACAGTTTTCTCAGAAAATTGTAGTTGGGGAAACTCTGTTATTTATTGATGAGATTCAAGAATGTCCTAGAGCAGTTACGGCTTTGCGATATTTTTATGAAGAAATGCCAAATCTTCACGTGATTGCAGCTGGTTCACTGCTGGAGTTTGTTTTGCATGGAAAAGGAGCGGAAGTAGATTTTCCGGTAGGACGAGTGAGAAGTATTTATATGTATCCATTTTCCTTTATGGAATATTTGCGTGCAGTGGAAGGAGAGATGATTGCAGATTATCTTGAAAAATTTCAAGTGGGGCATCAAGAAAATACAGCACATGATCGATTGATAGAAGCGTATAAAACCTTTTTGGTAGTTGGAGGTATGCCGGAAGCTGTATTAACTTATATGACAACAGGAAGTCTGCTTGAATGCCAACAGGTGCATCGTGATATTATATTCAACTTTATGGATGATTTTAATAAATACAGTAAAAATGTTTCAGCAGACATTATTCGCAAAGTATTTGAATATTCGATTCACAATGTATGTGGTCAGACGAAAGCATCTTCAGCAATTTCAGGAGTTAGTGCATACTATTTTGAGAAAAGTATTGAATTGCTTCATAGGGCAGGATTGGTTTATCCGGTAAAAGCATCCGGGTGTACAGTGCTTCCACTTGGTGTTACGGAAAAAGAACACAATAAGAAACTAATTGTGTTCGATACAGGAGTATATCTTACAGAATGTGGGCTTGATGTAGGAGAATTGATTTCTGCACAGGTATTTGATGATATAAATAAGGGCGATGTGGTGGAAATGCAAACGGGACTTGAATTGATCAAATATACAAGCCCTTATAGCGAAGCTGCTTTGTATTATTGGTATCGGGGTGGTGCGAGTGCCGAAGTGGATTATGTTATTAATCTAAAAAATAAAATTGTGCCGATTGAAGTAAAGGCTTCTGGAAAAGGAAGAATGCAGAGTCTATACCGTTTTCTGGATACGCATGAATTAGCATCTCAAGGGATTCGGGTGTCCTTGGAAAATTTTTCGAAATATGATAATATTTTGGTATATCCGGTGTATGCGGTCAGTAAGTTTGCGAAACCTGCAAACCCCATTGACTTTTCCTTCCCAATAGGTATAATCACAAGTAGGAAAATGACGAAAAAAGGGGACTATTACCTATGAATTATAAGACCACAGTATTTTTTATCCATTGCGCTTGGCGCGGTGCTTCTGATCGCAGCGATCGCAGGAATGCGGTATATGAATCCGGCACCGGAAGGATACCGCAGTAGTTTTGAGACGGCGAAAGAACAGGCGACGCCACAGCCGACGCAGACAGCGACACCAAAACCGACAGAAGAGCCGTTTACCGGATTTTATGATACGGAGGCGATGACGTTAAAAGAGCGGATTCATACGCCGGAAGGTTTCCATCGGGAAGAAGTGGAAACGGACAGCTTTGCAGCGTTTATGGAAAACTATGCATTGTATAAAGATGGAAAAAAAGTCAAGTTATATGATAAGACATTGAAGCAGAATCAGGATGCGCATGTTGCAGTATTAAAAATGAAACTCGTAGAGGGTGATTTACAGCAATGTGCCGATTCGATCATCCGCTTATATGCAGAATATTTTTATCAAAATAAAATGTATGATAAGATGAATTTCCATCTTGTCAACGGATTTGCGTGCGAGTTCAGCAAATGGGCTGAGGGCATGCGTGTATCGTTTTCCGGTTCTTCAACGACATGGACGCAGAGTGCGGCTGCCAATGACGACGAGACCGTGTTTGAAAAATATCTTCGCTTTGTTTTTGCGTATGCCAGCACGATTTCATTGAGTGATGAGTCAAAGAAGATAAAGAAAGCCGAGATTCAGGCAGGAGATATCTTTGTACAGGGAGGAAGTCCCGGACATGCTGTTATGGTATTGGATGTGTGTACGGATGACAGCGGACGGAAAGCATTTTTGCTTGGACAGGGATTTATGCCGGCGCAGCAGTTTCATGTGTTGAAAAATCCGCTGCATGAAGACGATCCGTGGTATTATGTGGATGAACTTACCTATCCGCTCCAGACACCGGAGTATACGTTTGAAAAAAGGAAGTCTCAAACGGCCGGAATGCATGCAGTGAATTTTTTCGTGGAAAAGGTCTTGATTTTTTTGAAAATGCGTTATAATAAATAGTGCAAGTTCAAAATCCAAGAGAAAGGATGAGGGGCATGGTATTACTTGGAGTCGGCGTAGGTGTTGCGATTATAGCAGTGGTAATTGTTGTTGGGGCAGTTTCTGCGATTGTAGCTGCTGCAAAGATTCATTAAAAGACGATGACGAGATATAACGCCTGTTATTGATTTTGACTGGATGGAGGATAAGAGACGGGGTATGGCTCAGCTTGGCTAGAGCGCATCGTTCGGGACGATGAGGTCGCAGGTTCGAATCCTGTTACCCTGATGATTAGGAAGGAGAAGCTACGAAGCGGCAGATGTCACATCAGCTGCCGATTGGCTTTCTTTTTTGTAACACAAAGCCCGGGAAAGGAAGGATTGGGATATGATTTCAAAACGATGGATGCAGAGGGCATTTACGGTTGCGGTTGTCTGTGTCAGTTGTTCGATTTTTTTCTGTAGTGAGATCTGCCGTGCAAAGACTGCGGCGAAAACGACGAAAGTGCATACCTATAAAGAAGGATTTACCTATCAGAAACTGGATTCGGAAACGATCGCGCGGATGCGTGGAAAATCCCTATAAAAAGGGGCCAAAATTCCGCTTAGCAGGCTTCGTTACCTTCGGCTCCGCTACATTGATTTTGATGGAAGAGAGCAGGACGGGGAAATGGTCGTTCATAAAAAGATTGCCAAACGGACATGCAAGGTGTTTTATGAATTGTACCGGATAAAATATCCGATTGCCGGAATGCAGCTGGTGGATGAATACGATGCGGACGATGAGGCGTCTATGGCAGCAAACAATACGTCTTCTTTTAATTACCGAAAAGTGGCAAATTCCTCTAAAATGTCCAAACACAGCCAGGGACTTGCGATTGATATCAATCAAGGATCAATCCTTATATTACGAAGTATGGCATTGCGCCGGCAAACAGTAAAGTGTACCGGAACAGAAATGTGGCGACATGCCGAGGAAAATACAGGGATTATATGATACATCGGGGAGACGAGGTATACCGTATTTTTAAAAGAATGGTTTCTCCTGGGGCGGCGATTGGAAATATTCCAAAGATTACCAGCATTTTGAAAGATAAGAAGTCTTAGAAAGAAGGTGTATCCTTGTGGTAAAAGATCTTACCAAAGGAAACGTTCGACCGGTTTTGTGGAGCTTTACGATACCGATGTTTATCAGTGTTGTATTTCAGCAGTTGTATAATATTGCGGACAGCGCGATCGCCGGCCGGTTTGCGGGAGAAGATGCGCTGGCGGCTGTCGGGGCGTCGTATCCGATCACAATGATCTTTATGGCAATTGCCATCGGCTGCAATGTCGGTTGTGCGGTCGTAATCTCGTCGTATTTTGGAGCCGGTGACATCCGACGGATGAAGACCGCCATATCTACGACATTGATTGCAAGTACTGTGCTTGCAGTGGCTTTGACAATATTTGGATTGTTGACATCTTCTTATTTGATGCAGATGATGAATACACCGCATAATATATTTGATGCGGGGGATATTTATCTTAAAATATATATCGGAGGCATGGTATTCCTTTTCTGCTACAATGTGGCGACCGGAATCTTTACGGCACTTGGAGATTCGAAAACACCGCTTTATTTTTTGATCGGTTCTTCCGTCGGAAATGTGGCGCTCGATTATCTGTTTGTGGCAGTGTTTCATTTCGGGGTATCCGGCGTCGGCTGGGCGACGTTTCTCGCACAGGGAATCGCTGGCATTCTGGCAGTGATCACGCTGTTAAGGCGGGTGGCAAAACTGCCGACCGGGCATGGAAAAGTAATGCTGTATTCGAAATCCATGCTTCGTCGTATCGCAAAAATTGCGGTGCCGAGCATCTTACAGCAGAGTTTTGTCTCGGTAGGAAATATTTTTATCCAAAGCCTTGTAAATTCCTTTGGATCTGCAGTAATCGCCGGATATTCGGCGGCGATTAAGTTGAATACGTTTACGATCACATCCTTTTCGACGTTAGGAAATGCGCTGTCGAGTTTTTCTGCCCAAAATATCGGGGCGGCAAAAATAGACCGTGTGCGGAAAGGGTTTCGGGCAGGCACGATGCTTGCCTGGATCATTGCGGTACCGTTTTTTGTCTTATTTTTCTTTTTTGGAAATGAGATGCTTCGGATTTTTATGGAAAATCCGACCGGTGGCGCGATGAAAGCGGGAATGGCATTTTTGAAGATCGTATCGCCGTTTTATTTTATTATTTCATTAAAACTGCTGGCAGACGGACTGTTGCGTGGAAGCAGTGCGATGATCGGATTTATGGTTTCTACCTTTACCGATCTGATCCTTCGCGTGATTTTGGCTTATGTTTTTGCCGGTCTATTTGGAAGTACCGGAATCTGGATGTCCTGGCCGGTTGGATGGAGTATATCAGCAATTATTTCGTTGTTGTTTTACCGATATACATGGAAGCAATTATCAGTTGAAAGGAGATTATTAAAATGGCAAAAATCGACATTATTTCGGGCTTTTTAGGAGCTGGAAAGACAACATTGATCAAAAAAATTAATTGAAGAAGCATTTACAGGAGAAAAACTTGTATTAATTGAAAATGAATTTGGAGAAATCGGAATCGACGGAGGATTTTTGAAAGATTCCGGAATCAATATTACAGAGATGAATTCCGGCTGTATCTGCTGTTCCCTCGTAGGAGATTTTGGTACCGCATTGGCAGAAGTGCTTGAAAATATGCGCCGGACCGTATCATCATTGAGCCATCAGGAGTTGGAAAGCTTTCCGATGTCATCAAAGCCGTTCTCGGTGTGAAGGAAAAAGTGGCAGAGGACAGTGTGGTACTTAACAGCTTTACGACGGTTGCCGATGCAACAAAGTGCAAAATGTATATGAAGAACTTTGGCGAGTTTTACAATAACCAGGTAGAACATGCGGGAACCATCGTACTCAGTCGTACCGGCAATATGAAAGAAGACAAATTACAGGCGTGCATCGACCTGATCCGTACCCAGAATGCAGAGGCATCAATTATTACGACTCCATGGGATCAAATCAACGGAAAACAGATTCTGGATGCGATGGAAAAGAAAACGATCTTGTGAAAGAATTGCTTGAAGAAGAGGACGTTTGTCCGGAATGCGGACATCATCATGAGCATGGCGAAGAGTGTGACCACGATCACGAGCATCATCACGAGCATCACCACGATCACGACCACGACCATGAGCACCATCATGAACATGACGAAAACTGCACCTGCGGATGCCATGACCATGAGCATCATCATCACCATCATCACGCAGATGAAGTGGTCTCAAGCATTGGTATTGAGACTGCACACAAATATACGGAAGCAGAACTGCAAGACATTTTGGACAAGCTTGCCAATGACAAAGTACAGATGGGAACCATTCTTCGTTCCAAAGGTATCGTAGCTTCGGAAGAGGGCGAATGGTATCACTTTGACCTGGTTCCGGGAGAATATGAAGTACGCCGTGGTGCAGCAGATTACACCGGAAGAATTTGTGTGATCGGATCAAAACTGGACGAAGACGGTCTTCGTGATCTGTTTGCCGGAAAATAAAGGAGGACGCTGGATATGTTTGGGAAAAAAGAAATTCCGGTTTATCTTTTCACCGGTTTTTGGAGAGTGGAAAAAGTACCTGTATCGAAGAAGTGATCGAAGAGGGAAACTTTTCCGATGGAGCGAAAACGCTGCTTATCCTGTGTGAGGAAGGCGAGCATGAGATCGACGATCAGCTTTTGATGAAAAACCGGATCTCCTGTGTCGTGTTGGAAGACGAGGATGAACTTACCGAAGAATGCTGTAAGAAATTACAGGATAAATATAAACCAAACCGCATTGTAGTTGAGTGTAACGGAATGTGGGATCTGGATAAAATGTACCGCGAGACATTTCCGGAAAACTGGATTGTGGTACAGACGTTTACAACGGTAAATGCACAGACATTTCAGATTTACAGTGCAAACATGAAATCCCTTATGATGTCACATTTTAAAATGGCAGATCTTGTCATTTTTAACCGCTGTGAATCGGATAACATTGACAAACCGGCAGCCAGACGAAATGTCAAAGCCATCAATCGCCAGGCACAGGTATTGTTTGAGTCCGCAGATGGCACGGTGGAAAGCAAGATTGATGAAGAACTGCCATATGATGTAAATGCATCGGAGATTACGCTGGACGACGACGATTTTGGTCTGTGGTATCTGGACATCGGCGAAAATCCACGAAAATATGTGGGTAAAAAATCACATTTAAAGGCCAGGTATACCGCAATAAGACATTCCCGGCCGGTGCATTTGTTCCATCCCGTAAGGCGATGACCTGCTGTGCAGACGATATCGCGCGCATTGGTTATATGTGCCACGCGGAAAATGCGGATCAATATAAAAATGACAGCTGGGTGATGGTGACGGTGACGGTAAAACCGCAGCAGAGCAGAAAACACGACGGAGAATTTCCGGTGCTCTACGCTGAAAAGATAGAACCGGCACAGCCACCGCAGGAAGAAGTTGTATATTTTGGATAATCTATTTGAAATATGCTCCGGAGTATGTTATGATGGAGAGCAGGAATAATAGATATGTTGTAAAGGAGAAATAGAAATGGCTAAAATTCAGATGACGACCCCTTAGTTGAGATGGATGGAGACGAGATGACACGTATTCTGTGGCAGATGATCAAAGATGAACTTTTGCTTCCTTATATTGATCTGAAGACAGAGTACTATGATCTCGGTTTGAAATATCGTAATGAGACAAATGACCAGGTGACGGTAGATTCTGCAAATGCAACATTAAAATATGGTGTTGCGGTAAAAGTGTGCCACGATTACGCCAAATGCAGCACGTATGACAGAGTATGATTTGAAAGAAATGTGGAAATCTCCAAACGGAACCATTCGTGCGATGCTTGACGGAACGGTATTTCGCGCGCCGATTCAAGTAAAAGGAATCGAACCATGTGTAAAAAACTGAAAAAACCAATCACATTGGCACGTCATGCCTATGGTGATGTGTATAAAAATGTAGAGATTAAAGTTCCGGGTAAAGGAAAAGCCGAGCTGGTGTTTACGGCAGAAGATGGGACTGAGATGCGTGAGACGATTCATGAATTTGACGGACCGGGAATTATCCAGGGCGTGCATAATACGGATAAATCGATCACAAGTTTTGCAAAGGCATGCTTTAGTTATGCCCTTGATACCAAACAGGACCTTTGGTTTGCGACAAAAGATACCATTTCGAAAAAAAATACGACCATAACTTTAAAGATATTTTGCAGAAGTTTATGAGAACGAATATAAGGACAAATTCGAAGAGGCCGGATTGGAGTATTTCTATCCATTGATCGATGATGCCGTAGCCCGTGTTATGAAGACAGAGGGCGGATTTATCTGGGCATGCAAGAACTACGACGGCGACGTTATGAGCGATATGGTTTCTTCTGCCTGTGGTTCTCTGGCAATGATGACATCTGTGCTTGTTTCACCAAGTGGTGTATATGAGTATGAAGCAGCCCATGGAACCGTTCAGAGACATTATTACAAACATCTCAAAGGCGAAGAGACTTCTACCAATTCCGTAGCTACGATTTTTGCCTGGACCGGAGCATTGAGAAAGCGTGGAGAGATGGATGGCATCAAAGAACTTCAAGAATTCGCAGACAAGCTTGAAAAAGCAACATTGCAGACAATCGAAGAAGGAAAGATGACAAAAGACCTTGCTCTTATCACAGAATTAAAAGATGTCACGGTATTGAACAGTGAGAACTTTATTAAAGCAATTCGCGATACATTGGATCGCATGTAATATAAGAAAGAATAACGGAGGAAAACTGAATGAGTTATACGACACAGATGGATGCCGCACGAAAAGGTATTTTTACCGAAGAAATGCAGCGCGTGTGTGAATATGAAAATATTCGGAAAGAAGAATTGATGGATCTTGTGGCAAAGGACAGGTGGCAATTCCTGCCAATAAAAATCATAAATGCCTCAAACCATTTGGTATCGGAAGCAAATTGAAGACAAAGATCAATGTCAATCTGGGAACAAGTAAAGATTGTCTGGATCTGGATGTCGAGATGGAAAAGTAAATGCAGCGATCAATATGGGAGCCGAAGCGATCATGGATCTGAGTTCCTATGGAGATACAAAAAATTCCGCCGCAAATTAACAGCAGAATGTCCGGCTGTACTTGGTACTGTTCCGATTTACGATGCCGTTGTATATTACAATAAGGCATTGAAAGACATTACGACGGATGAGTGGATTGATGTTGTTCGTATGCATGCAGAAGATGGTGTGGATTTCATGACCATTCATTGTGGTATCAACCGCCAGACAGCAGACCGCTTTAAACAACATCTTCGCCATACAAACATTGTTTCCCGTGGTGGTTCGATCATCTTTGCATGGATGGAACTTACCGGAAATGAAAACCCATTTTATGAGAGATACGACGAGATTCTTGACATCTGTGAAAAATACGATGTTACGATCAGTCTTGGAGATGCCTGTCGTCCCGGAAGTATCGAGGATGCAGGAGATCTTTCTCAGATTTCTGAGTTAGTAGCACTTGGTGAATTAACCCAGCGTGCCTGGAACCATAATGTACAGGTTATGGTTGAGGGACCGGGACATATGCCTTTGAATCAGATCCGTGCGAACATGGAGATTCAGCAGACGGTATGTAAAGGGGCTCCGTTTTATGTACTTGGACCATTGGTTACGGATATTGCACCGGGATATGACCACATTACAAGTGCCATCGGAGGAGCTATCGCAGCTACTTATGGTGCGTCCTTCCTCTGCTATGTAACACCGGCAGAACATCTTCGTCTTCCAACCGTAGATGACGTAAAAAGAGGGTATCATCGCTTCTAAGATTGCTGCTCATGCCGCTGACGTGGCTAAAGGACTTCCGGGAGCAAAAGACTGGGATTACGAGATGAGCGAAGCAAGAAGAAATTTGGATTGGGAGAAGCAGTTTGATCTCGCTATCGATCCGGAAAAAGCTCGTCGTTATCGTGCAGAGAGCAAACCGGAAAAAGAAGATACTTGTACGATGTGCGGAAAAATGTGTGCCGTACGTAACATCAACAAGATTCTCCGTGGTGAAAATGTAGATATCATGGAAGAAGAATAACGATTCCACAAAAACAAAGGAATAACAACAGCCCCTCTCGCATATGGTAGTAAAAATGCGAGAGGGGCTGTTTTTTTGAAACGAGTAATACGTGTATTGGGAATTTTTCTTATCTTTGGCCTGGCGGCGGGGAGCAATGTGGTTTGTGCAGTCCGGAAAATGGAAGACGACCACATTGAAAGAGGTATACATAGAAAAACCGGAAGGAGATACCCTATGGGTAATAAATGGACAAGAGAGGACGGAATATAAAGTAAAAGGGGCGGTAAAGGAGAAAACATACGAAGGGATCGCAGATCTTGAAGTGCGTGGGAAATGTGTAAGAAAAATCGTTTGTAAGCCGGACAAAGCGAAAGGAGTGGAACAAAAGGAAGAGACGCCCGAAACAATCCGTGTTCTTCTGACAACGACAGATTTTGCGGAAAAAGAGCATGATGAAGTAAAGGTGCGATCGGAAAAGCCATTTGTAGTAAAGGCAGGAGAATCGGAAAAACGTTGTGAAGGGGGGAGAAGAATTATGCATCCGTGCGGTGGATATGAGCGCAGAAACAATAACCATTCATTCTGCAGAAGAAGCAAAATTGGAAATAACTTCCATTAAAAAGGGGCGAGCGGATCCTTCCTACCGCGGAACATTGGAGTTGAAAAAAAACGGCAAGAAGATACGCATCATCAATGAACTGCCATTGGAACAGTATTTATACGGAGTTCTTCCCAGTGAAATGCCGGCAGAATACCCCGAGGCGGCTCTTCGTGCGCAGGCAGTCTGTGCCAGAAGTTATGCGGAGAAACAGAAACAAAATAACCGGCTGAAAGAATACGATGCACAGGTAGATGACAGTGTGGCCTATCAGGTCTACCAAAGCCAGCCGGAGGATGAGAGGGCGAATAAAGCGGTGGATGATACGAAAGGACTGGTTGTGTGCAGTGGAAATATATTGGCATCGACGTATTTTTTTTGCAACATCCTGTGGTGTGACGACGTCTTCTGACAGCGTATTGTTTACGAACAAAGAGATTTCTTATCTTGCGGGACAAGTGCAGAGCACGGACATTTCGGATGCAAAAAAGGGAGAAAGAGACCGGCTTGCGGCCGATACGTATGCGGAAGATGACTTGTTCTGTGAGTTCCTTGAAAAGAGCAGGATTTGTTAGAAAAAAGAGGAGCCGTGGTTCCGCTGGAACATGACGATATCGTTGGAACAGATGGAGAAAAATATCAACGAACGGTTAGCGGACCGCTGTGACAAAACGCCGGACCGGATTGAGGTTCGAAAGGGCGAGGGACTTTATGAAAAAGGACGAGTGGAAAATATAGGAAAATTAAAACGCGTGGTCATAAAAGAACGTGGATGCGGTGGCGTAGCACAGACGGCGGTTATTGTCGGGAGTGAAGTGACGATACGTGTGACTTCCGAATACAATATCCGAATGCTTTTGTTTTCCAGGGAGGCGGTGATCCGTCGAAAAGATGGAAAAGAAGTAACCGGCTTATCTATGCTGCCAAGTGGCTTTTTAGATTAAAACGTATCGGAGGAGCGTATGAGATACAGGGTGGAGGATATGGACACGGAGTCGGTATGAGTCAGACGGGAGCAAGACAGCTTGCCAATATGGGGAAAAATGAACAGGAGATCATTTGTCATTATTTTCCGGGAGTATCGATTCTTTCAATGTCTCAAATTGGTTCTTGATTTTATTTTTGGATTTAGGAGAAAACAGGGAGTATCCGTCGATGTGGAACCGGTTGATCAAAGCACCGACAAACAGCAGACTGACACAGACATACAGCCACAGCATAAAGAGTGCGATCGAAGTGAAACTCCCATAAAGAGATGAATAATTCGAAAAAGAATCGATATAGATCGAGTAGAGATTGCTGAATAAGATCCATGTAATAGAGGTAAATAAAGCACCGGATACATAATTTCGTAAATGCGGGCGTTCATCGTGATGTGGAACAAAGGTATACAAAAGTAAAAAATAGAAGAAAAAGATTGCAAAACCGGCAATTGAACGCAGGGAAAAAATGCCGATAAACAGTGGAGTGTCAATGGAGAAAAAGGAGTCGATAATAAGCAGGATCTGATTACCAAATACGATGACGATCAGTGATAAAACCAGCATAGCGGCAAAAATCAACGTATAGAGGAAAGGGAGAAGACGGTTAAAAACCAGTTTCCCTTCTGTTTTGTGCCACCAATCCGGTTTAGACCGTAAGTAATTCCCATAAATCCCTTTGGAGCCTGCCCACAAAGCGGTAAGCGCAGAGAGGGAAAGTACGGTTCCGGAACTGTGACGGTAGGCTTCCTGAATCCATGACACGAGGGTTTCGCCGAGTTCCCCGGGAACAACAGAACCAATCATAGGAATCAGGTTTTCCTGTGTAATGCCGGGAATATATTTTAAAATCGTAAAAAGAACATGGCAAACGGAAAAAAAGACAGCATAATAAAGAATACCACATTCGAAGCATAAATGGATATGGTATTCTCTACAAACATTTTCTTTATTTTGTTACATGCCCAAATAAAATGAACCATTGAAATTCCTCCATGTTTTTCTAAGTATATAATAGTATATGAAAAAAGGAGAGAAAAATCAAGGGAAAAAACTACTTCCTGATTTTTATGCGGAGACTGACCTTTTTCCGGCTGCCGTCTCTTGCAGCCGCGGTAATGCGTACGGTATGCCCGATCCCTTTCTTTTTTGCCCGTACCATGCCGGAATTTGAGACACTTGCCCATTTTTTTTCGCGAACTGGACCATTTGAGTTTTTTGTTGGATACGCGGGACGGGGTATAGACCACTTTTAATCGGTACGTCCGTCCGGCACGGAGTGCCTTGATCTTCTTTTTAAATTTCAATTTTTTACTTTTACAACAGACGAGGAAGAGGCGGTTCCTGAAGACGAGGAAATCCCGGAAGATGAGGAGAAACTGCCTGTTTCCACGGTGGAAGATCCGGAAGTGCTGCCTGTTGTCTGTGTTGTCTGCGATATATTTTCCGGTATTTGTGCCGGGGTAAGATCCGGCGTCTCTACCGTGGTATAGGAAGATATTTTGCTGACATCCAAAATACCACCGGTAATACACAGATCGGTAAGAGATTCGACGGGACGAACACAGGTTAGCAGACGGTTTCTGCGGTTATACGTATCTTCTTCCGGTGCATAGGCTGCACAGAGAGCGACAGCACCGGTTACCATAGGTGCCGCCATCGAAGTACCGCTGAGAAGTTCGTATTGACCAAATTCCGATGTATCCGGATCAGCGGTCGAGATACCGATGTTATCGAGATAAAGTGTCGTTGTTCCCGAAGAAGTGGCAGGGGCGTTAAGCCCGATTACACGAAAATACAAGTGACCGTCGGAAGCTTGGTAAAAACGGTTGCCTTCCGAACCGAGTTTTCCGGAAGAGAGTTTGGTGACATGTTCCCATTGGACAGTGTCTGAGCTGCTGTCCTTTTCACCAAACATCATAGAGACATAATAATCTTTTGCCGGATCCAGGTTGTAGTCTGTTACATCAACATATACGTAAGCTTGTTTGCGGTGCAAAGATGGCAGTCCCATCTGAAGATCCCAGAGCAGACACCCACCATTCTCCTGTCCATAATAATCGGAGGAAGAATCCTGTGTCAGTTTACTGAATGTTGAAGTCTGATATCCAACATCCGAATCGGTGTAAAAATCCATAGAAGAGCCGGAAGTATCAAATGACTGGTAATAATTAGTAAGAGTATCGCGCTTTGCGTCGTCTGTTTCATAAAGTTCCGGAAAATAAGTGTCTGTGTTATAGGTAGACACAATATTTTCGCCCGGGGCAAACAGATCGACAGAGGATTTTCCATAATCAGAAAAGGAAGCTGCACTGTCATTGGTATCGGAAGCGCCGACTGTTAGGATATAATTGCGGAGATCCGAATATGCCGCAGTATTGTAAAGGTCATAAGGACACTCTGCCTGTGCAGTATCTTGATTTTTCCCATCGTTTCCGGCAGCAAAGACAAATAAGATACCGGACTGACCAAGAGAGCGGATCAGGGTTTTCATCGCCGTGCTGGAAGTACCTCCGCCCCATGAGCAGTTTACGGCGGCGACCGGAACACCGGCTTCTTTTGCCTGCTGCAGATAGGTTAAGGCATTAATGATATAGGAATCATAGCATTCTTTTTTGTCGTCAAATATTTTTAAGGCCATTAGTTTTGCGTTTGATATTCCATGGATTCCCTTTTGATTATCTGTCGTGGCGGCAATTACGCCGGCACAGTGGGTTCCATGACCGGAAGTGTCGCTGCAGTCTGCGGAATCGGTAGAAAAATCGTAACCATACGTTCCCTTTAGTGAAGAAGTGGTATTCGTCCATAAATGGTCAATAAGATCCTCGTGGGAGGCGTTGATCCCGGTATCCATAATAGCAATAACCGGATTTTCCGTAGAAGATGTTTCCGGTTTGGAAGAAAGCGAGATGCCGGTTCCGGAAGACGAATAGGAACCTTCGCCGTCAAGATACCATTGCTCGGATTCATAAGGGTCATCTGAGGTCAGATATTGTTTATAATCCGGTGAAGCTTCTACCACATAGGCTTTGCTTTCCAGTTTTGGATAAGCTCTTTGGTGGAGTAAGTATCGGATACAGCTTCTGTGACATAGAAGTTTTTATCTTTAAAAAATCGGATTTGTCAGAACTTAGAGAAGTGTCAAAAAGTTCGCCTGCATTTCCAAGAGAAGTCGACTGCTCGATACGAATTTTTTTGTCAAAGGAGGTCGTGCCTTCCTTGGTGAGAGAAGTCTCGGAAGGAGAAATTAACGATAAAAAGGACACGTCCGTCAGCATATTCACCGGTAATCGTAACCGAGGAAGCCGATGAGGAACTTGTGGACTGTGCGGCATATGAAGAAACCGGGACAGCACCTGCAAGCAGCAGACTGCACAGACATAAAATAGAAATCATGCGTTTTAACATAAAAAAACCTCCAATCAAAAAAATGATAAAAAATGAAATATTTATTGTATTCTTTTCCCATAACTGTTATGATTATAGTAATATAGATTTGTGTCGAAAAAATGAAATAAACGAGGAGGATGAAAAATATGTTATTTGTGAAAGTTGATGATCTCAAACCGGGAATGCGTCTTGGCAAACCGATTTATAATAAAAATGGAGTGCTGCTTTATGATCGTGATACGAAACTTACGATGCAGGCGATATATGGTATTCGTAATTTCGGATTGATGGGATTGTATATATTGGAGCCGGCAGAACCACTGCCTCCGATGTCGGAAGAGGATATCAATTTCGAGCGTTTTCAGACGATGGCGGTGTTCAGTATAAAGGAAGATTTGCAATTGATCATTGCGGATAAAAGGACAAAGGGTTGGACTGGCTGTGCAGTCTGGTGATTAAAATTATGCCAACCTTCCGAAGAAGATTAATTTTATACAGAATCTGCGAAGCAATGATGATTTTACTTATAAACACAGTATCAGTGTTGCGATTCTTTGTGCTGTGATCGCCGGAAGAATGAATATGACGCCGACGCGAATGAATGCCCTTGTAAAAGCGGCACTTCTTCATGACTGTGGAGCAGTAGGCATGGTACCTGCGACAGCGGCAGAAGAGGATTTGCAGCTTCGTGCGGCAGCCAGGACGAGAACGATTGAGATTTTGAAAAATTACAGTGGAATGGACGAAAATGTTCTTCGAACGATCATTCATATGCAGGAGTTATATGTAAACAACGGTGATGGTGTGTCAGAAGCCGTAAAAAGCAATGTTGAGGCGGCAATTTTATTTGTTGCTGATGCGTATGACCGCCGGACAGCGATGAAATCTTTTGAAGAGCCAACCAGCGAAGTGAAGGCTCTGCGTGAACTGTTAGACGATCCGGGACGATTTGATCCGGTTGTTGTACAGGCATTGATCGCCGGAATCAATGTATTGTATCCGGGGGTCTGTGTACAACTTACCGATCATGTACAGGGACTTGTACTGCATGAAAATGAAAATGACATTTTCAAGCCATGGGTACTCAGTTTCCGGGACAATAAGATTTATGATCTGTCCAATCCACAGACGAGCGGAGATCTTTCACTGATTGATATCATGAAGACGATGGATAACCGCATTAAACTGGATCCGGATCTGTTAAAACAGTATTTACAATCGGAATGATATATTCTTTGGGTTTTTATTACAATTGTCCATTGACAATTTCGGGGAAACTCTTTATTATAGTTAATAGAAAATCAAAGATAAGTGAGAGACGATTAGTTTTCGATAGCGATGTGATGACAGCGATACGGCTTTCGTCCTTTTTATGAGGATGGAAGCTGTTTTCTTTAAAAAATAAGAATAAAAGCAGCGAAATGACGATATTGTTGCAGAAAAGAGGTTATTTATGTACGAGAAAGTTTCAACAGGATTAAACTTTGTTGACCGCGAAAAAGAAGTAGAAAAATTTTGGAAAGATCATGATATTTTTCAGAAGAGTATAGAATTGCGTGAGGGATGCCCGACGTATATGTTTTATGACGGACCACCGACAGCCAATGGTAAACCACACATTGGCCACGTTTTGACACGTGTCATCAAAGATATGATTCCAAGATACCGTACAATGAAAGGATACCGTGTGCCTAGAAAAGCCGGATGGGATACTCATGGACTTCCGGTGGAATTGGAAGTAGAAAAACTTCTTGGTCTGGATGGAAAAGAGCAGATTGAAGAATATGGAATAGAGCCGTTTATCAAAAATGTAAAGAATCTGTATGGAAATACAAAGGAATGTGGGAAGATTTTTCCGATACCGTTGGTTTCTGGGCAGATATGGATCATCCGTATGTAACCTATGACGATGATTTTATTGAGTCCGAATGGTGGGCTTTGAAAGAAATCTGGAACAAAGATCTGTTATATAAAGGATTTAAGATCGTTCCTTACTGTGCTCGCTGTGGTACTCCGCTTTCTGCACAGGAAGTTGCACAGGGATATAAGACCGTCAAAGAACGTTCTGCGATCGTGCGCTTTAAAGTGACAGGAGAGGATGCATATTTCCTCGCGTGGACGACGACACCATGGACCCTTCAAGTAACGTGGCACTTTTGTAAACCCAAATGACACCTATTGCAAAGTAAAAGCAGCAGACGGTTACGTTTATTATATGGCAGAGGATCTACTGGATAGTGTACTTGGTTCCCTTGCCAAAGAAGAAGGCGAGAAAGCATATGAAGTATTGGATTCTTTCCCGGGAACTGCACTTGAGCATAAAGAATACGAGCCATTGTTTGCCTGCGCAAAAGAATGTGCCGACAAGCAGAATAAAAAAGGATTTTTTTGTAACTTGTGACACGTATGTTACGATGACAGATGGTACCGGTATCGTTCATATCGCACCGGCATTTGGTGAAGACGATGCCAACGTGGGACGTAATTATGACCTGCCATTTGTACAGTTTGTAAATGAAAAGGAGAGCTGACCGAAGAAACTCCTTTTGCCGGAATCTTTGTCAAAAAGGCAGATCCGGAAGTGTTAAAAGATCTGGATGCACGCGGACAACTGTTTGCGGCACCGAAATTTGAACATGAATACCCACACTGCTGGCGATGTGATACACCGCTTATTTACTATGCAAGAGAGTCCTGGTATATCCGCGAGACCGCAGTAAAAGAGGACTTGATCCGCAACAACAATACGGTAAACTGGATTCCGGAATCCATCGGAAAAGGCCGTTTTGGAAACTGGTTAGAGAATATTCAGGATTGGGCGATCTCCCGTAACCGTTATTGGGGAACTCCGCTCAATATCTGGGAGTGTGAAGGCTGTGGACACCAAGAATGTATCGGAAGCCGGAAAGAACTGGCAGAGCGTTCCGGAGATGCATCCGCAGAAAAACTGGAACTTCACCGCCCATATATCGATGGTGTGACATTTACCTGCCCGGATTGCGGCAAGCAGATGAAACGTGTGCCGGAAGTTATTGACTGCTGGTTTGATTCCGGAGCAATGCCTTTTGCACAATATCACTATCCATTTGAAAACAAAGAATTGTTTGAATCTCAGTTCCCGGCACAGTTCATTTCCGAGGCCGTGGATCAGACCCGTGGATGGTTCCATTCTCTGATGGCAGAATCTACATTGCTTTTCAATAAAGCACCATATGAAAATGTTATTGTATTGGGACATGTTCAGGATGAAAATGGACAGAAGATGAGTAAGAGTAAGGGAAATGCCGTAGATCCGTTTGAAGCATTGGATCAGTATGGAGCCGATGCGATCCGCTGGTATTTCTATGTAAACAGTGCACCATGGCTGCCAAACCGTTTCCATGGAAAAGCGGTTGTCGAAGGCCAGCGTAAGTTTATGAGTACGTTGTGGAATACGTATGCTTTCTTTGTACTCTATGCAAATATCGATGAGTTCGATGCAACAAAGTATTCTCTCGAATATGATAAATTAAGTGTTATGGATAAATGGCTGCTCAGTAAATTGAATTCGGTAGTAAAAGAAGTGGATAATAATCTTGAAAACTACCGTATTCCGGAGACAGCACGTGCACTTCAGGAATTTGTAGACGATATGAGTAACTGGTATGTGCGCCGCTGCCGTGACCGTTTCTGGGCAAAAGGAATGGAGCAGGATAAGATCAATGCGTATATGACATTGTATACTGCTCTGGTAACGATCAGTAAAGCCGCTGCACCGATGGTTCCGTTTATGACGGAGAGTATTTACCGGAATCTGGTATGCAGTCTTGACAAGGCAGCACCGGAAAGTATTCATTTGTGTGATTTTCCGGAATTCAAAGAAGAATGGATCGACAAAGATCTGGAAGCAAATATGGATGTTCTTCTTCAGATCGTAGTGCTTGGCCGTGCCTGCCGAAACGAAGCAAACATCAAAACCGTCAGCCAATCGGTATGTTGTATGTGAAAGATGAAAAGAATGAGGAATTGTCCGAGTTCTATCAGGAGATCATTGCTGATGAGTTAAATGTAAAGAAAGTCATCTTCACACAGGATGTAAGTGACTTTACGGCCTTTACGATCAAGCCACAGCTTCGTACATTGGGACGCCGTTTTGGAAGCCGTCTGAATGCTTTGAAAGAAGTTCTTGCAAACCTTGATGGAAATGCGGTAGTAGCAGAACTTGGCGAAAAGGGTGAAATCACAATTCAGGTTGAGGGCGTCGATGAAGTGCTTTCTTCCGAAGACCTTTTGATCGAATCTGCACAGAAGGAAGGCTATGTTTCTCAGGCGGATCGTGGAATCACAGTAGTGATCGATACCAATCTTACTGCGGAACTGATTGAGGAAGGATTTGTGCGTGAAATCATAAGTAAGATTCAGACAATGCGTAAAGATGCTGGATTTGAGGTTATGGATCACATAGAGGTTTATGAAGTTGGTAGCGATAAGATTACTGACATTATTGCGAAGAACGCCGATCAGATCAAAGAGGAGGTTCTCGCACAAAAGATTATCATTGGTTCTATGCAGGGACATACTGCTGAATGGAAGATCAATGGTGAAGATGTAACACTCGGTGTTGCAAAAGTTTCTTTCTAAAAATATCCAATATTTTACAAGAAAGAAGCGGTGACTGCAGAGTAACAGTATGAATATGGAGGATGAAAGATGGAAGAAAGAGTAATGTATCTGACAAAGGCTGAGAAAAAGGCACATTTGAAAAAGGACATTGAAAATTACATGAAACTGTTGTTCCGTAAACCGGTGGAACAGGCGACAAACCAGCAGTTGTTCCAGGCTGTATCTTATGCGGTAAAAGATATTGTTGTCGATGACTGGTTTGATACACACAAACAATATGAAGAGAAAGATGTAAAGACGGTTTATTATCTTTCCATGGAATTTTTGATGGGTCGAGCTCTTGGTAATATGATCATTAACCTGAAACAGGATGAGGTTGTACGCGAAGTGTTAGAGGAACTTGGTGTGAATCTTGATGTCATTGAGGATGAAGAACCGGATGCAGCACTGGGAAATGGTGGTCTTGGCCGTTTGGCAGCATGCTTTTTGGATTCCTTGTCAACGTTGGGATATCCGGCATATGGATGTGGAATCCGTTACAAGTATGGTATGTTTGCACAGAAGATTGAGAATGGATTCCAGGTAGAAGCACCGGATGATTGGCTGAAAGAGGGCAATCCATTTGAGATGAAACGTCCGGAGTATGCTGTGGAAGTAAAATTCGGAGGTTATGTAGCCGTACGTAAAGCGGAAAATGGAAGAGATGAGTATGTACAGGAAAATTACCAGTCTGTAAAAGCTGTTCCTTATGATATTCCGGTAGTTGGCTATGGCAATCACATTGTAAATACACTTTGTATCTGGGATGCCGAAGCAATCAATACCTTTAATCTGGATTCTTTTGATAAGGGTGATTATCAGAAAGCAGTAGAGCAGCAAAACCTTGCACGTACGATCTGTGAGGTGCTTTATCCAAATGACAATCATATTGCGGGAAAAGAACTTCGCCTGAAACAACAGTATTTCTTCGTGTCTGCCAGTGTTCAGCGTGCGGTAGCAAAATATATGGCAAATCATGATGATATTCATGGTCTTCCGGATAAAGTATGCTTCCAGTTAAATGATACCCATCCGACCGTAACCGTGCCGGAACTTATGCGTATTCTTTTGGATGAATACTTTTTGGAATGGGATGAAGCGTGGAAATTACGACAAAATGCTGTGCCTACACAAATCATACGATTATGTCAGAAGCTTTGGAGAAATGGCCAATTGACTTATTCTCCCGCCTGCTTCCTAGAATTTATCAAATCACAGAAGAAATCAATCGTCGTTTTCAGAACGAGATTGCTGAGAAATATCCCGGTAATTTTGATAAAGTTAAGAAAATGGCAATCATTTATGATGGCCAGGTAAAATGGCACATCTTGCCATCGCTGCGGGGTTCTCTGTCAATGGTGTGGCAAGACTGCATACAGAGATTTTGAAAAATCAGGAATTGAAAGATTTTTATGAGATGATGCCGGAGAAATTCAACAATAAGACAAACGGTATCACGCAGAGAAGATTTCTTCTTCATGCCAATCCACTTTTGGCAGATTTTGTATCAAGAAGAATTGGAAAAAGTTGGATCACAAATTTGTCGGAAATTAGTAAACTTGCACCTTATGCAGAAGATGAGCGTGCTTTGAAAGAGTTTATGAATATCAAATATCAGAATAAAGTTCGTTTGGCAGATTATATCAAGAAGCATAACGGCATTGAAGTGGATCCAAATTCCATCTTTGATGTACAGGTAAAGCGCCTTCATGAGTACAAACGTCAGTTGCTTAATATTTTGCATGTAATGTATCTGTATAATCAATTGAAAGAGCATCCGGAGATGGATGTGGTAAAACATACCTTTATCTTTGGTGCAAAGGCTTCTGCCGGATACCGTCGTGCAAAAGCGATTATCAAATTGATCAACAGTGTTGCGGATGTAGTAAATAATGATGCCAGCATTGGCGGAAAGATTAAAGTAGTGTTTATTGAAAACTATCGTGTAAGTAATGCTGAGATTATTTTTGCGGCAGCGGATGTATCGGAGCAGATTTCTACGGCAAGTAAAGAAGCTTCCGGAACCGGAAATATGAAATTTATGCTTAATGGTGCACCAACGCTTGGTACAATGGATGGTGCCAATGTTGAGATCGTAGAAGAAGTGGGAGAAGAAAATGCCTTTATCTTTGGACTCTCTTCCCAGGAAGTTATTGATTTTGAGCATAATAACCAGTACAATCCGCGTGAAATCTACAATAATGATGCGGATATCCGTAAAGTGGTAGACCAATTAATTGATGGAACATACGGGGAACCGGAACTGTTCCGTGAATTGTATTCTTCCTTACTGGAATCAATGGTTACGAGCGCGCGGATCAGTACTTTATCCTGAAAGACTTCCGCTCGTATGCGGAGGCTCAGAAGAAAGTGGATACTGCTTACCGTGACCATGAGGCATGGGCGAAGATGGCACTTTTAAATGTGGCAAAAGTGGAAAATTCTCTTCTGACCGTACAATCGAAGAATATGCAAAAGAAATCTGGAAATTGGAGAAAGTTTCCCTGTAATACAAGAACAAAATATGTTTGGAAAGAAAGCCGGTATATCCGTTTTCAAGGAGATGCCGGCTTTCTTTTTTTTAGGAGAGATACTTAAAAGATAGTTAAGATTTGTTCTCTCTATTGACACTTTGCTGGCATCAGAATATAATTTGATTATGCGGTGGGGAGATCTGAATGGGGATATTATACATAGCAATTCAGAACTTAATGAGCAGAAAAGAGGACTAGGAATGAAGATTATTATTGTGGGGTGTGGTCAGGTTGGACGAACCCTGGCAGACGAACTGAACAGGGAGGACAATGAAGTGACGATCATTGACCGGCGGTATGCGATAGTGGAAGAAATTTCCAATAAGTATGATGTGATGGGGGTCGTTGGAAATGGAGCCAGTTACCAGGTGCAGAAAGAAGCCGGGATTGAGCATGCGGATCTGCTTATCGCAGTGACAGATTCGGATGAATTAAACTATCTTTGCTGCCTGATCGCAAAACATGCGGGAAATTGTCAGACGATTGCCCGCGTATGTAATCCGGAATACGGTCAGGAAGTTGGAATGATAAAAGAAGCTCTTGGACTTGCGATGACGATCAATCCGGAGTATGCTACCGCGGCAGAAATTGCACGGGTACTGCGTTTTCCGTCAGCGATTAAGATTAATACATTTGCCAAAGGCAGAGTGGAGATGCTGAAATTTAAAATACCAGAAAACTCCAGTTTGACAGGAATGACGATGTTGGAAATTGCTCCCAAATTGAAAGTAGATGTCATGATTTGTGCGGTAGAGCGTGAAGGAGAGATTTACATTCCAAAAGGAGATTTTGCCCTTCAGCAAAAGACGTTGTTTCGATGATCACCGATCCGAAGACGGCAAGTAATTTCTTCAAAAAGATCGGAATTGAAACACATCAGGTAAAGGATGCGACGATTATTGGCGGTGATACGACGGCGTTCTATCTGGCGAAAATGCTTATGCAGATGGGAATCGATATCAAATTGATTGAGCAGAAAAAGGACCGTTGTGAAGAATTGGCAGAAAAGCTTCCAAAGGCGCAGATCATACAGGGAAAAGGAACGGATCAGAGGCTTTTGATCGAAGAAGGTGTGGAAAGTGCGGAGGCATTTGTGACACTTACCAACTACGATGAAGAAAATGTAATGCTGTCGTTATTTGCGAGAACAAAGACAAAGGGAAAGATTGCAACAAAGATCAATCGTATGGAATTCGATCAGGTCATCCGTGAATTGGATCTGGATACGACGGTTTATCCAAAAAAATCACGGCGCAGAACATTCTTCGGTTTGTACGTGCGATGAAAAATTCCATCGGCTGTAATGTCGAGACGATGTATCGAATTCTGGATGAGAAGGCAGAGGCGTTGGAATTTGTTGTAAAAAATAATTCCAGCCTTTTGGGGATTCCACTGGAGGAACTTCAGATTGATGAGAATACGCTGGTTGCCTGTATTATCCGAAACCGCAAAATGATTCTTCCCCGTGGTAAAGATGTGATGCAGGTTGGCGATTCCGTTGTTGTCGTTACGGCGATGCTCGGAATCAAAGATATCAGCGATGTAATTCACATCAGGGAGAAGGAGGATTAAGGTGAAGAAGAGAATCGTAGTCTACATCCTTGGCTGGCTTCTTGTATTTGAAGGATTCTTTCTGATGCTTCCCTGCCTTGTGGGATTGATATATCAGGAAGTGGAGGCTGTCTGGTTCGCTATCGTAGCGCTTGTCTGCCTCTGTCTTGGATTTGTTATAACAAGATTGAAGCCGAAAGACAAAACGATGTATGCAAGAGAGGGATTTGTAATTACCGCACTTAGTTGGGTACTCCTTAGCTTATTTGGAGCGCTTCCTTTTTGTACTATGTAATGTGGTTCCTTCGTACATTGATGCGGTATTTGAAACTGCATCCGGTTTTACGACGACCGGAGCGACGATTTTTCAGGAAGTAGAGAGCCTTCCGTTCTGCATTACTTTTTGGCGCACTTTTACTCACTGGATTGGTGGTATGGGAGTGCTGGTTTTTATGATGGCAGTTGTATCACTGGCAGATGGCAGAAATATGTATCTGATGAAAGCGGAAAGCCCGGGGCCTTCCGTAAGTAAGCTGGTTCCCCATGTGAAATCGACAGCAAAGATCTTATATGGTTTGTATATCGGATTGTCGGTGCTCGAGTTTATTTTCCTTATGTTTGGTGATATGGACGTATTTCAAGCCATTACGACGACATTTGGTACAGCCGGAACCGGTGGGTTTAGTATTATGAATGACAGTATGGGGGCTTTTCCGATTATACCCAGATTGTCGTGACCATTTTTATGACTGCTTTTGGAATTAACTTTTCTTTTTTTATTATCTGCTTATTTTGAAAAAGGCATGGAAAGACGCACTGAAATTGTCCGAAGTACGTGTATATATCGGTATTATTATCGTGGCATCGCTTTTGATCATGTTCAATATCCAGGGACAGATGGGCTCGTATCCGAATGCGGCAAAACACGCTTTTTTCCAAGCGGCATCGATCATTACGACGACCGGATATTCAACGGTGGACTTTAATCAGTGGCCGGAGTTTTCCAAGACGATCATGATCGGTCTGATGTTTATCGGGGCTTGCGCCGGAAGTACCGGCGGTGGTATGAAAGTATCCCGTTTTATCATTTGGGCGAAGACTTTTTTAAAGAATTAAAGGTGATGATCCATCCACGAAATATATATAAGATCAGCATGGATGGAAGAAAAGTAGAGCATGAGACGGTACGTTCTGTCAATGTATACCTCGTAGCTTATGTTTTGCTTTTTTTCAGTATCGCTGTTAATAGTGAGCATAAATGGACATGATTTCGAGACAAATTTTACCAGCGTTGCTACGACAATCAACAATGTTGGACCGGGATTTCATTTGGCTGGACCGGTTTCAAATTTTTCCTTTTTCTCGCCACTGTCCAAAGTTGTATTAATAGTGGATATGATAGCCGGGCGTTTGGAATTGTTCCCATTGTTATTATTGTTTTCAGCAAGTACATGGAAGAAATAGAGAGGAAAAGACAGATGATCTCAAACATTATATTGATAGGAATGCCGGGCGCAGGGAAAAGTACGATTGGAGTTGTACTTGCCAAACGGTTAGGGTTTTCTTTTTTGGATACGGATCTTGTCATTCAGGAAAAGCAGAAAATGCTTTTACATGAAATATTGGATGAATATGGACAGGATGGATTTAATGAGGTGGAAAATGCCATTCTTTCTGAAATTTTTGCAAAAAACAGTATTATTGCCACCGGCGGAAGTGCTGTTTATGGCAAAGATGCAATGCAGAACATGAAAGAATTGGGCAAAATTGTATATCTTAAAATATCGTATGAAGAACTGGAACACAGACTGGGAGATCTGGAAGAGAGAGGCGTGTCCATGAAAGAAGGACAGACACTTCGTTCTCTTTACGAAGAACGTCTTCCATTGTATGAGAAATATGCAGAGGATACGATTGACTGCGATGGAAAATCCATTCGTGAGATTGTATATGAAATTTGTGAAATTGCGAATAAAGAATAAGCAAACAGACATACTAAGAGGGAAATGAGGGACTTGAAATAGAAAGGAGTAATCTCATGAAACGTAAAATTAGTATGTTTGCAGTAACTCTTTGTCTGACCGCTGCGATGCTGACCGGATGTGGTGGAAATAAAAATGGTACAACAACCTCTCCGGCACCGGCAGCTTCCACAGACAATGCTACAGAAACGCCAAAAACACTCCGGAAGCGTCTGCAGAGGCGGAGGGTACATCCAAACCATCTGCTACGGAAAAAGCCATTGATGACGGCGATAACGCAGGCAATGCGGTGAATGATATCGTGGATGGTGTTGGCGATGGCGTGAAAGATACGGTTGATGGTGTAGAAGATGCCGTCGATGATGTTACTAAATAGGGAACGATCAACCCATATAAGAAAATCCCGTCCAAGGAAATCTGTGTCAGCACAGCATTTCCGTGGATGGGATTTTTATTATCCGTAAATTTTAGGAATCAGACTTCCGGTATCCTCCATTCCCCGGAATGGAAGAGTGCCGTTGGCTTCGTAATAAGCCTTCCACTGGGCAAGTTCGGTCCGTCTGTGTTCAATCTCGGAATCGACATTGTCCGGTGTGAGGAGAATGCCAAAGCCATTATGTGAAGTGCTTTTTCCTGCCATCGTATCGATCATCAGATCGCCGACTTCATAATAATAATGAGAAATGTCATAGTAGTTATAAATGTTTAAAGCAACGTCATTAAAGGTATTAAAGCACCATACATTTTCACCGACCTGAACGACTTCGCGAAGAAATTCGTAAAAACTGTCGCCCTCGTAACCAATCATCTGACCGGCAAAGACAGAACCGAAAAAGATCTGGAATTCAACGCCCTTTTTGTCGCACATCTTTTTCATCCGTTTGATGGAAGCAACACATTGACTGACTACGGAAGAGCGGTCCGAGTACCTTTTTCAATGTATTTGTAAAATTCGTCTACCTTCTTTTTCATAAGGAAATTGTAATATTCATCGGTTCCCTTATTTTCATTAAAGTAATTGTAATATTTTATCAAATTACGCTCGCCTGTCGCCATGCAAGGATATTTTTCACTTTTATCAAAAAACTCTTCAAAAGAAACTTTGAGGTTTTTAAACAAAAATTGAAAAACTTCTTCGGTTTTGGAAGATCCACTTAACATAGCCGGAGTTTCGTAGATTGCACCGCGGGATTCACGGTCAAACTGTTTGATCTCGGAAGTGGATATCTGCAGAAGCACTTTTTGGCTTTCGTGTGTTCTACAATGTATTTGGTATAAGCTTCGTAATCCTGAAAATTACCGGAGAGAACCCAGCAGTTATAGTAATTGTAGCCGTCGAGCTCTTTTAACTTATCGGTACGGAGAGCACCGGCTTTCGAACCTCCGATCAAATACGCATCGTATTGGTCGGAGAAATGCTTGATATGCTCTGCTTTTTGTTCTCTCAGATAATCATTTTCATCTAAGTCATAACAATCACCGCTCTGGCTTCGGAAATATCCGTAAGGGTCATAAAAATAGTTGACACTCATAATAAACAGAAGAGCAGCAAGGATGATGCAGACAAAGCTGATACACCATTTTTTTGTTGTCATAAAAGATCTAACCTTTCTGTATTAGTTGTTCAGGTACCGGCTGTCTCTTGTGATGTTGGAAATATCATCGTAATCACGAAGAGGGATGGTTCCGTCTTCTTATAATACTCGCGGATCTCATCGGTTTTTGCACGGCGGGTGGCGATTTCGGAAGCGATATTATCCGGTGTGAGATAGACACCAAAATCATCATGTCCGGTCTGCTTGCCGCTCATACGGTCGATCATCAGATCCCCCATTTCGTAATAATAATGTCTGGCATTATAATAATTAAATGGGTTATATACAAGGTCATTGTAATTATTAAAGCACCAGAGCCCGCCGGTAATCTCTACCATCTGTGTAAGCCAGTTGTAAAAACTATTTCCTTCATATCCAACCATTTCGCCGATGAAAAGGGAACCAAGAAATACATTTAATTCCACTTTGTTTTTATCACAAAGCTGTTTGATTTTTTTCAAATACGAAATATTGGAATTTACCAAATCGGTTTTGTCTTTTGTCCCGTTGATCAAACGTGGAAGATAAGGATCCACCTGCGCTTTCATTAAGTAGTCATAATAGGTGGTCGTGTCTTTGTGATCACGGTAGTACGCATAATATTTGGTAAGATTTCTCTCGCCCGTTTTTTCAATCGGGTAAGAATCTTCTTTTTTTGGTAATGGTATCCCAGCTGACAGAGAGGTTTTTAAATAAGAATTTTGTAACCTCTGCTACTTTGGAATTTCCACTCATTACGGCAGGAATCTCATAAATATCTCCTTTGGCTTCGCGGTCAAATTGCGCAATCTCAGAAGTAGAGATGTGAAGGAGAATTTTCGGATGTGCCGTATGAATAATGTATTTACAATAATTGTAATAATCTTCAAAATTTCCGGACAGAAGCCAGCAGTTATAATACTTGTAGCCGTCAATCTCGGATAATTTGTCACTGTGGATGGCTCCTGCTTTGGAACCGCCCACCAAAAAAAGGCATCGTATTCATCGCCATGATATTTGATATGTTCTGCTTTTTGCTCGCGCAGATAATCTTCTTCATCCATTGTGTAGTTCTCGCCTTTTGTGCTCTAAAATAACCATAAGGGTCAACAAAGAAGTTGACACTTACAATAAAGAGAAGGCATATGAGGATTATTATAACAAAACGGATTGTCCATTTTTTTGAATTCATTTCCGTCAACCCTTTCTTTTTAAATTAGAACTGGAAGTAAAGGAACTGTACCACTTTGTCCATATTGAGAAGACAAATGACAAGCAGTGTAGCAGCATTCAACAGGTATTTCCAGTTTGGTTTGAAATGTTCGGTCATTTTCTTTGTTGTTGGAGTAAACCAGCAGATGGCAAGTCCAAAGAGGTTTAAAAGCCACATATCCCAGTTACCCATCAAAGCATCTTTGATCGCTGACAAATGCAGGGTGGAGAAGTTAAACATTCCACGAAGTACATACCAGGCATCCGTAAATGTGTTTGATACAAACAATACACGGACGAAAACAGCGAGGATAAAAGTGAGTGGAATACCGAGCCACAATGGTGTTTTCATATTATGTTTGTTTCGATAAGAAGCGATACAAACCAAAATACCATTTACAATTCCCCATACAACGAATGTCCAGCCGGCACCGTGCCAGAAACCGGAAACAAAGAAAGTACACATGGAAGCGACATAGTAGTTACGGTATTTGACACCACGGCGGTAAACATTTCGAAAAATGTAGGAACTCAGGAAACGGGGAGAGTGTCATGTGCCATCTCTGCCAGTATTCCTGGAAATCCTTTGCTTTGTATGGTGCGTTAAAGTTCTGTGGGATCTTGATGTTAAACATCCAGCCAAGTCCGATCGCCATATCTGCGTATCCGGCAAGGTCAAAATAGTAGGATACAGTATATTCGATGGAATGGAACCAGGACTGGATAAACGGCAGGTGATTGTTTACATTATTGAAAAATCCCTGTGCGTCTGTCGTAAGGGGATCGGCAAGCATCATTTTTTGAAACATCCGATCGAAAAGATGAAGATACCAAGCGCTACATTGTCAAAATTCAGACGATGGTTTTTCTTATCTTCAAACTGAGGAACGATTTCTGCGTGGTGGATGATCGGTCCGACAATCAACTGTGGGAAAAAGGTAATAAACAGCAGATAATCGATGATATCATAGTTCTTTGTCTCTCCACGGAACGAGTCGACCAAAAGGCGATCAACTGGAACGTGAAGAAAGAAATACCGATCGGAAGAATGATATGCTGCAGAGGAATGTGGGTTCCTGCGATAAAGTTTACATTCTTGATAAAGAAATCGGTGTATTTTAGTAACCAAGCAAACCGACGTTTGCAAGAATACCGGCAGCAAATAAGAGCCCGCGTTCGATACGGTGTTCCTGCCCTTGTAATTTGCTGAGTGCATTTCCGACTAAGTAGTTACCTACAACGCTTCCCAGAAAGAACGGGAAGAAGTCCGGACTTCCCTGTGCATAGAAGTAGAAGGAAGCCAGTACAAGCCAGATCTTTGCCAATGTCTGATACTTAAAATGCTGCAAGAGAAAATAGCCGCAAAAAAGTAATTGGCAGGAAAATAAGTACAAATTGGTAAGTTGAAAAAATCATGATAAACTCCTTAAATCAACGTGGTTAATGTGTATTTTACAATGGAATGTTGCCGTGTTTTTTATGAACGCCATCGACGGAGCGTTTATCGGACAACATCAGAATGTCACCATACAAGCGTTCTCTCGTTGCCTCCGGCTTGATGATCTCATCCACATATCCATGCATCGATGCAATTCCAGGATTCATGAATTTCTCATTGTATTCATCAATTTTTTCCTGGCGGAAGGCGGCTTTTTCAGCCGGATTCATTCCCTTCATCTTTTACCGTATAAGATGTCAGCGGCACCATCGGCACCCATAACTGCGATTTCGGCAGTTGGCCATGCGTAAACAAAATCCGAACGAAGATGTTTGCTGCTCATGGCGATGTAGGCACCACCGTATGCTTTACGCAGAATGACATTGATCTTGATCGTTGTCGCTTCGGAATAAGCGTAGAGCAGTTTTGCACCATGACGGATGATTCCCTTGTATTCCTGATCTTTTCCGGGAAGGAATCCGGGAACGTCAGTCAATGTAATGATCGGAATGTTGTAAGCGTCACAGTAGCGGATAAAGCGGGCAGCCTTATCACTGGAATCGCAGTCCAGAACGCCGGCCATATAATTTGGCTGGTTGGATACGATACCTACGGCGATTCCTTTCAAACGACCAAATCCAACAACGATGTTTTTGGCAAATTCTTCCTGTACTTCTACGAATGAATTTTCATCAATGATGCCATTGATAACATCGTGGATATCATAGGATTGATTGCTCTTTTCCGGAATAATGTCTGCCAGGGATTCATTGAACTGCATTTCCTTATTATAAGGAAGAAGAGAAGTATGCGGTTTCGTATGAATACATCCGTCTTCGTAGCAGTGAGGAATCACGTCTAACAGTTTACGTACTTTTTTGAAGCATTCTTTTTCGGAAGGACTGTGGAAATGAGCCACACCGCTGCGCTGTGCGTGAACATTTGCGCCTCCGAGAGCAGAAGCTGTGATATCTTCGTTGGTTACACTTTTGATAACTTTTGGTCCAGTTACAAACATCTGGCTGATGTCGTCGATCACAAAGATAAAGTTCAGATTCCCGGGCTGTATACAGCCCCCCGGCACAGTTTCCGGCAATGATCGAAATCTGAGGAATATAACCGGAAGCCATCGTATTGTAATAGAAAATCTCACCATAACCGGCAAGGGCATTTACACCTTCCTGAATACGGGCTCCGCCCGAATCGTTAATACCGATGACCGGACAGCGGTTTTCGATTGCCATTTTAATGGCATTTGCAATTTTAAATCCGTGCTGCTTTCCAAGAGTACCACCGATTACGGTAAAGTCTTCCGAATAAATAACGACTTTTTTTCCACCAATGGTACCATATCCGGTAATTACACCATCATATGGGAATTGACCCTTTTTAATATTGAAGGCATCCTCAAGGTTCGTAATGTTGGAACCAATTTCGCGGAAAGAATCTTCATCAAGCAGAAGACAGATCCGCTCTAATGCATGTAATTTACCAAGTTTGTTTTGCTTTTCCATGTTATACATGTTCATTTCTCCATTCTTTGTTTTCATAAGATGCATAAATTCACAAATATAATAATACCATACGCGTCAAATATGTCAATCTTTTGTTAATTAAAAAATAATGTGGTTGACGAAGTAGGACGAATAGTGATATAATCAAATGATTGAAAATATAAATGAGCAACGATAAAAGATTAAAAAGGATGGTATGGATACTATGTCGCAGGTTTTAAAAAACTTCAACAGATATCGATATTTATTAGGAGAACTGGCTAAGAAAAATATTAAATTAAAATACCGCAGATCGTATCTGGGAATATTATGGACTTTGATCGAACCGCTTCTTACGATGATCGTATTGAGTGTTGTATTTGGAAATTTACTTGGAAGAACGGCACAGGACAAGGCATTTGCCGGCGTTCCGTTTCCGGTTTATGTACTGACCGGACGACTGTTGTATTCCTTTTTTCTTCCTCGACGAATAGTGCGATGAAGTCGATCCGTGCAAACAGTGCGATGATCAAAAAAGTGTATGTACCGAAATATATGTATCCCTTGTCGGGGATTTTATCCAACTTCGTGATTTTTTTGATCTCGTTGGTGGTGTTGGTAGGCGTTATGCTGTTCTTTATGGCAACCGGCTCCTATAAAGCTCCGATGAATGCAAATATGTTTTTAACAGTGATTCCGCTTTTGAACCTTTTGATCCTGTCAATCGGTGTCGGGCTGATTCTAGCTACGCTTTGTGTATTCTTCCGTGATATTGAATATTTATGGAGCGTTATGCTGATGCTGATCATGTACTGCAGTGCGATTTTCTATTTTGCAAGCAGATTGAAAGGGGCAGGCGGTATGCTTATCAAAATCAATCCTTTGTACGGTATTATCGATAATTTCCGCCGGGCATTGTTTGGACAGCATTTTGATATGGTACTTCTTGGATATACCTTTGGAGTAAGTATTGTAGCCTTTTACTGGGAATGTTTATGTTTTATAAAAAACAGGATACCTTTATACTTAATATTTAATTTGAAATTGTCAATGGAGGATGGAAGAAAATGGCAAGTAAGAAGACCGCATTATCTGTGGAACATGTGAGTATGAAATTTAATCTGAGCTCGCAGAAAGTAGATAATATAAAAGAATATGTCATTAAAATGCTGAAAAAAGAATTGATGTATCAGGAGTTCTGGGCATTGAAAGATGTGAATTTTGAGATTAAGCGCGGCGACCGTGTGGGAATCATGGGACTCAATGGTGCGGGAAAAAGTACACTGCTTAAGGTCATTGCCGGCGTGCTCAAACCGACGGAGGGAACGGTAAAATGCAACGGAAAGATGGTTCCGCTTCTGGAACTGGGTGCAGGATTTGATAAACAGTATACCGGAGCGGAGAATATTTATCTGTATGGAGCCGTTCTTGGTTACAGCAAAGAATTTATTGATAAAAAAATATAAAGACATTGTAGAGTTTTCGGAACTTGGGAAATTTATCGATGTTCCGATCAAAAACTATTCATCCAGTATGAAAGCAAGACTGGGATTCTCTATTGCTACAATAGTAGAACCGGAAATACTCATACTGGATGAGGTTCTTAGTGTAGGAGATAAACGCTTCCGGAAAAAATGTGAAGCGAGAATACAGAGTATGTTTGATAAAGGAGTTACCGTTTTGTTTGTATCTCACTCGACGGATCAGGTACTGCGGATGTGTAACAAAGGAATTTTACTGGAACATGGACGTCTAGTCGCACAGGGCGAAGTGGAAGACATCGTCGATCTGTATGATGAAAAGCTGGGGATGGAACGGGAAGATTAATCAAGTTTTTAATTACGGAGGGTAAAAAGATGAAAAAAGTAATTACTTACGGAACTTATGATTTGCTGCATGTAGGACATATCAATTTGCTGCGCCGGGCAAAAGAACTTGGCGATTATCTGATCGTCGTATTGTCCAGCGATGAATTTAATGCGATCAAAGGCAAAAAAAGCCTATCATTCCTATGAAGACCGCAAGATTATTTTGGAAGCGATCAAATATGTAGATGAAGTGCTTCCGGAATACACGTGGGAACAGAAAATTGATGATGTGGTAAATAATAATGTAGATATTTTTGTTATGGGAGATGACTGGAAGGGAAAATTTGATTTTCTGAAAGATTACTGTGAGGTGGTGTATCTTCCAAGAACGGAAGGGATTTCTACATCGAAAATAAAACAGGATCTCGGATTGGGGAAAAGTGAGGCATGATAAAGCAGGCAGGGTATCTGTTATTTGCATTGTTTTTCCATTTGTTCCGGCTTTGCCCGCGTAAGAAAAATAAAGTTTTTCTGGTGGCGACACACGATGCCGGGCCGGATGGAAACATAGGGATCGTTTCCCGGCGGTTAAAAGAGGAAAAGCCGGAATATGAACAGGTTTGGTTTACAAGAAACAATACGATCCACAGACCGGTAGATTTTTTCGTGAAAAAAGCCTACCACCTTGCGACCGCATCGTATGTTTTTCTGGATAATGAGTTTCTGCCGATGGCTTACCTGCATTTTGGGAAAATGTAAAAGTCGTTCAGCTTTGGCATGGAACCGGCACGATCAAACGGTTTGGACAGGATGTCAATACCGGAACATTAAAAAATTGGAATACAATGCCAATCAGAGGATTACGCATTTGATTGTGAATTCAGAGGCAGTAAAAAAGAGTATGCGAGTGCATTTGCCGTAGATCCTTCCCGGATTTACGTGATTGGAAATCCGCGGACTGACCGGATGCTTGATAAACAATACCTGACTAAAAAAGTAGAACAGTTTTATCAGGATTATCCGGAGATGAAAGAAAACGATGTATTTTGTATGCACCGACATTTCGGGACACAGAAGTTTCCAACCCGAAACTGCATTTGGATCTGCAAAAAACAGCAGATAGTCTGGGAAAAGAGGATGTACTTTTTATTCGTCTTCATCCGCACATTGCTACCCATCTGAAGGAGACATTAGAAGGATGGAAGGAAAAAAGAATTTACAATGTGTCTGAATATCCGGAGATTGCTACACTTCTTGCAGCGGCAGAAGTATTGATCACGGATTATTCTTCGATTGTATTTGAATACTGTCTGCTGGAACGGCCAATGTTGTTTTATGCGTCTGATCTCAAAGAATTTGAACAAACGGGAAGAAGTTTTTACCGGGATTATCGTTCTTTTGTACCCGGCCCGGTCATTGAGACAGAAGAGGAACTGCTTTCCTGCCTGAAAGAACAGAAGTATCCGCAAAAAAGAATCTTTTGTCAGAGAAAATTTTCCATTCTTAGATGGAAATGCAACTTCTCGACTTTTTGCATTGATTTTTTCAGACTGATAGTATATAATAATTATGTTTTAGACAAAAAAAAAACATAACTAGATAAAAATGGAGGTATATCGTGAAAACATTACTTAGCCGAAAATTGAGCCTTGTCTTTCTGATCGTACAGTTTTTGATCAGTGCGGCATTGGTTGGCGTTGCATTTTATGTTGGTTTTATTCCACTCAAATATATTGTGGCACTTATTGTTTTGTGCTTGTTTTTACTGGCATATGAGGTATTCAGCCAGATGACAGACAAGACATACATTGTCGGACGTGTACTGTGTGCGCTGATATGTTTTTTCTATATCGGAGGCGGATATTATTGTGTAAATACGTATTCTGCCATTGATGAGATGGCGGGCCAGCAGGTAAAAGTAGATGAGATTTCCTGTATTGTATTGAAAGATGATCCGGCTCAAAGTATTTATGATACAAAAGATTATACTTTTGGTATTCTTGCTGCAAATGACCGTGAGAATACGAATAAAGCATTGGCAGAGGTGCAGGCGGCGATCGGAAAAGAGCCGGCAACGATAGAATATCAAGACAATGATACATTGATTGATGCGCTTTATGCGAAAGATGTTAAGGTTATCGTTATCAATGAGGCAAATCGCAGCCCGATTGAAGAATATTATAAGACATTTTCGGACGACACCCGTGTACTGAATACGCACAAAGTAGAAACCGTAATTCAGGAAGATGAAAAACTGGATGATATTACAAAGACGCCATTTAATGTATACTTGAGTGGTATTGATGTGTATGGAAGCATTAAGGCGACGAGTCGAAGCGATGTAAATGTTATCGTAACGGTTAATCCAAATACAAAGCAGATTCTTTTGACTTCGACACCACGTGATTATTATGTACCACTGACGGTGTCAAATGGAATTCGGATAAACTTACACATGCTGGAATCCATGGAGTAGATTGTTCCATCGGAACTTTGGAAAATCTGTATTGTATTGATATTGATTATTATGTGCGTGTCAACTTTACGAGCGTACGTAAGATTGTAGACCTTTTGGGCGGTGTTAAAGTATATTCCGATTATGACTTTACTTCCGACTGGGGTCCAAGCTTCAAAAAAAAGGTTATAACCAAGTAAATGGAAAACAGGCATTGGCATTTTGCCGTGAGAGACATCATTTTGCAAATGGTGATTATCAGCGAGGAAGAGATCACCAGCATATGATCGAGGCCATTTTGAATAAGGCAATGTCACCGGACATCCTGCCAAATTATGCAGATCTTTTGAAGACGGCTTCTAAGAATTTCCAGACGAATATGTCGACAAAAGAGATTACAGCACTTGCTAAAATGCAATTGAATGACATGTCGCAGTGGACGATCAAATATGCAAACGCAGCCGGACAGGGCGCGAGCAAGACAACGTATTCTTACCAGTCAAGAAAATTGTATGTCTGCGTACCGGATTATAATTCGGTAGCGAAAATTACAAAGAGAATCAATAAAGTGCTGAAAGCGACACCGGAGTCTGTAGAAAATGAAAAGTCAGAAAGTTCTTCGGATGAAGATAGTGCGATGCCGGGTGACGAAGATAAGGCGATAAAGTAATAAAATAACGATTTTGTTAGGTAGTAATAAAAACAAAAGATTCCTCTGTGTCCAGCAGGAGTCTTTTGTTGCATTTGGAATCATTTGGAAAGGAAGAAGAAAAATGAACGTACCATTTTCCCCGCCGGATATTAGTGAAAAGGAGATCAAAGGAGTAGTAGATACACTTCAGTCTGGCTGGATTACGACAGGACCGAAAACAAAAGAATTTGAAAAAAGGATTGCCGCTTATTGCGGAACAGACGGAGCCGTCTGTCTGAATTCTGCGACAGCGTGTATGGAGATGACACTGCGCTTGTTTGGGATCGGACCGGGAGATGAAGTAATCACGACAGCCTATACCTACACGGCGACCGCAAGTTCCATCTGCCATACCGGGGCAAAACCGGTAATCGTGGATACCCAGAAAGATTCTTTGGAGATGGATTATGAAAAGCTGGAGCAGGCAATCACACCGGCGACAAAAGCTGTTATGCCGGTAGATGTAGCAGGAGTATTGTGTGATTATTCAAAAATCTATGAGATCGTTGAGAAGAAGAAAGAGTTGTACCAGCCGTCAGAAAATCCTTATCAGAAGGCACTTGGAAGAATTTTGGTGCTGGCAGACTGTGCCCATGGATTTGGAGCCGAAAAAGAGGGAAAGAAGAGTGGCCGGTGGGCAGACTTTACTTCGTTTTCTTTTCATGCGGTGAAAAATCTGACGACAGCTGAAGGAGGTGCCGTGGTATGGAAACCGTTAGACGGCATTGATTCGGCAGAGATTTACCGGGAATATATGCTTCTTTCTCTGCATGGCCAGACGAAAGATGCGTTGTCAAAGACGAAAGCAGGTGCCTGGGAGTATGATATCTTATTCCCGGCATATAAATGTAATATGACAGACATCCAGGCTGCGATCGGACTGGCGCAGTTAGACCGCTATGAGGGACTTCTGAAACGCAGACAGGAGATTATCGCCAGATACAATGCGGGAATGGATAAAATTGCCAAAGAAACAGGAATCAAATTGCATTATCTGCCACATAAGACAGACAATGCCGTTTCCAGCGGACATCTGTATCTTCTCCGCGTGGAGGGCATTACGGCGCAGATGCGGAATGACATTATTCAGTATATGGGAGAAAAGGAGTGGCTGCCAACGTACATTATAAACCGCTGCCACTGCTTACCGCTTATAAAAATATGGGATTTGATATCGAAAATTATCCGCATGCGTATGCGCAGTTTGTCAATGAAATCTCACTGCCGCTCCATACGAAATTGACAGATGAGCAGATCGAGTATGTGATTCAGATCTTTAGCGAAGCATTGAATGCAGTGAAAGGACGGAATAAATAACATGAAATGGGATAATCTTCCGGATTTTATGCGAACCGAAGAAGTGGAAGAATATTACAATATCTTAAAACAAAAGCGGGGAAGTCTTGTGGCAAAGCGTGTTTTTGATATTGTTATGTCGTTGATCCTTCTTGTGGTCTTAAGCCCGTTTATGTTGATTATTGCCATCGCGGTAAAAGGTTCATCGCCGGGAGAGGTGATTTTTCGTCAGACCCGTGTGACGACGTATGGAAAACGGTTCCAGATTTATAAGTTCCGTACGATGGTATCGGATGCCCCGCAAAAGGGAAGCCAGGTTACGGTCAGTGGCGACAGCAGAGTGACAGGAGTCGGGCATTTTCTGCGAAAAGTCCGGTTAGATGAACTGCCTCAGCTGGTCAACATTTTAAAGGGTGAGATGTCCTTTGTGGGAACCCGCCCGGAAGTAGAAAAATATGTGGACGCGTATACAAAGAAGATGTACGCGACACTGCTTATGCCTGCCGGAGTGACTTCACCGGCGAGCATTGAATATAAGGATGAAGAACGTTTATTAAATGGAGAAGGGGATCCGGATAAAATTTACATAGAGCAGATTTTACCGGAGAAAATGAAGTACAACCTAGACTACATACGCAATTTTTCTTTTGGAAAGATTTGGCAATTTTGATCCAAACAGTGGTTGCTGTGCTTCATTAAGAGGAATGGAGAGTGATGAAATGAACTGGCTGCAGGATTTATTTATCCGCTTATTATCTCCGTGGATTCCGATTGTTCGGAAAATCCAGCCGAAAGTGAGATACCGGGTTTTAACAGCTTGTTTTATGGCGGATCTTGTGCTTTTTTGCATTGTCCGTTATGTGTTAATGAAAGAGAGTTATTTTTTATAATACCGTTTGTGGTATCTTCCTGATGTTAGTGATCGCGATCTTTTCATTGGATAAGAAACTGGAGCGGAGAAAGTGGCATAAGGGGCTTAGTGTCGCATGGTTTGGAATGTGTATCATGTTTACGATCTCCGACTTTTCGTCAGCAAGAAAGCCTGCGGACTTGGGATCATACTGGCCCTTGTACTGCCGGGAGTGTTTTTGTGTGGCAGAATAACAGCCGGAAAGATCTGTTGTGGAAGAGTTTAAAAGATGCCGTAAAAATATCGTTCCTTTTGATGGCAGTTATTTCCTTTTTGTTCCGCCCGTTTTTTGAAGGGGAAGATATGCGGGAATATTTACGAATCCAAATACGTTTGGACTTTATTTGTATGTCATTTTTGCCATCTATATGTCCGACCTTGATTGGAATGTAGAGACGGGAAAGAAATTCCGAAAAGCATGGCCGACCTATATCCAGCTGGCGCTGGTATTATTTTACATTTCTGTTTCGCAGGCACGTACCGCAATGCTGGCAGTTTGTGGAATCCTGATTTTATGGGTGATACTTCGGATCTGTCTGGGAAAAACAAATCATAAGTGGAAAGAGACGGTAAAGGGATTTCTTCTTTTGGCATTGATAACGGTAGTATGTTATCCGGTATTTTTTGCCGGTGTGCGCCATATTCCGAATTTAATAGGACATCCGATCTTGTTTGAGGAAGACGTATTATATTTGTCCAATGGAGAAAAAATAGAAGGAATCGGAGATAAAGTGCTGGCAGAGTCCGATGCGATTGAAAGTGTGCAGATTCCGGAACCAAAGAAAAGAAGGAGTTTAAAGAAAACAGTATCCTTGGGCGTCTGATTGCAAGTCTGGATGGAAATTCCACGTTGAATAAAATTTCTAATGGACGAATTACGATCTATAAGGCGTATTTAAAGAAATTAAACTGGAAGGGACACCGTCGTATTACGTTGACAGAAAATGGGAAAAAAGTGGCACATGCGCACAATAACTGGCTTCAATTTGCGTATACGTATGGTGTGCCGGCGATGTTCTTTTACTTGATTATTACGATATTGAGTGTGATCCGGTCGATTCAGTTTTATTGGACGAACCGGAGAAGAAATGCGACGTATGCGTTTTTAATCCCTGCAATATGTGTGGGATTTGTAATTGCAACGATGACAGAATGTCTGTTTTACCATTTGAGGTATTTCCGGCATTTATGTATTGGTTTGCTTTTGGGGACCTTTTGATAATTCACTGGCAGAAGCTGCAGAATAATGTGTGTTGGAGGTAGCTATGAATAAGAAAATCAGCGTCATTGTACCGGCGTATAATGTAGAAAAGTATTTGAGACGATGTCTGGATTCTCTGGTGTATCAGACGTATCCGCATCTGGAAATCCTTGTGATTGATGATGGAAGCACAGATTGAACGAGAGGGATCATTGAAGAATATGTCAGCCGCTTTGCGGGAAAAGTGTTTCTTTATGCGCAGGAAAATGCAGGGCAAGCAGCAGCGAGAAACAACGGAATTTCCTATGCGACAGGGGAGTATATCGGATTTGTCGATGCGGACGATTTTGTGAGTCCGCGGATGTATGAATATTTGGTTCAGGAAGCCGAAGAAAAGGATTGTGATCTGGTTACGTGCGGCTATTATGGCTGTGATGACGAGACGGGAGAAATTCAGGTCTATCAGGCAGGGTGCCGCGGAGAATTTGATCAGAGTATTTTTGAAAATCCGGAGATCCTGCGGTTAAATGCGCCATATCCTTGGAACAAGTTATACCGGAAAGAATTGCTGGAAAATGCCGGATTTGCATTTCCGGAAGGAATCATATTTGAAGATCTTGCAGCGGTATTTCCGCTTTTTTTGAGTGCAAGGAAAGTCGGCCGCGTTCATGAAAAATTGTATTATTATATCAAAGGGCGAAAGGGCGGAACGATGAGTACCTTTGATCAAAGGCATATGCAGATTCTCGATGCCTTGAAAATAGTAGATGAGAAGTTTATCGAAAAAGGGGCATTTGAGAAGTTTCAGGAAATTTTACTGTTCTTCCATATCCGCCACATTCAGGCACGTTTTGACGAAATGGAAAAATATGGAGATTTTTCGTTTGAAAAAGAGTTCCGCGAGCGGTCAGAAACATTGTTGGATGCCTATTTCCCGGGATGGAAAGAATCGAAGGCTTATCAGGAGAGAAAGAAAACGAAGAGGCTGAAGAAGAAACGGATGAAGAAACGGATGAAAAAACGATAGAAGAAATGCCGGAAAAAGAAAAAAATATCAATAAACCGTCACCAAAGAAGATTCGTAAGGCACAGGTGTTTGAAGAAATAATGGCAGAAAAGCCGGTTCAAAAAGGTCTGGTTTTGATCGAGAGTTATCATGGCAATGACTGCATTGAGACCGGATATTATATGGCAAAGGCGTTGAGTGCGTCAGATTCTTATGAAGTCTGCGTTGTCGCTGCCGATGCCGCAAAACAGAAACAGTTTGAAGAAAAACTGGGACAAGCGGTTTCTGCTATCGAGATTACATCGCCGGAATATATCGAAAAACTGGCGACCGCGGAAATTGTTATGAACAATCAGGCATTTCCGGGGTATTACCGCAAGCGCAAAGGACAGAAGTTTGTCTTTATGGATTTCCTTCCGACATATTATGGAGAAGGACGGTTTGCGTCGTATTCGGCAAAAAAATATGCAGGGAATTCAGTTCAGTCTTGCACAGGCAGATGTGATCTTGTTTCCTAAAGAAAAGAAGGAAATATTTGGAAAATGTTTAGAGGCTTACAATATGCGGGAACTCTGTGAAAAGAAGGGGTTTTTGTTTCGTTGAAAGACCTTCCGTTTCCAAGTGTGCGCGAAGAAGAGGAGACCGTATTTGTTACTGCATATCTGCCGGCACCAAAAGCCTTTCCGGGATTGAAAGACAGCAAAAACTTTTTATTTTTAAGTGAGTTAAAGAGACAACTTTTGTATTTGGATGCGAATCTGCGCGACAATGAGAAGATTTTGGTACATTATCCTCGTACGATACGCCGCCGTCTGGTAGACGAAGGCTGGAAACATATTTGTTTTTCTGCAAGCATTCAGGAAAAGACAGGAGCAGACCCTTACGAAGTGCTTGCCGGCTGCGATGCTGCAGTGGGAGAGGCAGGCAGAGAAATAACGGCCATGGAAAGTTTTGGAAAACCAGTTTGTCATTATGCTGCGTTTGACTGCGAGAGAGATTGGACGCAGGGAAAAACAGAGCCATGGAAAAAGGAGCAGTGGGAGCAAAAAGCGACATTGGATGAAGTTTTGGAATGGATTCATGAACAGGCAGAAAAAGCTGCGAAAAAGCCAAATCCGGTAGTGGATACGACAGAGTGGAATGAAAAATTGCAGAGTTTTGTGGCGGGCATTTCACGTAAAAAAGAATGGCCGCATCAAAAGAGAATGGCTTTATGCGCCGTCGATACAGAATTTTCAGGAGTTTCAAAAGTGGCTTCCGCAGATTCAGGGAAAAGAAGATACAACGCTGTATGTGTTTGAAAAGAGGCAGTATGCGACGGCCTGACGGACTGGATCCGCGAATACTGCCCGAAACTGAATTTTGTGGTGATCCTTCGAAGCCTTGTAGTAGGCAAAAAGGAGAGCCGGAAGATCAAGTGGAAATGGACAACAAAGGATAAATTACGTGAAGCAAGAGACAGAGAACGATATCTGGGACGATAAGAAAGGAGATCAAAGTGAAAAAGAGAAAGCAGTTTTTGATCTATACATTAATTTTTATCCCGGTGTTTCTGGGCACTTTTTGTGGATTGTATCTCAATGGAACAAGTTTTGTCTGGCAGGGAGATGGATTTCGCCAATATTATCCTGCTTTGCAGTATTTAGGAAGATATTACCGGACCGTGATCTCGGGGATGCTGCATTTGGATTTCTCGATTCCGATGATGGATTACAGCATTGGACAGGGCGAAGATATCATTACCACATTTTGTAATTATGGATTGGGAGATCCGTTTTCTCTGCTTGCGGTTTTTTTTACCGGAAAAAAGAGTATGGAACTCCTGTATGCGGTCTTGGTGGCACTGCGTCTGTATGTCTCCGGAATTGCTTTTTTGTGCTTTGCAAATGGAAAAAATGGAATAAGAAAGATTCTCTTATAGGTGCCTTTCTTTATGTGTTCTGTGGGTTTGCACTGTGGTCGATCAAAGACCCGTTTTTTTTGAATGGAATGATCTATCTGCCGTTTGTTCTTCTTGGAATCGAGCGGATCTGGCAGCAAAAAGAAAACCGGGGGTTATGATTCTTGCCACATGCTTTTGTGCTTTGAGTGGTTATTATTTCTTTTATATGATCGCACTTGCCGCGGTTTTGTATTTTGTATTGGGGAGCTTAAGCGAAAACCGGGCAGTTTGAAAAAAGCGGGAAAGGATTTATTGGCAGTAGTTTTGCCGGCATTTTCCGGTGTTTTAATGTCATCCATCCTTCTCGTGCCTTCTATCTTTGGTTTTTAGCCAGTAGCCGGGGAACCGAGAGAGTTCCTCTTTCCTCCCTTTTTGTATACAGTGGAACCTATTATAAACAATTGATTGCACAGTTTTTGACCGTGACGGCCACAGATGATGCGAGTGCGGTATGGTATTTCAGTATGGGGGCGCTGGTATTTATCGCGGTGATGGTCTCTTTTATGGGAGAGCGTGCGAAAAAGAAATGGTGGATCCTCGGTCTTGGTCTGACGATACTTGCGGTATGTTCGCCATTTGTGGGATATGTTATGAACGGAATGGGATATATTACCAATCGTTTTATGTATATTTCCGCGTTTTTTATGGCTTGTCTTGTGGTGAAAATGCTGCCGGAGATCTATCGGCTGAATCCGTCGCAGAAGAAACGCATCTGGATTGGGGCCGTTTTTGTATGGAATTGTGGCGGGGATTGCCGCAGAAAAAGATAGTTTGGTTCAAAGTGCAGGCATGATGGTGTTTCTCATCGCAGCGTGCGCATTGCTTTCGCTTGTAAAGGAAGAAAAAAGCTGCGTCTTGCGTTATTGGTTTTGGCAGTATGCAATGTCACTGTCAATGGAAATCTGATGTATCAGCCGTTTGGAGCTAATATTCAGGATACCTATCTGAAGGCGGGAACCGTTCAGAAACAATATGACAGGAAGTCGGTTCGCGAAGCGGCAAAGGCAAGCGATTCGACGAAAATGGAGCGTGTTGATGTGATGACAGACAAAGGATATAATCCGAACCGCGCTGTCACGATGCGGGCGACATCACATCCGTATCTGGGATGCAGTGTGTATTATAGTGTTGTGAGCGGTGGATTTTCCAAACTGATGCTGGCACTGGAAAATTCTTCCGGTTTGATGTACAGCCACCGCTTGATCGGAATGGACGGAAGAAGCATATTAGACCAGCTGGCAGGAGTCCGCTATGTCGTATGCAGGGAATCTTCTATGGTGCCATACGGATTTGAAAAGAAGAGTGAGACGCTTTATGAAAATACGGAACCGACGTCGATCGGATACGTATATCATGCCTATATGTCCGAAAATACGGCGGATGAACTGGATGCGCTTGATCTGCAGAATGCACTTCTTCATGCGGCAGTTGTCAGCGAAAATTCAAGTTTGTTAAAACAGGCAGAAAATGCCGGACTGCAGGAAGAAGTAAAGGAAGCGGAAAAGACATCCCTTCCGTTTACGATGACAGACCGAAAAAGCTTTGAATGGAATCATGGTGTATTGAAAATTAAACGGAAAAACGGAAGTTTTCGGACTCAGATCACGATGCGGCCGGGGTATGAATATTATTTGAGATTCCGCGGATTAAAGATTAAAAATCAGAAAAAAACGCCTTGTGGGCGAATGTCACGATGGGAGATCTTGTGCGGGAATTTATGATCTCGGACGAGACCTATGATTTCCACCTTGACCGTGACAATTATATGGTTACACTGGGAAGTGTAACGGAGGAGCAGACGAAAGAGCTTCGGTTCCGTATGAATGGGCCGGCGGTTTATACGCTGCAGGATATCGAGATTGTGGAAGTATCCATGGAGAACTACCACGAGTGTACAGGATCTTATGCAGAACCCAATGACTGAGGTGAAGAAACTGAGAAATGGCATCTCCGGCAAGGTGACAAACAAGGAAGACGGCATTCTTTGTCTGGCGGTTCCTTACCGCCAGGGTTACCATCTTACGGTGGATGGAAAAGAGACGGAAATTCAGGAAATCAATAAAATGTATGTGGGTGCGTATCTGGAGAAGGGAGAAAATCATGCAATTTTACTGACGTATGAGACACCGGGACTTAAAATAGGCGTCATTTTGACGATAATCGGGGTGATCTTTACTGCTTCTTTGGTGATATTTAACAAAAAGTCATTGCACAAATAACCGATAAATGATATAATTTATCAATAAGGCATTTTTTGCCATAGGTTATTTGAAAGGAGAAGGACAATTGACAAACCAGGAAATTGCAAAATTGGATGAAATTTTGCAAAAGCACGATTATGATCCAACCCTTTTGATCGCAATTATGCAGGACATTCAAAAGGAGTATCATTATCTGCCACAGGAGGCATTGTGTTATATTGCAAAAAAAAACTGAAATTAAGTGAAGCAAAAATTTATGGGGTTGCTACATTTTATGAGAATTTTTCTTTTGAACCAAAGGGCAAATATGTAATTAAAGTCTGTGATGGAACAGCCTGTCATGTTCGTAAATCGGTTCCGATTCTGGAAGAATTTCGTAAAGTTCTTGGAGTAAGTGAAGAAAAGCCCACTACAGAGGATATGTTGTTTACAGTGGAGACGGTATCTTGTCTTGGTGCCTGTGGACTGGCACCGGTATGTACGGTAAACGACCATGTTCATCCGGCGATGACGCCGGTAAAAGCGAGGAATTGATCCAATCCCTGCAGGAAGAAGCGAAAGGTGGTGCAGGCGATGAAAATTGAGACAAGAGAACAGCTGATCGCGAAGCAGAAAGAATATCATGATTCTCTCAATAGTCAGAGAAAACAGATTTTGATCTGTGCAGGAACCGGATGTGTTGCAGGTGGTTCCTTGAAATTTATGCGAAAATGAAAGAAATCATTGAGGAAAAAGGACTTCGCTGTGCCCTTTCTTTGGAAAAAGAGCCGCACGATCAAAGTATTGGATTAAAGAAAAGCGGCTGTCATGGCTTTTTGTGAAATGGGTCCATTGCTCCGTATCGAACCGATGGGGTGGCTTTACTTGAAAGTAAGGGTAGAAGACTGTGAAGAAATTATAGAAAAGAGTATTGTTGGGGATGAAGTGGTAGAGCGTCTGGTATATACCGATAAGACGTTGAAATCTTATGTAAAACAGGAAGATATTCCATTTTATAAACAGCAGACACGTATTGCACTGGAGTACTGCGGACGCATCAATGCGGAAAGCATCGCAGAATACATAGCTCTCGGTGGTTACAGTGCTGTCGCAAAAGCATTGTTTGATATGACACCACAGCAGATCGTAGATGAAGTGAGCGAGGCATCCCTCCGTGGCCGTGGAGGCGGCGGATTCCCTGCTGGAAGAAAATGGCAGCAAGTCTTGGACCAGGATGTGGAAGAAAAATACGTTGTCTGCAACGGTGATGAAGGTGATCCCGGGGCATTTATGGATCGTTCCATGATGGAGGGAGAACCACATCGTGTCATTGAAGGAATGCTGATTGCAGCGATTGCAACGGGAGCACATCACGGCTATATTTATGTGCGTGCAGAGTATCCGCTTGCGGTAGAACGTCTGCAGACGGCGATCGATAAAGCGATAGACAAAGGACTTCTGGGAAAAAATATTTTGGGCTCGGGATTTGATTTTGACCTTCACATCAGCCAGGGAGCAGGAGCTTTTGTATGTGGAGAAGGAAGTGCTTTGACGACATCGATTGAAGGAAACCGAGGCATGCCTCGTGTCAAACCACCGCGTACGGTAGAACACGGATTGTTTGACAAACCGACCGTTTTGAATAATGTTGAGACATTTTGTAATGTACCTCAATCATTTTAAATGGCGCAAAATGGTATCAGGGATTTGGACCGGAAAACAACCATGGTACGAAGGCGTTTGCTCTTACCGGAAACGTAAACAATACCGGATTGATCGAAGTGCCGATGGGTACGACGCTGCGAGAGGTAATTTTTGACATCGGCGGTGGCGTCAAAGGCGGAGATTTTAAAGCGGTTCAGATCGGTGGACCTTCCGGCGGATGTCTCTGTATCAGTGCGACGGAAGATCATCTGGATATGAAGTTGGATTTTGACTCTCTGAAAAAAGTAGGAGCCATGATCGGATCCGGTGGCCTGGTTGTTATGAATGATAAGAGCTGCATGGTAGAGGTTGCGCGCTTCTTTATGAACTTTACGCAGAATGAGTCGTGCGGAAAATGTGTTCCTTGCCGTGAGGGAACGAAGAGAATGCTTGAACTTCTCACAGATATCACGGAAGGACGGGGTACGATGGAGCATATTGAGCTGCTGGAAAAACTTGCCGATACGATTTCAGCGACAGCCTTGTGTGGTCTGGGCAAGACGGCGGCGTCACCGGTTATCAGTACGCTCAAATATTTCCGTGATGAGTATATTTCTCATGTTGTTGATAAAAAATGTCCGGCAGGCCAGTGCAAGGCGCTGATGACATTGCAGATAGATCCTGATCTTTGTCGAGGATGCACAAAATGTGCGAGAATGTGTCCGGTAGGAGCAATTACCGGAACGGTAAAAGAGCCTCATGTCATTGATACGACAAAATGCATCAAATGCGGAGCCTGCAAGGAAGGCTGTAATTTTGGTGCGGTGCAGGAAGTTTAGAAAGGTCAGGTGAAAACAATGTCTAAAAAATATATGATAATTGACGGAATTCGTACAGAATTTACGGATGAAAAAATATTCTGCAGGTAATCCGCAAAGCGGGGATTCATGTACCGACCTTTTGCTATTATTCGGATATGTCCATTTATGGAGCCTGTCGTATGTGTGTGGTAGAAGATGAGCGAGGGAGTGTGATTGCATCCTGTTCGACACCACCGCGTGATAAAATGGTAATTAAGACGAATACATCAAAACTGCATCAGCACAGAAAGATGATTCTTGAACTGCTTTTGGCATCGCATTGCCGTGATTGTACAATCTGTGATAAAGATGGTAACTGCCGTCTGCAGATGCTTTTGCGACACGATTCTGTCTTTCGAAAGTGCGTTTTCCAAATACGCACCCGGAACGATGCATTGATGATTCGTCACGGTCCATCGTGCGTGATCCGAGTAAATGTATCCTATGTGGTGACTGCGTTCGTATGTGTAATGAAGTACAGCATGTCGGTGCCATTGATTTTGCGTTCCGCGGAGCCAATATGGTAGTAAGTCCGGCATTTGGTAAAAAAGATTACGGAGACGGACTGTGTAAACTGTGGACAATGTGCGGCGGTCTGCCCGACGGCAGCCATTACGATAAAAAATGATCTGCGTGAAGTGTGGCAGGCCTTGTATGCACCGGGAAAACGGGTAGTGGCTCAGATTGCACCGGCGGTTCGTGTGGCGATTGGAGAAGAGTTTGGTATTCCGGCAGGAAAAAACACGATCGGAAAGATTTTTACTGCCCTTCGCATGCTTGGCTTTGACACGGTATTCGACACGAGTTTCAGTGCCGATCTGACGGTTATTGAAGAGGCGAATGAACTGTTGTATAAATTGAAAAACGGAGAACAGAAGTATCCTCTTGGTAACAGTCTTCCGTTATTTACTTCCTGCTGTCCGGCTTGGGTACGTTTTGTAGAGACTAAATATCCGGAACTTCTTCCGTAGGGTTCTACCTGCAAATCGCCGATGGAAATGTTTGGTGCGGTGTTGAAAGAATATTACAAACCGGCAGACGAAGAAGCCGGAATGGAGACGGTTTCTGTAGCAGTTATGCCATGTGTGGCAAAAAACATGAGGCTGCCAGGGAAGAGTTTAAGCGAAATGAAGTACCGGATGTCGATTATGTCATTACCACCAAAGAATTGCTTCTGATGATAAAGGAATTGGGACTTCAGTTTGATGAAATCGAGCCAAGTGCGCCGGATATGCCATTTTCCATTAACTCCGGAGCCGGCGTGATCTTTGGTGTTACCGGAGGTGTGATGGAAGCTGCCCTTCGCCATGTAGCAGATAAAAACAACGAAGCGCTGCGTGAACTTCAGTATTCCGGAATCCGCGGACTGGAAGGTACAAAAGTGGCAGAAGTAGAAGTTGGAGGAACGACACTTCGTGTGGGTGTTGTCAACGGCCTGGGAAATGCAGAAAAATTGATTGAGAAACTTCAAAAAAGGCGAGGAAAAACTTGACTTTGTAGAAGTAATGGCGTGTCCTTATGGATGTATCGGAGGAGCCGGACAGCCGTTTGGTTACCGCCATGTAAAAAAGAAGAACGAGCAAACGGAATGTATAAAGCGGATAAATCAGCGATCGTGAAGAGAGCGGAAGAAAATCCGACTTTGGTTTCCATGTACGAAACCGGAATGTTAAAAGAACGTTCCCATGAATTGCTGCACGTTCACTACGGAAAATAGTAGATTACACGAAAAAGAGACTACTCATACGGCAGTCTCTTTTTTGCAGTCTGAATCTGAGGGATCAGACGCCCCAGCCACCGTCAAAACCGATAATCTGACCGGTCATATACGGAGAGGCTTTTAATAAAAAGGGCAGCAAAATCGCCCACTTCTTCGGCAGAAGCCATGCGTCCACAAGGGATTTCTTCGCAGATTTCCGTGATTTCCTCCGGAGTAAATCCGGCATTCATCTGTGTATCGATCATACCACAGGAAATCGCATTGACGGAGATTCCGCTTGGTGCAAGTTCTTTTGCCAAGGCCTTTGTAAAGGTATTTAGCCCGCCCTTTGCAGCAGAATAAGCGACCTCACAGGAAGCACCGTGCTCGCCCCAGATGGAAGAAATGTTCAAAATCTTTCCCTGTTTTTGCTGTACCATATGAGGGACAACCTGTTTACAGAGATAAAATGCAGCAGACAGATTGACGGACAGGAGATGATTCCAGTCCTGTTCCGACATAGACTGCATCAGACCAATATGGGAGATGCCGGCATTGTTAACAAGTACATCAATATGCTCATAAAGAAAGGGTCTGCATCACAATATTTTCTGCTTCTATAGGATTGCTCAAGTCACCGGTATACGTAGTACATTGTGATCCCAGTGTTCTGCATTGGCGGCAGATTTTTGTCAGTTCCTGTGTGGAATGATTTCCGCACAAAAAAAGGTCATATCCGTTTTTAGCAAGAGATAGGGCGGTAGCTGCGCCGATTCCTTTGGAAGCACCCGTAATAATTGCAGTTTTTGTCATGAAATTTTCCTTTCTGAATGTGTTTTTTAATTGACCTTAGTGTATCACGAAAACGGAAGAAAGAAAAGGTAAAAAACAAAAATGTAAAAAACTTGTAACCTGTGCAGTTTTTTGATATAATAGGTCTGTTATTTATGTCATGCAGAAAAAGATGTAAATCTTGAGAAAATAGATTTTAAGGACGGGATAAAAATGGCAAAGATATTTTTTAAAGTATTTGGAAAAACCATCGGAATCATGGCATTGCTGCTAGGTGTTGGTGTGGCAAGCTACTTTTTTGACAACATTATGGTTTAAAGTGACGACAAAGGAAGAACGAAGCACGCAATACGATCATGTGATCACGGTGGATGCCGGGTCAGAGTCAAGCAACCTGATCTATAGTGTCGAAAAAGACACAAATGCGGTGAGGGCAATTGTGCTTGAATTGTTTGATAAAGAAACGGGAAACCTTGATTATGTAACAATCCCCAATAAAACCCAGATTTCTCTTGACGCAAAAGTGTATGAGGAATATGAGAAGATCAGCCCTGCGATGCCGCAGATCGTGACACTGCGAGATATCAACCAGTATTTTAAAGGAGATGTCGCTTATGAATATGGCATTCTGCTTTTACAGGAAGCTCTCAATGTAGATATTGGGTATTTTACGGCCTTTGATTCCGTGGAATTTGACAAACGTTTCGAAGAGAAAGACGGGGCGTTCCGGCCAAATGAAGAATATCTGGCGACGGTTCCGGCGGATGGCAGTGAGGATTCGATGAAAGATTTTCGGACGAATGGGACAGTCTCATATCAGACATCACATTGAGCCAGAAACAGCAATACGCATCCGGGCTGGTTAAAGTAAAAGCAGACTGTATTTATGCACATCGTGCGTATGCAGAAGAGATCAAAGGCAGTGCGACGCTGGATGGCAAAAAAGACAAAGAAAATGATTGACCAGATCTGGGAAAGTGAAGCACGTACATCACCGCAGAAATCGGTAGATGGAACGGCAGCCCAGACGGGAATGGATAAATTGAAATCGCGAAGCATTCAGATCACAAACGGAAGTAAGATCAATGGTCTGGCGGCCGCGTATAAAGAAAAAACTGGAAAAAGACGGATTATATGTTATGGGAGTCGGTGATTTTACCGGTGAAGTACAGAAGACCACGACCATCTATGTCCGTCGCAAGAAATGGGGACGTTATTTGAAAGATTACTTTAAAAATCCGACAATTCAGGAAGCAGATGCATTGACAAACGGAGCAGATGTTGAAATCGTTCTGGGAACAGAAGATGCATTGAATTAGAATCAAAATGTAACACAGAGAAAGGGGTAGTCATGGGAACAAGTTTGAAAATTATGGACTTGGAACTGGATCTTCTGACAGAGGAAACGTTTTGTAAAAAAATGGCAGAATATCTTTCCGGTGATTTATTTCGGGTGGTGCATTTAGTGTCTTTGGATTATATTGATAAATATGAAGAAGAGCCAGTCGTTCAGGAAGTATTAGAAGAGGCAGACCTTGTTCTGCCGGGGGAAAAAGCGATTCTTAGTTTATATCATGTGGATGTTCTGGAGACAGGCGGCATGGTGGTAGATTATCGGATCGCACACCGGCTTTTGAAAAAAGATCTGTTAAAGGGGAAAAAATGTTTTCTTGTGTTGAGAAGCAAAAAAGAGGCCAAGATTGTATACCGCTATTTAAAGAGTGCTTATGAAAATCTGGACATTGTCGGTGTATATTCGATGGATACCGGCGTAACAGAAGAAGCACTGGTCAATGAGATCAATACAAAAGTTCCGGATCTCATTTTGATGGCAATGGAGAATCATGAGGCAGAGAGTTTTCTGAAACACAAGCGCCATATGATCAATGCGAAAATGGGCGTTGTGCTCAGTGGCGTGATGGACATGATCCTGCGGGAGAACATTCACGTTCCGAATGTCATAAAAAACTGCATCTTGGTAAAATTTATACCTCAGCCGCGAGGATTCCGTATTCGGTGCGTTGGCGCAGACGAATATTCCGGAAGAAAATGGACAACTATAATACCAAAAAAGCAGTTGGAGCAGTCCGATGCCCAAAAGGAGTTGTCCGAGGATGAAAAACACGACCAATAACAAATGGTGGATGACGTACCTGCTTTTGACAGCAGGTACGTTTTTTATGGCAGTGGGGATTAATGTTATCTATGAGCCGCTGTCGATGGTGACAGGAGGTTTTTCCGGGATAGGAATTCTTGTGAAAAAATTAACGCAGACGGCAAGGTGGTCGGGATTCCGGTTGGAATGACGACCCTTTTGCTGAATATCCCATTGTTTATCTGGGGTACAGCCAGAAGGGAAAAAGTCTTTGTGAAAAAGACGGTTTATGCCGCGAGTTGTTTCTCATTTTTCCTGCTGATCATTCCGACGTTTGATATCGTCAAACAGGATTATCTGATGGCAGCATTGGTTGGAGGGTTATTGAACGGAACTGGGATCGGATTGGTATTTTCGCAGGGAGCGTCTACCGGCGGAAGTGATCTGTTGAGTGTACTGACCGCCAAAATACTGCCGGGACTCAGTGCATCCGAACGTCTGATCCTCATTGACACGTTGATCGTGGCGGCGGGTGTATTTATCTTTGGACTGGAGATCGGTTTATATGCCGTCGTTGCGGTGTTTCTTCCGGGAAAGGTGTCGAATGCGATTCTCGATGGACTGAAGTTTGCCAAAATTGCCTATATCATAAGCGACCACCCCGAAGAAATCTCAGAGCATATTCTTCGGGAACTTGGGAGAGGGCTTACCGGCTTGAAGGGCAGGGAATGTATTCCGAAAAACACAAAATGGTTCTTATGTGCGTTGTGTCTAAAAAAAGAAGCGGTTTTGCTAAAAGATATTGTGAAAAATGCTGATAATGAAGCCTTTTTGATTCTTTCTGAAGCAAAAGAAGTTCTGGGTGAAGGGTTTTGGCGTGAAATGCAGTAAAAAAACTTATGCAATTTTCACAAAGATTTTTTATTATTTATGTAATTTGGATATAGAGTTTTTCGTGAAAATAGTGTATAGTATTAACTACAGATGTTATGAAAAAATATTTCCAGGAGGAACATGCAATGGCAAGTTTATCATTAAAAAACATTAACAAAGTATATCCAAACGGCTTTCACGCTGTTAAGGACTTTAATCTTGAAATTGAAGATAAAGAATTTATCATTTTCGTAGGACCATCCGGATGTGGTAAATCTACTACACTTCGTATGATCGCTGGTTTGGAAGAAATTTCAAGCGGTGAGCTTTGGATCGGAGACAAACTCGTAAATGACGTAGAACCAAAAGACCGTGATATCGCCATGGTATTCCAGAACTACGCATTGTATCCACATATGTCCGTATTTGATAATATGGCATTTGGTTTGAAATTGAGAAAAGTTCCTAAAGATCAGATTAAACGTCTTGTTCAAGAAGCAGCTAAGATTCTTGACATCGAGCATTTGCTTGATCGTAAACCAAAGGCTTTGTCCGGTGGTCAGAGACAGCGTGTTGCCATGGGACGTGCGATTGTTCGTGATCCTAAAGTATTCCTTATGGATGAGCCACTTTCCAACTTGGATGCAAAACTTCGTGTACAGATGCGTATCGAGATTTCCAAACTTCATCAGAGACTTGAAACTACGATCATCTACGTAACACATGACCAGACAGAGGCTTTGACACTTGGTACTCGTATCGTTGTTATGAAAGACGGTATTGTACAGCAGGTAGACAGTCCATTGGATTTGTATATGAGACCAAACAACCTCTTTGTTGCCGGATTCATTGGATCTCCTCAGATGAACTTCATCAAAGCAAGAGTAACCGTTTCCGGTTCCGATGTACTTCTTGTATTTGGTAACAACTCTGTGAAACTTACAGAGAGCAAAGCTAAGAAACTGATCGAGAATGGTTATGAAGATAAAGACATCATCTTTGGGATTCGTCCGGAAGCCATTAAAGATGAGGAAATGTTCATCAGCAGATCTCCTGATACTACATTGGAAGCTACTGTTAAAGTATACGAGATGCTTGGTGCAGAAGTATTCTTGTACTTCACGATCGAAGATACAGATATCACAGTACGTGTTAATCCTCGTACAACAGCTCGTCTTGGTGATACGATTAAAATCGCTCTGGATGCTGAGAAGATTCACCTCTTCGACAAGGAGACAGAAGTTACAATTACAAACTAGGATTCAACTTACATATGTGAGTAAAAATAAGGGATGCCTAAACAGGCATCCCTTAAATCATTTCTTGCGTTTTTTCCAAAAAAATGGTACAATAAATTATAATGCGACAAGAGTAGACTATTTTCGGAGGTGTGGCAATGATATCAAATCAGATTTTGCAAAATACGATTGAAGGGATTAAGGGATTATAAAAATGATCTATGTGTGTCAGATGCAGAGGGAAATACATTGGCGACGACATCAGAGGATTTTTCGGTAAATCATGAAGATGGCTTGAGTTTTGTTCAGTCACCGGCAGACAGTCAGGTGGTAAAAGGATGCCATTATTTTAAAGTATATGATGAAGGACAGTTAGAATATGTAATTGTGATCCGGGGAGATTCGGAGGAAGCATATACGATCGGGAAGATGATCGTGCTTCAGATTGAGGGACTTTTGGTGGCTTACAAAGAGCGTTATGACAAAGATAATTTTATCAAAAACCTTCTGTTAGATAATCTTCTTTTGGTGGATATCTATAACCGTGCCAAAAAAGCTGCACATTGAGATGAGTGCGCGAAGAGTTGTCTTTATTATTGAGACGAATAAAGAAAAGGATTCCGGAGCACTGGAGACGGTGCGAAGTATGTTTGCAACACAGACGCAGGATTTTATTACTGCGGTGGATGAAAAAATATTATTCTTGTAAAAGAGATTGGGGAGAAAGATCAGATTGAAGATCTCGAAAAGACGGCACATGTCATCGTAGACATGCTCAATACCGAAGCAATGTCCCGTGTCCATGTGGCATTCGGTACGATCGTAAAAAGAACTCAAAGAAGTTTCCAGATCATACAAAGAAGCGAAGATGGCTCTTGATGTCGGAAAGATTTTCTATAGCGATAAGAAAGTTGTCGCTTACAGTAATCTGGGAATCGGTCGTTTGATCTATCAGTTGCCGATGCCTCTTTGCAAAATGTTTATCAAGGAGATCTTTGAAGAAAAGACACCGGATCAGTTTGATGAAGAAACATTGACGACAATCAATAAGTTCTTTGAAAATAACCTGAATGTATCTGAAACGTCAAGACAGTTATATATTCATAGGAATACTCTGGTATATCGTTTGGATAAGTTGGAAAAGAGTACAGGACTGGATTTGCGTATTTTTGATGATGCTATTACTTTTAAAATTGCCCTTATGGTTGTGAAGTATATGAACTATCTTGAAACCATAGATTATTGATTGACAGAGTATGAGACTGGTGACAGGGGAAAGGATGAGAAGAGATGACAGCAAATCAATTGCCGATTATTGCGCTGGATGACGTAAGCAAGCAATATCAGACCGGTGTGGATGCATTAAAGCATGTCACGCTGCAGATTGAAAATGGCGAGTTTGTATTTATCGTAGGAAAAAGTGGTTCCGGAAAGTCAACGTTTATTAAACTGCTGCTGAAGGAACTGGATCCGACTTCCGGAAAACTATATATTGCCGGAAGGCTTGTAAATAAATTAAAGAGAAAACAGGTTCCCCTGTATCGACGGAATATTGGAGTCGTATTTCAGGATTTCCGTCTTTTAAAAGACAGGACGGTATTTGAAAATATTGCCTTTGCTCAGCGCATCATCGGCAGAAGCAAACGTGAGATGATCCGCAATGTGACGACGATGCTTACGATTGTCGGTCTGACGGACAAAGCAGATGCGTATCCCAATGAGTTATCCGGTGGAGAACAGCAGCGTGTAGCGATCGCCAGAGCTCTTGTGAATCAGCCGACAATCCTTTTGGCCGATGAGCCGACGGGAAATCTGGATCCCCAGAATGCTTGGGAGATTATGATGCTGTTACAGGAAGTAAATAAGATGGGAACGACGGTAGTGGTAGTAACACATAACAATGATATTGTGGATGTGATGCAGAAAAGAGTGGTAACGTTAAGCGAAGGAACCGTTGTTCGTGATGATAAAAAAAGGTGGCTATGAATATGAGAGGGATTAGTGTATTTTTATATAGTATCCGTCAGGGACTGAAGAGCATGCGGAAAAACAGGATGTTTACAATCGCGTCCATCAGTACGATGGCGGCGTGCCTGTTTTTATTTGGCATGTTCTATTTTATTGTTGGAAATTTCAGTCATATGATCAAAGAAGTGGAGAGTTCCGTCGGACTTACGGTATTCTTTGACGAGGGATGCTTCGCAGAAACAGATGGATTCTATCGGGGAAGCAATTAAATCCCGGGCGGAAGTGGATCATATCGAATTTGTATCGGCAGAGCAGGCCTGGAAGGAATTTGCTGCTGAAAATTTTAAGGATAATCCGGATCTCGTAGACAGTTTTGCCGGGGACAATCCGCTGGCAGATTCTGCCTCGTATCAGGTCTATGTAAAAGATATTTCAAAACAGGATGAACTGGCGTCTTATATTCGTGAAATAGCAGGTGTGCGCTTGGTAAAACAGTCGGCAGATGCCGCGAAAAGTCTTGCAAATGCGAGCCGTCTGGTAAGTTATATTTCTATTGCGATCATTGTGATCCTGCTTGCGGTGTCAATTTTCTTGATTCAGTCGACGATTTCGACGGGAATTACGGTACGCCGTGCCGAGATTGGAATTATGCGTCTTATGGGAGCGTCGGACTTTTTTATTCGTGCGCCTTTTATCGTGGAAGGCGTGGTGATTGATTGATTGGAGCGGTGATTCCGCTTGTCATTCTTCTGGTTAGTTATTCCTCCATCATACAGTACATTAAGACGAAGTTTGATATGATTTCGAGCTGGATGACCTTTTTGCCGGTCGGAACGATATTCAAAGCATTGATTCCACTGTGTCTGCTGATCGGGATCGGCGTAGGTTTTATCGGCAGTTTCTTTACGGTACGTAAACATTTGGACATTTAAAGGGGATGGCAGAGATGAAACGAAAAATTCTTGCGATTGGTTTTGTGATCTCATTGGTATTTTCCTATTGTCTGTCGGGCTGCAGCAGCCGCCGGCACAGGCAGAAGAAAGTGCGACGACAGACTATGACCAGCAGATCCGTCAGGCGGAAGAAGAAAAAAGAAGGCGGAGAGCCGTCTGAAAGCCTGGAAAAGATCTGAAAGAACTGGAAGACAGCAAGGGCGATATTCTCAAATATATCAAAAAGTGGATAAAAAGATTGAAAAAATTTCGGACACCATATCGGGTCTGAAAAGCAGATTGAAACTTCGCGAAAAGAGCTGGCAAAGATTCAGGAACAATGCTCTGATATGCAGAAAAAGCAAAAAGAGCAGTATGAAATCATGAAAAAGCGAATAAAATATATGTATGAAAATGGCGAAGATGGTTATGTGGAAGCGATTTTTTAGTGCAGCCAGTTTTGCCGATTTTCTGAGCCGCTCAGAGTATGTACAAAAATTTCAGAATACGATGCGAACATTTTTAAAGAATATTCAGAGCGTATGACAGAAATCGAGCATACGCAGAGCTTGATGGAAGCTAAAGTCGATGAAATCTGCAGTCTTCAGGATGAAGCGGTTACTGACCAGAGTTCCTTGAAAAGTTGAAAACAAGCAAAAAAAGACGAAGTGAAAAATTGAATTCGGCAATTTCTGTGACAGATAAGCGTGTACAGACGTATAATGCAGAAGTGGCAAAACAGGAACAGAAGGTAGAGGCACTTTTGCTTCAAAAACAGCAGGAAATTCAGAAAAAAGAAGCAGAGGCTGCGAAAAAGTCACAGCAGGCGGCAAAGGCATCTGGTGGAAATACTTCGACGGATGGTGCAGATCCGGCTTCTTCCAATGATTCCTATGCGGCAAATACCGGCGAATTGCGCTGGCCGTTAAAGGTATCCGGAAGAATTTCTTCCAAATTTGGTTCCCGTACAAGTCCGACTGCAGGAGCGAGCACATATCACAAAGGAATCGATATTTCTGTTTCTTCCGGAACGGCGATCGTGGCATCCGGAGCCGGAACCGTGGTTACGGCGACATATAGTTCTACAGCGGGAAATTACATTATGATCTATCATGGAAACAGTTTGTATACCGTTTACATGCACTGCTCGAAATTGGGCGTCAAGGTCGGAGATACGGTAAATCAGGGAGATGTCATTGGAAATGTCGGCTCGACCGGAATCTCGACCGGTCCACACCTTCATTTTGGAGTGACTGTGAACGGAAGCTATGTAAATCCATTAAATTACGTAAGTCAATAGTCAGAAAAGATAACACAGCCTGAACGAATTGCGGTTTCAGGCTGTTTTGCGAGAATAAGAAGCATACGAGAGATCACGATGAAACGATTAAAAAAGATTTTATCAAGCAGTTTTTTTCAAGGAGCGGTCTGCGGAATCGTATTTACCTTGTGTGTGCTGTCCGTATTGCGTTTTTTTGGTATCCGCATCCTGCCGGCAGGAAATGCAGCAACACAGGCATATACGAAAAATAAATACATTGAGCAGTGTATTTATTCCTATTATCAAGGAGACTACACCGACGAAGACCTGGCGAACGGTGCAGCCAAAGGTATGGTCGCGGCGCTGGGAGATAAATATTCTGCGTATTACACTCAGAGTGAATACGATGAAGTGATGAAGGGCATCGACGGTTCCTATGTCGGCATCGGTGTCACATTAAAGCAGCTTGAAAATGGAGATATCCAGGTGTCGGAACTCACAGAGGACGGGCCGGCTGTAAAAGCAGGGATGAAGGCCGGTGATATTTTTAAAGAAGTAAATGGAACAGATATTACCGGAAAAACGCTGAACGATGTAGTTTCCATGATAAAAGTGGATGACAATGATGGAAAGACGGTGGAGATCAAGGTGCTTCGTACCAATGACGATAATCAGCAGGAGACGGTTACCCTGCAGCTGGTCTGCAAAAAGATCAACGTCGTGTCTGTACAAGATAAGCAGATAGGGAAGACCGGATATATCAAAGTGACAGAATTTGACAATGAAACGGATGATCAATTTTCCAAAGCGGTCGATAAATATGATAACGATGAGATCAAAGGACTTGTGATCGATCTGCGCGATAACGGCGGCGGTTCGTTGGATTCCGCCATTAATATGCTGAACCGGTTATTGCCAAAGGAGATCTGATCACGGAAAAAAGCAAAAAAGAGGGCGATAAGACCTATCATTCCGATGACAAACAGAGTTATCAGAAGTCAATTGTTGTTTTGATCAATGGAAACAGTGCCAGTGCCTCGGAAGTGTTTGCCGGCACATTGAAAACACGCGGCGCAGCGACCCTGATCGGAACAAAAAGCTTTGGAAAAGGCATTGTTCAGACAGTATTTTCATTGAAAAATGCCTGTGGAGGCGGAATCAAATTAACGACAGCCAAATATTATCTCCCAAATGGCGAGTGCATCCATAAAAAAGGGAATTAACCCGGATGAGACGATAGAATATGAGAAAAAGATACCGATACCGAGAAAGAAGATACGCAGCTGCAGCATGCACTTCAGATTATCGAACAGTAAGGGAGGAAGAGAAAATGAACGAGTTAGCACAGCATATGGTAGACACCGTAAAGGAATGGCAGTGTAAAATTGGTGTGCGGAAGGAGAAAATGGATCTATTTTATCCATTGGAATCATTGAAAGAATTACTGCAATTGGATCCGGCGGCTTCGACGGAAGAACTGGAGAAGATATTGACAGAATTCCAAAAAGGAAAATACGAGTTTATTTGGAAAACTCCATTTTTGGAAAGAGAAGAAACGATATGGCATCGAAATCCCGGAGGATGGTGTGATTCATATCGCAGAAACGATACCGGATCCTGAGTTTTTGAAGTCTTTTTTTGAAAGTAATTCAAAATCCTGCAAGCAATATGGATGATGTTTGTAATTGCTTTCAGCAGTTTGCCAAAGAAAAAAGAGGATGTGTTACATCAGGAAAATATGGTGCATGATGGACTCGGTTCCGTATTTTACTTTGAAAAGGATTCGACAGAACGGTATGTGTATTGTGTCGAAGACGATGATTTTGGACTGACCTATCACCGTTTTACGAGAAAAGAATACGAAGATCTTAAATAAGGAAAAGGAGAAGGAAAATGAAACAGAAAGTAAGAAAAGTATGGGCGTGTATTTTGGTGTTTGCTTTGATGGCAGGACTTGGTCCATGGCCGGCGGAAGAAGTAATAGCGGAAAACAGTAAAAGTTTTTCCTCGGATAACGGAGAAGTGGAGATAACGCTTACGGAAAGTAAGGTAAATGAGTATTGGTGCGAGTATTATCTTGCTGTGACGAACCATTCGAACCAATCGATCCGTGACTGGCAGTTGACACTTTCTGTCAATGATATTTCCAAATACAGCAAAAGTTATGGATGTCAGGCAACGGTGAAAAATGATAAACTTGTAGTAAAAGGTCAGGGAAACGGAAAAGTAGTTGCCGCAGGAAGTACATATAAAGTGGACGACGATTTTAAAATCTGTTTTGGACGAGAGGTTTCTTTTACCGGAGCGGAAATTACTTATGAGTACGGCAGCCAGAGCACCGGAGGCAATGAAGGAAGTGTCGGTTCCGGAGCAACATTTATCGACGGCTACCAGTGCAATTATACGCTGACTGGCCAGATGAAAGATGTACCGTATGAAGATACACCATATGGGAAACACGGGGCGTTACATGTCGATGGACTGCAGGTTAAGGATAAGTACAATCAGCCATTTACGCTTCGCGGTGCAAGTACCCATGGAATGCATTGGGGCGATGGTGAAACCTTTTTAAATAAGACCGCATTTCAGAATCTGCGCGATGAATGGGGCGTTAATATGGTGCGCCTTGTCAGCTATGTGACGCAGGGCGGTTACACCCAGGGATCAAGGACAAACTGGACAAGCACATTCAGAAAGGCGTTTCGAATCTGACAGAGCTTGGAATGTATGCCATCATTGACTGGCACGTTCATGCGGAAAATCCGAATGACAAAAAGTCGGAAGCAATTCAATTTTTCGATACCTATTCGAAAAAGTACAAAGACCAGAGCAATATCATCTACGAGATCTGCAATGAACCTACGGGAACACCGTGGAACCAGATCCGTCCGTATGCGGTAGATGTGGTAAATACGATACGTGCCAATGACCCGGATGCGATCATTGTAGTGGGAACCAATACCTGGTCACAGGATGTCGATGAAGTGGCGACAAATGGCGGAAAAATCGATGATCCGAACGTGATGTATACGATCCATTTTTATTCGGGCAGCCATGGGGAAAGTCTTCGCGAAAAAGTACGTACCGCACTGAAAGCAGGAACACCGGTATTTTGTACGGAATTTGGTGTCTGCGATGCCTCAGGAAACGGCGGTTTTAATCTCGAGGAAGCAGACCGCTGGATCGATTTTTTGAGGAAAATGGAATCAGTTACTGCTGTTGGAGTCTGAGTAAGAAAAACGAAAGTGCTTCGATGCTCTCGCCGGAATGCAATAAAGTGAATGGTTTTACCAATGCAGATCTTGGTGCGACCGGGGCATGGCTTATCAATACATATCGAAGCCGGGGCGGCGAAACGCCAGCACCAAGTGTCAGTGCTGCGCCGGGAGCAAGTGCCGTGCCAACGCCAAGTGCGAGTGCAGCGCCAAGTGCCGTGCCAACGTCAAGTGCGAGTGTAGAGCCAAGCGCCGTGCCAACGTCAAGTGCGAGTGTAGAGCCAAGCGCCGTGCCAACGTCAAGTGCGAGTGTAGAGCCAAGCACCGTGCCAACGCCAAGTGTGAGTGCAGTGCCAAGTGCGAGTGTAGCGCCAAGCGCAAGTGCCACGCCGGTAACCAGCGCCGTACCGACGCCAAGTGCGAGTGCCACGCCTGGGACAAGTGAAGCACTAAAACCAACGATAAATACCACGCCGGGAAAAGGTACCACTCCTAGTGTGAGTGATTCTCCGAATGAACGTGGAGAAAATACAGCTTCGGAAGAGGACGAAGAGTTAGATATTGCGGTAAGTGCCAGCTCCTATACGACAACTATAGTCGACGGAGTGCAGGGGTCGAAGTGTCAAATTTTGATTCTCAGAAAACGACCATTACCATTCCGGATTATATTACGATAAAGGGTAAGAAATATCCGGTTATTTCGATACAAAGCAATGCCTTTGCAAAATGTAAAAAAACTTACAAAAGTGGTAATCGGAAAAAATGTCCGTAGAATCAAACCGAAGGCATTTTATAATTGCAAAAAAATTAAAGACCATTGTGATAAAGACGAAAAAATTGACGATGAAGCGTGTCGGAAAGAAAGCATTTGCAGGAATTTATAAAAAGCAAAGATCACACTGCCAAAAGGTGGATTTTCCAAGAAACAAAAGGCAGCTTATAAGAAAATTCTGCGTGCCAGAGGGGTAGGAAAAAAGCAAAGATCAAATAAGGAGTGACAGGCGATGGACATTTTTTTGCTGGAAGACGATGATGCGATCGCGATGGGATTGACCTATTCGCTTGAACCGGAAGGCTATCAGGTGACGCGTGCTTCCACGGTAAAAGAGGCAATGCGTTTGATGGCAGAGCGCCCCTTTTCATTATATATCCTTGATCTTACATTACCCGATGGAAGCGGTTACGATGTCTGCCGGAAAATCAAAGAAAAGGGCGATTTTCCGGTAATCATCCTGACTGTAATGGAAGAGGAGGTCAATGTTGTGATGGGATTGGAACTTGGGGCGGACGATTATATCACAAAACCTTTCCGTGTAAGAGAACTGCTTGCCAGAATGAAAAGTGTCCTTCGCCGGTATACGAAAGAAACGGCAGATGGAGTGTTGCGGTACAAGGAACTTTGCATTTATACCAATGAGGGACGAGTGGAAAAAATGGAAATGAAATTGAACTTACGGCGATGGAATACCGCTTGCTTTTGATTTTGATGAATCATAAGGGCATGATCCTGAGCCGAAACCAGCTGCTCGAAAATATATGGGATGTGGAGGGCGACTTTGTCAATGATAACACGCTGACCGTGTATATCAAGAGACTGCGCGGAAAAATAGAGACAGATCCGGCCGAACCGGAATACATTCAGACGGTTCGGGGAAGGGGGTATCGAATCGACAATGAAAGATAAAAGCCTGAAACATATGATCCTTTTTGGGCAGTGTAATTACAATTTTGGGAACCGTACTCATGGCATGGATCCATCCGTGGTGTGCTGTTCTCTTTTTTGTATTTACTGCTCTGTTGATCACTATTTATAGCTGGGAAATAAAGAAACGACGGGACAAATTGCAGCAGCTTAACACCTATTTATCCCTGATCTGTGCCGGTAAATACGATCTTGATATCACAGACAATGAAGAGGGAGAAATCTCCATATTAAAAAACAATTTATATAAAGTAATTGTTTTGCTTCGTTCGCAGAATGCGATGTTAGAAAAGGACAAGGTGTATCTGGCAGATGCTCTTGCGAATATTTCGCATCAGTTAAAAACGCCGCTTACGTCTATGATGGTAATGACCGAACTGCTTGAAAGAGAGCAGGACGAGGCAAAGCGGAAGCAGTTTGTCGAAACGATTGACAAACAGTTAGAGAAAATGAAATGGCTGATCACGTATTTACTGAAATTGTCAAAATTGGATGCCGGAACAATTGTATTTCATACCGATGAAATCGCACTGGAAGAGGTTTTGGAGGCAAGTATAGAGCCGTATTTACTCACGATGGATCTGAGAAATATTCATGTGGAAAAAAAGGAAAATTAGAAGGAACGATCCGGGGAGATTTTAACTGGACGTGCGAGGCAGTCGGTAATATTGTAAAAAATTGTATGGAGCATATGGAAGATGGCGGACATCTTTATGTGGAGACGAAAGATTACTCGTTGTATCAGTCACTGATTCTGCGTGATGATGGATGTGGTATCGAAAAGGACGAGCTGCCACACATATTTAAACGGTTTTACAATGGAAAACGGGAAAAAAAGGACAGTGTGGGGATCGGCCTGGCATTGTCAAAAGCCATCGTGGAAAAAGAAGAGGGAAAAATACTCGTAAAAAGTGAAGTGGGAAAGGGAACGGAATTTGAAATCCGGTTTTATAAAATGATTGTGTGACAAAATTGTCATTTTTCTTTCACGGAGATGTAAGGATGCGATGTTACACTTAAATTATCAGAAAGAAAAGGAGAATGACAATGAATATTTTGGAAGTGAAAAATTTAACAAAAATATATGGAAAAGGAAATACACTGGTAAAAGCGCTGGATGACGTTTCTTTTGAAGTAGAACAGGGAGAATTTGTCGCAATCATTGGGCCTTCCGGTTCCGGAAAATCCACTCTATTGCATATTCTTGGTGGGGTGGATGTACCGACAAGCGGTCAGGTGATCGTAGACCAGACCGATATTTCTACATTGGATGAAACCGCATTGGCGATCTTTCGCCGTCGTCAGATCGGACTGATCTATCAGTTCTATAATTTGATCCCCATTTTGACAGTAGAAGAAAATCTTACGCTACCACTTTTGCTTGATGGAAATAAGCCGGATCCGAGACTGCTTACGGATCTGGTAGAGAGACTGGGACTGGAAGACCGTTTAAAACATCTTCCAAATCAGTTGTCCGGTGGACAGCAGCAGAGAGTTTCCATCGGGCGTGCTTTGATGAACAATCCGGCACTGCTTTTGGCCGACGAGCCAACCGGAAATCTGGATAGTAAAAACAGCGCAGAGATCATTTCGCTGCTTCGTCTGTTTAACAAAGAATTTCATCAAACGGTAATTATGATCACCCACGACGAAAAGATTGCGTTGTCTGCGGACCGTATCATAGAAATACGCGATGGAAAACTGGTAAAAGACTGTAGAAATGGGGGAGAGAACGATGAATATAGTAAATAAATTAACTCTCCGCCATATGAAAACAAATCGTGGACGGACGATTGTAACGACATTGGGAATTGCGGCTGCGGTAGCGCTGATCACGGCAATATTTGTAAGCCTTGCTTCCTTTTTGGATATGACAGGAGAAATCTGTCTGTACTCGTATGGAAACCGGCAGTCGGTTTCGGGAGATGTTTCGTCAAAACAGTTAGACGAATTAAGAAAAGACGACCGTGTGTGCATGGCAGGTGCCAGTCTGGCATTGCCCGAAGAAAATGCCTTTCAGCTTGACGGGGCAGCGAGCCGGCGGACCGGAAGAGGCGATGTCATGGCAGCGGATACGACGGCAATGAAGCAGCTTATCACATGCAAATATGACGGAGAACTTCCTCAAAATGAAAATGAGATTGCGTTAGAAGAAAAGGTAATAAAAGCAAAACCGGTTTCAGATAAAACCGGGTGATGTAATAGAGGTAAATTTTGGAAAACATACCGTTGAGTCAGATGGACAGGAAATGCCCTATACCGGAAGTTTCGTTGCAGGAGAGAAATTTACCGCAGGAGAAAAACGGACGGTAAAAGTGACGGCGATCCTGCATCAGAATGTGCCGACAAGTTCCTTTAAGATGATTCGTGGAATGAGCGAGGCAGAAAAGAAGGAAAACGCAGATGTTTCTATTACATTGAAAAAATCGACCACAATTCCCTCAAAGAATTAAAGAAGATTGTAAAAAATATGACCTGCAAAATACGGATTATGAGACTACCTTTCTGGAAACAAAATTTGCAGTAGACGAAAATAGTTCTACGTTCAAGAATTTGTTTCCGGTAATTGGCATTGCACTGGCAATCGTAATGGCTGCGTCCATCGTCTTAATCTACAATTCATTTGCCATGTCACTTTCAGAGAGAGTACGTTATCTCGGAATGTTGGCAAGTATAGGTGCAACCAAACGACAGAAACGAAATTCCGTGTATTTTGAAGTGTTTTTGCAGACGATGGCAGGACTTATTCTTGGTATCGTGGTTGGAATCATTGGAATATCGATCACCCTGAATCTGGTTGGAGGTAAGATCATTTCGACCGGAATGGTACAGGGAGTTACAGCGGACACATTTTCTATGCGCACGGTTGTTCCGTGGTGGAGTGTGTGTCTGATCATTTTCATTAGTTTTATCACGGTGTTGATATCCGCGCTTATTCCTGCGAGACGGGCTTCTGCCATTTCACCGATGGACGCAATACGCCAGACGGGAGAGATACGTATCCGCAAAAAGAAAATCCGTACTCCGTTTTATATTCGTAAAATATTTGGCTACGAAGGAGAATTGGCGCATAAAAATCTAAAGAGAAACAGCAGAAAAGCAAAAATTATTACAAGATCCATCGGTTTTTCCGTTATTTTGTTTTTGTGTATCAACTATTTCTGTCAGTTGCTGATAGAATCCAATGGCATGCAGGACAGCCAGCCGCATCAGATCGTGGTACTTGTTTCACAGAAAGATAAGGAAGAAATAAAGCAGAAAATACAGCAGTTAGACGATGTGGATGAGGTGCTCAACGTTTCCAGAAAATGTTATGTCTATGATATGACAAGCAGAAGCGCAGAGGATAAATGTGTATTTTCGGGAGATACGGTGACATCCGGTTATCAGAAAGCCTTTAAAGACCAGGCTTTTGTTTACATCAATCTTCTGGATGACGAAGCTTTTGACGAGATGTGCCGGAAAAATCATATTGATCCTGCTCCGTTTTATGGTGATACCTGTAAGGGCTTATTGATGAACAATATACAGCATACGAAAGACGGCGGAAACGTATTTACCGATCAGATACTGCATAAAAAGTTTGTGTCGGAAGACGGAGAGGAAGCAGTAGAAATAGAGAATTTTATTTCTTATGATCCGGATCTGGTTTCCTGCCGCCTCAATGCCAGTGGCGCTGTTTCTGTCTATATGCCGGAGAGCACTTATGTGAAGAAATACAAGAACAATGCGAAACTCGGAGTTATAACGAGCCAGCATGAGAAAGTGACAGAAGAGATACAGCAGATCATTGAAACCGGTGGTTATAAAGAGGGCACGGTCGTTGATAATGCAGAGGCATTTCAGACGATGAATACAGTAATATTTATTATGCAGGTATTTATTTACGGGTTTATTGTATTGATCACATTGATTACGATCGCCAACATTATCAATACCATTTCTACCGGAATTTCACTGCGAAGAAAGGAATTTGCTATGTTAAAATCGGTAGGGATCACGCCAAAAGGATTCCGCAAGATGATCTGTCTGGAAAGTTTCTTTTATGGAGAGCGGGCGCTTATTGTAGCAATACCTGTCAGTTTGTTTTTATGTTATAATATGAATGCACGTATCAATGCGGCGACGATTCCGTTTTTCGTTCCTTGGAAAACGTATCTTATTGTTATTGCAGCCGTGTTTATATTGGTGGGATTATCGATGTATTATGCCATGTATAAACTGCGAAACGATTAGATAATAGAAACATTAAAAGAAGAGGTATTATAGAAAAAAGACAGCACAGGAAAGTGACGGGATCACGCCTGTGCTGCTCTTTTAATAGGATAAATTAAGCCATGTTATTTGCGGTTTTATATTTGTAAATCATCTCTGCGTGGTTTTGTTCTTCGGTCTGAATGTGATTTAATAATTTGCGGATGTTTGAAGCGGCAAATTGGAACAAGTCATTGTTGTACGTGGAGGACACAAGTTTTTCTGTCGCGATGGAATCGGTACATAAAAAGCATCGTGTTTTTTGTCCTCGGAATTACAATTTTGTCATACGTTACGGATGGTGTATAGCCCTGTGTGCCGCTTTCCTGTGCTTTTACATTGGGAACATTTCCCTTTAATACGTCAGCAAGAGAGTCAAAATGTTCCTGTTCTTCGTCTCCGATCTGATGAAATAATTTCTGCAGTTCCGGATCTTTTGCGGAAGATTCATAAAAACGGTATTTTTCCACGCAGGATTTTTCTTGTGTCTGAAGCTCTTTGATCACGCTTTGTTCTTTTTCTGTTAATTGCATAATTTTATAACTCCTTTATAGTCTTTTTTATCATCATTTCCCAATATGAAAAAAAATATACAAAATGCAAGGCGAAATCTTTTTCGAAAGGTTGAAAATCAAGGAAAACATGGTATAATAAATATGTTTGAAGATTTTTATGCTCGGTTATTACCGGAAGAAAGGAAGAATATAGTATGAACGCAGTATTAGAAAAAATTGAGAAAATCGGTATCGTACCGGCTGTTGTTTTGAACGATGCAAAAGATGCAGAGCCATTGGCAAAAGCTTTGTGTAATGGTGGACTTCCTTGTGCAGAGGTGACATTCCGTACAGAAGCCGCGGAAGAATCCATCCGTATTATGACGGAGAAATTCCCGGAGATGCTTGTAGGTGCTGGAACCGTTCTTACGACAGAGCAGGTTGACCGTGCGGTAGCAGCCGGTGCTAAATTTATCGTAAGTCCCGGATTGAACCCGAAGGTAGTTCAGTACTGCATCGATAAAAATATCCCGGTTACTCCGGGAACACAGACACCGAGTGAGATGGAAAAAGCATTGGAGATGGGACTTGATGTCGTAAAATTCTTCCCGGCAGAACCAGCTGGCGGATTGAAAATGATCAAGGCGGTAGCAGCTCCTTACACAACACTCAAATTTATGCCTACCGGTGGAATCAACCTTGGCAATGTAGAAGAATACCTCAAATATGACCGTATTCTTGCCTGTGGCGGAAGCTGGATGGTAAAAGGCGACCTCGTAAGCGCAGGTAAATTTGACGAGATCGAAAAATGACGAAAGATGCAGCTGAACTAGTAAAACGTATTCGTGCCTAAAGATACAAAGCGGAGGTGATGACAAAAGATGTGGGTTTTTATTATGCTGGCAATGTTTCTCGCAGTACTTGGTTCCTTTTTCTATGTAACAAGACGGATTTCTCAATTCCGTTTTATGGAAAGGGTATCAAAAGGCAGGAAATGGCTTCGGATCTTAGAAAGTCTCGTGCCGGTTCTTGCGATGTTTGGTGTACTTTGGTATACCATGGGAATGATGGATGCCCTCATATGTATGATCCATCTTGTCATCATCTGGCTTTTATGTGATGGAGTCACCGCACTCCTTCACAAAAGACCGGCAAACCTGCCAAATGGAGCAGACAGGAAGTTGCCGGTCTTTTTGCTATCATTTTAACGGCCGGTTATCTGATCTGTGGATGGTTCCTTGCCAATCATGTATGGGAAGTGCCATATACATTGCATACGGAGAAACAGACCGGATCGCTGCGTGTCGTTCAGTTTGCGGATTCTCATGTGGGAACGACGTTTGACGGAAAAGGACTTGAAAAATATGTGGAGGAAATGCAACAGACGAATCCGGATGTCGTAGTGATCACCGGAGATTTTGTCGATGATGATACCTCCAAACAAGATATGATCGATGCCTGTCATGCGTTATCAAAACTCAATCCAACATATGGGGTATATTTTGTGTTCGGAAATCATGACAAGGGATATTATGATCCGGAATACCGTGGATATGACGGAGACGACCTGATAAAAGAATTGGAAAAAATGGAGTGCATGTGCTGCAGGACGATGTGGAATTGATCGATAACCGTTTTTACCTGATCGGGCGTCAGGACCGCTCGGAAGAGCAAAAGGGAGGTTCGCGGGCAAGTATGCAAAAATTGACGGAGAATCTGGACACCTCGAAATACAGCATTGTATTGGACCACCAGCCGCACGATTATGACAATCAGGCGGCAGCCAAAGTAGACCTGGTATTGACCGGACATACGCATGGCGGACAATTTTTCCCAATCAATTATGTGGGAGAGTGGTCCGGCGAAAATGACAAAACCTACGGTCTCGAAACACGCGATGTGACAAATTTTATCGTTACTTCCGGTATTTCAGACTGGGCGATCAAGTTTAAGACGGGGTGTAAATCGGAATATGTAGTGATTGATATTGAGGGGAAATAAATGACGAAAAATATATGTTAGCATTAGATCAGGGAACGACAAGTGCCCGCTGTATTTTGTTTGATAAGCAGGGAAATATTTACAGTATGGCGCAGAAAGAGTTTGAACAGATTTATCTTCAGGCAGGCTGGGTTGAGCATGACCCGATGGAAATCCGGGCGTCCCAGCTGTCTGTCGCCACAGAGGCGATTAGTAAAATCGGTGCAGCCGCAGAAGAAATCGCGGGAATCGGCAGAAACGGGAGATCAGCAGGCGGCATTGTTTGGTCAATGTTGTTTTTCCACAGGCGAAGTGAAAAATACTTATGGAACAGGCTGCTTTTTGCTTATGAATACAGGAAAGCGGGCAGTTTGTGTGCACTTGCGTGGACGGAGGAAGCGTAGAGGGGAGATGCCTGCTGGTTTGCAGGGAGAGTTTTGTTTTTGAGGTGGAGGTTTGCTTTGCGATAATGTGTGATCCCCCTTGCGATTGACTTTTATATGAAAAAATGCGAATTGAGTCATAAAATTCTAGGGTCATTTTTGGTCTGAACATGAAATTTGTGATATAAGTCAAAAAAGGGTAAAGGTTATCATTAAATGGTTGATCCGATTTATGAATAATGATTTTGGGTCATAAAATTAAGAAGATAAAATTGACTTTTATTAAAAAAATGTATATTAGGTCAATAGAGATGCGTAAAATGTTTGGTCTAATTGAAAAAAGATGAAATAAGGTCAAATCAAGGATGTTGTATTCTCGTTTTAACGATGAAATATACAAGATTGATAGAAATGGAGATAGAATTTTATGAAAAAACACAAAATTGCTGCAATACTAATGATAATACACGGTGGATTTATGGAAGTCGGTGGAATTTTGGCTATGATTCCTGCATTGATGTTTGGAACAGATAAATTTGATATCGGAAAATATTTTGAATTCAAGTTTCAATATTTTCAGGAAAATCTTTACTTGATGATGATTATGGGAGCGATGTATGGAGTTCTTAGACTGATCGGAGCAATTGGATTGCTCAAAAATAGAATGTGGGGGTTCGTGTTATCAGTAATAAATTGTACTATTACAATTGCCCTTATGATGTTTTTGCTGCCAGCCGGAATCATGGATGGAATACTTGCTGGTACGGCATTGGTTTTAATATTGATGCAATATTATGGTGATAAGGAGATAGTAGAATAAAACGAACTTTAAGGAAGTGATTCATTTTGAAATTAATAGTCTTTGATCTGGGCGGAACATTAATGCAGTATGAGGGAATGTCGTATTCGTGGGTAGAGTTTTATCAGCAGGGGATTGATGCAATTATTCAGAAATATAATTGCAATGTTTCGATGGAAGATATTCAAAAATCAGTTCAAATTTTGAAGGATTTTAATCCGCGAGTCAGCGGTAGAGAAGTGGAATATTCGGCAGAGCATATTTTTTCAAACGCATTGGAACATTGGAATATTGATACGCTAATTAAAAATTGTATAGAAACATTTTGGCAGGGATTAAAACTGTCGGCAAAAATATATCCGGATACAATAGAAGTTTTAAAGGAGTTGAAAGAGAAAGGCTATATCATAGCGACGCTTACCGATCTGCCAAATGCAATGCCCGATGAAATTTTTAAAAAGGATATTTCAGAATTGCTGAGTTATTTTGATTATTATGTATCTTCTTGCGTTGCAGGATATCGGAAACCAAATTGTAAAGGATTGCAGATGATTTCTGATAAATATGGTGTCCCTGTTACGGAATTGGTTTTGTGGGAGATGAAGAAAAAGATAGAAAAACAGCATGTAATGCAAATTGTAAATTTGTTCATATACAACGTACAACGAAGTCTGAGGGAAGCATTAGCAGTTTATATGAATTATTGCAGCTGATGAGATGATTTTTAAATTAGAAGTTTATAGAAACATGTTTATGCAGCAAAGGGAATGGTATAAGTAAAGGAGGTACTTGCAATCATGAAAATAATAATCAGACCGGAAACACCTTCTGAATACAACGAAGTTGACAATGTGATTTACGAGGCATTTTCCGGACAACACGGCATAGAAACCGGTAAATTTATGAAACGGCATTTCGCTGATGAAAGACGGAAAGATACGTATATTCCGGAATTGTCACTTGTTGCTGTTTTAGAAAATGAAAAGATTGTTGGAGAAGTTGCCATACATGAGACTGACATAATTACGGATAAGGGAAATGTTACGGAATTGACTTTATCGCAGTGCGCAGTTTTGCCGGAATATAGAAAACAGAAGTAAATTCCAGTGTAAGAGTAAATTCCATCGGCTTTTAAATTTTCTTGATTTTGTGGGAGTTTTTTAACAAAGTCTCCTGGTTTCTGTTATAATTAAGCCAACTTATCGAAATTTTGTGTTTTTATGGCATGAAAAACAGGCTACTGGAATTCGGTGTGTCAGACTAAATTCCACCAGCCACATTTAAAATTGTGAAATGTTTACTTCCAGTCTGACAGCAGATTTCGATCAGTTAATTAGTTACTTCTTAAAGCGTATCAGCTTAGGTGTTAAATTGACTTCATCGGGTGAAATCGGCTTGAGCTGAAAGGCTTTAAGAACATCTTCTCCAAGTGTTTCCAGGGCAGCATCATACGGCGTTTTGCCGTCAAGGCTTTCTCTTGGAGTAGAGTTTATGTGATTCACAATAAGATTGACATCCCATTGGGTTAGAAATTCAAAGGATGTTCCTTTGGGCAATATCATGCGGAGCATGGTATGCGCCTGTTCGATGGTTTCTTTTTGTCCGCTACGCATTGGATCACAGTAATAAATGCTGCTTCTTTGTATGCCGGTAATTCCAGTTTCTAATTCTTCTGGGTTCCCAAATTCAGAGCCACGATCAGTTAAGACATTTTTAAAAACAGATGTAAATTCATACGTTCCCATACGTTTTCCAAACGGTCAAATACAGCGCGGACAGCACCGTGCAGCGGTTAAGAAGAAATGCAAGAAACAGCTTTTCCTCTGTAAAGATCATGGTCAACAGCGTTTTATGGGAATCCCTTGATGACTTTACTGTATCCATTTGTACATAAGAATCTAATTCCATAGAACAGAAGTCTGCATAGGTTCTGTTGGTAAACACTTTGCGGTCTTTGATCTGTGTTTTGTGGCACTTTCTTGGTTTAAATTTTGCCTGCCTTTTCAGATCTACATTTCTGGCTGTGAACAGTCCTTTATCGATGTATGTATACATGGAACGGACAGACATATCAAGCTCCGGATGATTGATCAGGATCTGATAGGGTGACTGTCCCTGAGCGATCAACGGAGTAATGATCTGATCTTTTTGGTGCAGCTGATGCCTGGTCATATTTATTCCGGCACGGGAACTGCTTAATAATTCACGGTACTTACGGTCTGCAAAGCGGGCATCATAGCGATATTTATGGGCAATAGTACAATGATTGATTTTCATTGGACAACCATTGCATACATAAGGTGCCCTATCAAGTCTGCTGCACCGTTCCTTTTCGAAATCCTTACAGGTCTGGTTGCAGGTTGGACAGGATGTGCATTTGACACCGCAGAGAATGATTTTCCACAGGCGTTTGTTTTTTACAGTGATAGCGGTGTACACAAAAGTTTTTGGCATTATAGAAAGTTCCTTTGTGGTACCAGTCAGAAAGACGTCGTGATCTAACCTCTTTTGAGATGGTTGTAGGATCTTTACAAAGGAATGCCGCAATGTCTTTAAAAGTTGCACCCTTGGATAATTCGTTTTCGATGTAGATACGGTCATTAAGTGTCAAATGTTTTTGGTTTCCAGGGATATATTTACTCATGATAATTCTCCTTCTACTGCTGTCAGAAGGAATTATTACAATAGCACTGATGTATGAAAGAGTAAATATCTACTGTGCAGGACTGAATTCCACCGACCCGTGGGAAAGTGGAATTTAAAATTTCATTTTAGTAACTATCAAAAAAATGTGGAATATCATTGATATATACTGCCGGTAATGATATAATGGGTTTCTAACATGAAAACTACAGCTTTTCGAGGATTGTTGAAATCGGAAGTTGTAGGGGGATACTATGAAAGCAATGTTGATAAGTGTGATGATAGAAACCTCAATGCGGTTGATGATTTGAATAATGTAGATGTACTATATTTTGATAAATAGTTTAAGAAAGGAGTTGAAATAATGGAGAAAATAGTTATTGCTGATGGTACAGCATACAAAGATTGGATAACAGAAATCACAGATGAATTTAGAAAAAGTCAAATTCGAGCAGCGGTAAAAAAATAAATGATGAAATGCTAAGGTTTTATTGGAAACTCGGAAAAGATATATCCGCTATGAGCAACCAATATGGGTACGGATCTGGATTTTATAAGATACTTAGTGCTGACTTAAAAAGGTATTACCTGATGTTAAGTCATTTTCACCGACTAATTTAAAATATATGCGTTATTTTTATGAGTTATATCCTTTTGTTGAAAATCGTCCACAAGCTGTGGACGATTTGAACTCAATTGAAATAAGTTCACAAGTTGTGGACGATTTGTCTGTTATTTTTAGAATTCCTTGGGGGCATAATAGAACTATAATAGACAAATGTAAAAATAATGTGGATAAAGCATTGTTTTATGTGAGAAAAACTCTAGAAAACAATTGGTCTCGCGATGTTCTGTTAAATTTTTAAAATACGGATCTATTTGAAAGACAGGGAAAAGCTGTAACAAATTTTGTGAATACATTACCTTCAACACAAAGTGATTTAGCACAGGCAATTACAAAGGATCCATACAATTTTGATTTTTTGACATTACGGGAACAATATGATGAAAAAGAATTGAAGGATGCATTAATTAACAAAGTAAACAACTTTTTAATGGAATTGGGAACAGGATTCGCTTATATGGGACGTGAAGTCCGTATTGTAGTGGGGAAAGTAGAAAAATTCATTGATATGTTGTTTTACAATACACAAAGACATTGCTATGTAGTTGTAGAAATCAAGACTGGTAAATTTGATTCATCCTATGCTGGACAACTTGGAACGTATGTTGTCGCGGTTAATCACCAAATGAAAACAGAGAAGGATAATCCGACTTTAGGATTATTAATCTGTAAAGATATGGATAAAGTCGAGGCACAATATGCTTTGGAGTCAACAAGTCAACCTTTGGGAATATCCAGCTATGAATTATCTAAGTTGATACCAGAAGAATTTAAGGGAAGTATGCCTACAATCGAAGAGATTGAGGCAGAGTTGAAAGATTAAATTCTATTTTAGGTCGTGAAGAAATCATGATATGCCATAAAATCGGAATTTGTCAAACAGATTATCTAAGGGGACCTGGAAATGAAAATAGAACTAATAGACTTAACGGAAGATAACATGAAACAATGTTTTGAATTGAAAGTTGCAAGCAACCAAATGCAATATATAGCTTCAAATGAGGATTCTTGGAAGTCTGCAAAAGAAAACGAGGAGGTGGCTCGTCCTTTTGTTATATTTTGTGATGAAAAAATAGTGGGATTTACCATGTTTGCGTTTGATAAGGAATATGATGATCCGAATGACAGATACTGGCTGTGGAGATTTATGATTGACGAAAGATTGCAGGGAAATGGGTATGGAACAGTAGCTTTACAAGTTATTATTCAATATTTCAGGGAACATGGTGCAAACAATATTCGCTTATCAACCAAAGAAACAAATACAACTGCACTATCTATGTATCGTAAGGCAGGCTTTCGTGATACGGGAGAGATGAATGATGAAGAAATTGTGCTTCAACTGGATTTGTAAATTTGAATTTTATCAGATTGATAGCAGAGTTGAAAATGATTGGAGGCTGGATGAAAATGAAAACGATAGAAATTGTTGGAGAAAATTATTTTGGGTATTGGGATAAAACCAGAACTGCTTGTAGAGGTATCGTTATAGATGGAGAACGAATCTTGCTTTCATATGAAACAAAAACAAATCAGTGGATGATTCCGGGCGGAGGCTTGGAAAGCAATGAAAGTGATGAAGAGTGTTGTATTAGGGAAATTGCTGAAGAAACAGGGGTACAAGTAGAAACTTCGGATTGCTTGTTAGAAATTGATGAATACTATGCGAACTGGAAATGGGTGAATCGGTATTTTATCTGCAAAGCAACAGGTACAACTCAAATAAAACAAACAGAAAGAGAAATACAAGTTGGTATGGAACCAAGATGGCTTGATATATCTGAAATTAAAGATATTTTTTCACAGCATAATTCATATATGGGAGGCGATGAGATGCGTAGAGGAATGTATTTGAGAGAGTATACCGCATTAAACGAATTGCTTTAATAAACTGGAAAAACGGAATTTACGGAGGTAGCAATGGCTTTTGATTTTAAGAAAGAATACAAAGAATTTTATATGCCTAAAAACAAACCAGAGATTGTAATTGTTCCTAAAGCAAATTATATTGCAGTCAGAGGTAAGGGCAATCCAAACGAAGAAGGCGGTGCATATCAGCAGGCAATTAGTGTATTATATGCGGTTGCATATATTTTGAGAATGAGTTATAAGACAGATCATAAAATTGAAGGATTTTTTGAATATGTAGTTCCACCACTTGAAGGATTCTGGTGGCAAGAAGATACAGATGGTGTAGATTATACTGATAAGTCTACATTTAACTGGATTTCCGTTATACGATTGCCTGACTTCATAACGAAAGAAGATTTTGAATGGGCAGTTGAAACCGCGACAAATAAGAAAAAAATTGGATTGTTCATCTGCAGAGTTTATGACTATTGATGAAGGGGTGTGTGTTCAAATAATGCACTTGGGAGCATTTGACGATGAACCTGCAACTGTTGCAATTATGGATGATTATTTGAAGCAGAATGGATATGTTAATGATATGAATATGGAAAGATTACATCATGAAATATATCTGTCTGATGCAAGAAAGGTTGCTCCAGAAAAATGGAAAACGGTCATTAGACATCCTATAAAGAAACTGTAAATTTCCTTGTTGTTGAGGCTTATCCTTGAAGGAGGATAAATTATCAAGTAACTTATTGGTTGGGAGTTTTTATGATCGTTTTATGGGTATGTAACTAATTTGAAGTTATGGAGGAGAAAATGCTGGAAGTTAATTTTTATGATGAGGAAGATGACAGCTTATTAAAATTTTCTGTAATTATTTCTAAGGCTGATGGAAAATGGGTATTTTGTAAACATAAAGAAAGAGATACTTATGAAATACCGGGCGGGCATAGAGAAGAAGGAGAATTGATCCTAGATGCTGCAAAGCGCGAACTAAGAGAAGAAACAGGGAGCAATTGATTTTAATATTAAGCCTGTTTGCGTATATTCTGTCAAAGGGAAGACTAGAGTAAATAAAAATGAAAACGATGAATCCTACGGAATGTTATATATTGCTGATATTTATTCGTTTGAAGAAATTCATAGTGAAATAGAAAAAAGATATGGAAAAAGACCCGTTTAAGGAATATTTGAGGGAGTCTGAACCAGATAAAGCTCATAAGGGGTATGCTTGGAGTACGGCAATCGGTCTTCAGGCGGTGGACGGACTCAAACCATCTAAATATTTGATTGATACTGCCATTCAGAATATCGAAGGCAAAATCACGATGAAAGAAGCGCAGAACCTTATTGACAGTTACTATGAAGAAAGACCAGTGCATTTATCAGACGATGAGCGTACCGAAGAAGCGGATAAGGTTTCTTTACGTATTGCAGAAATCCTTTCAGAAATTGCGTTCTCATTTTCGCCAAATGAGTATATTGCTATCCACCGCAAACTCTTTCAGGGAATTTATAAACACGCCGGAAAGATTCGAGATTACAACATCACAAAGAGAGAATGGGTGCTTGATGGAGCAACTGTTATGTATGGTAGTGCATCAGAACTGAGAGCTACACTTGAATACGTTTTTTCGCAGGAGAAGGATTTTAGTTATAAAGGACTTTCAATGGACGAGATTATCCATCATCTTGCGGTATTTGTTTCAAGGTTATGGCAAATTCATATCTTCGAGGAAGGCAATACGAGAACAACAGCAGTATTTTTTATTAAATATTTGAGAACACTGGGCTTTGCTGCAACCAATGATATTTTTGCAGAAAATGCCTGGTATTTCAGAAATGCACTTGTGCGTGCAAACTATACGAACCTGCAAAAAGGTATTCACGAAACAACAGAATATCTGGAACTGTTTCTTAGAAACCTGCTTTTGAACGAGCAAAATGAACTTCAAAATCGAAATCTTCATATAAGCGGACTTCTGAACAAAGAAAAAGTGGACATTCAAGGTGTGAAAGTGGACATTCAAGGTGCAAAAGTGGATATTGAAAGCGTGCTTTCCGCAAAAGGCAGTGATTTCACAGTAAAAACGACAGTTCATAACCATAGACTCTTTGAAAAGTTTGGTTTTGATGAGGTATTTGGACGAAGTGCAGTTATGGAACTTCTTGAACTGAAAAGTTCAGGTGCTTCGAAACTTCTTTCCAATTTGGTGCAGGCGGATATTATTGAACCAGTATCCGGTCATGGAAAGGGAAAATATAAATTCAAGAAATAAATGAACGGGCCACTTGAAATTTGGCTGGTTATAAATCGGAATTTGTGGAGAGATTTCTTGAACTTTCCTTATTTTACGGGCTTTCCAGCCCCTTAAATAGTGAAATGATATGTATTTTCCCTTATTTTTGACCTTATGCGGAATCAGCAAGGGAAATAAGGGAATTTTTTATTTAGTCGTTGCCTGCCACTTTATCAAGAAGTCTGGCGGAGTTCCGCTTTGCCTTTCTTGTAGAGTGGGCGTAGACATTCATTGTGGTACTGACATCAGAGTGCCCTAACAGTTCCTGCACATCTTTTGGGGCAGCTCTGTTTGAGAGGAGGTTGCTTGTGTAGGTGTGTCGCAACTGGTGGAAATGGAAATTCTCAAATCCGTCCAGCCTTTTTTGCAACTGATCGGCAGGCAATGCTGAGTGTGCTTGGCAGTTCCAGACATCCGTCCGGTCTCAGGCAGACAAAGGAGATTTCCTTAATCTACCGGGATTTCTTCGGTTCCGTCCAGATGATAATATTCATAATACACTCTGTTTTTGTCCTGTGCTTCCTTGTAGAAATTGCGGTGGTAAAGTTCACCATACTGCATCCGGCTTTTAAGCTGTTTTTTTCTGGCGGTTTTCAGTATTTCAGTCAGAGTATCGCCAAAATCAACAATCCTTACTTTCTTTCGCTTGGTCGGTCCGATGATGTTTTTATGTTTTGTGCCATCATAGCGGATACTTCTTTTTTAATGGTCAGGCATTGTTCTTCAAGATTGATGTCCTGCCATGTCAATCCACAAACTTCACCGATACGAAGTCCCGCATAGTATGCGATCTGGATTGGCAGGATTGCAGGGGGATTCTTTACTTTGAGGTATTCTATCAGTCTCTCATAATCTTCATGGGAAATAGGCTGTATGCCTTCTTCTACCTCATCATCTGAGAATAAATCCACATCCTCTGCCTGTTTTTTTCAGCTTAATATACTGCATGGGATTAAAAGTAATCAACTGTTTTGGAAATACTGCAAACCGGAAAGCCTGCTGTAATACTGCCGAAAAGGAATGGATGTAATCTTTGCTGTATCCTTTTCTCACTTTTCCATCTGGAAATTCCCCACCGAATGTAAGCAGATCGAGAAATGCCTGTAAATGTTCAGCAGTAACGGTTTTTAATTTGCGTTCTGCAATCGGATGTTTCTTGATACAACGGATTGCACCAAGATAATTTTCCACTGTACCATTGCTGAGTGTTCCGACTAACCGCCAAAGGTTCTATCAGACCGAAGCCATGATATACCTACACGCAAGAGGATTATACCATGTGCTTCTCCTGATATGCAACCGGGAACTAATGTTTATCTTGTCGGAAAAACATCGACAAGATAATGCTCCGCAAGGATGCACCACGATTCTGATTGGAATTATGTCAACAGAGCTGACCAGAATCGTGTGCCAAATCTTAGCAGGGCAAGATTTGATTATAAGAGAAAGGATGAAGACGATATGGCGAAATCAACAAAGACTTATGAAGAAAGAATACGTGCATTAGAGAAAAAGGAACAGGAAAGCATCGAAGCTACCAAAAAGCTCATTGCACAGCGAAAGGAACTGGAAAAGAGAAAGAAAGCCGAGGAAAGTAAAAACGAACCCACAGGCTCTGTCAGATTGGAGGAGCGGTGGAATTGGAAGAAAGTTTAAAATCACATTTCAGAAACGTCTATGGAATGAGGTCTTAAAGATAGAAAAAATGCAGATGCACAGCTTGGACGCTCATTTGAATTTTCCTGCCGAAAGAATGGAGCAGACAGGAACAGATTGATTATACAACCGAATATATTCAAAAGACTTTCGTGGACGAGGAATGTGTGCCGACTCGGGCATACGATAGGGCGACAGGAGCCCACATGTGCATTGCACTTTGTAACCATGCGACCATTCAATCCAGACCCTCATGGGCAACAAGGGAAGTCAAAGGACTGGGATTACAATGGAGATATATCAAATCTGGACTGAGTAGCAGGATAAAGAAAAATCAGACAAATCCCATGGAATCCAATGTTCAGTATAGTAGAAAACAGGTACACAGAAAGTCCAGGGGGCAGAAACAGAAAACAATAGAAAAAGTTCTGACTGACGCTACCGGCTGGAACAATCAAAAGTAAGGTATCCGGTGCATTGTCGATGTGGAGGAGTGGTTGAAATGATTAGCTAGAAGAAAGCAAAGAAGTAATTCCTATGATGGAAAGCAATGATTACACAGAGCAGAGGAACAGCAGAATATCATGGCAGAGATGCTTCAGGAATACAGGAAAAGGACGAGAAGCTGATGTGCTTTCAGGAGCAGGAAGAACGATTGCAGCAATTAGAGAAAGAATTGTCAGAGCTGCTACAAATCTTACCGGATACAGAAGAACTGTTGATGCTTCTGGAAGAAAAAAGACAGCTTATCTGAAAGCTAAGGAAAATATGATATGCAGATGGAAAAAACTAGGCAGATATAAAAACAAAACAGTCATGTATGAAGCATTGATGTTTCTAAGGATATGGTATTCCGTATCAACTACTCTTTTTTCAGATGATACGGTCAAAAATATTTATTTCTACGATTGCGTGGTATTCTTTGAAATGCAATCGCAACTTTCACCTGAACCGTGTTGTTTGGGTTGTACTATTTAGCGGAAAGAACATTAGCACCAGATTAGTGATGGAAT
>VOFH01003855.1_pt1 | contig 131292 bp, 223 predicted proteins | sample 5384091 | NCBI WGS metagenome assembly VOFH01 (sample SAMN12384727, study PRJNA508395) | human gut metagenome | isolation source: healthy gut G | host: Homo sapiens
TTCAATATGATCTTTTGGATTGTTCGAATTATTCTTCTGTTGTTTCTTCAGCTGTTTCTACGTCTTCGCCTTCGTAAACTTCTTCTGCTTCGCCCTGGTTTGCTTCGATAACAGCGTCAGCCATCTTGGATACGATAAGTTTTACAGCTCTGATCGCATCATCGTTTCCTGGAATTACATAATCAAGTTCTTCCGGATCACAGTTTGTATCAGCAATACCGATCAGCGGGATTCCAAGTGTGTGAGCTTCCTGAACGCAGATTCTCTCTTTCTTAGGATCTACAACAAAGATAGCATCCGGAATCTTCTTCATTTCTTTGATTCCGCCAAGGTTCTTTTCAAGCTTTTCCCATTCTTTCTTGATTTCGATAACTTCTTTCTTCGGCAGTACATCGAATGTTCCGTCTTCTGACATAGCTTCGATTTCTTTCAGACGAGCGATTCTGCTCTGGATTGTCTTGAAGTTTGTAAGCATTCCTCCAAGCCATCTTTCGTTAACATAGTACATTCCGCAGCGCTCTGCTTCTGTCTTGATAGCGTCCTGAGCCTGTTTCTTGGTTCCTACAAAAAGGATCTTTCCACCTTCTGCTGCGATGTCAGATACTGCCTGGTAAGCTTCATCTACTTTACCTACAGATTTCTGAAGGTCGATGATGTAGATACCGTTTCTCTCTGTGTAGATGTACGGTGCCATTTTCGGGTTCCATCTTCTTGTCTGATGTCCAAAATGAACACCTGCTTCTAAAAGTTGTTTCATTGAAATTACGCTCATGTTTTTTTCCTCCATTGGTTTTTTACTTCCGTGTGCTTATGTCCGCGAACCATGCTTGTCAGCTTTGGCACCACCGGGATAAACCACACACGTGTTTTTTGCAACGTTAGCATTGTATCACAAAGCCCTGCATACGCAAGGCTTTTTCAGGGTTTCCCCTGCAGGTTCTCATATTTTTCAAAATCAGCAAAAAAGCTGATATCCGACAAGGAGGCACAGCAGAACGATCAGAATTCCGATAAATATGCTCGGAATGAACATCATGATCACCATACCAAGTGCCACAAAAAACAGTGCAAAACCAAATACCCGTTTCATCTTCGTTCCTGCTTTTTTCCTCTTTTACAATAAATATATGCCAGAAACCTACGTCTATTCCTGATTTTCCGGAGAATCTGCTTCATTTAACAGATCTGCCACATCCTCTTCGGTCATTTTATCCTCAGATGGGGATTTAAAACGGTCGATCACATCCGGGACCATATCCAGAATCTTGGTCATGGTATCCTGATTCTTGATGTTGACCAGTCTGGTTGTTCCGTTCTGGATCACAAGCACCGCACTCGGGATCATCTTTCCGCCGAGTCCGCCGGCTCCTCTGTCCTTTTTGTCCGCATGAAATGCCCTGCTCCGATTGCAAAAAGATACATCAACAAGCGGAAGAATGATCGTATCTCCGATGTGGATTGCATCTCCTACAACGGTTTTGGATGATACCACGCCGTTCATCCCTTTAAACAATGCATCTACTGTCTCTTTAAACTGATTATCTACTGCCATTTTTTCGATTCCTCCTGTTATTTTCTATCGAATGCTTTACCATTTAAACTTCCTGATATCATGGTAAGTGCTTTGCGGATATTCTTATCCAGCAACATCTTTCTTTGCAAATACTGCCATATGAACTGTTCTTAGTCTTCCTTTTACATAAACGGAACCTTCCAGTACCCGCTTTTCAAAATCCTGTTCCAGATCCATATTTTCTCCGATAAATGCATAAAACATTCCCCAAAGTGCCAGTACCTGTCCGGTATGATAAGGATCTTCAAAACCAAAATGCAGTTTTACGCGAAGCTTTTTTCGGCTTCAAAAACGCTTCACCCAGACCAGTTCCTTTTGCCACGTGCAAAAGCTGCTTTATGATTTTCCTGTTCCAGGAACTCCAGAATTTTATCTTTTTATCTGCGATATTTTTTATTTTATCACATAAATTCTTCCATGTACATTTGATCTTTTCCAGGATCTCACGGAGCTTCTGGCTGAGCTTCGAATCAGTTTTTTCCAAATGCTTTGACCGGTTTCTTCCGTTTTCGTGGAGTTTTGTGAGCCTTTCCGGATCCTCTTTCGTCATGAACATCCTTTTTTCTCTGGATTCACTTTCCTTTTCCGGTGTAGCATTCTCTTCTTTTTTTTTCTGAAAATGTTTTCACCTTCGTGTCAGGACTTCCCTGTGTTTCTGTTTTGGACTTCTCATCTTTCACGTCCGTATGCTCTGGCTTTGCATACGTTCCGCTTTCGGCTCTCTTTTTCGGCAGCGTCTGCGGCTTTCTTTACATCTGCCGCATCATTTCTTTCTGCCGTTCTCTCACTGGCATTCTCCGCACCGGCTTTTTTCCGCCATCCGGCTTTTTCTCCTTCTTTCTCACCGGTTTATCTTCCGCTTCCAGAACATCTCCCAACTTCTTCCAAGCAATCCGCCCCTGCCATTTCACATCGCCGTTCCGATACTCCACTCTTCCTGCAATCAGATGAAGCAGCCATGAAATCTTAAGATTCCCCTCTGCATCTTCCAGCTTCCCCGGAAACTCGGCACGCAGTTCATATCTCAGCGGTACAAAGAGAAGGACACCGATCACAAGTAGCAGAATTCCCAGAATCACCAGAAGAATTATTCCGATAATCTTCAAAATCAATCCAATGATATGTAGAATCATGCTTCTTCCCTCTCCCGCTCTCTGATGTAGGACCGGATATCCAGATCCCCTGTTTTTTCATAAACTTCCTTCGCGATCTCTTCTACCAGATACAGCGCATCATCATATCCACCCGCTATGCCGACAACGAAAATATCATCATCAATCACACTTCCCTGTCGGAACATCAACGTCGAATAAAATTCCAGCTGATTTTCCCCTTCTTCGATCAGCGCGATCACATAAGTATTCAACGGATACTTTTTTTTATTCAGTTTTGCAATCACTTTTTTTTTTTTTTTGTCATGCTCTCGCTGACATAAAGATTTTTGTAAAACCTCATGTGCGCTGTCACCTTGACCTTTAATTATTATAGTAAGAATCAAACACCTGCTTTGCGACACTGACACCAGTAATGGTCGCCGTATCCGCATCCTCGACACAGACGCTGATCGCCAGCTCCGGATTATCCACATTGGAAAATCCGACAAACCAGGAATGTACTGTATTTCCATCTTCACTGACCTCAGCAGTTCCGGTTTTTCCTGCCACTGTATAAGACGCACCTGAAAGCGCAGCTCCGGTACCATAATCCACAACCGCCTTCATGTATTCCGTAAGCTGTGCAGCTTCAGATGATGTCATCAGCTCTTTGTAGCTTTCCGGCATATATTTCTTCACCGTTGTGCCTGCATAATTTGTAATCTTGTCCACCAGATACGGCTTCATCAGCTTTCCACCATTTGCGATCGTCGAAACGATCATCGCCATATGGTACGGACTGACCTGTGTCTCTCCCCTGACCAATTGCAGTCATCATCGTATCTGCATCTCCTGCATCTGTTTTCAGGCGGAAACTGCTTTCATTATATTTCACATCACCTGGAAGCTTGCCGTTAAACAGCATCTGTTTGGCAGTCTTTCTCCATTCTGCCTTATCCAGCTGCAGCCCGATATTTGAAAACGAAGAATTGCAGGAATTTGCAACCGAATCCGTCAGATTCTCTTCCCCATGGGCAGTGCTGTTATAACAGTGGATCGTCGCCCCATTCTGTGAAAATTCTCCATTACATTCAAACGAATAATTATTATAATCCGGATTCTGCCGCATAAAAGCAAGTGTTGTCACCAGCTTGAATGTCGACCCCGGTGTATACTGTCCAAGTGTAGCCCTGTTAAGAAGCGAACTGTTCTCGTCATTGTTCAGTGCATCCCAGTTTTCCGAAACATTATTCGGATCAAAAGACGGCTTCGATACCATTGCCAGAATCTTCCCTGTACTTGGCTCCATCACGACAACTGCACCTTTGTTATCTCCCAGTGCATTATATGCTGCATTCTGCAGGTTCGCATCCAAAGGTTGTGACCACCGTATCTCCCGTATTCTTCTGGTCTTTAAATTCATTCGCCAGCTTTTCCAGGAAAAAAGGCATTTGAAGTCAGAAGATTAAAATTCTGTGAGGATTCCAGTCCGGATTTTCCTTTTGCGGCATATCCGACAACATGTGCAAACACTTCTCCTTCCGGATATTCCCGTGTTTCCGATCCATCGTCATTTGTCACAGTCTGTGCAAGCACTTCTCCATTTTTATCTGTAATACTGCCACGCAGCACACGGTCCGCAAGAAGATCCTGACGGATATTGTACGTGCTGTTGACAACCTCTTTACTTTTTACCACATTAAAATAAACCAGATATCCCATCAGTACCAAAAACAGTGTTACAAAAATATAAGTAACTCTCGTCAGTTCTTTATTGGTCATCTGCTTCTCTTTTTTCTTACTGGCTCCGCTTCTTTCTGCCTGTGTTTCTTTCGGACGCCGCTGTCCGTTTTTAGGCGGCTGCGTTCGGCCTTTTTCTTTGGTTCGCCATCCGTTCGTCTGCTTGCGGCTTTTCCCTTCTGCCTTCTTCTTTTGGTCGTGATATCCGCTCTCGTCTGGCAGGCTCTCCAGCTGCTGATCCAGATCTGGAAGTTCGTCTTCTCTGTAATTTTTTCTTTCAATGTCTTCTTCCTCGTCTTCTCTTAATACATACAGTCCCTGAATGATCGCAAACATAATGATCGTACTGAGGACGGAGGTTCCACCGTAGCTTACCAGCGGAAGTGTCACTCCGGTAGACGGAATGAACTTTGTCACACCTCCGATCGTCAGAAATATCTGAAAAATATAACAGGTTCCAAGTCCCAGTGCCACCAGTTTATAAAAGCTGTCCCGAAGCTGCATCGCAATATTCAGAAACATCATATAAACACTGACACATACCAGGATCAGACCAAGTGCAAAAAATCAGTCCCATTTCCTCCGCAATTGCCGAAAAAAATGAAATCTGACTCTGCAACAGGTATCTGATCTGCCGCTCCTTGAAAAGTCCCATTCCAAACCAGCTTCCTGTGCCGATCGCCATCAAGGATTGTGCCACCTGATAACCACCTTCATTGTAAACGGTAAATGGATTCTTCCATACCAGTACACGCACACGGACGTGGTTAAATAATTTATATGCCACAACTGATGCCCCACTTCCTGCAATCAGTCCGACAAGTACATAAAGTGGCTGTCTGCTTGCCACATAGAGCATCACCAGATATACAGCAAAAATGATCAGCGCCGCACCAAGGTCTTTTGATACAACCAAGATCAGCACATGCATTGCTGCCACTGCCGTTGTGATCACAATATTCTTAAATGAAGTATCAGTCTTCAGACTCGCCGCAACGAAAAATACAAAAATGATCTTCACAAGCTCAGATGGCTGAAGGGTAAAACCTCCGATTGCAACATTCAGCATCGCTCCTCCAGTCACACGTCCTACAATGATAACGACACCAAGCATTACAACACCTGCAATTGCATAGAATATTTTCCATTCTGACAGAGCTTTTTACCTTCCGGATGATGACCGGGATCACAAGACTTATCGCTACAGATGCACTGACAATGAGAAACTGCTTTACCGCAAGCGAATACGAAAGTCTGGTGATCATAATAAAGCCGATTGCCATCAGCATACACATATTATTTACAACCAGCCGCGACACCCGCGGGTAAATTATTGTATACAGCAAAATGACCGCCAAAAACAGTACCACCTGCATCCCGTAAAATCCGATCATTTTTGTTTCATTTGTCTGCAGATACATCACCAGAAATGCAATCATATGAAGCAGAAACATCAGCACATTCTGCTTTCTGAAAATACTTCTCTGTGTATACTCATCTGTGTAATTAAATACTGCAAAACATTCAAATGTATAGACCAGCATCAGGGCTATCATCAGATATTTTGACAGCTCTACAATTGTATTGATCAAAATTCCACCTACTTTATTCCTCTTTTCCAGTGTCCCCTGGTGTACGTTCCCTCCGGAAGCTCTTTTCCTTCAAAATACGCACTTAAAATCTGCCTTACCTCCTGCTGCCTTTCAGTAGTAAACATCAGTCGGATCCGCCCAGGACCGATCTGATATACCTCTTCCATCCGGTCTCCCAGATATAATGGTACATAATTGTAAAGGATATTATAACAGTAATCACATTCATTTTTTACCACAAATGGATTACGATATCTGTCAGTTATTGTCGTCTGTCCGGATTTTTCAGACATCCTCTGGTCGTTTTCTGAATACATCCTGCAGATATCATCATCGGAAGATAACCATATACGATCACTTCTCCATCCTTTACCCGGAGATCCTGGAGTTCTCTTTCTGTCAGTTCCACGGGCGCTGTAAATTCAAAACTCCCTTTTCCTTCCAGAATTTCCTGCTTTCCTGATTAAATTCATACAGATTGTAATCGGTCATAATCCTTCCGGTATAACCATGCTCTTTCAGAAACGCAAAACTTTCATAATTGGCGATCAGAATGCCGTCCCATCCGGCTCCGAATATCCGGTTATATGCAGCTTCATACTGTTTTCGGGTTCTTTCCCGGAAAATATACGGCATGACCAGATAAATTTCTTTCCCTGCTGCATGTACTTTTGTAATCCACTCCACATAGCTGTCCTTCTCCCAGATGCGAGGGAACATGGTACAATCCGCATAGATTCTTCCGATTGCTTCTTCTTCCAGAATCACTTCCATCTGTTCTGCGGTTCTTACCGATGCCGTCCATCCGGAAAGTATCTCTTCTTCCATTGAAAGCTCTGTCTTATCTTCTTCCGGATCTTTCACTTCACCACTTCTTCTGTATTTCTCACAGATCACTTTTTCCAGCGTCTCCAGTGCTTCCCTTCGAAGTTCGTTCAGGCTCTGCATCGGAAGAAATACTTTTTCTCCGATCTCGGCCTTTAAAAGGAAAATTCAAATCCCGTATTTCCCGTCTTGCGCAGCTGCTTTTCAATCCGCTCTCTGCTCATCGGCTGGCTCAGTGCTTCCTGTGCTTTTTCACCGGCAACCGTAATCTCGGCATCCCGGCACTTCACCGTAAGCGTTGCCTTTTCTTGCGGATACAGCCGGAAAGTTCCGCAGATCCGTTCTTTTATTTTTCCATTTACAAATTCTTCACGCAGCGTGTCAATCAATGTGCTGTTTCTTGTGCGCATCCAGATTTCATCCTCTTGAACGGGGTATCTGCAAATACTGGGATCTGCACATTCATTCCTTTTCTGACTGCATCCTTACAGGTATAATTATCTGCTTTTTTCCCTGCCTTTGCGCATCGGGAGTTCAATAATATCCTGCGGATACAGGTCTGTCAGTGCTTTTGCAGTCACATTTCTGCCTTTTTTAGCAAGTACCTTTACTGCCGGCACTCCTGCATGGTTCGGACGGTTTAAGGAAATCATCTCCCGTCCATTCTGTGTATGATAATAACCCGTATGGAAACCGCCACGGTTATAGAGATCCAGCAGCATCTGCCGATCCTCCTCGCGGACACGGTATTTCTTCATCGCATACGCTGCCGGATCCTCTTCTGCCGGACATTCTTCGTAATATTTCAGATAAAGATCGGCATATTTCCGGTACTGAAAAGCGACTGCTGCCGCATACTCCGGCTTCTTCATCCGGCCTTCAATCTTGAAGGAATAAATCCCGCTCTCGATCATCTCGGGATCAGTTCCAATGTACAGATATCCTTAAGACTCAGCAGATACTGTGGTCTCTTTGCTTCCGGTGTCCGGTAAAGCAGTCTGCACGGCTGTGCGCACTGTCCACGGTTGCCACTTCTGCCGCCGATAAAACTGCTGAACAGGCACTGACCGGAATAGCAATAGCAGAGTGCACCATGTACAAAGCTTTCAATCTCAAGCTCTGTCTCATCGGCAATCTTTTTTTCACCTCTGCCATACTCAGTTCTCTGGATGTAACAATCCGCTGTGCACCTTCCTTTTCCAGAAACTTCGCCCCATCCACTCCCGTAAGCGTCATCTGGGTACTTGCGTGGATCGGAAGATCTGGAAAATGCTTCCGGATAAAACGGAACAGTCCGATATCCTGCACGATCACCGCATCCAGCCCCTGCCGGTAATAAAGGGAGCAGATAATCATACATCTGTTTTTCCATCTCACGGTCTTTGATCAGTGTATTCACGGTCAAATACAGTCTTCTTCCATGCAAATGCACATAATCAATTGCCTCTAAAGTTCTTCCTCCGTCAGGTTATGTGCATAAGCACGTGCCCCGAAAGGGCTCCCCTGTATATACCGCATCAGCTCCTGCTGCAATTGCCGCTTTCAGGCACTCCATACTCCCTGCCGGTGCAAGGATTTCAACTCTGTCTTTCATATAACTCCTCTATCTTTAAATAACCTGTATACAAAGTCCCTGTGTTGCAGACATTTCTCTTTGTATACCGGAGTATCAAAAATAGACTGCCTCAGGACAGTCTATTTTGTACGGTGATTTTTCATTTCTGTTTCAAGCTGTACGATCTTCATCTGAAGTTCCTGGTTCTCTGCCTTGAGTTTATCCAGTGCTTTTTCAGCATTCTCATACTTGATCTGTACTGAGATCAGTTCATGCTTTAAATCGTACATCTCTTTGTCTTTTGCCTCGATGTCGCTTTCTAATGCGCCGCCCTGTTTCTTGGCTTTAAAATAATCATCTGCTATATTTAAAGCAAGAAGCACACTTCTGGCTTCCGCACTCTGCTTGCGATATCCATCGCTGCTTGTACATTCCTCGATTTTATGGTTCAGATAAGTGGATACCTTCTGCAGATAATCTTCGCTTTCAACTCCGCTCAGGGTAAATACTTTGCCGCCTATCAAAACTTCTGTATAATTTTTTGACGATGCCATAAAGAACCTCCTTGCCGCCTAATCCTTTTTTATTATAAACTATCTTCTGATAAAACCAACCACTTTTCGATATTTTCAGCAGAAATTCTGTTTTATTCTTTATCAGCCAGCTCAAAATGATTCTTTCTGACCTTCAAAATCCCCTCTTTTTCCATTTTTTTCAACTCATGTGACAGCACACTCCGGTTGATCCCCAGATAATTTGCCATCTGTTCTCTGTTAAATTCAATATCAAAGGCATTGCTTTTATGGCGGCTTTGCTGAATTCTCAGATACTGCTCGATTCTTTCCCGGATTCCTCTGATCGACAGCAATTCAATCTTCCTGCACTTGCGGATATCTTCATTTGCAAGGAAATGAACCGTTTTCTTGTAAAACTCAATCCTCTCACGCAGATCCAGAACGCCCTCTTCTTCCATCGCCCGTACAGGAAACCAGAAAATGTGTGCCTGTTCCGATGCATAAACATCATAAGGACTCGTCTTTTTTTCACTGACCGCAATCTCCACTCCCACAACAAACGAGCTGACAAGCTTCTGGACCAGCTGTTCGGTTCCATCCCGGTAATACTGCACTTTACAGAGTACCCCGTCAAGCAGGATTCCGATATTGTTCAGTTTTCTCTTTCTCTTATAATGATTTCGCCCTTGTCATAGGTTACGGTTCTGCCGCCTAACCGGTTAATGATCTCATCCGCCTTCTTCCGATCCATATCACAGAAGAAAATGCTCCGGTAAATCGCTTCCCTGTCTTGTTCTTTCTGCATTTATGCTGCCACCTTCTGCCCGTTTTCTCTATTTGTCCATTATAGCATCTGCCACGCTATCCTTCAAGGAACAGCACTTTTTCTTCCGGAAATGCGAGTGCATCCGGCATTCCTTTTTCTTCCAGAGTGGCAGAAATCTCTCTTTGGACAAACCAGCAGAAGTCCTCACATCCCGACTCGCATTGGATAAAATATTTTCGTTCAAATGGATAATCCACACTTTTCCATTCTTTAACTTTCAGCATAGCCCGGATATCGTTCCATACACCGAAATCAGATCATGAGCTCGGATCCCGATTGCCTTCACATTCTCCGGCACACTACGTCCTTTAAAAAAAATCAGCTGCACATCCCAGTCTTTTTTCACATACACCGTCTGCGCATCCATCCGGTAAACATCTGCAATATTTTTACATCCGGTAAGTCTTGCCACTGTCTTATAGCGCGGTGCATTAAATACTTCTTTTACCGGACCCAGGCGGATTCCATGTCCATCTTCAATTACCAGAACCTCTTCACTGAAGCTGTAGATTTCATCCCTGCTGTGGGACACCATGATCACCGTACCTTCATAATCACTCAGCATTTCCATCAGCTCGGTCAGCATCCGCTCCCGAAGATACGCATCCAGTGCCGAAAATGGTTCATCCAGAAGGATCACATCCGGCTCATATGCCATAATCCGTGCCAGTGCCGTTCTCTCTGCTGTCCGCCGGAAAGCTTTGACGGATAAAGCTTTTCCAGTCCGTCCAGCTGGAAATGATGGATCAGCTGTTCTACCATTTTCTGCTTATCTTCTTTGTTTCCGGTAAATCCAATCCCGATATTCTGCTCCACGGTCATGTTCGGAAACAACGCATAATTCTGAAAAAGATAACCGACTTTCCTTTTTGTGGCTTCAGAAAAATTTTTTTCCGGCATCAAAAGGGTAACTCCGTCAATCACGATCCGCCCTTTTTCCGGTCTTTCGATCCCGGCAATACTTTTCAAGGTCAGGCTTTTCCCACATCCGGAAGCGCCCAGGATTCCGATCCGCTTTTTTTCACTTTTAAAGGCAACATCCAGCCTGAATTTTTCATACTTTTTTTTTATCTCTAGTTCTACCATTGCTTTGTATGTTTCATTCCCTTTCCAAATGCCAGATTCATAAGTACTACTATTCCGAATGCGATCAGGATTACAATTCCGACCCACACACCTGCCGTCTGATAATCACCGTCCTGGATGACCATTGCAATCCTCTGGGAAATGGTTGCCGTCTTTCCTGGAATATTGCCCGCAAGCATGGAGGTCGCACCATATTCTCAAGCGCTCTTGCAAATGCAAGAATTGTACCGGATGCAACTCCAGGACCTGCCGCCGGCATGATCACCCTCCAGAAAATCTTCCACTCCGACATACCAAGCGTCTGCGCCGCATAAATCAGGTTCGTATCCACCTGCTCAAATGCCGCTCTCGTATTGCGGTACATCAGCGGAAATGCTATCACAGTTGCCGCGATCACGCATCCTGCCCAGGACTGTACGATCTTGATATCAAATGTCGTATAAAGATACGATCCAACGGTTCTTCTCGTACTGAAAATAAGCAACAGGAAAAATCCTGCAACCGTCGGCGGAAGCACCAGCGGCAGTGTCAGAATCCCATCCAGCACAGCCCTGAGACCCGTCTTCGCTTTCAGCACCTTTCTTCTGCCCATATTCCCAGGAAGAATGACACGATCGTTGCTTTGCGATTCCTGTTTTGATTGAAATGAAAAGCGGACTCCAGTCAAGTCCTGCAAGGATCTGTCTTATTTCTTCCATATCGTTCCTCTTTTACTCTACGTTTGTATCGAAATAGTAGCTGTCAAAGATCTTCTTTGCGTCATCGGATGTTACATATGCAAGGAAATCATCGGCTGCTTTTTTTCTTTGCATCATCTGCCTCTTTATTTTCCACACGGCAGATCGGATAAATCACGTTACCTGTCAGATCATAGCTTACTGTCTGAAGGATCTTGATCTGATCCTCATATCCGTATGTATCAGAATAATAAGTTGTTCCAACTTCGCATGCACCCTCTGTAACGGCGATCAGCACCTTGCTTACATTTGCCTGCTCACTGATTTCTGCTCCACCAAGAGCTTCAGAAACCTGTTCTGTTGTGATGGTAGACGCATCGTCTACTTTGTCCAGAATTCCGAGATTCATCAACGCCTGACGGGTGTATTTTCCAACTGGTACACTTCCGCCTGCAAGTGCAATGCTCTTTGCCTCATTTAAGTTTTCAAGCCCGGTTACTGCTGTATCACTGTCCTTTAATGTGATAACGACTACCTGATTGTTCACTACATTATGGCGTGTTCCTTCTACTACCAGTCCGTCAGTCTCAAGCTGATCCATCTGTTTCTGTGCTGCGGAGAAGAACAAGTCACACTCATATCCTTCTTCGATCTGTGTCAGCAGAGTTCCTGAGCTGTCTGCATTGTAGACAATCTTCACATTCGGATGCTCTTTTTCATAACGCTTTGCAATATCTGTCATTGCCGTATTCAGGCTGGCTGCGATAAATACCTGAAAGCTCTACATCCTCTTCTTTGTCAGCCTTTGTTTCTGTCTTTTTTGTCTTCTGTTTTTGTGTCGGTCTTTTTACCGTCACATGCAGCAAAAGTGATGCTGTCATCAGCAGAACCAGACCTCTTTGCCACTGTTTTCTTAAATAAGTTATTCTTTCTCATGATTTTAATATCCTCCTTTTCCAAATCCACAGTTTGGAAAAGTACACACCGGACAGGACAGACAAAGTCCTCCCTGTCCAAGAAGCCGGAAATCTTTTTCATGCAGCTTTTCATCACACATAATCCTCGGAAGAACCAGATCAAAATCGTCCGTTTTGCATACATCACGCATCCCGGAAGACCCATGACCGGAATCTGTCTGCCTTCTTTTTTCACAATAAGCAAGCATAAACATGGCTCCCGGAAGTACCGGTGTCCCATAAGTCACCACTTCCGTACAGGCATTTTTGATCGCAAGCGGAGTCCTGTCATCCGGATCTACACTCATTCCACCGGTACAGACGATCAGGTCAGAACCATCCTCGATCAGAGTCTGGATTGCTTCCGTGATCATCTCATGATCATCGTTGCACTGGATCTGCTTCACCTCTGTAACGCCACATTCTTTCAGTTTTTCGATCACAACCGGAGTAAATTTATCCTCGATCCGGTGATAATACACTTCGCTTCCCGTCGTTACGATTCCCGCTTTTTCTTCTGGTACGGAAGAATCCGGAAAATCGGTTCTTTTCCTGCCACTTCACAGGCCTTCTGCATCTTTTCTTCTTCGATCACAAGCGGAATGATCCTTGTTCCTGCAATCTTATCTCCGGTTTTCACCGGAAAATTTCCATGTCTGGATGCGATCATCATCTCACCAAGACTGTTCACCGCATTCAGCTTTTCGGTATTGATCTTCAATACCCCTTCACAGTCGGCGATCAGTTCGATTTTTCCTTCCTTCACTTCGGAAGGATGCATATGCTCACCCTGACAGATCTGACGCAAGATCTCAGCCGCCTCATTTTCATGAAGCATACCTTCCTGTTTTTCCCAGATATAAAGATTCTCTTTTCCCACAGATAAAAGTACCGGAATGTCTTCTTCGGTAACAATATGTCCCTTCCGGAAAACAGCATCCTTTACAACTCCCGGAATAATCTGTGTAATGTCATGGCACAGCACCTGCCCCACTGCATCTTCTGTTCTTACCAGTTTCATTTTTGTTCCTCACTTTATATGGATTATGGCATAAAAAATACCTGCCGTCACTGCGGCAGGTATTCTGCCCAAACCTTTTTATATTTTACCATAAAAGGATGGATAAATAAGTTGTCCAGACAACTTTTTTATTTTGTTTTATAGACAAGATCGATTGCTTCCGCAACTCCGTTTCCGATCTTTCGTGCTTTATCCGAAATCGTATAACAAAGTTTTCCCTCTATCCTTGCATCCACATCTCCGATCTTCAATCCTTTTTTTGACCGGTACACCTTCCTGGAGCATCCCACGGACAATCCCGTGGAGCCTCGCATAGACAGGTTCATCTCCGCACCTTGCAACAATCTGCCCTTTTTTCACCACATCACCGATTCTCGCGACCGGATGCATGATTCCGTCTGCGGATGCCTTTAAAAGGCGTTCCACCGTATAGCCGCCAATATTTCCCGGAATTCCGGTGTTGGGGATTGCACTTCCTCGCGGATCACTTCGCCCAGATGCTCACCTCTTTGCGTTTCAATCACAAAATGGCAGTCTCCGGTCGCCGTAAAGCCCGGTCCGATACCGATAACAAGAGGAGCGTCACTGATCCGGGTCCCAAGATTCTTTTTTTGCCATGATCCCGTCAACCAGTACATCCGGCAGATATTCTTTCCGCACTTCTGCTTTTCATCCACCATGACAGCAATTTTCCGCGTTGCCATAATTGTTTCTGCTTCTTCAAAATTTTCGGCAAGAACTGCTTCTATTCCTTCTACCACTGCATGTTCTTCGTACACCGCTCTTGAAAATGCCACCTCACGTCTGACGGTGAGTGGGATGGCAACATCCGTCATCAGGATCTGATGTCCTCTTTCCCACAGCTCTGTCGCAATTCCTGTGGCAAGATCCCCGGCTCCTCTTATCAGGATCTTCATTTACTCTTCTTTCTCCTTTGGTAAAACCAGATTCAGGAACACTGCAACCAGAGTAGACAGTGCAACCGGTGATTTACCGAAAATGGTTGTTACCCATGCGGGGAGCTGTGCAAGTGCTTTGCATTTGCCTGTGTCACACCCATACCAAGGGCAATAGCAAGTCCTACGATGGATGTATTTCTATAATTCATCTTTGAATTATTGATCAGTTTGATACCCGTCATGGAAATCATTGCAAATACAGAGATTGTTGCGCCTCCAAGCACACATGACGGAATAGTTAGAAGAATGTATGCGATCTTTGGCATGATTCCTGCAACCAGCATGATCATCGCCGCAATTCCAAATACTCTCTTTGCTACTACTTTCGTAGAACTTACGATTCCGACATTCTGACTGTAGGTTGCTGTCGGGAGTCCGCTGAAAAATGCGCAGACAATATTACTGACTCCATAACCAATGATACCACCGCTTAATTCCTCATCCGTCGGCATACGGTCCATTCCTCCGGTCGTCGTTGCTGAAAAGTCTCCGATTGCCTGAATAGAGCTGATTGCGAACAATACCGCAATCGCAACACATGAGGATGGCTCGAATTTAATTCCGAAATGCATCGGCTGTGGGAACTGTACCCATTTTGCCGTTAATACGGAAGAAAAATCCACCATTCCAAAGCCAAGCGCAACTACATATCCAACTATGATTCCGATCAGAACGGAAGAAAGCTTTAAAAAGCCCTTTCCAAAATGATTCAGTCCTGTTACGACTACCAGTGTGATGATCGCAACAAGCCAGTTCTGCCATGAACCATAATCCGCACTTCCTGCTCCACCTGCCATATAATTGACTGCGGTCGGATACAGCGAAAGTCCGATTGCAAATACAACCGTTCCCGTAACCAGCGGCGGGAAAAGATGACGGATCTGCTTGATAAATATTCCTACAATAATCGCAACAATACCGCCCACGATCTGTGCACCAAGTATTGTTCCAACATCTGCATCCTGTGCAATTGACTGCATGATCGGCACATACGCAAAGCTGATTCCCATAATAACCGGAAGCCCGGCTCCTATCTGATAAGACTTAAATTTGATAAACGGAAAAAGCTGGATGAATGTCGAAATCGCTGACATTGCAAGAGATGCCTGAATCAGGACAACCGTGTCTGATTCTGAAAGTCCGACACACCGGCAAGAATGATCGCCGGTGCAACACAGCCAATGATCATCGCCACTACATGCTGGAATGCCAGCGGAAGTGCCTGACCAAAGGATGGTTTTCCGTTAAGGTTAAATAGTTCCTGTGAAGTATTACTATTCTTCGTACCCACTTTTTTGCCTCCTTCTCTACCCACTTACAACTTTCGTTGTCAAAGCTATCGTATCTATGATAGCACGAATGGTTTTCAATGACAATTCGGCAATGTTCCATTTTTCAACACACAATTGCTTTATTTTTCCAAAATATTAACGAAACGATGTAATCCGTACTTTTTCACCAGAATCCCGTTCTACTCTTAAGGCGATTCTCTCTGCCATTTTCAGACGTTTTTCGTCATCTGCTTTGTTTAGTACAATATAGAAATCCATTTCCGGCAGGACATTCTTTTTCCGCCTTTTGCCGAAACAGCCAGCCCTGCCAGATCCTCCTCCGTCAGAACCTCTTCCACTGCTTTTCCAAGTACCTGTGCCACAAGCTCAGGCCGGAAACAGCAGTCTTTTATCCTTTGTCCGATGGCATCAAGTCCATATACAGAAAGGACTATCTGGATCTGCTTTGGAATAACCGGTTCTTTCTCCCCTGGCACTTTCGCCGGAAGCATCCGTGCACCATCCGCTTCCACAAGAACCGGCGCAGGAAGCTCCCAGATCTTTTCCATTACCGGTACAGAAAGGCTTTTGATCCTGCCTCCTCCTGCATCCAGACCGGCGATCACCATGCCTTCTCTTTTATGCACTTCCAGAATTTTTTCCGATAGAATCCTCCATTACAAAATAAGGGGCAGTCTCTTTTTTCATATGGGTTGTAGTCACCAGAACCGGGAGGGCACCCTTCTCTTGGTATTCAGCAAGCAGCTGTTTCAAAGAGAAGTCTTACCTCCCGCACCCACGGCGACAATTCTCGGTACCATCTGCTCCGTAAGTCCAAGTGCCATAAGCAGAGACTCTTTCCTTTGAAGCTTTCCATTTTCGATAACATATACATGGAAAGTTTTTCTCTGTGCCTCCTTCTGTTATCCGCATTTTTTCTATTTCCGGCATATAATCAATATCTTCCAACTCTTTTTCCAGGCTCACCTCGTAAAATACTGCTTTTTCCCGGTATCTGCGGAACACCTTTCTTCCTCCGGCATCTCCTTCCAGTTCCAGAAGTTCTTTCCCGTACTTTGCCGGAAACCAGACTGGATTGCCTTCCTGTCCATTCCAGGTCACACATCCCGGTACAACTTTTGCCTCCCGCTCCATCTTTTCCAGGAATCCTTCCCCGCTTTCTTCTGTAAAATAAGGCTGATCCGCCACAAAAAATGCATAGGCATCAGCATCTCCTGCCGCACGGATCCCTGCTTTTACCGAATAAAGGCTGCTCCTTTATAGCTGTCTTTTGAAATCACTGTTTTTACCGGGAAACGTTCACCTTGCTGCTCGTTTTCCTGAAGTGCTTTTTACCTGATGCTCAATCTCCGGATACTGTGTTACCACAATCATTTCCCATTCCGGATGCCTTTGACAGACTTTTACCAGACGGTCGAATAAATAGCGGAACATCGGCTTTTCATCCAACAAATAAAGCAATTTGTTCTCTGCTTCTGATTGTGGCGGTTCTGTATTTTGCATCCTTTGGCTGTTAAAACGGCGGCTGTTTCCAGCCGCCAGATAAATCAGTTTAATTTTCATTTTCCATAATTCCCATTGCAATCTGTTCACTTGTAATCGGAAGTTCACGGAACCACAGACCTGTTGCATTTGCGATTGCATGCGTCAATGCCGGAGCCGGTGTATTGATGACGATTTCGCCAATCGATTTTGCACCAAACGGTCCGGTCGGCTCATAGTCTGCTCTCAAATTCCACATGCAGATTTCCCATATCCATTCGGGTCGGAATCTTGTACTGCATAAATGAATTGTTCAGAAGCTGTCCTTTTTCCGTGTACTGAATATTCTCATAAAGAGTCATGCCGATTCCTTGCACGATTCCGCCTTCCGCCTGTACCCTCGCAAGATTCGGGTTAATAACAGTTCCGCAGTCAACCACTGCATAGTAATCCAGGATCTCGACATGTCCTGTCTCCGGATCCAATTCGATTTCAACAGCGCCTGCCATATAAGGCGGCGGAGATACCGGCGAACTGTGGCTTTCTGTTACCTGAAGCGCAATATCACTTCCGCACATTGCCCCTGCTCCGATTGCCGCAAGTGTCACCTCTTCTCCGGTCTTTTCGCTTCTTGCAATGTGTCCATCGAAATCAACCTCATCCACTTCACATTTCAGCATCTTCGCTGCCTGTCTGACGATCCGCTTTTTCAGTTCCTCACCGGCTCTTGTCACCGCCATACCGGTCACATAAGTCGTACTTGATGCATAAGAGCCTGAATCATACGGCGAAGTATCGGTATCTGCTCCGGATACTGCAATATCATCCAGATCACAGTCCAGACATTCTGCTGCCATCTGTGCAAGAATCGTATCACACCCGGTTCCCATGTCCGCTGCCGCGATTGACATATTGTAGACACCATCCTCGCCCAGTTTGATCGTCGCAGATCCGACATCTACATTGGAAATGCAGGATCCCTGCATGGCAAGTGCTACTCCGACGCTGCGGATTTTGCCATCCGGCATAACTTTTCTTGGATACTTTTCATCCCATCCGGACATTTTTACTCTCGCAAGGCATTTATCAAGTGCACAGCTATTCGCTGTCTCCCCATAATATGCCGGCATGAACTGTCCTTCTTTGACCATATTCTTCATACGGATCTCCATCGGATCCATGCCAAGTTTTTCTGCCAGTTCGTTAACAGATGTCTCAACCGCAAAGATTCCCTGCGTCGCTCCATATCCACGATAAGCTCCTCCTGCTGCCATCCGGTTGGTATAGACCACATCGTAACGGAACCGGTATGCATCTAATGAACCATAAAGTGGAATCGCCTTATGTCCGGAAAGTCCGACCGTTGTCATCCATGTTCCCGTATGCTCCTGTGTTAGAAAGTGTATACAGATCAATTGCCCGGATATTTCCCTCTTTATCTGCTCCCATGCGAACCGTCACCGCCATATCATGACGCGGTGAGGATGCAATCTGGGATTCCTCTCTTGTAAATACAATTTTCGATGGCTTTCCGGTTTTCCAGGTTACAAACGCCGGATAAACCTCACTTACCGCCGTCTGTTTTGCCCCAAATCCACCACCGATCCTCGGTTTAAACGCACGGATCTTAGATTTTGGTATGCCAAGTGCATTGGAAACAATACGGCGCACATGGTAAACGATCTGCGTAGAACTCATCACATTCAGTCTTCCATACATATCCATAAAGCAGACCGTCTGAAATGGTTCCATCATTGCCTGCTGTGCCGCTTTGACATGATATGTATGTTCTACAACAACATCGCATTCTGCAAGAACTTTCTCTACATCCCCATTTCCATCTTCTGCCTGTGCACAAAGATTCCGCTTGTTATCTGCTCCTACCGGGCACAATGCCTTCCAGCTGTCCTCCGGATGCACCAGAATTGGACCATCCAGCGCTTTCTCAGGATCTAATACTGCCGGAAGGACCTCGTATTTGACCTTGATCATCTTCATTGCACGTTCTACGCAGGCTTCATTTTCTCCGGCAATGATCGCTACCGGATCTCCTACAAAGCGAACATGCTGGTCCAGGATCAATCGGTCATACGGACTAGGCTCCGGCCAGGTCTGTCCTGCAATTGTAAAACGCTGCTGCGGTACATCCTTCCAGGTATAGATTGCTTCAATTCCCGGCACACGCATTGCCACATCTGTCTTGATCTCCTGGATCATCGCATTGGCATGCGGACTTCTTAGAAGCTTAACGATCAGACAACTTTGGTGCCAGATCATTTGTATATACCGGCTTTCCAGTCACCAGTGCTTTCGCATCTTTTTTACAAATGGTACTCCTACTGCTTTCATCTGGCTCCTCCTTTTCTTTTTGTACTCCAGAAAATCATGGATTCCTCTGAGCTGTCCCTCATAGCCTGAACAGCGGCAGAGATTCCCCGCAAGGTATTCCCGGATCTCGTCATCACTTGATCCGATTCTCGCGGAAAAGTGCGATTGCATTCATGATCATACCCGGATTACAGAATCCGCACTGCTCCGCCCCCTGTCCTGCGATAAAAGAGCCAAATTCTTCTGCTTCCTCCTGCAGTCCTTCCAGCGTATCTACCTTGTGCCCGTCCGCTCTTGCCGCAAGCACCGAACAGGATAATACCGGCTTCTCATCTAAAAATACCGTACAAAGACCGCAGTTGGATGTCTCACAGCCGCGCTTCACGCTGTAGCATCCATGATTTCTCACGAAATCGATCAGAAGCAGATCAGCTGCGATCTCTTCTGTAATCTTTTTTTCCATTCAGTGTCAGACTAATCTGCATTCTTTTTCACCTCCGTTTGTGATTCTCTCTAACGCTCTGCGGATCAGAACCTCTGCAAGATGGGTACGATACGCTGCACTTCCACGCATATTGCTTCCCATCGGCACCTGGGCTGCAAGCTCTTTTGCAAATTTTTTCAGATCTGTGCACGCATCCAGCTGTTCTGCCGGAACGTGAATACAGACTGCTTTCATCGGTCTTGCCCCAACTGCCACCTTCAGTTCATCTCCATAACGGTCAGAAAAGAACCGCCAGTACCGGAAAATCCGTCTTGGTATTACGGTGTGACTGATAGCTTCCTTTTTCCCGGTGTTTTCTTTACGATCACACGAACAAGGATATCATTATCTCTCTCCATCTTTGCAAACTCTTCCAGAGAAATGATCCCACCTTTATAAAGTTCTACTTCTGTATCCAGTGCAAGGAAACAGGTCAGTACATCCGAAAATCCAAACTGTCCGGAAAATACTTCCGCCGATCGTCGCAAGATTCCGGAACTGTACACCGACAATACTTCTCACACTTTCTCTGATCATATTGCAGCTCAATTCATTTAATCCTTCGTGTAACTCCAGATCACGAAGAGATACCATACATCCAATCTTCCATGCATCCTCCGTCTCTTCAATCTGATCCAGTCCGAGTCCGGACAGATCGATCGCAGTCTGGATCTGCGCAGTACTCATTTTCAGCCAGAGCATTCCACCGACGATCCGGTTCGTCTTTTTCTGGTTCAGTTCATACGCCTGCTCCAGACTCTCTGCTTTCACATATTGTTTTATCTTCAGCATCGTCTCTTTCCTTTCTATTCTTCGTTCTTGTCAAATCCAAGATGGGTATACGCAAGATCTGTGACCACCCTTCCTCTTGGTGTTCTCTGTAAAAAGCCATTCTTCAGAAGATATGGCTCATAGACATCTTCTACGGTTCCGGCATCTTCCCCGATCGCTGCCGCAAGGGTATCCAGTCCTACCGGACCTCCTTGAAATTTTTCAATCATGGTCGTCAAAAGATTACGGTCTACATGATCAAGTCCAAGCCGGTCCACATCCAGAAGATCCAGTGCCTGCCTTGCCACCTCTTCGGTGATCACCCCTCGTATTTGACCTGGGCAAAATCCGGACTCTTTTCAAAAGCCGGTTGGCAAGCCTTGGCGTTCCTCTGGAACGTCTTGCCATCTCAAGGGCTCCCTTTTCATCGATCTCCACATCCAGCACGCCTGCTGAACGGATGATGATGGTCTGCAGTTCTTTTTCCGTATAAAATTCCAGACGGTTCACAACCCCGAAACGATCCCGGAGCGGTGCCGTCAGCATACCGGCACGGGTCGTCGCCCCCACCAGTGTAAATTTCGGCAGATCCAGACGGATCGACCTTGCCGAAGCACCTTTACCAATCATAATATCAATGGCATAATCCTCCATCGCCGGATAAAACACTTCTTCTACCTGACGGTTCAGGCGGTGGATTTCATCGACAAAAAGCACATCTCCTTCCTGGAGATTATTAAGGATTGCCGCCATTTCCCAGGTTTCTCGATCGCAGGACCTGACGTGATCTTGATATTTACGCCCATTTCATTCGCAATGATCCCGGCGAGGGTTGTCTTTCCAAGACCGGGAGGACCGTAAAACAACACATGATCCAGTGCCTCTCCCCTGCTTTTTTTGCCGCTTCTATATAAATCTTAAGAGCCTCTTTTGCCTTCGCCTGTCCAATATAATCTTCCAGAAGCTGAGGTCTTAAATGGCTCTCAATTTTTACATCCTCTTCCAGATTCTCTGTGGTAATAATTCTTCTTCCCATCCTAATCCTCTTATATCAAATATTTGAGTGCACCCTTCAGCAGATCTTCCACCGTCGTGCTCTCATCCATTTCCACTTTTCGTACTGCCTGCAGTGCCTCAGTACTTCCATAGCCAAGCGCCGTAAGTGCCTGTACCGCATCTGCCTGAAGTCCTTGTGCATTTACCGTATCTTCAGTGGCTCCATTTGCCGCTTCCACCTGGTGATCCAGTACGTCCTCAATCTTCAGCTTATCCTTCAGTTCCACGATCAGCTTCTCCGCCGTCTTCTTGCCAATTCCCGGTCTTTGCTGAAATTGCCTTGATGTCCTTCGACATCACGGCAAATCGAAGTTCGTCCGGTGTAAGCTGCGCCAGAATCCCAAGACCTCCTTTTCGGTCCGATCCCACTGACACCGATCAGAAGCTTGAACACAGAAAGCGCATCACGGTTTAAAAATCCATACAGCTGCATAGCATCTTCTTTGACATTCAGATAGGTGTGGATCTTCACTTTACTCCCAACCGGCGGAAGCTGTCCCATCGCCTGTCCGGACATAAAAATCCCGCAGCCCACGCCGCCTACATCTACAATCGCTTTATCTTCTTCGAGAGCTACAAGCTCCCCTCTTATATATGAAATCATCTCTTCCTCCCACGCTATGACAATACGATGCTGCCAAGTCTTTTGAGCATTTCATTTGCCACAACTCCGATAATAAATCCGGTGATCACTCCTGCGATCAGAAGCACCGGCACATAGTAGGCGACGCTGAATGTCTCCACGACCAGCATCGCTACGATCAGCTGACCGACATTATGAAAGACACCACCTGCCATGCTGACTCCAAAAACACTGAATGATCCCCGCTTTTTCAAAATCACCATCACTGCAAGGCTTAAAAGTCCGCCTGCCAGACTGTATAAAATACTAAACAGACTGGCAAAATAAATCCGGACAGCACGATACGCGTCACCGAAAGCAACAGGGCATCCTTTCCACCCATCTTGTACAGTGCCACCACAACGATCAGATTCGCCAGTCCAAGCTTAACCCCGGAATCCCGATCTGAAACGGGATCAGAGTCTCTACATAACTAAATATCAGCGCAAGGGCAGTAAATACACCAAACCACGCTATTCTGACTGTATTTTTCTTCATATCTTAATTCGTCACCGCATCCAGTTCGGCTTCTTCTCCATCGACAATTTTCAGAACGATCTTATTCGGAAGGCAGATAATACTCTCTCCGTTCCTTGAAATTGCTTTCTGGTGTACACAGATCTGATCCGGACAGTTGGCCGCTGCCATTTTCACTTTTCCGTTCTCGATCTGCACGGTGTTCGTTCCTCCGTTGATCTTAAATGCACGCTCTTTCTGCAGATCCAGTGTCTCTACCACTTTCCCGTCAATCTGTATTTCTACAACGCCTGCGCTTTTCTGGCTCGTGAATAGATGTCCCGCAAAAAAATGCCTGCCGCAACAAATACAAGGAGGACAAGAATCAGATCATTCTTTTGAAACCGGATGCTTTCTCCTCATGGCTCTTATTTTCTTTATGGCTCATAGGGTTCTCCTTTTTCTTTGTTTATTCTAACACATCATTTTATCTAATGCAATCAAGTGTTCGATTGATTTTTTTCATAGGGGAACGTATAATGGGGTAATTGACGAATGGGACGGTTTGTGGAAGAAGAAAATGGGGACGCCTAAGGGAAGCGAAAGTCCTGCACACCTCAAGTTGTGCAAACCATTCCGATGAACCACTTAGAGCGAAAATCGTGTTCAGCAATGGCTTCCACGATTTTTGTGTTTCATCTCCATTGCACAAAATAGAGGCGTGCAGGACTTTCGCTTCCCTCACGGCTGTGCATTAGCTGGTTGCACAAACCTGAGATTCGTAAATTTTCATTATGTCGTTTTTAGGAAGTTTATGAAAAAAACAATGCTGTAGGTTATGGTTTGAGGAGGTTTGCGATGAAAATAAAAAAAGTTTGGGAATTGGTATTTGTATGAGTTTGTTTGGGACTTTTTGTCTGGGCGGATGTTCTGGGAGTTCGCCACAGCAGGTATCGCGGACGGTTACCGTGTTTGATACGGTGGTGACGATTACAGTTTATGATAAGGATTCAGAGGATGTTCTGGATGCTTGTGTGGCAAAATGTGAGGATTATAATGCGCGGTTTAGCCGAACTTCGGAAGGAAGCGAGATTTATGAGCTGAACCATGCAAACGGAGAGCCTGTGACACTTTCGGGTGATACGGTGGATTTGATTCAGAAAGGCGTGGAATACAGCCGTCTGGCAGATGGAAAGTTTGATATTACGATCGCTCCACTTAGTGACTTGTGGGATTTTTAAGAATAATACGGGGACCGTTCCGGATGATGCGGCGATTCAGGAAGCGAAACGTCATATCGGATATGAGAATGTGAGGGTTGATGGAAATACGGTTCAGCTTCTGGATCCGGAGGCGGCTATTGATCTTGGCGGAATTGCAAAGGGATATATTGCGGATCAGCTGAAAGCATATCTGAAAGAGCAGAATGTACCCCATGCGCTGATCAATCTGGGCGGAAATGTGCTGGCTCTTGGCAGCAAACCGGATGGCTCGGATTATAATATCGGTATCCAGAAGCCGTTTGCACAGAATGGAGAAGCGATCACCAGTGTAAAGATCAAGGATCAATCTGTGGTTTCTTCCGGGATTTATGAGCGGTATTTTAAGGTGGGCGACAAGATTTATCACCATATCTTAGATCCGAAAACCGGGTATCCTTATAAAAATAATCTGCTTGGGGTGAGTATTGTCTGTGACTCTTCTACGGAAGCGGACGCACTTAGTACAACCTGCTTTGCGATGGGGTTAGATGATGGATTGAAATATATCGAAGGAATCAAGGGGGCAGAGGCACTCTTTATCACGGATGATTATGAGATTCATTACTCCAGCGGATTTCCAAAGTAAAAAAGTTGAATGATGTAGGTTGTGAGACAAATCAGAAAAATAAATGGTACCGGATTCAGTTGTAAAAAAAATTGAATCTGGTACCATTTATTTTTCTTATGCTTCCTGCTTCACTGTCTCTTCTCCCGGCAAAGCCCAGCGGATTTCGGCTTTGAAGAGGTCTGCTTCGGTTTCGATATGGAAGCTTCCACCCTGGAGACCTACGAAGCTTTTTACGATTGCAAGGCCAAGACCGGAGCCTTCGGTATTGCGGGACTCATCTCCGCGGACGAAGAGTTCTGTAATTTCTTCCGGATTGAAGGTGAGCTCAGTTGCAGAAATATTTTTCAGGCGGATAAATACATCTTTCTCCGTCTTTTCGATTTCCACATAAACTCTTGTTCCCGGAAGCGCATATTTTACAATGTTATTCAGAAGATTCTCAAAGATCCGGCAGGTCTTCTGACTGTCCAGACAAAGAATCACTTTTTCTTCCGGGAAAGTGGTCCTGAACTCCAGACCTTTTTCTTCGAACTTATCTTCCAGCTCAAATTTTACCTGTTTAAACAGATTGATGATATCCACGTTCATCAAATTCAGGTTTACATTCTGGTCTGCTTGCTTTGCTGATCTCAAAAGGTCTTCGATCAGGACTTTCAGACGCATAGATTTGCGTTCCAGAATATCAATATAATCCTTTCGCTTTTTCTCATCTTTCTCGTCTTTCAACAGATTCACATAGGTTATGATCGCAGTCAGCGGTGTTTTCAGATCATGTGATACGTTTGTGATCAGTTCTGTTTTCATACGCTGGCTTTTTACTTCTTCCTTTACCGCTTTCTTAAATCCGGTCTGGATCTTCTGGATTTCATTACGGAACGGACTGAACACACCAAGATCACCTTCAATCTCTACATCCAGATTTCCGTCTGCAATTTTATTGGTTGCCTCCAAAAGCAATGCATATTTTTTCCGGAGATCATTAAAATATTTTTGCAGGATCAGGAACAGGATTACAGAATATACGATCAGTCCTGCAATTCCGTAATACCAGAATGAACAGATCACCAGCAGTATTGCGAAATTGAACAGCACGATTTTCAAAATAATCTTCTTGTTCTTTTCCTTGAAATTGAACTGATCCAGCGAATGATAAAATGCTTCGATCTTATTCTTGCACCAGCGGATACCACCTCGGATTCCGTTTCCGAATCTTCTCCAGATCCAGATCAGCAGAACTCTTTTTTTCACATATTCCTTTACTCCAAGAAGCCGGATCTGGCGTACACAGCCGGATACCCAGTACATGACTGCAAAGAAAACAAACCAGACCAGAAAATCGATTGGCCACACATTTCCTTTCGCGTGCATAATCAGTTCTCCAAGATAGCTGAAAATCAGGCTAATTCCAGTAATACCAGTCGCTATCGCAATTTCAAATGGTACATGGAAAATTTTTTCATCTCCTGTATGCAGATCTTTCTTCATCGGAATCAGCCATGCCAGAAGTGCGACCAACAATATAAGGGTCAAGATTGTATAAACCGCCGTTGTTTCCCACCATTGAAGTAATCGGATATACCCGCATAACATAAGCATTCAGCTTTGCTTCCGTCATCATGAAATAATAGGTCCTGTCTTTTGGTGAAATATTTTCAATCTCACTTTCATCTTCATATTCAAATATTTTTTCCGGCAGATTTGAGGTCAGGATCTTCAGAACAGCTTCCTGTTTGGTTACTTCCGTTCCCATCACCTGATCAATCTTGATTTCACCGTTTTTGTCAAACGAGATCTTAATCCCAAGAGCATAATCTGCAAGCTCGGTATCTTTCACTTTTTCCCAGGAATCTCTATTCGACCGGTATCCATCGATTACCTCTCCGTTTGCATCCTGCACCTGGTAATTCATATATGCAATCTGCCGGTTAAATTTCTCATCAAATTCCGGATAATAATCATCGAGAAACTTTACGTTATATTCGTTTCCGGATTCTTTGGAATACAATACATAGCAGTCCCGATAAATGTCTTCATAAAGGACTCACTCGTCCGGTAATTCTGTGTCAGACTGTCCTGCTCCTTTTTGCATTCTTATAAAAAGTATTATAGTTTCCTAACACGATCACCGTCGCAAGTAAGATTACACCTAAAATCAGGACAATCCCTAGTTTATGCCTGTTTTTCGATTTTGTATCCAACGCCCACACCACCACCTTTAAATATTTTGGTTCTTTCGGCAGCTCTCAATTTTTTCACGGATATTCCGGATATGGACCATGATCGTATCGGTATTGATCGCTTTTTCATTCCATACACGCTCGTAAATTTCCTCTGCCGAAAAAAACTCTTCCAGGACTCTTCATAAGGAGAAGCAGGATTTTGTACTCTATCGGTGTCAGGCGCACCGGCTCTCCGTCAACCGATACCTCCACCGTATCTTCATTCAGCTCCAGACCGCCGATCACATGGATATTCTGATTTTCTTCACGGTCTCTTAGCTTCTCTGCAAACATCCGGTATCTTCTGAGCTGTGAATTCACCCTCGCAAGAAGCTCCATCGGGGTAAATGGTTTCGTTACGTAATCATCGGCTCCCATATTCAGTCCCATGATCTTATCCACTTCCTCTGATTTTGCCGACAGCATGATCACCGGAAAATCATATTTTTCCCGAAGCTTCATCGTCATACGGATTCCATCCATCCGCGGCATCATAATATCGACGATTGCAAGATGGATTTCCTCTTTCTCGATCACTTCCAGACCTTCAATCCCATCTGCCGCCTGGAATACTTCATACCCCTGACTTTTCAGATATATCTCTACACCTTCTCTGATCTCCTTGTCGTCTTCTACAACCAGTACATGATTCATCTCCATAACTGCTTTTCTCCTCTTTTTCTCATCCTTGACTATAGTCTATCTCCTAAAGCTAAAGAGAACCGGAATAGATTTCTAAAGAATTTCTAAAAAAATGAAAAAGCTTTTCAGCAAAGCACTGCTGCCCTGCCGAAAAGCCTGCCAGATACTTATTTAATAACCATAATAGCTTACTCTGCCGATCGCTGCGATGATAACAAAGAAAATCACAAGCACATAGGAAATCACCTGAAGGATCAGGGATGCTCTGCAGTAGTTACGCCGGTTCAGATTGCCACTATTACCAAACGCCCAGATAATATACAGAATCAGTCCCGCACATGGAATAATTCCGACAATCATCGTTAAAAGCCATTCTCCGGTAGAAAGTGGAGATAGATCCATCTGCTTTGGCGGCATCTGACAATTGTTCTGGCTATTGTAATTGTTATTATAGCCGCTCGCGTTAAATCCGGTATTATAACCGCTATTCTGATACTGGTTGTCAGAGTACCCATTGGTATAAGCTCCGCTCTGATTGGTTCCGTTATAATACGAATTTCCGTTGTAAGTATTATTTTCATAAGTTCCATCCGAAGTTCCAGAATGGCAAGCGCTTCCGTCCGGTGCTGACTGTCCGTAACCGCTTCCGTTTTCTGACTTTGGCATTTCACCGTAAGTATATGCCGGATGACTTTTTTCTTCCTGCTTTAAATTATCGTCCGCTGCCTCTTTTGGCACGCTATTGTCATTCTTTGCCTGCGGCTCTGCTTCTGTATATCCTGCATTGGGATCGGTGTAAGAAGATGGACTCTTTTCCTCCCCTTCACTATTCTCAGTTATCTGGTCATTTAAGTTATTATCCATATCCCAAAACCTCCTGTGTATTCATTTTTTTCATCATAGCACACCAAAAAGCTGAAAACAATAGCTCTTTTGCCAAATTACTGAATTCAAAGACCAGATTCTGAATATCAAATCTATTAGCCGGTTATTTGATCCGCAGCCTCTGACCGACATAAATCAGATTCGGATTTTGTAGTTTGTTCAACCTTGCGATTTCCTGATAAGATGTTCCGTATATCGTTGCAATTTTCGAAAGCGTATCCCCGGATTTGACGATATGATACTTGTTTTCTTCGGCATTGACTCTGCTTTGTACTTCTTCATACCGTTTCCCCAGAACCGTTTTCCGCACTTCCCCGTTGCCATATTTCCCGGCACGCACTTCCTTTGCCAGTGTCTCTGTACTGGCACCGGAAATATAGTCGATCATCCCCTGCACTTCTCCATATCTGGTTCCAAGCCAGCTTTTCCGTTCTTCCCCATTACCAAATTCTCCATGCATCGTCCGAAAAACCAGATCCAGCGTAGTTCCTTCCTGGTTTTCTTCCTCTTCAGAAGGTTTCTCTGAAGTTGTCTGGTTTCCTTTTCCAGCATACCGGCTCCACGCCTGCCGGTCTCCGTAGAATTTATTCAAATCCAGATTGCCATTCCATCCGCTTAATCTTCCCGAAGAACTGTACTGCCGCATCACACAGGCATATGCACCCTCATTCCATGGATTTTCCTGGTACCCGATTGGCTCCATACTCGCGTACTGCGCTACCCACAGTCCATAGTTTCCGATATTCTGCAATCGGCTCATCATACTTTGCTGCACATAAATCACAGGATTGACGCTGGTCTTTGTTGAAATATAATTACACCAGGCTTTCACCCATTCCCGGTCATTCACACCAAATGCCGGATTGGACCGCCCTTCCCAGTCCAGCACAAGCATTGCCTCCCCCACACGGCTCCCTGCATTCTTCAGAAAATATTCTGCCTCCGCCTGTATATTTCCACCAGACGCATAGTGATAAATGCCCAGGCATTTCCCTGCTGTTTTCGCCTGGCGGTAGGCTCTTTCGTAATCCGGATTTACATAACAGGGTCCTTCTGTCGCCTTAATCACCACAAAATCACACGGTACAACCGCAAGAGTGATCCCACTTTTGCCAGTTACTGATGTCAATCCCATGTAATGCAATACCACTTCTACTCCTACTCTTCCTTTCCTGCTTGCTTGATAATCTGATGGATGTAGGTACTCAGTCCTGCAACAACAATGCCCTGCGTTACGGATGCGAAAACTGCGGTCAACACATCCTGTGCTCCTGCGAAATGTGCGGTAGATGTCACCCAGATCCCGCAGATGATAATGCCTGTCGCCCCAAGCGTGATCGGAATATATTTATCTTTGATAAATTCTGCTTGTTTAAGTGCAATTCCGAAAAAAGTATAGAACTGCGGTCACGATAAGCAGTTCCGGTTTTACATAATCCATAAGTTGCTCCATTATCTGGATAGCCTGCCTTTCTTTTTTTAGAACTTTAAGGAAGATTTTTTATATATAAACGATTCAATCAGATGTGATATTAGTATATGTGAGAAATAGGATTTGGTGTCAAAAGAAAGTAATGCCCTGTTGGCTTAATTTTGCATACGTATTGATTTAATGCGTATCCTGATCACTTATATAACCGGTTAAAAGAGCTTTTCATTTCCTCTTCAAAATAATTTACTTTTTCTTCACTCACTGCTTTTACCTCCCATAAAAATAGAAGACTCAGCTATTAACCAAGTCTTCGTAATGTTTTTAGTCTGTTATTTTAATTTCTTTAATATCGTGTTCATTAAACCCTATCCAGTCGCCAGGACGTTGAGGACAATCTTCGATACAAATTCCAGACCTTCATCATTATCTTCAGGATAAATATGAGCTTTCGTATCTGTAAATTTTTTTTTTTACATTAACGGGGTTCCTTCCACTGTGTTTATCAAAATCTTTGGTACATTCTTTAAAAGATGAAGATCCTACAAAAGAACGAACTGTGCTTGAAAAACCGGGAAATAACTGGTGATATGAAGACTAAAGCAGGTAGTGCATACGTAGAATAGAAGAGCTCACGATGGTGTGCAAAATGAATACCATTAAAACAATGGTGGGTGTTTAAATACCGTAAGCATCAGAGTGCATACGTCCGTCCCATTGTATCTGTCATACCGTAAGAAGCAGGACCTGCTGCCATGTTATCCGGATGCAGAGTACGTCCTGTACCACCACCGGAAGCAACTGAGAAGTATTTCTTACCTGCTTCAAGACGTTCTTTCTTGTATGTACCTGCAACCGGATGCTGGAAACGTGTCGGGTTTGTGGAGTTACCTGTGATAGAAACGTCAACGTCTTCTTTCCACATGATAGCTACACCTTCACGTACATCATTTGCACCGTAGCAGTTTACTTTTAGAACGAAGTCCGTCAGAGTAAGCGATTCTCTGAACTTCTTTCAGTTCTCCTGTATAATAGTCATAGTCTGTCTGAACATATGTGAATCCGTTAATTCTTGAAATGATCTGTGCAGCATCTTTTCCAAGACCGTTCAGGATAACACGAAGCGGTTTCTTACGAACTTTGTTTGCCTTCTCAGCGATACCGATAGCACCCTCAGCAGCTGCGAATGACTCATGTCCTGCCAGGAAGCAGAAGCAGTCTGTTGTTTCTTCCAGAAGCATCTTTCCCAGGTTACCATGTCCCAGACCTACTTTTCTCTGATCAGCAACGGAACCAGGGATACAGAAAGCCTGCAGTCCTTCGCCGATTGCTGCTGCTGCATCTGCTGCTCTTCGTGCATCCTTTTTTGATTGCGATTGCTGCACCTACGATGTATGCCCAGCATGCGTTTTCAAAACAGATTGGCTGAATACCTTTGATCTGGTTGTATACATCCAGTCCGGCATCCTTTTGTGATTTTCTCAGCTTCTTCGATGAAGCAATGCCATAGCTGTTTAAAACAGAATTGATCTTGTCAATTCGTCTCTCATATGATTCAAATAAAGCCATTTAATTGTCCTCCTGAAAATATTGTTGCCTATATAACCCGTTAATTACTTATGTATGTAATTATTTTTTACGCGGATCAATGATCTTAACAGCATCAGCAACATGGCCGTACTGTCCTTTGCTTTCTCCCAAGCTTCGTTCGGAGTATCGCCTGCTTTGATGAAGTCTGTAAATTTTCCAAGGCTTACGAACTGATATCCGATGATCTCATCGTCTGCATCAAGAGCAATACCTGTTACATATCCTTCTGCCATTTCAAGGTAACGAGGTCCTTTTTTCTAGAGTTCCATACATTGTACCAACCTGAGAACGAAGTCCTTTACCAAGGTCTTCAAGTCCAGCACCTACTGGAAGTCCCTCTTCAGAGAATGCACTCTGGGTTCTGCCGTATGCGATCTGTAAGAATAATTCTCTCATTGCTGTATTGATAGCGTCACAAACAAGGTCTGTGTTCAACGCCTCTAAAATAGTTTTTCCTGGAAGAATCTCAGAAGCCATAGCTGCTGAATGTGTCATTCCTGAACATCCGATAGTCTCCACAAGTGCTTCCTGAATAATACCATCTTTAACGTTCAAAGTAAGTTTGCATGCACCCTGCTGAGGAGCACACCAGCCAACGCCATGTGTTAAACCGGAGATATCTTTAACTTCTTTAGATTTTACCCATTTTGCTTCTTCTGGGATTGGAGCTGGTCCGTGGTTTGCACCCTGAGCTACCGGACACATCATTTCTACTTCATGTGAATAAATCATGTTAAAACTCCTTTCAAATTTAATTTCACACTGCTTAACACCTCTGCCGATGGTGCTTCACCCTTCATCTTTTCATCCAATCGTGCATAAATGCATCGCTTAGATCCACGATATCTGCCACTTCAAACTGCTTTGCGTCAGAAATACGGATGTTGCGGGTACGGAGGTCACAATACTGCGCAGAAGTATTTCCTGCATAATAAATATCATTGAATGCTACGCTGATAAAATCTTCTCCTGCATAAGAAACCTTGTACGTTACAAGACTTCCTAAAAACGGGTTCGATTCCTCCAACATTTTCTCTTTCATAGAATCACTCGGAGCCAGATATAAGGTATTGACCGTACTCATCGCACAGTCCTTCAGCATTTCATTGATCTTGTCAATATTTTCACCTTCCACACCTGTGATCTGCGGATATTTGACATCAAACTGCATCGGATATTCGCCTTTATTTCCATTGGAAAAATAAGTGTAATTTTCCTCCGTGATCGTATACGGCAGATTTTCTGCCTCGTAGCCTTCAATTGCCTCGATTCCCTGTGCTTCTTCAGAACTGCTGTCCTTATTATCCTCTTCATTTCCATTACTGCCAAAGATATCGTCAATTTCTCCGTCCTCATCCGGGTTATATTCAAAAATCTGTGACGAATCCTCCTGTTTTCCTTCACCACTCGCAAAATTGCTGATGATTTTTCCGAAGAGCAGTCCCAGGAATATCAGAAAAATAAGTACGGTAACTGCGATCCCGATAAAAAGTCCCGTATGTTTCTTTCCATTATAAGAAGATCTTACATTTGCCGGTGATATCATCAAATCCATCGGAACAAAACGGATCCCGTTCTTTTCCTGAACCGGTGCCAGATCCCGGAATCCCATATGGTGATAAGCTTCCGTACTCACAACCGATGCATTGACCGTCATACGCATCAGAGCAAACTGCATCGTACAGTATCTGCACATTTCACCAACAAGAGCCTTCGCAATCCCTTTTCTCCGCAAATCCGGGCGGACAAACAGAAGGGAAATATGTCCATCCCTCCGCACGGCTCCGACACCGCCAAGATCCTGTCCTTCTACCGCGCCAAAGACGATCATCTCTCCGCTTTCGACAAGAGGCATAAAATTCTCCATCTTGATAAAACGGGCAAATTCCTCGATTCCCTGCTGTGTACAGGAATTGGCGTTTTCTCTGATAAATACATCCCATACCAGATGCAGACCTTCCACAACCTCCTGACTGCTATATAGTCTTTTTTTATGATCATTTTTCTGTACCTCATCTTTTCCAGAATGAACTGGTTTTCTCTCTTACGCCCTCTTTAAAAGTTCTTCCCGCAAGAGCGTGATCGCACGTGCAACCGCATAGTCCCGGTTCTTCTCACGATTGCCGGTAAAATGGTACTCTCTTACCGTTACCTCTCCATTTACCGCACATCCGATATACACAAGTCCGACCGGTTTTTCCGCTGTACCGCCGCCAGGTCCCTGCGATTCCGGTTACACTAAGTGCCGCATCCGCACCTGCCGCCTTTCTTTGCCCCAAGTGCCATCTCCGCTGCTGTCTGTTCACTGACTGCCCCGTAGGTTTTCCAGTGTCTCATGCTTCACACCAAGAATCTTTTTCCTTCGATGCATTCGCATAAGTAATATATCCTTCATTGTACACGCTGGAAGCTCCCGACACATTCAGAAGTCTGCCGGAAAGCTTTCCGCCTGTACAGGATTCTGCCGTTGTCACAGTCATCTTCTTCTCTTCCAGAAGACGGATCACCGACTCTTCCAGTGTCACATTCTCTTCGGTCGTATAAACAGCATCACCAAAACGCTTCTTCATCTCTTCGATCATCGGCTCCATCAGTTTTTCTGCCGCTTCTTCAGAGCATGCTCTTGCAGTCACACGAAAATGTACCTCTCCTGTCTTTGCATAAGGCGCAAGCGTCGGATTGGTCTGTGCATCCATCAGATCCGCAACCATGGTCTCTGCCCTGCTTTCCCCAATCCCGCACACTTTTTACCATATGGGAATAGATTCCTCCGGCTGCTTTTTTATTGAGGTACGGTGCAATGTCGTGTTCAAACATCGGCTTCATCTCATTCGGAGGACCAGGGATCAGGATCGCTGCTTTGCCGCGCTCTTTATCCTCCAGGATCAGTCCAGGTGCCGTTCCGTTCAGATTGTCGATCACGATCGCGCCTTCCGGAACCAACGCCTGCTTCCAGTTATTCTCTGTCACCTTTTACTCTTAATCTTCTCAAAATAGTCCCGGATTCGTGCCCTGGAATGTTCATCCATATAAAGTTTTCTGCCAAATACCTTTGCAGTTACTTCTTTTGTCAGATCATCCTTGGTGGGGCCAAGTCCCCCTGTCAGAATTACGATATCAGCGCGCTCTATTGCCTGGCGGATTGCTTCTTCCATACGCTCTTCATTGTCACCGACAACAGTCTGGTGATATAAAGAACAACCTAGCAGAGCACATTTCTCTGCTAGGTATGTTGCGTTTGTATTCACAATGTTGCCAAGTAAAATTTCAGTGCCGACAGAAATCAGCTCTACAACCATTTTACATGCCTCCCTGTGTTAATACCTGTTTATTCTTTTGCAATATAATCGATCAGTGAAACGACGGTCAGGAGCAGTGCTACCCATGTAAGGACTGTTCCTACAACATTCCACACACCGCCCAGATCCATGATCAGCACAATGATCAGTGCCATCTGTGATACGGTTTTGAATTTGCCCCAGTAGCTTGCCGCAATGACGATTCCATTGTCAGAAGCAACCAGACGGAATCCGCTGATGATAAATTCTCTTGCAATGATCACCAGAACAACAATGACATTCAGTCGGTTCATAGATGTCAGACAGATCAGCGCGGTACATACCAGCAGCTTGTCTGCAAGCGGATCCATAAATTTTCCAAAGTTCGTAACCAGATTGTACTTTCTGGCAATCTTTCCATCCAGAAGATCGGTCAGGCTGGCAACACAGAAGATCACAAGTGCGATCCACTTATCTGTCGCTCCGGTAATATCAAATCAACATAAACACTACAAAAAACGGAATTAAAATCACTCGTAAAATCGTTAACTTATTTGGTAAATTCATAATAACTCTCCTATCAAATCATAATCTGCTGATCCGGTCACTTTTACCTTTGCAAAATCTCCCGACATCAGTTCTTCCGATGTGTTCACAAAAATAAGTCCGTCTACATTCGGCGCATCCCGGTAGGTTCTTCCCACATAGGCATTCTCATCTGCTACCTTGCCTTCGATCATCACAAGCTTAAGCTCTTCCCAATCCGGTCTTCTGCCTGGTCAAATACGATATCCTGCTGAAGTTCCATGATATCTGCCTGACGTTCTTCTTTTGACTTCTTCCGATCTGATCCGGCATAGATGCCGCCGGAGTATCTTCTTCCGGTGAGTAAGGTAAAAACTCCAAGTCTGTCAAATTCCATCTCATCTACGAAATCCTTCAGCTCTTCATGCTGTTCTTGTGTCTCACCCGGAAATCCTGTGATCAAACGTTGTACGAAGTGCGATATCCGGAATCTCACGTCGAAGTTTTGTAATCGTATCGATCAGCTGCTGCTCTGGAAGTTCTTCTTCCCATTCTCTTTAAGATACGCATCGCTTGCATGCTGGATTGGGAGATCCAAATAATGGCAGATCTTCGGTTCCTCCTTCATCACCTGGATCAGTTCATCTGTAATCTCCTCCGGATAGCAGTATAGAAGACGGATCCAGCGGATTCCGCTGATCTTGCATAACGCTCTCAGAAGCTTGTGGAAGCCGCTTCTCCCCGTACAGATCCGGTTCCGTACATGGTGGTCTCCTGTGCTACCAGGATCAGCTCCTTCACCCCTCCGTCTACCAGATTCTGCGCTTCTTCCAGCAGACGCTCCATCGGCACACTGCGGAAATCTCCTCGGACTTTCGGGATAATACAGTAAGTACAGTGTTTGTCACAGCCTTCTGCAATCTTCAGATAAGCGAAATGTCCGCCGGTCGTCACCATACGGTGCTGTGTCTGTCACCGGGAGATAATCCACATCCTTCATAGTCAGGCGCACACCTCCGCGATTTCCATCGGACTGTCGCTTAAAACTCCATCGATCACGTGTGCGATCTCTTCATAAGAAGTCGTTCCGAGAACCGCATCAACCTCCGGGATTTCATGAATGATCTCTTCTTTGTATCTCTGTGCAAGACAGCCTGTTACGATCAATGCTTTTAATCTACCGGTCTTCTTCAGATCTGCCATCTCAAGAATATTCTGGATACTTTCTTCCTTTGCGTCATGGATAAAAGCAGCAGGTGTTAATGATAATGACATCTGCCATTGTCTCATCGTCCACCATCTGATGACCGTCCTTTGCAAGAATCCCAAGCATGACCTCCGAATCCACAAGGTTCTTGTCACAGCCTAATGAAATGAATAATATATTCATTCGGTTCTCCTTTTTTCTCCTCAAGCATAATCTTTTCTTGGGCGGCAGGGGAAATCATCTTCACCGGAAAATAAAATCCCTATCAAAGAATACCCTGCAGACGGATGCAGGGTATCGAACTTCTTTTATTTATCTGCATCTTCTGCAATAATTTTGATCTTTCCACTGTTCAGCTCATCAATTGCAATAGAAAGCGGCTTTTCGCCGTCCTTAACAGGAACAAGCGGCATCTCGCCGTCAATGATCTGTCTCGCTCTCTTTGCTGTTGCAAGAACGATAGAATAACGGCTGTTGACAATCTTAGTTGCCCCTTCTTCCACGTCCTTGATTTACTACTTTCATCAAATCGGTATATGATGGATGTAACATAAATTCTGCTCCTTTCCCAGTTCCTTCAGTTCTTTTCTGATATCATCTATAAAGTCAGCATTCCGGCTTACCCGGTCATGCTCACCCTGAATAATGCTGTGCATCTCTTTTGCGCAGCGCTCCAGGTCATCATTGATCACAAGATAATCGTACTTGCTCCACCCTGTGATTCTTCTACTGCCCGCTTCATTCTCGAATCGATCACTTCTGCGGTCTCGGTTCCCCGTCCTACCAGTCTGTCTTTCAGTACCTGCTGCACTCGGCGGAGTCACGAACATCAGCAGGGTATCCGGATACTTCTCTTTTCACTTTCAACGCACCCTGGATCTCAATCTCAAGGATCACATCCTTTTGCCTGCCTCTAACTGCTCCTAACATATGCTTCGGAGTTCCATAGTAATTTTCTACATATCTAGCATACTCTATAAGCTCATCACGCGCAATCATTTTTCAAATTCTTCTTTGGTTCTGAAAAATATCTCTTCCATCTTCTTCCCCGACACGAGGCTGTCGCGTGGTTGCAGAAGATCGATAATGCATAATTATCATAGTCCTGCATCAGCTTTTTCATCAGTGTTCCCTTACCGGAACCGGAAAATCCGGATACTACAATAAGAATTCCTTTTTTTTCTCTCATAATCAGTTCTCCTGCATACTCAGACATTGAAATGTTATTTTAACACATCTTTTTACATTTTTCAAAGCTTTATTCAATATTTTGAATCTGCTCACGGACTTTTTTCAATCTCAGTCTTCAGATCGATCGCATAATTGGATACTTCCAGATCATTTGCCTTGGATAAGATCGTGTTCGCCTCACGGTTCATCTCCTGCGCAATGAAATCAAGCTTGCGTCCGATTCCCTCTGTCTGTTCCAGAGTTTCTTTCATATGCTTGATATGGCTTTTCAGCCTTACCAGTCTTCTTCATCTGTACAGATCTTGTCAGAGAAGATCACAACCTCAGCCGCGATCCGTCCTTCGTCAATCTGGGTGTCTTCCAGAAGTTCTCCTTCACTTTGTTTCCAGCTTTCCCGGTATTCAGCAACGATCTGCGGAGATCGCTCTTCAACCCTGGCAACAACTTCCAGCATTCCATCCAGCTTACCAATGATATCCTTTTTCAGGTTCTCACCTTCTGTAGTCTTGGTCTGTACAAACTGTTCGCATGCGCCTTTCATTGCTTTTTCAAGACCTACTCCACAGTTCTTCCTCATCCACAGACTGTTCTTCCATCGTAAGGACTTCCGGGCAGCTGGGTGCAAGTGTGGATACCCGCACATCATTGTCAACCCAAACTGTTCTTCCATCTGCTTGAAAAACTTCATATATTCTTCTGCCAGCTTCTGGTTATATTTCAAAGTCATCTGGCTTTCTGTCATATCTTCATACCCGATGAAAATATCAATCTTTCCTCTCTGCACATACTGCTTTGAGCAGGTTGCGGATCGCGGACTCAAAGAAGTTCAAGCCTTCTTTGGCATACGGATATTCACATCCAGGTAACGGTGATTAACCCCTTCATTTCTACGGTAAATTTGCGGTCTGCTTCTGGCGATCTCACACCGTCCAAAGCCTGTCATACTTTTTATCATTTGATTTTCCCTCTTCTTACTGACCTTTTAATGGCCGTTTTACTATCGATTATTATAGTTCATTTACACTTACTCGTCAACCGGGTGACAGGGCATTTTCACTTGTCTATGCATGCCTCTCTATGCTATAATGAGCCCATTGAAAAAAGAATGTGCCCTGGCATATTCCCGGATAAATATGAGGTGAATTTTTAAAATGGCTTTTGATGGAATTACAATCGCAAATATCGTAAAAGAATTAAATGATACCATCCTGAACGGGCGGATCGCCAAGATCGCCCAGCCGGAAAAGGATGAACTGCTTCTCACGATCAAACCTGCGAAAGGACAGGTAAGACTGGTCATCTCCGCAAGTGCATCCCTGCCGCTGATCTATCTCTCCAGAGATAACAAACCAAGTCCAATGACTGCGCCTAATTTCTGTATGCTTCTGAGAAAACATATTGCAAATGGCCGCATCGTAGGCATTTCTCAGCCTTCCCTGGAACGGATCATCCGCTTCGAGATCGAGCACCTGGATGAACTTGGAGATCTGTGCCGCAAATCCCTGATCGTTGAGATCATGGGCAAGCACAGTAATATTATTTTCTGTGATGAAAGGGGATGATCCTGGATAGTATCAAGCATGTTTCTTCTCATATGAGTTCTGTGCGTGAGGTGCTTCCGGGAAGAGAATATTTTATCCCGGATACTATGAAAAAAGAGAATCCACTTGGCATACCGGAAGAAAATTTCACACAGGAACTTCTCTCCAAACCAATGCCGGTCGGGAAAGCGATCTACAACAGTTTTACCGGAATCAGTCCGGTTGTCGCCGAAGAGATCTGCTATCTGGCAGGAATCGACTCTTCTGTTCCGGCATCAGAGATGTCCGGTGATCTGCTGGCGCATCTGTACCGGCAGTTTACCTATTTTATGGAGCAGGTGACAGAAAGCAAATTTTCTCCTGCTATTTATTACGATGGAAATGAGCCGAAAGAGTTCTCATCTCTTCTGCTCACCCACTTTTCCAACTATCAGGTAAAATCTTATGATTCGATTTCCGAAGTGATCCGGACTTATTATTCTTCCCGTGATCTGATCACCCGGATCCGCCAGAAATCTTCGGATCTGCGCCGTGTGGTTCAGACAGCACTGGAACGTAACCGCAAGAAATACGACCTGCAGTTAAAAAGCAGCTTCGCGATACGGAAAGCCGCGATAAATACAAGGTATACGGAGAACTGATCCACACCTACGGTTACAATCTCGAAGAAGGTGCAAAAGAACTGGAAGCACTCAATTATTATACTAACGAAATGATCAAAATTCCGCTGGATCCGCAGAAAACACCGCAGGAAAATGCAAAGAAATATTTTGACCGGTATAATAAACAGAAACGTACTTTCGAGGCTCTTTTCAGAACTGATCAAAGAAACGAAAGATGAGATTGATTATCTGGAGTCCGTCAGCAAATCCCTGGATATTGCACGAAGCGAGGATGACCTGATCCAGATCAAGGAAGAACTGATCGAAAGTGGATTTATCCGCAGAAAGCAGTCTGCCAAAAAGGTGAAGATCACAAGCAAACCGTTCCACTATATTTCTTCAGACGGTTTCCATATGTATGTTGGAAAAAATAATCTTCAGAACGAAGAACTCACCTTCCATTTTGCAAATGGCGGGGACTGGTGGTTTCATGCGAAAAAAGCACCAGGTTCCCATGTCATCGTGAAGACGAACGGGGAAGAGCTTCCAGGACCGGACCTTTGAAGAGGCAGACCAGACTTGCTGCGCATTACTCGAAGAATTCCGGGGCTGAAAAGGTGGAGGTTGACTATGTAGAGAAAAAGCAGGTTAAAAAACCAAATGGAAGCAAGCCTGGGTTTGTCGTGTATTATACCAATTATTCGATGATGATAGATAGTGATATTTCTGGGATTCAGGAAGTACAATAAAGATAGGTTGTGACACCACCAGAGAAGAATAAAAACAAGCCAAATAGTTCTTATATTTTACTATAAACTATTTGGCTTGTTTTAGTGTTTTATTTTTATAATTCGATATCAGTATTTACTTGATCTCATATACTTTATCTAACTGCGTCATACATGCCTGGATTTTCTTCATCCCCTCATCATCAGCAGGTTTTCCGGAGAAGTAGTAGGTGACTTTGCTGGGTTCTCCTGGGGTGGTTTGTTCGGGGAGAACTCGTTTTAGCTGGCGAAGGGTGCCTTCGTTGCCGTCTACGAAATGGATTTCTCCCGGGAAGATTTTGCGGAAGGATTGTTTGAAGTAGTTGAAGTGAGTACAGCCAAGTACGACTGCAGCATACTGGTTGAGTGTATAGCTCTGAAGGCTGTTTTTCAGATATTCATCTACTTCCGGGTCCTGGAATCTTCCGGCTTCGGCAAAGCGGACCAGTTTTGGAAGTGGCGCAAGGTCTACTTCGTGTTCGGTATCTACTTTTTCCAGAAGGCTGTGTAATTTTTCTCCGGCTATCGTAACCGGTGTTGCTGTTACCAGAATCCGTTTCTGCATATCCTGATATAGCTTGAGCGCGCGCTTGACTGCCGGTTCCATACCGACGATCGGTACGGCAAATTTGCCTCTGAATTCTTTCGTTGCCACGCTGGTTGCCGTATTACAGGCGATTACGATTGCATCAACCTCCTTCGCGATCAGGAAATTCAGAACCTCTTCTACATATCCTTTGATCTGTTCCCTCGTCTTTTCTCCGTATGGAACATGCTTTGTATCCGCATAATATATAAATTCTGCTTCCGGCATCTTTTTCAGTGCGCGGTGAAGCACAGAAAGTCCGCCGATCCCTGAATCATATATTCCGATTTTCATTGGTGTTACCTCGATTTCTTATTTTCTTATCTGGTTTAAAGCCAAAATTTGTATCCATTTTTATTCAATTTAATGATGTGTGTGTCAAAAAAGTAAATTTTGCCACTCACTGATGTAACCGGATTGCTCCATTGCTATGCAATTCCGCAATGTTCGATTTAAAAATCAAAATCTGCATAATCTTCCGGCAGGAAACGATGATAAATAATATGGCATCCTTCATCTTTAAAGCAATAATAATACTTGTCTTCTCCCTCTTCAAACCGGATCATCCGGTCAAATTCTCCATTGTCCATAGGTTCTGTCACGATCTTGTCTGAATGAGAACGGAACAATACTTCGATATCTTCCATCGTGCAGCCATGCTTTGCGACAAGTTCCACCAGCTCTTTGATAAATTCATTCGGTTTCATATTTTCATGTACATATTCCGATGCTTTTTTCCGATAAAGCAAAGCAAAAACGGTCCTTTGCATGTGTAATCCCGACTTCCCCGAAAATATCTTCTGCTGCTTTCGGAAAATCTGCAAGGAGCTCCTGCATTTCTTCCGAATCTGCATTCGTCTCCATAAAATGATTCAGTGAACTGAGCGGATAATAAAGCCGGATCATCTCTTTCCGATATCCGAGCTTTGCCTGCTCTTCCTTTACCAGATCGATTAAACTCTTTTCCAAACGCTCGTATCCCATATATATTAAAACTCCTGTCTTAATAAAATTATGTAAGTCTGCTGCTGCAAACAAAAATATTTTATCACATTCTTTCCATTTTCGCCACTCACACCGTTGAAGAATTCCCTTATTTTCGTTATCATAAAAGAAATATACATTATTTTCAGTATAAAAGACTCTTCAAGAATATAAACACAATTTGGAAAACAGGAATCGAAACTTAAATATCCAGATACCTGGGAGGTTAAAACACATGGATGAACAGACAATCAGACAGCGGATTTCCACGCAGCGTGATTTTTTTGCAACCGGCGCAACACTTCCGCTTTCTTTTCGATTAAAACAATTAGAACAGCTAAAACTTGCACTCAAACGCCATGAACAAGATCTGTATACAGCACTAAAAAGCGGATCTTGGAAAAAGCCGGATGGAAAGCTATATGTGCGAAATCGGTCTGACACTTTCCGAGCTTACCTGGATGCAAAGGCATTTACCAAAGCTGATGCGCTGTAAAACCGTCCCTACCCGCTGGCACACTTCGCCGCCAAAAGCTTTCAATCGCCATCCCCTACGGAACCGTACTGATCATGAGTCCCTGGAATTACCCGGTACTCCTCACTTTAGAACCGCTGATCGATGCGCTCGCCGCCGGAAATACCGTCATCCTGAAGCCAAGCGCTTACGCTCCACACACCAGTCAGATTCTGAACCAGATCCTCAAGGAATGTTATCCGCCGAAATATGTAACGATGATCACCGGAGGCCGGGAAGAAAATCAGGCGCTCTTAAACCAGCGTTTTGACAAAATCTTTTTCACCGGAGGAAAACGGTTGGAAAGAAGTCCTTCGTCATGCTGCCGAATACCTGACTCCCGTCACTCTGGAGCTTGGTGGGAAAAGCCCGTGCATCGTGGATTCCACGGCGAAAATTTTTCTCACCGCAAGACGGATCGTATTCGGAAAATACCTCAACTGCGGACAGACCTGCGTTGCCCCGGATTATATCCTCTGCGATGCTTCTGTTCGAAACCAGCTGCTTCAGGCACTGGAAAAAGAAATCCACCGGCAGTTTGGCAAACAGCCTCTTCAAAATCCGGATTATGGGAAAATCATCAACGAAAACATTTTCACCGGCTGCAGAACCTGATTGCTGCCGATAAGCTGGTCTGTGGAGGTGAGTCCGATCCGTCTGCCCTGCGCATTGCCCCGACCATCCTAAAAGATGTCACCTGGGACGATCCGGTCATGGGCGAAGAAATTTTCGGACCGATTCTTCCGGTACTTACCTATTCTGACCTGAATGATGCAATCCAGCAGGTCGAATCCCATCCCCACCCGCTTGCACTCTATCTTTTCACCGAAGATCCTGCTGCCAAAAAAGAAAGTCCTTGCCAAATGCCATTTTGGCGGCGGCTGCATCAACGATACCATCATCCATCTTGCCACCAGCGCCATGCCGTTCGGTGGTGTCGGCGAAAGCGGCATGGGATGCTATCATGGAAAAGAAGGATTTGACTGCTTCACACATCAGAGAAGCATAGTCGATAAGAAGACCTGGATGGATCTGCCGGTGCGGTATCAGAAGTACCGGTTCTGGAAAGAAAAAAATGCTGAGAGGCTTCCTGCGCTAGGATTAGCGCGGGAAAGACATAACATCAAGAACTTTCCTTCTCAATCAGACACTGATGTTCTTTGCTGTTTTTATCATTTAAATTCTTCGATTAAAGTTGATATTTTGATAAAGTTTTACAGTTAAAGCACCTTCGTTATGCCTAAACGAGGTTGTTAAAAAAATGATAACACTATTTATTTGTAGATAAATACTGGGTAAAAAAGAAAGTCGCTTAAGTGGAAGATAAACGACATTTGTTTTTTGATGACTCCATCATCGTTTTGATGACGCGGCACTTTTTATATACCCTACTATAAATAATTTCTTCCACTTCTAATTATCTTCCACACCCGGTATCCCACGCTTCCATAGTAATAACTCATCGGAGCATCTCCTGAAAATACCTTACCATTCGGTACACATAATATAGAATCAGTCCTACGCACAGAAGAATCGCCCATTTTCCAAGACTCTTCGTTTCTTTTCTCTGTATGTATCTCCGCACGCCAAACCATCCCACCAGAATAATCACACCATAAATAAACGGATGCATTTTCCATGCCCCGGCAAAGTCTCCTCGCAGCACCATAAACATCGCTCTTGTAAGCCCGCATCCCGGACAAGGAAATCCCGTCATGATCACCATTGGACACAGACTGTATAAAAACTTTCTTCCTATAACAAAATAAATTGCAAATACAAGAATCGCAATGCGGATATTCCATAAGTCCTGTAAAAGCATCTTTATTCCTGCTATTAATCTATTTTTCACAAAAGTGTTCCCAACTTTCTTATTGAGGTGCATCTTTTTTCAAAATATCCTGCACATAATCAATCGGTCTTTTTTACTGCTTCCGAAATCATATCATCTGTAAAATCCATTTCATGTAAACTCCAGATAAATTTAACCGTTGTCTCCTCTCGCCCTTCTTCTCTGCCTTCTTCTCTCCCTCTTCTAACTAATATATCACTAAACCCTGTCATCGTCATAGCCACATCCTCCTTAAATTCATCTTCCCATTCAATATGTGAATAAGTCTCTATTTCTTCTATATTTCCCACAAATACCTGATTAAGATAATCAAATATCCCTCTCTCTTCTGATTTTTCTCCCATCCGGATAACAATTACACTCATCAGGTCATAATCTTCTTCGGTTCGTCCGTCTCTCCCAGAACATCTTCTTTTCTTATGCGATATTCCGTCATTGTATTTCTCAATCTTACCGGGACATCTTCCAAACAGTTCCAGATTGAATAACACTTCTCCAGATCTGCATAATTTGTCTTTCCAGTTGCCACTCCAAGCTGACTGCTCAAATCCTTGCGACATAATAAAGTCCTCTTTTTATAATGGGATAGGTTGGATTCTTCGGCGTATAACTTTTCTGTCCTTCAAGATCAATATGAAGATTCACCAAAATATTTTCCTCTGAAAGCTTCGGATTGCGAATCCTAAACTTTGAATCAAACCGAATCAGCTTATCCGAACCTCCAGAAAGTTCTGTATCTTCGCCCCGTATCCGATATTCATCCGTCTCCGAAACCGGTGCGTCACTGACAACCTCATCCGATGTAATCGATGCAAGGTCCAGACAATTCAGGATCTCTTCCTGCGAACACCCTTCAAATTCCGGAATCACCATCTCCATAATCGGCACAATGATCTCTTTGCTCTTAAAGAGTTTCTTCACGCCCTTGTCATACTCTGCGCCAATATTTACAGATGATGCAATGTCGTATTTTGTCTCTATTTTCATTTCTATTTTGGATGATTTTCCACCTAACCGTCAACCAATAATTTTTCTTTTCCTTCTCCATTTTTTCTATTATAACATACCCCACGATATTCTAAAAATTAAATTTTCCTAACTTTCTCTTTCCATCCTTTCATCCTTCCGCAGTCGAATGAACTCAATAAAAAAAGGATCCGGATGCATTTGCAGAAGCCTAAGAAAAACTTGTTCTTAGCCTCCGAAACAGCATCCGGATCCTTTTTTCATTATTTATTTACTTAATGATCTTCTTCGGACATTTCTCCGCACATTTTCCACAGTTTGTACATTTTTCCGGATCAATGTGTGCGATGTTATCTACTACATGTACTGCATCAGATTCACATACTTTTTCACACATCTTACATCCGATACATCCTACGGAACATACGCTCATAACGTCTTTTCCTTTATCTTTTGAGCTGCACTGTACGAGATGCTTCTGTTCATAAGGTACAAGCTCGATCAGATGTTTTGGACAGGTGGCGATACATTTACCACAGGCTTTACATGCTTCTTTGTCGACTACTGCAATTCCGTCTACGATATGGATCGCATCGAACGGACATGCCTTTACGCAGCTTCCGAAACCAAGACATCCGAAAGAACATCCTTTTGGTCCGCCATTCTGCATCATGGCTGCCATCTGGCAGTCTGTAATTCCTGTATAATCATATGCCTGTTTTGCTTTTTTCGCAGGTTCCTGCACATTTTACAAATGCAACTTCGTGTACACTTTCACCGGCTTCTTCGACCATGATCGCTGCGATCTTTGCTGCTACCGGAGCACCGCCGACCGGACACTGTCCGACCGGAGCTTCTCCTTTTGCGATATTGCTCTGCAAGACCGGAACATCCGGCATATCCACATCCACCACAGTTGTTACCCGGAAGTTCTGCGAGAATCGCTTCTTCTTTTTCATCTACTTCAACTGCAAATTTCTTGCCTGCAATTCCAAGGAAGACACCGATGAATACGCCGGTACCGCCTACGATAAGTGCGCAGCAATCAATACTCCTGTTATACTCATAACACGGTCCTCCTTCTGTTAAATGATTCCGGAGAATCCAAAGAATGCAATAGCCATCAGTGCTGCCGTAATCAGAACGATCGGAGTTCCCTGGAAAGACTCACTGATATCGTTGTATTCGATCTTCTCACGGATACCAGCCATGATCACGATCGCGATCGTGAATCCGACTGCTGTGGAGAATCCGTATACAACACCTTCAAGAATGTTATATCCTTTTGTTACACAGTTCAGTGCTACACCAAGAACTGCACAGTTTGTTGTGATCAACGGGAGATATACACCAAGTGCATTATAAAGCGGAGGCATAACCTTCTTGAGGAACATTTCTACAAACTGAACGAGTGCTTTTGCGATAACCAGGATAAATACGATGGTCTGCAAATACTCAAATCCTGCCGGATGTAAGATGAACTGGTAGATCGCACCGGTAATGAAAGATGCGATTGTAATAACGAAAACAACTGCGCCGCCCATGCCGGCTGCTGTCTCAATTTTCTTAGAAACACCAAGGAAAGGACAGATACCGAGGAACTGGCTGAGTACGACGTTGTTAACAAGCGCCGAACCAACTGCTATAATAAGTAATTCTTTCATCTCTTATCTCCCTCCTATTCCTTTTCCTGACCTGTCGGGAACACGTGTCCGTCGCATCCGCCGCATGAAGCACATCCGCCTTCACAGCATCCCTGCGCTTTGACAACTTTCTTTCCTTTTGCTTCCAGTTTCTTCATGATCTTGTTACGTGCCGCAACAAGGAACGCAAGGACAAGGAATGCACCAGGAGCAAGGATGAAAATAGTAACAGGTTCGTAGATATCAGGCATAACCTGAAATCCGAATAATTTTCCGGAACCAATCAGCTCTCTGACGATACCGATGCAGGTAAGACCAAGTGTGAATCCAAGTCCCATACCAATACCATCAAATACAGATGGAAGGACCGGGTTCTTGGATGCATAAGCCTCGGCACGGCCCAAGATGATACAGTTAACTACGATCAGCGGAATATATACACCAAGTGATGCATAAAGACTAGGTACAAAACCTTCCAAAAGGAACTGTACCACAGTAACAAGTGTTGCTACGACTACGATAAATGCCGGCATACGAACCGAATCCGGAATGATCTTACGCAGCATGGAAATCAAAAGGTTTGAGAAAATCAATACCACTGTGGTAGAAAGTCCCATACCAATACCGTTGATTGCGGATGTTGTAACCGCCAGTGTCGGACACATACCAAGCATCATAACAAAGGTCGGGTTTTCTTTTACAAGACCGTTATAAAGTCTTTCTGTACATTTATTCATTTCCACTACCTCCTAACGCTGTCTGGTAATATCCAAGTGCTGTGTTGACAGCTCCTGTGACTGCACGGGAAGTGATGGTTGCACCACTCAAAGCATCGATCGGCTGTCCGTCTCCGCCATCTTTGGATACATAGAATTTTTCAGCCTGCTGTCCTGCAAACTGATTGTAAAAGCTTGGCTCTTTTCGCACGCATACCAAGACCTGCTGTCTCGCTGATGGAAAGGAAAGAAATGCCATTTACCGTACCGTCACTCATGATACCGACTGTGATCTGGATATCTCCGCCGTAACCATCTTTGTCGGTTACTGTTATAACATAACCAGCTTCGCTTCCATCCATAACAGCAGAATAGACTTCATCTACCGTTGCATTCGTTCCCATCTTTTTGATTGCTTCTTTGGCAGCTTTCTGATCTACGTCCATTGCCTCAAAGGAATCTGCTTCCGGATAAACGGCCTGACAGGCTTCCTGTTTCTGCTTTGCCTGTGTCTGTGCGATTGGACCTTTTTGTCACTTCGTAAGCAGCTCCAAGTACCAGACCGGATACAACGGTGATTCGCTGCAAGGATCAGTGTATTTTTGATAATCTTATTCATTATTTTTTCTCCTCCTTTACCGAAAGGCTTTGGAAGAGTAACTCTCTCGATCAGCGGTACAAGAAGGTTACTGAAGATGATCGCATAGGAAACTCCCTCTGCGGAACCGCCGAACAGACGGAACAGACCAGTCAGACATCCAAGAAGGATACCATATACGATCTGCCCTTTTTTGGTGATCGGGGAAGTTACATAATCGGTTGCCATAAACCATGCTCCAAGCATCAGACCACCACCACAGAGTTCTGCTGTCATGTACTGAACGTTGAAGAATCCAATTCCATCTACAAATCCACCGAAGATTCCGATGAAAAGTGCAAATGTCACAATATATGTACCAGGGATACGAAGATCAATAATTCCTTTGAGGATCAGGATGATCGCTCCGATCACGATTGCGATAACGGATGTCTCACCGATGGTTCCGGCAATATTTCCGATCAGCATGTCCATGCTGTTCACACCGTCAAGTGCTGCATTTCCTGCTTCGATATTAGCACGGATCGTTGCCAGTGGTGTTGCACCGGATACGCCGTCATATACGAAGCTTGTCATTCTTCCTGTGAAGGAAATAAGAAGGAAACATCTTGCTCCAAGTGCCGGGTTCATAAAGTTCTGTCCCAATCCGCCAAAGAGCTGCTTTTTACAACCAGGATCGCGAATACACTTCCGATGATTCCCAGCCAGATCGGGGCTGTCGGCGGAAGGTTGAGTGCAAGCAGAAGTCCTGTAACTGCGGCACTGAAATCCTTGATCGTAATCTTTTTATGCATCAGTTTTTCGTAAATGTACTCCGTAAGAACTGCTGCTTTGCTGTTGTCACAATAACAAGCAGACCATGCATGTGTGTCACGGAAGTTGTAAATTCAAAGAAAGTTGCCGGTAACAGAGCGATGATAACCCACAGCATGATATTGCCGGTTGTCTCTTTAGAACGAATATGTGGTGAAGATGATACTTTTAACTGTTCACTCACTTTTTGTTCACCTCTTCCTCTCTATTCTATTTTTTCTTTTTGTTGGCAAGTGCGGTTTTTCTCATCGATCCGATTGCCTGCTTCAGTTGTCTCTTAGCCGGACATACATAACTGCAGGATCCACATTCTACACACTCAAGACCATTGAATTTGAGGAACGCTTCTTCGTCATGGCGTTCTGCAAAATCAGCCAGTCTTGACGGAATAATCTTGGCTTGGACAGGCGTCAACGCACCGTCCGCAGTTGATACATGCTGTCGGTTCACAGGCTGATACTTCATCTTTTGACATGCAAAGAATAGATGAAGATGTCTTGGTGATCGGTGTATCTGTCGTATACATCGCAAATCCCATCATCGGTCCACCTGAAATAACTTTTTCACAGCCTTCTTTGAGTCCGCCGGCGGCTTCGATCAGTTCGTTCTGGTTGGTTCCGAAGAGTACTTTGTAGTTACCAGGATTTACAACTCCATCCCCTGTTACAGTAACGACACGTTCCATAGAAGGAATGCCTTTTACTACTGCATTGTAAATGCTGATGATGGTCTCTACATTGTCTACTACACATCCAGCATCTGCCGGAAGCATGGTAGAATTGATCGCACGTCCTGTATTTGCAAAAATCAGCTGACGTTCTGCGCCCTGTGGGTACTTGGTCATCATCTCTCTGACTTCCATACGAGGCTCGTCCTTGGTCAGCTCTTTTAATTTTGCGATACAGTCCGGTTTGTTATCTTCGATTGCAAATAAACCTTTCGCATTGTCAAAAAGCTTCAGGATCACACGCATACCTTCTACCAGAAGTTCCGGATTCTCCAGCATTCTTCTGTAATCGGCAGTAATATACGGCTCACATTCCGCACAGTTTGCAATGATATAATCAATCTTGTCTGGCTCTTTTGGTGAAAGCTTCACTCTGGTAGGGAAACCTGCTCCACCCATACCTACTACGCCAGCCTCTCAATGATATTCAGAATCTCTTCTTTTGTCAGTTCAGAAAAGAGGTTTTGGCTGTGGATATTCTACTTCTTCGTACTGACCGTCATTTGCAATGATGATACTGTTCACTTTAGAACCTGTCGGATTCACACGTGGTTCAATCGCTTTTACAGTACCTGATACGGATGCATAGATCGGTGCAGACACGAAGCCCCCGCTTCGGCAATTTTCTGCCCTTTAAGCACATGGTCACCTTTTGCTACTACTGGCTTAGCCGGTGCTCCGATATGCTGGGATAACGGGTATACAAGATCACCCTGTGGCAGAAGTTCTACGATTGCCTTGTCTTTCGCAAGACTTTTTCCGTCGTTCGGATGAACTCCGCCTTTAAATGTCAAAAGTCCCATTTTGATATCCTTCCTTCCTATTTTCTCTCTTATAAATATACTAAAATAAATCCTGCAATTCCAGTAACTTTCGTCATTTTATTGTATATTTTCCAGTACATCTTGTCGTTTTTTAACACAATAGCCTCCTTACACAAAAAAGAGAGGCTACTACGACCTCTCTTTGTGAATTTTCTGACTATTCGGTAAAATTTTTCATCTTACTTATCGAGATCACTTATGGATCCGAAAACTTTTTCAGCTGTAGTTAGTTATGTCTACCAGTTTTTTCAAACAAAAGATAGAGACTTCAATCAGTCTCTATCCTTGTATATCTTATTTAATTATTCTTCAGTTTCTTCCTGAGCTTCTGCATTTTCAAGAGCTTTCATGCTCAGGCTAATCTTCTTGTCAGCTTCGTTAAGATCTACGATCTTAGCTGTAATCTCCTGACCTACAGAAAGTACGTCTGAAGGTTTTTCAACATGTGCTCTTGAGATCTGTGATACATGAAGGAGTGCATCTACTCCAGGAGCAAGTTCTACGAATGCACCAAAGTCTGTCATTCTTGCAACTTTTCCTGTTACAAATGTACCTACAGCGTACTTCTCAGCTGCGTTAGCCCATGGATTTGTCTCCGGGAATTTTAAGCTGAGTGCAACTTTTGTATCATGGATATCTTTAACAAGAACTTTAAGAGTTTCACCAACTGTGAATACTTTCTTCGGATTTTCAACTCTTCCCCATGACATCTCAGAGATATGAAGAAGTCCGTCTGCTCCGCCAAGATCAATAAACGCACCGAAATCTGTTACATTCTTAACTGTTCCTTCGATCACATCACCGACTTTAAGTTTAGCGAAGAGTTCTTTCTGCTTCTCTGCTCTTTCAGCAACAAGAAGCTGTCTTCTGTCACCGATGATACGGTTTCTTCTTGGATTGAATTCGCTGATAACGAACTCGATCTCCTGATCCTTGTATTTGGAAAGATCCTTCTCGTAGGTATCTGATACAAGACTTGCCGGGATAAATACTCTTGCTTCATCTACAACAACGCTTAATCCACCACCAAGAATCTGAGTAACCGGTGCTTTCAGGACTTCTTTGTTCTCGAATGCTTCTTTTTAACCTTTCGTTACCTTTTTTCTGCAACAAGTCTCTTGTATGTAAGAAGAACCTGTCCTTCTCCATCATTGACTTTCAGTACTTTAACAGTCATCGGATCACCAACAGAAACAACAGTTGTAAGATCTACACTGTTATCATTGGTATATTCACTTCTGGTGATGATACCGTCTGCTTTGTATCCTATATTTAAGATGATTTCATCTGGCTTAACATCAATTACAGTACCATCTACGACCTCTCCATTATGAATTGTTTTAAATGACTCGTCTAACATTTGTTCAAAAGTTAATTCTGACATTATTTTGAACCTCCTCAATTATATTGTTGGGCGTGGATGCCCCTGCTGTAATACCTACTGTTTCCACGGACCTTAATTGATTCATATCAAAATCGTCAAGTGTCTGTATATAGTACGTATTGTGACATTCCCTGCTTTGCATATTTCATACAGTTTCTGGGTATTGGAACTATGTTTGTCTCCGATTACAATCATAGCATCCACCTCTTTTGCAATGCTCCTTGCTTCTGTCTGACGCTCTTTCGTTGCATTACAAATCGTATTTAAAACAATAATATCATAACGCTTTTCAGAAATAATTTCAACTAAATCTTTAAATTTATTGTAATTAAATGTCGTCTGAGACACAATACAAATTCTTTCGGATGTAGTATTTTCAAATTTTTCTGCTTCTTCTGCATTTTTTATAACGGTTACATTTTCTCCTGCCCAGCCCCGGATTCCTTCAACCTCAGGGTGATCCGGATTACCAATGATAATGATCCGGTCTGCCTTTTTTTACTTTCTTCGGCAACAATCTTATGGATTCTTTTCACAAACGGACAGGTTGCATCTACATATTCGATGCCTTTTTCATCCATTAGGTCACAGATTCTCTTTGGAACACCATGAGAGCGGATAATCACCAGTCCTTCTTCCAGACCTTTCAGTTCTTCCTCACCGCGCAGGACTTTTTACGCCATGTGCTTCCATGTCCTTTACAACCTCTTCATTATGGATGATCGGACCATAAGTATAGATCTGTTTTCCCATCTGTTTTTCAACCTGCTCATATACTGTATCGACAGCGCGTTTTACACCAAAAGCAGAATCCGGCACTTTTTTGCGCGTATTACTTCCATTTTAGTTTCCTCCTGTTGTTTTTATTTTTCTGATAAGTGATTCTTTTTACATACCTAGAAATTTGAAACATGCATAGCGCAGATTCATCCGCATCTTCAGATTACATTTTTCGCCCGGAACAGTAAGTTTTTTCATGAACCGGTTCAGTGTACGTTTCTCATATTCTTCCATCAATTTACACATAAACCGAAAATCTCCCTTCGTCATACACAAATTATAATTTCTCACAGTATCCGAATAATCTGCTCATATATCAGTATTTCTTTCAGTCCAATATTCTTATTATCATGATAATGACCAAAGAACCACTTCTTAAAATTTACCCGCTGCTTCACTAACTCCAGATAATCTGTCATGGAATCTGCTGAAAAAGTCTTATCTACAAATTCTTTCTGGGTACTTGTAGCACAACAATGACTGATAATAAAATCTACCTCATTGTTATACTGAGATAAATTTCTTAATCCTTCTTCCATTTCCTCTTTTGAAGCCATTTCTTCCTTCCACCACGAAATATGATTCACACGATAAGGCAGCCATTCCTTATCCAGTTCTTTCTTTTTTCTTCTTAAAATCCGGGGCTTCTGGATCTAAAATCCCACCGTCTGTATCATGACTTTTTGCTCCGCCGAATACAAAAAATTTCCGATCACAGAGTTGAAAAATTTGTCCACGCATCAGATGTATCACCGAAGGTCTAATTTTGTGTACATTTCCACCATTCCATTTTTCTACAGGATAGCTGTAAAGCCTGTCAAAATTCTCATGGTTCCCCTCACAAAAAGAGTTGTAAAAGGACGATCTTCCAGCCAGTCCATCCAATGCTTCTCATGTTTATTTTCTTCAAAGCGATTCCATACTCCGCCAAAATCACCGCAGATAATGACATAATCATCTTTTGTCATTTCATATTGTTCGGGAAAATTTTAGTATTGAACCTGGTAAAATCAGCGTGACAGTCGCCGGTTACATAAATCATCCTTACTGCTCCTCTTTGATTAAATATTTTACAGGGACTTCTTTTTGTTAACCATACTCCATTTTTGATAAGAAAAATGAATATCCATCGTCATACATTTCTTTTGTTTTTACGATATAAAGCACTGGTTTTCCGTGACGTGAACCGACTTTCGTAGCTGTAGCTGCGTCTGATGATAAATGCACATATAACCTACCCTTTGGAATCAATCCTTGTTGATCAATGGATGCAACATATTTTTCTCCAGTTCCATGCCAGAGCGTTTCAGGCGGTATTGCTGCTGGTAATTCTACATCAACAGGAATCGAATGTCCCTGATTTGCCCGAATCTTTGTTTTATCTTCATTAAAGGTAAATCTTTGCTTATTATCTGTCCGAACAATTTCTTCCAGTATTTCTCTGTTAAATTTACGGGTTTTGGAAATTCCGGCAATCAGCTCGTCTACATTTGCCCAGCCATGTTCATCCAACTGGATTCCGATTGTTTCTGGTTTATGGCGCAGGATTAAACTTACAAATTTACTTGTACTTGTTAAATTCATTTTCATTCTCTTTTCTTTTGGAAAATTCATATCTTTATATTACCATAATCAAATATACTGCACAATAAATGACCCAACTTATCTATACCAATTTTTGTATAAATAAATCAGATCATTTTCTTATCACTCTTAATCAACGCAAGCCGTGTAATTCGTTAACTTAAACTTGATAATGAACGCATAACTAAATCAATATCTTTATTTTCCAATTCCTGAATAATATGTAAATATGTTTTCTGTGTTGTTGTCATACTCGAATATCCCAATCTTCTTGCTACACTAGCAATAGATACGCCTGTAAACAGCAGTAAAGACGCATGCGTATGCCGCAAACCATGAATTGATATTACTGGTATATTGCATTCTTTACAGTGTCTTGCAAGTATATTGTTTACTGTTGAATTGTATACTGCCCCATCAACAAAAATTGGCTTATCCTCTGGCAATTGCTTAATTAGTTCAGAAAATCTCATTCCTGTTTTTGCAACCAACAAAATAAAATAGTCCCAATTCACCTTATCTTTCAGCTCTAGTGATGCCAATAAATTGTTGCCCTACTTGTCACGGTAATTATCCTGCTCGAATCATCGATGTTATAAATGGTGAAGCGGATTGTCCTTATTGTTCCGGTCGTAAAGCACTTCCTGGAAAAACATCCTTTGCCGCGCTTCATCCTGATTTAATGGAAGATTGGGATTTTATTGCAAACTATTGCCTTGTAAATCCCGATGAAATATTAGATACATATTCACAGAAGGTTTGGTGGAATTGTAAAAGAAGTTCTGAACACAAATATCCGTTAAGTCCAGCTGATAAAGTTTTCTATCAGAAGAGACATCGTGAATCCTGCCCTTATTGTAAAGGACGCCGTAGAAAAAAAAAAGAAATTTTTCTAAAATTAACAAAATAGTTTTCATCAAAAATGGAATTTTCAAATGGTTGATTACCAAATGAAAATTCCTTTACTTTTTGTACGTTTTTTGAGTTTCAGTAAAAAAAAATTTTTTTACTTGCATCTTTTACTTTCTATTTAGATCTTATTCTTACCAGTATCTTCTATACCAGTGGTATGCATAATCAACACTTGTATAACATACGACCTCACCCGGCTGCGGTGCATGAATCATCTGTCCGCCTCCTGCGTAGATTCCCACATGTCCTCCGTAACATACAACATCACCCGGCTGTGGGTCTGACACTGCCTGTCCGCCACTTCCCTGACTGTATGAGTTACGTGTAATTGGAATACCACATGCCTGATGTGCCAGGTATACAAGACCTGAACAATCAACACCACTTCCCGAAGTACCGCCCCATACATAAGGAACTCCAAGGTATCTGCTGCTTTGCACTTAAAATAGCGCTTCCGTTGCCATATGTACTTCCACCGTTATCACTACTGCTGTTATTATTACTTGTATCCGGAGTCACTGTCGGGGTACTTGGTGTACTTGGTGCACTTGGTGCACTCGGTGTAACGGTTGTGTTGTTATTATTGTTATTTGTTGTATTACCTACAGTCTGTGAACCACTGTTGCTTGTCGATGCAACGGTCGAATTTGACTTTGTTGACTCAGCTGCTTTTGCTGCCTTTGCAGCTTCTTCTGCCTGCCTCTTTGCTTCAGCTGCTGCTACAGCTGCCTGAAGCTGTTGATCCAGATCTGCGACTTCTTCTTTCTTAGATTCCAGCGTATTACTCAGCGTCGTCTGCTCTGCCTCATAATCAGACTGCATAGACTCCAGATTCGCCTGATCTTCTTCAAGCTGTGCTTTCAGATCTGCAATCTCTTTGCTTGGTATCAATATATTCCTGAAGCTGCTTTCTGTCATAACTATGTACGTTCTGAACATACTCTGCTTTGTTAAGTAAGTCTGAGAAATTCTCAGCACTGATCAGAGTCTCAATCGCAGTCGAGTTGCCTTCTTCATACATATACTTGATACGCTTCTTCATATCTTCGTACTGCTGATGTTCTTTTTCTTTAGCAACAGTAAGATCATCCTGTGCCTGTGTGATCTGCTGACCTGTTGACACCAGATCATCTTCCAGCTTACTCATTTTTTCAATTAGTGTCTGCAATTCTGACTGAAGAGAATTCACTTCACTCTGTGCTGCATTTTTACTATTCTGCAGATTGCTGACATCATCTGCAAATACTGGCGTAACTACCATTGAACTTGCAAGAACAGATGCCAAAAATACTTGTTTAAATTTTATCATAATCACCCATCCTATATTTTTTACTAATTATTTTCCTAACCCTGTGGTCGATTATATACCATTTTTCTATTTTTTGCAATACAATTTAACATTTTTGTAATATTCTACTAGGGTATCATAATATACTGATATTTTCGTTATCACTCCTAATAACCATTCCTTGCGTAATCCTTATTATTTATGCTAAACTGACTTCATAATCAATAAATCTAGAATACTAAATAAGAAAGAAGGATTCCACTATGAATTTCAAATTCAACCATAACAACTTAAATGTACGTGACCTTGAAAAATCAATTCAATTCTACAAAGATGCACTCGGACTCACCGTAGTCCGCGAAAAAGATCTTTGCTGACGGAAGTTTTAAGCTCGTCTACCTCGGTGATGGAAGCTCCGTTCATCAGCTCGAGCTCACCTGGCTTCGCGACATGGACCGCCCATACGACCTCGGCGACAACGAAATCCACCTCGCCTTCACCGTAGACGACATGGATGCCGCCCTCGCACACCATAAAGAAATGAACTGCGTCTGTTTCGAAAATGAGTCCATGGGCATCTACTTCATCGAAGACCCAGACGGCTACTGGTTAGAAATCGTACCTGAAAAATAAATCTATTGCACATTTTCATTAAAGGCGTAGCCCGCCGCAAGGTGCAGGAACCACTTCCTACACCTTGCGGCGGGCTACGCCTTCATAAAATCAAACGCCACTAATTACTGTACTGACAGATTCGTATACCCCATCAGATCCAGATCTATCTGCTGTGCCGCTTCTCTTCCTTCCCGGATTGCCCACACAACCAGCGACTGTCCTCTGTGCATATCTCCTGCCGTAAAAATATATTCGGCACATTCGTTTTATACTCCCCCGGAGCTGTTTTAACATTCGTGCGCTCATTGACTTCCACACCGAATACCTTTGTTACATAATCCTCACTTCCGAGGAACCCCTGCCGCGATCAGCACCAGTTCTGCATTTACCGTGTACTCACTTCCTGCGACCTCTGCCATCATCATACGTCCGGTCTTTTCATCCTTCTTGCTTTCCAGTTTCACAAGAACCACCTTGCAAAGATTTCCATTCTTATCTTTGACAAATTCCTTTACCGTTGTCTGATAAACCCTCGGATCATGTCCCCAGAGAGCAATTGCTTCCTGCTGACCATAATCTGTCTTGCAGATTCTCGGCCACTCCGGCCATGGATTCATAGCGCTTCTCTCATCCGGAAGCTTCGGCATCATTTCCAGCTGAAGAACCGATTTGCGCACCATGGCGGATGGCGGTTCCCACACAGTCATTTCCCGTATCGCCACCACCGATGACAATTACATTTTTGCCCTTTGCAGAAATATATTTGCCTTCTTTCAGCTGCATCTCATTTTTCCAGAGACATTTCGTAGTTGATTTCAGAAAATCTACTGCAAAGTAGATTCCTTTTGCATCTCTTCCGGGTACTTTTTATATCACGCGGATGGGATGCACCGCAACAAAGCACCACCCGGTCAAACGCTTTCAGAAGTTCTGCAGATTTCTTATCTTTTCCAATATTGCACCAGTTTCAAAACGGATACCTTCTTCTTCCATTACTGCAAGTTTCCGGTCGATGAACTGTTTTTCCAGCTTCATATTCGGGATTCCATAGCGTAGAAGTCCACCCGGCTTATCTTCCCGCTCAAATACTGTTACCAGATGTCCTCGTTTATTTAACTGATCTGCGACTGTGAGACCGGAAGGTCCGGAACCGATTATCGCTATCTTTTTTGCCGGTACGCGCTTTCGGCGGACATGCTTTTGCATATCCCTTTTCGTAAGCATTTTCAATAATCCCATATTCATTTGCTTTAGTCGTCACCGGGCTTCCGTGCAGGTTGCAGGTACATGCCGCCTCACAAAGTCCGGGCATACCCTGGAAGTAAATTCCGGAAAATTGTTTGTCTTTTTCAGCCGGTAATATGCCTCTTCCCAGTTGCCGTGATAAATCAGGTCATTCCACTCCGGCACCAGATTATGCAGAGGACAGCCGCTTGCCATCCCTGCGATCATCTGTCCCGCCTGGCAGAACGGGACGCCGCATGCCATACATCTGGCGCCCTGTATTTCCTGCTCTTCTTTTGACAGAGGCGTGTGGAATTCCCGGAAATGCTTAATTCTCTCTTTTGGAGAGTCGCACTCTGCATCGTGTCTGTCATAATCCATAAATCCTGTTGCTTTTCCCACGTTTTTGGCCTCCTATCTTCCTTCTTTGATCGCATAAAATGCTTCGGTTTTTGCCTGTTCGCTGCTGAGACCTTTTTCTTCCAGCTGAAGGATGCGGGTCAGCATTCTCTCGTAATCACGCGGAATGATCTTCTTAAACTTCGGCAGGTATTCTTTGAAATGATCCAGGATTTCTTTTCCCGTCTCGGAATTGGTTGTGCTACATGTTCTTCGATCATACCTTTCAATTCAGATACATCGAACTTAGATGTTACTTTTTCGATATTAACCATCTGTTTGTTGACTTTTTGTATAAAGATCACTGTCCATATCCAGAACGTAGGCAACACCGCCACTCATACCTGCTGCAAAATTCTTTCCGGTCTTGCCAAGAATTGCAACCCGTCCACCAGTCATATATTCGCATCCATGATCTCCGACCCCTTCTACAACTGCTGTTGCTCGGAGTTACGGACACAGAAACGTTCGCCTGCCACACCATTGATATAGGCTTTTCCGCTTGTTGCACCATAAAGCGCTACGTTACCAATAATAATATTTTCATCAGCTTTAAATTTCACACCAGTCGGCGGATAAACGATCAGTTTACCACCGGAAAGTCCTTTACCAAAATAATCATTGCTGTCACCGGTCAGTTCCAGTGTCAGACCTTTTGGTATAAATGTCTCCGAATGACTGTCCGCCTGCGCCCTTACATTTCAACACATAGCTGTCTTCTTCCAGTCCGTCCGGATAACGTCTTGTAATCTCAGAACCGAAGATTGTGCCGAATGTACGGTCTGTATTTTTTACATCCAGCTCCAGGATTCTCTTCTGTTTCTTTTCCAGTGACGGAAGAAGTTCCTTTACCAGAACTCTTTCATCCAGTGTTTTATTTAGTTCAAAATCAAAGACTTTCTTCGGATTGAAGATCATGCCTTTCTTCTCTTTTGCATACGGATTATTGAGGATTCTGGAAAGATCCAGTGTTGCGGCACGTTTGGATGTCGGCACATCTCTCACTTTCAGAAGGTCTGTCCTTCCCACCAGTTCATCCACAGTACGAATGCCAAGTTTTGCCATATATTCTCTTAATTCTTCCGCGATAAAACGCATGAAATTGATGACATATTCTGGTTTTCCGGCAAATCTCTTTCTCAGTTCCGGATTCTGGGTTGCAATTCCGACCGGACAGGTATCCAAGTTACATACACGCATCATTACGCACCCCATGGTTACAAGCGGTGCCGTCGCAAATCCAAATTCCTCTGCACCGAGAAGTGCTGCGATCGCCACATCACGACCACTCATCAGCTTACCGTCTGTCTCGATACGGACTCTTTCTCTCAGTCCGTTCTGGATCAGTGTCTGATGTGTTTCAGCAAGTCCCAGTTCCCATGGAAGTCCTGCATTGTGGATAGAACTTCTTGGAGCAGCACCTGTACCTCCGTCATAACCGGAGATCAGAACCAGTCCGGCTCCTGCTTTTGCAACACCCGCTGCAACTGTTCCGACACCTGCTTCAGATACCAGTTTAACAGAAATTCTTGCATCCTTGTTTGCATTTTTACAGTCATAGATCAGCTGTGCCAGATCTTCGATGGAGTAAATATCATGATGAGGCGGCGGAGAGATCAGTCCCACACCCGGCGTAGAATGTCTGGTTTTTGCTACCCAAGGGTAAACCTTTCCCCCGGCAGATGTCCACCTTCTCCAGGTTTTGCTCCCTGCGCCATCTTGATCTGGATCTCTTTTGCACTGACAAGATATCTGCTTGTAACACCAAAACGTCCACTGGCCACCTGCTTGATCGCAGAACCTCTGTCGGTTCCAAGGCGCTCGATATCCTCTCCGCCTTCACCGGAGTTTGACTTACCGTGCAGTGCATTCATTGCAAGGGCAAGGGTTTCGTGTGCTTCCTTTGAAATTGATCCGTAAGACATGGCACCGGTCTTGAATCTGGTCACGATCGAATCCACCTCTCTACTTCTGAAAGCGGAACTCCTTTCTTTGGATAATTGAAGTCCATCTGTCCACGGAGTGTGATTCCTTTGGATTCTTCATCAACCATCTGCGTGTACTGCTTGAACATTTCATAATCCCCGCGCCTTGTAGACTGCTGGAGCATATGGATCGTTCTCGGGTTGTACAGATGCTTTTCACCACCGCTCTTCGACTTGTGCTGTCCCACACTGTTCAACGTCAGATCTACGGAAAGTCCCAGCGGATCAAAGGCCTCGGAATGCCTTGCCATATAATCTTTTGAATTTCTTCCAGTCCGATACCACCGACACGGCTGACAGTTCCGGTGAAATATTTTTCAATGAATTCCGGTTTTAATCCAATCGCTTCAAAGATCATGGATCCCTGATAAGACTGGATCGTGGAAATTCCCATCTTCGATGCAATTTTGACAATTCCGCTTATAACAGCTTCATTATAGTCATTGACTGCTGCATAATAATCTTTCTGAAGCATATCTGTATCGATCAACTGTTTGATCGATTCATGTGCAAGATACGGGTTGATTGCAGATGCACCATATCCCAAAAAGCGTTGCGAAATGATGTACTTCTCTTGGTTCTCCGGTCTCAAGGATCATGGCAACCTCTGTTCTTCTCTTAGTTCTTACCAGATGCTGATGAACCGCTGAGGTTGCAAGCAGGGACGGGATCGCAATATGATATTCATCCACACCTCTGTCACTTAAGATCAGGATATTCATGCCTTCACGGATTGCACGGTCTACCTGGATAAACAGATAATCGATCGCTTTTTCCAGGCTGGAGTTTTTATAATAAGTAGTAGAAATTTCTGCCACACGGAAACCGTCGACTTTCATGTTACGGATCTTCAGGAGATCGGTATCTGTCAGGATCGGATCATTGATCTTCAGTACATGACAATTTTCCTCTTTCTGTTCCAAAAGGTTTCCTTCTTCTCCGACATATACCGTTGTCGAAGTCACGATTTTTTCACGGATCGCGTCGATCGGCGGGTTGGTTACCTGTGCAAATAACTGTTTAAAATATCCAAACAAAGACTGATGTCGCTCAGAAAGAACGGCAAGTGGTGCATCGATACCCATGGCTCCGATTCCTTCGCTTCCATTCATTGCCATATTTAAAATAGAAGTCTTCACTTCTTCGTAAGAATATCCAAATGCTTTCTGCAGTCTCTGGCATTCTTCTCTAGAATACTGCGGTACTTTCTGATTCGGGATCTTTAAATCGCTTAAATTGACCAACTGACTGTTCAACCATTCGCCATAAGGCTGTCTTGCCGCATATTCTTCTTTCAGTTCCTGGTCGTCGATGACACGCCCTTGAACAGTATCAACAAGAAGCATCTTACCTGGATGGATTCTTTCTTTGACTACGATCTTCTCCGGCGGGATATCCAGAACACCAACCTCAGAAGAAAGGATCAGTGTGTCATCATCTGTGATGTAATATCTGGAAGGTCTGAGTCCATTTCGGTCAAGTACGGCTCCTAAAATATCTCCATCTGAGAAAAGGATAGAAGCAGGTCCGTCCCATGGCTCCATCATAGTTGCGTAATACTGATAGAAATCCTTGATTTTCTGTGACATCGTTGCATTCTGTGCCCATGGTTCCGGAATGGTGATCATAACTGCCAGTGGAAGCGGCATACCACTCATGACCATGAATTCCAGCGTGTTATCCAGCATGGCAGAATCGGAACCTGCGGTATTGATTGCCGGAAGGACTTTATAAAGCTCTCCTTCCAGATGCTCGGATTCCATGTTTTCCTCTCTGCCCGCATCTTATCTGCATTGCCGCGAATGGTATTGATCTCTCCGTTATGTACGATGAAACGGTTCGGATGTGCTCTTTCCCAGCTTGGATTAGTGTTTGTACTGAATCTGGAATGTACAACTGCAATTGCAGATTCATAATCCGGGTTCTGCAGATCTTCAAAGAACATCCGGAGCTGTTTTACAAGGAACATTCCTTTGTACACGATGGTTCTGTTTTGACAGGGATGCTACATAGGTATCATCACTGCTCTGTTCAAAGACTCTTCTTACCACATAAAGTCTGCGGTCAAAATCCAGTCCTTGTTTTACTTTTTTCGGTCGTTCGATAAATCCCTGCATAATGCACGGCATGCATTCGAGTGCTTTCTTTCCAAGGATCTCTTTACGGATCGGCACTTCCCTCCATCCAAGGAATTTCAGTCCTTCTTTTCGACAATAACTTCGAAAATATTTTTGCCTGATTCCTTTTCAGTTCGTCCTGTGGGAAGAAAACATTCCCACACCGTAATCTCTCTCAGAACCTAAAAAGATGCCGAGGGGAAGACAGACATTTGTAAAGAACTTGTGCGAAATCTGCAACAAGATTCCTACTCCGTCTCCTGTTTTACCCTCGGCATCTTTGCCAGCTCTATGTTCAAGATTTTCTACGATTTTCAGCGCATTTGCGACTGTATCATGACTCTTTTGCCCTTTGATGTTCACAACAGCTCCGATACCGCAGTTGTCATGCTCAAAATCAGGGCTGTATAAGCCTTGTTCTGTATTTTGTTGTATTACACTCATATAACCTGCCCTTTCTGTAAAACGGTTTTGTTGTTGCTTTTATGATTTAACACTATACAGCATTTGTCTGCAAAAAGTAAACCCCTAATTTTACAGAAATTGTCAGATATTATTTATTTTGTAAACTTTTTCAGTATTTTTCAGTTAATTATCGTATTTCTTGTCTTATATTTTTTATTTTTACATAAATTATACCAGAAATCAACGTAGCCAATACAGTAATTCCAACTGCTTTTCCCTCTGTTCCCAGAATCCATTCAAAGCCCCCATACCACGAAAGCAATAATGACGTAATATTCACAACAATATGGAACAGAATCGGAGCTGCAATATTCCGAATTTTCATAAATGCAAGCAAGCAGAAGTCCGAGTACCATTGCATAAAGTCCCTGTGGCAGATTTCCATGACCGACACCGAACAAAATGGATACAAACACACCTGCCTGCACAGCGGTAAGGCTCTCGCGCATCCGCCGGTAGATCATCCCGCGGTAAACAAGCTCTTCTGCGACCGGAGCCAGAATCCCGGCTCCCGCCAGCTGAAGCCAACGCGGTGCACTGTAAATGATCTGCTCTGTGCTCTGATAAATCTGGCTGATCCTCTGCATATTCATCAGCATGACGATATCATTCATCGCCACACACGCAGTCACTGCACCGACGAGCATAACAAGCCACATTCCATATCGGGAAGCCGCTTTATATTTCCACCAGGATTCCTGCTGCTTTTCATAGCGTCCCTGATCTTTCCGGTAGATCCACGCAATCATTGGGATCGTGATGATCGAAGAGACTGCCCCAATTCCCATATTGCTGCGCAGACCGCAGGAAAGTGCAAATGTCGCTACTGCGATCTCCACACCCCATTTGATCAGAACCGCACTGAACAAATACCAGATAATTCTCCCTGTTTTCCTGTCTCGCATTCTTCATCTCCGCCTTCTCTTACTCAAAAACTTTTCGAATTGCCTCTTCACTTCCATTTACAGAACCCTGTACCATGACCGGTTTTCCACCGCCTCTTCCGTCAAACTGTTCTTTGAGGATCTTGCTGTACGGGCGCACATCCTCTGTCTCACTGCCGATCACATAACGGTATCCACTCTCTTCGTTTCCTGCAAATACCGCACATACTTCTGTTCCTTTTTTCAGTACAAGGTTCATAAGCTCACGTGGTTCATTCCCACTTAATTTGCTATCAAAAATACAGACCTTTTTCTGTCCCTCCGGAATTTTTTTCTGCCTGTGCTTCAAGAATCTGATATCTTGTCTCTGCAAGTTCACTCTTCAGCTGTGTACATTCCTCTTTTACGCGTTCAACTGCTTCAGCAATCAATTCTTCCTTCGCTGAAAGGCTTCCCATGATCGCCTTCACGCTTTCTTCTTTCTGCTGATAATCCTTCAGTGCCCTTCTTCCGCACAGCATAGTGATCCGGATACCGCCTTTATAATTCTGACTCTGCACCAGTTTGATAAGACCGATCTCTCCGGTAAAATACACATGCGGTGCACAACAGGCACACACGTCATATCCCGGTATCGTCACGATACGCACCTGTCCGTCAATCTCTATCTTACTGCGGTAATCCAACGTCTTCAATTTTTCTTTGGACGGATAACTTATCTGAACCGGTACATTTGCAAATACCGCTTCATTTGCCGCATTTTCCACCTCGCGAAGCTCCTCCTTCGTGAGCGGACCACTTAAGTCCAGAGTGCACAGCTCATCATTCAAATGGAATCCCACATTATCATATCCAAAACGTGCATGAACGATTCCCGATACGATATGTTCTCCGCTGTCTTCTTTGCATCCGTGAAAAACGTTTGTCCCAGTCGATCTGACCGGTCACGGTCTTTCCTTCTTCCAGTTCTCCTTCCAGATAGTGAAAGATCTGTTCTCCTTTTTCCTGTACATCATATACTCTGATCCCGTCAATCACTCCGGTATCTGCTTTTGCCTGACCGCCGCCTTCTGGAAAAAAGGCAGTTCTTGAAAGAACTGCCTCATATCCGTTATCACACGGGCGGCAGGACACAACCTCCGCAGTAAATTCCTGCAGGTGACTGTCTGTGTAAAACAATTTCTCTGTCATATGTCCTCGCCTCTTTATCGTATTGTCATTACTTCTGATGCTTCTGCCTTTTTTACATTCTTTCCGGTGCTTCAAATCCAAGCAGATCGATGCAGGTTGTCAAATGTCTCTTGTCAGTGTAAGAAGGGCAATGTAGCTCTTCTGCTTCTGTTCATCCTCTTCTGCCAAAATCTTTGTCTCATGATAGAAGCTGTTAAATGCATTTGCCAAATCATAAATATATGCACAGATCTTATGCGGTGCAAGTTCTTCGTATACATTCTCCATCACACTGCCAAACTTCGCAGCTTCCAGCATCAGAGCCTTTTCGCTCTCACTTGTAGCCGAAAGGATCTTGATATCGTCCATACTCTTTCCTGATTCTTTGTACTTGTTCAGTATTGATTTGGTACGAACGATGGTATACAGAATGTACGGACCTGTATTTCCCTCAAAAGAAGTGAATCTGTCTACATCGAATACATAGTCTTTTGCTTTGCCTGGTTGAGAGGTCTCCGTATTTGATCGGCCATTCCGACCATCTTCGCTGTTGCTTTTGCCTCTTCTTCCGATACTGTACGGTTCTCTGTGATCTTTTCATACATCTTTTCTGTGATCTCGCGGATCAGGTTCTCAAGACGCATAACGCCGCCTTCTCTTGTCTTGAACGGTTTCCCGTCTTTTCCGTTCATGGTACCAAAACCAAGGAACGTCAGCTTTGTATCCTCTTTTACAATGCCGGTCTTCTTCTTGCGCAGCGGAATACCTGTACAAAATGCAGTTCCTGACGTTTGTCAACTACATAGATGACTTCGTTCGGCTGGAACAGTTCTTCACGCTCTACCAGTGTTGCAAGGTCTGTGGTATCATAAAGTGCTGCACCGTCGGACTTCAGGATCATGCAGGGAGGGATCTCCTTGGTGTCGGTCTCTTCTTTGACATCCACCATCAGTGCTCCATTATCAATATGCGCATAGCCTTCCTTCTTCAGCCTTTCCACCATATCCGGGATGTATTTCTGTGCGTCAGATTCCCCTTTCCAGAGGTCAAATTCAACATTCAAGTTTGCATAGTTTCTCTTTAAGTCTGTCACGGACACATTCATAATGTGATCCCAGATTGCACGGTAACCGCGCTTTCCGCTCTGCGCAGCTGGAAGGTTGCATCCAGTGCTTCTTCTCTGTAATCATCATGCTCTTTTTGCATAAGCGGACGCTGCCGGATAGATTTCCTCCAGGTCACTGATGGTAAATGGTGCTTCTTTTGGATATTCTCCGGTGAAATTATCATCAAAATACGGAAGATCCGGCTGGCGTTTCTTCAGTTCTGTGATGATCAGTCCCATCTGATATCCCCAGTCTCCAAGGTGGATATCACCAACCACTTTATTGCCCATAAAACGGGTGATTCTCTTTACGCTTTCCCCGATGATCGCCGAGCGCAGATGTCCGACGTGAAGCGGCTTCGCCACGTTCGGTCCGCCGTAATCAATGACGATTGTCTTTGGATTCTCTACTTCTTCCACGCCGAGCTTTTCGTCTGCTTCCATCTGGTTCAGATAATCTGCGACTGCTGCCGGGTTGGTCTTCAGGTTGATGAAACCTGGCTTAACTGCTTCTGCTCCGCTGATATATCCGTTCTCCGGAATCTTTGCCACAACTTCTTCTGCGATCATGATCGGTGCTTTGTGGTACTTTTTTTGCACCTGCCATCGCACCGTTGCACTGATATTCACATAAATCCGGGCGGTTGGAAAGTGTAACACGCGCCAGTTCTTTCTCGTATCCGGCATCTGCAAATGCCTGTTCCATTTCTTCTGTAATCAGATCCAGGATCTTCTTCATAGTATCGATCGTTCTCTCTTTTTCATCATAAACGTTAGCGCAGACTCTTTGCCTGCGCCGCTTTTATTTATTATATCTGAATCCTTATGTAAGCGCAATAGAAAATCGTAATCCGGAGACTGGATGTTGCCTGAAATTCTGCATTCTTTATGAATTTTTGGCAAGACAGCATCCACTTCTGCTGACGCACAACATTTTTTCATAGACTTTACCGCTTTTTTCAGACGTTACTGGCTCGCTGTATTTACAGTGTTACTGATCCACTGCATTTTTCAGATCTTCCACCGCCTGTGCGAGCATTGCATCTGAACCAAGTGCCTGTTCATAATCCGCTTCTACCTGTGCAAACAGCTCCTGCACATCTGTCTGTGCGGAAACTTCTTCAATTATCGTCTGAATCTGCTCGTCAAAGATCTCTGCCTGAATATCGAATTTTCCATCTTTGTCCTTGACCGCATATAAGGTTTCAAGTCCCGGTACTTCAGTATAAATTCCACGGATCTTCATATTGTACCGTACATACAGGATCCTGCTGTCTTTTGCTTTGCCGTCTTTCGTGTAAATCGCAATCCCATCGTATGCTTCGGCATAGGATTCTTTTCGGAAAGTTCCTGATAGTATGCTTCTACTGCATCCGCAAGCTCTTCGTCCCGGTTCTCCAGAAGTGGATTGGTTTCCATCGCTGCATATCCGGTATTTACTTTTGGCTCTTCTGTAACAACTGCACTTACTTCTTTTTACCTCATCTTTTTCTCTTTCGTAAGAAAACGGTGACTCCCGCCGTCATAAAGCAGACCAGCAGATACACAAGACCAGTGTAGAAAATCTGCTTCTTTTGGCCTGTAAGGACGGGCATCCTTTTTCTTCCGACATGGCATTTCCTCCTTTGCCACCTATCATACGCAATGCCCGCTTTTGCGTCAATAGCGAAGGAAGACTTGTTTTGACTGGTTTTGTCGAAGCGATTATTTATTCTTTTTCTGCATTAAAATTGCTTTATGCTGATGCCCACTCTGTGTATCAAATCACTTTCAAATGGTATTTCGGCTGCTATTCTGTTCATCCCGTTTTACTTGTCCTGTTCGAAATTTCTTCTTGATTTTTTTCTGGGCAAGTGCTATATTAGTAAATGTCCTTGTAGCTCAGTGGATAGAGCACCGCCCTCCGGAGGCGGGTGCGTCAGTTCGATTCTGATCAGGGACGTGAAAAGACTGTGAAGCTTTTATGGCTTGACAGTCTTTTTATTGCCACTAATCCAATTCCCACCTGAATCCGTTCTTTTGCTTCTATACGCTTTGCCTGAATCAGCAGAACGCCAATAATGAGCAAGAAAAATCCAGCCTATATTACAGCCTGGTTTTTCGGCATTAGAATAACGCTGATTTTCAATAGGATAATTTATTCTTTCTTCAAAGCCTCCTCTATATCAGTCGGTAAGCACCCCATAACGTAAAAACTCCAATCACTCCTGCGCATCCCGTCATCCAAAGAACTTCTATCCGATGCATTTTCTTCAGGAACTTTTCTTCCATTCCAAGTGACTGTAAGATTTCCCCTTCTCTTTTTTCTTCCTGCTTCTCCGCAAGAAACATCTGATACAAAACTATGGAAATCAGAATCATGTAAAACACTGCAAAAATGCTGTACATTCCTATAAAGGAATATAATTCCTGACGTATTTTCTTATACTCTTCATGGTTATTCTGCACATTTACAGCTGTTCCCTGTTTTAAAATACTTAGAATATGCCCTTCCGTATCATACGCATCCGCATCATCCGATACCAGAATTTTTACAATCTGATCATATTCCATAATTCTGCTTTTCCCAAATTTCTTCCAGAAATTCTTTCCAACAATCATCGATATACCAGATCCACCTATCTGTGGATTCCGCACATCTTCTTCCTTCATGCCACGTAAAATCGCTGTTACTGGAATCGGATTTTCGTTTCTACTTCCATTCTCATTCAATGTATAAACCGGAAGTTCATCACCAACCTGTACCGTATCTTCTGATATTCCTTGTCCGTCCGGGCTGAATGCGCTCAGATATTTTCCGTCATATTCCTGCAACTCTGTAAGATCCAGAATGCAAAAAATCTCCCTGTTCAAATTCTTCTTTTGTCAGGCTGCCTTCATCCAGATTTCTCAGAAAACGCTGTATATCCTGCCATCTGTCTATTGTAAGCAAAGACAATCTTACTTTCTCAATAGATATCTTTTCCTTTATTGATGTCTCATTCAAATACGCCACCAATGTTTCGACTACTTTCTGAAAATACTCGCTTTCAGCATATTCTGACAGATCAATCCAGAACTCCTCTTTTTCATTGTTATGATATTGTTCTACAGAAGTTACTCCGGCAACCTGTTCCAGTTTATCAACTGTCTGCCTGGAAATTCCCGGAGAATTCGTAATCTCCATTGTACTCAAATAGTATCCATTTCCTGTCAGCCTTTGATATACTTTCAGTTCTTCCTGTCTGGTTGATATTTCCATCTTTCCAAATCCCACGATCAGCAAAGCACTTGCCAGAAGAACAATTTCTACACTCTTACGCACACGATGCATCTGCCATTTATGAAGTAAAACTCTTCCCGGCGTGAACCGGACGATCTTCCTGTACTTTCCCCTTCTTTTTTCTGAACTTTCTTCTTTTTTTCTTTCAGAAGTATGCGAAGCTGTACTGCACTGAGTCCATAACTTGCAGCAATACATAAGATACTGAAGCCAGTTCCAAAAGGACTCCTTCCCATGCAATCGCCTGTGGTAATGTCTGCTCGGTTATCTTTTTTTCAAAAGCAGGGATAACCAGCTGGTAAATCCCAATCCCTGCAAGATTTCCAACAATAACAGCTCCTGCACCAAACAGAACTGCTTCCCAGAAAATAATCTGGTACATCTGCCCTCTTCTCATTCCAAGTGCATCCAGGAACCTCCAAAACTGTTCTCTTGAGATAATCGAACGCGATACCGTAAGAAACAGGATACAGATCGACGCACCACCAATCAGCAAACGGATATTTTCCAGAAAATCCATATACGGAAGACTTACATCAGAAAAGTTTGTCCTGTTCCATATTGTCATCCATGCCGCAGGTAAATTCTTCGCTGTCTTTCAGATCTTTATAAACACTTTCACTGCCTTCTTTCGCTTTTTACAAGCATATGCATATCCTGAACAGAGCCGATCCTGTTCCCGCCTTCCTGTGTCACAATTCCAGTTGGAAACCGATGCCGGTTGCAGATTTCCCAGTTTATCTGATAATCTTTTAGGATCCCGCATAAAGTATACGAATAGCTTTTTTGATTCCCCTGCTCCAGAATGGAAAGCGCCGGTGTAATATCCAGTGTAATCTCTTTTCCAAGCATCTCCTCATATCCAAGTGAGCGAAGTGTACTGTATTCCATTACGATCTCATGCTCATTTTCCGGCAGGCGTCCTTCTTTCATTTCCAGTCTGCCAAGCTTCCACGCCGTCTCGTCCATTGTCCCGATATTCATCTGACGGTTTTCCAGATAATCTCCGGCGATTGCCCCATAGATACTTATTTTCCCGGTCTGTGCAAGAAATGGATTCTCTTCTGCTACTTTTACCGAGCTTTCATCCATATCCACAAATACCTGTTCCCACTCCCCATATACTGCTTTACGATTCTCGATATATGCGGCTTTCAGTCCTTCCGACATCTGAAAACCAATCTGAATCAGTGTGCAGGTAAGAAGCAGGATTGAGACTATCAGGATACTGTATTTCTTCTGGTCATGCGGATTCTTTTATACTGAGTTCCCGTTCAATTCCATGTCTTTTCTCTCTTTTCATCGCAATGCACCATCTTCCATATACACAATCCTGTCCGCATAATTGGCACTGTCCATATCATGTGTCACCATGACAATTGTCTGACGGTAAAAGCTCTCTGGATGCGCAGATCAGTTTCATGATCTCCTGTCCGGTCTGATAGTCCAGATTCCCGGTCGGTTCATCCGCAAGGATCACTCCCGGCTTTGCTTTGCCATTGCACGGGCAATTGCCACTCTCTGCTGCTCTCCACCAGATAACTGATCCGGATAATCTCCGTTCCTGTCCCATAATCCGACCTTTTCAAGAAGCTGTCGGATATAAGCTTTATCCGGTACCGTATGCGCGATATAAAGCGGCATGCATACATTATCCCAGATCGTATACTCCGGCAGTAACTGATACTGTTGGAAAATAAACCCGATTTTCTTCTGCCGGATCTTGCAGATCTTCTTTTTGGGAAAGCCCGTTAATCTGTATTCCATTCAGGAAGACTGCTCCGGTATCTGGCTTTTCCAGTGTTCCTGCAATCTTAAGAAAAGTAGATTTCCCGGATCCGCTTCGTCCCATCACTGCCACAAATTCACCGCTTTTCACTTCAAAAGAAAACTCCTTTAATGCTGTGATTTTCTTTTTCACCAAGGGTATAGCTTTTGCTTACCTTGTCCAGTCTGATTACGGTTTTCATCTTCTGCCACCTCCTTCATTTGTTAGTCTTACTATATCAGATCAGTCTTTCGATTCACTTACCCCTAATCTTACGAAATCGTAAGATTTATTTCTTCCTGTGCATGATCTTTTGCGATCATCTTCGGCAGTATAAACTGGAAGGTTGTCGCCTCCTCCAAGCCGCTTCGATCCACAACCTTCAGTGTTCCCTGATGGAGCGTGACAATTTCCCTTGCCAGATGCAGACCAATTCCGATTCCACTTCCCTGTTCCATCTGGTAGAAACGATCAAAAATCAGCTCTCTTTCTCTTCTTCAATCCGTTTTCCCCGATTGGTGATATACAGCTTATAATAGTCCGTATCTTCTTTCAGCAGAATCTGAATCAGGCTTCCTGTATCTGCATATTCTACGGCATTTTTCAGTACATTTTCCATTGCCTCTTTCAGCCAGAATCCGTCGCAGGAAAGCAGGCATTCTTTTGGAACATCCATTTCAAATCCAACTCCTTTTTCTTCCGCTAAAGGCTGTGTTCTGTCTATACATTCTTCGATCAGACCGGTCAGATTTTCTTTTTTCCGCTTCATCCAGATTTTCCCGGAATCACTCTGCGCAAGCCTAAGAAGCACGATCGTCATATCGGACATCCATTGCACCTTTTTCACACAGTCTTCCAGCTTCTGATACCGTTTTTCATCCTCTTCTGTCACAAGAAGCACCTCCAGATTCAGAAGTGTTCCCGCAATCGGTGTTTTTAGCTGATGGGAAATATTTTCCATGTAAGTTCCCATTTTCTGCCGGTCACGATGCAGAAATTCTTTTTCTTCCGCCTGCTTTGCTTCCAGTTTCCTGTCTTTTTCTGCCAATTGATTATCCAGTGCATTTTTCCGTCTTTTCTCCATGTGCAGTTCTGTCAGCAGACCAACAATACAGATGATGCCGATCGCAGACCACAAACACACCTATTCCGTAACTTCGGATTCTCTTTTCCAGCCAGATTGTTCCTGTCTCTTCATACCCTGCCTCTTTCAATGCCCTCATGACCCTTCTGATATGCTTCTTCATCCGGTTCTGTAAAGGCAGAAACCGTTCTGTCTTTTTCTGTCTGTCCGATCCAGGAAACAACCTGTCTTTCATAATTTTCTGCAAGAATATTCTGGTATCCATAAAAAGTCAGCAATATCAAAAGAAAAATCAGAATCCATTTTCCCGGTATTCTCCATTTCTCCGTCTTTCTCTCAGATCTCATCATACACATCCTCAGCTTTCAGCGTCCATGCATAACCGACTCCACGCTTTGTCTCAATCGGATCCTGCTCATTTTCTGCAGTCAGCTTCTTTCTCAGCCGGTTCATATGTACAGACAAGGTATTGTCATCGATATAATTTTCATTGAAATCCCAGATCGTGTCCAACAGAAACTCCCTCGCAACAAGATTCGGTGCGTTTGCAAGAAGGCTGCACAGAATCTGATATTCGATCCTTGTAAGATCGATCCGGACACCATCCTTCTGCAAAATCTGATTCTGCAAATCCAGTTCATATTCTCCGCTTTTGATTCCTTTTTTTCACTTTCTTGCCGTTTTGCATACCGGTACGTCGCAAAGCAAAGCCTTGATTCTCGCAATAAATTCAAATGTGCGGAAAGGCTTGATCACATAATCATTTGCTCCCGCTTCAAATCCTTCTACGATAAATTCTTCACTGTCATAGGCTGATAAGAAAAGAATGGGATTGTCTGTATATCTGCGGATCTCCCTGCAGAGCATGATTCCGTTCCCGTCTGGCGCTTCATATCCAGTACATACAGCATATATTCTTCTCCTCGAATCCTTACGAGTGCTTCGCTACAAGACTTCGCTGCAACCGCATTCCATCCCTTTAGTTCCAGGATGTCTACGATTCCCTGTCTTACCAGGTCGTCATCTTCAATTACTAAAATTTCTGTGTTCATGCTCGGAATTCCTTTCTTTATTTCTATTGTATGATTACGTAAGCTGACGCCTACTCGATTGGTATACTTTGTACACCATCTCGCTTGACAGCTCGATGATGTACATTCGCTAAATGCAGATCCTTGTGCAAGCACAAATCTGCACTTGGCTCATCGTATACACAAAAGGTGCCGCAAACCTGCGACACCTCTTTAAGTCTTCTTCAAATGATTATCCAGCAGGCGTGCGCTTCTCCTGCATCTCTCAGGTTTCCCCTGTCTATACCATCGGCGTGTGGATCGCACGAAATCTTCCACCTTAGATAATCATATGAATGAATTTTTCTCTACATTCAGTATATCAATATTATTCTCTTTTGTAAAGAATTTTCTTGTTGCGCAGCAGCCTGTTCCATTCCTTATCATCTATTTTCATAAATGTGATAATTGAATTTTTGTAGTCCAGATTATCCTTTGATGTAATCAAACGTAAAACCATTTTAAATACTTCTTTAACGTCCTTAATTTCTTTTAGTATCAACGCTGTATTGGGTTTCTTCGCTTCAATTATATAATCCGGATCCCGTATTATCTCGTCAAAGTATGTAGAAAAAAGTTCATAATCATTGGGATGTCTTTCCCGAATATGCATAATCTGCACAACAGTTATAATAACTTCATCTGTTACTATATCCTCTGCTATACAATGGTATATTTCCCTGTTAATTTTCCCTACTCTATACACGTTTATAATCTATCCCTACTTCGCCCCGCTCCAAATCTCCCCCCCATCAAAGTAATACACGGAATCCGAAAGCACTTCCTCCGGTGCCACTCCGGTCTGATTAATCTCTTTTACCATCTCCTGCATCCGCTCCGGCTCCAGTCCAAAGCTTTCCGGCACCAGTATCACTTCATGGATACTGCTTGGCAGGATATAGAAATCCCCTCTGATCATCCCCTGACCTTTTTTCCGGAAATCCGGATACCGCATCACTGCTCGCCCCCAGACTGCACTGCTCGTTCGTCGCCACATACATAAAGCGCACAATCTGCCGGATCTGCACCGGATAGATCCGCGGTGTATTCTTCTCGGCAAGACGGCGGATCTCTTCCTTTTCCACACGCCAGTACCGCAGATGCTCGTTGCGGATCTGGATCGCCGCCGAGCCAAAGCGTGTGTTGTCTATCTGGATATAATAGACCACTGCCAGATCCAGGAACGGCTCATAAGGAATCTTCTTTAACAGTTCTTCGTTGGCATCCCGCCGGATCAGCTTGTACACGATATGCTCTTTTACATGATTAAAATCAAACAGATTCTGACAATCACAGGTCTTCTTCACCCGTATCTCCTGATAAATACTGCAAATGGAATCCGCCAGATCCGGTACCTGCTCTTTGCCCCTTCAGATACTTCTGGTAAAATTCCTCCAGATAGATCGTCGGTGCAAGGTTGCTGTCCTCCTGCTTAAAAAAGAATCCCTGTTCTTCTGGTTCCATTATTCTTCGTCACGGTGTACAACTCCGTCCTCACCTGCGCATCTACCTGTCCTCTGATCTCGCATAACATAGCATTCATAAATTCTGTATAATTCATCCGTTCTCCTTCCCGAAAGCCATGCGCCGCAAAAACCTTTTCTGCCATCTTAAGGCAGCTTATGATTTGAATATCACCTGCATTCAAGCAGGTGTGTACTGCCAATTATATCTGCCCTTTTTCAGATTACAAGAACATTCTTTTTCCCTCCAAAATGGCATTGACATGCAAAAAAGCCGAAAGCATGAGGACCTGCCTCTGCTTTCGGCTTTTATCTCTGTCTTAATTTTGTGAATTATGACGAAAGGATTATGCTCTTGAGCTGTACTCTCCTGTACGGGTATCAATTTTGATCTTGTCACCCTGGTTAACGAAAAGCGGTACAAGAACACTTGCTCCTGTCTCAACGATAGCCGGTTTAGTAGCACCTGTAGCTGTGTTACCTTTTACTCCTGGCTCTGTCTCTGTAACTTCAAGTTCCACACTGATCGGCGGCTCTACTGAGAATACGTTACCTTCATGTGAACATACTTTAACCATCTCGTTCTCTTTTACAAACTTGAGGGAATCTCCTACTGTATCTCCATCAACTGCGATCTGGTCGAATGTCTCAACATCCATGAAGTGATAGAGTTCACCATCAGAATACAGATACTGCATATCTTTTCTGTCAATATGAGCGGTATCGAATTTCTCTGTCGGACGGAAAGTCTTTTCTACTACACCACCACTGATGATGTTTTTAAGTTTTGTTCTAACGAAAGCTGCTCCCTTTCCCGGTTTTACATGCTGGAATTCCAGAATCTGATAAATGTTACCTTCGATCAGTACTGTAAGACCATTTCTAAAATCGCCTGCTGAAATCATTGTAATATCCTCCTTATATATGCCCTGGGGCATTCCTTTTTACTTTTTATATACATTACTTATAATTCTATAATAAAAAACTCTATTTTTCAACAAAAATTTCAATCAATTACAGATTTCCCTGATTTTCCGTATTTTTTGCTATTTCATATAGGCATTATAGAGTTTTTTATCCACATTTTTCTCGATTTCATCGTAAACCGGCTGCACTGCCTCACGGATTTCCGCTCTCAGTTCATCACTAAGTGTAACAATCTGTGTTCCACTGTCCTCAATTACTTTGATCTTGTCTGCAATCCGGTCATCCGATGCCTGGCGAGCCTCTTCTTTGGCGATCTCAGCGGCTTCTACAAGGATTGCCTGCTTATCTTCCGGCAGATCCTGAAAAAATTCATCACTGACGATCAGAGATCAGATGCGGAAGATGATTGGTCTCGACCACATAATCCTGCTGTTCATATAAGTTGTTGGAAACGATAACTTCATATGGATTTTCCTGCGCATCGATCGTTCCCTGCTGCAGATCCGATATACACCTCACTGAAACTCATCGGAGTCGGAGATGCTTTCAGTTTTTCCAGAAATGCCATATGGTAGGAATTTTCCATGGTACGGATCTTCTGTCCTTTAAAATCTGCCAAAGACTCTCCACTTTTTTATTGGTCGTCATAACACGGAACCCCTGATCCGCATAACCTAACAGCTCGTAACCGCCGTCATGATGGACACCTGCTGCATCAGTTCCATAGAATTCGGGATTATCCACATGTTCCCGGACTTCATCGATCGTCTCAAACAGCGCCGGCATATCAAATACCGCTGTGTCCTTCATAAACGTAACCTGCGGTGCTGTATTCTGCACAACAAATGGAATGTCTCCGTCTCTGCACGACTCTAACAGTTCGCGGTCACCGCCTAACACACTGTTTGGATAGACACTGATTTTCATGCTTCCGCCGCTTAACCGGTCCACTTCCTCTGCAAATTTTTCTGCATAAATCTGTGTCACCGTATCCTCCGGGCTTGAGCTGCCAAGCGGCCACGCATAGCGCTGTACCTCAGCCTCTTCTGTCCCGGAAACGCTTCCCTGCGCACCGCCACAGGCTGTTAAACCCAGCCCGCAGGTCAGTGTCACGATCAGCATCGCAGATACTATTTTCTTTCTATTCATCAACGATTTTCTCCTCTTCAAGCTTCCTCCTAAATTAAAGTAAAAAACAAACTAATTGCCGGGATAAACGTCAACAAAAAGCGCCAGCAAAAGTACCCGATCATCGGCATTGCTTTTTTGCAATATGCATGACCGGCACATCGGTCAGCGAACTTGCCACAAACAGATTGACTCAATCGGCGGTGTCACAAAACCAATTGCAAGGTTTACGATCATTACCACACCAAAATGGATCGGATTCATTCCAACTGCTGCACGATTGGCAGAAGAATCGGACTTAAGATCAGAATTGCCGGTGTTGTATCCATGACCATTCCGACGATCAGAAGGAATATATTAATGATAATCAGTAATACAATCTCATTACTGAAATGTGCTAAGATCCATGCGCTCACCGTCTGTGGAACCTGCATTAAGGTAAGCACTCTTGAGAAGGCAGTGGACGCTGCAAGGATAAATAGGATCGGTGCATATGTTTTCATGGCTTCCACCATAATGCCCCAGATTTCCTTCACTTTAATGGATTTATAAATAAACAGACTGACAAACAGTGCATAAAATACAGAAATAACTGCCGCCTCTGTCGGAGATGCGATTCCTGCATAAATACAGCCGAGTACGATCACCGGACTGATCAGTGCCCAGATACTGTCTTTTAAAATATTTAAAAACCTTTCTGCGAAGTTTCTGTTACTTTCGCCTGCATCAATTTTTTCCTTGTCCTCGCCATAGCGTCTGCAAATAATAGGCATAAAACATCAGCAGTGTCCTCCGATCAAGACCCGGCACAACACCTGCCAAAATAAGTCACTGACAGACTCCCCGGTTGCCATTGCATACATAATAAACGGGATACTCGGCGGGATGATAACGCCAAGTCCGCCCGCAACTGCAACGATTGCCGTGGCAAAATCTTTTTATAACCGAGTTCTATCAAAAGCGGAATCGTCATACTTCCGACAGCTGCTACGGTCGCCGGTGCCGAACCGGAAATTGCGCCATAAAACAGGCAGGTGATGATCACCGCACATGGCATTCCCGCGGTTTTCTTTTCCAAGGAAATAGGAAAATACATCAAATAATTTTTCTGAAATTTTACCCGTGCGCCATGATGATTCCGGAAAGCACGAACATTGGTACCGCAAGGAGTGGAAAGCTGTCAATTCCGCCTAACATAGAACGGATGACATAATGCCATAGACATTGTGATGATCGGTCTGTCTGCATATTCAGATCACCATTTCCTCAGTTGCTGCGAGAAGAGTCAAGACATCTCTCTTGTTCTGTGGCATAACTGCAATTTAGGGATGTCTGCACCCAGATCCTGCATTTTGCGCAGACGATAAATGATGTCAGACTTTGCCGGAGTTTTGTGGAAATCATGGTTAGATGCAACTACCTTTACACCTGCTGCATGAACGCCGTCGATGATTTTTTTCACGATCTCGTCACCTGTGAAAATTTCCACATCAACAAAATCAACATATCCGGTCTGTGCTGCTTTGATATTAAGCTCTGCATATGCTTCCGGCTCAATTGCTTTTCTCGCCGCCCTCTTTGGAAGTACGGAAAGTCATAAGGATTGGAATATTTCCAAGTGCCTCACGAAGCTCTTTTAAAACCTCTTCTACTTTGTCGAACTCAAAAACATGCTCAAACCAGTCCACGCGCCATTCAACAACATCAACCGGAATGGAATCAAATGTTTTTGCTTCGTCGATATATCTTTTTTTGTAACACCCACGATAGGTACGATGATTTAGGTGCGCCTGCACCGATCTCGATATCTCTTACTTTAACTGTATTCATTTTCGTCACCTTTCTTCTTAAATCTTAGAGTCCGCAGCCTGCGGACTCTGGCTCTTAGTTCTCAGCTTCTGCCTGCCTGCTCTACCATTTTGCATAGCGGATATTTACGAACAATCCAAGAAGTACACCGATTGCAGTAAGGACAATGTTCATAACCATAACCTGTGACGGCTGCATTTTGGATGCTGCTGTAAGAATGGTGTAGTTACACAGGGAAGATGCGATCATAACAAGTGCTGTTACAGTTCCTTTGATTTTCGGGAATAACATATTGCATACAGATGTTGCGATCTGTAACAGTCCGCCTGCTCCTGCCCAGCCGATGATGAATGCTCCGGCGATCATAAGTGCTTCACTCTTGCCTGTTAATACAACGATCAGTGTTACAAGACAGATTACCGGGTATCCCAGGATAAATCTGACATCTTTAATTTTTTTCTTGTCAAAAGTGCTGTTACAATAAGTGCAAGCATTGTTCCTGCAGAGTAGTATGTCTGCATGATAGATGGATTTGCCCAGCCAACATTCTCTTTTGCAAAGTTCTGTGCACAGTTTAACCATAACTGGAAAGTACCTGTACATGTGAATCCGATCAGGATCATTGCTACGGACTCAACAGAGAAATGTGTATGTTTCAGGCTGTCGATCAGTCCCTCTTTCTTTCCGGCTGCCTTCTGGTCTGCATCTGGAAGTGGGAAGATCATTACTAATACTAAAAGTACAATATAAGCAATTCCGCAAATATAGAACAACATATTATAAGAAGTAAGTCCTGCTGCTGTTGTTGCTACTGTCGCGCCAAGTACAAATGGTAACATCATCTGGGCGATTGCAATGAAGAATTTGATTCCCATTGTTGCAACGCCTGGTGCTTTGTAAATGATCTCGGAAACTGCCGGATAGATACCTGTATCAAGGAAGGAGTTTGCAATACCACCAACGATTGCACATACATATGCGATCTGATATCCACCGTGTGTTCCTGCGTTGAATGCAAGGGCAAGGCCGATCAGATAAATTGCATAAGAACCACTTCCGATTGCTGTGGAGATACGACGTCCAAGCTTATCGGAAAGAGGTCCTGCAAATGGAAGGGCGATTAGACGTCCAAGTCCAAGTGCTGCAGAAATTGCTGTAATTGCCATTGCTTCTACGCCCCAGGATGCTGCAAGAGCTTCCTTGATCACTGCCTGTCCTAAAATAGAACATCCGACACCGTGAATGAAATAGTTTAAATAAAGGATCAGAGCGCTAGGTAAATATTTTTTATTCATCTCTTTTCTCCTCGTGATTTTAAAATAAATAGTTTATTCGGTATCCTGTGATTAATCATCGTATCTGATGTTTAATACTTCTTTCATATGCTCGATCGGCATATCTTTTCCTGTCCAGAGTTTGAATGCTGCTGCACCTGGAATAACATCATTCCAAGACCGTTCATTGTCTTGCATCCAACTTCTTTTGCCATCTTACGCATGGTTGTCTCAAGTGGAGAATAAGGTACATCTACAACGATGAGTTCCGGACGGAAGAAGGATTTGTCAGGTACAACAGACATTCCCTCTAACGGCTTCATACCAACGCCGGTTCCGTTTACAAAGATAAAGGAATCAGCCATCTCTTCTCTTAATTTCTCTTTGTCATCAAGATCGTAAAGAGTTGCTTTGCAGTCTGTTCTCTCGTTGATCTTCTTTACTGTCTCTTCTGCGTTTGCCCAGAATTTGTCATGAATATTGAAAATAGAGATTTCTTTTACACCGTCTAATGCAGCCTGGATCTCGATTGCTGTTGCAGCTCCGCCTGCTCCTGCAATTGTCATTTTCTTTCCGATCACATCGATATCGTTATCTTTTAATGCCTGCATGAATCCGATGCCGTCTGTGATGTGTCCTGTTAAAACACCGTCTTCATTACGATTGTGTTAACTGCTCCACAAAGCTCTGCTGCCGGAGATAATTTGTCCAGATACTGTCCTACAACTGTTTTATTTGGCATAGACACGTTAGATCCTACCATTTTCAGAGCACGAAGTCCTTTTACTGCGTCTTCTAGTGTGCTGTTGTCAACTTCGAATGCAAGGTATGCGTAGTCAAGTCCCCCTGGTTGCCGAAGATTTCGGAATCGCCCTGGTTGCCAGGGTCGATGCGGTTGATCAGGCAAATGTAACCGTACTCCCGCTTGCCGATGCAGACCTTACCCACACCGTTTATATGGGATACATCCGCGACAAATACCAGATTCCCGCTGTCAAACGTTTCATCCAGTTTGTCAAAAGAGATGGGAAGGCCTATTAAAGTGCCTTCCCATTGCTTTCTCTTTACATATTCAATAAATTCTTTTACAACCGGCGCCAGATATTTTTCCTTCAGCTTCGCCAGATATATATAACGTTCGTATGGTGGATTCTCAATATCCAGTACATCTACATTCAGATTTTTAAGTATAGGAATCTCCGGCATTACCGCAATTCCAAAATTTTCTGCCACAAGACCTGCCATCGATGCATCTTCCAGAATCTCATATGCTATCTTCGGTGTCCCTCCGGTCTGTTCAAACAACTGGTCGATCACCGGTCTGAGCCCGCTGTTCTTGGTGAAATATACCTGGGGATAAGGAAGTGTTTCCTTCAGATCAACAGATCCTCTTCCGGCAAGCTCATGGTCTCTTGGAACAACAACAACCAATTTTTCCTTAGCGATCGGTACAAAATCAATCCCGGATTCTTTTTCTTTTCGCGAGCAGAGAGCGATGTCATACTTCTCCTCTTTCAACCCCTGTATAATCTCTGTCGTATTTCCGACAGAAAAACGGAAATTCACATCCCAGTCTTCGTGTTCCTTCAAAAACCGCCTACAAGCTGTGGAACAAATACACTTCCAAGCGTAAAAATATATGCGAGATCGATCACCCCGCCGGTGTCACTTGTCAACGCCCTTGTCTTTTTTACACCACTGTCCAGAATCTTTAAAGCTTCTTCTACATATTCCAGAAATACTTTTTCCGTACTTTGTCAGTACAACGTTACGCCCTCTTTTTTTCAAACAGGTTTGTCTCAAGCTCCTGCTCCAGCATACTGATGGCATGGCTGAGACTTGGCTGAGAATGGTGAAATGAGTTTTCTTCATATTAATTATTATGAGCAGCGTGCCAAGGGCGGCACAGGTCTTCTGATTGTCGAGACCGCAAGCGTCGATTCCCCACAGGGTTCTAACGGAACAACACAGCTTCGTATCGACCTTGACAACTACATCCCAAGACTTTTCAAATTGTGTGAAAGCGTACACAAACATGGAGCCTGTATTGCGATCCAGATCAATCATGCAGGTGCTTCTGCAATGTCTTCCCGTATCGGAATGCAGCCGGTTTCCGCATCTGACATGCCTTCCAAAGCAGGTGGAGAAATCCCAAGACCTCTGGAAAAAGATGAGATCCTGCATATCGTAAAAAAATACGGCGAAGCTGCAAAACGTGCGCAGATCTGTGGTTTTGACGCAGTGGAGATCCACGCCGGACACTCTTACTTAATCAGCCAGTTCCTCTCTCCTATCACAAATAAAAGAACGGATGAATTTGGCGGTTCCGCAGAAAACCGTGCAAGATTTGCAAAATTAGTCATCGAAGAAGTCCGTAAACAGGTTGGACCATTCTTCCCTATCTTCGTCCGCATCAGTGCTGATGAATTAATGGAAGGCGGTAATACATTAGAAGATACTTTAGAGTACTTACAGTATTTTGAAAAAGAAGTTGACGTATTTGACGTTTCCTGTGGTTTAAATGGTTCTATCCAGTACCAGATCGACGCAAACTACTTACCAGACGGCTGGCGTTCTTACATGGCAAAAGCTGTAAAAGAAAAATACGGCAAACCATGTATGACAGTTGGTAACATCCGTGATCCAAAAGTTGCAGAAGATATCCTTGCAAGAGGTGACGCAGACTTCATCGGAATGGGACGCGGACTGATCGCTGATCCTGAATGGGTCAACAAAGTAGAATTCGGAAATGAGTGCGATATCCGTAAATGTATCTCCTGTAACATCGGATGTGCAGGACACCGTATCGGTTTAAACCAGCCGATCCGTTGTACCGTAAACCCAGCCGTTAACACTGGTGAAGATTACATGAAACATAAAGTGAACAAACCTTGCAACGTTGTTGTCATCGGTGGTGCTTCATGAAAATATTGACAAAGAGGGCGGAAAAGTTTCTTCTATTACAAATATGATCAACCATGTTATGGAATATCCAGAAGATCTGAAAGGTAAAAAAAAAGTCGTTGTTATCGGTGGCGGTGCCGTAGGTCTTGACGTAGTAGAATTTCTTTGCTCCACGTGGCGCTGATGTAAGCATTGTGGAAATGATGCCGGTAATCGGTAACGGAATTGATCCGGTATCCAAAGTCGGAACCTTTGCACTGATGGATAAATATGGTGTAAAACAGTGTCCGAATACTGCTCTTCTTGAAGTTAAAGCAGATTCCTTCCTTGTTAAAACGCCAGAAGGAAATGAAGAAGAAATGCTATTTGATTATGGATTTGTATGTCTTGGTATGAGAGCAAACGCTCCGATCCTCGATGCAGTCCGTAAAGAATTCGAAGATGAAGATGTTGAAATCATGAACATCGGTGACAGTGTACGTGCCCGCCGTATCATCGAAGGTACAGAAGAAGGACGTAACATCCTGAATGTTCTTGCCAAACATGACTACTTATAAGATTTTGTAGATATAATATCCCCTGATGTCCCCTGGTTCTCGTTATGAGAACCGGGGGATTTCTATTTACTTTACTAAAAAGAATGTGCAAAGGCACATTTTCGCGCCGAGCGCAGTCGCTTGCGACATTCTTCATCTTCGTGCGAGTGCACATCTTTGGCACGCAGTGCCTTTTATTTGATAGGAAGTTCCTTCGGAATTTCCTATCAAAAAATGCCCTGCCTACTTGCAGGACATTCTCTTTTCGTTCTTTTTATAGAAATGTAATACAATTTTCTCCAGATATCTTTTCAGCACAATCTGGATCTCTTCTTTTGGATAGATCGGCTTCACCAGAATACTCTTCATCCCGGTACGCTTCGCTCCCCACACATCCGTAAAAAGCTGATCTCCGATAAATACAGTGTTTCCTCTGTCCGTTTGCATCAGCTCCATGGCTTTTTATATAATTCTTCGTGGAAGGCTTATGCGCGTTAAACACATACTTGCTCTGCACCTTTTCGGCAAAAGGCTTTACACGTGGTTCCTGGTTATTGGAAATCAGGCATGTATCAAACCCGATCTTTGCGCAGCCTGTCAAAAAAGACAGATTGCTCTCTCATCTGCCGGTGCTCCATGCGGAACCAGCGTATTGTCAATGTCAAATACCAGTCCACGACAGCCTTCCCGATACATTTTTTCAAAATCCAGCACATAAGTGGACGCTACATATTCGTCCGGATAAAAGGTCTTAAACATGATTCTCATCCATTTCCAGAAGCTTCTGAATCAGATCTTCACAGATCTGCAGAACCGTCTTGTTATCTGTATCTACAACGATATCTGCAGCCGCCTCGTATTTTTCTCTTCTTGCTTCCATCAGCTGCTCGATATATTCTACATTCTTGTGTCCATTGAGCAGCGGTCTGTCGTCACTGTCTTTTACACGGTCAAGAATGGTCTGTGGATGTGCAGTAAGGAGTACTACACGACCATTTTTTCTTCATCTCCGCGACATTGCGTTCACGCATTGCCACACCACCACCACAGGAAATGATCACATTCTTCTTCTCCTGCATCTCGATCAGAAGATTGGTTTCCATATTACGGAAGTATTCCTCCCCATAGGTTTCAAAAATATCGGAAATACTCATGCCTTCGCGTTCTGCAATCAGCTGGTCCATCTCAACCACTTCCATGGCAAACATGGTACTAAGATAATCAGAGATCGTACTTTTTCCAGCTCCCATAAACCCGATCAGGACAATGTTGTAATCAAAAAGCTTTCTAGCCTGGATCTTCTTACTGTTGCGCTGGATACGCTCAAATACATCATAAATCTCGTCTCTGTGCTTATCATTGTGAAGGCTGAACATCAGTCTCTTCTTCTGCTTTTCTTCCTGTTCCGGCTGCAGGATCGGCATGCCATACTCTTCTTTGTATGCCATGATCTTTTCAATGATCGCATATCTTTCTTTTTAATGCCTCTGTGATCTTCGCATCACAGTTTGCAAGCTCTTCACGGTATAATTCCAAATCGTTCATCTATCAATTCCTCGTTTCTCACTCTACTGCTTTCCGGGTGCCTTCAATTGCCCGTTGTATTAAAACATTATAGCAGACACTTTGGAAGTGAATCAATAGATATTTTTTATTTTGCGTTATCCAGGACCGCTTTTACATCACTTTTAAACTGCTTCCACGCATCTTCATTTTCTACAAAATATTTTGGACAATTCTTTCCTGTCACATCATAATGTCGGATCACATCTTCTTCTGTCAGCGAAAACTTTTCACACAGCCATGCTGTAAGTTGTACCATGCTCTTATAAGTTGCCTCGTTGAACTTTCCTGTATCATCCGGATGACAGCACTCAATCGATACCGTATCAAAATTCCGTGTATTGGACGCATATGCAACCTCCCAGGTTGGTACGCACTGTACGATTTCCCCGTCCAGTCCTACTACAAAATTACTGCTTGCCTGCGTAATGTGACTGTCCTTCAGTCCCTCAAAATAGTCTCTGTTCTCCATCGCTGTCGAACCAGGATTGGCAGTGTAATGAATGACTATTCCGGTAATCTCATTGGTTGAAAGTCCCGGTCTTGAATATTCATTCACAGTTAACAGTTCTACATCAATATCCGGCTTTTGGGCACTGAGTACTTCATCAGAAAGCTCACTGTATGCTCTCTGTGCAAAGATTCCTCTTCCACTGATCTTCATAATAGAAAGTGCAAGAAGCAGTGTGATCAGGATCGTACTCCCCACCTTTATATAACGGCTCATTCTGCGTCTCTTATTCGCCTCATAATAGCTTTTTTCCATCGCCACCCCTGTACAGGTTGGCTCTGGTGTTTTTCTTCTTTCTTCGGTTCATTTCGTCATCTCAATCTTTTGTGTTTTTTGCAAATTTTCTGTTGGAATCCTAACTATATCCAGACTATCATAAAATGATGAGAAATTGTTGAAAAAATTATTATTTTTTATTAAGGTAGTCGGAAGGGGACGTGTACCCCTCCGAAAAAACAATTGCCGCTGGATTCCGTTGTGCAAACCATTCCGATGAACCATCTTAGGACGAAAATCGTGTTCAGCAGAGGCTTCCACGATTTTTGTGTTTCATCTCCATTGCACAACAATCGAATCCAACGGCAATTGTTTTTTCTCCGGCGCACACTGATTCTCCCTTTCTCCGGTGATTCAGTTGACTGTTGAAAGTTTGGGTGAAGTTTGAAAAGAGATGTATAGTATAAAGAGAAGAATCATCTTCTGATAAAATGATTCTTCTCTCTTGATTAATTTTATATCTTATTCATCTACGCTGTAGTTTGGTGCTTCTTTTGTGATGTGGATGTCGTGTGGATGGCTTTCTTTGAGGGATGCAGAAGAAATTTTTACGAAACGTCCTGTTGTCTTGAGAGTTTCGATGTCTGGTGCTCCGCAATATCCCATACCGGAACGAAGGCCTCCCATCAACTGGAATACTGTATCTTCAACGCTTCCTTTGTAAGCAACACGTCCTTCTACACCTTCCGGAACCAGTTTCTTCGCATCCTCCTGGAAGTAACGGTCTTTACTTCCGTTCTCCATAGCGGCGATAGATCCCATTCCACGATATACTTTGTATTTTCTTCCCTGATAGAGTTCGAATGTTCCCGGGCTCTCGTCGCATCCTGCGAAGATGCTTCCCATCATACATACATTTGCTCCGGCTGCAATTGCCTTTGTCATATCTCCTGAGTACTTGATTCCTCCATCAGCAATAATCGGAATTCCCGACTCTTTTGCAGCTTCGTAGCAGTCCATAACAGCAGTGATCTGTGGTACACCGATACCGGCTACGATACGGGTTGTACAGATGGATCCAGGTCCGATACCAACCTTAACTGCATCAACACCAGCGTCGATCAGAGCCTTTGTAGCAGCTCCTGTTGCAACGTTACCTGCGATCACCTGCAGATCCGGGAATGCATCCTTGATCATTCTTACGGTACGAAGTACATTTGCTGAATGTCCGTGTGCCGAATCAAGTACTACTACATCAACTTTTGCTTTTACAAGAGCTTCTGCTCTTTCAAGACAGTTCGCTGTAATACCGATCGCTGCACCACAGAGAAGACGTCCCTGTGCATCTTTGGCTGCCAAAGGATACTTGATCTGTTTCTCAATATCTTTAATTGTAATCAGACCTTTTAAGTTAAAGTCTTTATCTACGATTGGAAGTTTTTCTTTTCTTGCCTTTGCCAAAATCTTCTTTGCTTCTTCCAGTGTGATACCTTCGGGAGCCGTAACCAGACCTTCACTGGTCATGGATTCTTTAATCTTCTTGGAGAAATCTTCTTCAAACTTGAGGTCACGGTTCGTAATGATGCCGACCAGCTTTTTGCCCTCTGTGATCGGGACTCCGGAAATACGGAACTTTGCCATCAGTTCATTGGCATCTGCAAGGGTATGCTCCGGCGACAGATAGAATGGATCTGTAATAACACCATTCTCAGAACGCTTAACCTTGTCTACTTCTTCTGCCTGCTGTTCAATCGACATATTCTTGTGAATAATACCGATACCTCCCTGGCGTGCCATAGCGATCGCCATACGATGTTCGGTAACAGTGTCCATTCCCGCACTCATCATCGGTATGTTAAGCTTAATGCCCTTTGTAAGATAAGTTGATAAATCAACCTGATTTGGAATTACTTCTGAATAAGAAGGTACCAGAAGTACATCATCGAAGGTGATTCCTTCTCCAATAATCTTTCCCATGATTTTTCTTCCTTTCTCTCTCGTCTGTAATTTTGATTATCTGCTATGATAACGCATAAATCTATGCTATGTCAAGTCCTTTATCGAGTACATTCGTCCGTCCGTGACAATCACATTTCTACAGATCACTGATAATTTTACGTAACCGTCTTTCCGGATGCAATTGTACCCCGGAACCTGCAAGCTTTTCTGCACGTCTTTCGGGAATTATTTACAAAATACTTTTCTTGGTGCCAGCATCTTCAGTCCTTCACAAACTGTCTTATTTGGCTCAAAAATAATTTTTTTCTTTTTTCCCCGTTATTTACAACGATCAGCTCATATGTATCTGCCCCCGGCATACCTGAACTGTAATCGGTTCCTTTCAGTTTTGATAAGGTCTGAGTTCCGGCGAACCGGAAGGTGCCATCATCTCAAGATCCGTCATCTCCATGGAAAACATATTTTTCCGACGGGATTTTGCCATAATCTTATCAATATCAAGACTCCCATTCACAAATAAATACTCATATTCAACATCCATACTCCGGAACAAAAAAACATCCAGTGCGATCATGACCACTGGACCAATTATTCCGAATGGGATCATAAATATAAGTACGACCGACAGAACAGTAAGTATGATAAGTATTGCTTTGATCAGCGTCGTCGAAGATGCTTTCTGCCTCTTCACCAGCTGTTCTGTGTAAAAATCACCCATATCCTAACCTCCAAATTTATATATTAGAACTATTGTAACACTTTTTATAATAAAAAGAAAACTCCTCTTCTGAGGAGTTTTCAAAAATCATATTTTTAGCTTACAGCATGCCCATTCCCGGGCTCCGCCTGCCGGCATAGCCGGTGCATCTTCTTTGATGTTAGCAACAACGGATTCTGTTGTAAGGAGTGTAGATGCAACACTTGTAGCGTTCTGCAGTGCGCTTCTTGTTACTTTTGCAGGATCAAGGATACCTGCTTTTCACCATATCTACATATTCTTCATTGTAAGCATCAAAGCCATTTCCCGGTTCAGCTTCTCTTACCTTTGTTGATGATAACTGCGCCTTCAAGTCCTGCGTTAGCTGAAATATGGAATAATGGTGCTTCCAGAGCTTTGAGGACTACTTTTGCCCCTGTCTTTTCATCACCTTCCAGAGTTTCTGCAAGTTTGGCAACTTCTTTTTTGATGCATGGATGTATGCTGATCCACCACCTGCAATGATTCCTTCTTCTACTGCTGCTTGTTGCATTAAGAGCATCTTCCATACGGAGTTTTGCTTCTTTCATCTCTGTCTCTGTAGCTGCACCTACACGGATAACAGCAACTCCGCCTGCAAGTTTTGCAAGTCTCTCCTGAAGTTTCTCTCTGTCGAAATCAGATGTTGTCTCTTCGATCTGAGCTTTAATCTGTCCGATTCTGGCTTCCAGATTGCAGCCTTATCGCCCATACCATCAACGATAACTGTATTCTCTTTCTGAACCTTAACAGATTTTGCACGTCCAAGCTGTGCCATTGTTGTATCTTTCAGTTCCAGACCAAGTTCTTCTGAGATTACCTGTCCGCCTGTTAAGGTTGCAATATCCTGCAGCATAGCTTTTCTTCTGTCACCATAACCAGGTGCTTTTACAGCTGCTACAGAGAAAGTTCCTCTCAGTTTGTTTACGATCAGAGTTGTCAGAGCTTCACCTTCGATATCCTCTGCAATGATAAGAAGTCTTGCTCCCGCCTGAACGATCTGTCCAGAAGTGGAAGGATTTCCTGGATGTTGCTAATCTTCTTATCTGTGATCAGGATATATGGATCTTCCAGATTTGCTTCCATTTTTTCCATATCTGTTGACATATATGCGGATACATATCCACTATCAAACTGCATACCTTCTACAAGGTCAAGTTCAGTGTGCATTGTCTTGGATTCTTCTACAGTAATTACGCCGTCTTTGGAAACTTTTTCCATAGCTTCTGCTACTAACTGACCAACGACTGTCATCGCTTGCGGAAATAGATGCAACGTTTGCGATCTGCTCTCTTCCGCTAACTTTGCTGCTCATGTTCTTGATAGCTTCTACAGCTAGTCTGTAGCTTTCTTCATACCTTTTCTGAATACGATCGGGTTAGCGCCTGCTGCCAGGTTTCTCATTCCTTCGTGTACCATAGCCTGTGCAAGTACAGTAGCTGTTGTTGTACCATCACCTGCTACATCGTTTGTTTTGGAAGCAACTTCTTTGATCAGCTGTGCGCCCATGTTTTCAAATCCGTCTTCCAGTTCAATTTCTTTCGCGATTGTTACACCATCGTTTGTAATAAGCGGAGCTCCGTATGGTTTGTCAAGTACTACGTTTCTTCCTTTCGGTCCTAATGTTACTTTAACTGTATCAGCAAGTTTGTTGACACCTGCTTCCAGTGCCTTTCTTGCCTCTGTTCCGTATTTGATTTCCTTTGCCATTGCTATTACCTCCTGATTCTTAAAAATAAAATTCTGTTCTGATCTGAAAATCTGATTTTTATCTGTATATGATATCCTGCCGGATTATCTGATCAACTGCAAGAATATCGCTCTGTCTTACGATGATAAATTCCTCTCCTTCCAACTTTACTTCTGTTCCTGAATATTTTGAGTAGATAACTTTATCACCTACAGCTACTTCCATTTTTACTTCTTTGCCGTCAACAACTCCCGCCAGGTCCTACAGCAACAACTTCTGCCTGCTGTGGTTTTTCCTTTGACTGTCCAGGAAGTACGATTCCTGATTTGGTAGTCTCCTCTGCAACTAACTGTTTTAATACAACTCTGTCAGCTAATGGTTCTAATTTCATTATAATTCCTCCTAACTCTATCTTGTTAGCACTCAACAAAATCGAGTGCTAAAAACTTTCTAGGTATAAGATAGCACTCTCTTTTTTTTTGTCAACATTCGATTTTGAATTTTATAATTACTTTTAGATTTATTTCATAAAATCCATTCGTCACCTGCAGGACCAGAATCATACCTGCACGGTTCTCATAACGCTCCTTTATCATCCCTGTACACACAGTCTCACAAGTGATCGTCCGGATCCGGCATTCATATACTGCATCCAGTGAAATATCAGAAAGACTGCCTGAGCGCAGGATCAGATGTACCTGCTCCATCTCCTTCTGATATTCTATGACTGTTGCCTCATAAATATTCTCATCTTTTTCCTTATCTTCTTTCAGATACTGTACCATCGTAAGTACAGCTTTATCTCCATCATACATGCTCTCTTCTCTCCTTTTTACAAATATAATTCCCCGTTAAAAGAAAAGGGCATCAGATTTGTCTGATACCCCTCTTTTACTTTTATCCTTAATTCATTTTTTCTTTTTAATCTTATCCAGTTCTTTGAACACGTAATCATTCACAACCTTGATGTAAGTTCCTTTCATACCGGATGAACGGGATTCGATCACACCCGCACTCTCAAATTTGCGGAGTGCATTGACAATTACAGAACGGGTGATTCCCACACGGTCTGCAATCTTGCTTGCCACCAGAATCCCTTCCATTCCGTTAAGTTCATCAAAAATATGGATGATTGCTTCCAGCTCAGAGAAAGAAAGGGTGCTGATCGCAGATTGTACGATCTGTTCTTTTCTGGTCTCTTCTGCACTCTCTTCATTAACAGAGCGGAGCATCTCAAGTCCGACAACAGTGGTTCCGTACTCACTCAAAATGATGTCATCAATTTCGTACATGGACTCTTTTCTGTATAAAAACAAAGTTCCAAGTCTCTCTCCTGCAATGTTGATCGGAGTAATGATCGCCTGATATCCCTGGGATACATCAGCTGTAAATCCAAGTGTCTGCAGATTAACATTCTCTTTTGTGGAAAGAATACTTAGAAGACGTTCATTTAACATCGGATCAATATGTTCTCCCACTTCGTCCTGCAAAAGCTCATGGATCTCCGGGACTCCTTCGCATGTGCTGACACCGAGTACCTTTCCTTTCTTACTGACTACCAGTACATTCGATGCCAGAATCTCTGTCAGAACTTCACAGATATCTGTAAACACAACTTTGCTTGAATTATTATTGTGCAACAGTTTGTTAATTTTTCTTGTTTTATCCAATAGTTGTACGCTCATATCTGCCTCCATATATTTTTATTAAAATGTGCGTTTCCGGTCGCATTTTTCATGAATATGAAATATTGTTGAAATTATGCACACAAATTAGTCAAAAAAATGTGTACAAAAATATATTATCATACAATTCTGAATAGTTCAATGAAATTTGATTTATTTTTCATCTTTCTCTTTATTTTTAACAAACCCACACTGTTCATTACCGCAGACAAGCTTATTCCCCTTTTCCACCATATAGCTTCCACATTTCGGGCATTTCTTTGCTGATGGTTTCTGCCAGGACATGAAATCACAATCCGGATTATCCTCACATCCATAATAACGTCTGCCTTTCTTTGTCTTGCGCAATACAATGTCTTTTCCACATTTCGGGCAGGCAACTCCGATTTTCTCCAGATACGGTTTGGTGTTGCGGCATTCCGGGAATCCGGGACATGCAAGGAACTTTCCATGCGGTCCATATTTCACAACCATATTTCTTCCACATTCTTCGCAGACTACATCGGTTACCTCATCCTCGATTTTAACTGTTTCCACCTCTTTTTCTGCTTTTTCAACCGCTTCTTTCAGATCCGGATAGAAATTGCTGATAACCGATTTCCACTCTACCTTTCCTTCTGCGATCATATCCAGAAGTCCTTCCATATAAGCGGTAAAGTTGACATCAACAATGCTTGCGAAAGACTGCTTCATAATATTATTGACCACTTCACCAAGTTCTGTCATATAAAGATTCTTGTTCTCTTTTTGCAACGTATCTTCTTGTAATGATCGTAGAGATTGTTGGTGCATAGGTACTCGGACGTCCGATTCCAAGTTCCTCTAATGTCTTGACCAGAGATGCCTCGGTGTAATGTGCAGGTGGCTGTGTGAAATGCTGTTGCTTATAGTCAAAGGATTCTTTCGTCAGTTCTGAATCTTTATCGATACTATTGACCATTACATTTCCACTCTGTTTTTCCTCATCGCTTTCCACATATGCCAGACGGAAACCTTCAAATATAATCTTAGATGCCGATACCGTAAAACGGTAATCATCTGCTTCAATTTTAACAGAAGTTGTCTCATATTTTGCTGGCTGCATTCTGCTCGCCACAAAACGCTTCCAGATCAGCTGATACAGACGGAACTGGTCTCTTGTAAGAGATTCTTTGATTTCTGCCGGAACACGGGTAACATCTGACGGACGGATGGCTTCGTGTGCATCCTGAATATTTTTCCCGTCATTTTTCTGCTTCTGTTCCGATGCAGTCTCTGCCACATACTCTTCTCCGTAGGCTTTTCCAACATAGGCTCTTGCATTTGCATCCGCCTCCTCAGAAATACGGGTCGAATCTGTACGCAGATAAGAGATAACACCGACCGTTCCACTTCCTTTAATATCCACACCTTCATAAAGCTGCTGTGCGATACGCATCGTCTTTGAAGTTGCAAAATTCAGTGCTTTGGATGCCTCCTGCTGCAAAGTACTGGTCGTAAATGGCAGCGGTGCTTTTTTACTTCTCTCTCCGCGTTTTACATCGACCACTTCATATTCTGCATCTTCCAGATCTGCAAGAATCTTATGCAGTTCTTCTTCGTTATGGATGGTGATCTTCTCATCCTTTGTTCCATAGAATTTTGCTGTAAGAGGCTTCTTTTCTCCCTTTACCTTGAAATTGGCGTCCAGTGACCAGTATTCTTCCGGAATAAACGCTGCGATCTCATCTTCCCGGTCTGCAATGATGCGAAGTGCCACAGACTGCACACGACCGGCACTAAGTCCTCTTTTTACTTTTGCCCACAGAAGCGGACTAATCTTATAACCCACAATACGATCCAGCACACGACGCGCCTGCTGCGCATCTACCAGATCCATGTCGATATCACGTGCATTTTTCAGGGATGCCTTTACCGCATTTTTCGTGATCTCGTTAAAGCTGATCCGGTATACTTTCTTTCCTTCCAGCTTAAGTGCTTTCATCAAGTGCCAGGAAATTGCTTCTCCCTCGCGGTCAGGGTCAGTTGCAAGATAAATCTTATCTGCTTTTTTTACTTCTTTTTCTAAGTCCTGCAAGGATCTCACCTTTTCCTCTGATTGTAATGTATTTCGGCTCAAAGTCATGCTCCAGGTCTACTCCCATCTGACTTTTCGGCAAATCTCTTACATGTCCGTTTGATGCCATTACCACGTAATTGCTGCCGAGAAATTTCTTTATGGTCTTCACTTTTGTCGGTGACTCTACAATCACAAGATAACGTGCCATATATTATATTCCTCCATATTAATAGTGTCAGATCATTTAGCTCTGACATAATAATTTTTGATCTTTCCTGAATGCATCCTTTCAACTGAAGAGATACACAGATTCCCATCACCTCCTGTGGAGTAAGTCCGGTTTCTCTCTGTAAATCATCCAGCCCCCGCGGATACAAACCGAGCTTACTATACACCAAATTTTCTTTCGTTTCAAGCTTTATTTTATTTTTCGTGTCTGATATAATTGCGATTTTCTTCTTTAGCAGCCCTTTTATAACCAGTTCTTCCAGCAAATCTTCTTCATTCAGAAGAATCCCTGCTCCCTGCCGGATCAGGCGGTTACAGCCACAGCTCAGCGGCTCTGTCACCATCCCGGGAGAGCATAAATGTCTCTTCCTTGTTCAAGAGCCATGTCTGCTGTAATCAGGGATCCGCTCTTTTCTTTTGCCTCCATAACAAGTACCACATCGGCAAGTCCGCTGATCAGACGGTTTCTTGCCGGAAAATGCCAGGCAACCGGTGGAGTTCCCGGTGGCTGTTCAGACAGTATGCCTCCCCGCTTTATTAAATCTTTATAGAGTCCTTTATGTGCCGCAGGATAACATACATCTGCTCCGCCTCCCAGAACCGCAAATGTTTTCCCTCCGACATTTAATGCAGCCCGGTGTGCCATTCCGTCAATTCCCAGTGCCATTCCACTGATGATCTGATTCCGCTCTCCGCAAGTCTTTCAACAAAGCGAAGCGTCATTTCTCACCATAGCTGCTACATCTTCTGGCACCCACCACTGCCACCGACGGCATTCCCTCCCGTGGCATCTCCCCGATAAAAAGAGTGCATACGGCATTCCCGCAAGTTCTTCAAACCGTTTCGGATAATTGTTCTGTCCCCTGAACTGCCATCTGAATTCCCCGATCCACCACTTTTGATACGCTTCCTCCAATTCTTCTTTTTTTCTTACTTTCTTTCAGGATCCCCACTCTTTTTCTGTAATTATCTGTTCTCTGATCCTCTTTTTCTTCTATATAATATACTGCTTCCGCAGATCCGTTCTTTCTGCATAATTCACACTTTCTGTCACCTGTGATTCCTTCCACACACGCCAGCCAGTATGTATACCACATTTCACTCATTTCTCTTATCCCCAATATTCTTTATCCATAACCCGATAACCCAGTGCCTCTCGGAGTGTCACAAGATCGATCTCCTCTTTTTCCTCCATATCTGCAATCGTCCGTGCCACCTTCAACACTTTATGATAGCTTCTCACCGTCAGCTTCATCACTTCATAAGCCTGGCGCATCATCCGTTCTTCCTCTTTCCCAAGACGGCAGTATTTTTCAATTTCATTTTGCCCCATCTGTGCATTTTTTGTCAGCTTTTCTTCTCGAAAACGATCCATCTGACGCATTCTTGCAAGCATCACTTTTCCTCGCATGGTTCTGGAATCCATCCCTGTTCCCTTTCCGGTCAGTTCTTCATATTCGACCTTGGGTGCCTCCATGCAGATATCAATCCGATCCAGAAACGGCTGGCTCAACTTTTCCTGATAATTCCGGATCTGCCCGGGCGTACAGGTACATTGGGGACCAGGAGCCATTCCGCAGGGACATGGATTTGTTAAAAGCAACCAACATAAAGTCTGCCGGAAAAATATAAGCTCCCTCTTTGCCTTGCCAGATGAATGCATTTTTCTTCCAGCGGCTGTCTGAGCACTTCCAGAACACCTCTCGGAAACTCCGCCAGCTCATCCAGAAAAAGCACACCTCCATGCGCAAGTGTTTGCTTCTCCCGGCGATGGGATTCGTCCGCCTCCGATGAGCGCTGCCCGTGTCACAGTATGATGGACCTCCCGGAACGGTCTCTGCCAGATCAGCGGATTCTTTCTTTTAAGCAGTCCAGCCGTACTGTAAATCCCCGTGATCTCCAGACTTTCTTCCCGGTCAAGCGGTGGTAGGATCGTCGGGATCCGTTTAGCAAGCATCGTCTTTCCGGAACCAGGCGGACCGACATAAAGCAGGTTATGTCCTCCTGCCACCGCCACCATCGTTGCTCTTTTTACTGCTTCCTGTCCCTGAATATCACTATAATCTATGTCCCATTCTTCCATTCCATGAGCCTCTTCCTGGTCAGGTTTCTCCATCTGAGGCATATACTCACCCTTCAGCCATCTGCATACCTCCTCCAGAGTCTCTGCCCCAAAAATCTGTATTCCCTGCGCCAGCCTTCCCTCATCCTCATTTGACTTTGGAATCACACAACACCTAAAACCAGCCTTCTTTGCTTCCAGAACAATCGGAAGGATTCCTCTACCGGCTGCAGCTTTCCATCCAGTCCGAGCTCTCCTGCAAGTAAAATATCCTCCACTGCTTTTTCCGGGAAAATCCCCATTGCCCCAAGTACTGCAACTGCAATTGGAAGGTCAAATACCGATCCCTTCTTGCGGACACATGCCGGCGACAGATTGATCACAATCTTTTTCGCCGGCATGGTATAACCGGCATTGCGCATGGCAGTTCTTACCCGTTCTGCGGCTTCCTTTACCTCAGAAGACAGATATCCCACCATATGAAACATTGGAAGTCCGTTCCCTGCATCTGCCTCTACCTGCACAAATTCTACTTTCAGCCCCAGAATCGTTGCCGAATGTACCTTATAAAATCCCATATTAAATTCACCCTTGCCTTTCCCCGGCAAAAGTTCAGAAGTTTTATTTCAGAAAATGTATGGCGAAATGCCATGAGTGATTTGCTAAAAGAAAACCGATATCTTTTAGAAAATGTATTCTTATGATAGTATGGGTAGGGGATTTTGTCAAGATGATTGGGAGGGGAAATTTGTGGGAGTAGGTTGTGAGGTCATCGTGGGAAAATCATCTCTTTCGATTCCATTGTGCAAACCATTCCGAGAAGCCTCTGAAAGCGAAAATTGTGTCAGCAATGGCTTCCACAATTTTTGAGTCTTCTCTCCATTGCACAATAAGTGAATCGAAAGAGATGATTTTCCCACGACGACCGCCGTACTTTACTGGCAAAGTTTTGCCTTGCTGTATCATAGATGGGACAAAAATGCCACTGCACAGGTGGGATGGAACCCTGTGTGCAGTGGCATTTTCTAAATAAGCATTATTTGCTTAATCTTTTGTTTCATGTATTCGTTGGCGTTTAATTCCAGGGTGTCTTCCAGTGGCGCAAGTGGTTCTATTTGACCGTATTTGCGTTCTAGGGCAGTTTGTAATATAAAATCACAGAGTACCGGGTTCTTTGGTAAAGGGAGCCGTGCGAATAGGTTCCGAAGACATTTTTGTAGCGGGCTCCTTCGGTTTGGTCTTCTCCGTTGTTGCCGTAGCCTTTGAGCATTTTGCCGAGTGGTGATACGCCTTCACCCAGGTAGGTCTTGCCGGAATGATTTTCAAAGCCGACTACGACAGCTCCACTGCTCTCCGGGAGGGTCTCAAACATATAATTGCCAATCATACGCTCTTTTGATCCAACGGTATGAATGTTGATCGCGCCGGTAAAATCGAGCTGGACACCATCCCAGGTCTTATAATACTGGCCAAGCATCTGATAGCCTCCGCAGATTGCGAGGAAGGTCTTTTCATCTTCCACAGCCGCGCGGATCTCTGCTGCTTTTCCGGTCCCCAGGTCTTTCAGAAGGACTTCCTGTTCAAAATCCTGACCTCCGCCAATGAAGAAGATATCATAGCGGTTTGCATCCAGAGTTTCTCCGATCGAGCAGCCTTCTACATTGACCTTGATTCCCCGATCCTCCATACGACGTTTCATTGTAATGATATTGCCCCGGTCTCCATACAGATTAAGGATGTCCGGGTACAGATGGCAGATATTGAGTTCCATAATTCCTCCTTATTCGTAAAATGCCTTGATATCAGTATGCTTGCTGATCTCGCCACGCAGATCAAACATAGCGGTATAAGTCGGCATAATAAATGTCGGTGTCTCATCCGCTCCGATTGCTTCTAAAAGGTTCTCATAGTCGCGGATCACTTCAATCCGTCCAGTGTCAAATCCTGCATATTTCAGGCGGAGCGCCATATCATCTGCACGGACTCCGGATACCAGAATACGGGTAAAGCGTGCGCTCTGGCGGGCAAGTGCTTCAAAATCCACATCCCAGATCCAGCTGATATCGGTTCCATCTGCATAACGGTCGTTCAGAAGGAACGCAATCTTGCACTCTTCCTCATCATTAGAGATCTGGTTGATGACCTGATTGTACCCGGCCGGGTTCTTGACGAGCATCATACGTGCTTTAGACTTGCCAAGTTCAAACTGTTCCGCACGTCCGAAACCACACTCAAATCTGCTGAGTGCATCAACTGCTGTGTCTTCATCGATTCCAACAATCTCCGCAGCCGCAACACAGGCTGCCGCATTGTAAATATTGTAACCTCCCGGAAGATTAATGTGCACATCATGGCTATGCCCGAATGCATTTAACACGATATCCGAAGAATCTGCTCCGGTACGCACTACCTGCGTCACGCCAACCTGCGGTGTCTGCCGGTGATATCCACATTTCGGACAGCGGAAACCGCCAAGATGGCTGTAAGTTCTGTAATCGTATTCATATTCTGTCTTACAATGAATACAGTACACTGCATCAGACAATTCAAACGCTGTCTCTTTGTAAATCGGCACATCCACCCCGAACCATACAACCTTATTCGGTACATCATCTGCAAGAGATGACGTCAATGAACAGTCCGCGTTCAGGCACAGGGTTGCATCCGGTACGTGGGTAATTCCTTCGCGGATTGCATTCAACGTGTGGGTGATCTCCCCATATCTGTCCAACTGGTCACGGAAAATATTGTTGACTACCAGACACTCTACCGGCAAAGCATCTCACTGGTCTTGCGGAACGCTGCCTCATCGCACTCGATCAATGCGTGTGTGTAGGAACACTTGCCAGAAAGACTGCAGTGCTGTGCAAACACCGTAATGATCCCGGTCAGAAGATTGGCACCGGATTTATTTGCGAAGTACTTATATCCGGCTTCTTCAAATGCCTGCTCGATCATACGGGACGTGGTCGTCTTTCCATTGGTTCCGGTCACTAGCGTAACCTTCACCCCACGTGATAATTCCTTTAAAATATCTTTGTCAATTTTAATGCGATCTTGCCCGGCAGGTTCGTTCCGCCTCGTCCCATCCGCCGCAGGACTGCATTGGATGTCTTACAGGCAAGTACCGCTAATCTTGTCCTTATTCCCATAATTTCTTCCTTTTCTCTCGTAATCTCATTTCTTTTGTAAAACATATCTGCTACTACATAATTCAACGCTCATTATAACGCATTTTCAGACGTACCACAAGCGCAAAATAACCCGAATGGAAAAGCACAGAACATTTCACTTTTACATACAATGTTAGTAACTCTATTTTGAGGTAATCGTATTGAAATCCTTTCCTCCGCCTCTTACTCCAAAAGAGGAATCCGAGCTTCTGAGACGCAGTGCAGACGGTGACAATGAGGCCGTCATATTCTGATCGAGCGCAATCTCCGTCTGGTCGCTCATGTCATAAAAAAATATCAGCATCTGGAGGACGATACAGAAGATCTTCTGTCCATCGGAACCATCGGCCTTATCAAAGCAGTTTCCACCTTTAACCCGGACAAAAAAGCCCGGCTTGCCACCTACGCCTGTCGCCGCATCGAAAATGAACTTCTGATGATGCTGCGCACCAAGCGGAAAAGTAACCGGGAAACCTCCCTATACGAACCGATCGGTACAGACCGGGAAGGAAATGAGATCCGCCTGTATGATGTCATCGAATCTGATGAAGAAGATGCCTGTATGCAGCTTGCCCTGAAAAATGATATTTCTCTTCTCTATGAAAAACTGGAATCTGTTCTCACCGACCGCGAACAGCTGATACTGAAAAAACGCTACGGTCTTTATGGTGAAAAAGAATATACCCAGAAAGAAGTTGCAGCTTCTCTTGGCATCTCACGTTCCTACGTTTCGCGAATTGAAAAAGGGGCGATTCAAAAACTCCGCCCCTGCTTTCTTCCTTCTCATTTTAATTTTTGCCGGTCTAGATCCTGTCTGTCCATTTTTTAATTCATGATGCTTCTTTCACACCGGCAGACAGGACACTCTACTCAAACATTCCTATACCAAAAGCAGAATGCCAAGTCCCAGAAAGACGCTACTTACAATCACAAGCCCCAGCAGAGTTTTCTTTTTTCTCTCTTGGCAGAAGTCCCCTGTCGTATCCCGGCTGCCCTTTATGGATCAGGTAATTCCCCGCATAAATCAGAAACGGTCCTGCCGAAGCATAAATAAAATACAACGCCACCGTCACAAGCAAAATGCCTGTCGATGCCATAGCTTCTGCACTTTCCATCTGCTCTGAAACCACACTGGAAGTAAGCTGTAAAAGCAATGTCGGTAACGCATTATTGATCAGATGGAAGAACATGTTATAAAACATGTTATCCGTCTCGGCAAGCAGATATCCCATGGCGATTCAAGCATCGCTGTCGGCACAAACCGCCAGAAGCTTCCGTGAAATGCACCGAACACTGCTGCACTGATCAGAATTGCCGGCCATGGACTCCTAAAGCCACGAAAACAGCTGAAAAGCCCGCCTCTGAATGCTATTTCCTCAAAAATCGCCGGCGTGACACAGATCAGAAGAAATGCAAGTCCAAACGGCAGTCCGCCGGATAATTCACTCACACTTTCTGTAGCCCCACTCATCTGCTCCGGAAATACATAAAGCAGGATCGATGTCGGAATCATCGTGATCAGAAGGGTTCCGATCCACATCAGCAATGTTCCGACAGTCTTTGCGATCGTCGGTCTGTGAAATGGAAATGCACGCTTTACGTCTTCCCTGAAAAGCACTACTATTCCAAGTGCCAGCACCGCAAGAAGACCCTCATACATTGGAATTCCCCACTCACCAAAATAATAGACACAAAATCCGGAAAGCCAGAATATATCCACGCCGTACAGAAGGATCAGTACGATCGCCGCATATGGCTTCCACGTTTTTTATTCATCTGCTTCCTCTTTTCTTCTGAGAATATCGTACTTGTCAGCCCTACCGGAAAGTTCTACATACAGTACCTGTTTCGGATGTGGTGCACTCTCCTGTTCTTCTCCTTCTTCATTTACGATCCGTTTTACCTGAACCTCCACGTTATCTCCGTTCGGTTTCATGATCTCAATCGTCTCGCCCACCGAAAATTTATTTCTCTGTTCGATCTTCACCATACCGTCTTTAATCTCTTCTGTGATTCCAAGATATGTGTACTCCCGGATATAGGTGTTGCTGTCATAAATCTGTGCCTCTTCCGATGGTTTTCCAAAGAAAAATCCAGTTGTAAACTGCCGATAGGTACAATTCGAGATCTGGTCCAGATACCACGGCATGTTCTTCTTGTAAAGCTCTGGATCTTTCTGATAATCATCAATTGCTTTGCGGTATGTTCTCGCTACAGTTGCCACATACAGAGCCGTTTTCATTCGTCCTTCGATCTTAAAACTGTCAATTCCCGCATCAATCAATTCCGGAATATGCTCAATCATACACAAATCCTTAGAATTGAAAATAAAAGTTCCTCTTTCATTTTCATAGACCGGAAAATACTCTCCCGGACGACTTTCTTCCATAACAGAGTACTTCCAGCGACACGGATGGGTGCATGCGCCATGGTTTGCATCCCTGCCTGTAAAGAAATTACTGAGCAGACATCTTCCGAATAAGAAATACACATTGCACCGTGTACGAATGTCTCAATCTCCAGATCATCCGGGATATGTGCACGGATTTCTTTGATCTCACGCATGGAAAGTTTCTCTTGCAGATACAACTCTGCTCGCCCCTTGTCTGTACCAGAACATATAAGTTGCATAATTTGTATTATTGGCCTGTGTACTCACATGTCTTTCAATTTCCGGACATACTTCTTTTGCGATCTCAAATACACCCGGATCAGCAATGATCAATGCATCCGGTTTTATTTCCTTTAACTCTTTTAAAATATTCCCGCACGCCTTCCAGATCGTAGTTATGTGCCAGAATATTTGCAGTTACATATACTTTTACATCATGCTCATGTGCAAACCGGATTCCTTCCATCATATCTTCTTTGGAAAAGTTCTTTGCCTTTGCACGAAGTCCAAATGCTTCTCCTCCAATATAAACTGCATCTGCTCCAAATACGACTGCAGTCTTCAACACTTCCAGGTCGCTTGCCGGTATCAATAATTCAGGATGTCTTGCCATTATTTTTTTTCCTTTCTGTTACTGTTATCTCCTGTTTTTATTTTCGCACGCTCAGTGCCACTCCATCTCCCAGCGGAAGAATAGATGTCTCAAGCTCAGGATGATGTTTCAGAGTATACAGATACTCCCTCATCCGGCTATGGATCGTGCGGTCTCTTCTTTCCACCGCAAACCGTGACTCAATAATATCTCCGTCCTGCAACACATTATCCGTGATCAGGATCCCTCCCGGCACAAGGAAACGCATCACCTGTTCTAAATATGCCGGATATTGTCCCTTTGCGGCATCCATAAACACAAAATCAAATCCTGCATCATCCGGCATGCCTTTCATAATCTCCAGTGCATCGCCTTCAAGCAACGTAATTTTCTGTTCCATACCTGCTCTGGCAAAATTGGCTCTGGCAATTGGAATCCTTTTTTCGTAATTTTCGATTGTTGTAATGCGACATTCCTCCGGAGAATATTTTCCCATCAGAATTGCCGAAAATCCAACTGCTGTCCCAATTTCAAGAATCTTTACCGGACGTTTGATCTCCAGCATTACTTTCAGAAAACTTTTTGTCTCTTTGCGAATGATCGGAACCATGTCCGCAAGGGCTTCCTGTTCGATCTCATCGAGAGGATGTCCGCGCTTTCCAGAGAATGGAGGTAAGTCGTCAGTCGTTCTTCTACTATCATATTTTCCTCTTTTTTCTTCCAAGGAATTCTTATCCTATACATTTATCATAGAAGCGCAGACAAAGTTTATTTTCTTTTCAACTCTGACTGCGCTTCTTTATGCAGATATCTTCGCATCTGCTTATTTTCATAAAAATGCCACAGGCATCTTTATATTATACATCCATAATGATCGGAAGGATCATTGGTTTTCTCTTGGTTCTTTTCCAGATAAAGTCATTCATTGTGTCGCGGATCACAAGACTTAATCTTGCTCCAGTCAGCATGACGGCTCATCAGACATTTTTCAACCGCTTCCGTAACAACCTTCCGTGCCTCTTCCATCAGGCTTTCAGATTCACGTACATAAACAAATCCACGGGATACGATATCAGGTCCGGCAAGAAGCTGGTTGGTACGCTTTTCCAGTGTCAGAACAACAATCAGGATTCCTTCTTCTGCCAGATGCTGTCTGTCACGCAATACAATATTTCCTACGTCACCAACACCAAGTCCGTCTACCAGGATTTCTCCTGTGTGTACCTTATCTAAAACTTCTGCACTTTCATCATCCAGTGCGAGTACATCGCCTGACTTGAGGATAAAAAATGTTGTCCTTCGGAATCCCAAGAGATTTTGCAATACCTGCGTGTCGCTTTCAGATGACGGTATTCTCCATGAACAGGAATTGCATATTTCGGTTTTACCAGTGAATAGATCAGCTTCAGCTCTTCCTGGCACGCATGTCCGGATACGTGCGTATCCTGGAAAATAACATTGCTCCCTTTTTTCAGAAAGTTCATTGATGATATTCGATACCGCTTTTCATTACCCGGGATCGGATTAGAGCTTAAAATGATCGTGTCACCCGGCATGATCGAGATCTTCTTATGGATATCTGCTGCCATACGTGACAAGCCGCCATAGATTCTCCCTGGCTTCCGGTTGTGATGATCGTTGTCTTCTCATCTTGGATAGTTTTTCAACTGATCTGTCTCGATCAGCGTATTCTCCGGGCACATTCAAATAGCCAAGCTCTGATGCAACCGAAATGATATTTACCATACTGCGGCCTTCTACAACTACTTTACGTCCATACTTGTAAGACGTATTGATGATCTGCTGTACACGGTCTACATTCGAAGCGAAGGTTGCTACAATAATTCTGTGTTATTATGTTCGGCAAAAAAGCCGGTCAAATGTCTTCCCACTGTCCTTTCTGACTGTGTAAAACCAGGACGTCTCTGCATTGGTACTGTCTGACAAAAGTGCCAGTACTCCTTTTTTTCCAATCTCTGCAAATCTCTGTAAGATCGATAGCATCTCCATAGACTGGTGTGTAGTCTACTTTAAAGTCTCCGGTGTGCACAACAATTCCGGCCGGTGAATAAATAGCAAGTGCTGCAGCATCCTGAATACTGTGGTTTGTCTTGATAAATTCAATTCTGAATTTTCCAAGATTGATCGACTGTCCATGGCGCACTACTTTTCGTTTTTTAGTTGAGCGGAGAAGATTGTGCTCTGTGAGCTTTTTCTCGATAATTCCCATAGTCAGCTTTGTTGTATAAATCGGCAGATTAATCTCTTTAAGCACATAAAAGCGCTCCAATGTGATCCTCATGTCCATGTGTGATCACAAAACCCTTCACCTTATCCGCATTGCTCTTAAGGTAACTGATATCCGGGATTACAAGATCAATTCCCAGCATATCATCTTCCGGGAACGACAATCCGCAATCTACTACAATAATACTGTCTTCATATTCAAAGGCAGTGATATTCATTCCGATCTTTTCAAGGCCTCCAAGCGGAATGATCTTAAGTTTTGAGTTGCTTTTTTTTCTTCAATCTCACACCTCCATATATTTTATGTATCTCATCCGTACATTTAATTATCGTAAAATTCGGAGTCCGCCTCTGTGTGCGACCCCCGTTCTTATCTGTCAGAAATATTCTTTTGACAGTTCCGTCTACACTTCAATCTCCACATCCTCCAGAAGCTCTTCGAACACCTTGAGTACGGCATTAATCTCTACTTCCTCTTCTACCATCTCATAAACGCTGTCCTTCTCTTCCGGCGCACTTGTATCCTTCAAGATCAGGCACTCTGCATCATCCTCTTCTGAATCTGCAACCAGAAGGTAAGTCACTCCATTCAGTCTGGTCTGCTCCACAACAAAAATTCTTCTGCTTCGCCGCCTTCTCCGCATGTAAACGTTAATTTTTCATTCTTCATATACTTTCCCCTTATCGTCTGATTGTATTCCAAAGCCTGTTACTTTTGCATACCCAGAGAGTCCAGATATCCCTGCAATATAAATACAGCCGCGATTTGATCCACATACTGCTTGCGGTTCTCCCGTCTTACACCGGATTCCATAAGTGTCCGTTCCGCTTCCACCGTTGTAAGGCGCTCATCCCACATCACGATCTCAATGCCGGTACGCCGCTTCAGCATCTCTCCAAATTCCAGTGCCTTCTCTGCCCGTTCTCCGATATCATTATTCATATGTTTCGGAAAACCGATCACAAACTTCTCTACTCCATATTCTTTGCAAGGCTCTCAATCCTTGCCAGTGTCTTCCGAAGCTTGTGCTCGTCCTTCCTCGTAACCGTCTCCACTGCCTGTGCCGTAATCCCCAGAGGATCACTTACAGCAACACCTACGGTCTTCGTACCATAATCAAGTCCCATTATCCGCATCATATCTTCAACCTACAGTTCATGTCTGATATAAGCTTTTAATAATTCTTCTACTATCTCATCCCGCTCAACCTTCATCATCAAGGCTTCTTGCTCCGTTATAGCTGGTAATGTATGTAGGATCACCGGACATAATGTATCCCTACAATCTGATTCACCGGATTATATCCTTTTTCCACCAGAGCATTATATACAATTTCCAGAATATCTTTTGCCTGGATCTGTGGTCCTGTCTCTACCTGAAAAAATTGTGTATTCGTTATATCTTTCATCTTACGACCTCCAATACTTCATATTCATTTTAATATAATCTATACAAAAATTCAATGCATAATTTGTGAAAGTGAAGTAAGTTCTATCTCTTTTTAACTGATTGATCCACCGATCTGCCTGTTCCGGTTCGCATGGAACCCCAATCCGCAGATATTCCTTGGTGTGCCCTGTGACATAATTTTTCCATCACGCTCTGTCATCTCTTCAAATAGAACTTCCACCTTTTTTCCAAGCCATCCTTCTTCATAGCGTTGCATTTTTTGCGGTTCAGTTCCAGCATGATATTGCTTCTTCGCGTTTTTTCATGTTCCGGGATCTGCCCGTCCATCTTCGCAGCTGCCTTCGTTCCCTGGCGCTTTGAATACTTAAATATATGAGTCTCATAAAAATTGATGCTGTCTACAAAGTCCCGGGAGGCTTCAAATTCTTCCTCTGATTCCTGCGGGAATCCTACGATCACATCGGTTGTCAATGCCGGATTTTCAAAATACTTCCGGAGAAGCTCACATTTTTCCCGATATTCTGCCGCATCATATCTGCGGTTCATCCGTTTCAGGGTTGCATCACATCCGCTCTGCAGAGACAGGTGAAAATGCGGACATATCTTCGGCAGGCAAGCCAGTTCTTTTGCAAATTCTTCCGTCACGATACGCGGTTCCAGAGAACCCAGACGGATCCTTTTGATCCCTTCAACTCCATGTACCGCGCGGATCAGATCCAGGAGTCCTTCTGTCTGCTTTCCATTTTCATCTTTCCATTCCAATCCGTAAGAACTGAGATGGATTCCGGTAAGCACCACTTCCTGATACCCATGTTCCGCAAGTGTACGCACCTCTTCCACTACATCTTCCTTTTTTCCTGCTGCGCACGCGTCCTCTCGCATAAGGAATGATGCAGTAGGTACAGAACTGGTTGCAGCCATCCTGCACTTTCAGATATGCCCTTGTATGCTCTGCTGTCCGGGAAAGATGGAGGCTCTCATACTAAGGTATGGTTAATGTCAATGACCTCCTGCATCTGTTCCGGAATGTCTTCTTTAAAATATTCTTCCAGAAGGCGGATCAGATCCTTTTTTTTTATTATTCCCGATTACAATATCTATATTCTCATCCAGCTCACCCATATCCGCCTGCGCCTGCACATAACAGCCGGCAGTACAACTACGATCACTGCATCAGGATTCTGTTTTCGGGCACGATGGATCATCTGTCTGGACTTGCGGTCTGCCATATTCGTCACCGAGCAGGTATTGATCACATAGACATCTGCCAGATCATGAAACGGTACGATCTCATATCCGTTCTTTTCCAGCAGTTCCTGCATCGCTTCTGTTTCATAAGCATTTACCTTACAGCCCAGGTTGTGTAATGCTGCTTTTTTCATAAATTCATCCTACTTTCAATATTTATAACATTTAACGAAAATTTCATTCATTCTTCGGCGTTTTGTTCCTTGACTTTTTTATGTACAACTTTTAATATAACTATAGAAGAAATCAAGGAGGTGTGTTTTCAATGAAAACAGTAAAGATTTCTTTAAATTCAATCGACAAAGTAAAATCATTCGTAAACGACATCACAAAATTTGATTATGACTTTGATCTTGTATCTGGAAGATATGTCATTGATGCAAAATCAATCATGGGAATCTTCAGCTTAGATCTTTCTAAACCGATCGATCTGAACATCCATGCTGAGAACCAGGATGCTGATAACATCATCGAACATTGAAACCATACTTAGTATAATAGAATGTGAAGTAAATCAGGACGCAGTACATTTTCTGTACTGCGTCCTTTTTTTTTTGAGGAGAGCCTGAAAAGCTCCCCTTTTTTCTTTTATTATTTTACGATGATCGTCTCCACAGTATTCACTGCTTCTGCAAACAGTTCATCAATCTTTTCACTTAAGTTTTCTTCTGATTTGCGGATCATTCTACATTCGGCTTGGTTACCGGATGTTTTGCCACGAAGATGGTACAGCAGTCTTCGAACGGCTGGATCGAGGTCTCATAAGTATCGATTCTTCTCTGATACATCCACGATCTCCTGCTTGTCGAATCCGATCAGTGGCCGATATACCGGCAATGTACATACATCGTTGGTTGCCATCAGGCTCTGCATGGTCTGGCTTGCCACCTGTCCGATACTTTCACCGGTAATAAGTCCCAGGCATCCGTCTTCTTTTGCAAAATGCTCTGCAATCCGCATCATATAACGGCGCATGATGATCGTCAGTTCATCATGTGGGCATTTTTCATAGATATAAAGCTGGATATCGGTAAAGTTGACTACATGCAGCTTGATCGGTCCTGTATATTTGGAAACCTGCTTTGCAAGATCCACTACCTTCTGTTTGGCCTCTCGCTGGTGTATGGCGGCGCATGGAAATAGGTTGCCTCCAGTCCGACGCCGCGTTTGGAGATCATATAACCCGCCACAGGGCTGTCAATACCACCGGAAAGCAGCAGCATTGCCTGACCATTGGTACCGATAGGCATACCACCCGGTCCCGGAATGATCTCGGAATAGATATAAATCTCTTCTCTTACCTCTACATGAAGCAGTACATCCGGGTGGTGTACATCTACCCGGATTTCCGGGAATGCATACAGAATAGCTTCTCCGAGGTCATAATTGATCTCCATTGATTTCTTCGGATAGGTTTTCTTTTTGCACGACGGGACTCTACCTTAAATGTGATATTCTTATCCGGATAAACCTCATCCATGTATGCGATCACATCTTTTTTCAGTTCTTCAAATCCTTTATCCTCTACACGGACAACCGGACAGATCCCTACAATTCCGAATACTCTTTTCAGAGCTTCTACCACTTCATCTCCGTCATAATCTCCGTCACAGTCCACATAAACTCTTCCCTGTGCTTTTTGTAAGTATGGAATAATCCATCCAGGTCTGTTTTAATGAATGCTTGATCTGTCTTACCAGCGCATCCTCGAACATATAGCGGTTCTTTCCCTTGATTCCAATTTCTCCATATTTTATCAAATAAGTCTGAAACTTCATTCTTTCCTCCTAATGGCGTGTGTACTTTCTAAGCATCGGTACACAATTATATAATGTTTCCAGCGTATAGTCAATTTCTTCTTCTGTAGTAAATTCTGACATACTGAATCTGAGCGTTGCGTCCAGATATTCTTTTCCGGCTCCGATTCCCTTTAAGCACTCCGCTGATCGCCGGATGGTTGGATGCACATGCCGAACCGGATGATACATAAATCCCCTTCTCTTCCAGTGTATGAAGAAGAACCTCACTCCGGATTCCTGCAAATCCCACACTGATGATATGTGGTGCACTTGTTTCATCATAAAGTCCGTGGATCACAGTATGATCGATTTTCTGTACCCCTTCGATAAAGTGCTGTTTCAAGGCACGCATATGTGCCACCTTTTTCATCCAGGTCTGTGTAAATCGTCTTTGCCGCCAGCCCGATTCCTGCAATCCCCGGTACATTTTCTGTTCCGGAACGCATGTTTTTCTGCTGCTCGCCTCCGAAAATGATCGGTTTTACTTTTTGCTTTTTCATTGATATAGATAAAACCGCACCCCCTTCGGTCCATGGATCTTATGTCCGCTTACAGAAAGCATATCGATTCCCATCAGTTTTTTCGGGTAGATCTTATATTTTCCAAATCCCTGTACCGCATCGACATGGAACAGGATATTTTTATTATAAGCCTTTACGATCGCAGATGCTTCTGCAATCGGCTGAACCGATCCCACTTCGTTATTCACATACATGACCGATACCAGGATCGTCTCGTCACAGAGCGCTTCCTTTAACGCATCCAGGCGGATCCGTCCATACTCATCAACCGGAAGATAGGTCACACGATAGCCCTCCTCCTCTTCCAGGTAACGCATGGTATTGAGAATTGCCGGATGTTCAATTGAACTGGTGATCAGATGCTTGCCAGCACGGTGATTGGCACGTGCACCTCCGATCAATGCAAGGTTGTCACTTTCTGTTCCACCGGATGTGAAATAAAGTTCCTTTTCCTGCACCTTCAGAATCTTTGCAAGTGTCTCCTTCGCCTCACGGACATACGCTTCTGCATCCACACCTTTTTTATGCATGGAGGATGGATTGCCGTAATCCTCACACATCACTTTTCCGACTATATCCCGAACACACTCATAGGCTCTCGTTGTTGCTGAATTATCCAGATAAACTTCCATTTTTTCTTTGTCTCCCAAACACTTCTTCTCTTTATCTTATGCAGTTCTTTGCCTGCCGGTCTACTGTTCCAGTTCAAACATCAGTACAGCAAGCGTTGCAAGTCCGGCTGTCTCTGTCCGCAGGATCCGCCTGCCCAGGGTGATGACCTTCGCCCCCATACTGACTCTTTGCATCAACTTCTTCCGGTTCAAATCCACCCTCTGGTCCGATAAAAATCCCAACAGACTGTCCACTTTTAATCTGGCGGATCACTTCTCTTGTCACTTCCATACCACCTGCAAGTTCATACGGAAGCAACGTCACATCAAGCTCTTCTGCCATTTTCAGTGCTTCTTTATAAGAAAGCGGCATGGTAACTTCCGGGATCCGGCTTCTTCCGGCCTGCTTTGCCGCACTTTCTGCGATGGAATTCCAACGGTCTGCTTTTTCGGCGCTTTCTTATCATCCAGACGAACAACAGAACGCTTCATTGCTACAGGAATCACCTGATACACGCCAAGCTCCACCGCTTTTTGTACGATCAGCTCCATCTTGTCGCTTTTGGGAAGCCCCTGGAAAAGATACAGCTTTGACGCCGGTTCCGTGTCCGCTTCCATCTCTTCCAGAATATGCAGAACCGCCACATCTTCTTCATAGGCTTCCACCTCGCACAGATAGGTTCTGCTTTCTCCGTCACTGATTTCAGCCTTTTCATGCAGCTTCATCCGGAGCACATTCTTCATATGATTAACATCTCCGCCTTCAATCCGGATCTTATCTCCGGAGATCTGCTGTGGTGTTACAAAAAAATGATGCATCTTTTCTGATCCTCTCTGCCTACGCTTTCGTTTCTTTTCTCGCTGTTACAGATACCCATTCTCCCTGATGATGAACCTCCAGGACCGTGAGTCCTGCTTTGCCTCTACAGCTGCTTTTACCGTCTCCTCCTTGTCTTCGATGATACCACTTGTCACGTAGATACCACCATCTTTTAACTGGTTCACGATCACCGGTGTCAGCGGCACCAGTACGTCTGCAAGAATATTCGCCACAACGATATCATAGCATCCATAACCAACTTTATCCTGAACCGCTTTATCATCAATGATATTTCCAATCATTACTTCGTATTTATCCTTTGAAATACCGTTGACTTCCATATTTTCATAGGTTGCATCAATCGCACACGGATCCAAGTCTGTTCCTACAGAATACTTTGCACCGAACATCAGCGCCAGCATTCCAAAATTCCACTTCCACATCCTACATCCAGAATTCTGGTGTTCTCTGTCACGTATTTGCGGAGCTGACGGATACACAGCTGTGTGGTCTCATGCATTCCCGTTCGAATGCAGTTCCCGGATCGATATGCACGATCATCTTGCCTTCATCTTCCGGCTTTACTTCTTCCCAGGACGGAATGATCAGGATATCATCCACATAGAACTGGTGAAAATATTTTTCCAGTTATTGACCCAGTCCACATCCTCTGTCTGGGATTCTTCTATCGTTCCTTCACCTACTTCCACATAGGCACGCATATCTTCCAGTTCATTTTTCACAGCTTCCAGAAGACTTTCTTTATCTTCATCTTCTTCCAGATAGAAACTGATATATGCGATGCCGTCATTGATTCCTGTCTCCGGAAGGATATCAACAAACATCTGCTCTTTTTTTCTGCCTGTGTCATCGGAATCTTATCCTCAATCTCGATTCCCTGTACCCCAAGGTCCATCAGCATACTACTGACAATGTCTTCTGCCTCGGTTGTTGTCTTTAATCTGAATTTATTCCACTTCATATTGGTTCTCCTTTTATTGTTGTCCAAGCAAATAATCAATAAACTGCCGTGCAGTACGTCCGCTTAATCCACCATGGCTCAATTCCCATTTGTTTGCCTCCAGAAGAAGCTTTTCCTCTTCCATCTCGACACCGTAACGATCTGCAAGCGTGGTGACAATCTTCTGGAATTCTTTTTTTATCCGGTTTTCCAAAATAAATGGTCACGCCGAATCTTGCTACCAGCGAAAGTTTCTCCTGTACGGTATCATTGGTATGCAGTTCTTCATCTCTGTCAGCTTTATCTTTGAATGTCTCACGTACCAGATGTCTTCTGTTGGAAGTTGCATAGATCAGGATATTATCCGGTTTCTTCTCCAGACCGCCTTCGATCACCGCTTTTCAGATATTTGTACTCAATCTCGAATTCTTCAAAAGAAAGATCATCCATATAAATAATAAATTTGTAATTCCGGTTCTTGATCTGTGCGATCACATCATTCAGGTCTTTGAACTGATGCTTGTACACTTCGATCATACGAAGTCCCTGGTCATAATACTGGTTCAGGATTGCCTTGATCGAAGAAGATTTACCGGTTCCGGCATCACCAAAAAGCAGACAATTATTAGCTTTTTTACCCTTTACAAATGCCTCGGTATTATCGATCAGTTTCTTCTTGGCAATGTCATAACCCACCAAATCATCCAGATGGACGTGTGCGATCTTGGTGATCGGCACGATCTGTGCTCCTTCTTCCGTATGCTCAATACGGAATGCCTTGTGAAGTCCGAAAGTTCCCACTCCGAATTCTTTGTAGAACTGGGTTACAGTTGTCTTAAATTCTTCTGCATCATCTGTCTGTGCAAGAGCTTTGCTTAAGTCGCAGATCCGGTCGCGAATCCTCTTGTTAAATACATGTCCCTTGGCATTGACCGGATGATAGTCCTCAATCAGTTCCAGGCTGTCTGTACCGAGCTTTTCACCCATCTCTTTCAGATCATATTCGAACAGTTCTTTGAAAATCTTAAAATCATGAAGGGCTGCTTTATTGACGCTTCCCTCTACCTCTCCTACCACTTCACAGGCTGTGCTGTAAGCATTCTCACTGTTGGCAAGCAGGAACGTCAGGAAGGTATGCCAGAGGTTCCCCTCGAATCCATAGTTTGCAGCCAGCTCGATCAGCTCATTTAAATTTTCGAAAAGAAGGCTCTTCAAATCCTCTTTGTTGTAATAATCATTATCTGCATTGTCGATCAGAAATGTCATGTCCCGAAGAAAGATCTTCATGTTCCATATAACGATATAATATCAGTTCATTTGTTCTCATAGCCGTGTCCTCTCTTTTTCAGTCTAATAATTTCCAAGGATTTTCAGATTCAGTGCTTCTTCCCTCAGTCCACGGATCGCATTTTTCACTGCGGCATCTGCCAGATTTCCTTCAAAGTCCACAAAGAAACGATATTCCCAGCTTTTTCCTTCTACCGGCCGGGATTCGATCTTTGTCATGTTCAGGTCATTGTAAATAAAATGGGAAAGCAGATGGTACAACGATCCACTCTCATGCGGTATTTCAAAGCAAATACTGATCTTGGATGCATTTTTCAGGAATACCTTCTGGTTTGTGACAATGATAAATCTTGTACTGTTGTCAGATTCGTCATTGATCTCTCTTGCCAGGATATCCAGTCCGTAAAGCTCTGCTGCATATTCGTTGCAGACAGCTGCCTGCGTGGTATCCTGGTCTTCCATCATCTTCTTGGCCGCCATAGAAGTATTGGCAACACTGATCTCTTTGCCAGGTTCCGTGTTCATCCAGGAAATGGGATGTCTGCATCAGTCCTTGTGGATGTGAATACACTCTTTCAATGCTGGAAAGTGTAGTTCCTTTCACTCCGGCAAGCATATGCTTAATCGGAAGGACCGTCTCTCCTACAATGTAATTTTCAAATTCCACCAGAAGGTCATACACCTGTGTCACCGGACCTGCGGAAGAATTTTCAATTGGAAGGACTGCATAATCTGCGCTTCCCTCTTCAATTGCTTCCATTGCATCACGGAATGACGGTACATGGAAGTTTTCACATTTTTCCCAAAATATTTTAACATAGCTGCCTGGTTGTTGGCTCCTTCCACTCCCTGGAAGAACACACGTGCACCATCAAGATCCAGCTGATCCAGTCCGATAAAGGGAAGTCTTCCCAGAACTCCTTCCTCAGAAAGACGCTGGTACTGCAGCTTTCTGCTCATGCTCATCAGCTGTTCAAAAAGCTCCCGGATCCCTTTTTTGTTAAAATCTGTGGACACCTTTTCTGCTACTGCTGCCAGTTTCTCGTTCTCTCTTGTCTTATCAAATACCTTTCGTCCGTTCTTTATCTTATATTCTGCAACTCCTTCGCAGACCTTCATACGTCTCTCATAAAGCGTGGTGATCTGGTCATCGATCACATCCAGCTCTTTTCTCATCTCTTCCAGACTCTGCATTGTCCCACTCCTTATCGTTTTATCCTTATGTCTTCTTACGCTGACGTTACTAATTTTTTCATTATAATATATTTTTTCTGTAAAATCTACATTTCTTCGCAAACCCGATCAGAAAAAACATGTAAAACTTTGTTGAAATAACCATGTTTTTGTTATATTATAGATAAAGAATATATGAACCCGCACATATTTTGCGGTTATTTTTAAGGAGGTTTCTTATGAGACATTTAATGAGTCCTTTAGATTTTTCTGTGGAAGAGCTCGATAAGCTTATGGATCTTGCAGGTGATATCGAAGCTCATCCAGAAAAATATGCACATGCTTGCGCAGGCAAAAAGCTTGCCACTTTATTCTATGAGCCAAGTACCCGTACCCGACTGAGTCATGAAGCAAAGCAATGATGAATCTCGGTGGTAATGTACTTGGCTTTTCTTCGGCGACTTCCAGCTCTGCTACCAAAGGGAAAGCGTAGCAGATACGATCCGTATGGTTTCCTGCTATGCAGATATCTGTGCGATCAGACATCCAAAAGAAGGTGCACCGATGGTTGCAGCGCAGCACTCTTCAATCCCGGTGATCAACGCAGGTGACGGTGGCCATCAGCACCCGACACAGACACTGACTGACCTTTTAACCATCCGTTCTTTAAAAGGACGTCTGAATAATCTGAAGATCGGACTCTGTGGAGACCTGAAATTCGGCCGTACCGTACATTCTCTGATCAATGCCCTGGTGCGTTATGAGAACATCGAGTTTGTACTTATTTCACCGGAGGAACTCCGTCTGCCAAGTTATGTACGCAAAGACGTACTGGATAAGAAAAATATCCCATATACAGAAGTAGAACGCCTGGAGGATGCCCTTCCGGATCTCGATATCCTTTATATGACACGTGTTCAGAAGGAACGTTTCTTCAACGAGGAAGATTATGTCCGCTTAAAAGATTTCTACATCCTGGACAAAGGGAAAATGGAACTTGCACCAAAAGATATGCTGGTTCTCCATCCACTTCCGCGTGTCAACGAAATTTCCGTAGAAGTAGATGACGATCCGAGAGCTGTTTATTTCAAGCAGGTACAGTATGGTGTCTATATCCGTATGGCACTGATCCTGACACTTTTGGATATTCATGTAGATTAAGGGAGGCGAAAGACATGGTTGAAAATACACTGAACATTGGGAAAATTTCAGAGGGCTTCGTACTGGATCACATCAAAGCAGGAAAAAGCATGGATATCTACAAATATCTGAAACTTGATCAGCTTGACTGCTTTGCGTAGCCATCATCAAGAATGCCAAAAGTAACAAGATGGGTAAAAAGGATATCATCAAGATTGAATGCCCGATCGATATCATTGATCTGGATATCCTTGGTTTTATCGATCATAATATCACGGTAAACATTATCGAAGATTCCAAGATTGTTGAGAAAAAAAGAACTGAAACTGCCATCTGAAATCAATAATGTGATCAGATGCCACAATCCGAGATGTATTACTTCGATTGAACAGGGACTGGATCATGTGTTTGTACTGACTGATCCGGAGAACGATGTAAATACTGTGAAGAGAAATACAACAGAAAGCGGGGCTAGCGTCGGCTTGTTGGACTAGGCGGACAGGCGCCACGCAAAGGACGCATGAAAAAAGAAAATTTTTTCATGCGTCCTTTATTTTTTGTCTCCTTCGTACAGTAAGAAAGGAGATCTTGGCATTGCTCGTCCTGTTTTCTGCAGTATGTTTGTCCGGCACAGCATACAGTGGATATTGACAGAATGCAGTCATAGGCTTGCAGGGACAAAGCACATCATCACTGCGGATCTTCCTATTTTCTTCAGTCCTGACAGATCCAACTCATACACATTCCAACAAGCAGGATCAGCGCAATACTTAATAACATAAAAAATACCTCCTATAGACGCAGAAAACAAAAGCGAATATGTCTTCAAAATTTCTGGTATTTGTCCATAAAAATCTTTCCCTTGATTTTAAAACAAATCCAGCATATTATCCAGATACAATTCCTCTCTTACATGCAGCTGATATCGGCTTTGTCATATAATACAGTAGAAATTCCAGGATCAGCGCACTTCCAAGTCCCCTGCCTTCGATCTTAAAATTTGTAAATCCCATCGGCAAATAGATATTTTTGATATCATCTACACTGATAAATCCCGGATTTTTCATCGCTTTTGAAAAACGATAGCCTTCCTTTGCATTTGGCGCAGTACACCGGTGTTCCTCTCCATCTTCTCCGAGATTCTTCCGGCTCACATCCTCATAACAGGCTTTCCATTCCCTGCAGCCGAACCAACAACACTCATTACACAGGAATTCAACTTTATCCTTCTGACCTTCTGATAATGTATTCCATTTATCCAACATCTTATTCAGACGGAAATCCGGCACGACATATTGAAAATCTTCTCTCTGGATTTCCCGCAGACACTCCTGAAATTCGGTCAACACTTTCGTGGTAGATGAGACCAGATAGAACCCCGGATACTTCTTTTTCAGATAATCCACCAGCAGCTCTGAATGCACGATCACACCGTTTTTCACACCTGTGCTTTTCTCAAATAACTGACAAAGCATATTGCATCTCTGATCCGCAAGGTGCTCTTTCCTGAGCAGAGAATTACTAAAGGTCAGACGGGCAGAAATCCCGTACTTCTGCATAAGTGCAAGCACTTCTTCCGGCTCAGCTTCTCCTGCTTCCACACGTCCTCCGCCCCACAGGCAGTCTTCCGGGGCTCCATAAATGGAACCAATCTCACACCAGTCATAGAAATACTCCCTGTGTGTATAAAACAGCGGCAAAAAAAAGTCTGTACAGTTCATAAAATTCAAACAAGCCCGGAAGATGGTAATATGCTACATTTCCTCTTTCCCGACTTTGAAAACGATCATTCCTCATTTGACACTCCTACATAACTTTAATCCTCCTAAAACTACCATATTTTTCAAACGATTGTCAAACGGATTATCACGTTTTTTTATTTTTCATTCCACTCAAAAAAATCATTCACACAATACTACGATATCATAAAAATTAAAGTTCTTTTTAAAGGACACCACAACAAAAAAAAGAATCTATATCCTTCATGAATATGAATACAGATTCTTTTCAAAATTTCTCAATTAAAAAAAAAAAGCAAGCAAAACGATAAGCCGGGTTATGTCGTGAATAATCATCTGTCTACTTCTGCTGTTGCCAACAGCCTCTAGCGACCCACCTGAAGCATGACGGGCCGCCATACCACTTCTTTTCGGTCTTGCTTCGGATGGGGTTTACATATGCCCTCTCTGTTACCAAAAAGGCGGTAGTCTCTTACACTGCCCTTCCACCCTTACCGGCATAAGCCGGCGGTATATTTCTGTTGCACTGTCCTTAGAGTCACCTCTACCGGACGTTATCCGGCATCCTGCCCTGTGAAGCCCGGACTTTCCTCGTCTGCGGCCTTTCGGCACCTGCATCCGCGAACGTCTGTCTTACTTGCCTTAGATACTTTATCACATTTTTTATCTGTGTAAAGATTTCTTCTACACCCCCGGATCAACCTGCAGCTCATTTCCGTCTGCGGCCGTTGTCGCAAGAGTATCACAACGTTCATTCTGCGGGTGTCCATCATGCCCTTTTACCCAATTGAAGTTCACCTGGTGCGGCTTTTTCGCTTCCAGAAGCCGCTTCCACAGGTCGGTATTCTTGACCGGCTCATTCTTCCCACGCTTCCAGCCCTTTTTGATCCATCCCTCAATCCAGTGCTGATTGAATGCATTGACCACATATTGAGAATCAGAATAAAGCTCTACCTCGCAAAGGTCTGTTGAGCGCTTCCAGCCCCCGGATGACAGCCATCAGCTCCATCCGGTTGTTGGTGGTCCTCACATAGCCGCCGGAAAGCTCTTTAACGTGAAGTTCTCCCTTCGGGTCTACATATTCCAGAACGACTCCATAACCGCCCGGTCCGTCCGGATTACCTCTTGCCGCTCCATCTGTATAAATACTGACTTTCATAAATTGTCTCCTTATAGTTCAAATACCTGTCCCTTTTCCCGGATCCGCATGATCTTCTCCCGGTATGGTTCTGATACTTCCATTCCGATAAGCCTGGTCCTGCACCTCGTACTGCTTCCACATATGCATCGGAAATACAATCTTCGTATCCGTATGCCGCATATACCAGTCAAAGCCCCAGTAAAACTGCTCTTCCTGTCTCGGGTCAAGCACGACAAATGCAAGATCGATCTTCTCACCGGCCAGCGTTTCAATCTCCTTTTTGCTAATCGCCGCGCATCATCCGGTTATACGCATCATCTTCCTCTTCCCAGTGCCACCAGTTCAGATCCCCTGCATGATAAATGATCCTGTCTTCGCATCTTACCAGAAAGGCAACCCCTTCATCGGTTGAGCGCAGACTTTTTACCTTTGTATCCCCGACAGTAATCTCATCCCTTTTTCGCATGAAATGTTCCGATGCACGCTGCTCCTTTTTCGCAATTCTGATATCCTTCGGGAAAATATATTCCACATTCGGATACACATCCGCAAGCTTCAGGATCTCTGTTAAAATGATCCGGATGGGAATGGCTGGCAAACACCAACAGCTTCTTCGCTGGATCAAACTCCGGCATCGTTCCTTCATAATAGTCAAATAATAGAATATGGGATTCCAGTTCCACCGAAAATCCGCTGTGTCCGATATACGTCACCCTCATCTGTCTGTCTACTCCTCAACATCATCATGTTCACCGACTGCCGTCTCTGTTGCATAAACAATCTCCGGAAGAACATATTCCAGACACTCTTTAATGATCTTCGGGCTTCCCGGAAGATTGATGATCAGGGATTTACCCCGGATACCTGCTGTTCCTCTCGTCAGCATTGCCCTTTTTCTGGTCCGTGTCATAAAAAGACGCATCGACTCTCCGATCCCCGGAATCTCCTTATCGACCACTGCCTTTGTCGCTTCCGGAACACAGTCCTCTTCTCTGCATCCGATCCCACCGATCGTAAGGATCAGATCTGCCATCTGTGCATCCGCGATCTTCGCAAGGATCTTGCGGATAACCTCCCTGTCATTTGGTACCGGCTGTACAAGCTCTGTCTTGAAGCTGACCTGATCGAGCACTCTTCGCACGATTGGCGAACACGTATCATCCTTCTGTTTTCTGTATATCATGGTGTCTGCTGATACAATTGCTACTTTCATAGATGTCCCTCTTTTCTTTTCTCCTCACGTATAGATTTCATGGTATCTTATATGACCATTCATTCCATGAAAATGTATCCCCTAACGTATAGACTTTAGTATAACATACTCTCGGATTGCCATGCAAGTTTCCTGCCGCCAATCGAATTGATTTAAGAAAAAATTTTAGATAATGATGCAAACCATACCTCCGTTGCTGTCATTGACGATCTTCTGCATGGTGTCCTGCAGTTTTGCCTGACTCTCATCTCCGATCATGGCGATCTTGTTTCGCACGCCATCCATCACCAGCTCTTCGATCGATTTTCCGAAAATATTGGTTCCCCAGACTCCATCCGGGCTCTTTGCCGCCTCGTTGATATAATTTACCAGATCCTTTGCCTGCTGCTCACTCCCCACGATCGGTGCGATCTCGGTCTCAATGTTAGCTCGGATCATATGGATAGAAGGTGCTTCCGAACGGATCTTTACTCCGTATTTATTGCCCTGCCGGATTACCACTGGATCGTCCAGCCGGATTTCTTCTCTTGTCGCGCTGACTACACCGTAGCCTTTCATTTTAACCGAAGCAAGTGCATCTTTGACACTTTCATATTCTTTCTGGAGCATGGCAAGATTACGCACTGTATGGATCAGATCATATTCCCCGCTGATCTGCGTTCCGGTCAGATCACTTAACATTTCATAATAACAGCCATCTTCCACCTTGATTTCAACCGAGATCTCACCGGTATCCATGGACACACCTGTTACATTTACTGCATTTATGTAGGTACTCTGCTCCGGCTTCCGGATCTCCATCGCATCCCGGATTTCTCCGATTCTGCCCATGACTTCTCTTGCATAAGATACCAGCTCTTCCCGGACCTTGTGATCTGCTCTAAGTATTTCCACCCATTTTGGAAGGAAAAACTTTACTTCTGTGACCGGAAATGCAAAGAGCACATTTTCCATGATCCGGTGGATATCTTCTTCCCGGAGCTGTTCACAGTTGACCGGAAGTGCCGTTACCTGATATTCTTTCTGGATTTCTTCTGCCACGTTTTTTGCCTCTGCGCTGTACGGTTTCCGGGTATTGACCAAGACCACGAACGGCTTGCCAATGCTTTTCAGCTCCTGGATCGTTTTCTTTTCTGCCGCCCGGTAGCTGTTTCTGGGAAGCTCTCCGATACTTCCGTCTGTCGTCACAACAATCCCGATCGTGGAGTGGTCATGGATTACCTTTTTCGTCCCGATTTCTGCCGCCTTTGTAAACGGAATTTCTTTTTCGTTCCACGGCGTTTTCACCAGACGTTCTGCTCCATTTTCCATGTGACCGGCGGCTCCCTCCACCATATAGCCCACACAATCGATCAGACGCACCAGCACACTCACATCCTTTGCGAGCTGGATTTCGGCAGCTTCTTTTGGCACAAATTTCGGCTCCGTCGTCATGATGCTCTTCCCTGACGCAGACTGCGGAAGCTCATCCACCGTCCGCTCTTTTGCATGCTCATCGGTCATTTTCGGCAGCACCAGCACATCCATAAAACGCTTGATAAAGGTTGATTTGCCACTCCGCACCGGTCCTACCACACCCAGATAGATCTCTCCATTCGTCCGGCACTGTATATCCTTGTATAAATCAAATGTATCCATACACTGTCCCCTTTGATTGCTGATACAGTGTATGCGGGCTTTCCCCGGTTTAGAACAACTATACTGCCAGTTCACTTTTACTTTCTTGCCATCAATTTCAAAATCGGGTATGATAAATGGTAACAAAAAAGCGTATTACAGGCACGTAATGCCTTTCATTTATCAGAAAATCCTATCGGGATTTTCTTACAGTCAAAAAGGAGGTATCCTATGCACGTAGGAAGAAAAGCACAAAAAAGAGAAAAAAAAGCCATGTCTGTCTCCTGTACGGGAATCTGTTTTTCGTTATCGTTGCGATCGTCATGGCAATCTACACCAGTTCCCAGGCAGTTCTTCTGGACGCAATCTATGACGGAGTCGAGTTCTGCATGCTCCTGCCGTCGCTTTTTCTGATTCCGCTACTTTACAAGCCATCCAATGAAAAGCACCCGTTCGGTTATATGCAGATTGAATCTATGTTTGTCGTTGTCAAGGGCATTACCATGACTGGCGTTACCGTCGGGCTGATCCTGAACAATATCGAAATCATGATCCATGGTGGCAGAAAAGTCGCTTTTGATACCATTGCCTGGTTTGAATTATTTGCATTTTTTCTGGGAATTACCGTATCCATTTATCTCAAATATAAGAATCGTCTGATGGATTCCCCACTGATCACAATGGAAATGGAAGGCTGGGAGATCGACAGTATTGCCTCTTTCGGTATGGCAATTGCCTTCTTTCTTCCGGTTCTCTTTGCCTTTTCCATGGTTCAGACCCATAACACCTTATCTTGACCAGATCATTACCGTCACCCTGTCCATCTTTATGCTGCCGACGCCGATAAAGACGGTAATAACCGGACTTCGGGATCTGTTCCTGATCCCGCCGGAGGAAGAGACTGTTGATGAAATTAAAGAAACGATCGAACCTGTCCTAAATGCCTATGGTTACAAAAAACTCTACTATGACATTCTCCGTACCGGAAGAAAGCTCTGGATCAGTGTTTACATCACCTTTGACAAAGATCTGGTTTCCATTACCCGATTTAAGATCGTACAGAATTTCTGTATCCAGGCTCTTGCGAAAAAATATACGGATTTTTATTTTGAACTTCTGCCGGATATTGTGTTTACCACGGATGATGAGGCATTGACCAATTATATCGTAAACCAGTCGGAAGAGGTGGATCAGAATGCAAAATTTGCAGACTGAATTATCTGATCTTTATTCTTTAAAAATACTCATTTTTCAAGAAAAGCTGCCTTAATCGGCGGCTTTTCCTTTAAATTCTTTGATTGGATTCTTGATAAATTTTATGTACTGCTTTCTCAGCCATTCGATCAGCTTCGTCAGATACCGAAGTACCGGCTCGGTCGCGATAGAGAATACTACAAAAAGCATAATGCATTTTCTGGACATTCCCGTAATCGCAAATAACTGTGGCAGGAAAATACTGCATCCTAACAGTCCGATCACGCATCCGATCCAGACGATCATACGCAGTGCATTCATCGGCTGGCAGATCCGGTAAAGGATCATGAATCCGACAATTGCAAGCAGCATCGTCGCCGCCGTAGAAATATCTTTGGATGCAACTCCGAACGTCTGTCCAAATACAACCAGCGCACCAACCGCAAGTACATCCGTAAGTCCTGCTGGAAGTGCCTTTAAGAACACATTAGTCAGGAAGTGTCCCTTAATGATATCCCGGTTCGGTTGCAGTGCCAGGAAGAATGCCGGAATACCGATCGTATACATGCTGATCAGCGATACCTGGGATGGCTCCAGCGGATAGGTAATCATAAAGACTGCCGAGAAAATTGCAAGCAGGAAGGAAAAAATATTCTTCACCAGGAACAGACTTGCTGAACGCTGAATGTTATTGACAACTCTTCTTCCTTCCAGAACAACCTCCGGCATCCTTGAAAAATCGGATTCCAGAAGTACCACCTGGGACGCCTGGACCGCCGCATCGCTTCCTGATGCCATCGCCACCGAACAGTCTGCATCCTTCAGAGCAAGTACATCATTAACACCATCACCGGTCATAGCGACCGTCATTCCCTGCTTTTTCAGTGCCTGCACAAACTGTCTTTTCTGTTCCGGGATTACCCTTCCGAAGACCGTATATTTGCTCACCGCAAAGGGCAATATCTTCTTCGGTCTTTAATGTTCCCGCATCGACGTAATTCTCTGCGCCTTCAATTCCGGCCTGCTTCGCAGTCTCCGATACGGTGATCGGATTATCACCCGAAATAACTTTTATCGCAACACCCCATGTCCGCAAAATATTTGAAAGTCGCAGGCGCTTCTTCCCTGACTTTATTGAGAAGGAGGACATAACCAAGCGGCGTTACCGTTCCAGTCAGCGGCTTACCAGCCGGCTCTCCATCATAGCTTCCAAATACCAGTACACGGAACCCCCTGGACGTATACTGTTCTATTCTTCCCTGATACTTTGTATAATCCTCACGCAGGACAAATTCCGGTGCACCAAGCACATATGCCTGATCTTTGAAAATTACTCCGCTGTATTTGACCGTGGAAGAAAAAGGAATCACTTTTTTTCCGGCACTTTATCTGAATGCTCTGTAAAATGTTCTTGCATCGCATGCATCGTGCTGTTATCCGCGTCCATTCCTTTGACAAAATCGCCGATCATCCGGTTCAGATCCGGCATCTTTTTCTTCGTCATAGGCCTTGGCTTTCACCACTTCACTGACACACATACTGTCTTCTGTGATCGTACCTGTCTTGTCAACACAAAGCACATTTACCCGCGCCAGTGTCTCGATACATTTCATGTCATGGATCAGTACCTTTTTCGATGCAAGACGCATTGCACTTACCGCAAGTGCCACGCTTGCAAGAAGATATAATCCTTCCGGGATCATGCCGATCACTGCAAAGCAACCATGGAGATAATACTCTGCCGGAAGCTGTCGTGATTATAGAAATAACTCTGCACAAACAAAATGATTCCTATCGGAATCAGTGCGATTCCGACCATTTTACCAGCTTGTCCAGGAACGGATCATCTCCGACTGTTCCCCCTCTGCATGGCTTTTGCTTCCAGAGTCAGCTGTGAAATATAGGAATCCGCTCCAACCTTGTCCAGGCGTGCATGACAGCTTCCTGATACCACAAAACTACCTGACATCAGACGGTCTCCACGCTTTTTCGTGATCTCATCAGATTCACCGGTAAGTAAAGATTCATTGACCTGAACCTCGCCAGCCTCAACAACCGCATCTGCACAGATCTGGTTCCCTGCACGAAATACAACAATGTCGTCCACAACCAGCTGATCCGCCTCCAGATTCAGCGATACCCCTCCACGGATTACTTCCGCGTGCGGTGCATTCAGCATGGTCAGCCTATCCAGTACTTTCTTGGAACGGATCTCCTGAATGATCCCGATCAGTGTATTACAGATGATAACCGGCAGGAATGTCAGATTTCGAAAAGAACCTACCAGGCACAGCAGAATCGCCAGAATCAGAAAGATCAGGTTGAAATAGGTAAATATATTATTATGAACAATCTCTTTTTGTCGTAAGTCCCGGTGGAGCAACCTCATCATTGGTCCAGCCATTCTCTTCCCTTATCCGGATCTGCTCGGGATTAAGACCTACCCGGTAGTCTGGAACCACACGCTGGATCTCGCCGCGAACGACTTCTTCCTCTTGTGTTTTTTTTCTTTTTTCCGAATTTCATACAAAAAATCCTCCTGTATACACGTCATTATACGCCTATACGGAAGGATTTTCCATTAAGACTTTATGAAATTTCTTTGAAACTTTAATCCCACGGAAGGTTACTGTATTCGCTCGCGCCCGTCACGCATCATCAGTTCACTTACCGCATCCTTTGCGGGTTTGCCTTCAAAAAGTACCTGATTGACCTTTTCCACGATCGGCATGGATACCTCATATTTTTCAGCCAGCTCTCTTGCCGCTTTTGCTGAATACACACCCTCAACTACCATCTTGACCTCAGCCATCGCTTCTTCCATCGTCATTCCCTCACCGATCAGAACACCTGCTTTACGGTTACGACTGTGCTTACTTGCACAGGTGACGATCAGATCACCGATTCCGGTAAGTCCGGTAAAGGATTCCAGCTTTCCGCCCATCTTTACACCAAGTCTTGTGATCTCCGCAATTCCTCTGGTGATCAGTGCGACTTTGGTGTTATCCCTGTATCCTAGTCCATCTGCAACTCCGGCTGCAAGTGCGATTACATTTTTCAGGGAACCGCCAAGCTCAATTCCTTTAATATCCGGGCTTGTGTAGACACGAAATACATCATTCATGAAAATTTTCTGCAGATAAATGGCGGTTTCTTCTGTCTCTGCTCCGACTACAACCGTTGTCGGAAGTTCGCGGCTTACTTCTTCTGCGTGACTTGGACCAGAAAGAACAGCTACATTTGCCTGCGGAATCTCTTCTTCAATCTGCTCAGAAAGCGTCTTTAAAGTACCCTCTTCAATTCCTTTTTGCCACATTGACCAGAATTTGCTCTTCCTTTACATACGGGCACATTTTCTTCGCCGTAGCTCTGGTTGCCATAGACGGAACTGCAAGAACGACCACATCTTTTCCTTCCACACTTCCCTGCAGATCTGTTGTGATCTCGATCTCCTCCGGGATATGAACGCCCGGAAGCTTACTTTGGATTTTCCTGCTTTTTCCTGATCTCATCTGCTTCTTCTTTTAAATAAGACCAGATGGTTACATGATGTCCGTTTTTATTCAGTACCGGGCCAGAGCCGTTCCCCAGCTTCCTGAACCGATAACTCCGATTTCTGCCATAAATTATTACCTCTTTTTTTTTTTTTGAAAAACTAATCTTGCTCTCTGTACCATTTCTCAGACGTCCGATATTCGCACGGTGACGGATAAATGCAGAGAAAACAAAAAGTACTCCGATTCCATACATTTCAAACAGATACTTCTGCGCCATTCCAAACATTCCCATCTGTCCGTCAACGACGAGTCCGACAAGGAACAGTACGGAAATCACCAGCGATCCCAGTGATACATAACGTGTCACGGCAACAATTACGATAAACACGATCAAACATACTGCCGCAATCCGAATATCTGTAGATAAGATCATACCTGCCGTAACTGCAATTCCCTTTCCGCCCTTGAACTTCAGATAGAATGGAAAATTATGTCCGAGCACTGCCCCAAAACCTGTATACAGCGAAAGGAGCGGTAAAATATCTGCGTGAGACTGTCCGTAAATTCGGACCACCAGAACTGCGATCACGCATTTGAAGCAGTCACCTAGCAGGGTGATCATTCCGGCTTTGATTCCCATGGTGCGAAGTGCATTGGTAGAACCTGCATTTCCGCTTCCCATCTTGCGGATATCTACCCCTGAGTTTTTCCATAGAAATAGCCGGTCTGAAACAGACCAAATATATAGCCGATCAGCAAACATACAAGACGTTCCATCTTATTTGTCCTTCTCCTTTCTCTCCCTGATAAAGAATTTAAGAGACGTTCCACGGAAGCCAAACGCTTCACGGATCTTATTCTCCAGATATCTCGTATAAGAGAAATGCATCAGTTCTTTATCATTTACAAAGATGACAAATGTCGGCGGTTTTGACCGCTACCTGGGTAATATAGTAAAGTTTCAGCCGTTTTCCCTTATCTGACGGTGGCTGCTGCATTGCAACAGCTTCGGTCATGATCTCGTTAAGGACACCCGTAGCCACACGGAGTGTCTGGTTCTCAATAACGGTGTCGATCATGTCAAAGAGCTTCGGAAGTCTCTGGCCTGTCAGTGCAGACACATACATGATCTCTGCGTAAGGCAGGAAAGACAGCACCATCCTGATCTGATGCTCATATTCCCTCGTGGTCTTATCGTTCTTTTCAATGGCATCCCATTTATTTACAACGATGATGACACCTTTTCCACGCTCATGTGCGATTCCTGCGATCTTGGCATCCTGCTCGGTTACTCCTTCTGCCGCATCGATCACAACCAGGACCACATCCGCTCTTTCTACTGCCGTAACTGTACGGATAATACTGTAGCGCTCCAGTTCCTCTTTGATCTTATTCTTACGGCGAAGTCCTGCTGTATCAATGAATACATACTCTTTTCCATTGTGCACTACTTCCGTGTCAATGGCATCTCTTGTAGTACCGGCAATATCGGATACGATCACACGGTCTTTTTCCGATCAGACGGTTGATGATCGAAGATTTTCCCAACGTTCGGCTTCCCAACGATTGCAATTCTCGGACGGTCATCTTCCTCTTCCTGGCCGTCCCCTTCCGGAAAATGTGCAGAACCTTATCCAGCATATCTCCGATTCCAATTCGTTCCGATGCTGAGATCGGAACCGGATCTCCGATTCCCAGATTATAAAATTCATACACATCCGGCATCATCTTGTTAAAATTGTCCACTTTATTGACAACAAGAATGACTGGTTTGTGGGATCTTCGAGCATATCTGCCACTTTTGCATCAGAATCCACAAGTCCCTGTTTCACATCTGTCATAAACAGGATCACATCCGCAGTGTCAATGGCGATCTGTGCCTGCTCTCTCATCTGGGACAGGATGATGTCACTGCTGTCCGGTTCGATTCCGCCTGTGTCGATCAACGTAAATTCTTTATCGAGCCAATTCACTTCTGCATAAATTCTGTCGCGGGTAACACCCGGCGTATCTTTAACGATTGCTATCTTTTCTCCTGCCAGTGCATTAAAAAGCGTCGACTTTCCAACGTTCGGCCGCCCTACAATGGCAACAACTGGTTTACTCATATTTTCTTCCTCCTGATATTTATTCGGAATTCTGCTTCTATATCATACTAGATTTCTTCAAAAAATGCAATTTTTTTAACGCCTCTTTCTTGTCATTGCTTTTAAATAATGGTATAAAAAGATAAGTAAGATTAGATAAAAAGCACTTAAAACGCTTATTATAAGGAGGCACTCATGACAAATATCGAACTTATGGAAAAAGCTCTTCCAACAGCACCACTTAAAATTGCTGCCCTGGAAAGCTGCAAGGATCTGGCAGAAAAAGTGGATCAGTACATCGTATCGTTCCGCAAAAATTCTCTGCATGATTTTTCTGGATCCTGCAATCTATTCATCTTATGAAGCAGATTCTTATCTTGCAAAGAACAGTTGCCCACGTTTTGGTTCGGGGAAGCAAAGGGAATGTTTGGCGAAAGTATCCGCGGAAAAGATCTCTTTATTATGGTGGATGTCTGCAACTACAGCCTGACATACACAGTAAACGGACATATCAATCATATGTCACCGGATGATCACTATCAGGATCTGAAGCGTATCATCTCCGCTTCTACAGGAAAGGCACACCGTGTAAATGTAATTATGCCTTTCCTGTATGAAAGCCGCCAGCACAAGAGAACCAAACGCGAATCTCTGGACTGTGCAATGGCTCTGGAAGAATTAACCGCAATGGGTGTATCTAACATTCTGACATTTGACGCACACGATCCGCGTGTACAGAATGCGATCCCACTCAATGGTTTCGACAGCTTCAACCCTCTGTATCAGTTCATCAAAGCTCTGTTTTAAAGCAGAACCGGATCTGAAAGCAGACAAAGACCATCTGATGATCATCAGCCCGGATGAAGGTGCTATGGAAAGAGCCGTATATTTCTCCAATGTTCTTGGTGTTGATATGGGTATGTTCTACAAACGTCGTGATTATTCTACCGTTGTAAATGGTAAAAATCCGATCGTTGCACATGAATTCTTAGGTGACGATGTACATGGAAAGACCGTTATCATCATCGATGACATGATTTCTTCCGGTGCAAATATGCTGGATGTTACCAGGCAGTTAAAAGACCGCGGTGCTGAGCGTGTATTTGTATGTACTACTTTTGGTCTCTTCACAGAAGGTCTTGACAAGTTCGATGAATATTATGAAAAGGGCTATCTGGACAGACTGATCACAACCAATCTGACCTATCTGCCTCCTCAGCTTCATGATAAACCGTATTTCATTGAAGCAGATATGAGTAAGTTCCTTGCACTGATCATTGATTCGATGAATCATTCTACATCTATTAGTGCGGTTATGAATCCGACGGATAAGATTCATGATTTGCTTGCGAAGAGAAATATGAGATAAATTTTGTTGGCGGGATAGTAAGGATATATTAGCGAACAGACGCCGCAAAAGAACATAAAACAGACAGCTTCCTTTGTGCAAACCATTCCGATGAGCCTCTGAAAGCGAAAATCGTGTTCAGCAATGGCTTCCACGATTTTTTGAGTCTCATCTCCATTGCACAAAAATGGAATCTGTCCTGTTTTATGGTTCTCTTGCGGCTGTTTGTTAGTATATTTTTACTTTTCTGGCAAACAAGAAGCTCTTTTTTATATCATATTATTTTGAAAATACTGCATCATTTTAACTAAAATGCCGTAAAACCAATATCTTTCATGGTTTTACGGCATTCTTATTTAGCGTATTTACTTATACTGTCCTATCCCCATCAAAGAATTCCTGTCCGGTCGGGTATGTATAGGAATCTCCGATTTCATGGAGAAGGACGACTTTTTAATTTATTATTCAGTGTTTTTTATCCAGCTTGATTGCTTCGGTAAGCTGTGGGAGTGGGACATCGGCTTTTACCGGAAGTTTATAAGCTTCCAGGACTTTCGGATGTGCTCGGCTTCGCCTTTTTGGTGAGTCCTTTCTCTTCAGCAATCTTTGTGATCTGGTACATTCCGATGGCTACGGCTTCACCGTGGCTTTCTCTTTCATAGTGGAAGTCTTTGCTCAATGGTGTGGGCAAGGTATGCCCGAAGTTCAGGAGAATCCCTCTCCGGTATCAAACTCGTCTTCTTCCACAACACGGCGTTTGATATCGACACAGGTTGCGATCACATCGGTTAAATGCTCTTTCAGATTCTCATAGCATCCGCATTTTCCAGAAGATCAAAAAGCTTTCGGTCTTTGATGCATCCGTATTTGATAACCTCCCCCATGCCATCCGTCACGTAACGATCCGGCAAGGTTTCCAGCACATCCGGATCGATCAGTACCATCTTCGGCTGATAAAAAGCACCTACCAGGTTCTTACCCTGTGGAAGATCGACTGCAACTTTTCCACCAACAGAAGAATCTACCTGTGCAAGAATGGAAGTTGGAATCTGTACGAACTTGATTCCTCTAAGAAAAGGTCGCTGCCACAAATCCGGCAAGGTCTCCTACCACTCCACCTCCAAGTGCAACGATCAGGTCTGTTCTGGAAATCTTTGCTTTCAGAAGAGAGCTGTATACCCCATGGAAGTGTTTCGAATGCTTTTGACGGTTCTCCATGTGGAATCACGGTTTCCGCACACTCATATTTTTTCAGAAAGATTTTTCTTAAGCGCTTCTCCGTAATAAGAATAAACTCTGTCATCGGAAATGATCATGATCTTTGATCCCTGATATACTTCCGCTATTCTTTCTGCTGCTTCTTTCAGAATTCCTCTTTCAATATAGATCGGATAGCTGTGTTCCTTTAAATCTACCG
>VOFH01000503.1_pt1 | contig 131064 bp, 148 predicted proteins | sample 5384091 | NCBI WGS metagenome assembly VOFH01 (sample SAMN12384727, study PRJNA508395) | human gut metagenome | isolation source: healthy gut G | host: Homo sapiens
TGTCGTGATCCGGAATCTGGTGTCCGGCATCCGCCGCCTCCATCAGCTTCTCATCAAACACCTCATGGCAATGTTTGTACTTCTTTCCACTTCCACACCAGCACAGATCATTTCTTCCTAATTTTTTCATCTTATTTTCATTCCTTTCGCCCTGCACTCCAGCAGCCCGTTTGTCACTCTCTAACAGGCGGGTCAGCCTGCTTCCCTCAATCGGGAGACTGTTTGGAGTTTAACACACTGACGCTGAAAATGCAATGAAATCGCCCTTATCCAGCCAGATTCTCAATAATCATGTTCCTGTTCACACACATGTGTGCCCAGTAACGCGATTTTTCTCCTCCGTCCACCGTCTTTCTGTTTTTATCCCAAATTTTCACGATTTTTTCAACTTTTTAACAGTCTTCCTCTCTATTTTTCAGAAGAAACATTGTATAATAGAAGCATCCAAATGAATTTTTTGAAAGGAGACTTTCTTTATTTAATGAAACATTCAAGCAAACCTTCTGTTCCTGGAACTTCCAATGAAACCTTCCCGAAAACAGAATCAACCAGCAGCCTTCAAGGCTCAGCCGAACCCAGCTCTCCGAATACCAGCATTTCCAATGGCGGCGAAACACATCCATCCAAAATTGACGCCTTAAAAAATTGGTTCCAGACCCGCCCGATCGTCGAAAAATTCTGTGCGCTTCCGACATACATACAAAGCTGGGGACTTACCTTGTTTTTCATGGGTACCGCCACGATCATCGCGTTCTGCTTTTTTCATGCGCTCAAAAATCCGACTGCCAACATCGCGCTGACCTACATTCTGGCGGTCTTTTTGGTAGCGCGTTTTACAGACGGATACAGCTTCGGCCTGTTCTCCTCCTTTGTCGGCGTCGTCTGCGTCAATTTTCTGTTCACGTATCCGTATTTCGCGCTGGATTTCACGATGGCCGGCTATCCGATTACCTTCGTGGCAATGTTTTCAATTTCCGGCATTACAAGCGCCATCACAAGCAACATGAAAACGCAGGCACGCGTGCTGGCGGAACGTGAAAAGATGCTGATGGAAGCAGAAAAAGAAAAGATGCGGGCGAACCTGCTGCGGGCAATCTCCCACGACCTCCGCACCCCGCTTACCAGCATCATCGGTTCCAGTACCGTATATCTGGAAAATGGCAGCAGCCTCCCGGAGGTTGAGAAAAATGCGCTGGTACGCCATATTCTTGAGGACTCTAACTGGCTCTTAAACATGGTTGAAAACCTGCTCTCCGTCACGCGTATCAACAATGAGACGGCAAAGGTAACTAAGACCTCGGAACCGGTCGAGGAAGTTCTCTCCGAGGCGATGATCCGCTTAAAAAGAGACTTCCAGATGCCAATATCCATGTGCGCGTGCCGGAGGAATTCCTGATGGTCCCGATGGACGCCGTCCTCATCGAACAGGTTCTCATCAACCTGCTGGAAAATGCCGTTGTCCATGCTGAAAGCACCGAGCCGATCGAGTGCTATGTGGAATCACTTTCCGACTATGCGGTTTTCCACGTGCGCGATTACGGCGTCGGCATCCCGCCGGAGAAGCTGGCAACCATCTTTGACGGCTCTTCTTCGACGACCAGCACTTCGCCGGATGGACGAAAGGGCATGGGAATCGGGCTTTCCATCTGTAAAACGATCATTCTCGCCCACGGCGGCGAAATCAAGGCAATCAACCACACGCGCGGTGCCGAATTTTACTTTACCCTTCCAAAGGAGGACAAATAACATGACACATAAACTTTCTATTTTATTAGTAGAAGATGAAAAAAACATCTGCGACTTCATCTCCACCTCCCTGTCCGCACAGGATTACCGCATTTCCACCGCACACACGGGAAAAGAAGCACTTCCGATCATCACGTCCCAGTGCCCGGATCTGATTCTCCTCGACCTGGGGCTTCCAGACATGGACGGCATGGAGATCATCCGCCAGGTCCGCACCTGGTCCAGCGTCCCGATCATCGTCCTCTCCGCCCGCACGCAGGAACAGGAAAAGGTACGTGCGCTCGACCTCGGCGCGGATGATTATCTGACCAAGCCGATCGGCACCTCCGAGCTTCTCGCGCGCATCCGGACTGCCCTGCGCCACAGCAACCGCCTAAACACGGATTCTCCGCTTTATAAGCGCCCATTCCATGCAAGGGGACTGACGATCGATTTTGAAAAACATCTGGTATCGGTCGATGGAAAGGATGTCCATCTGACGCAGATCGAGTTTAAGATTATCTCCCTACTGGCACAGAATTCCGGCAGGGTCATGACGTATGATACGATTATTTCGAATATCTGGGGGCCGTATGCGGACGATGATAACAGTATTCTGCGCGTGAATATGGCACATATTCGAAGGAAACTGGAACAGAATCCAGCAGAACCGCAGTATGTGTTTACAGAGATTGGGATTGGATATCGGATGATTGAGGATGAGATGCAGTAATAGATTGATTGTTTGTTTGTTGTGATGCGGAAAGAGGCGTCCGGGAATCTGCGCCGCCTGCGTCTCCAATTATCATTGTTCGCTTGCTTTCGCTACATCTGTTCGTCTGGATCGGACAAAATGTCCGCCCCAGCCGGACAGCTGGCGTGGATGCGTACAATCGATAATTGGAACGCTGGCTCTACAGATTCCCGGACGCCACTTTCCTCTTGTTATGTTATGGATCGCTTTTACCTGCCAGCCTTTGCTTTGCTCGGCTGGCTTTTGATTGTCTATTTTTGTTTTTGTCTGTTTTTTTATTCTACTTCGCTTTCAATGACTCCATCGTATAAACCAATTAAGTCTTCATAGCCATCCGTGGATGGAAGGGTCACTACGACCGGCTCGCCCGGGTTCTGGACTTCGGTCTCCATCAGAGTAATGCAGGTCATCGGCTGGTCGAGGACTTCCATGTTGTATACGATATAGTTTGTCATATAGATAATGTAATCGTTGTCATCCAGCACGTAAGCGCCTTTCATTTCCTGGATGTTCATGTCCAGATTGATATCGGTGCCGAGTGTGTTCATCACGGTTCCGAGGGCTTCTTTGACGTTCTTGTTTAGCTTCTTTGGATTTGCCTCATATGCCAGCACACGTTTTCCATTGACCTCGTTTAAGGAAATGCCCTTCATATAGCTGGATTCCATATTGCTGGTGTTGACTCCGGTCTGGACGGAGGATATGATCTGCTCTAATGGCATCGGGTATTTCAGTTTGACACCGTTGGCATCTACGTAATAGTAGCCGTCCGTATAAAAAACCTGTGAATAGCTGTCCTGTCCCAGAATCGAGGAAGCGACCTGTGCCAGGTACTTGAGATCGGTGGTATCCTGCATATCCATCTCTGCATGCATCGCCATATCAACTTTCATCTGACCGTCCGGAATGACATCCTTTGCAAGTATGACCGAATGGACGCCGCTCTGAATCTCCGCGGACTGAATCGTATTGTTCTTCTCCATCACCCGGTCAAATACCTCCGCCGGATTTTCGGCTGCAAATGCGGTTGTTGACATCGTCATAATGGCTGCTGCACTCACAAGTGCGGTTGCTAATTTTTTCATCCCTGTTTCCTCCTGTCTGCTGTCGGGCTTATGTCGTATTTCCCTATATAACTTTCTGCCCTATCTATAACCCATTTTCGAGCTGTGTCGGCAACCCAGCTTTTGTTCCTGAAATTCACGTTTCTGAACACGAAAACCACTCCGACTTTATCTTCAGTATATATAATTTGGCATCGCTTGTAAACCATATCGGCGGGTACTTTCCCTTACATTTTTATTACATCTGACAGCTCTTTCGATTCCAAAAGTGCCTGCTTTTGAGTATTCTTTCTTTTCCGGTTATTATATACAAACATGGAAATTGCCATCAGACAGATAATTCCATATCCGAGGAAACTCCAGCCGTCCGGCACCTGCCCGAAGATGAAGAAACCGAGCATCGTCGAGAAGATCAGCTGCGAATAATCGTAGATGGAAATACGGCTCGCCGGGGCATAGCGGTATGCCGCCGTGATCGCAAACTGTCCGCCCGCCGCCGCGCAGCCCGCCAAAAGCAGGATCCCCATCTGCTGCCAGGTCATCGGGTGATAGTCAAAAATCAGCCACGGCAGCACAACCACACAGGAAAATACCGAGAAAAACAGCACGATCACCGGTCCCTTTTCTCCTGCCTCTCCCAGTTTCCGCACCATCGTGTACGCCGCGCCCGCGCAGATGCCGCCGAAAAAGCCCAGCAGCGACGGCACAAGTGCCAGATTGGAGAATGTCGGCTTTACCACGAATATACTGCCGAGAAACGCACCGAAGATCAGCGAAAGCTGAATTGGCATAACTTTTTCCTTTAAGATCAGCCAGCTGAACAGCACTGTAAAAAACGGCGACATTTTATTTAGAATCGATGCGTCCGCCAGCACCAGATGATCCACCGCATAAAAGTTACACAGCACTCCCATCGTGCCGAAAATTGACCGCATCAGAAAATACGGCAGATTTTCCCTGCGGATACGAAACGGCTCTCCCGCCCGCAAAAGCAAAACAACCGCTGACAGCGCCGCCACAAGATTGCGGAAAAAACTCTTCTGCATCGACGGCAGATCGCCCGCCAAATGTACAAACATACTCATCAGCGCAAAACAGAACGCAGACAGCACCAGGCAGGCAATTCCGCGGTATTCCTGCTTCCGGATGTCCGGATGATTTTCTACCATATTTTCATTCCCCTTTCCGTCTTCCTATCTTCCAGTATACGCACATCCCACATTTTTGTCTATGAATCCACCCGGATTTTTTCGTTTTCACATTTCACACGGCTGCTGTTCACGCTCATGGAAACCGTAAATCCACATGTTTTTTTTGCTTTCTCCCGTTTTGCATCATTTCTGCAGAGAGTCCGCCCATCTTGACACAAATCCGTTTCCATACTAGAATAGAAAAACCTTTATTTATATGTAAATCATTCACAAGGAGCCTGTTATTTTGCTGAAATTATTCCATTCCCTCGATTTAAAACTAAAATCCTGCCTGATTGCACTGTTTGGAAGTGCATTTCTGGCATTTGGCCTGTACCACATCCATTCCTTTTCCGGTGTCACCGAGGGCGGTGTCTTAGGAATGACGCTTCTGCTTGATCACTGGTTCCATATCTCCCCATCCGTGTCCGGCTTCATCATGAACCTCGCCTGCTACGCGATGGGATGGAAACTTCTGGGGCGGCAGTTCATCGCCTACTCCATTCTTTCCAGCGCCAGCTTCTCCCTGTCTTACCGGATCTGTGAGCAGTTTCCGCCCCTGTGGCCGCAGCTTGCCGATATGCCGCTTGCCGCATCCCTGCTCGGCGCGGTCTTCGTCGGCGTCGGTGCCGGGCTCTGCGTGCGGATCGGCGGTGCCCCGGGCGGAGACGATGCGCTTGCGATGAGCCTTTCCCACGTGACGCACATCAAAATCCAGTGGATCTACCTCCTGTCCGATTTTGCTGTACTGGTGCTTTCACTGAGCTACATTCCGTTAAACCGCATGGTATATTCCATCCTCACGGTACTCCTGTCCGGACAGATCATCGGGTTTGTGCAGACCGTGGGAACACATCCAGTGGAAAATATGAAAACTTGATCGGTTTCATACGGTTCTCCCGGTTTCAAACGTGCCTACCCGTGAACAGTAATGAATTTTCTATATTTTTTGATTTTTTTTAAAAAAACGCTTGCCAAATCAACCGACCTATGATATTATATAACTCGTTGAAGCGATGCTTCAGAAATGCGCGAGTGGCTCAGTTGGTGGAGCGCGACCTTGCCAAGGTCGAGGCCGCGGGTTCGAGTCCCGTCTCGCGCTCTTTTTATTTTATAGCGGAAACCCTTTCATTTTCATGAGGGTTTCCGCTATTTTCGTTACTGGCCACACATGTGTGCCCCGCAACAGGTCTTCCCGCCTGTGAGCAACTGCATTTTTTCATTCACAAAGGAGTATTCTTCCATGATACAAAAAGTAATTTCTTTTCTCAAAAAGGATACCGTTTTAACCATCGCCCTGGCTCTGGCTGTCCTTTCCATGTTTATCATACCACCGTCTGCCGGATACCTGGGATATCTGGATCTGCACACACTGATCCTGCTCTTTGGCCTGATGACAGCAACCACAGGCCTCCAAAACATCGGTTTCTTTCGACAGCTCGGGGAATTACTGCTGCTTCGAATCCATTCACTCAGGCAGCTGGAACAGCTTCTGATTCTTCTGTGTCTCTTTTCCAGCATGCTGATCACCAACGATGTGGCCTTAATTACCTTCGTTCCATTTGCTCTGGAACTACTGCGGATGGTAAACCGCAAAGACCGGATCGTTCCGGTTGTCGTCTGCCAGACACTGGCAGCCAATCTCGGCAGCATGACAACTCCGGTGGGGAATCCCCAGAACCTGTATCTGTATTCCCACTTTGAGCTTTCACTTGATACATTTATCCGGAGCATCGGTCCATTTTCGCTGCTTTCATTGGTTTTGCTGCTGCTCGTCACAATGTTTACACCAAGGGAGACTATCTCACTAGATACTGCCGGTAGAGATACAGCCTCCGATGAGACCTTTCCTAAACGCTGCCTTTTCTGCTGTCTGGGAATGTTTTTCCTGTGCCTTTGCACCGTAGCCGGTCTTCTACCGCTTCCAATCCTGTTTATCTGCATTCTGGCGATTGGCTGTCTGGCAGACCCGAAGATCTTCTGTCAGGTAGATTACTCTCTCATCCTGACTTTTATCGGATTCTTCATCTTCATCGGAAATCTGAAACACATTCCTGCGGTAAGCTCCCTGCTTTCCAGTATGATCACGGGACACGAAGTGATAGTCTCCGTTCTGGCCAGCCAGGTAATCAGCAACGTTCCGGCCGCCATCCTGTTATCCGGATTTACCGAAAAAGGAGTTTCCCTTCTGATCGGAACTAACCTCGGCGGTCTCGGCACCCTGATCGCATCCATGGCGAGTCTTATTTCTTACAAATATATCATCCGCTCCTGCCCAGAGAAAAAAGGAATCTACTTCCGCTGGTTCACGATTGCAAATGCGGGATTTCTAGCAGTCCTGATGGCGGTATATTTTCTGGTTTTTTATAGCATCCGATAAAAAAGAATGTGCCTTGGCACATTCTCGCGCCGAGCGCGGTCGCTTGCGACATGTTTCTGCTTCGCGCGAGTGCGCATCCTCGCGGAGCGTTTTTTGTTTCATAGGACGTAATTTCCTATGAAACAAGAAAGCCCCCAGAGCGGCAACTCTGGGGGCTTTCTTAATTTTAGACAACAAAAAGCGGGTGATGGGAATCGAACCCACGTATCCAGCTTGGAAGGCTGGTGTTCTACCATTGAACTACACCCGCATGATAAATTATGAAATTGTAATGCCCAGAACCGGAATCGAACCAGTGACACGAGGATTTTCAGTCCTCTGCTCTACCAACTGAGCTATCTGGGCATCCTGAGGAATCCTGTGATTCTCATGTTCGCTCTTGTTCAGCGACATGCATTATTATACTAAAGGGAGCTTCGATTGTCAAGGATTTTTTTGAACTTTTGCAAAAACTTTTTAAGCTTCACAACCTGGCAGTTACAGTTCACACATTATGTAAACTTGATGCAAAATCATCCAAATTTTAGAGTTGACAAATCTACTCCGTTGTGTTTATAATGCAGATAACGAAAACACAGAGAAACCGATGAGGAAGAGGAGTATCTGACCTATGTATCGCCACAGAGAGTTCCGGATGGTGGAAACGGAACGCCTTACCGTCAGTGAATGGACTTCCGAGGGCAGCCTTGAACGATTGCTTCAGTAGGGGCTGACGGGACCCCACCCGTTATCCATCGGGGCACGTATGATGGTACGTGTAAGCGAGTGGACATTTTCACAAATGTCAATTTGGGTGGTATCGCAGAAGTTTACGCTTTTGTCCCATGTATGGGGACAGAGGCGTTTTTTAGTTTCTGGAAACATTCTCAGTAAAATCTTTCACCACGGCGCGCGACGCCAAACCAAAGAGAATCTTCTTTCCAGACACATTCTTTACTCTGCTCCGGCAAGGCAGACTGATACATCTGCCATCCAAAACAAATATCAAAATAAGAATAAAGAATGGAGAAAATGACTATGAAAAAGAATCTGAAAAAATTATTTGCACTTGGATGCACCGCAGCCCTGACACTGACAACCGCAGGATGCTCTTCCAGCACATCCAGCAACGCTTCCGAAGCAGACACCACCGCCGAAACCTCTCAGGAAGCTTCCACGGACAAAAAAATTTATAATGTAGCAATTGTCAAACAGCTCGACCACGCTTCCCTCGATGAGATTGCAAATGCAGTCGAGGCAGAGTTAGATAAAATCGCCGAGGATAACAATGTAGCCATTTACTACGAACTGTACTCCGGCCAGAATGACCAGACAACCTTAAAGCAGATTGGTGATCAGGCGGTTGCTGACGGTGTTGACGCCATCATCCCGATTGCAACCCTGGCTGCACAGGTAGCGACCGTATCCGCACAGCAGACCCAGACACCGGTTGTCTACGCCGCTGTTTCCGATCCGGAAGCCGCTGAGCTGACCGGCATCGACTATGTAACCGGTACCAGCGATGCGCTGAACACCGAGAAAATCATGGATATGATGTTTGCCGCAAACCCAGATGTTAAAAATGTGGGGCTTTTATATTCCTTATCTGAGGCAAACTCAACCAAACCGATCGCGGATGCAAAGGCATACTTAGATGAAAAAGGCATCTCCTACACCGAGCAGACTGCAAATACCAACGACGAAGTAATTACCGCTGCCTCCTCCCTGGTTGCTGACAAAGTAGACGCTGTCTTCACTCCTACCGACAATGTCATCATGGCAGCTGAGCTGGCTATCTTCAAGGATCTGGCCGATGCAGGCATCCCGCACTATGCCGGCGCTGATTCCTTCGTCCGCAATGGCGCATTTGCCACCTGCGGCGTCAACTACACGGCTCTTGGTACACAGACCGCTGACCTTGCTTATCAGGCAATCACCGAAGGCATGGACGGCATGGAAGACTACTACACCGCAGAAGGCGGCATCGTAACCGTAAATACCGAGACTGCAGAAGCCCTGAATATTGACACAGCTGTATTCAAAGACTTTGGCGATGTTGTAGAGGTTACAACCACCGAGGACTAACATCCTCATCCGATGGCACTTTGTTTTTCATTTGCCTGAGATTTGTTTCATAACCGATCCACCAATTTTTACATATTATAATGTTTGACTGACTTTCATGTACTCTCAGAGCCGTAAGACAGACCAGACGCCAGCCGCATCCCCCCGCTTACCACGCGGCTGGCGCATCTGCCTTATGAACGCTCTGGGAGTACCGATCATTCTACGGAGGTAATTTCCCATGCTTCATATTTTACAAACCGCTCTGGAACTGGGATTTCTGTATGCGCTGGTGCCGATGGCGCTGTTCTTGAGTTTCCGCATACTGGACATCGCGGATATGACGACGGACGGCTGTTTCGTCCTCGGCACAGCGGTATCCGTCACAATGGCTGCGGCAGGGCATCCATTTTCTCGCAGTTCCGGCTGCAATGCTTGCAGGCATCTGCGCCGGATTTGTCACCGCATTTCAGCAGACCCGTCTCGGCGTGCCGTCCATTCTCGCCGGTATCATCACCAATATGGGACTCTACACCATCAATCTGATGGTAATGGGCTGGAGTGCCAACGTGAGTCTTTTAAAGACAGAGACCATCTTTTCCCTGCTTCAGAAAACCGGTATCGGGGGTGACTGGTATGAAGCACTTCTGGCAATCTGCGTAACTGTGCTTGCGGGCGCACTGCTCATCTATTTTCTCGGTACCCGTCTGGGACTCTCCATCCGGGCAACCGGCAACAACATTGACATGGTGCGCGCCTCCTCGATCAACCCGACATTTACCATTACGGTCGGCTTATGCATCGCCAATGCGCTAACCGCACTCTCCGGCGCAATGGTCGGTCAGTACCAGAATACCGCCGATATCAACGGCGGCACGGGTATCGTCGTGATCGGTCTTGCCTGCCTGATCATCGGTGAAACCGTCCTCGGACGCCACGGCGTGGCAAGAGGTGTCATCGCCACCGTCATCGGTTCGATTATTTACCGTTTTATCTACGCTATCGTCCTGTATACAAAAATCATGCCTGTACAGGGGCTGAAACTGGTCACCGCTGTGATCGTAGCGCTGGCAATCGCATTTCCGACGATCCGGAAATGGGCGGCATTCCAGACACGTAAAAATGCAGCGGCACGCCGGAAGGGAGGACACGGAGCATGTTAAATATTCAGTCGATATCAAAAACCTTTAATCCGGGAACTGTCAACGCCAAACAGGCGCTCTCCGGGCTGTCCCTGCATCTGGATCACGGAGATTTCGTGACAATCATCGGTTCCAACGGCGCCGGAAAATCGACCCTGTTCAATGCGATTGCCGGCAGCTTCTACGTCGATGACGGCTTTATCGAGCTGGACGGCGAGGACATCACCTATATGCCGGAGCACAAGCGCAGCCTGATGGTCGGCCGCCTCTTCCAGGACCCGTTAAAGGGAACGGCGCCGGGCATGACGATCGAAGAAAATCTTGCCCTCGCCTATCTGCGGACTGCAAAGGGAAAATCGCCATTTTCCCGCATTTCCAAGAAAGATAAGGATGCGTTCCGCGAACGCCTCTCCCTCTTAAATATGGGGCTTGAAGACCGGATGACCCAGCCGGTCGGACTTCTCTCCGGCGGTCAGCGCCAGGCGCTCACCCTGCTCATGGCAACCCTCATCACGCCGAAGCTTCTGCTGCTCGATGAGCACACTGCCGCCCTCGATCCGGGAACAGCTGAAAAAGTACTGGAGCTGACGAAAAATATCGTTGCTGAGGAGAAAATCACCTGCCTGATGATCACCCACAATATGAACCAGGCTCTGGAGCTCGGAAACCGCACGCTCATGATGGCAAACGGAAATATCGTGCTCGACGTCGGCGGCGCAGAGCGCGCTTCCATGACTGTCGAGGATCTGATCGCCCGCTTCAAGACCGGCGCAGGCCATGCGCTGGATAATGACCGGATTTTATTGTCGGAATAATTTTAAAAAAGCAAAAAATTCAAAAAGTCCCATCCTTTCAGATTTGAATCTGCATAAGGATGGGACTTTTTTATATTTCTCTTATCAATTTCTATTTTCCAAGCACATCCGAAAGCGCTGCAAACTGCGCCAGCGTCAGCGTCTCGCCGCGCACGGACGGGGAAAGTCCCAGCGACTCGATTGCGGCTGCGATCTCTTCCTTGCTAAAGGAGAGATCCTGCGCGTTGGAAAGCCCGTTCTGCAGGGTTTTCCGGCGCTGGTTGAAGGACGCGCGGATGAGACGGAACATTAAATCTTTATCCTTTACCTCCACCGGCGGCTTCGCATGGCGGGTCAGACGGATGACCGCTGAGCCCACATTCGGACGCGGAATGAAACAGTTCGGCGGCACATTTGCCACGATGTATGGCTCGGCATAATACTGAACCGCCAGCGACAGCGCGCCGTAATCCTTCGAGCCAGGACCAACCTGCATCCGGTCTGCGACCTCTTTCTGCACCATAACCGTAATATTGTCGATCGGCGCGCCGCTCTCAAACAGCCCCATGATGATCGGGGTCGTGATATAGTACGGCAGGTTCGCCACGACCTTAACCGGACGTCCGCCGCCTTTTTCTTCCGCCATTTTTTTATGTCAATCTTTAAAATATCTTCATTGATAACAGTTACATTTTCGCAGTCCTGAAGCGTATCTTTTAAGATCGGAATCAGATTTGTGTCGATCTCCACGGCGATGACCTGTCCTGCCGCCTGTGAAAGGCGCTGTGTCATCGTACCGATGCCAGGACCGACTTCCAGGACGGTGTCCTCCTTGGTCATGCCCGCCGCTGAGATAATCTTGTCCAGCACGTGCGTATCAATCAGAAAATTCTGACCGAATTTTTTCTGGAAGGCAAAATTGTATTTCTGTATTACTTCGATTGTATTCTTCGGGTTTCCAAGATCCATTCCGAAAATCCTTTCCCGGGTGTCCGGGACACCCCTTTACGGTAACCGGTACAGCCTCCGCGCATTCTCTTCAGTCGCACGGACGATCTCTTCCGGTGTACATTTCTTGATTTCTGCCAGCTTTTCCGCCACATATGGCAGGTTCAGTGAGGAGTTGCGTTTGCCGCGGTTGGGAACCGGAGCGAGGTAGGGCAGTCGGTTTCGAGTACCAGACGGTCGAGCGGCGCCATCTCGGCTACTTCCAGAAGCTTTTTCGCGTTCTTGAAGGTCAGTACGCCGCCGATGCCTAAGTAAAAGCCCATCTTTAAATACTCTGCCGCCATCTCTTTTCCATAGGAGAAGCAATGAATCACACCGCCTATCTCCCCGGAGTGCTCTTCCTTCATGATATCGAGCGTATCCTTCGCCGCGTCGCGGCTGTGGATGATGACTGGAAGTTTTAATTCCCGCGCCAGATTTAACTGGCGGTGGAACCATTTCTTCTGGGTCTCATGATCCGGCTCTTCCCAGTAATAGTCGAGACCGATCTCGCCGATCGCCACGATCTTCCCGGACTGTGCCAGCACACGGAGTTCGGCAAATTTTTCCTCGTCAAGCTCCGCCGTGCTGCTCGGATGGACACCTGCTGCCCCATAGATAAACGGATATTTTTCCGTCAGGGCAATCGTCGTCTTCGTGCTTTCCATATCCGCGCCGACATTAACGACCGTGCCGATCCCGCCTGCTGCCAGACCGGAAAGCAGTTCTTCCCGGTCCCCGTCAAACGCCTCATCATCGTAATGAGCGTGTGTATCAAATATCATATAAGTTATATTCCTTTTTTCTTAGCAGATCTCCGCACCCGCCGGCATCTCTTTCTCCGTTGTCATCAGGGACAGCTTTCCGTCTGCATCCTCAGCACACAAAATCATGCCCTCGGAGAGCAGACCTGCCAATTTCGCCGGTTTTAAGTTGGTCACAACCATGACTCTCTTGCCGACCATCTCCTCCGGGGAGTAGGAATGCTTGATGCCGCTGATGATCTGGCGCACTTTGCTTCCGACCTGAACCTGGGAGCAGAGAAGCTTCTTGGACTTCGGAACAGCCTCGCAGGAGAGGATCACGCCAACCTGGAACTGCAGTTTTGCAAAATCATCGTAGGTAATCTCTGCTTTCGGCTCGATATCGATGCCCTCGGCTTTCTCGTCCTCTTCCTTCTCCGGCTCTGCCTTTGCAGCAACTGCCTTCTTCTGCTCTTCCTGGATAACTTTGACTTTCTTCATCACATCGTCGAGTTTCAGGCGGGCAAAAGAGAACCTCCGGCTCCTCAGTCACCTTATTTCCGGACGGATAACGGCCAAATTCATCCATCTGTGGCAGTTCACGTTTTACGGTATTTAATTCTTTTAAGATCTTCTCCGAGGTCTCCGGCATGAAGGATTCAAGCAGGGACGCACCGATCGTGATAGACTCAACCAGGTTGTAGAGAACAGTCGCAAGACGATCCTGCTTTGTCCTCTTCCTTTGCCAGAATCCACGGGGTTGTCTCGTCAATGTATTTGTTGCTGCGGCGGAAAATATTGAAGATCTCGGTGATCGCATCGGCAACGCGCAGCTTATCCATCTTCTCATCGACCTTGCGGACTGCTTCCAGCACTACCTTCTTCAGATCCTCGTCCACCGGCTCCGTCACGCCCTTGTCGGCTACCACGCCGCCAAAGTACTGGTTCGTCATCGATACCGTTCTCTTTACGAGGTTGCCGAGGATATTTGCCAGATCCGAGTTCAGTCTCTCTACCATCAGCTCCCAGGTAATAACGCCGTCGTTCTCAAACGGCATCTCATGCAGAACGAAGTAGCGGACTGCATCCACGCCAAAGAAATCAACCAGTGTATCGGCGTAAATCACATTTCCCTTGGATTTACTCATCTTGCCGTCGCCCTGTAACAGCCACGGATGACCAAATACCTGCTTTGGAAGCGGCAGGTCGAGTGCCATCAAAAAGATCGGCCAGTAAATGGTATGGAAACGGATAATATCCTTCCAATCAGATGCAGGTCTGCCGGCCAGTATTTCTTGAACAGCTCGCCGCTCTCGCCGTCGCAGTCATATCCAAGACCGGTGATATAGTTGGTCAGTGCATCCAGCCATACATATACAACGTGCTTTGGGTCGAAATCAACCGGAATCCCCCATTTAAAGGAAGTACGGGAAACACACAGATCCTGCAGGCCCGGAAGCAGGAAGTTGTTCATCATCTCATTTTTACGGGAAACCGGCTGGATGAACTCCGGGTGCTCATTGATATAATCGATGAGTCTCTGCGCATATTTGCTCATACGGAAGAAATATGCCTCTTCCTTCGCCGGCTGTACCGGGCGTCCGCAGTCCGGGCATTTGCCGTCTACGACCTGGGACTGGGTCCAGAAGGACTCGCACGGGGTACAGTAAAGTCCCTCGTAGCAGCTCTTGTAAATATCGCCCTGATCATAGAGCTTCTTGAAAATCTTCTTTACCTGCGCCTCATGATCCTCGTCGGTGGTGCGGATAAATTTGTCGTAGGATGTATTCATCAGATCCCAGATCGTCTTGATCTCACCCGCCACGTTATCGACAAACTGCTTCGGCGTGATGCCAGCCTCATCTGCCTTTAACTCGATCTTCTGACCATGCTCATCGGTGCCCGTCTGGAAACGCACATCGTAGCCCTGCGCTCTCTTGTAGCGCGCAATGCTGTCCGCCAGCACGATCTCATAGGTATTTCCGATATGCGGTTTGCCCGATGTATAGGCAATCGCAGTTGTTATATAGTAAGGTTTCTTACAGTTCTGACACATTTATCATGCCCTCCTTATTAAAATTGCGCCCACCTTCTTTTTCTCTGCCTTTTCTTCATATATAAATATATAGATTAAGTCTATCTGTTTTGCATCCCTTTGTCAAGTATGGTATACTTGCAGACATATATATTTGTTTTGGAGGTATTATATTATGCAGAAACGCTTTTCCTTCCCGCCCCTGCCGCGCACAGCGCTCGCGATCGCTGCAGCTGCTGCCCTGGCGCTCTCCGGATGCGCTGGTTCTTCCGGCTCAGGAACCCCCGCCGAATCCTACGCCGCTTCCGGGCAGACTGGTTCTCCTTCCAATGCATCGTCCGATGCTGCCAGCGAACAGGCGCGTTTTGATGCGTTTCTGGCACACCAGTTTCAAGAAAGCGTGCAGGACGATCCGCTCTCCCTTCATTTTCTTGTCCGGAATCCGGAAAATTACGGTATCACCGAACCGGAGATGAAATTTCCAGAATATTCCCTGGAACAGCTTCAAAAGGATTCCGAGGAAAACGCGGCCGTTCTTGAGGAACTTTCTTCCTTCGATACCTCTCTCTTGACCTCCGACCAGCTTTTCACCTACCGGATGATGAAGGACACACTGGAGACGGAAGCCGGCTCGAGGGGACTGGAACTCTACAATCAGCCGTTAAGCGCCCTGATCGGCACGCAGGCGGAACTTCCGACCTTATTAGCCGAATACACATTTTACAACCGTGCCGACATCGACCATTACCTGGCACTGCTTTCTCAGATCGACACATATTACAAGCAGCTCGCAGCGTATGAACAGGCGCAGGCAGACGCCGGTCTCGCACCGTCCGACGACACCATCGACCGGATTTTAAAATCCTGTAAAAGCTACCTCATCCGCCCGGAAAACAGCCTGCTGACGGAAACATTTGCCTCCCGCTTAAATGCGGTTGAGGGCTTAAGCGATGCAGAAAAGGCGTCCTACAAAGCAAAACATCTGACCATTTTAAAGGAACACTTTATCCCGGCATATACAAACCTCTCTAAAGCACTGGAATCGCTCAAGGGCTCCCATCCGGAGACAGGAGGACTTAGCACCTACGAACACGGCAGGGAGTATTATGCCTATCTTGCGGCGGCGCTGACCGGCACAGATTCTTCGGTCGATGCGCTCAAAACGCGGATTGAGAAGCAGATGCAGGCAGATTTATCCGAAATCCGCGTCCGCTTAAAGGAACATCCGGAACTCGTCCGTCAGATGACCGACTCTGCCATCACACTCTCCGATCCGGATGAGATCCTTCAGAATTTACAGGTGCAGATTCAGGATGATTTCCCGGCGCTTACAGATACCTCCTACACGCTCAAATACGTCCCGGAAGCGCTGGAATCTTCCCTGTCCCCGGCCTTTTTCCTCGTACCGCCGATCGATTCCGACGGTTCCAACACCATTTACATCAACGAAAAAGCAAGCACTGAGCAGAACCTCTACACCATGCTGGCGCACGAGGGCTATCCGGGGCATCTCTACCAGTCGGCTTATTTCAATGACCGGGAGCCGGTTCCGGTACGGCGGCTTCTTGCCTGCGGCGGCTACAACGAAGGCTGGGGACTCTACAGCGAACTGTACGCCTACTCCTTCGACAACGGACTGCCGGAAGCGGTCAAACCGCTGATGCGCTGCAGCGAAGCCAGCAGCTACGGGCTGTACGCGCTTCTCGACATCTGCATCCACTATGATGGCTGGGATCTCGCCACAACCACCAGTTATCTGGAAAATTCCTACGGATTTACGGATCCGGAATCCGCGCGCGAGATATACCTGGCAATCATTGATAATCCGGGCAATTACCTGAAATACTATACCGGCTATCTGGAAATCCTGACCATGCGCCAGGAAGCCGAGGAGGTGCTTGAAAACAAATTCAACGCCAAGAGCTTCCACCAGTTCATCCTGAACATGGACGGCGCTTCCTTCCGGGTCATCAAACCGTATTTTCAAACATGGCTGATGACGGAGAAATTACACGTATAAGAGAAAAAGAGCGGAGTCTCCCTGTATGCATCCGCATACTTCAGAGATCCCGCTCTTTTCGCATTTTCATGCTTTAATTTACTTTCTTGTAATTCTTCTCAAAGCTCATCGGACCGTCGCCGATCTTCTCGCCTGCTACGCTCAACTCCAGCGTCTTTGCCTCGTAGTTCTGGATAAATGTATTGGCAATCGCCATGACAACCAGCTTGTCAGAGGACTCCTTTAAGGAGGAGAGATCCAGCGTCAGTGCGCCGTCCTTCTGCTCAAATTTATCCACGGTGATTCCCTCTTCAATGACGCCCATCTCTGCCATCTTATCAAGCAGTTCCTGTGCATCCAGCTCATCGCCGTCAATGCCATCCATATTCTGTTTTAAGCCGCTCTTATCAGATTTTACAGAATATACGCAAACCGTTACCGTCGGATCTGCATCCGTTACCACCATGCTTTCTTTCTCAGCCACGCCATCTACAGTCTCCTGCTGCGCCGCACCTGCCGGGGCAGTTCCATGTTCGCTGGTTTCTCCTGTATTTCTTGCCGTCGGCGCACATGCGCCCAGAACAGCTGCCATCATAAGACCAGCTGCCATTACCATAAATTTCTTCATAATGTACCTCCTTGTATTCTCCTCGCAGCAGTTGCTTCACGGTTTTCGCAACCGTTTTTGTCTTTCACACCTGTTTCCATCCAGTGCAGACTACATCCATTCTTTTTACCGCTGCCCATCCTTACTCCTAAACCACTGATTCAGCTTCATCAGCGCCTTTACCAACGTCTGCATCTCATCTTCCGACAGATCGCTTGTCAGGCTCTCGATCATCTCCCGGTGGAACCGGGCGTGATGCCCATACGCTTTTCTGCCCCGCTCTGAAAGAGAAATATATACGACCCGCCGATCCTCGAGTCCCCGGCTTCGTTCCACATAGCCTTTTTTGACCAGGCTGTTCATGGCAATCGTGAGCGTTCCCACCGTAACGGACAGTTCTCTGGCAATCGATGACATATTTTTCGGTTCACCAATCCCGATCGCTTCGATCACATGCATATCGTTATTCGTGATGTCTTTAAACTCCGGCGTAATGATTACCTTCTGTTCTATGTCCATCACATCGCGGAACAGCGTCACCAGAAGCTCATTCAGCGTCTCATAATTTCCCACAGTTTTCCCTCTCATCCTTGGTTTCAGCGCGCAAAACGGCAATTTACCCTACCGATTATACAATATTCTGTGCGGCAAGACAACTAGCAAATTTCTTACATCTTCTCTTATAACATGGCACTTGTTACTGTTCACGCACACGTGCCCAGTAACGGAATTTGCCGTGGCTTCGCATTTAAATACGGCAAATTCCTGCTGCCACCACGTTTTCTTACGGCACTTTCGGTTCCAAAAGTGCCTACCCGTGAACAGTTACCATAGCACTGCATAAGATACTCGCCACAAGCCCCGCGAACGTTGCAATCAGCGCCCCCGCAAGCGTCCATCGCGTCTTTGAGATCCGCACGGTCAGATAGTAGACACTCATCGTATAAAAACCGTCTCCGTGCAGCTCTCAAGAACCGACACCATCATGCCGAGCCGCGAATCGGGTCCATACGTTTTAAAAATATCTAAGAGCAGCCCCGTCGCCGCCGAACTGGACACCAGACGCACCAGAAGCAGTGGAACCACCTGTGCCGGTATATGCAGAAATGTCGCCGGTCCCGCCAGCACCCCGGAAAGGAAATCGAGAAAACCGGAGGTCCGAAGCACGCCGACCGCCGCCATCAGTCCCACCAGCGTCGGCAGGATTCCAGCCACCGTTTTAAGCCCCGCAAGCGCCCCTTCGATAAAATCATCAAAAACCGGGCGTTTCTGAAGCACCGCAAACCCAACGATATAAAACAAAACAACCGGAACCAGGTATTCAGAGAGGTAATTGATGCAGCGCATTTGACGGCTCCCGTGTCTATACTTGTTTTATATGTATGGTTTGAATCTGCGTTCTATGATAACGGATCTGTTTCCAGAGCCCCTTATTTTAACAAGGGCATTATAGGGGATAAATTTGTTTTTTGTGTGAAATTTTCCCCCTACATGACACCAAATTGCGTTTTCTATTTCCAGACATCCTTTTTTATTGATTTATATTGCTTTCTCCTGCACATCACGCGGCACACCGCCACTCCTGCCAGCGTGCTGACACAGGTCGCCAGGAACGCCGGACCGGCCACTGCCAGCGGATGCGCCGATCCGTACTGGCTCCGGTAGGCGATCATATTGATAGGAATGAGCTGCAGCGATGAAATATTTACGACCAGAAACGTACACATTTCATCGCTCGCCATTCCCTGTGTGACCGCCGCCGGATCCCCCGCCGCTCTCCGTTCCTCCTCCAGTTCTTCCAGCTCCTTCATCGCCGTAAGCCCCGCCGGGGTCGCCGCCCAGCCAAGCCCCAGCATATTGGCAATCATATTGGCGGCCATCGAAGAAAGCGCCGGGTGACCCGCTGGGATGCGTGGAAAGAGGAAATGAAGCACCGGCCGCATCCCCGCCGACAACTGCTCAATCAGCCCCGCCCGCCGTCCGATCTCCAAAATTCCCGTCCAAAACGCCATCACCCCCAGCATCGTGATTCCCAGCGAGACTGCATCCCCCCCGCCGCTGCAAGCATTCCTCCGTCACCGCCCCCAGCGTCCCATGCACCGCCGCCCAGCCAAGCCCCGTAAGCATCATAAACGCCCAGAGTGCATTTAACATGCATCTACCTCCCTACTGTCATATGGTACGCTCAGAACATTTTATACTCAGACAAGTATAAAAAGACGCCAAATATACACCATCATAAATAGATACAATTATATCGTTTCTTTTCGTCCATTCCGCTTGCATTTCAGAATTTGGATCTTTAAAATAAGAACTATCATCTGCTTCACATGACAGATATTCTTTGAAAAAGGCCATTTTATATGGATTCTCCTGCCAAAAACCGTGAAGACATTGAAATATGATTTAATATTATGAAAACGAGGTATTCAGAATGAAACAATCCGCAGATTTAAAGCGTCTCCTCACCTCCATCGATCACAAAAGCTATCCGGCTTACAAGGACGTGCGCGGCGCTTATGATTTTAATACGTATATTTTATCCATCGACCATGTACAGGGTGACCCGTTTGCGTCTCCTTCCAAGGTCAGTATCCAGGTCCGCCACGCGAAAGCCGGATTTCCGGCAGAACTCTTTGATACGCCGTGGAAAAAAACAGCGCTTGAAGATTACCTGCTCCGCTGTTTTTCCCGTGAAATCGGTCGTCTTTCTTTCAAGGCAAAAGGTTCTGGAAAAAGTGGTCTGATCGCCACCAGCCGCCCCGGTCAGGAGGTTCTCTCCCGGACCGCCTGCGAGATCGGGAGAAATGAGATTACAGCCCGTTTTGAGGTTGGTTTCCCGGCATTCGGGCGCACCATCAACTCCGGTGAACTGATCCGGATTTTCTTTGATTTTCTTCCAGGCTGTGTCGAAAACGTCTTTTTCTACCGCCGCCAGAACACCGCTGAAATCAAAAAACGCATCACGCTGGCAGACGACCAGCAATTTATCCGCAATGAGCTGAAACGCTTAGATCTCGTCTCCTTCGTCGCAGACGGCTCAATCCTGCCGCGTGAAACCGGCGTCTCCGACCGTCCGATGAAGGGCAGTGTTGCGTTCCATTCCCCGGATTCCTTAAGAATCACTCTGAATCTTCCGGGACACGGTCCGATCTCCGGCATGGCAATCCACCGCGGCATCACCCTGATCGTAGGCGGCGGCTACCACGGCAAATCCACACTGCTAAAAGCGCTGGAATCCGGCGTCTACAACCATATTCCAGGGGATGGACGTGAATATGTCATCACCGATGAAACCGCAGTCAAGCTGCGCGCCGAGGATGGACGCAGCATCAACCACGTTGATATTTCCCTCTTTATCCGGGATCTGCCGAACAAAAAAGACACCACCTGCTTTTCCACCGCCGATGCCAGCGGCAGTACCTCCCAGGCGGCAGCTGTGATCGAAAGCATTGAAGCGGGAACCCGCGCTTTCCTGATCGACGAGGACACCTCCGCTACCAACTTCATGCTGCGGGACGACCTGATGCAGCGCATCGTCAGCCGCGATAAAGAGCCGATCACCCCGTTCATCGAACGCGCCCGCGATCTCTACAAGCAGGCAGGCATCTCCACCGTCCTCGTAGCCGGAAGCTCCGGCGCCTACTTCTTCATCGCAGACACTATTATCCAGATGGATGCATACCGCCCGTTTGATATCACGGAGATGGTAAAAAATGCATGCGAACAGGAGGCTTCCAAACCCGCCATCCAGGCGCCTGGGTTCAAGCTCCCGACGGCTGGACGGAAGCTGGCGGCTGGCGGAACAGGACGGGCTGTGGGCGCGATGGCGCTGGATTTTGGCGACAGCCGCGCAGAAGCTGGAGGTGAATCTCAGGAAGAGGGCGAAAACAGCGGTCGTTCTGGACGGTTTGGCAATCGCGGCGGCAGCGCCTCCGATGCAGGACGCTTTGAACGCGGTCGCGGAGGACGCCGCGAAGCTGACCGAAATTCCGACCGGAACACGCGTATCAAAGTCCGTGTCCACGACAAACACTCTTTCCAGGTTGCCAAAGAGCCGGTCGATCTGCGCTTCGTCGAACAGCTTGCCGACAGCGAGCAGACCGCCGCACTCGCCCAGATGGTGCGCTACTGCCTGGAAAAAGGCCTTCTGGAGCGCTGCACCGTACAGGAAACGGTTGCCACACTCTTAAAAGCCTATGAAGCAGACGGGCTCTCTGTGTTCAGCGATGCTTCATATGCCGCCATGGGACTGGCAATGCCGCGCGTGCAGGAAATTTATGCTTGTTTGAATCGTTTTAGGGGATGATTGGATACACAAAAGAGGGCTGCATTTTGCAAGCCCTCTCTTTATATTTTTGCATTTTTCACTGAACTATTTGCAAATTTCATCTTGGCTCATCCCTGAACCCTGCCAAAATCTATCCTACCCTTCGCACAGCGCCCGCATCACGCCCTCAACCGTCTCGATTTTCTCTGCTCTCCACGCGTTTCCGCCGCAGAAAATCAGAGCATGATCCTCATCACCGCGGGCGGCATTGACAAGTGCCTGTGTGATGCAGTACGGGATCTTCGCCGGATCACAGTGTTCCAGACACTGGTAACAGTGTGTCACTGCCTGTCTTCCTTTTTCCAGTTCTTTTAAGAACGCATTCTTGATCGCACGTCCCGGCATGCCGACCGGACTTTTGACAATCACTATGTCCTCTTCCTTCGCATCCAGATATGCCTGCTTATATGCCATCGGTGCATCGCATTCCTCGGTTGTCACAAAACGGGTTGCCACCTGCACGCCGTCCGCGCCAAGCTCCATCTGGTGCATCACATCCGCATGGTCATAGATGCCGCCAGCCGTCACAACCGGAATCGATTTGCCATATTTCTGCGCGTATTTTTTAACCAGCGCGATAATTCCCCGCACTTCCTCGTCATATTCCGCCTGATGGAATGTCTCGGCTGCGTGCGGCGTGTCTACCTCCAGCTCGGTCAGCTTCTCACGGTCAAATCCCAGATGTCCGCCCGCCAGCGGTCCCTCAACGACCACCAGATCCGGTGCGGTCTGGTACTTGCGGTCCCACATCCGGCAGATGACCGTCGCCGCCTTAACGGAGGAAACGATCGGCGCAATCTTCGTCGCCGTCCCTTTCACATACTCCGGCAGGGAAACAGGAAGTCCTGCGCCCGATATGATCAGGTCAGCGCCCGCCTTGACCGCCGTTTTAACGTACTCCGCATAGTTTTTCGTCGCCACCATGATATTAAAGCCCACGATGCCGCCCTTCGCGATCGCGCGCGCCTTCTGCAACTCTGAACCGATCGCGCGTAGGTTTGCCTCCTGCGGATGCTCGGCAAAATCCGGCTCCCGGAAACCGATCTGGGCAGTGGAAATAATGCCGATGCCGCCGGCCCCCGCCACGGCTCCTGCCAGCGAGGACAGGCTGATGCCAACCCCCATACCGCCCTGGATGATCGGAAGCTTCGCCGTCAGATCACCAATTTTCAGCGGTTTTAACTGTGATAAAATTGTACTCATACGATCTCCTATATTCACAAAGGGGACCGCCGCGCGGCAACCCCCTTTCAATATCTATTTTTTAGATTTTTCTAAAACGTTCATACCGCTGCTCCGCGATCTCATCCGGTGTCTTTTCCGCGCAGGACTGGAAGAACTCGCGCATATGGCGGTCGATGATGCGTCCGATCTCCTCGATGTTGTCATCGGTTGCCGGCTCATCCTCGCAGATAATACGCTCGATCATGCCAAGCTCATACAGATCCTCTGCCGTCATCTTCATGACCTTCGCCGCCTCGCTGGCTCTCTTGGCATCTTTCCACAGAATCGAAGCAAAGCCCTCCGGAGAAAGGATCGAGTAGGTCGCATTCTCCATCATCCATACCTCGTTGGAAACCGCCAGCGCCAGTGCGCCGCCGCTGCCGCCCTGACCGGTGATAATCGCCAGAATCGGCACCTTCATATCCGACATTTCAAAGAGGTTGCGGGCAATCGCCTCGCCCTGGCCTCTCTCCTCTGCCTCCATACCCGGGAATGCACCTGGCGTATCGACAAAACAGATGATCGGACGGTTAAATTTCGCCGCCTGTTTCATCAGACGGAGCGCCTTTCTGTATCCTTCCGGAGACGGCATGCCGAAGTTGTGCTTCATGCTGTCTTTCGGGGATTTACCTCTCTCCTGTCCAATGACCGTGACCGGCATTCCATAGAAGGATGCCACACCGCCGATGACCGCCATATCATCGCCATAATACCGGTCGCCGTGGAACTCGGTAAAATCGTCAAACAGGATCCGGATATAATCGCTGGCGTTCAGACGTCCGGCGCTACGGGACTGGCGTACTGCCTCCCAGGCATCTCTCTCTCGGCCTGCGATCTTATTTAATGTCTTCTGGCGCATGATACCGGAGAACGGTGCTTTCCGGCTCTTTAACTTGCCTTCCTCCACAGAGGCTACTTTTTCTGCCTTGGATGCAGATGCCGCTTCTGTGTGGTTCTCCGCCTCGTCGTTCCATTTCTCCCAGCCATGCTCCTGGCTGTGAAGCTTCAAAATCTGTCCCAGAACACGCTTCTGATCTTTTCTTTCCACGATCTGATCCACAAAACCGTGTGTCAGCTGGAACTCGGCTCTCTGGAAGCCCTCCGGGAGCTTCTGGCCGATCGTCTGCTCGATGACACGCGGACCCGCAAATCCAATCAGCGCTCCCGGCTCTGCCAGGATGATATCGCCCAAGGACGCAAAGCTTGCCGTTACGCCGCCGGTGGTCGGATCCGTCATAAAGCTTATGTAGAGAAGTCCCGCCTCGGAATGACGTTTTAAGGCTGCGGAAGTTTTCGCCATCTGCATCAGGGAGATCATGCCCTCCTGCATTCTCGCGCCGCCGGAAGCCGCGTAGATGATAACCGGAAGCCGTTCCTCGGTCGCACGCTCTACCGCACGGGCAATCTTCTCTCCCATGTTGTGACCCATGCTGCTCATCAGGAAACGGAGTCGCAGACCGCGATCACAGTCTCATAACCGTGAATCTTTCCTTTACCAGTGACAACCGCCTCATTTAACTCGGTTTTCTCTCTGGCTGCCTCAACCTTGCCCTCATAGCCCGGAAATGCAAGCGGATTGACCACAGACATCTCCTTATCCCACTCTTCAAAGGTACCTTCATCGATCAGCATCTCAATCCGGCGGTACGCATGCATCCGAAATATCCGCCGCAGCGCGGACACATACAGGTTGTCCTTGACATCCTGCACCAGAATCGGTTTCTCACATTTATTACACTTACGCCATAAAGAACGCAGACTTTCCGGCGTCATCGCCGTCGGACGGCTCGGAATCTTCTCCGGTTTTTCCTGTGCTGCCTCTGCCGCCCTTTTATCTGCTTTCGCACTCTCCGCACGGCTTACGCCGGCAGAACCGTGGTCGTTTGTATTGATCGAAGTATACGATTTCTTAAACAGATTTTTAAACATCTCTTATTCAACCTCACTTATTAGCCAATCATAAACGTCAGCTCTGCGGAAACAGCCAGCTTGCCATCGACGGTTGCCGTCGCACTTCCGATGCCGACCGGTCCTTTTCTCTTGATGATATGGCACTCCAGCTTTAACTTGTCGCCCGGAACTACCTTTTTCTTGAATTTTGCGTTGTTGATTGCCCCGAAATATGCCGTCCTGCCCTTATTTCCTTCTTCACTTAAAATCGCAACCGCGCCGACCTGCGCCAGCGCCTCCACGATCAGGACGCCCGGCATGACCGGCTCCTGCGGAAAATGACCTGCAAACCACGGCTCGTTGTATGTTACATTTTTATATCCAACCGCGCCCTCGCCCGGTGTCACTTCCTCGATACAGTCGATCAAAAGAAACGGATGACGGTGCGGGATGATCTCCTGGATCTCTTTAATTCCCATCATAATTTCAGTTACCTCTTTTGCTTTCCCAATTTAGTCCTCAAATTTCTTGATTACCAGGCTGGCATTGACACCACCAAATCCCAGGGAGTTGGTCAGAGCATAGTGGATATCCATCGGAACACCCTCGCCCATCGTGTAATCCAGATCGCAGCCCTCGCCTGCCTCTTTTTAAACCTGCGGTTGCGTGTACAAATCCATCCTCAATGGATTTCACGCAAGCGATAAACTCAACACCGCCCGCTGCACCTAAAAGATGTCCAATCATCGACTTAGTGGAGTTAATTTTACCTTGTAAGCGTGATCGCCCAGCGCTTTTTCACTGCCATCGTCTCAAAGAGATCGTTATGGTGTGTACTGGTTCCATGTGCATTGATGTAATCAATCTTCTCCGGTGCGATACCTGCATCCTTGAGCGCCATCTCCATCGCATACGCTGCGCCGCTTCCATCCTCTGCCGGGGAAGTGATGTGGAATGCATCGTTGCTTCCGCCGTAGCCGACTACCTCTGCCAGAATCTTTGCGCCGCGCTTCTGCGCGTGCTCTAAGGACTCCAGAACTACGATACCAGCGCCCTCGCCCATGACAAAACCATCGCGGTCCTTATCAAACGGACGGGATGCCGTCTCCGGGTCATCATTGGTAGAAAGAGCCGTCAGAGCCGCGAAACCTGCCATACCGAGCGGTGTGATCGCAGACTCAGTACCACCGGCTACCATCACGTCTGCCTCGCCGTACTGGATCGAGCGGAACGCCTCACCGATAGAGTTCGTACCAGTCGCACAGGCAGTTACCACGTTGATGGATTTGCCCTTTAAACCATAATGCATTGCCACATTGCCGACTGCCATGTTGCTGATCATCATCGGAACAAGCAGCGGGTTCACACGGTTCGGTCCTTTTTCCAGCATTTTTTTATGCTCACGTTCCATCGCCTGTAAGCTTCCGATACCGGAACCGATGCTGGTTCCCACGCGGAACGGATCCTCTTTTTCCATATCCAGACCCGCCTGTGCGATCGCCTCACCGGCTGCCGCTACCGCATACTGGGAAAACGGCTCCATACGTCTCGCCGCCTTCGGATCCATGTATTTCTTCGGATCAAAATCCTTCACCTCGCCTGCCAGCTTTGCCTTATAATCGGTTGTATCAAAATATGTGATGGGGGCGATTCCCACTTTCTTGTCCTTCAGTCCCTGCCAGAAACTTGCTACGTCATTTCCAATCGGAGTGATCGCTCCCAGACCGGTTACTACTACACGTGTCTTATTTCCCATCTAAAAACCTGCCTTTCTATCGTCACAGTACACACGTTGTGCAAACTGCGACACGATTTTGCCGATGCTTCGCATTCCAAATCGGCAAAATCTGCTGCCACTACGTTATCGTACGCCACTTTCGATTCCAAAAGTGCCTATCTGTAAAGCACCTTTTCCCTACATCGCCATTCCGCCGTCCACGCACAGAACCTGTCCTGTGATGTAGGCTGCGCGGTCAGAAGCCAGAAATACGGCTGCCTGCGCTACATCCTCGGTCGTACCGAAACGTTTTAACGGAATCTGCTCGCCCATCGCCTTCTTCACATCGTCCGGAAGAACGGCGGTCATTTCCGTATCAATAAATCCCGGTGCAATCGCGTTGACCGTGATACCACGGCTTCCAATCTCCCTTGCCACGGATTTGGTCAGTCCGATCACGCCCGCCTTGGACGCACAGTAGTTTGCCTGACCTGCATTTCCCATCACTCCGGAAACGGAGGAGATGTTGATGATCCGTCCGCCTCTCTGCTTTAACATCTGGCGGGAGACATGTTTGATGCAGTTGAATGCGCCCTTTAAGTTCGTATCGATGACGGCGTCAAACTCTTCCTCACTCATCTTCATCAGAAGATTGTCACGGGTAATGCCCGCGTTGTTGACTAAAATATCAATTCTCTTATAGCGGCTGATAATGTCCTTTAAGAACACCTCCGCCGCGCTGTAATCCGAAACATTGCACTGAACGGCTTCCGCCTGTCCGCCCGCCTCGGTAATTTCCTTTACGACATCCTCTGCTTTTGCCGCAGAGCCATTATAATTGACGATCACCACAGCGCCCTCTTTCGCCATCGAAATAGCGATCTGACGGCCAATGCCGCGGCTGGCACCTGTCACAACTGCTACTTTTCCATTTAACATCCAAGCGCCTCCTTTACTTTGTCGATATCTTCCAGTTTCTCTATATTGAACGCCTTCGCGTTTTTGTCGATTTTACGCATGAAACCAGTCAGGGTCTTACCCGGTCCGATCTCAATAAATGTGTCCACACCGTCTGCTAACATCTTCCGGATCGTCTGCTCCCAGCGGACGGAGGAAGAAACCTGCTTCATCAGAAGCGGCTTTACATCGGCTGCATCGGTCACATAATCTGCCGTCACATTCGCAATATACGGAATCTCCGGTGTATGAATCTCAACGGTATCGAGTACCTTTCCAAGCTTCTCGCCAGCTCCCACTAACATCTTGGAATGGAACGGTCCGCTTACCTTTAACGGAAGAACGCGTTTTGCGCCCGCTTCCTTCAATTTCTCTCCTGCCTCGGCAACCGCCTCTGTCTTACCAGAGATAACAATCTGTCCCGGGCAGTTATAGTTGGCAATCTGCACGCCCTCGATCGGCGCGATCACCTCTTCGATCTTCTCTGCATCCATCGCCAGTACGGCAGACATGGCGCCCTGACCAACCGGGACTTCGCCCTGCATCAGGATACCTCTCTGCCGCACGGTACGGATGGCATCTTCGTCAGACATAACGCCTGCAGCCGCCATTGCAGGATACTCTCCCAGGCTCAGACCCGCAGCCACATCCGGGCGGATTCCGGTACGTTCCATGAATACACGCATCATCGCAAGGCTGGCGGTTACCATCGCCGGCTGCGTATACTCCGTGATATTCAGACGGTCCGTCTGCGCCGGATCAAAGCAAAGATCGGTCATTGAAAACCCAAGGAGCTCGCTTGCTTTCTCAAACATCTCGCGTCCGTTTCCGTTTCCTGATAAAAATCCTGTCCCATGCCAGTGGTCTGTGCGCCCTGACCCGGAAAAATAAATGCAATTTTGCTCATAGCGTTACACTCACTCTCTACTTTCTGCCCAAAAGCGTCTCCGCCTGGGCCATCATTTCTTCAATCATTTCCTTACAGGTCTGCTCTTTCTTCACCATACCTGCAATCTGTCCAGCCATCACGGTTCCGTTGTCCACGTCACCTTCCATGACTGCCTTCCGAAGCGTTCCAAGGGTTAAATACTCCAGTTCCTCGAACGGGCGTCCCTCTTTTCCAGCTTCAGATACTCTCTCGTCATCTTATTTCTAAGACAGCGGATCGGATGTCCGTGACTCATACCGGTTACGGTCGAATCAATGTCTTTCGCCTTGATGACTCTGTCCTTGTAAGCCTGGCTTACGATGGATTCCTTCGATACGACGAAGCGGGTTCCCATCTGGACCGCCTCTGCGCCCAGCATAAATGCCGCCGCAATGCCGCGTCCATCTGCGATACCTCCGGCTGCAATCACCGGAATCGAAACCGCATCAACCACCTGCGGAACGAGTGTCATCGTTGTCGCCTCGCCGATGTGTCCGCCGGACTCCATGCCTTCTGCAACGACTGCATCTGCGCCGCTCTTCTCCATCAGACGTGCCTGTGCAACCGAAGCGACAACCGGAATTACCTTAATGCCGGCTTCCTTCCACATGCCCATGTATTTGCCTGGAATACCGGCGCCGGTCGTTACGACCTTGATGCCTTCTTCCACAACTACCTTTGCCACGTCATCCGCATACGGGCTCATCAGCATGACATTGACACCAAACGGCTTCTTTGTCAGCTCTCTCGCCTTGCGGATCTCCTCGCGGACAACCTCACCTGGTGCATTGGCGCCGCCAATTAAGCCCAGACCGCCAGCTTCAGAAACGGCTGCTGCCAGATGATGTTCTGCCACCCATGCCATGCCCCCCTGAATAATCGGATATTCAATCCCTAACATTTCTGTGATCTTTGTTTTCATTATGCCTCTACACCTTTTTCTTTTAAGTAGTTCATAACATCGCCTACAGTTGCCAGGTTCTGCAGATCCTCAGCCGGGATCTCTACGGAATACTCATCCTCCAGAGCCATAACAAGCTCAAACAGATCCAGGGAATCTGCACCCAGGTCATCCTTGAAAGAGGAAGCCTCGGTAATGGAATCTGCGTCTACGCTCAGCTGCTCTGCAATGATCTCTTTCATCTTCTCTAACATCGTTTCAATCTCCTTTTTAAATGAATTTTCTTTTTGTGACCGCAAAAATGCAATCACTGTTCTTATATTTTATCAAAAATGGGATAATGTACATTAGTTTTGCTATATATTTTTTTCCTCTCCAGGCACCTACCAGGTCATCAATGCCGCGCCCCAGGTAAGACCCGCGCCAAAACCTGCCATCACCAGCGTATCGCCGCGTTTTAAGCGTCCGTCCCGGTGCATTTCATCCAGGAGAATCGGAATCGAAGCAGCCGACGTATTGCCGTAGCGCTCGATATTGACCGGAATCTTGTCCATCGGAACCTTCAGACGGCGCGACGCCGCTTCCAGAATCCGGATATTCGCCTGATGCAGCAGATAATGCTGTACCGCCTCGCGGTCCGTTCCGGTCTCCTCCAGAATCGCATTCACAATCTCCGGCACCTTCTTAACCGCAAACTTGAACACTTCCTGACCGTCCATCTGCATAAAACCAAGCTCCGGCTTGCCGCCCGTCAGGCAGTTTTCAAGACTTCTCGCCTGGCAGTACAGAACGTCGTTCTTCGTTCCGTCGCTGCCGACCAGCGTCTTCACCACACCCGTCTCGTCCGCCCGGACAACCGCCGCGCCCGCTCCATCGCCAAACAGGATGCAGGAACTGCGGTCCGTCCAGTCTAACACCTTGCTCAGTGTCTCCGCACCGATGATCAGCGCCGTCTTATAGATGCCCGCCTGAATAAATCCCTGCACAATATGTAAGGCATAAATAAATCCGGAACATGCCGCCGTGATGTCAAACGCCACCGCATGTTTCGCCCCGATGGCTCCCTGTACATCCGCCGCCGCACTCGGGAACGCCCGATCCGGGGAAGAAGTCGCCACGATCACGATCTCAATCTCCTCCGGAGAAATGCCCGCGTCCGCGATCGCGCGCTTCGCCGCCTCTGTCGCCAACGCCGAGGTTCCCTCGCTCGTCGAGACATGTCTGGCTCCAATACCCGTCCGTTCCCGGATCCAGGCATCATTTGTATCAAGAAATTTCGTCAAATCCTGATTCGTCACAACCTGCTCCGGCGCATACGCGCCAATTCCAATGATTCTAGCTGTCATTTTTTCTCGTTTAACTCCGCTTCTTCTATAAAAGATAGTTTTAACTTCAAATGGTTTGATATTCAAATTAATTTAGAGTGTAGCGGAGAATGTGGGGTTTGTCAAGGGTAACTTGTAAATGAACGGCAGGATTCTGGTGAGAAGACGCAACCCGGACAGAGAAGAGCCGCCCCCAATCTTCTCCTGAAATACGCAAAATAAGATTCCATGGTTTTTCTTTTTCGTTGTATAATTATAGGACATAGGTATCTTTATTGTATCTATACAGAAATTTGTATACTATATTATCTACATATTACCCTATTAAAAGGAGGAGTTGCTATGCAGAGTATTCTTGTATGTGACGATGATAAACAGATCGTAGAAGCGATTGACATATACTTAACCGGTGAGGGATTTGAGGTTATCAAGGCGTATGACGGCGCAGAGGCGCTGGAGCTTTTGAAAACGCACACCGTGAATTTGATGATTCTGGACGTTATGATGCCGGGGTTAGATGGAATCCGGACGACGCTGAAGGTGCGTGAGACCAGCAGCATCCCGATCATTATTCTTTCCGCGAAGTCTGAGGATGCGGACAAGATTCTGGGCTTAAATATCGGGGCAGATGATTATATCACGAAGCCATTCAACCCGCTGGAACTGGTCGCCCGCGTGAAATCTCAGCTCCGCCGCTACACGCAGCTGGGAAATATGAACAATCAGATGGGCAACCACGTATTCAAATGCGGCGGCCTGCAGATCAACGATGAAAATAAGGAAGTAACCGTGGACGGCGAACTCATCAAGCTGACACCGATCGAGTACAACATCCTGCTTCTGCTCGTTAAAAACGCCGGAAAAGTCTTCTCCATCGACCAGATCTATGAGGCAATCTGGAATGAGGAGGCCATCGGCGCGGACAATACAGTTGCGGTTCATATCCGCCATATCCGCGAAAAGATCGAAATTAACCCGAGAGAGCCGCGCTATCTGAAAGTTGTCTGGGGTGTTGGATATAAAATTGAGAAGCAGTAAAAATGTGAATCATCCATCTAACAGAAGTTAGGAGTTGCAAAATTTATGACAAAACTCTCACATATTCCGATGCAGATCCAGAAATGGATCGCCAGCCTCGCGCATCTGTTTTTCCTGATTCTGGGGCTGACTGGTATCTGCCTCATGTATATTCACGGAAATTTCGGTCTGGGGCTGACCGGCATTGGCTCGGTTCCTTATGAGGACACCGCGGAATTTAACACACAATTTAATAGCGATCTGAACGATATCTTCCTATATATGGACTATCAGGACGTCTTCGGCGCCGACAGCTCGATTGACCTCTCGCGCCGGATGCTCAAAATGACCTTTGGACCAAGCGAGACCGAAAATTTCTCCCTGTCCTCCCTGATTTCCTATCTGGAATCCATGGGGTACCGGCTCGACGACAACTTTAACTGCCAGAAGCTTTCCGAACCGAAAGACGGCGTCAAGAGCCGCGAAGGCTACGTCGAATGGTCGGTTCAGGAGCCGCAGCGGATCTACAGCTACCGTTCTGCCAGCCGGAAGCGCAGCACATTGGAGGACGCAGCGGTCGAGATCATGGACACACTGCATCGTTATTACACAGTGTATAACCGTTTCGTCGCCAATCCGTCCAACCTGCATTTTTAAAATCCAGTACACGGAGCCGGATTCGGATCAGAACGAAACAACCCAGTTTACAAACACCGATTCCCTGACGCCGGAAAATGTCAAGGAATACGGGTGCTACGCGTATCTGCCGGGCAATTCCGTTTTCTACGATACCAACATGAAAGCGATCCCGCTCAGCAGCATTTCCGCACTGGCATCCAATAACCCGTACACCGGCAGCGACTATTATCTGCTGGTCGGAATCGATACAAACTATCCAGTCACTGACCTTTACGCACGGGCGCATACCGCATACCTGCACCGGCAGCACCTGTATCTGACCGGATTTGCACTGACGATCTTCGCAACGATCGGACTGCTTTTGAGCTTCCTGTTTCTGTTCCGGGTGTCCGGCTACCAGAGTTATCGCAGCTTCGACGTGACACTGCACGGCTTCGACAAGAGCGGCACCGAAACCGGCATCGTCTTTTTTGCCGCCATGACCGCGATCGCCCTGGTTGTGAGCGACCTGATTCTTGTCCGCATCCTGCATCTGGTCATTCCGTCGCAGTATTGGTACTTCTCCGATCACAGCCTGCAGGCGCTGGTCCTGTATCTGGGCGGACTGCTGCTCTTTTTCAGCCTCCTGCGCCGCTACCGCGCCGGTACCCTGTGGATCTCAGCCTGATCTGCCGGTTCCAGAAAAAAAATGGCGATCCTCAAAACACGCCAGAACTTCCGCAGCCGTCTCGGCATCGGATTTGTTCTCTATCTTGCAATCAACACAGCGCTTATCAGCCTTGCCTGGTATTTCTGGGACCGCGTGTATGCAAGTTTATACGTTGTTTACCTGCTGACAGGTCTGACTGTGCTGGTATTTCTGCTGTTTAACCTGTGGATCTTTTACATACTGTTCCGGCAGGCAATCGAACAGGAATCCATCCACGACGCCGTCCAGCAGCTATCCACCGGAGAAACCAGCTACCAGCTCAACCTCGATGAATTTGACGGACCGGAGCTCACGCTGGCAGAGGGACTCAACAACATCAGTTCCGGTCTTGAAACCGCCCTTCAGGAGAAAATGAAGAGCGAACGCCTCAAAACCAACCTGATTACCAACGTCTCACACGACATCAAAACACCGCTGACCTCGATTATAAATTATGTAAACCTAATGAAACGGGAACATATTGAAGATGCGCGGATCAATGCCTATCTCGATGTGCTCGACCAGAAATCACAGCGTCTCAAAACACTGATTGAAGACCTCGTCGAGGCATCCAAGGCAAGCTCCGGCAATGTGAAGCTCGAATTTACCGACATTGACCTCGTCCAGATGGCATTTCAGACCAACGGCGAATTTGAAGAAAAACTGGATGCCAGACATCTGCAGCTCATCATCAATGCCCCGCGGGAACCGCTGATGATCCGCGCCGATGGACGCCGCCTGTGGCGCGTGCTTGAAAACCTGTACAACAACGTCTGCAAATATGCGATGGAGGGCAGCCGGGTCTACGTAGACCTCGCCCGCGTTCCCGGAAATCCAGAGACCGGTACTGCTGGCCAGGCAGTCTTCACCATCAAAAATATATCTGCCAATCCGCTCAACATCCGTGCGGACGAGCTGACCGAACGTTTCGTGCGCGGCGACGTCGCCCGCACCACCGAGGGAAGCGGACTGGGACTATCGATCGCCAAAGATCTGACGGAACTGCAGAAAGGGCAGTTTAGTTTGTATATCGATGGGGATCTGTTTAAGGCGCAGGTGGCGTTTGATTTGGCGAAGAAAACGACGGAGAAGGCGGTTGAGGACGCAGAAATAATAGAAGAAACCGATGCTTCCGAAGCGTCTGAAAAGCCGAAAAAGGACGATGAACTGAAAAAACAAATATACCGGAAGAAGCTACTATTCAAAAAGAGGTAAACGGCGAATCTTCCGAAAATGCTATCAATGAAACCATAAACACTACGGAAAATTCAAGAAACGAATAAAAATTTATGAATTGAGGACTTTATCCTATGAAACGCACTCATATCATGATCGCAGTCTTCTTCGCCTGCATCCTCTCCCCCAACCTGCTGTTTCCTATCCTGAAAACCACAGCCGATGAGGGCACCGGCGAAAACCGCAGTCTGGCGGCATTTCCAACTCTGTCGCTGGAAACCATTGATACCTTTCCATCCGGTGTTGAGGACTGGATCAACGACCATGCGGCGTTCCGCAACCGCTTCTTAAGCCTGAACGCCCGCTTAAACCTCTCCTTATTCCAGTTCGGAGACTCGCAGGACGTCATCACCGGAAAAGATGGCTGGTACTTTTACACGCTCGGAAGCTCTGTCGAGGACTTCCTCGGCACCAACCGTTTTTCCGCCGGAGAACTCCAGATGCTGGCAGACAAACTCCAGACCGTCCACGACGCCTGGAAAGAAAAAGGCACCGAATTTATCTTCCTGTGTACTCCCAATAAAGAAGGCGTATATAGCGAATTCCTCCCGGATGGCTTCACCGCACCGGACGGACCTACCCGCCGCAGTGAACTGCTCGATTATCTGGAAATACACACAAATGTCCCAGTTGTCAATCCATACCCGGAGCTCAAAAACCGCCGGGACTATCAGTGGTATTTCAAAACCGACACCCACTGGAACGATGCTGCCGGATTTCTCGTCTCCGGGCAGATCATCGATGCCGCTGGCGGCACCTCCACGCCGATCGAAAACGTCACTGTCACCTATGAGCCGCGCGATCCGGGCGATCTGGCAAACCTGTTCCACATGCCAGAATCCATGTGCGACGATACCAAAGCAGATGTATCCGGGTACCGAAACAATGTAACCATCCACTACGACAGCGCCTCCGACGATGGCAACATCGCCCACATCTCAGCAGACCAGGCGCCCGACCCGCGACGCATCACGATCACCGCGACTCCTTCGGAACCGCCCTGTTAGCAGGACTGCCGAAATACTTCGCGCATACCGATTTCTATCACTGGCAGGCATTCGAGCCGGAATTTTTTGAACGAAAATAAGCCGGATGTACTGGTATATGAGGTGGTGGAACGGGATTTAGGGAGAATGATGGAGGATTTGGAGAAATTGATGCCCACGCAAAAATAATATGTGCATTTTTTTTTATTTAAACAGTGCAAAAAAAACTTTCGAATTTAAAAAAGAAATGTGATACAATCAATCTATGGATGCCACCATAACACGGTAGGCGGCTTGGTCCTCTTTCAGAGGGCTGCGTACCCTCTGATTACATAGATACCTGCAAGGGAATCTACCTGAGAGGAGGGATGCCATATGGAAATCATTGGAATTGTACTAGCGATTTTGAGTTTCGGCGCAACTTGCTTCAAAGCCGGATATTCACTTGGCAAAGATGTAGAAAAAAGCGCAAAAAAATAGCCGCCCATCCTGACACGATTGCGGCTATTTTCTTGTCTTAATCACTAGGGAACCAAACCGTCTATCGGTGGCATCCTTTATATATAATATAACATTATAATCCGTAAGATTCAAGCAAAATTGCAATTTTTAGCAATTTAAAATTTGCAATTTTCATTTCACCATTTTATCTGAATCAACAGGTAGCTTCCCATCTAATCCATGATTCCGAAACCATCCGCCGATCCGGATAAAAATCAAAAATTCTCCTACAGCTCCTTATTCACCAGCTCCAACGCCGAAGCAATCACCGCATCCATATCATAATACTTGTACTCGCCCAGACGGCCACCAAAGATCACTTTATCTTCTTTCTCCGCCAGCTCTTTGTACTTCTCATACAGCGCGCCATTCTTCGCATCATTGACCGGATAATACGGCTCATCGCCTAACTTCCACTCCGAACTGTACTCACGGCTGATAACCGTCTTTGGCAGGTCATTGCCATCGGCATCCTTGCCAAACTCAAACCATTTATGCTCGATAATACGCGTCCACGGAGTCTCCGCATCTGTGTAGTTGACTGCCGCATTGCCCTGGAAATTCGGGTATCCAGCACTTCGGTATCAAAGCGCACAGAACGATACTCCAGAACGCCCAACGAATACTCAAAATACGCATCGATCGCGCCGGTGTAAACTACTTTCTTTGCCATCGCATCCCAATCAGCCTTATTCTTAAAATAATCCTCTTCCAGGCGAACCTCGATGCCGTCCAGCATATTGGCAACCATCTTCGTATAGCCGCCAACCGGGATTCCCTGATACAGGGCGTTGAAATAGTTGTTGTCAAAGGTCAGACGAACCGGAAGACGCTTGATGATAAAGGACGGAAGATCCTTGCACTCTCTTCCCCACTGCTTCTGTGTATATCCCTTGATCAGCTTCTCATAAATATCCGTACCAACCAGGCTGATCGCCTGCTCCTCCAAATTCTTCGGCTCAGTGATGCCTGCTGCCTTGCGCTGTTCCTCGATCTTCGCCGCTGCCTCCTGCGGAGTCACGACACCCCACATCTTATTGAAGGTGTACATATTAAACGGCAGGGAATACAGCTCGCCGTGGTAATTCGCCACCGGGGAGTTTGTAAAACGGTTAAACTCCGCGAACTGGTTCACATAACTCCAGACCTCTTTATTATTCGTATGGAAAATATGCGCGCCATACTTGTGAACCTGGATGCCCTCCATCGGCTCTGTATACACATTTCCTGCAATATTCGGGCGGCGGTCAATCACCAGAACCTTCTTGCCCGCTTTCTTCGCCTCATGGGCAAATACGGCACCGTAGAGGCCGGCGCCTACTATTAAATAATCGTACATGTTGGTTTTCTCCTTGTCACGTGTTGTTATACTTGTGATTTATTTATAACATACAACGACAATTTAAACAAGAATATCCCGTCAGCTTCAAGCATTCTCCAAAACAAACTCTCAATTTGAACACAATACCTTATTAATACTCCATTGCACTCTATGAGGCAAACTTAAAATGAACCAATCATTTGGTTTTAAAAAGGATCCTTTGTTATTCGGGGTCCTCTTGTATCTGTTGTTATTCCTGCCATCGCCTTTATATATCAAATATACTCACTTCTATCGTCTCCGTTCGGTTCTTTACCAGAAAACTTTCAAGGTTGCACTTACATTACTACCAAAATATGTAAACGTAATATAGAGGGATGACCCCACAGTCATCCTTCTACCAATTTTCACAGTTTATTCTGCAACAAGAATGGATGTTCGGTCTCCATCCCCATCCATACGCACCACACTCCCATACAACAGTATCATCCAAAACATCGGCTGTCGGTAATTCACAAGGAAAAAGCTCTCCGCCAGAAGCCCCATCACTGCACAAGCCATGGCCGCATCTGCGTACCGCAGTTTCCGCCCAAGCCAGACTAGCAGGCATAGAGTCGGAATCAGACCATAACAAAACATCACGCTGAACAAGCAGCAATGAATCTCATTCACCTGACTAGCCAGTGTAAACCGGTCAAATCCGCCTTCCCCGGCTCCATACAAAAGATACTGAGGATACAGTACCAGCTTCTCCATTCCACGATCCAGAAAAAGTCCCAACAGACCACCATGAGCAACCTTCCATATCTTCTCTTGAATCCGTGTCAGCATATTATAATCCACTGTCTTCACATCAAAATCCGCTGCAGGCCATATCCACCATAAAAACAAACCAAATATAAGCACTCCCATACAGATTTCCAAGATGCATACCTTCACTGATACACCCTTTTGCATCCAATTCGATACAGCCCATACAAAACAGCCAAAATAGTAAATACAAAAACTCCCAATAAGATTCCCGTAGACTTCGATGCTGCGATCACCGGCAAGACCAGCACATAGAACACAGGAAAGCTCCGATCCCCAAACCGACACCGGTACAGATACAAAAGCAATATCATCATAAACAGGAAAAACGCCAGCTGATTCGGATCATTAAAGGTTCCCTGATAGCGAATCGCTCCCCAGTACTCACGAAATATGCGTCCATGACCCGACAGATATATCAGCAGTTGCACTCCGATATTCACTTTTACCACACAATTAATCCCAGTCAAAAAAGCTTTTCCGCCATATTCCGCCAGATAGCAGAAACTCCAGATAGCACAGGCATTGAAGATCCAAAAACAAGTATACTTAAAAAATTCACCACGGCCAAGACGAATCCCATAATATGTATTAATCACCACAACAAATGCCAGAAACACATAAAACAGTCCTTCTATCTTCAGCTTAAAAAGACGTTCCGGTCTTCTTATCATACAGTCACATAACAGCATAAAAAAAGAGGCGAACAGACATACATCCGCCGCCTCCATCCTCCCTGAAGGGAATAAATAAAATTGTTTCAAAAATATAAAAAGCAAAAAAAATAAGACCGCCGCTGCCGTCCCATTTCCATCCGGTATACTTCTATTCCATTTCTGCAAAACGTCCATAGATCTCCCTCATCTTCTTTTCCACTGTATCCAGACTAAATTCCTGGCTTCGCTGGATGCAGGCTTCACCCATCTCTTTCCAGCAATTCTTCCTGGACAGCATATCCTCAAGAGCTTCCGCCCAGACATCCGCATCCTGAAGCTGGCTAAGCATGACCCCGCCCGGGCAAAGCTTTCTTTTCCGATCCGCCGACAGGGTCCAGCTATCTCCCATCAGATCCGTATTGCCCCGAATCTCCGAACAGATCACCGGAAGCCCACTGGCCATAGCCTCCAGCATCGCCCGCGGCAGCCCTTCCTGAAAGGATGGAAAAAGGAAGATATCCGAAGCCTGAAATGTCTCCGCCATATCTTCCTGTATCCCAAAAACGATATACGATCCGCAATCCCCAGCTCATCCGCCATTCCATGCAGATACTCATTCAATTCTCCATGCCCGCACAACAAAAGACGCAGGTTTTCCGCCTCATCCTTTATCTTTGCCAGCATCCGGAACAACACCTCCTGATTCTTTCTCGGAATCATTTCTCCGGAAGTCAGTAAAACGACCTGCCCTGAAAGTATCCCCAAACTCTCGCGTTTTTCTGCCGCTCCTTATCCCCAAACGTCCGAAACTGAGAACCATCTATCCCCACTCCCGGCACATAATCCACATACTTCGCATGAAACTTCCGCTTCGCCAGCTCATAATCTTCCCGGTTAATACAGAGCTGCTGATCCGTATATCTGGAAAGAAGCTTCTCCATCTGATAATAAATCAGCCAGTTTTTCCAGGGTGCGCCCTTAAAAAATGAAATCCATGGGCCGTGTAGATAACCGGCCCTGTCCCGGCTGCATGGGCCGCCAGACGTGCCATCACACCACCCATAGGCGTATGGCAGTGTACCAGAGAAAAATGTTCCCGCTCCATCAAATCACACATCTGACGGTACACCAGACGATTCTTCGCATTAAAGGGACTTCTGACAAAATCAATCTGATGCCTTATGATCCCGGTTCCATCCAAGCGATGATTATCCGTGCCATAGGAAGGCGTATGAAAATTCGAAGCATAGTGAACCTCATACCCCATCTCCTGCAAAATCCGCACATTGTTCATCTCAAACTGAGGAAGAAAGCCGCTCACGTGGGTAACCAGAAGAGCCTTGCGGACAGGTACCTTCCTCTCAACTTCCATCTTTCTATCCATGTTCATTCGCCTTGCTCCTCCTGTGTTTTACTGCCACAAATTCTTGGGATACACACCGCTATCAATCATCTGCCGGAACTTCTCCTGAGCCGGTTCTATGTCTTCTTTGTAGGTAATTCCAATCCAACGATCCGATGTATTCAGGACCTTTACGGAAGCCAGGTTTTTCTCAAGTAATTCTGCGACAATGTTCGGAAGCAGATACTCCTTCTTCTCCAGATTATCTCCCTAAATTATCAAAGGAATCGCGAAAATCCCTTATCAATATACTCTAAGAAATCTGATGTACCGGCCCACATATTCATAGATACCATGGTATCTGGTGTGATCCAACTCTCCACTTCTGCATTATCACACAGAATCTTCTCACCAGATGCCCGAATTCCGGTTGTCTCAATCACCTTCACCAGATAACCTGCTTCATCCGCTACATAGACGCCCCTGGTAACAGATCCATTCTCGCTCAGCGTGTTCTTCAGAGAAAATCCAGCCATCGCAAGGTTAATCTTATCGACATCATCTCCGGAAATCAGGAAATCATGCAGCTTCGCAAATGCCTCTTTTCCGTAATAATCATCCGCATTAATAATCACAAATGGTTCCTTCACCACATCTTTACAAGCTAAAATCGCCTGACCGGTTCCCCATGGTTTCACTCTTTCTGCCGGAACCTCGTATCCTTCCGGCAGATTTTCCAACTCCTGATACACATATTCCACCGGCATAAACCTAGATAAGCGATCTCCGATTATCTCTTTAAACTCCTGCTCAATCGCTTTCCGGATCACGAAAACAATCTTTGTAAATCCAGCTTCTTTCGCATCATAGATTGAAAAATCCATGATAATCTCTCCATTTGGAGCCATCTTTGCAAGCTGCTTAATGCCTGTTCCAAACCGTGAGCCGATACCGGCAGCCATAATAATAAGAGTTGTATCCATGTTTTCCTCCATAATCACATACATGACATTACTTAACAGTTACTTTATTTTATAACCCTATCCATCACTTTCATATGTACGTATGATAAGGTCAAAATAGCCCCTATTGTAGCTATAAATGAAAGTGTAAATGGTATATGCACAAATGAACACAGCGTTAATAAAAAACAGCCAAATGTCATATGTACCAAATATACAGATAAACTGATTCTGCATAAAAAAGAAACTGCTTTATTCTTCTTAAATTTGTCATTTAAGAGCGCAAATAATACCACCAGTGCTATCGAATAAATAAACGAAACAAAATAAAGCGATGAATCATGATACTGACGAGCAAATATCCAGAACCATATCGTCATACTGATATAGTTTACAAATTGCAGAACTAGCTCTTCCAAAATAGATACCTGCGTATTATCCCGAAAAATCTCTCCCAAAATCAATCCTGACACTGGCATATAAACAAATATCAGCCATGATGATATAGGTAGCTTAAGCACCTTTAATAGCAGCATTATAACCGCCAAAACTGCTTCTAAAATAAGGACATTCCAACGCACTTTAACTTTCTCTTGCATCCAAGTATAGCCTATCCGCAAAACATAAAACATAAACAGTGGGATTAAAAACCATGTTGTTCCGTTAATCACCTCGCCTGACCCTGTAAAATAACCAACTAGAGTCATGCTTTCAATCCACTGTCTCAATGAAAACTGACTCCAATAGGTTTCTTTTACACACCAGACAATTCTCTGTAAGAGATAAAATCCCAAGAATGACAGCAAACATCCGCTGTATATCTTCATCATTTTTTCAGAGTCTTTCTTCCTTCATTTTGATGGTTTCCGTTATACGTAAATAAAAAACCACTAATCAAAAGAACAAAGAAACTCAAATGCGCCAAAATCCTGAATTATATTTAGCGGTACTGCAAAAAGAAATCGACATATCTTTTTACAATCCACCCTGGATTGAAGAGCCCTCCCAAATGGTCATATAGAATCATGCATAATGCAATTGCTCTCAAATAATCAACAGCAACCATAGCCTTACTCCTACTCACCTAACCGCCCCCTTTCGAGGCAAAAAAATGCCTCTATAAATACTAAATTGATTATTCGGATCTCTCTGAGCCACCTGTCCGGACTTTGAGAGCCGCCATTCCGAAGAATGGGAGTCATATATTCCGATAATTCAGAGTCACTTTATTGAACTCTATTGCATATATTTCCTTTATTTATAGATTCCATTTCTTATTATAGCTTCTCAACAACCCCTTCATAACGATAAAATTCAATATCATTGTTATCGGGGTCACTAGAATCTTAGCTAAAATCGATGAAAATCTCAAAATTATATCTAAGGTACATTTAGAAATAGCAGTGGTAATAAACCATTGAATGCAAGCTATTGAAATTGATTTTTTATTATTTCTTATTTCTTTCAAAACTAATTCCATATAATCACATCCATCTCTTTCAAATCAGTGTTTAACATTTCTCACATTTATTCGTTTTCAATCTGAAAACCCTAGCTATTTTTTAGGAATATATAAAATCACTTTTTCAACTTTATATGTTATTGAATTTTTTTTATTCGTATATACTCGTTTAATACGCCTTCTTTTTCTTTTGATTCTACTTCCAGTTTTTTCTTTCATCCACAACTCTCGTTGCTTATAGTACTTTTCCGTTCCTACAATTTTATTATTTAACCACTCTATCTCCTTTTCTTGCCATTCTTCCTTCTTTAACATTTGTTTTCTTTCCCATGCTTCATCATGCAATTTCTTCATTTTCGGCAATTGCCTTTTTTAATAAATCCGATTGCCATCTCAACTGATTATACCAATACTCTTCTGATAAATTGACTTCATCATTTTTCTCATTATTAACTTCTATAAATTCTTTCACTTGTTCCTTTAATTGATTTTTCAAATTATCAAATTCGTTACTATTTAATGGTGGATTATTGACATCATAATTTACTCTATCTTCTAAAAAATCCTCTTCTGAACGATAATGTAAAAAAAGGAAGAAAATCTTTCATTCTATTTTTAAAATAATCCTCTTCCCTATATATCAGCAAAACTGGTGTTCCAAGTGCCAAACAAGGCAAAGCACAATGAAGGCGTGTCGTAATTACACATCTTGCTGATTGATATTCCACTAATAAATTTTCAACTCTCCTTTTTCGGTCACTCCAACAGAATCCACTTTTTTTGGTTCTATATCATGCGTTTTTTTCTTAATATGGCATGACACGTTTAATTTTTCCACCTTTTTCACAATTTCTTCACTTACATCAACACAATATATTATATTTTCTTTTGATATTTTTGCTTGTGGCTCTATCGTTAATGTAAGACAACCTGAAAAATAAGTTTCTATTCCCTTGTTTTCAAGTATTCTTCTTGTACTATTATCTCTACACCCTACTTTACCAAATTGATTGAAATAATTTTTTACAGATGCATCTAGGCAGTCATCTTCAATCTGAAAAAATCACTTTTGAAAAATGCACAGAAACAAATAAAGGCTCTATATAGGGAGATGGCGGCAATGTGAATTTGTTATACATATACCAAGCATTCATAATCATTGCTACCCGCTCCTGATTATTCGGAATAAATACGTTCAAACTTTCTCTATCTATATAATAATCAACTTTAGGTAAAAATCTCTCTGCCGCATATGCTTGAATGTCATCCCCAATATTATCAGTTTCTTTAAAAACTAATAAACCATACTTCAAGTTAAAATCCCCCTTTATTTACATATGTTTTTTAATAACCTCTTCATTTTTTCCTTTAAAGCATCTGGCTTCAATAAAGCCAATACCATTACCCGCTTCCATCTATTTGAAGTGTAAAATGTTTCAGCGATCTTTAATCTATCAGCATCTCTATTTTTTTATTTTCAAAAATATGTTCTCTGCTTTCTTGCTGAATACTATAGTTCTTCCACCAATCTGATAATTCAACTTTTCCATCTCCAAAAAATATCATCTTCAAAATAACAGCATGAGAAAACATCTCTGTCCTTATCAGATGCTCTTTCCATCAGAAACTCAAATGGCAAGGAAGCATCATAATTTCTAATTGGCATTACAAACAAATATTTGTAAAATCTCTCCATATAATCATTTGTAAAATCTGCAACACCTTTATTAATAATTTTATATATTTCTTTTTCTATATAAGTTAACTTTTTTTCTTCAAAATTAGCTGCAACTCTTCATCTATGATATCGTACCCAACACACGATGCCTCTCCTTTAGAAAACATCAATTCTCGGATCGCTCCTGAAATACTGGGAGTTCTATCATAGAAAGTCTGAACCCCACATCCCATTAATGCCTCGTTAACTAGCGCTCTATCTTTATTCACATAAGCATAATAAGCATCTATCGGCCTTCCCATTAAATTAGTCAATATTCTCTGAGCTGTTCCATTATAACCAATATCAAACAGTAAATCGTTTTCTGAAATTTCCTCTTTCATTTTATTTACTATCTCTATTAATCTCTTTTCGCTCTTCTAGTAAGTCTGCTCTTTCCGATATGATTTTCAAAAAGCTTTCAAACGTCTCAAAATTTTTAAAATAATTATCTAAATCGAATCCTGCTCTGCAAATATAAGCCTCAAGTTCTTGCCTTACCGAATCCATCCCTAAAAACTGCTTTAATATTATTCTGGGCGTTTTTAGCACTACAGAATCATATGAAATATTATCTTTTATAATATACATCTGACAGTTCCTGAAATGCCAATGGCAACAATGCTTTTCTAGATAAGTACAAATAATTGCTCTTTGGAATATTAGGCATATATTTTGCTACAATATCATATACTGTTTTACATTCAAATCCATCTCTTGCCACAAATTGAATTTTATTCCTATGCATATTTTTCTTTATTAAGTCCATTGTCATGCTAAATAAATGCATTCCCAGCGCATAGTACGACATAAAATATAAATTTGCATTAAAATCAGATTCTTTGTTAAATGCAATAAAAGGATTATCAAAAAATTTATTCGCAACCATTGCCAACATGCAACGTATTCCCAAAAACTCCATCGATGTCTTATTATCAAACACACTTCCAAATGGCCTAATCATATTAAAATATGAATTCCCTACAAAATAACCTTTTGAATTATAGTCTCCCTTAAAAACGTCTATGGTTTTAGGGATATGTATACTGTAAATTTTGAATTTTTTAGGAATACGATAATCACTCTCGTAATTATCTCCTATATGTATTAACCTTTCGCAGTCATATTTTTTTATTATATGCTTGTATAAATGTCCTGTTGACTTACATTTATTGCATTCGAGGACAAAAATAACTCTTTGTATGAAGTATACCCATTTTTTTTAAGAATTTCTTTTATGGTATCTGCATTCAAATACATATCTGATGTTAATATTATTGTTTTCCCCAGATTCTCTGCCATTTCATATAATTCATATCCGAAATTCCTTCTTCTACAAAATTCAATTTCCAATTCACATTCTTTAGCTTGTAACTTTTTCAATATATCGACATCAACATTACAATCTTCATGTATTTGTGCATAAATCTGCTCTAACGTAACTTCTTCATATCCCGTGTTTTAATCTTATTTCTCGCATGTACCTCTGCAACTTCTCGAATCTTAGAAAAATCCAAAAATGAATTCGTTTTAATTTTCGATAATATACATCTAACAATCGGAACAAATCTGTTGGTTGAAAAAAGGGCCGTACTATTAAAGTATCGAATATATCAAAGCTTATATATTCGATACTTTCATGAAATCATTTTCTTTATGTTTTCTTCTTTTTCAGACCAAGGTGTAGTACATGAATAATAATATTCATCTTCTTTCGTTCTTTCTGCCAGATGTTCTATATTAAGAGCTTTTCTAACCAATTCCTCTAAATAAAGTTTCTCATCCTCTTTAAATCCCGCCCATTTTATAGAATTTTTCCAGCTCCGTCCATAATTTTCTTTCCACGCCAAATTATGCTCTTTATACTTCTCTTCCAAGCCTAATTTTTTCAGGAATTCCTCTCGAAAATCAAAAAGCCACTTTTAAATCTTGAATATTTTTTTCAAACTTTTTTATATTTCTACTTATCCCTGTAGATGCATCATTTCTTTGAACATAAAAATATGTGTCACAATCTATTTCAATATACTTTTTGCAAACACGAATAATGGAGTCGAATATGCAATATCTTCCGTCATAATCAAATGAGTTTTTATTTGTCTATAATATTTTTCACATTTTTTCCACAATACTCTACTATATATTTTTCCCCATACAACATGCCACGAAAAGTCCATTCCCTCTTGCTGAAAATACTTTTCTGCAATTTTTTCACCTTCTAATTTTAATCTTGGTCGATTATTTATATAATTATATACATATTTATAATCTCTTGAACTATCTTCCATAACAAATTGAGCCTTAACAATATCCGCCTGTTCGCTCTCCGCTGCGTTTACTAACAAACGAACAAAGTCAATCCCCATATAATCATCACTATCTACAAACATTAGATAGTCTCCATTTGAAACCCTGGCTCCTTCAAGACGAGCTCTAAATAATCCCAAATTTTGTGAATTATTTACAATTTTTACTCTAACATCGTTTCTCTGATACTCCTGCATAATAGTATAAGAATTATCTGGTGAACCATCATTTACTAAAATTATTTCCAGTTTTCTATATGTCTGTTTTATGATACTATCAACACATTTTTTTAAATATTTTTCTGTTCCATAAATGGGTACAATTATACTTACTAACGCATTTTCTTGATTTATCATATCATTTATTCCTTTTTAGCAATTTCAATTTATTTTTAAATATTTTCAATTTACCTTTAATACAGCTGATTATTTTTATCCATTTATATTCATCCATACATATAATAAATTGTGAATTTAATGCTCTAATTGTTAATTCGTCCAATCTTACCATATGAGATGTCGGAGAAAAATAATATACTGTCTCAATATTTTCGCTTTTTATCAATTCGATCCACTCAACACATCGCTTTTCGTACATTGACCAATTAGCGTCCGTTGCCGGAAAAATATATTTCAACTGACAATTTAAATATACTTGCCCTGTTACTATAGCATCTTTGTCCGTAATTAAAACAACCCTGTAATCTGTTGCTTTTAAATAGTCCACGTATTTGAGTAATATTCTTTCAGAATATTTATCTCCTATTGATCTGTAATAAAGTGCAACACATCTATTTTTATCTATCTTTGAACATTTTAAAACTCTTTCTTGTTCTTCAAAGTATCTCCCCGCGATCGTCGAAATTACTTCTTTTGTGCCCCAATATCTCAGTAACTTTTTCCATCCATCTCTTTGAGTACTTTCACTCAATTTGTTCATCCAACAATCAATACAATCAAGCAAAATGTCTCGTTTATATTCTTGTAGTACATCTTCATACTTGTCTATTTCATTTTGTGCACCAACAAACTCCTCAACATTCTTTACGATTTCAGCGCCTTTACACCGACTTTCAAATCGAACAACATCAAGTATTTCTCCCCCGTAACTCCGACTCCCAAGCGATAATGATAGAATTTATCATTTACCAGTCCAACAGAATTCGCATAATATGACAAAATGAATAATGCATATCTGTCTTCCGCTGAAACGTAATTCCCGTCTTTTATCTTTGAAAACCTTTTTTACATAAATCGTTTCTCCAGATTTTATTGACCAGATTACAGTTGAATTTGTGTTCTATAAAACACGCACGCAAAATATCCCCTGTGATATCTTTCATTTCCTCTGGATTCATAAAATTATCAACCCATTGAATCATATCATCAGAGACATTGCCCTCCGGTATAATATTTGCACCAAACTGTAAAAATCATATTTTCCTGTTTCCATAAATGCGAATAACTTTTCGCAAGTATCTAGCGACAAGTAATCATCACTATCTAAAAATAATATATATTTTCCTGTTGCTACTTCAACTGCATCTTTCCTAGTTTTACATAGCCCTTTATTCTCCGTATGTTTTAATAACTTGAGGCGATTATCTCTATTAACATATTCTTGCAATATCTTTAGTGATCCATCTACTGACGCATCATCCACACAAATAATTTCGATATCTCTTTCTGTCTGATGAATAACACTCTCTAAACAATCCTGAAGATATTTTTCAACGTTATAAATCGGTATTAATATAGATATTTTTGGCATGTCCTCTCCAATATACACTAATATCTTTTCTTTATAATTCTTTTTATCCATTCTCTTCTCCGACTTCCGATCGGAAAAGTTTTATTTGCCATCTTCCGAAGGCCTGCATTCTGCTCCATCTTAGCGATTCTGGATAATTCTGCTTCCATCTCATCCATCAGACATCTTTTTGTCTTCTTTAAGAGCATTGGGTAATACGGTGAAAGTTTTGCGTACTCCCAGAAATACTCCGCAAAATCACAGTCCACCACATCCCAGGGCTTCTGATATCCGGCGAAATGAATCAAGTATGGATTTTTTCTTGCCTTTGTATATTCCTCATACAGCTGTCTCGGTGCCATCTTAAGGATCTCCATGCGGCTGCGTCCTATCTCCTGCCAGTCCATCAGCGTATTCCACTGCTGTGGCAGATAGGCTACCTTGTTTTTGCAGACGATATTCAAAATATCCTGATCGTGACACCGATAGGAGTGGGTTAATGCCATCTGGATCATGTCTTCGGAGCTCATGGTTTTCGGAGGCCATCCAGATCCAGAATCAATACTCCCGCCTGAAATAGTCGTAGGGACTATCTAAGCCCAGTGTTTCAGCGGCATATTGCCTCCAGTTATTCTGATTCAGATTCATCTGACCGGCCACATCGATATCTTTTGCCGCACCGATTACTGCACCCTTCAGATCCATGTCATAGAGCTCTGCCACATCATGATCAGACACCATATCGCAGTCCAGATACAGGATCTTATGGTAGTTCGGCATGATCTCCGGAATAATCAGGCGATAGTATGTCTCTACCGAGAGATGCTGATCCACAAAGAGCTTCTTTGAATCAAAGTATTCACATACCTTGATAAAACGAATCGATATATTCGTTCTGCCCTTCACGGCCATAGAGATTCGATGCTGATTTTTTTCTGATATATCGTTGTACAGAATTATGATGTCATACTGCCGTTCCGGTGATGCATTGGCAACCATGGAACGGATCATGATGTCGAGATATGGTGAGAACTTATCATTGGCCGACAGTACGATCGGCACACTTTCCGGATAGACCGGTTCCAGAACTGCCTTCGGTGCCGTATCCTTGAACAGAGTTTTCGGAAGTTCACATGCCCGGATTCCCGGCTGCTTTTTTTCAGATACTCGTAATAGATTCCGCAGAGACGCTCTGCCAGATAGCCCATGATCCGATATTCTTCCTCGCTATACCAAGTGGTATCGATCTGTTTTTCTGCTTCAAACAGAATATCAAAAAGCCATGCGCAGTATTGGTAATAGATTTCTTTTTTCATGATGAACATATTGCACTCATGTGCGCTTCCGGAGCTCATATATTCATCCGCAGTCTGTGCGTATTCCGGGTATTTTTCTTTCAGGATTCGAAGTGTTATATCCAGATCCTCTCGATGCTGGAACGGAGCCATGCCGTATTCATGGTAAACATCCATGAGCTTTCCTTCTATTTTTACCCGCGGATAACGGCGTCCCTTGACGGATATCACGTCATACTTTGTGATCAGTTCCCGCATCACTTCCGGCTCTAACTTCATATCTTCGATAGCTTCCTCTGTGATGCGATCATAAGCGATATTGCCCCATCCATCGTCTTTATTCAGCATCGGGTCAAAGACCAGGTAACGACGGTAATGGAAGAATCCATAATAGTCTGCCTCTTCGTTTTCCACGCCCAGTACTGCGCTGTCAATTCACAGTATGACTTATTTTTATCGGAAATATTGTCACCTTCATCATCGTGCCGGATTCCCGGAAGTTTCTTACCGGCCAGTGCCGCGCCTACCTGTATCGGATAGAGATATGGATTCTCCGGCACATAGGATGGTTTGTGACAAACTACATATATCTTAATATCCGGATCTTCTCCTGCTTTCTTCTGCATTTGTATTTTCCTTTCCTCACTCTGTCAACCTTGTTTTACGGCAGATTCAGACTCTCCATATAGGCATTGCACACGCCCTCTGCCTCTCCCTGCATGACCACATCGCCTTTATTCAGCCAGATCGCGTGATCGCAGAGTTGCCGCACCGTTGCCATCGTATGGGAGACGAACAAAAGCGTCGTACCATTTTCCAGCATATGATGCATACGTTCCTGACATTTTTCCTGAAATGCCGCATCTCCGACGGCCAGCACTTCATCGACAATCAGGATTTCCGGCTGCACGATCGTCGCGATCGCAAATCCCAGTCTCGCCGCCATACCTGATGAATAGTTCTTGATCGGCATATTCATGAAATCTTTGAGTTCTGCAAATTCGACGATCTCATCATAATGCGCATCCATAAATTCCTTGCTGTAACCGAGAACGGCGCCATTTAAATAAATGTTTTCCGTCGCCGTCAGTTCCCCGTCGAATCCGGCACCCAGCTCGATCAGTGGTGCAATGCTTCCTCTCACTTCTACCGTGCCGCGGTACGGTTTCAGAATACCGCAGATCAGCTTTAAAAGTGTCGATTTACCGGAACCATTCGTTCCGATGAGGCCCCACGCTTCGCCGCGTTTTACCTCAAAATTGATATCTTTCAGAGCCATAAATTCCTGGAAACATCAGCTCGCGTTTGATCAGTTTTACAAAATATTCTTTCAAATTATCAATGCGCTCGGAAGCCATATTGAAACGGACCGCCGCATTTGTTACTTTTTATGATTGTGTCTTTGTCCGATGCCATTTCTGCCTCCTAGATATATAAGATAAATTTATCCTGCGTCTTTAAGAATGCCCACACTCCAACCAGAAGTGCCACCCGGCTGCCACAAATCCAGCCAGAATCAGGTACGGATCCGGCATCCGGCATTCCAGCACGATCTGACGGAACTGCGTGATATAGAAATACATCGGATTTAACGTCATAACCAGTTTCCGCAGCGCCTCCGGAAGCAGGGTAATCGGATAAAATAATGGAGTCAGATACATCCATGCGGTCAATACTGCGTTATAAATATGCTGTATATCGCGGAAGAATACACACCCCTGCGCCAAGAGCATTCCCAGTCCCAGGCAGAACAGATATTCCTGCAGAAGAATTACCGGAATAAATAGATAAAAAACATTCGGAACAACCCGGCATACCACAAATACGATCACTAGCGCCCCAGTGCAAATACCATATTTACAAAGGAACTTGTAATTTTAGATACGGTAAATACATATTTCGGCACGTAGGTTTTTTTCAGCAATGACGCATTTCCGATAATGGAGAAGATCGCCTGTGTGGTTGATTCACTCATAAAGTTATAAAGCGTCTGTCCGATAATCAGGTATACCGGAAAATTGACAATATCAGACCGGAACATATTGGAAAATACGATTACCATGATAACCATAACCATCAGAGGATTCAGGATACTCCACAGGTATCCCAGAAAACTTCTCCGGTATTTCAGCTTAATATCTTTTGTTACAAGCTGCTGCATCAGGAAACGGTACTTATAAAATCCGCCCAGTCGTTTTAAAAACAAATTCATATCTTTTCCTCTTTCTTCGATTTTGCTTTTATTTCAAAAAAAAACCGCGCAGCAATACCCGCCGGAAACTTCCTGCCGGAAACAGACGGTTTAACTTACGCATATCTATTTTAATTTTTAAGTTGGTCGGTTTTAAACGAAACTCCCGTATATTCGATACTTCCTCCTCCTTTCCCGGTTCAGTATGATAGAATTTAAGATAAGGAAGCTCGGCACATTGTAGGCCTTTCTTCCTCTGGTAAAAGTAAAAGATACCAAACAACCGCTCCGCAAGATAGCCATACAGCCTTGGTTCCTGCGGTTTGTTTATCTCTTTTCTCTCCTGCTCGAATGTATCTAAAAGTGTAAAAAGCCATTCCATATAGGTATGGAACAGCTCTTTTTCATGATATACATATTCATATAATAAATATCTTTGGAACTCATATATGCCTTTGCCGAATCTGTATATTCCGGGTAAACCCGGTTTACAATCTCCAGCATATGATTCAGTTCTTCTGCTTCATGATACTGGCAGTACTGGCGGTATACCGTCGTATTGATCCGCTCTCGGTAAACGGTCAGAAGATCGTATTTCATGATCTGCTGCGCCATCCACTCGGCTTCCATCCAATATGGTGTCAGATCGTCCCAGACGGAATCCAGCTCTATATACGGATGCTGGCGTTTTCCAAGGATTCGTCCACTCGCCATCACGGGGCAGACCCTGTGAAACGTCAGATAGCGGCGGTAATGAAAGAATCCATAATAGTCACAGTCTATATTTTTCCAAGCCCAATACTGTGCCGTCAATTCACAGTAATCCGGATTTTTCCCGGATATATTATCGCCCTCATTATCTCGATATGCCATATGTTCCAGACGTTTTTTCCGTCAACGCCGTTCCCACCTGTACCGGATAAAAATTGGATTTTCCGGTACATAGGTCGGCTTATGGCAGGCAATAAAATGCGTATATCTGGTTGTTTTTCCATGTCTTATTTCCTGTTTATAGCTTTTTATTCCGTTATTTCTGTTCTTCTTTAACCCTTCCGTACTCTCCTTCATCAGCATAATCTTCGGCGTCATGATAATCAGCTTCAGATCTTCCAGCACTGAATAGTTGCGTATATACGTCAAGTCCAGTTTCAGCTTGTCATAAGGGGTCGTGTTATATTTTCCATACACCTGCGCGTAGCCGGTCAGACCTGCTTTGACCTGCAGGCGGAATGAAAATTCCGGTATCTCTTTTCCAGTTCTGCCGCCAGCTCCGGACGTTCCGGGCGCGGACCTACGATGGACATATCGCCTTTTAAGATATTGTAGATCTGCGGCAGCTCATCCAGGCGGGTTGCCCGCAGCACCCGTCCGATCGGCAGGATTCTCGGATCTCCTTCGCTTGCCAGCCGTGCCTTTCCATCTGCTTCCGCGTTCTGCACCATGGTACGAAATTTATATATCTGGAATTTCTTTCCGTTTTTTGTAAGGCGCGTCTGCTGGTAAATCACCGGACCGCCGTCGGTCATCTTAATACAGATTCCTACAATCAAAAAAATCGGAATCGTAATTACGATTCCGATGAGTGATCCGACGATGTCGATGATCCGTTTCATAATTTCCTGCTCTATCTGCAGTCCCTGATTATTCCGCGACAGGAGCAGCGGCGAATCAAACAGATTCAGTTCCACCGAGCTGCGAAGCAGAATGTCCGATATTTTCGGGACGCTGTATGTCCGGATATTCCGACCGAAACAATATTTTATGATATAGTTTCGCTCATGCGCCGGTATATCTCCGACAATCACACTGTCGTATTTGGCGATCTCCGCTTTGATGCGTTCCGGTCCTTCGTGGTAGCTGACAATCTGGCTGATTATGTATTTATCTTCCCGCGCATTCATTTTTTCAATCAAATGATAATCCGAGTGATCGCCGGAGATCAGAAGCAACTCTCTCGGCGGGAACATGCCCCGGTACAGCCAGAGAAATGTCATCGTCCACGCGAGGATGATGATGACCGCCCCTATCAAATTGACCACCAGTGGCGCCGGTGCCGTAAATTTCTTATCCTGCACGCTGATCTGGAAATAGGTAATGATATTGGTAAATACCACCGCCAGTATCTGCGAGTAGATCAGATTGCCCCGTTTCAGGAGCGCTATCTTAAATCCCCCGTACAGCTGCATAAAGAAAATAAGCAGGAGTCCGTAGATGAATATCATCATCCAGTTACCCCTGCGGAAGAACGGCGCCCAGATGATCTTATTATACCAGTTGATCCAGATGACGCCGTAGAGTCCTGTCAGAAGCGCGACCAATATCAGGGCAAATCCCAGCTTGATCAGGCGCTTGTATTGCTCAAATTGATTCATGCTTTTGTGTTTTGGTTCCTTTCTTTTACTTATCTTCCGGCAGACGGATCCCCAGTTCTATCCTGCGCTTTTTCTCCCAGAAGCCCGACCTCCACCATCACGATCCGCTTGCGGATGCGCTTGCGTACAATCTTTTCCAGAAAGAAGGATAATGGTCCCTGGGCAGTTAGGATGTTGCCGTCTTCGTCGAGGGTGACAAAGGAGCGGCGGACAAGACATTCATCCAACTCCATCATCTGGCAGAGCAGTTTCTTCTCTTCCTCCCGGATCGCCCAGAATTCACAGTCCGTCCGCAGGAGTTTGGAAAGCTTCGGGACCCGCTTTAACGCCAGAAAGAATTCCTCCGGCGTGTCGGTGTCCGCGATGACATAGGATGGAAAGAGCGGTTTCTGGTATGCCAAAAGTTCCCCGGCATTGCGCCAGACGCATTCCTGCTCAATCACAAAACAGGCGCGGTACCCATTTCCTTTCAAAACGCGTTCGATGCATTCTGTCAGCTCCTGTTCCCTGCCTGTCTGTGTCTGGATCACATACCACATATCGCACTCTCCTTTGCATTTTCTCTGCTTTCAGGTGCACAATGGGTATGCTTCGCCATCCCGGAGCCGCCTTCTGGCTGCCCGGATACGATCTCGATCCATCCTATGTTCCATCTTTCATCTGACCATGACATTGATCCAGGCAGCTTACTCCATGTGCTTTTGGTATTGTATTTGACATCCTGGGCGGACAATCCCCCGATTTTAAGGGATCTGTGCCCATGAAATATCGAGTTTATTATACTACGGTTTGTGGGAGGATTCAATAGAAGTTTCTGGGCAGGAATGTGGCGATATGAGGTGGTATCATTCGTGAACACTCCGCCCAGTAAAAACTGTCCCGACCGGTATCTCATTTACTTGTATGGATACTTTTGCCGTCACTTTGATGACCTTACGTTCATTATAAAGGAATTCTATCAGTTCATCCTTTTCAAATTCAACCGGCAATCCATTTATAATGGAATAATAGTATTTTCCAGTTTGCTCATTATAATTTACATACTCTTCCTCTATACTTGGCGAACAAATAGAAACTTTCACCTCATGTAAGCATACCTGTATCGAATCTTCTTTCAACGCAATTCCATTTAACTCGCCAACTGTATATATTGTTTTACATTTGTCCAAAAACTCGTTAAACTCAGCTCTGTTTTTATAGTTACTATTCTTTAAGATAAGCTGCGAGCCAAAAAGCAAATATTGGTTATTAGCAGACAAGTATTCCATGAATTCCTTATCATTTTCAAAGTCCTTGAACCTGTTCTTTGTTTCTAAAGCCTTTTTGTTTAACAAAAACCTTTCAATACCACGCAAAAACGCTCCATCTATATCAAAGTAATATCCAGCAATACTCCTTTTCCCTACCAAATCAGTATAATCAGATATATTCAATAAATCTATTATTATCACATCATCCGTATCATCATTTTCTACCAGAATAGGAGCGAACCTCTCTCTGAGCCTATGAGCAATATCCCTTTGTATTTTTTTACCAATTTCCTCTTCATTAGTCTCATAATTTGCTTGTGATTCCATTGCTGATCTAAGACGTCTTTCTTTATGCTTTTTCTTAACCGCCTTTTCAAAGCTATCATACATCAAATTGACCTCTGCTTCTATCTGTTCATCCACCTTGTTTTCCATATAAATCATTTTAAATAGTTCAGTAAACATTTCCTTCGTCGTTTTTTTCATTCGATTTAGAAACATACCAAATCATTCTGCTGTCATCAACATTTCTTTCCAATAATTCCGGCAAGTTAAATTCACAAGACATAAACACCACAAAAATATATAAAACTCTGATATCACAGATTCAATCATCATCACTTTACTCGTTCCATTTTGGGAAAATAACTCGTACCCGTTCATTACATTTTCCATTTGTCTTAATATATCCAAGTTTATTCATTGTGAATTTTCAGCAAGAATATTCAAATAGTCTAGGAATGCATCTTTTATCTTCGGATCTTCCCAAATATTCCTTGCTGAATGTCTGATTTTTTCCGTAACACAATCATCATTTTCTCGTACTGCCAAGTAATATACATAGCAATGTACCGTCAGATAAAGCAGAAACTGGTATTTATTCGACGTAAGAACTTGTTTCATCCCCTGAAGATATAAACCTTGTTTTACAACCTCCTCCTGTCCATTCACCAGCATTCCATAACAATATCCAAAATATATGGAAAGCTTTGATTTTAAGTAAATCTCCTGTCGTTCTTCTGAAATGTTATATGCAGAAAAAAGATTCCTGTATTTTAAATCCACCGACCACAAACGATAATTCACAGTATTATTTTTGTTTTGCTGCTTCCCCAAATAATATCCCACATATCTGGCAAAGGAATTCAACTCTATAATCTCACTAGAAAACTTATATTCTAACCGCTTGTTCTTGGTTTCATTCTCACAATCCTTATTCTCTTCTTTATTCCCAAGCCATAGTGCAACTCTTTGTACTGTATCTGTAAAATGACCGAACATCATTCTTCTTTCAACACTTTCAATGCTCAGCTCATCCACATTTTGCATTAAATCGGCACCTATTTGTGAAAATAGCGAGAATTCTTTTCTATATTTTCCCGAAAAGCCTTGATTCTTTACGTTACATTTATAAATACATCCCCAAAGTATATCATACACATCTTGTATAAACTCAATTCCTCTTTCTTTAACAAGCACCTTCTCTGACCCCAGAAGACTATATGCCATATTATAAGACTGCTGCTCTATTGCTGACATGCATTTATCCATTCCACAGTCCCACAAAACCAACATGCATCTTTTAAAGATTTCATAATACTTTTCATAACTTTGTTTATCCTGGGAATCTAACTCCCTCTTCCAATCAAGAACAAACTTTTGATATACATCTAATTTACAATCTATCTTTGTATCGCTATCCAACACATAGTTGATATATGCTTCTATATCCTGATTCTGTTTATTTCTTCCCTCAAAGGCAGAGTACATTTCTAGTATAGATAATAATATTACTGCTAACGTAGCCACAAAGACGCCAAATACACAGTTATACAGTTTGAGCACATGAAAAAGTGCTCCTATCAATTCAAATCCAAGCAGCATGAAAATAAGCATTTTTTGCTTCAATTTCCACGGTTTTATGTTTAAATAAAAATCACTTACGGATACTCCCATATACGAATCAGAAATATTTCCTGTTATTAATGCAATTATTGCAATTATCAAGGTTGCCGTAGATGCCTGTATCTGTAATATAGTTAACGAAAATGCATCTATATCATTTATAAAAATCCAGGCTTTTTCTTTTACAAGCGCATTCCAGTCACACCATCCACCCAACAAAAAACAGGCTGCTATGATTATCAATATCATACTCTCAAGGTTCCTATTTTGTTTACGCATTCTATTCCATTCACTCATAAGCCGTTCCTTCTCCATGTCTTTCCATTCTTAATTCAATCTGCATACTATTCAAATTTAGCTGTCAGGCACCTCGTGGATTCCCGTATAATTATTATTTACGGCCGCTAATATTGACTATACTTATTCTCTGTAATACTACAATTCTACAATACAATAAACAGCATATATCAGCAACATAGAAATTCATTTTTCCTCATGAAGAATTCCTTGCCTTTGTCAGTAACTGTAAAAATTTGAAAGAAGGCAAAGCAATCTGTGCTTCATCCAAAGCCAAAACACCGCTCTCTATTATTGATTCAACCATTCCCCTTCCCCCCCCTCTCCCTATGCTACAATACCCTTATCACACCACCCAAAGGAGGCTCTCACCCATGATCCCACAAACATCCGTCAACTGGACCGCATTTAACTACAAATACTCCACCAATCCCCAACACGCCTTCGAATCCCTCACCTACTATCTCTTCTGCCATGAATTCCAGCAGCCCTACGGTATTTTCCGCTACTTCAACCAGCCCCATATTGAAACAAATCCCATTCATGTGGGCGATCGCTATATTGGCTTCCAGTCGAAATACTATGCGGACAGTGTTACCATGTCTTCCAAAGAACAGGAACTGATCGGTGCTGTCAAGGGAGCCGTACAGAGATATCCAGGTATTACAACGCTTTATTTTTATATCAGCCGTGAGTTTTCTCCCAGTTCTAAAACGGACGATATCATGCCCTCCTATCAGAAAAAGGTGGAAGCAGTCGCTGAAGAGCTTGGCATTGAGCTTGTCTGGCGGGTTCCCAGCAACCTGGAAGCGCAGCTGATGCAGGATAATCAGCTTACCATTTGCCGCAATGTGTTTTTTCAGGTGGACTCTGCCGTACAGACCTGCTGTGAAAATCTTGTAAAACATAAAAGAGAGATATTTGATCACATTCACACCAGCGTAAGATATAGAGAAAACGATATTACTCTGGAACATATCCAACTAGACCTTAACTCGTTTCTAAATTCTGATGCGGTCATTTTGCTCATTGACGGAGCTGCCGGTTCCGGAAAATCGGCTCTGGTAAAACAACTTACGGATGGACTTACAAATGACTGCGCATTCCTCGCTTTTAAAAGTACCGATCTGGATGTGAATGATATCCTAAATTTTTAACCCCTTATGGCGAATTAAATTTGGATGAAGTGATCGATGTATACAAAATGGCTGACACACGTGTGCTCTATATCGATGCAGCCGAAAAGTTTTTTATTTGTGAATATCAGGAAACGTTTGAGGATATCCTGAACCGCTTTATGGCGGCTGGATGGAAAATCATTCTGACACTCCGAACCGCGTACCGGGATTCTTTTCAAAACTCCCTATTACACGGCAGCAAGGTTCAGACCTATCATATCGAACCGGTTGACTCTGATAAACTGTCCACTTTATCCCATACCTATGGTTTTCAGCTGCCACAGGACAAGCGGCTGCTGGATCTGCTCTGTGCGCCTTTCTATCTGGGCTTATATCTGGCTCTGGGAAACCTCGAGGATGAATCGATGCGTTCTTTGAACCGTGAGGCATTCGAGGAAAAGATCTGGAATGATATCATCCGTAACAACCGGAAGCGGAAAGACAATCTGCCAACCAGAAGGGAAACGGCTCTTATTTCTTTGACCACGAAAATGCTTCAAAATGAGATTTATTATTATGAGATTCTCGCAGAGGATGATTCCGAGGCACTTTCTGAGCTGGAGAAAAGTGGTGTGCTGTTCCAGAGCGACGATGCCAGAAGATATTTGCACAGCCATGATGTATTTGAAGAGTTGGTTGTCGGTCATATTTTTACTGAACGCTACCGGCATGATACCCTGAATGAGCAGTTTTTTGCCGATTTCCACCCTTCTCTCCGTATCCGAAAGCTATTTCGCGGATGGCTGGCTGATTTTGCCGCTGTTCCAACCCATCAGGAGCTTATTTTCCACCTTCTCGACTGCGAACAGGTAGAGCGGATATGGAAAGATGAGATTCTCTTAACGGTTATCAGCACGGAATCTTTAAAAGAAGTTTATCAAAAGCTGACACAAAAGATGGCTGCAAACAACTATGAGCTGTTACGAAAACTTGCCATTTTAATCAACACCTGCTGCCGCGCCGCAGAGAACTGGGAATAATACTGGAGTACTGGAAATCTGATTCCGTTTCGTCTTTCCAAGCCGTCCGGCTATGCCTGGCAGGCTTTGTTTGCTTTTTTGTTAGAGCAGAAAGAGACAATCCTCTGGGATGAACGTCTGATTTCCACCATCATTGAGGTACTGGATTCCTGGACCAAACACCTAGATCATGCCAAATCAGAAAATACCCGCATGGCGGGAGAAATCGGAGTATTTTTGTTTCAAAAAATAGTCAATGACAAGGATCTGCGGTATACCTTTGAAAAGGGCAGGCAGAAAAGCTGCAGGATGTATTGGTAAATTCTGCATGGATGATTCAGGAACCCTTAAAATTCCTTTTTCAAATGGTAATAGATGAAAAAAAAGGCGATGAAAATCATCATCCTCTTCCCCGTATGTATACGGACCTGGCAAAATGTGCTGTATCGGATATTTATCATTATGGAATGGTTCCAGCTGCAATGCCTGAAATCACGCTTCATCTGATGGCAAAATTGTGGGTTCGCTCCAATATGACTCTTCGTACCCATTACGCCCATCCTGATGTTGAAGAAGATTTCGGTTTAAATCCTCATCTGGACTTTTGGTATCAAACCGCAAGCGCTTATGCAACACCAATTATCCCATTGCTGCAAGCCGAACAAAATCTTGTAACTGATTGGTTAATTGATTTTTGCAATCAAGCTGGTAATTCCTACGCACATTCATCTTTAAATGAGGATTATGGGGTATGTACAAACATTACTATTTATGTAAACGATACACCTGTAGAACAAATTGCATCTGACCGACTCTGGAAAATGTACCGCGGAACTTCGGTTAGTCCAAATCTTCTGATTAGTCTCTTGATGGGGTTTGAAAAATGGCTTCTTATGGTTATCGAGCATTCAGAAACTCATATTGTTGTTAATTATTGCCGCTATATCCTGCAAAAGTCCCGCAATGTTATGTTGACTTCCGTGATCGTCAGCGCCGCGGAAGCTTATCCAGATAAACTATTCGAGATTGTCTGCGATCTTCTGCGCACAAAAGAGCTGTTTCATCTGGATTCGTACCGCTTTACTGCCGAATCTTCGGCTTCCTTTTTTTGTTGTCGGGAAAAGATCTTCTTGAAAAAAGAACGGCTGAGAGTAACCGCCTTTCCTTCAGAAAAAAGCGGCTGGAAGAGGTTATTTTATCGTATCAAACCAACGCCAGCGGTCTATCAAAAAAGCCTTCGACTTGCGGAAGCAAACGCTGTATCAGGCGATTGACCGGGCGGCTGCCGATATCGATACCTGGTCATCCAATAACAAATTTGCCTATTACCGGATGGATTTTAAGACGTTATCAGGAAATTGTTGATGTTCGGGGAAAATGAGCACGGGCAGACACTCTGTACGGTTCTCCCTGATTTTACAGAAGACATGAAAGCATTAAGCCAGAAGAGCGCTGCCGCCTATGAACCTCATCTGAAATATATGGATTTACAGTTATGGAGCGATTATAAATTCCACCATGATGTTAAATTCCGAGAATATAAAAAGTATGAGAATGTCCGCACCATTTGCTCAGAGCTGAACGAAATCTGGGCATATATGGACGCTGAAGTTCGCAATGAGGAACTCTCTTCTGACGATATATCTGTGATCGTGCACCGCTTTACCGCGATCGCATCTTACACCAGTGCTGTTTTACTTCGGGATTTTAAGGAAACATTGTCACATGAAGATCGGACATTATGCGAATGTATCATTTTCTCTATTGGCGATTTATTTGCACACGCTTCTCACTTTGAAATTGTTCAGGCTGGCAATGGGATCGATGCGGTTGCCGTTGGACTGGTTCTTTTAAGCAATGAAGATAATATAAAAGCTGCAAATGACGGAAATCCTCTGTACCTGCTTCTTAACCTGGCACTGAATGACTGGAGTTACAACAGCCGTATCGCGAACGGAATCGCGTCAACCATCTGGGCGCACAGCCAGAATGCTGCGTGGCGTTTCCTATATCTGTTTTCACTCCTCGCCGATTCATATGAAGACGCGCTTTTGAAAAATGAGTCTTTTTCCAGCGATGACTTTTTCAAACAGAATGAGGGTGTAATTGCCCGTGCGCTCACGAAAGACTCAGTTGATATAACCGACCTTGATTTTTCCAAGCTCCAGAATATGACGATTTTCACGCTTCTTTCCTTGGTCTCTCCCCAAGCAGCAGAGGCATTTAAATTCGCGGACGCAACGAAAGCTCTTGTCATGGAACTTGTTTTTACAGATAACAGGGATTTACGCGCCGAACGCAGGGAACTTTCTGGATATACAATAAACTATGTTTCCTGGCTGGCAGATGTTCTGCTTCATTGTGAACAGGCAGAACAAGCAGGTCTGATCGATGCATTTTTCCAATATGCAGATTTGACTCGAAATGATAACTCAGGATATCTGCTCACCGAGCTCATCCGGATACAGGATATCAACGGGAAAACAGATACTTTCTGGAATGTATGGGAATTACTGAAACCTTACCTTCTTGCATTAAGCAGCAAACCACAGGGTTCTTTTTGATGACCGCCATCCTTATGGACTGGATAAAGTGATTATCAGCTATTTATTTGGCAATTCTCCCTGGAGATCCGGCGTTCACCGATGCGCCTTCCTTCCAGAAGAAAAAGCGGCTTTCTTTGACGATTTTATCGACAAATCGGGAAGTCCCAAAGCCTTGTTCTACGCGATTTCCCGGCTGCTCTATACCGTTGGGCGGGAACCTTATATTGAGAACGGAATTGATTGGATGTATAAATTGGTCACGCGTGATCCTGACTGCCAGTTACCGCTTTATCAGCAAACCTTGTATTATATGGAAGAGTACGTCGGTCTTTTGTATCACGCCATCGCATGGATTTCAGGAACGATGTGGAACTGGCTATGAAGACTCAGACGGTGCTGGAGTATATGGTAAATCGGGGATCGCAGATTGCTTTTTTTTTCTTGCGGGAGTTGATTTAGAAGGATGAGGCGAGAAAAAACCATGCAATTGTCTTTGTGAGACTAATGCATGGTTTTCTCTTCCATCACCTATTTTTATTTGCAAACCCGGTTTTCCAACTGCCCACTCTGCACATAATGTGTATAGTAAGCCTTCAAATCATCTCCAAACACTGCCACCAGATCCGGGTTATTTGCCTTATACACACTAACATCGAAGTTCTCCGATGCCCTACGTCCTTCTGCCATACCGCACGTATAGAAATGCTCAAATAACTTCTGCGAATCAGAGCCAACGACCGACTGCAAATCTGGATTATTCATATAATAATAATTTGCATCAAACACCGGCTGATACGTGTTCATCTGTTCCGTTACCTGATTCTGATTACCTGCGGACTGTGTCTGAGTCTGCGTCTGCGTCTGACCGGACGTATTTTCATTCGAAACTGCCCCATTCTTATACGGGCAGACTCCATTTGGATGAAGATGTGCCTCATGGTCGCCACAATGATAATGATAACTTCCCAGACCGCTCTTATTCTTGTAGTCATGATGTCCGCCCTGTGCATCCGTCCGTCCCGGATGCGCCTCAACTGTAATCATCGTCATGTTTGAGACAGTCGCGAACGATGCCGTCAGCATCATGCAGGATAAAAGCGCGGTTCCAAACTTTTAAAACGTTTCATAATAACTCCCCCTTGTAACTGTAAAATGAAATGCTCTCCGTTTTGATTGTAACATTTCCATACAGAAAACACAAGGAAATCACCCTCATATCGTGTTTATTTCGTCATACAACGCAATGCAATTGCTATCACACAGTCGGCACACAGCTTGTCCCTCACTCCTCCAAATACCCCATCAACTCCTCAACCACCTTATACACCGTCGTCCCCGGATCATACTCTGATGGCACATCTTTCCCCTCACGAAATCCATCCATACGTCTCTTAGCATTTTTGATCGCTATATTGACGCCGTCATATTGATTTACTAAATCGAAAATCTCTTCACAATTTTTATGGTAGGTTCCATCCCCCAAATTATATTGCTTGAATATCTCATTGAGTTTTTCACACCAATCATCCCTATGAAGCGCAGTATCCGCATAATTGAAATGTAAATAAAGCCAATATTCGAATGACTGATTGCTCCAAGCAATTTTATATCCCTTTTCTTTTCCCAGCCGGATTGCCTCATCAAAATCTTTAAAATCGTCTTTATCAAAAACCACCCATATATTCTGATAAAACACCTTTGAATCTTTTACTATCTCTTCAGTTGCTTCTATCAACCGACTGGTGCTGCACCCTTGTCCGAATATATCTATAACCGGACTTTCGACGATATCAATTCGACCATTTACTTTTTCGTTAATTTTCTTTTGCAAGCCTTTAAAATAAAGTGGCTCTGTTTTTTCACCTTCTGTAACAATTAAAAACGAATTTGTATTAACCGATTTAAATTCATGCTTTCTCTTTTGTCGCTCTGCCCTGCGTTTCTTAAATAAATCATCCGTTCCCACACCTACTCACCTTCTTTCAAAGAAAACTCCTTAAGAAATGGAATTCCTCCATATACCCCCGCCAGATAATCCTTTTCAAATGACGCATCGGAACGTACCTTAAAATCCGAAAGCGCACACAACTCCGAGTGTCCCAGCTCATCTTTTTGTACAAACCAAATCTGATCTCTTCGAAAGAATTTCTTATCCATTAATGTCGTATCATGTGTGGTATAAATCAACTGAGCCATTGAGTCGTTATTATAGAATAAGTCGATAAAAAATTTCAACAGCAGTGGATGTAATTTTACATTTAATTCATCCATCACCAGTACATAATTGCTGATAATCGCCATATGAGCATGAATATAAAGCATGATACTTTTGATTGTACCTTCTGACTCATCGTATAAATTTAAAGGATATAATTCCCCATCTTCTCCCTTATGAAATGTAAAAAATAGCGTTTCTTTTTCTTTTTTCTTATACGTAATATCCTTTATTCCAATATCAATTGCAGCGAGAAACTCCAATAATTTTTCTTTTTCGTTATCAATAATTCTAGGCAGGATGGCATCCAGGAAGTTCGTATTTTCACAATCATCCGATGTAAAAACTAAAATATCCATAATCCCTGAATATACGGTTTTAAAAATATCTGTTTTTAAATTAAGTTTATTAAAGAAGGATAACACAAGTGTCTCCGACGGAATTTGTTCTTTATAAGCCTCACATTTTTTTTTCTGACAGAAGCCCCAAGATTCACTTCCTGCATCGCTCTCTCAAAAATCATCGCTTTTCGGTTTGCCTTTAGGTTCTTTCTGTACAGCGATTCCGTCACAATTTTCTCAGAATTATACTCAAAACCATACTGATACTCCTCATCCCCCAAAATCAGTACAATTTCAAACTCTGAATTTCCCTTATTTTCTTCAAAAGAAAATGGTCTGCTGTATTTTTTGAGTACCGACTCTGTTTCATCATCAACATTGTTCAACGACTGGGAAACAATTCGCCTAAAAAGCTTCAGGGCCCACACGAAATTGGACTTTCCGCTGGCATTCGCACCATAAATAGCCGCTACCCGCAGAAATTTTTCTTTTTTATCTATATCAATCAGGTTCGATGGATGTTCCTTATAAGCGCTGATTGCTGTCATATCAAAAATCGTTTCTTCTTTAAAGGAAAGAACATTTTTCATTTTAAATTGGACCAACATATTTTTGTACCTCCTTTTTATATAATATACGAATTCTTGATTTTTATGTCAATGTTTTTACGGATTTTTTCGTAATTTTATTGTTCTAACATCATCTTTTTGACATAATCTTTCCATCCTTCCATCTTTCGCTCAAAGGTTATTCTTTCTTACTCAAGTAAGAATTTCTGAATATCACATCTTAAGCAAAGTCTGCAACCAGAACTGTATCGTACGGAATTTTCAGTTCAGAAAATTCCTACCTGTGAACAGTTATAAACTCTCATAATAATAAAAAGGAAACCATGCAGCTATCTGTGAACCTCTGCATGGCTTTCCCTCTAACCTTTTCAATTTCAATCGTTCTAATTTCGCCCGCTCTACCGCATATACTCCTGCTTCACCTTATGATCCACCACATGCCGCTTCGCCAGCTCTTTCGTCACATCCTCTACGCTGATGCCCGCGTCTGCCATCAGAACCATGGCATGGTAACACAGGTCTGCCAGCTCGTAGATCGTTTCGTCCTTGTCTTTCTTCGCTGCCGCGATGATAACCTCGGTACACTCCTCGCCGACCTTTTCAGGATCTTGTCCAAGCCCTTTGTCGAACAGGTAGGTGGTGTAGCTTCCTTCCTTCGGGTTCGTCTTACGTCCCATAATAAGGTCGTAAAGTCCCTCATAGGAAAATGGTGTGATCTCCTCGTTCTGGTAAACCGGCTCAAAAAAGCAGCTCTCCGCGCCCGTATGACACGCCGGACCTTCCTTGACAACCTCGACAATCAAAGTATCCTTGTCACAATCCGCATAAATACTGGAAATATGCTGCACATTCCCGCTCGTCTCGCCCTTTCTCCAAAGCTCCTGACGGCTGCGGCTGTAAAAACAAGTCTTCTTCTCGCGAAGGCTGATCTCCAGACTCTCCTTATTCATCCAAGCCATCATCAGAACCTTCTTACTATAATGATCCTGCACAATCGCCGGAATCAGACCTTTCTCATTAAACTTTAACTCATCCATCTTAAACGACGGCTCTACGCCTGCAATCTCGTTGATATTCTCACTCATACTCTCATCCTACCTTACCACTAAAATTTTTTATATACATTCCCCGCGTCCAGCGCAGCGCCGACGCTCTCCTCCGAAATCCTCAGGAAAACAGGCGTCCAAAAACTGTAGAAAACATCGCATACGCCGGTGCTTAGTGAGGTCTTTTCGAACTTAGCACCGCTGCGTAGGCGCAAGAGCGCAAGCGTTTTTCGGAAGTTTTTGGATGCCTGTTTTCCGTCCCTTTCACGAAAAAGCACCGCCCTCTAACTTTTACTCCATGCGATTAGATCAACCGCATCTCCACCCCATTCTCCGCCAGATACTGTTTCAATTCTTTAATATTCACTTCTTTCCGGTGGAAAATACTCGCCGCCAGTCCCGCGTCGATCTGCGGATACTGGAAGAGGTCTAAAAGTCTTCTTTCTTTCCCGCGCCTCCCGATGCAATAATCGGCACATCGACACGCTTCGCGATCTCCAAAAGCATCGGAATGTCAAATCCCTGCTTCACACCGTCCGTATCGATACTGTTGACCACCAGCTCGCCTGCGCCGCGTCTGACGCCGGATTCTGCCCATTCCAGCGCATCAATGCCTGTATCGACACGCCCGCCCTGCTTAAATACGTGGTATTCGTCTCCAACACGTTTAACATCCATCGAAAGCACCACACACTGATCGCCGTAGCGGTGTGCCGCCTCGGTAATAAGCTCCGGATTTTTGATCGCGCCGCTGTTGACGCTGACCTTGTCCGCGCCGCATTTTAAAACGCGGTCGAAATCATCCAGCGTGCTGATGCCGCCGCCGACCGTCAGCGGGATGAAAACCCGTTTTGCCGCCTCAGTCAGGATGTCGGTAAAGATTTTTCTTCCTTCTACACTTGCCGTAATATCATAAAATACCAGCTCATCCGCGCCGCTCTGGTTGTAAAAATTCTGCCATCTCGACCGGATCCGCCACATCCTGGATTCCCTCGAAGTTGACGCCTTTCACGACACGCCCGTTCTTTACATCCAGACACGGAATAATACGTTTTGAAATCATGCCGTTCCCTCCTGATTTCTTTTTTTCTGATTATTCATTCGAACGATTCGAATGATTCGAATGATTTTTTGCCGCTTTTTATACGGCGCTTCTCCTAAACGGAATATTTCAGTGCTTCCTTTAAATCAATCGCACCCAGATACAGCGCTTTTCCTAAAATCGCACCATACACCTCATTTTTCAAGATCTCAATCTCCTTGAGGCTGCTGATTCCACCGGACGCCACGATATCCAGCCCTTCAATCTGCGATAATTCTTTATAAAGCTCCAGGTTCGTTCCCTGCATCTTTCCATCACGGGAAATATCGGTGTAAATGACCGTTTTCACTCCCGTATCGCGCAGGCGGCGGCAGAAGTCAACGCCTCTTACCTCGCTCGTCTCAAGCCACCCGTGAGTCGCCACAAAACCGTCCTTCGCGTCCACACCGACTGCAATTTTATCGCCGTATTTGCGGACCATTTCTTCGACAAATGGATAATTTGTGACCGCCACCGTGCCGAGAATCACGCGTCCAGCTCCGAGCGACAGGTATTTGTCGATGGATACCTCGTTGCGGATGCCGCCGCCGACTTCTACAAATAATCCCGTTGTCTTAATCAGCTTCTCTATCGTGTCAAAATTTGCCAGCGCCGCGTCTTTCGCGCCGTCCAGATCGACCACATGCAGGTTTTTCGCGCCCTGCTCCTTGAATCCCAGCGCCACCTCTTCCGGCCGGTCGCTGAATACTGTCATCTGGTTATAATCGCCCTGCACCAGGCGTACCGCCTTGCCGTCCCGCAAATCAATCGCCGGAAATAGCTCCATGTCCGTTTCCTCTCCATAACTGTTTAAATCCAATCTACAAGCCTGAAAAAACAGTTACCTTTCTTGTTTTTCTATTAATTATAGCTCCGAAAACGCCTTCAGAATCCGCAGTCCCACTTCCCCGCTCTTCTCCGGATGAAACTGGCAGCCCATGATATTTTCATTTGCCGCGGACGCCGTGACCGGAATGCCGTACTCCGAGGTTGCCAGCAGACTCTCATCACAATCTTTTCCATAGAAGCTGTGGACAAAGTAGACGTAATCGCCCTCTTTGCTGTATTTAAACAGCGGATGCTTCTTTCCTTTTTCTGTCAGATGCAGGCTGTTCCAACCCATGTGCGGCACTTTTAAGTTTGCCGGAATGTCTTCTTTTAAGTCTGCCATCACGCCTGGAATCAGTCCCAGACCCTGATGCTCGCCGTATTCATAGCTTTTATCAAAGAGAAGCTGCATTCCGAGGCAGATTCCCATGATCGGTTTGCCCGCCTTTGCCTCATCCAGCAGCGGCTCTGCCATTCCGGATCCGCGCAGCTTCGCAATCGCATCGCCATACGCGCCGACGCCTGGTAAAATGATGTGATCCGCTTTTCTTAAATCTTCCGGATCGCGGCTGACTTTATTTTCCAGTCCCAGGTAACTGAGGGAGGAACTGAGGGAAAACAGGTTTCCCACGCCGTAGTCAATAATTGTTATCATTTGCAGCCTCCTATATCAATTCATGTATGTTCCCGCAGTCAACGCAGGAACCCGCTGAATCATTATAAACCTATTAAATAGATTTGTTATGCTTACTTTTATCTTAGATCATAATACCCCTTTTGTCGATGGAATCTCGTCCCGGTACTTCTCGTCAATCGACACCGCCTCGCCGAGCGCGCGTCCCAGTCCCTTGAACATCGCCTCGATGATATGGTGGCTGTTTTCGCCGTGGAACATTTTAAAATGCAGCGTCATCCGGCTGTTGGAGGACAGTGCAATCATAAATTCCTTTACAAGCTCGGTATCAAAATCGCCCACTTTTTCGGTCGGAAGCTCCACATCCATGACCAGATAGGAACGTCCGCTTAAATCGATCGCCGTCATTACCAGTGTTTCATCCATCGGAAGCAGGAAACTGCCATAACGGCGGATGCCCTTTTTATCACCCAGCGCCTCTAAAATTGCCTGTCCCAGGGCAATTCCGATGTCCTCTGTCGTATGATGGTAATCGACCTGCGTATCTCCGTCACATTTCAATGTGAGGTCAAACCGTCCATGTCTGGCAAAGAGCTCCAGCATATGGTTTAAAAATCCGCAGCCCGTATCGACCTGATATTTTCCCGTTCCATCTAAATCAATCGACAGGCTGATTTTCGTCTCTGCCGTGTTTCGTTCTAATGAAATTTTGCGTTCTCTTGACATTTTTGCCAGCCTTCCTTTCTTATTCACAGCTGCCCCACCTACAAAAACCATGCTGCCAGCATTTTCATACGGTTCCCACAGTAAATGCGTGAACCTATTGAATTCCGGCCTATCTTACAACTGCACTTCTCGCCGCTTCCACCAGCTTCTTCGTCTCCTCAACAAACGTTTCCATCTCTTCCTCGGATCCGATGGAAATGCGGACGTAATCTTTGATCCGCTCGCTGTCCCAGCGTCTTACCAGGATTCCTGCCTCGCGCAGTCCGTCAAAATAGGCTTTTCCCGGCATATCGCCGCTCTTGGCAAAATGAAGTTGGTCTTCGAATCCAGTACAGTAAATCCAAGTGCCCGGAGCGCCTCGGTCGTTTTTTCACGCGTTTTGCAGATGCGCCCGGTACATTCTTTCGTGTAGTCCCAGTCGCGCATCGCCGCCGCGCCAGCCAGAATCGACAGGCGGTTGACGTTGTACGGGTTAAAACTGTATTTGATCCGGTTCATATCCGCGATGAGTTCCGGGTTTGCGATCGCAAATCCGACGCGCGCGCCGGCTAAGCTGCGGGATTTGGAAAAGGTCTGGATAATCACCAGATTTTCGTATTTCGGAAGCAGTGATACACACGATTCGCCGCCGAAATCCACATACGCCTCATCCACCATCACAACGCGGTCCGGGTTGGACGCCGCTACTTCCTCAATCGCAGAAAGCGGCAGGTTCATGCCTGTCGGGGCGTTTGGATTGGCGATGATCACATTATTTCCGCAATTTTTATACGGTTCGATATTTAAGGTAAAATCTTCCTCCAGCGGAACTACCTTGAACGGGATTCCATAGAGCCCGCAGAGTGCCGGATAAAAGCCATATGTCAGATCCGCGAACTGAAGCGGCGCGTTCTGGTCGCAGAATGCCCGGAATGCAAAACCTAAAATCTCGTCGGAACCATTGCCCGCGATGACCTGGTTTGTTCCCACGCCGTAGTGATCGGCGATCGCCTCGATGAGGACGCGCTCTTCCGGATCCGAATAAAGGCGTAAATTTGCAAGTTCCAGCGGCATAATTTTAGAAGAATTTTCCTCATACCCCGCCAGAATCGCCTCCGCAACCTTCGGGCTCGGCGGATACGGGCATTCGTTTGTGTTCAGCTTGATAAATTTCCGCCCCTGCGGCTGCTCACCCGGTGTATACGGAAGAAGTGATTCGCTTGCTTTGCTCAAAAAACGGCTCATATCTGCCTACGCCTCCTTTTTATCTTCTGCTGCGGTTTCTTTCTCCGCTTTCTCTTTTGCTTCTTTTTCTTTCTTTTCCTGTTCCTTTTTCTTCTGGTGTGCTTCCACCGCGCCCTTCAGCTTCTCCGCCATCTCGGTGATCTGCTTGTTTTTAAACTCAAAGCTACTCTTGTTGACGATGAAACGGGCGCTGATCGGCAGGAACTCTTCCAGCACTTTCAGGTGATTTTCACGGATCGTGCTGCCCGACTCGACAATATCCACGATGACGTCCGAAAGTCCCAGAATCGGCGCCAGCTCTATGCTTCCGTTTAATTTGATAATATCAATATCACGTCCCAGCTTCGCGTAATGCTCTTTCGCAATATTCGTAAATTTCGTTGCCACGCGCACCGGTCGGTCTTTGTCCTCGACGTAATCCTCTTTTCCAGCCACGCACATCCGGCATTTTCCAAGTCCCAGATCGAGAAGCTCGTATACATCCGGGTTGCTCTCCATCAGAATGTCTTTTTCCGACGATTCCGACGTCTGCCGCATGGTGCTCGACGTAGATTGCCACATCACTCGGCTTTACGAGCAGGTAACGGACACCCGTCTGTGGATTCTCAAACACCAGTTTTCTATTTTCGTCGTAAATACTCTTGCAGTCATATCCGACCGACGCCAGAAGCTCATACACCTGATCGCCCAGTCTTCCCTTCGGCAGTGCTATGTTTAACATCTCACGCCCTCCTTTCCATTCTCCTGAAAGGCAGTTTCCCGGTCCTCTTCCAGGGAAAGACGTCCGTCATACCGGTACAGATAGCAGTAACGCAGATCCTCCGGCACAGTTTTCTCCACCCGCACACGCAGTCCCTGACGGCGCAGGCTTTCAACCGCCTGGCACAAGCGCACTATATCGACATCCGGCTCATAGAGCACCAGCGCATCAACATCGTAGCGGATGCTTTTTTTCCGGCAGGCGTTCCAGCTCTTTTAAATAGATGGCAAATCCGATCGCATCGGCTTTCTTTCCTAATTTTGCCATCATACCGTCGTACTGGCCGCCAGAAAGCACCTGGCGTGCCAGACCGTCTAAAAAATCCCTGAAAAATAATACCGTTATAATATTCAATGTCATTGATCATCGAGAAGTCCAGTCGCACCTTGTCAAGCTGTCCGCCCAGTCCCATCGCCTCCAGAACCTCATACAGGCGGGATAAAGTGCAACCGCCTCCTTCATTTTCGGTGTATCCGCGATCGCACCTGCCTCTGCCAGCACCCGCCCAAACTCTCCGTACAGCCCGGAAACCTTCATCAATTTCTCTGTATCGCCCTCCGGCAGTGCCAGATCCGCGCACAGTTTTTCCAGTCCGCTGCGGTTTTTCGTCCGGATCAGCCCCTAAAATGATATCTTTCTGATCGGCATTGACCGGAAGCTCTTCCATCAGTCCCACCACGAAATCCATGTTGGAAATCTTGAGCACATAGTCCGTCTCAAAATCCGCCAGACTCTTGAGCGCCAGCGCCAGCACCTCCGCGATCACGCAGTCATCCACGCCGCCCATGCACTCCAGTCCCATCTGGCTGATCTCTTTGTAAGTGTGGCTTTCCTTGCTCTCACGGTACACACTCTCCAGATAATAGACCTTCTCGCACGTATTTTTATCTGCCTTGGTGTTCTTCGCGATGCTCAGCGTCACGTCCGGCTTGAGAGCCATCAGGCGTCCGTCCAGATCCGTAAATGTCGGCACATTTTCCCCCAGCAGGAAACTTTTATTCGCTGCATACAAACTATATTCCTCAAACCGCCCCATCCGGTACTTGCGGTATCCATAGCTCTCATAAAGACCTCTCAGGCGAAGCGTCGCCGCCTCCGCCCTCCGAAGGCTCTGAATCTCTAAATTCATGCTCTATCTCCTCTCAACTGCCGCCGCAACCGCCCCGCCTCAACAAAATCTGCCGGACAATCACCCGCTCGTCTATATCCTGCTGTTATAGCTCCCATCACTTTTGTTTATCTTGCTATCGTGGTAGCGCACTAAAGTGTTTTCTATATACTATCATTCCTTCTTAAAAAAAAGCAACTACTTTTTAGATACTCACACTTTAATTAAAAAGAAAAACTCGGGGCGTGAGAAATGTGCGCCCCTGAGTTTTGTTTACAGCAACCTCTGCCGTCTGCGTGACAGGGCTTGTCTGATGCAGCGCAGCACCATGCAGGACGCCATCTCAGCGCCGAAGGTCGGAGGGATCGTCCGGCTGACCCGGTTCATCCTGCGGGGGACATTTCTGATCGAACTGATCGGTGCGCTCGCCATGCTGCCGGTGTTCTGCCGTGACTATGGATGGCACGGGCATCTGGATGGCGATATTTCACTCCATATCTGCCTTTTGCAACGCCGGGTTTGACATTCTTGGGACAGAAAGCAACCGCTATCCATCTCTTACCGGCTATGCGGGCAGCCCGGTAATCAATATCACGATTATGCTGCTGATCGTGATTGGCGGCATTGGATTTCTGACGTGGGATGACATCTTTGAAAACAAGTGGCGGTTTCATCGCTACCGAATGCAGAGTAAGGTGATTCTCGTCACGACAGGTCTTTTGATTTTTCTGCCTGCTGTGTTTTTCTTCTTTTCAGACTTTTCTGCGCTTCCCGCCGAAAACCGGCTGCTGGCATCCTTTTTTCAGTCGGTCACGCCGAGAACGGCGGGCTTCAACACAGTCGATCTACCCGCCATGTCCAGCGCATCGATGGGCGTGATGATCCTTCTGATGCTCATTGGCGGCTCTCCGGGGTCTACGGCAGGCGGCATGAAAACCACCACGCTGGCAGTTCTGCTTTCCAATGCTGCCGCGACCTTCCGCCAGCGGGACAGCGCCCAGTTCTTTGGGCGCAGAGTCGATGGCAGCGCCGTCAAAACCGCCGCAACCATTCTGACGATGTACCTTGCGCTGTTCTTTGGCGGAGGCGTTTTTATCAGCGTATACGAGGATCTTCCGCTGTCCTCCTGCCTGTATGAAGCAGCGTCGGCGGTAGGCACGGTTGGACTGACATTGGGAATTACGCCGCAGCTGCATATTCCCTCGCAAATGGTATTGATCGCGCTGATGTATCTGGGCAGAGTCGGCGGGCTTACGCTCATTTATGCGGCAGTGTCCAGCAAGAAAATCGGCAGCGCAAAGCTGCCGCAGGAAAGCATCACGATTGGATAAGCAAAGGAGCATCTATCCCATGAAAAATATTTTATTGATTGGAGCGGGCCGCTTCGGGCGGCATATCGCCATGCAGCTCTCTCAACTGGGGCATCAGGTCATGGCAGTCGAAAAAGCGAATCGAGGAAGCGCCCGAACAACAGCAGCCCGAGCCGTGCGTGCATCTGGTCGGAAATATTTCTCCTGACGAACTTGAGGAAACGCTTTCCCGGTTTCGCAGCAGTCATGCCCATGTAGAAATCGTGATCTATGATTCAGAGCAAATTTCATTTCCAAACAACGAATCCGATTTGGCGCAGTAGAAACCATCACATTTTGGTGCTATAATATTATTTAAGAGGGGTGGTGAAAATGTGCAGAATAAAGGAAGCGAAATGCCAAAAGAGCATATTCTTGTGTGCCTGTCCTCATCTCCATCCAATGAACGCATTGTACGAATGGCAGGGAAAATGGCACAGGCATTTTGCGCCAGTCTTACCGCACTCTACGTGCAGACCCCCGGAGACGCTGATATGAACGCGGAAGATACCGTCCGTTTGCAGGCGAATATGCGTCTGGGGCAGCAGCTTGGCGCAGAAATTGTCACAACGCATGGTGAAGATGTGGCGACACAGATCGCGGAATATGTGCGGCTCTCTGATGTGACCAAAATTGTGATTGGGCGAAGCGGCGTACAGCGGCGGCATTTCTGGAGCGAATCGACGCTGACAGAACAGCTCATTACGCTTGCACCGGAGGTGGACATTCATATCATTCCGGATGTGGAAGCCTATAAGAGCTACCGCAGGAAACGGCTGCTTCCCATCCGTCCGGCGTTTCCGACCGCCTGGGAACTGCTTCTGACCATCGGGATTCTGGCAGTTACGACGGTCATCGGATGGATCTTTCTGCGGCTCGGCTTTGCAAATGCCAATATCATCATGGTTTACCTGCTGGGTGTGCTTCTGACTTCCACTTTTACCAGCGGCTATACCTGCGGTGTGCTGTCCGCTTTTTTGAGTGTCCTCCTGTTCAATTATTTTCTGACGGAGCCCCGGCTGTCTTTGGTAGCCTATGGCAGCAAATACCCCATAACCTTTGCCGTCATGTTTGCAGCGGCGCTTTTGACCGGTACGCTTGCCGCAAAGCTCAAAGCCCATGCGCAGCTATCCGCGCGGGATGCCTATCGGACAAAACTCCTTTTTGATATGAACAGACAGCTCCAAAAAGCGGAAACGCCGGAGGAGGTCTATCGGATGACCGCGACGCAGATACAAAAGCTCATGCAGCGAGACGTTCTGATTTACCCGGCACAGGGCAACGCTCTGCTGGATGGGAACATTTATCCGGCTGACGGAAGTAGTCCATACAGCATCCCAGATACCGACCGGGAACAGAACGTGGTTCAATGGGTCTGGCAAAACCGCAAGCGCGCCGGAGCAACGACGCAAAACTTTCCAAAGGCAAAACGGCTGTATCTTGCCATCCGTACCGGGCAGCAGATTTACGGTGTTGTCGGGATTCCGATGGAGAAGCAAACGCAGCCTGACGCATTTACATCCAGCGTTCTGTTCTCCATCCTCGGCGAGTGCGCTCTGGCGCTGGATAACCTGCGAAATGCCAGAGAAAAGGAAGAAGCTGCCGTTCTTGCAAAGAACGAACAGCTTCGCGCCAATCTTTTGCGTTCGATTTCTCATGATCTCAGGACACCACTGACCTCTATTTCCGGCAACGCAGATACGCTGCTGCACAGCTATGACGTGTTGGATGAGCAGACACGGAAACAGATTTTTACGGACATTTATGACGATGCACAATGGCTGACGGAACTGGTTGAGAACTTGCTTTCCATTACAAAAATTGTAGACGGCAGCGTAAAGCTGCACCTTTCTGATCAGGTCGTGGATGACATCATATCGGAAGCACTCCGGCATATCGACCGAAGGTCGGCGGAGCATCACATCACGGTGGATTGCGGAGACGTGCCGCTGCTGATACGGGTGGATGCAGGACTCATCGTGCAGGTGCTTATCAATCTGGTGAACAAGCAAGGTTCTGACACACACCTATATCACGCAGCAGATTTGGGGCAGCAGTTGGGAAAACGATATCGCTTCTCTGCGGGTGTTCATGGCGACCCTGCGCAATTTCATATACGATATTTCACTTGTAACATTCCGCCGGCTCACACTTTCACCGCAGAAACCATAATCATAATCCTCACAAACACCCTGCTTATCCGCCTATCTGGGACATTCCCCGGTGTTCCCGATCCGTAAATTCCGTCTTTTTCTCAAAACTATGTCCCTTCGGCTTTTCCGCAAGCGCCTGTCCGATCGCCCGGCGCAGGTCTTCATCGGTACCGCCGCCGCGCAGAATGGTCTTTAATTCCACCCCATTGTCATACTGGAGACAGGTCTTTAAGAATCCTTCCGATGTCAGCCGGATCCGATTGCATTCGGAACAGAATTTATGGCTGACCGCGCTGATAAACCGATCCGCCCCTGAAAGCCAGGGACTGCGAAATAATGGCACGGGCCATTTCTGCCACGTCCCCGCACGGGGTAAAGGTTCCAAATGCCTCTTCCAGCGCATGCTTCAATGCATCTTCTTTCACAAAGGCAAACTGCGTTCCCATGCCAATCGGCATCATTTCGATGAAACGCACGTGCACGTTATGGTTTTTTCGCCAGTTCCGCCACCTCTAAAAGCTTTTGCTCCTCGATCCCAAGCACCGGCACACAATTTATCTTGATCTGCATCCTGCCTTTCTGGATCGCCGTCCGAAGGCCGCGTCTGACCGCTTCGATCTCATCCCGGCGTGTGAGCTGCCGGTACACCGACGCATCCAGCGTATCCAGGCTGATCGTGACTGAATCAACCCCGCGTCCGCCAGCGCATCGTACATTTCTTCTAATAAAACACCGTTCGTCGTGATCGTCAGGCTCTTGATTCCCGGAATTCGTTTTAACGCTGCTGCTAACTCCGGCAGTCTCCGGCGCACCAGCGGTTCGCCTCCGGTCAGCTTGATTTTCTGAATGCCGTTCTCTGCCAGAATCTGACAGACCCTCTCGATCTCACCGAACCGCAGGATCTCTTCATGGGAAATGCTGCCGACGCCTTCCTCCGGCATACAGTACACACAGCGCAGGTTGCATCGATCGGTCACGGAGATCCGGACGTAGTCGATCGTTCTGCCGTATCCGTCTATCATCGCACAAATTCCCCGCTCTTTCCTCCCGATTTTGCATCGAGATGTATCTCTCCGATCTCCATCCGCTTGTCGATCGCCTTGCACATATCATAAATGGTCAGAAGCGCCACGCTGACGCCGGTCAGCGCCTCCATCTCGACGCCGGTCTTTCCTTCCAGCTTAGCAGTACAAAGTGCCTTGATCGTCAGCTCTTTTTCATCCACCTCAAAAATCCACGCTGCATTTCGTGATGAGAAGTGTGTGGCACATCGGGATCAGGTGTGCGGTCTGCTTCACCGCCATGATTCCCGCCACGCGCGCCACCCCCAACACATCGCCCTTGGCAACCGTTCCCTCCAGAACCGCCTTCATGACAGCTTCATTGACGTGAATCTTGCCGGATGCCGTCGCCGTCCGGCTGGTAATCTTCTTTTCCGTTACATCTACCATGATCGCATTTCCCTTTTCATCAAAATGCGTTAATTTCTCTTCCATCTGTATCCTCCTTTTCCTCTTCTTCCGGCTCCAGAAAGATTTTCTCAAACGCTGCTTCTGCTGCCGCCTGCACTGCTGCTTCCATCCGGCGGAATTTTTCTAAAACGCCTTTCCCTCCGGCGTCAGCACAGAAAATCCGCCCCTTGCTTCCGCCCGTCTGGCGCTCTAAAAACTGGATTCCCAGCTGCGCCTCCGCGATCTTGAGCATTTTCCAGCCCTTGCTGTAGGAAATATCCCGGATCTGACAGGCACCGAGCATTGAACCGCTCTCAGCAACTGCCTCCAGAAAATCCGCCGTCAGCGCGCTGAAGCATTCTTCCTCGCGGCTCAGCGAAATCGACGCCTGAAATGCCAGCTCCCCGCGCTTCTGCCTGTCTTTTTCGTAGGCAAGCAGCGATTCGTAGTCCATTTTCGTGTTGGTGTCCAGTAAAACACCCGGATCTTCAACCTCGATCTCCCGGACACCTTCGCCCCACGCATCCATTGCGCCGCGGAGTCCTTTTCCACCCCGGTACGTTAAGATATGTCCAAACACTTCCTTCGACAGCATGACCGGGTGTCCTTTTTTCCCTGACAGACCGGTACTGCCATGCTTCCGGGCGCCTGCGCCATCTTCTCGATTGTGTCCGCCGTGATCATCGGCACATCGGCAGGGAACAACAGCACCCGATCGGCTTTTTTTTCTGGATATGGCGCAGTCCCATGCAGATTGAGCCGTACATCTGCGATGTCTCATACCGCTTGTTTCGGATACAGACCGCACCGCGGTGTGAAATATGACGTTCCAGCACATCTGCCTGATACCCGGTCACGACGACGATTGGCGAGATCCCCGCCTGCCGGATCGTGTCGATCTCCCTCTGTATCATCGTGGTCTGCCCCATCCGGAGCATCGGCTTTAATTCTTCCATGTGCGCCGACCGCCCTGCCGCCAGGATGATCGCGCCTGTTTTCCCATCTGCCATACATATCCCCTTTTCTATCATTCTAACCTTCTTTTAAAAGCATGATATCTCCCGGTGCAATTCCCAGCCGGACGCGGTCTCCGCGCTGATACTGGTTTAGTGAATCACTCTGCTTATAGTCTACCTTCCACCAGATCACCTCGCGTTCCAGTGCATTTTCTTTGTTACCCGCTGCCCCTGCATTTTCCACCGGACGCAGCAAAACATCCCACTCAAATGGCTGGCAGAGTGTGTCCCCCCACTCGCACGTAAATTCATTCGCACTGCCGCGCGCTGGGTAAAACTGGTGCGCCCGGATGCCGATATAGGCATGCTCCGCGGCAACCGCTTCTTCGGTCTGAAACGTGAGTCCCCAGTCGAGCGCCTCCACCTCATATTCGCCGATCCGCCGGATCCGGCTGAAGTTTTTACAGCCTGTCAGGCGTGCCGCAGTGACATTTTCCGGTTTCTGAAAAATCGCCCGCGTCTCTCCCTTCATCGCCACCTGTCCGCGGTTTAAGATGATGCTCTTCTCGCAGAACCGATAGACCTCGTCCCGGCTGTGGCTGACCATCAGCACATCGCCCGTGTACCCGCGGAGTACCTCGCGCACCTGGAACTGCAGTTGTTCTTTCAGATAATAATCAAGCGCCGAAAATGGTTCATCCAGCATGATCACATCCGGCTCATAGACGAGAATGCGTGCCAGCGCCACACGCTGCTGCTGTCCGCCGGAAAGCTGGGACGGATACCTTTTTTCAAGCCCTTCTAATTTAAAGAGACGGATCATGCGGGCAACTGCCTCCTGTTTTTCCTCCTTGCTGCCCGAAAGCCCCGCTGCAATGTTGGTTTCTACGGTCATATTCGGAAACAATGCATAATTTTGGAATAAATAACCAACTTTCCGCTTCTGCGGCGGCAGGTTGATGTGCTTTTCCGAATCAAAGAGCACCCTGCCGTTTAACACGATCCGCCCTTCGTCCGGCGTCTCAATTCCAGCGATACACTTGAGCGTCATGCTCTTGCCGCTTCCGGAGGCGCCGAGAATGCCCATGACGCCGCCATTGGTGTTAAGCGATACGTCCAGCGAAAAGCCGGAAAATCTCTTTTTGATTGCCGCCTGCAGGCTCATCGCGCGCCTCCCTTCTGTGCATCCGCTTCCCTGTCCGCAAACAGTTCCACCGAAACCTTTGCATCCTGACCGCCCGCTTCCACACTGTTATCTTTCTTTTTATGATTGCTGCATCCGCGCATGTCCCGCCGCGACAGCACATTCATCAGCACGACGACCAGGAAGGAAATCACCACGATGATCCACACATACTGGTATGCCATCGACATTTTTCCAGCCGCCACCTGTGAATAGATGGCAAGCGGCAGTGTCTGCGTCTTTCCGGCGATATTGCCCGCCAGCATCGCGGTCGCACCGAACTCGCCCAGTCCTCTCGCAAAGGCAAGGATCGCGCCGCTGAGGACGCCCGGCATCGCCGACGGCAGAATCACCTTCCAGAAAATGCGGCTTTCGGAAAATCCCAGCGTCCGAGCCGCATAGATAAGCGTCACATCGACCTGTTCAAACGCGCCGCGCGCTGCCCGGTACATAAGCGGAAATGAGATCGCCACCGCCGCGATCACCGTTGCCGCCCATGAAAATACAATCTTGACGCCAAACAATTCCAGAAACAGCTGTCCGAGCGGTCGTTTTACACCGAAAATCATCAGCAGGAAGAAGCCTGCTACCGTCGGCGGCAGGACCATCGGAAGCGTCAGGATGCCGTCCAGCACCATTTTCACTTTCTCAGAGCGTGCCGATACCACCAGCCGCGCCATCCAGACTCCCAGAAAAAACGTAATAATGATCGACAGCGTTGCTGTTTTCATCGATATCCATATCGGAGACCAGTCCATCTTTCTTCCCCCCTTTCCTATGAATCAAGTCGAACGTCCGTGAGACCCAACTCCCACTTAGACAAATTTGCTATTACTCGCCACCTAAAGAGGCGGGAGTCTTCTCGACTGAGATAAAACTGCCGCAGAACACCTGGTTTTCAACGGACCCTGCATTCTGCGGCGGATTTTATTCCATACATGGTTCACTGTCTGTCCTTCGCTGTCCTGCTTTCTATTCACACAGTCAGCTGCATATTCCAGACAGTCATCGCTCCCGGCTTATTTATTTGCTGTGAAGCCATACTCCGCAAAGAAGGAGAGCGCATCATCGGTTCCCAGATAATCTACAAACTTCTGTGCTGCATCTTTCTTTGTGCTTGCACTTACAACACCAACCGGATAGATAACCTTCGATACGCTTCCTTCCGGTGCATATCCGATAACCTTTACCTGGTCAAACTGATCGCTGGTGGTTGCATCGGTCAGGTATACGATACCTGCATCTGCGCTTCCGGCTGCTACCCAGCTTAAAACCTCGGTTACGTTGGTACCAAAGCTTGTCTTAGCCTCTACATCATCCCACATACCCAGGTTCTCAAAGGCTTCCTTGGAGTACTGTCCAACCGGAACACTCTCCGGATCGCCGAGTGCAATCTTCTCTGCCTTTGTGATATCCTCAAAACCGGTAATTCCCAGTGTGGAATCCTTCGGAACGATCAGAGCGATCTTATTTTCCAGAAGCTCTACGACAGAATCTGCATCAACCAGTCCCTCGTCCTCCAGCGCGTTCATCTGCTTCGTCGCTGCGGAGAAGAATACGTCTGCATCTGCGCCCTCTTCGATCTGGGTCTGCAGCTTTCCTGAACTGTCAAAGGTAAAGCTCAGCTTGATGTCCGGATTCTCTTTCTCAAATGCCGGCTGAATCTTGTCTTCCATAACGTACTGAAGGCTGGCTGCTGCCGCTACCAGAATCTCCTGTTGGTCGCCGGCTGCCTCTGCTTCTGCTTCGGTCTCTTCTGTCTCAGCTGCCTCTGTCTCCGTTTCCGGTGTTGCTGTCTCAGCCGGTTTGCTGGATGAACATGCGGTCAGGGATGCTGCCGCCATCGCTGCTGCCATTACAAGTGCCCACGTTTTTCTCATATCTTGGTTCCTCCCTCATTTCACGCACACGTTTCCGGCGTCCTTCTCGTTTCGATTCCTCACGCCATAGCAATGTGGTTTTTACCCTTCCGTTATTTTCGGAAAATTATAATGATATTTGCTAATCAAATAGTAGCACGTGGCACTTTTTTTGTCAATCTTTACAATGATTCTTATTTAATGCACATAGTCGTTATGTGAATTGAAAAATAATGAGTATTTTTTCTGCATTTTTCCTTTATTCTTATGAATTTTCCAGTTTTTCTTTCCAAACCTTTCCGTCTATTTTCGTGAAATTATTATGATGATTTTTCATGTATTTTATTTTTATCTTTTTATTTTTCATTTATTTGAAATTCCTTTATCCAAATACGCCGGTGCTTCGGTTTCCTTACCGGTCACACGGTTTCCCGATCCGTGGCAAAGTCTTCCACCAGCACATCCATAATTCCGCCGCAGACCATTCCTTCATCTTCCGCCGCCTCGCCGGTCAGATCTACATGAACTACTTTGTACCTGCCGCTTCCGATCAGAGAACGTGCCTCGCCTAGCACGGCCGCCTCGCTGCAGCCGCCGCCGATGCTGCCGAGAATCCGTCCGTCCCGGTAGACAATCATCTTCGCGCCTGCCCCGCGCGGGAGGAACCCTTTGATTCAATCACCGTGACCACTGCTTTCGGCTCATCCGGCTCCTCTGCCAGGCGTTTCAGCACATCAAAATCCAGATCGGAACGGTTTTTCACACGTTTGTCTTCCCGATCCATGCGCTTTACCTGTATGATCTCCGCCAGGATCGAGATCGCGATCTCCTCCGGTGTCACACCGCCGATCTTTAAACCGATCGGGCTCTTTAAACGGCTCATCCGCTCTGGATCGTAGCCTTCTTCCAGAAGCTCCTGTTTCACGATACCGACGCGGCGTCTCGAACCAATCATGCCGAGATACGCCGGTTCTTTTCCTTTTCCAATCATCCGCAGGCAGTCCGCATCGTGGCGGTGTCCGCGCGTGACGATACAGATATAGTCGCTCTCCTGAATCTTGAGTTCTTTGATCGCATGCCCAAAGTCATCACAGATCACCTTCTCTGCCATCGGGAAACGTCCCGGATTCGCGAAGGAAAGACGGTCGTCCACCACAGTTACCAGGAATCCGACGCGCGCGCCAAATTCTGCCACCGGAAGAGCCACATGGCCGCCTCCGAGAATAATCAGGCGCTCTTTCGGGAAAAATGGTTCCGCCACATTCCAACTGCTTCCGGCGCGCCCACAGACCGGCTGCCCCTGTGTCATGGCTTCTTTTCCAATCTCCGACGCCTCTGCGCCTTCTCTCAGTTCACAGCGCATATCTGCTAGATTTCCCTCTTCTCCCACAAAGCTTCTCTCGAGCGCCAGACACGGCGTTCCTTCCAGTTTTTCAGAATCTCCCCATACAGATTCATATCACGCACTTCCTCTCTTTTATACTGCATGAGCCATCCATTTCTCATTTCGCAGTTGTGCTATCGCGGTTGCTGCCTCTCCGCTTCTCTGGCTCAATTATTTACCAAAACCGCAGTTCGGGAAAATACAGGTTGGACAATTTAAGCACAGACCACCTGCGCCCATTTTCGCCAGATCCGCTTTTGTCACTGTCACATCTGCCATCACACGCGGCAGCACCAGATCAAAGATGGTCCTCTTCGCATACATCACGCAACCCGGAAGTCCCATGATCGGCTTTCCGTCCTTCGTATATGCCAGCAAGAACATCGCTCCCGGAAGTACCGGCGCGCCGTAGGAGACAACCTCCGCCCCGGTCTGCTTGATCGCGCTCGGTGTCGTATCATCCGGATCGACGCTCATGCCGCCGGTACAGACAACAAAATCGGCGCCCTGATCCAGCCATTCCTGGATTGCCTCCGTGATTTTATCCGGATTGTCCCCTATAATCTTCTGTCCCAGAACTTCCACACCAAATTCCTGAAGCTTCTCCCGGATGACCGGGCCAAATTTATCCTCAATCCGTCCATAGAACACTTCATTTCCGGTCGTCACAATGCCCGCTTTCTTATTTTTATACGGAAGCAGCTTTAACAGCGGCTCTGAACCCGCTGCCTTCTTCGCCTCTTCCATTTTTTCTTTTTCAATTACCAGCGGGATCACACGGGTTCCGGCTAACTTATCACCTTTTTTTACCGGGAAATTCGTCCGGCGGGTCGCGATCATCATCTCCGGCAGGCTGTTGACCTTTAAGAGGCGTTCTTCATCGACCTGAAACAGACCGTCCGACTCCGCAATCAGCTCAATCTTGCCTTCCTTCGGATCGGTTGCACGCATATACTCATTCTGGCAGATGCCGCGCAGAATGTCCGCCGCCTCGTCCTCATGATATTTTGTATCGTCCTTCTCCCAGACATAAATATGATCTTTTCCAATCGAAAGCAGTACCGGGATGTCCTCCTCACGCACAATATGTCCCTTTGCGGAATACGGCGTCCTTCGTCACGTCCGGAATAATCTGCGTCATGTCATGGCAGAGTACCTGTCCGACTGCCTCGGTTGTTTTCATTAATTTCATATGATTTTCCTCTTTTCCTTTTTTATAGTAATGCCTCCGCACGCTTTGCCAGCTGATACCGCCGTTCCACGCCCGCCAGCGCCTCCGGGTTATCCTTAAATTTCTCCCGTTTTGCCGCAAACCGTTCTTCGATCGTTACACGCCGTTCTCCCTGTACCTGCTTGTCCGCCAGGTACACGATCAGGCTTTCGTTCAGATATCCCAGCTTTTCTTCCGGCAGATCCATATGATCCGCAACGATATCCGCGATCCCGGTATGTCCCAGAAGCCGCAGCCATCCCGCCCCTGTCTCCGGATGTTCGGGGTATGCTTTGGCGATGTCATGAAGAAGCGCCGCCGCGTAGATTTTGTGTTTATCGATTGTAGGGCTTTTTGTATGTCATCTCCACGCACGTTTCCGCCCTAGGCTTTAGAACTCTATCTGCCAATTCCACGGCCAGCTCCGCAACCGCCCGGCTATGGCGTACCGTCGTCTCCGGCGTGTGGAACCATGCAAGCAGATGTTCGCACTCCTCTTTGTCCGGGACAGGACGTTTTTTCTCCCAATCACGCAATTTCTGAAACTCTTCCTGTGTATCCGCATCAAACGCACAGCCCGGATCCGGCACATCCAGGGGAATCCGGCGGATTTCCGGCTGTTCACAGGCGCCTTTAAGCCCCATCGTCCCGTCATGCTGCAGCAGTTTTTCGATCACATCTGCACGGATCAGAAGCGGATGCCCCGGTATTTTCTCATACTCCGGGAGATAGACATCCCCATCGCCCTCCGCAAACCGGTATTTTTCATATTCCAGCGTAAATGGCGTAAACAGCGGCACATCCACCGGGAAAAAGAAAATGCCATCCAGCGTCTCCTTTCCTGCCGTTTTCCGCTTTTTCTCATAATAGGAAAGCCCCAGGCAGACGGAATCAAACATTTTCGTCTCCGCATACGCCGGATTGTGGATGAAATGGATTCCCGGTCCCGCAGCCGCCGCGCGTATATCTTCCGCCCGGCGTCCGGTAATGATCGTGATTTCATGTACGCCGCACGCCCGCAGCGTCTGTATCTCACGTTCCAGGACCGTCTGGGCGCCGAGCTTCATGAGCGGTTTGAAATCCCCCCATCCGCGAGGATCGCCCCGCCGCCGAGATCAAGGCGTCAAATACATAATCCTTTCTTTCATACACCTGTCCGTAGCCAAAGGGAATCTGCAGAAGTTCTTCCTTTTTCCGATTCTCCCAGCCACAGATCAATGTCCGGAACCAACCCGCGTGCCCGATTACCAGAATATCGCCCCGGCTCTTCATCCGGAGTTCATTCCAGGTTGTCCTGGCGCGCCCTGCACAATCCGCAAAGCTCTCTCCCTGCGGCGGTCGGAAATCGTACATATCTGCCCCTCGTGCCGCATACTCCGCTGGAAACTGTTCCCGGATTTCATCGAAGGAATGACCATCCCATTCCCCCATATCAATCTCCGCCAGACCATCTACAACCTCAATCGGAATACTTCTGTCAATCACTTCCTGCAGGATCGCAGCTGACTCCCGGCAGCGCTTTAACGGGCTGGTATAAATCTTTTCAATTCTGCGTCCCGCAAATGTCTCCCCCAGCGCCTGAATCTGTGTCCGCCCTTCCTCTGAAAGCGGCAGATCCGTCCGTCCGATGCAGTATTTCCGTTCATCTGGAAATTCCGGCTTCCCATGCCGGATCAAATAAATCGTCCGCATTCTATCCTTTCCTAGTGCTCGTGTTCCTCTTCTTCCCCACACTCGCAGCTGAAATCATGGCTGTGTCCAAATGGTCCCGGTCCGCCGATGTAGTCGCGGATCAGCTCCAGTTTATAACGGTTCATATAGCTATATGCCTTCTGAACCGTATGCCCGCTTCCCAGATAACGGGTCACGCCCGCTTTTACCAGTATCTCAAACGGTTTCTTTCTCGATCGGTCCGCAGATGACTGCCTCACAGTCATGTTCTACCACCTTCTTCGCAAATACCAGATTGTCCGGATCCTGTTTTCCATAGACATGGAAAATCTGGTTCTTGTCCGCGTCAATAATCATCAAAAACGGACTCTCCTTAAAAGTCGCCGGTACCAGTCCGTCGATCTCCTCTGTCTCTGATGCAATCGCTATGTTCATTTTTTTCTCCTTGTTCTTGTCAAATTTTACTAATTTTTTTCAAAATTTCTCGATTATTTTTAATTTTATGATACTGCAATTAAAACTTATCGTCAAGTTTTTCATGATATTGAATTTTACCACTCATTTTTCATTTTTCCTCGATGATCAGCCGTCTTTTTCCCGAACCGATATAGGGGGAAATTTCTTTTTCTAACACTGCGACGGTCAGGCAGTTCCCAAAGTATTCCGTTAATGCTGCTTTGACATTTTTCACTCTGCTTCCTACCGCATCTGCATAACCTGCTTTCTTCATAACAGCCACCGTCAGATGCTTCTGCGCCGCATTGTAAGATGCCTGAAAATCTTCCACCTCATCCAGGGCAAATAAAAGCTCATCTAATATGTGCATGGAAAGTACTTTGCCGCCGGACAGCCGGACGCTGTCATCCAGCCGTCCCTCGACCTTATCAAGTCTAGGCTTTAAACATCCGCAGGCACACGGTTCTGCAATCATCCGCCCCAGATCGCCGGTCCGATAGCGCACAAGCGGCATTCCCCGCCGCCGAAGCGTTGTCAGAACCAGCTCGCCGTAGTGCCCTTCCGGAACCGGCTGTCCCGTCTCCGGATCCAGAATCTCAATCAAAAGGTCCCGATCCCGCAGATGGTAACCCGCGCGCGCCCCACACTGTACGCCGCCGCCGTAACCAGTTTCCGTCATCCCCCAGTGTGTAAAGACCCGGCAGTTCCATGTTTTTTCCAAAAATCGCTGCACGCTGACCGGCACATAATCAGCACTTAAAAGCACTGTTTTCGGGCGGAGTCCCGGCGCATGGGCTGCCAGCGCATACATCTGGCTTGGGACACCGATCAGGCAGTCTGCCCCCTCGCCGTCCCGCGCTGCCGCTTCCATATCGTGAATCAGTCCATGAACCTTCGTCTCCACCTGAATGCGCCCCAATCCTTCTTCTAAAAGTCCTCCAATCGAAAAAATCCCGGTCCTTCCATATAAACCGTGACCCGATCGCCCGGCTTTACCATGTACTGCATCCCTGTTTCAAAGAAATCCGCCGTCTGCATCAGATCGTCTTCGGTAAAAAACAGGCGCTTCGGCGCCCCTGTACTGCCGGAGGTTTTCAGCGTGATGATCCGCGCGATCTCCTTGGCTGGAACACATAAAAATGTTTCCGGCTCCGCTTTCAGTTCCTCCGGGGTTGTGAGGGAAGTGCCCGGAAATCCGCCCATGAAAACGAATCCGGCGCGAGCCGTACATCGGAACCTGCCATTTTCCCAAGCTGTCCCCAGACGGATGTAAATTTCTTCTGATAAAATGGACTTTTCTCCTTTACATACGAAAGTGTCCGCCATAACCCGGACGGCTGCGCCGCCGCAATAAAATAACCGCAGCCCGCTTCTTTTAAAATCTTCCGTTCCGCCCCCAGCGCCGCGCAGACGGATTCCAGATTTCCATCGAAGATCTGCTGCCCGATCCACTCCGCCAATGTTCCCGACACGTCCTGCATCTTTGCAAGCGCAAATCCCGCATCCGCCAGCCGGTCACGGATTGTTTTAGCAGACTCCAGCCGTCCCAGCATCCCGTCTAAGAAAAGCTCTTTCTTCCGGGCATACATATCGCTCATCAAAAAGCCATCCTTCTGGTTTTAACACCCGGTACACCTCCCGGAGCGCCGCCGCCGGATCCACAGCTTTGGAACAACTGCATTCCATCAGAATGATATCTGCCGTCTGATCTGGATATGGCAGTTTCTCCGCGCATCCAGTCTCTATCCAGCCAGGTTCATGCACATCCGGATTCTTATCCAGGCCGGAAATCTGCCAGTCTTGGCAATGCTCAGAAAAGCCAGCGCATCGTGCCGCCGGTTCCGCAGCCGATGTCGATGACGCGAAGCGGCACTGCAGGGTCTGTAGACTCCGTCTCTGCCGCTCCCGCCTCCGGTATCTCAATTCCCGCAAAGTGGAACATCTGCCTCGTCAGCGCAAATCCGCCCGGTCGGCAGAGACTGCACTCATTTGTATCCATTTTTTGCACCTCTCCTTTCTGCGCTTCTATTATCTGCCTCTTTCCATCGGAGACAAGTAGTATGCACAGAACGGAATCTTCTTCCCGTCTTTATACACATGCAGGCTGCACTGGCGCAGGCGCTCGATATCGAGATTTCCGGCATCCTGAAACGCCATGGATGTGATCGTGAAGCCGTGGCTTTTTGCACGCTTTAAGAAGTCCTCCATATTTGTTATGTCAACCGACTCTTCTCCACAGCAGCAGGATTCTGGTTCTGGCTGAGTTCCGCCACAGCAGCAGCTTCCTGGTTCGGGCTGAGTTCCGCCACAGCAGCAGCTTCCTGGTTCGGGCTGAGTTCCGCCACAGCAGCAGCTTCCTGGTTCGGGCTGAGTGTCGCCACAGCAGCAGCTTCCTGGTTCGGGCTGTGCTTTCTCCAACAGATACGCATCTGCATTGGCATCGCAGCAGCAGCTTTCTTTTTCCGGCTGACTTTCTCCACAACAGCACGTCTCTTCCAGATCGCGCCGTTCCCAGCGGCGTCCGACAAATTCACGGTTCTTCTCCGCCGGATCCGGACCGCAGCAGCAGCCTTCGCCCTCCGGTTCTGCCTCGGTTTTTCCACTATAATTTGTCAGCGGCATCAATTTATCCCCAGGCATCACGATGAAATCCCCGTGGAACCCACATCGGGTGATCGCAGCAGGATGGCGCGATCTGTTCCTCTTTGATAAGCCCGCCGCTCTGGCTGACAACCGCCTCCAGAAGCTCATCCAGCGTATAGCGGTCATCATCCGCCGGAAGCTCCGGGATACGTCCAAAATAGCTGACCGGCTGGAAATGCACGCCGCGCACATACGGCGACCGCTGAATGGCAAACCGGATGATGTCCCCGATCTGCTCCGTATTGACGCCCGGAACAATGACCGGAACAAGCGTCACGCCGATTCCATACCGGCCGCACTGCTCGATCGCCCGTTTTTTCACTTCCAGCATCGGGCGGCGGCGCAGTTTTCATATACGGCATCGTCCACGCCGTCAAACTGCATAAATACAAACGAAAGTCCCGCATCCGCCAGACGCTTTACAAACGCCTCGTCCTCCGCCAGGCGCAGACCGTTGCTGTTTAACTGCACATATTTACAGCCAACCTGCTTCGCATACGCCACGATCTCCGGCAGATCGTCCCGCACTGTCGGTTCCCCGCCGGAAAGCTGCAAAAGTGTCTTTCCCGGCTCCGTCAGATCGTTGATCCACCGTTTTACCGTGTCTAAGGACGGATCCTGCGTCCCGTCCGGCTCCGCAAAACAGAAGGTACAGTTCATATTGCACCGCGCTGTGATCTCCAGCAGGGTACAGCAGGTGGCGCGCCTGTGCTCCGCACACAGACCGCAGCCCGCCGGGCAATTTAGATTTTCATTTTCTCCCACCGCCGGACGTTCCCCGCGCCAGTCGGCAAACTTGCGCTTATTTCTCCAGATTACACTGGAAAATGTCCCGTGCTCCGGGCAGGTTTTTACCAGATATATCTGCCCGTCCCGCTCTTCCCGCTTTGCCGGAATGCGTTTTAAACAGACCGGGCAGACACTGTATGGATAGCGCATTTCTTCCGGCAGGACGCCTCTGTCCTGTACATTCATTACCATCGTCTTTCATCCCCTTATCTCAATTCATTACAGTTCTCCCATGATGCAGGCAGCCGCAAATGGGCTGTGTTCTCATGTTCACACATGGCAAATCCCCGCAGCCAGCCTGTCTCACCTATCCTTTTCAGATTCAAAAGCATCTCTCATGAATCATACTTATATCTACTATCTACTTATCTTCCAGCTCTCTCTCCACATCCGCCATACGCCCTTTTACCAGCGCTTCCGGCAGATATACCTCGCCGCACTTCGGACAGCACAGGATCTCGGTGTGGAAATTGTGCCCCAGATAGTCAAAAAATGTGGATTTCGGCACCATCTCCACCTGACACCGGCGGCAGATAACTTTTTTCTCCAACGCCTCTTTGATCCGCTGATCTCTTCCGCCTCCATCGATCGTCGGCATACTCATCACTCTCCTTCCAGATTCATGCGGTGGCTGTAGCCATTCCAGAGCTTATAACCGCCGTCCGGCAGCACCTCGTACTCTGCCCAGTAGGTCATATGCTGGATCTTTAGATGCCCGATCCGATGTCCCGTCTCCGGGTCGATGATGCCGCGGTCTTCCCGCTCACAGTGTTCAATGACCTGTTCCATATCTTCGATCAAAATCTGGCTCGCTGACAATTTGCGTTCCAGCTCCTTCTCAACTTCTAATTTCATATGTGTTTCCTCTTCGATCGTCTCATCCCAGTACGTCTTAAGCAGTTCCCGTTTCGCCGCCAGGCGGTTGTGCCAGCGCTCCGTCACCGTCGCCGCCGGGCGCCCCGCGCCATTTAACCCAAACAACAGGTCGAGGATATGAACCGCCTCCTTACCCTGTCCGGCAAAGGACTCCCGGCAGTTGACGCAGTAGGTCACATACGGCAGTTCCTCCTCTTTTGCACGGGAAGTTGTCATATAGCTTGTGTGGCTCGGAGAAGCAATCCCGATATGCCCGCCGTATCCGCAGCAGCGCGCTTTTTTCCCGTCATACGGCAGATTTTCCCATGTAATCCCTGCTGCATCCGCCAGATGGCGTACACTCTCCTGCAATTCCGGGTAATAGCGGCTGGCGCAGGGATCAAACAAGGCATACGACTGCGCTTGCTGGGCACTTCCTGCTTCCATTTCACCCTTTTCAGCATTGTCCGGTTCCAAAGCAGCATCTTTCTCCACGCCCCACTCTTCCATCATTTCCGCCAGAAAGACAACCGGAAGCTCCGGCAGGTATTCTTCAAACATCTTCCGGCAGTTCGGGCATGCTAAAACCACTGTCGGTTCGCCAAGCTCTCTCCACTGCCGCCGCATTTCCTCCAGATGTGCCGCGTGGATGTCCACTTCGCCTGCCCACTCGGCAGGCGCACCGCAGCAGGTCATCCAGATCGCCGCATCCGGCTTTTTGGAACGCAGCCACTCATACGTCCGCGTCACATAGCGCGGATCCGAACCGGCGAGCTGGCATCCCGGAAAGAATGCATAGGAACTCTTCTTAACATTCTCCGGTTTCCGCGTAAGCCCCGCTTTTCCGGAGGCATATGCCATGTCGCGCTGCCAGAAATCGTGGAATGGCCACGGCATCGCGCCTTTTTTTGCATTGCCCGCATACTGTCAAGCAGAAACTGGCTGAAATCGATATGCTGCGGACAGACTTCCTTGCAAAGCCCGCAGTGATCGCAGGTGCTGATCAGCCTGGTCGCCCACGTACCATCACGCGAGAACGTGCCGGGATGAATTGTTATGTAAACCTCTTCATACAGGCGGCGCGGTGTTTTCTCATGCAGGCGCATCAGATCACAGGCACGCATACAGGCATCACACGAACACTTCTGGCAGCGCGTGATCTCCTGCATCGCCTCTTCCTCCGTATACGATTCCCCGTTTGCCGGAACCACCCGATCGGCACGCTCGATCCCATTCGTTTGAAGATTTAAAAGTGTCCCTTCCTTTCGAAATGGCTCATTCATGCCGCCCGTTTTCAGATACCGTTCGATCGCAAGCGAAACCGCCAGCCCATCCGCCAGCGCCTTCATGCTGTCGCCGCCCGTCAGAGAACCGCCAATGAAAACGCCCTGGGTCCGGGTCGCAAATGCGCCGTCCGGGTCCATTTCCAGACCAAAGTCAGCGCCATCTGCCCCAGTTGCCACATACACGGCATCATAGTCCGCCCGGAGTGCCTCCAAATCCGCTACCGTTTCACCGAGATGGCGTGAAAATTCCTCAAACTGGAACTGTGCCTCGATCTCCGCATCAAATTCCGCCGGATCCATCTGGTTTCTCGCCTGACCGCCCAGAACCATTTCCCGCTCATAAACCGTTACCTCGTACTTTTTATTGCAGAGACGCAGTGCACAGCCAAGCCCCGAAAGACCGCCTCCGACGATCGCGATCTTTTTTCCTTTCGACGGCAGGTTATACGCATTCGGTGCCTTCCGCTTCGCGTACTCGACCGTCGCCCGCTCTAAAAAGCCCGATCGCGATTCCCCGTCCAGCTTTGCACGCAGACATGCCTTCTCGCACGGATGGCTGCACAGCTTCGACACAATATCCGGAAATCCCACCGTATTCTGATAGGTCCGGTACGCCGCGTTGAAACGTCCCTTTTTCCACTTTTCTTCCAGCCCCTTGATATCCAGCCGGAACGGACAGGCTGCCTGGCAGAACGGCGGCTCGTTCTGATGGCATTTCTCCGCCAGCGTCTTCTCAAAATCTTCCAAATAGCTCACAGGGCGGACCTCCCTTCTTTTTCTCCTGCATTTATCGTTACTGTTCACGCATACGTGCCCAGTAACGGAATTTGCCGTGGCTTCGCATTTAAATACGGCAAATTCCTGCTGCCACCACGTTTTCTTACGGCACTTTCGGTTCCAAAAGTGCCTACCCGTGAACAGTAACCATTTATCCTCTCCCAGAATCATTTATCCCGTCCTCAATCGATAAGTAAAAATTCCAGGAGCCAATTTTAATACTTTTTATTATACACCATAATTACAAAAAAGCCGCTGCAAAACCTACCTCTCTAAACATAGATTCTGCAGGTTCGCAGCAGCTTTTATTTAATTCTTATTTACAATCACACGATACGCCTTGCCGCAGCTGCCCGCTTCATGTGCAGCCACGCATTCCTCTTCCGAATCGGATTAGAACGGACGCTCTGCCGTCGGATCATCCAGGGATACGTAGAAGCTCTGGGTTCCTACCTGTACCGGATTCTCTTTGATGTTCTCCAGTTCCTCATACATATCGGAACCAAGGAAGTATTTCTTCGGCTCGTACGGTTTCTCGCCCTTTGCGATTGCATCCAGACCAGCTTTTACCTTCTCCGGAAGTGCCGGGATCTCATGGATACGTACGCCGCAGGCATTGTAGATACCATTCAGAACTGCACAGTGGCCAGATGCCTGGAATGCCTCAGAAGCACCTGAAGAACCGAACGGACCATCAGAGATAGCGCCGTCGATATGAATCAGGTTGATATCATCCGGAACATCCTTGATGTAGGAAGTACCAGCGCCAAACATGTTCGCATGTTTCTTAACGTCTGCGTAGTCCTCTTTCAGGGCGAAGCCGATACCATGCATGATACCGCTGTATGCCTGACCGTTAACAGCATCGATATTACCGATACGTCCAACGAAGTCAACACAGGTGAATTTCAGAACGGTAGTCTTACCGGTCTTAGTATCAACCTCAACCTCTGCCAGGTTCAGGCGGTATGTGAATGCCGGAGTCGGGTCGCCGATACCGGTATTCGGATCAGACGGCACAGACCCGGAGTTGTGTTGGTCTCGTAACGGCCAAGATACTTGGTCTCGATGCCTTCTGCCTTCATCTCATCATAGGTACGAAGTGTACCATCTTCTTTTCTCATAGCTGCCAGAAGCTTGTTAGCCGCGATGATGGTTGCATTACCATCCATGTACAGGGAACGGCTGGCACCAGCCATACCGGTATCCGGACAGGTCTTGGTATCATTCTGAATCAGCTGGATATCTTCTGGTGTCAGATGCATTTCTTTCAGAGCTTCCAGTGTTACTACCAGAGAACCGGTTGTAGCACCCTGGCCCATTGCATGCCATGTGTCGTATTTGCGGATCTTGTTGCCCGGCATAAGCTCAAGAGCAAACCTCAGCGCTGTCGCCGCCGCCCTCAGTAACGTTGAAGCCGCCCCATGCGATACCAACGCCTCTTCTCTTCTCCGGTGTGTCAGCTGCTTTCGCATCAGCCACTGCCTTCTCATAGATTGGACGCATGGTATCCATGATCTTCTCCATCGGATACTGCGGATATACATAGCTGTTGATATTCTTATCGCCTTCACGGCAGATATTCTTATAACGGAACTCGAACGGATCCATGCCCAGTTCTTCTGCCATCATATCCATCAGCGGCTCGCTGAGTGTATATGCCTGCGGAGAACCGTAGCTTCTGTAAGCGGTACCAAATGCATGGTTAACGTTCGCTACACGAACCAGACCTGCTACGTTCGGTACATTGTACGGGAAGAAGGTGAAACGTGCCGGTTTGGTCATAACGTCGTCACCGCCCCAGGAGTAAGCACCGTGGTCCATACCGATATCAAATTCAGCAGCCAGGATCTTACCTTCGTTATCACATGCCAGACGGCCATTGGAGTATGCCGGGCAGCGTTTTCCGCTGAAGTGCTGATGCTCTTCATAGGACATGGACAGGGATACCGGCTCGCCGGTAACTACGGTACAAGCTGCACACAGTGCGATATCGCCTGCGTTGGTAGACCATCCAAAGCTTGCGCCGGTCGGGTTCATGATGATACGGTATTTATCCTTCGGTACACCAAGGCAGTTACCCAGACGTCCGATCGAGGAGTATACACACTGGGATTTACACTGAATGGTCAGCAGACCATCATCGCCCCAGTAAGACTGAAGTACACAACCCTCGATGGAAAGATGCGGCTCACGGGAGGAGGAGAAGCTTCCTTCTACTACATGCGGTGCTTTGTCAATTAAGTCTCTTACCTCTTCTGCATCTTCCAGACCTGCTCCCTTTAATACCGGCTGCTCGCAGAAGATGTTCGGAGTATCCTCATGAATACGGATAGCATCCGGCATAACTGCATCCAGATATGTCAGATACTCTGGCAGCTGCTCGTATTCCATCGTAACCTTAGCGGCTGCTGCACGAGCCTGACGATGTGTATGAGCTACTACCATAGCGATAACATCACCGTAACGATAGATCTTCTCATCCTGAAGAACTTTACGGGATGGTGTCATAACAGTACTTCTCTCATGGAACTGACCCTCAGCCATGATGTTGGTTCCGCCTGCTGCGATAAGGTCTTTTGCTGTGATAACCTTAACAACGCCCGGCATCTTCTCAGCTTCCTCAGTATGGATAGCCAGAATCTTTGCATGATGGGTAACCTTCGGCTGAACGATAGCTGCATATAAAACGCCCTGCGGCATCTTAAGAGCCTGATCATCGCCGTAGTCGGTCAGACCACAAACTTTACCAAGTGCATCCTGACGAACAACCGGTTTTCCGTAGTAGTTGCCATCTTCCGGATTGTGGAACTTGATATCTTCGATGCTGCACTCGCCACGCATAACCTTAGCTGCAGCCATAACTGCATCTACAATCTGTTTGTATCCGGTACAACGGCATACGTTTCTTGTCTTCTGGAACCAGTCACGAACCTCTTCACGGGTCGGATCCGGGTTCTGCTCTTACAGAGCATATGCGGAAACGATGAAGCCCGGTACACAGAAACCACACTGTACAGCACCGCAGTTCATCCATGCAACCTGTAACGGATGCAGATGCTGCGGAGTACCGATACCCTCGATGGTGGTAATCTTGGAATACTCTTCTACCTGGCTGATTTTCTTGGTACAGGAACGGATTACCTGTCCGTTCAGAATGATGGAACATGAACCGCAGACACCGGTTCCACATCCAACCTTAACACCGGTCAGACCGATCCGGCGCAGAACATCTGACAGTTTATCGTTTTCCGGATCGCACATAAACATACGATCAACACCGTTGATGTTCAACATCATTTTTCTTAATTTCATGCTGTTTCGTCCTCCTTCTTTAAAATAAATAGAGCCCTGATGCTTCCGACTATCCTTCCGCATCGTACCTAATGCTATTCCTTAGTCATCCGCGTTTTCCAGCATCTCTGCCAGATCCGCCAGATCCACGCCATAGTCTTCCAGAAGTTCTCTGGCCTTGCGGTAGGTATTCTCTACCACCTGGGACACCGAAGTGCCTTGTTGGCCATGTTATCTCCTAAAATCGAACGGCAATCACTTCCTCCATAGATTTCACCATAGTTTTCCTGAAACCAGTCTGCCAGTTCCGGTATCATCTCGCTGTATGCCGCTTCCGGCTCAAAGAGCGCCATCATCATCGCCGCACCGGTCAAAGCTCCGCAGGTCAGCCCGCTTCTGACTCCCAGACAAAGTGATGCAGATGCCTTCAAAAGGCTCGGGTTCTCCTCGCCCTTAAGGGTAAGTCCCAGTGATACAAGTGCCTGACTGCAGCAGCTTCCCGATAAAAGCAGCTGGTTCAGTTTTTTAATATCCGGCTCCATCCGCACCTCCTGTTCTTAGAAACACAAAAGAAAAGCGGCACCGCCTCTGAAAAGACAGTACCGCCTAACGTATTCGAGTTTGTATATACATCTGCACCTATAGATATGGATACACCTATATCTATACCTATCTGCCAGCACATATATACCCTATCTATACAAGAAGCCTGACAGCTTCCCGTATCCATCGATGTAAAGCGAATCTCTTTCTTTTCAAATGCGGAAGGCACTTCCATTTCCAGATGTACCCATTGGCCTGACTGCATACGGTTTCCCGCTTAGCAATTTCGGCTCGAAAACAGATTGTTTCTATTTTGGTTTTGATACCTCTATGGTACTCTGCTTTTCATCGAAAGTCAATCTCATTTTTTCATAATTTTGAAATTTTTTACATCGACAGGACACTTGTTCGCCCCCTTTATTTTACCTCAATACGGGATTTTCAACATGCTATTTTACCCTTGTAATATCTGTTTACTTTACAGAATTTCAGCATAACTTCCGTTCAAATGTTGTATTATTTAAAGATTTGTATTCTTCCTTCCCACTATTTGATCGAGTATTTTTTAAAAAAATAACGCTCCACACACTTTCGTGATTTTTCATTTTCGTTTGTTTGACCATGAATTTTGTTCACTTTAATTTCATTTATATGAAGTTTATATCTTTTTGATTCATAATCAAACATGAATATCTGTTATTCATCCGCTATAAATCCTCACATTTTTAAGTATCTTTTTTCATTTTCTTTTTCTGTTTTAAATTTTATTCTGCAGACCATTATTTTTTGTTTCAGATAACGCAAGCATATTTAAGAACAGAATTCATGCACATACAGCTTCCGCATCGAAGATGTGATTTGCATAAATTTTTTCTTATTTATAATCCGTACAAATTCTACTTTCTCCCCGCAAAATACGCTTGCAGGTTCTCCCCTACATGCTCCAGATGCCGCTCCATCTCCCGGCGCGCCAGTGCCCCGTCTCCGGCTTCAATCGCTGCCAGAAGGCTTTCGTGTTCATTTTTCCGGACTTCGTCAGAGCGGACTGCTGCCTGGTTGAAGCGCGCATAAGCGTCCTGGTCGGTCAGGATGAGCTTTAACATCCGCAGGATAGATGGGCTGCCTGAGAGATGCGCGATCTTCAGATGGAACGCCAGATCTTCCTCGCTTCCCGCCCTTCCATGGCGGATTGCATAGAGATAGTCTGCCTGCAGATCTTTTAATTTCTGAAGTTCCTTCGGCTCAATCCGCTCTGCACATGCCTCCGCCGCATATCCTTCCAGGAGTTTCCGCACCAAAGAATATCCTCCAGCCCGCTTTCTGTCTCCATCGACGCCGCCTCGATAAGCTCATTCGCCGCCTTCATCTTCTCCCGGCGTGACCGTTCTTCTTCCAGAAAGCGTTCGCCCTGCGGCGTCAGGATCCGCCCCTTGTTCTGCACCTTGACAAGCAGCCCTGCTTTCTCCAGCTCCAGAAGCTCCCGCCCGATGCTGGCGGACGGAAGATGCAGGATCTGCGCCAGCTGGAGTGCTCCCGCCGGGGTGTTTAAGTCCTGCATGGCTGTCAGTATTTCAAAGCTGCTGTTTCGTTTTTTCCCTGCCATTTTTCCACCTCAATACTCTGTACTATTTCTATGATTGTATCATCATTTCCGATTCGTGTAAATCATCCCTTACTGTATCGTACGGAATTTTCAGTTCAGAAAATTCCTACCTGTGAACCGTTACAAGCAGGCTGCAGTTTGACAGCGAAAATACCATAAAATAACAAAAAAGTGAACCGCAGGGTACATTTTTCTCACTCTGCGGTCCGCTTCGAATCTAAAATCATTTCAGATTTTGATCCATCTGTTTTTATTTATTACTTTTTATCTACATTGATGAACAGATAAGGAAGTCCTACGGAGTAGTACTGGATACCGCTTACATCCGGATTGGTCATAACGGCTACAGACTGTCCGTAAATCGGGAACAGAACACACTGATCTGCCAGCGTCTTCTCACAGCCAACTAAAGCTTCCCAACGAGCATCCTGGTCGAGTGCCAGATCGCCCTTCTTTGCGGACTGGATGGTTGCATCGTAGTCTGCATCGGAGAACTGGGAGTAGTTGGTGGAGCTGCCGGTTATCCACATATCCAGATCAGTCATCGGATCTGCGTAGTCCGGACCCCAGCGGGTAAGACCGATATCATATTCACCTTTCTGCATGTATTCCAGACGGGCTTTCTTCGGAAGTACCTGAAGTTCGATGGTCAGACCCGGCAGGTTGTTCTGCCACTCGCTCTGTAAGAACTGTGCAACAGCCTGTGCAGAATCAGTATCTTCGCACATTAAAGTGAAGGATAAGGAATCTTTGCCAAGCTCGCTAAGGCCTGTCTTCCACAGCTCTTTTTGCTGCCTCTACATCGTAGGTCCAGCTGTCGTATGCGCTGCCTGCTGCCTCACGGAAATCTTCGCCCTTTTCGTTGGTTTGCAAGACCCTGCGGTACGAAGTAATCCATCGGTGTGGAACCATCTTTCAGAACACGGGTTGTGATCGCTTCTTTGTCATACGATTTTGCCAGTGCCTTACGGATATTTACATTGTCAAGCCCCTCTTTCTTCATGTTCGGGGTCAGATACCAGTTGTAACCGTCACTTCTGGTGGAGAATCTCGGATCATCCTCATACTGCTCTACCAGGTTGCCGCTTAAAGGTTACAACGTCCAGATCGCCATTCTCAAAGGAAAGGGCTGCTGTCTGGCTGTCGGTAATGATCGAGAACTCAACGCCGTCCAGTTTCACATCGGATGCACCGAAGAACTGATCATTCTTTACTAATTCTACCTTCATGGCAGACGGCTCATAGGAAGATACCTTAAACGGACCATCTGCTAACAGGGTATCTGCGGAAGTTGCAAAGTTACCGCCACAGCTCTCTACAAATTTCTGATTTAAAGGCAGGAAGCATGCGCCGGATGCCATCAGGTAATCAAAGATAGCACACGGGGAGCTTAAAGTTACGACTAATGTCTTATCGTCCGCTGCCTCTACACCCAGTTCCTCAACCGGTTTTTTCACCTGTTGTTACCTCTTCTGCATTTGCGATGCAGGCGGTTGTGATAAAGAACTGGTAATCACTTGCTGTTGCCGGATCGGCTACTCGTCTCCATGCGTAAACGAAATCGTTTGCCGTTACCGGATCGCCGTTGGACCATTTTGCGTCGTCACGGATCTTGAAGGTCAGGGTCAGACCATCCTCGGACTTCTCCTCACTCTCCGCCACGCCGTAAACCGGAGCACCTGACTCATCCTTGGTCATCAGACCCATCATAAACTGGGAGATAACACCACTGGATGTGTAGTCGTTGGAAAGTGCCGGATCCAGGGAGTCTACCAGAGTGCTTGCCTGATAGCGAAGCACCTTGCCGCCCTCAGCCGAGCTGCCGCCCTCTTCGCTTCCAGATTCAGCCGCTGCTGTCTCTGTTGTCTGGGTCGAGCCGCCGCAGCCTGCCAAAAGTCCAGCAAACATGGCAGAAGCCAGCGTCCACGCCATTACTTTTCTTAGCTTCATAATACTTCCTCCTTTTTTGTTTTTTTATAAAACCAAACCATTCCCGTTTCATGCTGCATTTCCTGGTCCCGGCTGTCTATCCTCAGTTGTCTGCTGGTTCGGCTCATCTATAAAATCACCCGCTAAACAGGTCATTTTATCACATTTATTATGGTTGATTTTGTGCCGGAATGCATCGGCTTTCTTTTTAAATCTACACCCATTTTTTCCAAATCTGCATCGGTTCCGCGCACAAAATGTGTGCCCTCAATCTGATGCATCGTACCTGCGCCGTAATCCAGACCGCTCGTCTTATAATCATAGTGCAGTGCAATTCGGCTGCGCTCTACCACCGGGTTCGGGTTCGGGATCGCCGAAATCAGGCTTCGGGTGTACGGATGTACCGGATGGGAGAAGATCTCCTCCGTCGTACCCGTCTCCAGAAGGTAGCCCAGATGAAGAAAGCCGATGCGGTCGGAAATATATTTAACCATCGAGAGGTCGTGGGCGATGAAGAGATATGCAAGCCCCGTCTCGTCCTGGATGTCCTTCATCAGATTGACAACCTGCGCCTGAATGGACATATCGAGCGCCGAGATACACTCATCGGCAATGATCAGCTTCGGGTTCATGACAAGCGCCCGGGCGATGCCGACACGCTGCCGCTGACCACCGGAAAACTGATGCGGGTACCGGTTTGCATGTTCCGGCGCCAGACCTACCTTGTGGAGGATGTCTGCCACCATCTCGGTCCGCTCTTTCTGGGAATGGTACCGGTGATGGATATCCAGCCCCTGTGCAATGATATCCGCTACTTTCTGGCGCGGATTTAAACATGCCATCGGATCCTGGAAAATCATCTGCATATCACTTCTGAGTCTCGCCTCTGTCTGGCGGCTCATTTTTCCGGAAATATCCATCCCGTCAAAGGTAATTTGTCCTGCGGTCGGATCGTAGAGGCGGATCAGTGCCCGCCCGATCGTCGTCTTTCCCGATCCAGATTCCCCACAAGACCATAGGTCTCGCCCGGATTGATATAAAAGCTAACATCCTCAACCGCTTTTACGGTAAATTTCCGGCTGACCGGAAAGTATTGCTTGAGTCCTTTTTACTTCCAGAAGGGGCTTTTTGTTTGTCTCTGTCACTGTACTCATGCGATTCCCCCCTCTTTCTTCATTCTCTCAATTCGATCCCGAAGCTCCGGCGGCATATCGACCTTCGGCGCCTTCGGATGCAGCAGCCATGTCGCGGCGCTGTGTGTCTCCGATATCTTGAACATCGGCGGCTCCAGACGACTGTCAATGTTTAACGCATATTTATTCCGCGGTGCAAACGCATCGCCCGTTACCTTGTGAAGCAGGTTTGGCGGACTGCCCGGGATTGTGTAAAGACGTTCGTCATCCGTTCCCCAGATCTGGCATCGCGGAGAGAAGTCCCCATGTGTACGGGTGGCGCGGATCGTAGAATACATCCTCGACCGTGCCGCTCTCGACGATCTTGCCTGCATACATGACGTTGACATAATCGGCAACCTTCGCAACGACGCCCAGATCGTGCGTGATATAGATAACCGACAGCTGCCGTTTTTCTGAATCTCCTGAATCAGCTCCAGAATCTTCGACTGAATCGTAACGTCCAACGCCGTCGTCGGCTCGTCGCAGATTAGAAAGTTCCGGATCGCACGCCAGTGCGATCGCAATGACGATTCTCTGGCGCATACCACCGGAGAGCTGATGCGGATAGTTTTTGATTCGCTTCTCCGCGTCGGTGATGCCGACCAGCTTCATCAGCTCCAGCGCCTTCTTATATGCCTCTTCCTTCGGTGTATGGTAATGCCAGATCATGCCTTCCATGATCTGTTTCCCAACCGGCATCAGCGGGTTTAAGGAGGTCATCGGATCCTGGAAGACCATCGCGATCCGTTTTCCGTTGATATGGCGGCGGATTTCCTCTTTTTCATCTGCAGAATTTCTCTGGTGACCCGTTCCTCCGGGTTACGGTAATATGAAAATGTGATCTGTCCGCGGTCGATCGTTCCGTTCTTTGCCAGGATTCCCATGATCGCCTTCGCAGAAACCGATTTACCGGAACCGGATTCCCCAACGATTGCAACCGTCTCGCCCCGGTTTACCGTCAGGTTGACGCCCCGGACGGCATTAACCACTCCGGCTGTCGTCTCGAAGGAAATGTCCAGATTCCGCACTCGTAAAATTTCTTCTTTTTTTCTCCATGCCATTTCCTCCTACATATCCTTCATCTTCGGATCAATGCATCACGCAGACCATCCGCCAGCATGTTAAAGCACAGCATCAGAAGTCCCATGACAATTAACGGGAACACGATCATGTACGGATGGCTTGTAAAGTTCTGATATCCACTCGAAATCAGGGAACCCAGCGAAGCCATCGGCTCCGGCACACCCAGGCCAATAAAGGCTAAGAATGCCTCGGTAAAGATCGCATGCGGGATCGAGAACATCGTCTGTGTAATCAGAGGACCAAAAATATTTGGTAAAATCTCTTTGAAAATAATGCGGAAACTCTTTGCTCCCAGCGTCCGGGAAGCAAGCATATTCCTGCTCTTTCAGCTTTAAGACCTCCGCGCGGGCGATTCGGCTCATGCCCAGCCACCCGGAAAACATCAGGGCGAACGTGATGGACATAAGCCCCGGTTTCATGACTAACAAAAGCAGGGTAACCGTGATCAGGTACGGAATACTGTTTAGTATCTCGACGATACGCTGCATGATCATATCGACTTTTCCGCCGAAATATCCGGATACAAGTCCATACGTCAGACCAAACGCAAGGTCGATGAATACCGCCAGAACCGCTACATAGAGGCTGATCCGCGTTCCACTCCAGGTCCTGGTCCAGAGGTCGCGTCCCAGCGAATCAGAACCAAACCAATAGTAGGTATCGGTCAGACTGTTGCTTTCATAATAGTTAATTTCTTTGCTTCCGGTAGATGTACGGATCGTCTCAGAACCATCTAAGATACCCATATTTTCCAGCCCCGGCACTCTCGGCGCCATGTTCTGGTTGGTAATAATCTGCTGATCGTAGGTAAACTGGTTCATGTGAGGTCCGACAAGCGCCAGCACAATCAGAAACAGAATACAGACAAAGCTGAACATTGCGCCCTTATTTTCTTAAACCGCGCAATTGCCTCTTTCCAGTAGCTCTGACTTGCAAAGTTTGTATCGACATGTTCAAAGCCGTCTTTGTGCTGGAATTCAAAATCATCGTCCAGAAATTCGATCTGGCTTAAATATTCTTCGGGTGATAACACATGCTCCCGAACGGAAGCCGCATCCCCGCCTGTCATTTTTCTCATCTGTCTTTTCGTCACTCCGTTTTTTCATGCCATCACCTCTCAATCCGATTTCTTCGCCAGACGGATTCTCGGGTCGATAATTCCGTACAGGACGTCAACCACCAGCATCAGGACAATGTACATGACACTGTAGATAAATGCCAGCGAAATCGTCACGTTGTAATCATTGGACTGAATCGCTGCAATCATTAAACTTCCGATGCCCGGAATCGAGAAGATCTTCTCGATAACCAGGGAACCAATCATCAGATCGACAACCAGCGGCGCCAGTACCGTAATGATCGGGATCAGCGCGTTTCGAAGTGCATGGCGCACCAGAAGCGGGCGTCCCGTGATTCCCTTGCTCTCCGCAAGCAGCATGTAGTCGCTGTCCAGCACCTCCAGAAGGGAGGTTCTCGTAAATCGAGCCACCGTCGCTACCGTAAACATCGACAGCGCCAGCATCGGCATGATCGACGATGCGAAGAACTTCTTGCCGTCAAACAGAAGCGGCAGCCACTGTGCCTTGTAGCCGATGAAATATGCCATAACCAATGCAAAAACATAGGACGGAAGGCTGACGCCCAGAACTGAAATCACAGTACAGATGGTATCAAGCCAGCTATTTTTCTTGAGCGCTGCCAGAATACCTAAAATCAGTCCGACTACCGCACCGAAGGAAACTGCCTCCAGTCCGATTCCAAAGCTGACCGGCACACGGTTCTTTAACAGAACCGAGATGGAGGTATCCTTGAAATAACATACGATACACCAAAATCGCCCTGCAGCAGGTTCTTCACATACGTGAAAAACTGTACGATCAACGGTTTGTCCAGTCCATATTTCTTCGACATCATCGCAATCTGATCCGCGGTCAGCTTTTCATCGTTGAACGGAGATCCCGGCATCAGCTGCAGCAGCATAAAAAGTACCAGGATGATGATCAGAAGCGTGACAAGAGAAATCATGATACGTTTTCCGATATATTTCTTCATGTCCGTACTCCCTTCTTTCTTATATAATACGTCTCTCTCCTTCTCTTATAGCCCGGATATTCTTTCAACCCCGAAGTATAAAAATAAGACAAACGGTTTTATCTCTCTATTCCAGCATCCACACGCGCATATGCGTCATGCCGCGGTTGCACCATGCATAGTACGGAATTGCCTGCAGGGTTACCACCTCTTCTGGTGCCGCATCTTCTGCATAAAGCGCCGGATTAACCGCCGTTTTCTTCCGGCAGCCCGTCACGCGCAGCGCCACGATACCTTCCAGCAGATCCGCCTGATACGGAAGCGCTTCAATCTTCGCCTCCCGCGGAATCCGCAGTGTCTGAAGATCCTCTCCGTTGTCCACGCCCTCAAAGGTGTAGATGATTGGTCCTCGTCTAAGTGCCACGCATCCGGCATCCGCCCGCACCATCGGGTGTGCATAGACCCGCTCCGGCTCCATCTCCATCTCGCAGGAAACAGTATCACCAGGCTGCCAGCTTCTCTGGATCATCCAGTAGCCCTTGTCTGTCTTGACTGCCCCGGAAACCGGTATGCCATTGACCTTCACCTGCATCTGATGGCACCAGCCCGGATAACGGACTGCCAAAAGTAAATTCTGCTCCCGCCTGCTCCGGTTCTACCGTGTAGGTAACGGAGCCGTTCCACGGATATTTCGATGTAAGCGCTATCTTCACGCCGCCCGCTGTTTCAAAGATAGCCGTTCCCCGACAAACAGGTGGGAATAGATCGTATCTTCACTTGAAGACCATACATAGGAACCAAGTGAGGTCATCAGACGCGCCAGGTTCGGAGGACAGCATGCACAGTCATACCAGCCGATCCGCTCCGGTGTGTATTCTTCTTCGCCATATGCGTTGGTCGGCATGCCCGGATTGGCTTCAAGCTGATTGATATAAAAGAATTTCGTTCCGTCTAACTGCATGCCGCTGATGGTTCCGTTGTAAATCTCCGCTCCAGAATATCTGCATACCGCGCGTCCGGATCCGCCTCCAACATCTGTTTCGCGAAGAAGCAGACCCCCACCGCCGCACACGTTTCCGCGTAAGCGGTATCATTCGGCAAATCATAATCCACGGTAAATGCCTCGCCGTAATAGGTGGAACCGATTCCACCCGTTATGTACATCCGCCGGTCTACCATGTTGTCCCACATCTTCCGGCAGGCTGCCATCAGCGCCTCATCGTGATTCTGCGCTGCCAGGTTTGCCGCCGCCGTCAGAAGATACATACAACGGACCGCGTGTCCTTCCACCGTATCCTGCTCACGCACCGGCTTGTGGTTCTGCATGTAGGACGGCGGCTGCTTGTCCATGTAATCGGTGCGGCTCCAGCTTCTAGCCGCCGCTTCTTTATGGAAGACCTCCGGATCCCGCCCGCGCTCATCGATAAAATATGCCGCCAGCTTCCGGTATCTTTCTTCCCCGGTTGCCTGATAAAGCCGCATCAGCGCCAGCTCGATCTCCTCATGTCCCGGAATGCCGGTTACTTTGCCTGCTTCCCGTCCGAACCGCCGATCGATATGATCGCACAGCTTGCAGCAGATATCTAAAAGCTTCGTCTTTCCCGTCGCCTGATAGTACGCGACGCCTGCCTCCGTCATATGTCCGGCACAGTACATCTCATGGCAGTCCGTCAGGTTCTGCCACCTATGTTCTGGCTCCGCCGCAATGAAATAGGTATCCAGGTAGCCGTCCGGCTGCTGCGCCCGCCCGATCAGGTCGATGATCGCATCGGCACGCGCCTCCAGCTCTGGATTTGCCTCGACGGTCAGCGAGTACGCCACCGCCTCCAGCCATTTCGCCAGGTCGCTGTCCTGAAATACACGCCCGTAATACGTTCCTTTCTCATCTCCCGCTGCAATGCGGAAGTTTTTTAATCACATGGCTCTTTCGGATTCCGGACACCTCATCGTGAAGCACCCGTTCCTGATACGGAAGCATCGTGTGAATTACCACATTCTGTACCCGCGAAAGGAACGGGTCGTCTATCTTTACCTGTTTCAAATCAATGAAACTTGTCTCCTTTTTACCATTCACAGAAAACCTCCTGATTTATTATTCACTTATCCGTAAGCGCCTATCAATAATCTGAAAAAGACTTCTTTTTTTGTATGTTTTCTTATAAGTATACCATTCAAATAGTGGAAAAGCGATCTAACACATTTTGCATATTATAGAAAAGAATACGCGTATTTTTATAGAACAAAATCAGCCTGATTTCATTCTTTCTTTTTCTCTGATTTTTCTTTATTTTTCATTCATCCCCTCTTATTTTCCCAAGTATAGTGTTTTTTCTGCAAATATAAAGGGATTTTCCAAACAGATTCTTGCTGTTTTTCTTTCTATTTGATATAATAAAATTGATATTTTAAATTTGTTTAACAACCTGACAAAAGTTGTCCTGTTTTTCGTTTGCTCTCTGCGGTTCAGACAGGATTCCTGTTACGTGGCTATTTTTATTTAAACGGGAGTACATACATCATGAATTTTATTAATTTAAACTGTCCGCCCCTTCCTTATTTTATCGTTGGAGGCGGATGTGTTTACCGCCCCGGCGATATCCATGAGCGCCGGACGATCCGAAATGTCTTTGATCTTATCTATGTTCACAGCGGAAGTTTGTATCTCGAACAGGATCCGTTCCGCATTGAACTGAATGCCGGGCAGTTTTTATCATTACCCCGATACCCCGCACCGCGGCAGCCGCGTCTGCCAGGAAAAGACCACGACGAGCTGGGTGCATTTCTATACCAACGGCAAATACAGCCTGTCCGATGAATTTTACCCGGACAACGTAACCCGGCGCGCCGCGCCGAAATTTTACTATTCGCCGCAGAATTTCATTTCTCCCCTGCCGCGCACCGGCACCGTGCCGGAAGCCAACCGGGAGAAGCTGGAATAGTATCTGCAGCGGATGAACCTGGTTTCTTTCAGCAAATACACACAGAAAAGAGCTTTCCGTCCTCCGTGCGGACGCCGTTTGAGCTCCAGAATGATTTCATTGAATTTCTCCAGGTTCTCTATGCGCCGTACTGCTACAGCCGCGAGAAGGAAAGCATCGCCCGGACGCTGCGCGACTATCTGATGCCCACTACACGGAGGAGATCTCCTTAAACGATCTGGCGCGCCAGTATTCCTACAGCCCGTCCCACTTAATCCGCAGCTTCCACCAGGCATACGGTGCCAGCCCGATGCAGTACCTGAAAAAACTACGCATCGAACACGCCTCCCAGCTTCTCCTCCACTCCGACGCCACGATCCAGTCGGTCGGTGAGATGGTAGGACTGCGGATCCCATCCTATTTTATCCGCGTATTTAAGCAGGAGATCGGCATCACCCCGGCGCAGTACCGGATATTTTACGCAGAAGAGAATGGGGAGTGAGGCGCCTTAGAGGCGATTCACAGCTGGTGTTTTTACTATCTATTTGTTTTCGTAAGAACTGTCATGGGCGTGGCAGTTCTTTTTTTATACCCAAACCAGTGAACCGTTTTTAATGTATCTATAAGTTCCTCTACATCAGCTATTGTTTAAGTCAGTTATCCGCACATTGAAAATCCTTTATATTTAATGTAACACTGTGTGTATACAAAGGAGGAAATTCCGAATTGAAAACTGTCACGATTAAACTTCGCATTCATGAACTTTTGGCTGAAAAGCGTCTGACGAAATACCGTTTTATCGCCATGACCGGGCTTGGCTATAAAAATGCCAGCCGAATTCTGGACAATGAAACTGAATCCATCCGCTTCAGCACCATCGCCCGCATCTGCTCCGCACTGGACTGTACGCCCGGCGATCTATTTGAAGTTCATGAGGAAGAAGATCCTTACGATGGAATGTATTAAACATTCGGAAACAAGTGATTTCATGTGCGGATCGCACGCAAAAAAAGAGCTGTCAACCGACGGTTTGCACCGGCTTTTGTGACAGCTCTTTTTGGTGATCCTATTTTTAAGTAAAAAGCGTTCTTAAGAGGTTACTGCAGCGATTTCTGTAACTCCCGCCGATACCCTTCCCCCTGCTCCCGCAGCTTTTAAGCTCCAGAATCCTCTGATTCCGGCTGCCGCGGAACTGGAGCGTCAGATCCTTCTCTGCCTCGACAAACTCGCCGTCCACCAGCACATCCACGTAGGACAGCATCTCGTCTGTCACCTCTGTATGGACCACGCCGCCGGCTACCAGATCCCGATCCCAGAGATAGCCGCTGTAGCACCAGATATCCTTCTCCGGATACGTCTCGCGCACCTTCCGGAGTAAATGTACCAGTTCCATCTGGTTTTCTGGCTCAAACGGTTCTCCGCCGAGCAGCGTAAAGCCCTGTATATATCCCGGCTCCAATGCCGCTAAAATCTCTTTCTCCGTCTCTTCTGTATATAACTGTCCATATCGGAAATCCCACGTCTCCGCATTGAAACAGCCCTTGCAGTGATGGCGGCAGCCCGACACAAACAAGCTGACGCGCACGCCAGGACCGTTGGCAATATCATGCTTTTTGATGGTTCCGTAATACATATCTTCCTCCCTAGACCAATGTACTCTCGGAATCTTTCTGCACTCGCTCTTGCGGCTGATTTTCCGCCAGCCGTGCCCGATTTCATCAACGTACGCACCGCGTACGTCTCAGAAATTTGGACACAACTGACAAAAAATCATCTCACAAAATCAAGCACAGAAAGATTCCGAGAGTCTCACATAGAAAACCGGAACCGCTGCCAGGCAGTGATTCCGATTTTCCGTCTCATTTCCATTTATTATAACCGTCCGAACCTGGCAAGCCAAGGCTTTCACCACATCCTACAGATGCAGCACCCGATCGCGGATCTCCTGGGTACGTCCCTGATTCCAGAACTGGGTTCCGATGTAGCCGCAGGTACGGCGTGCGACAAAGAGCTTGTTCTGGTCGCGGTTGCCGCAGTTCGGGCACTCCCACACCAGCTTGCCAGCCTCATCCTCAACAATCTTGATCTCGCCGTCATAGCCACACTTCTCACAGAAATCACTCTTGGTGTTCAGCTCCGCGTACATAATGTTATTGTAGATAAACTGCATTACAGAAAGAACTGCCGGAATATTAGTCTGCATATTCGGCACCTCGATGTAGCTGATCGCACCGCCCGGGGAAAGCTTCTGGAACTCTGACTCAAATTTCAGCTTGCTGAACGCGTCGATCTGCTCAGATACGTGTACGTGGTAGCTATTGGTGATATAGTTCTTATCGGTTACTCCCGGTATAATGCCAAAACGCTTCTGCAGGCATTTTGCAAATTTATAAGTCGTAGACTCCATCGGCGTGCCGTATACAGAATAGCTGATGTTCTCCGCCTCTCTCCACTCTTTGCATTTATCATTCAGACGCTGCATAACTTTCAGTGCAAATGGCTTCGCCTCCGGATCGGTGTGGGATTTTCCTAACATCCGCATACACATCTCATACAGACCTGCATATCCCAGAGAAATCGTAGAATAGCCGTTGTACAGGAGTTTGTCGATCGTCTCACCCTTTTTCAGGCGGGCAAGCGCACCATTCTGCCACAGAATCGGCGCCACATCGGAGATCGTGCCGAGCAGCCTCTCATGACGGCAGCGGAGCGCACGATGGCACAGTTCCAGTCTCTCATCGAGAATCTGCCAGAAACGGTCCATATCTCCCTCCGAAGAACAAGCCACATCGACCAGGTTAATCGTGACAACACCCTGGTTGAAACGTCCATAGAATTTATGCTTACCGTTCGGCAGCATCTGGGAATCTTCTACCGTCAGGAAAGAACGGCATCCCATGCACGGGTAAACCTCGCCCTTCTTTAATTCCTTCATAATCTTAGCGGAAATGTAGTCCGGAACCATCCGTTTCGCGGTACATTTCGCTGCCAGCTCAGTCAGGTGCCAATATTTCGAACCTTCCGTAATATTGTCCTCATCCAGCACATAGATAAGCTTCGGGAACGCCGGTGTGATCCAGACGCCCTTTTCATTCTTGACGCCCTGCATTCTCTGCAGCATCACCTCCTCGATGATCATCGCAAGGTCATCTCTGGTCCGTCCCTCCGGCACCTCATCCAGATACATAAATACCGTGACAAACGGAGCCTGTCCGTTACAGGTCATCAGGGTGATAAGCTGGTACTGGATCGTCTGGATGCCGCTCTTAACCTCCTCGCGCAGACGGCGTTCGGTCACGCGGTTGATGATATCCTCATCCAGTGCCTCGCCGCACTCGGTGCGCTCTGCAATCACGTTCTTGCGCAGCTTCTGACGGCTGATGTCCACAAACGGTGCCAGATGCGCCAGAGTAAAGGACTGTCCGCCATACTGGTTGCTGGCTACCTGCGCCACGATCTGGGTGGTCACGTTGCAGGCCGTAAAGAAACTGTGCGGCTTCTCGATCATCGTCTCACTGATCACAGTGCCATTCTGCAGCATATCCTCCAGATTGATCAGGTCGCAGTTGTGCTCCTTCTGTGCAAAATAGTCGGTATCATGGAAATGGATGATGCCTGCCTCATGCGCTTCGACAATCTCCTCCGGCAGCAGCACACGCTTGATAAGTCCTTGCTGACCTCGCCCGCCATGTAGTCACGCTGGGTCGAGTTGATGACCGGGTTCTTGTTGGAGTTTTCCTGATTCACTTCTTCATTAATATGGTCCAAAAGTGCCAGGATGCCGTTATCGGTCGTGTTGGACTTGCGTTTTAACTCCCTGCGGTAGCGGTAGCGCACATATTTCTGTGCAACCTCATAACCACGCATCTCCATAATGCTGGTCTCTACCATATCCTGGATGTCTTCCACATTCACCGCGTGCGGCGTCTCCTGCACCTGCTCGGCGATCGTATCTGCAATCGCTTCAATCTGGTACGGGTTCATCTGGTGAATACGCTCCACATTGCCGTTCGCTTTCGTGATCGCATTTACGATCTTCGCCCGGTCAAAATGTACTTCTTCTCCATTTCGTTTGATTACATTGGTTGTTACTGTGTCTTCCATCCCTGTTCCCTCTCCTTACCCTTAAGCCCGTTTTATGACTTGTCTTCTATAATCTATAAATTGACTTGCCGGTTCCTGTTTCTGTGATTTCTCTTTCTACTTTTTATGGCATACATCGAACATCCATCTGTATCCATTTCCCGTCCCCCAGCTTACTCTCATTTCCTCATTCATGAGAGCAGCGCCTTCTTCTGACAGGCTATTTTTCATGTCCGGATGCCTTCACTGACAGGATTCTTTTCCGTTCCGACTTGTCTTACGATTGACTTTATTTTCGATTTGTATTTAGGTAATTTTTAGAATTACACACAAAATATTGAACTCGTTTTCTTTCATAACACAATATATAGTGTGTTCGTCGTGACGTATTTAAGCATACACCAATTAGATTAAAATGGGAGAGGATTCCCCTATATTTTTTCGAATCAGAATTTTGCACAAAATCATTTTCTCCCTTTACAAACACCCAAATCTGTGATCCCCTTTCCACGACGTTCTTTCCAGACTTATCCACCGTCCCATGTGCAAAACCCACCTCGTCATTTCTCCCATGGCTGCATCCCATATACCCTCTGAGTCTCCTTCGCCCATACCCTTATCTGTTTTAAAAATACCGAAAATAATGCTTTTTAAAATATTTTTAAAAATATTTAAAAACTGTTGACATTTTATTCTGGATGGAGTAGAATAACACATGTCTTACGGATGAGGCATCCGCAAGAAAACAAAATAAGCGCCTTTAGCTCAGTTGGTAGAGCAGTAGACTCTTAATCTATTTGTCCAGGGTTCGAGTCCCTGAAGGCGCACTATCAAGTGCTTGTTTCGCAGACCGAGAGCTGTGGGGCAGGCACTTTGTGCGTTAGCAATGAGGCGTGCAAAGAAAAAAGAGATGGCGGATGACGCGTTGTGCTTGCACATAAGCAGCATCCGTTATCTTTTTTTCTTTATAGGGCGAATGCCCGACAGCGAGGAAAAGCGCCAGCTTTTTCGAGCTGCCGCACGCCGGATTTCAAAGATGCGACTCTTTTCAAACTGCCCCACGCCGGACTCCAAAGACGCAGCTTTTACAGCGCCCGCCCAATCGCCTTCTCCACTTCCTTCTTTGAACTAGCGCCGACTTCCTTGCTGAACACTTCCCCATTCCGGAAAATAATCATCGTCGGGATCGACATAACCTTATACTGGACTGCAATATCCGGGTTCTCATCGACATTCAGCTTGCCGATCTTTACTCTTCCCTCATACTCGCCCGCCAGCTGCCCGATCACCGGCGCCATCATCTGGCACGGACCACACCAGTCTGCATAAAAATCAACCAGTACCGGAATCTCCGATTTCAGTACCTCCTCCTCAAAATTCGCGGTCGTAAACTTCATTTCCATCACTCATTTCCTCCTTTCGTTCTATCCATACAGGCAGTCAACAGAAGTGCCCTGTTTTTCTTTACGACGGCTTCTTTTTTACCGCCTCCCAGTGCCTTTGCTGCCTCTTCCATCGATTTTTTCCATTTTAACGCCTGTTTATTCAGTTCCACCTTATCGCTGGTCGCCTGAATGAGTTTCCGTGTAAGCTGCTTTTTAATATCCATTCCTGACTTCTGGCAAACGCTCTGCGCGCCTCGTTACCATTCATGTGAGTCCAGGTTTCTCACAAAAAAGCACCGCCGCGCATCCAGCCATCCTTCTTTATATTATAATAAATATATGCAGCTTTTATTTTCTTTATTCCGGCTCTGCCAGCTCAGATAACCGTTAAATACGGCAAATTCCTGCTACCACCACGTTTTCTTACGGCACTTTCGATTCCAAAAGTGCCTACCCGTGTACAGTAACGATTTTCCTACCGCACTGCCACCAGCTTGCAGATCGGCTTGCCCTGCGCCGAGAACTTTGCCTCGTACTCGGTCATGACGTTGCCCTCTGCCATCTCGCTGTGGTGCAGGTCACGGGTATATTCTGTGATGCGCCAGCCCGCCTCCGGGATAGCTTCCAGGGAATAGGAAAATAAATCCTGGTTGTCCGTCTTGAACTCGACTCTTCCATCCTTCTGAAGAATCTGATCGTACACTGCCATAAATGGCGGCGAGGTCAGTCTCCGTCTCGCATGGCGGTCCTTCGGCCACGGATCCGAAAAATTCAAATAAATCCGCTCTACTTCCCCGGTCCAAAAATCTCTGCCAGTTCTCTGGCATCCTCACATAAGAAATAGATATTGGACAGTTCCATCTGTTCTCTCTTGCGGATCGCCTTTAAAAGAACCGTCGAATATTTCTCAATACCCACAAAATTCACATCCGGGTTGCGGGACGCCTGCTCCAAAATAAACTGACCTTTACCCATACCCACCTCGATACGGATCGGATGGTCATTTCCAAAAATCTGCTGCCAGGTTCCCTTCTTCTCCTTCGCCCCATGAACCACATGCGGGTTTTCTTCTATCATCTGCTCTGCGCCCGGTATATGGCGTAATCTCATCTTCGTTCCTCCTGCTGTCTACAATCTGCGCCGTCCCGGATGGACTTTCTTCCGTACCGTATCATTCCGTTGAGACGCCCCGGCTTACCCGCCGGATCTATCCTTATCTTACCATTGAAGCCCCCATTTCGCAAGCAAAGGTGCTCTATTTTCACACCATTTTACGCTCCCCGTGTTACTGTTCACGCATACGTGCCCAGTAACGGAATTCGCCGTGGCTTCGCATTTAAATACGGCAAATTCCTGCTGCCACCACGTTTTCTTGCGGCACTTTCGGTTCCAAAAATGCCCGCCCCATAAACAGCCTCCACTCTCCTCCATGCCGTCCTTTCTAATCCGTCCGACTTTGTGTCCTTTTCTTACAAATTTCATAACTTTTCCAATTTTTATCATTTTATAGATGAATAATTCAAGCGATTATATTATAATAATTTTAGGACAAAACCAAACATACGGTCACGAAATGACTGCCGTCTTTTTCACCCCTTCGCCGGACATTCAAAAGTCAGTATCCGTCCGGGAACAGCCGCCGGCACGCCGGTTTCGGACCTGCATCATATACACAGGAGGATATGCCTATGGGAACAACAGCTAACACAGGTCAGAGCACCTGGGAACAGATCCACGGCGGGGTCCGCGAGACCGAGCGCCTGATCGGACAGAAGAATTATAACCTGGCGATGGTGAAAGCCCGCCAGACCCTTGAATACATGGTCAAATGCCTCTGCGAGCGGTATGGCATTCTGGAAACCGGTCTTCTGGAGATGATCGACGCCCTCTACAGCGCCGGAAAAATCAGCAAGACCACCTGCGAACATTACCACAAGATCCGCACGATCGGCAACAAGGCGATCCATGAGGGAGACAACAGCGCCTACAACGCCAATCAGGCGCATCACCTTCTGTCGCAGGAGGTCTACACCTTCGCAAATGACTACAATGACACAAAAAAATCCACCCGGGCTTCCCGAAGTGCAGCTCCAACCCCGCTTCTTCCCGCCTTCGCGGGAACAGCCGACATTCCTCTGCCAGCTCTGGAAACGAAAAATCTGCCGGCACACGTTCCGGCAGCTCCGAGGACGCCGTCCGCGCGCCTATGCAGGCGGTCCGTCTTTTGAATTTCGAAGCATTATTAAACCAGTGCTTCTGATTATTATTATCATCCTGCTGCTTTTGATCATCAAGATGATACGCCCTGCGACGGATGCCAAACCGGATTCTACTGCAGCCGTCAGCACCGAATCGCTGGCTCCAGAAACCGAGGCAGAGACCGTTGCCGCAGAATCGACCGTTTACCGGACCACCGACACAGTCAATGTCCGTCCGGAACCATCCACCGACACCGACAGGATTGGTGTTCTAGCACCAGATACCGATGTGGAATATCTCCGTGATTACGACGAAAAATGGGCGGTAATCAGCTACAACGGACAGGAAGCCTACGTTTCCAGAGACTTTATCCGGCAGGTTTCGCAGTAATCAGCCAAAAAAGGAACCATACATGCAGTGATTCTTCTCCCTGACATACATGGTTCCTTTTCATTTTCTTTGTACAATGGTTCATCACTTTCGCAATTATACTTTCCGCAATGAATCCCTGAATTTACTCAACTCAAATTTTACTTCAAATCCCGAATTTTTCTCCGCCAGCGGCACAATCTCCTCCAGCGAATTTAACTCATAGTCCGCCAGACTCCGGTCAAAGGAAAAACGGTTATCGATGAGCGCCGCCACTGTCATTCCCGCGCAGTGCCCCGCCGTGATGCCGACCGTCGAATCCTCAATCACAAGGCACTCCTCCGGCTGCAGGCCCATCTGCTCCGCCGTATAGAGGTAAACCGCCGGATCCGGCTTGCTGCGCTTGAACGTACTCGCACTGATCATCCGCTCCAGACGGGACGCCACGCCATTTTCCTTTAAAATGCGCTCCACCTGCTCAATATTCGTCGCGGATGCGACCGCCAGCCGGAAGCCCTCTGCTTTCAGGCGATCCATCACATCCAGAATTTCCGGGCGGAAGATCGAGAGATAATCAATCGAATTAAAAATGTCCGTCCAGCGCCCCAGATACTCGTCATGCAACTCCTGCCAGGTCTGACCATTGTGGATCGCCTTCTCCACAACCATCCAGCAGTCCTGCTTCGTCGTCCCCACCGTCCCGTGCAGACTCTCCAGAGTCACCTCCGGATTTTTCGTTTTTGCATATTCATACAGATAATTCAGATAAATTCCTTCACTGTCAATGATGACCCCATCCATATCAAAGATGACTGCCTTTATCATATTCGTATCCTCTCTTTCTGCTCCAGATTATAACATCTCCCCCAGTATACAGGAATCCCCGCCAGCTGACAAGCCCCTATTCCACCCTTCCGCCATTCTTTTGAAAAATTTATTACTGTTCACGCATCGTGCCCAGTAACGGAATTTGCCGTGGCTTCGCATTTAAATACGGCAAATTCCTGCTGCCACCATGTTTTCTTACGGCACTTTCGGTTCCAAAAGTGCCTACCCGTAAACAGTAACAAAAATTTCACATATTTTTCCATTTCGCGCCTTTTCATGCTTCCCCGAAACTGTTATACTGGATAACGAAACGGAAACTTTAACATACAGAGCCGTTTCAAGGAAAATAGAACAAACGACCTCTTTACAAATTTATCACATAAAATGAAAGGCTGCAGCTGTACCACAACCTGACAGCCGCGAAAGGTTTTATATGACACAGAAAAAAACATATTTAAGCTGGCTTCTGGGGCTTATCTGTGCTTTCAGTCTGATGATCGTGTTTCTGATCACCTCGGTGGAAGTCGTCGCCTACTGGACGCCGCATTATTATGAAAATGAATATACCCGCTACCAGGTTGCCGATGATGTCCATATGGAGATGGACGACCTGCTTTACGTGACGGACGAGATGATGGCGTATCTGCGCGGCCGCCGCGACGATCTGAACATTGACACCGTCGTAGACGGGACGCCACGCGAATTTTTCAACGCCAGGGAGAAGGCGCACATGGCGGATGTCCGCAACCTCTTTCTCGGAGGACTGGCGCTGCGCCGCCTCTGCCTGTTTCTGGCAGCGGCATCGGTTGCACTGCTGGCACTTTTAAAGCTTCCGTTAAAACATCTGCTGGCACGGATGCTCTGCGCCGGGACGGTTTTATTTCTGGGCGTGACCGCCCTGCTTGCCGGGATCATTTCCACTGATTTTACGAAATATTTTATTATTTTCCACAAAATCTTCTTTACCAACGATCTCTGGCAGCTCGATCCGCGGACCGATCTTCTGATCAACATCGTGCCGGAACCATTTTTCATGGACACCGCCGCCCGGATCGGCATCACCTTCTGCCTGATGACCGGCGCCCTGTTTTTTCTCTGCCTTGCATGTATCCTGCGGGAACACCGCAGGGGCAAATCAGGGGCAGAAAATTCCGGAAATTCCGGAGGCGGCAGCTCTCCAGGTAGTTCCAGCCACCCGGCTGCTCCGGATTTGAAGACGAAAACAGCTGGCAGCACAGGCAGCAAGTTGTCCTTGTTTTTAATTGGTACACTTTTTCTGTCCCTGCTCGCCGCCCCGATGCAGGCGCTTGCCTCCACTGAATGGCCGTCGGACATTTCGATTGCCTCCGATGCCGGGATCGTCATGGACGCCAACACCGGAGTCGTTTTATATGGAAAAAACATCCATGAAACCTACTCTCCCGCCAGTATCACGAAGGTTCTGACCTCCCTCATCGTTCTGGAGCACTGTTCCCTCGATGAGACGGTCACCTTTTCCGAGAGCGCGGTCTACAACGTGGAGTCCAACAGCAGCAGCGCCGGATACGATACAGGCGATACTGCCAGCGTCAAGGACTGCCTCTACGCCCTGCTTTTAAAATCAGCCAATGAGGCTGCCAACGCCCTCGCCGAGCACGTTGCTGGCTCCGCTGATGCATTTGCTGTTTTGATGAATGAAAAAGCCGCCGAGCTTGGGTGCCAGGATTCGCATTTTGCAAATCCGAGCGGTCTGAATAACGAGGAACACTATGTCAGCGCCTACGACATGGCGCTCATCACGCGGGCGGCATTTGAAAATCCTACGTTTGCCAAGATCGTCGAGACAACCTACTATAAACTGCCGCCGAACCAGAAAAATCCCGAGGGACAGGGCATCTCCCCGGGCAATAAGCTGGTCAAAAAGAACTGGCCGCAGTACTACCGTCCGGACGTCCTCGGCGGCAAAACCGGTTATACCTCCATCGCCCTCAACACACTGGTCAATGGTGCCAGACAGGGCGATACGACACTGATTACCGTCATCCTGCACAGCAACAACAAGCAGTATGAGGATACCAGCCGGCTGCTCGACTTTGGATTTAACAATTTCCAGTCGGTCAAAATTGCAGATTATGATCAAACTTTTTCAAATATCGGAAAAGATTTGAAAATTGCAGATGTATCTACCGCCGGGGGCGAATCCCTGTCCATCGACCCAGATAGCCGCGTGGTACTTCCAAAAACAGCGGATTTCTCGGAGACAACGACCTCCTTCGACTATGAGATCCGGCTGGCGCACCGGACGGCACGATCGCCTGTGTCACTTATTCGCTCGGCGAACACAAGGTTGGCCAGGCATATCTGACCCTCACCGACAGCAGCCAGACAGCGGCAGATATTCCCGAAAAGCTTGTATCCCAGACGGCAACAGCTGCCGCGCAGGACAGCTCCGACACTGCCCTTTCAGACGGCTCCTCGGAGGCCTTGCCGCTCTCCAATCCGCCCGAATCGGCTGCTAATCAGGAAAATAGTTCCACCGGTAAATCCTTTGGACAGCTGTTTCATATTTCCGTCCGCGTTCCACCGGCATTCATCGCCGCACTGACCGCCATTCTTGTCGTGATCGGCGCGGTCACCGCCGGCATCCGTTTTCTCCAGATGCAGCGCCGCCAGGAGGAGGACGCCCTCGCAGAACGCCGCAGACGGCGCGCGGAACGTCTGCGCGACAGCGGAATGTCCGAAGCAGATTTCGACCTGATGATGCAGGACCGCCGAACGGCGCTGGCGAAAAAAAGGAAGAAACGTTCGCATAAAATCCCATAACTGACACAAAAAGAGTTACCAGATGTGGAAATTCCCTTCTTTTACCTTACTCTAAACAGGCAGGAGAAACATTTCCATATCCAGTAACTCTTTTCTATGAATTTTTTCTTTTCTCTAATTCCTATTTCATACGCTCCATCCGCCCGGCTACCTTCACCCTACTCGGCTGCTTCTGCCGCCTTTCCAGACTTCTTCGCCTTGTTGCGTTCCGCGCGCTTCTTCTTCGTTTCCTCCTTCTTCTGCTCCACGTAGGCCGCTCCCTCTTCACCGACCAGCTTCGTCGTCTTAACAGCAAAGAACGAGCCGTCCTCCGACTTCTTCATCCGGATCTTTCCCTTCATATAACCGTGCTCCGGGCAGACCGCCAGACAGAAGTAAAATTTCTGGTTTGAGGAAAACCAGCGGATCTTTTTCCGCAAGGTCCGGCGGCATTTGTAACAAACCATCTCCGCCACACGCCGTTCCTCCAAAATCTCTTCCTTCGTCTCATGCTCACGCGACACAAATTTCGCATATTCTGGAAATTCCAGGTAGATCTCTTCCTCCTCCGTCAGCGGCGGCTGGTAATAATCCACTGAAACATACTCCATCATGCTGTAAAAATCCATCTCACTCATGACACGCCCCGTGTAGTACGCATCATCCAGCGCCCGGTGGAACGGGCGGTCTTCCGTGAGGTGCAATTCCTCTACCACGGTATCTAACGACTCCTTTTGCTTGGTGCCGTGGATCAGGGCATAGATTTTCTGCAAATCATAATAGAGAAGCGGCGATGGAAACTGCAGCTCCATCCCGTGATATACCATATTCCGCTGCAATTCGGTCAGATCCATCGAGCCCCACGTACAGAACCGGTAATCATCCCCGCACCATTCTAAAAATTCGGTCATCGCACGCACAAAATCCTCGCCTTCTGTGTCAAGCTGCTCGATCGACATATGCGTCACTTCTGATATCTTATAATGCATCTGCCGGTACACCCGCGGGCGGATCAGACGGCGAAATTCCGAAATGATTTGAAGATTTTTATTTAATTTTACCGCGCCTATCTCAATAATCTCAAATGGAAGCCGGTTCATCGAGCCTTCCTTGCCCGCCGGACTCTGGTTCCATTCCAGATCCAATACTATAAACTGTCCCATAATTCTCGTCTCTTTGTAACGGTTCCGTTTTCTCCGCGTTACCTCTTACTTTTCTTTCTTCACGTTGTCACTGTCCATAACTTTACCACAAATCTGTGTATAAGTCCATATCAGGTTACCGGGCACACATGTGGGGACAGTAATATTTTTGTTACTATACACGGGTAGGCACTTTTGGAACCGAAAGTGCCGTAAGAAAACGTGGTGGCAGCAGGAATTTGCCGTATTTAAATGCGAAGCCACGGCAAATTCCGTTACTGGACACGTATGCGTGTACAGTAACATATTTTTTACATAGAACCACTGGCAGAGTGCTTCCATCTTTGCTATACTTCATGATAGAAAGAAGAAGCATTTCTTTTATCAGAATGCTTTCTTCTAAGCTTTATTATGCACCTTGGGAGGGGCTGCTTATGGATTTAATACAACAATTTATCGATACATACAAGATGAAATGGACGTTCTACGACGCAGCCGGGCGGCTCGCGGCAGAGAAACCCAGCTCGCCCTGCAAAATGCCGGTATCCGGGCGATCGTGACCTCGCGCCAAGAATCCCGCCAGACTCCGCACAAAAGTGCAGCGGCGCAATTCCAGACGTGAAGAACCATACCAGACACTCGAGGAAATCTACGACGACATTGCCGATCTGTCCGGTGTACGCGTCTCCCTGTATTTCCCCGGTGACCGCGGCAAGGTAGATGCGATCATCTCGGAGCTTTTCAACATCCTGGAATTTAAACAGTTCCCGGAACAGTCGAAACCCCCGACTTACCACAAACGGTTTTCCGGCTATTGGGCGAACCATTACCGCGCGCGGATGCGCGATGAAATTTTGAATGAATCACAGAAAAAATACGGATCGGCGCGCATCGAGATCCAGGTGGCGTCCCTGATCATGCACGCCTGGTCCGAGGTGGAGCATGATCTGATTTACAAGCCAATGCAGGGAACTTTATCCGAGGAAGAGCTGTCGATCTTAGATGAGTTAAATGGTCTGGTCCTTGCCGGCGAGATCGCGCTGGAACGCCTACAGGCAGCCGGAAATGAGCGGCTCCGCAGCCGCAATGCCGCGTTTGGAAGCCAGTACGAGCTGGCGTCCTATCTCTATAATTTCCTGAGCAGCCATCTCAAAACCGAGGACATCGAGCTTCGAATGGGAAATATTGCCCTGCTCTACCGGCTTTTGCAGCGTTTACAGCTCACCGGTCTCAAAGATATTACCCCGATTCTGCGGTCTGTCAAATTTGAAAAAGGATCGGCGCACCATTTCCCAGCAGATCATCGATCAGATTATCTCCGGCAATGAAAAGCGCTACCAGTGCTACCAGGAGCTGCGGACGGAACCGGAGACCGCTTCACCGGAAACCCTGCAGGCAGTCAACCAGTTCCTCGAGGAGTGGGTACCATTAGAGCGCCTGCTCAACAAGACTGCACGGCGCACCTCGCCGCGTTCCCGCGGTGCCTTCAATATCAATACGCTCAAGCGGATGGATCTCTTTGACAAAGAAATGATCAACCAGATTGTCCAGCTCCGCAAGCTGCGGAATGTCCTGATCCACGACATCGAGCTGCCGGACCAGGCACAGATTCTCCGCTGTACGGAGGAAGCGAAAGCACTTCTGGCACAGCTGACCGGACAGCATGACGCAATGGCAGACGGAGAAAACGGTGAGAAAAACAGCCACGCAGAAAACGCATAGGACACAAACGCGCCAATCATCAAAAATGCAAAACACCAGATAGCAAAAAAACGCAACGATAAAAGCCATCCAGTTTTTAGCCGGATGGCTTCTTTATTTTACATATTTGATTCTTTTCAGAACCGCTTCCAACATCGAAACACGATGTTTTACATTCTAATTTTGCATTCTAAATTCAGAAGCTTCTTAAATTAGAAATCAACCTCTGTATCATAGAAGCAGCAGGTCAGAAGTTTCGCCATCTGCTCCGGATTGATCGAACGCGGGTTGGAACCGGTACATGCATCGCCAACTGCCAGCTCTGCCACGGTTGCCAGTTTGTCATTGAATTCTTTCTCGTCAATGATTCCGCCCTCATAGAGCTTAATGCTCGGAGCGATATTTAACTGCTTGTTCATCTCTTTGATCTCGGCGATCAGAGCGTCAACCAGAGCCTCGTCGCTGTCTCCCTGTAAACCGATGAACTTCGCGATATCTGCATAACGGGAAGCTGCCTCTGGTTCCTTGGAGTTAAATTTAATAACCTTCGGAAGATACATCGCATTCGCTGCACCGTGAACGATATGTCCGCCGGAGTAAGCTGCACCTGTCTTGTGTGCCATGGAATGGACGATACCAAGCAGTGCATTGGAGAATGCCATACCTGCCAGGCATTGTGCGTTGTGCATACGTGCTCTCGCTTCTTTGTCGCCATTGTAAGATTTAACCAGATAGGTATGAATCATCTTGATTGCGTGAAGTGCCAGCGGGTCGGTGTAATCACAATGAAGTGTGGATACATACGCCTCGATCGCATGGGTCATCGCATCCATACCGGTGTTTGCGGTCAGCTTCTGCGGCATGGTCTCAGCCAGCTCCGGATCCACGATCGCTACATCTGGTGTGATATTGAAATCTGCTAACGGATATTTGATACCCTTATGATAATCGGTAATAACGCTGAATGCCGTAACCTCAGTTGCTGTACCAGAAGTAGACGGAATCGCGCAGAATTTTGCTTTTGTACGCAGTGTCGGGAAATTGAACGGAGTGATCAGATCCTCAAACTTGGTATCTGGATACTCGTAGAATGCCCACATCGCTTTCGCTGCATCAATTGGAGAACCACCGCCGATCGCTACGATCCAGTCCGGACCAAATTCCTGCATAAGCTTTGCGCCCTTCATAACAGTCTCAACGCTCGGATCTGGCTCTACTCCCTCAAACAGAGCCACTTCCATGCCAGCTTCTTTCAGATAATCTTCTACTTTCTGAAGGAAACCGAAGCGTTTCATGGAACCACCGCCAACGACAACGACTGCCTTTTTGCCTTTCAGATTTTTCAGTTCCGCTAAAGATCCTTCTCCATGATAGAGATCCTCGGTAATGTAAATCTAGCCATATTGATACTACCTCCTGTTAATTTTTTAACCACCCTATGTCCAGATTATAGCACGCATTCTGGTGGATTTCAACTGTTTTAACTATTCACTTTTGATATATTTGTGTATTTTTCAAAAATTTTACATTTTATTACTTTGATTTCCATAGAAACTGCGTTCTTCGCTTGTCAATCATCCAACAAACTGCTTCTTTTCTCCATCTTGAACCGTTCCTTTTCTGTCTGCATAATCCCCCTGTGCCTTTGCCTCTATCATAAAGAATTCCTGCTGCCACCATGTTTTCTTACGGCACCTTCGGTTCCAAAAGTGCCTACCCGTAAACAGTAACGGAATTTCTCCACGCCTATTTCCATGCAAAATCTTATCTTGACATCCCTGTTTTTCCGTACTATAACAAGGGCAAGCATAAGCCGCCTGTGCGCTTATGCCCGTTTCATAGCACCTTACAGATTATATCTGTACAAGACTGACACGGAGGACATTATAATATGAAACAGAACTCACGAATCCAACTGGAAAACACCTTGATCGGCGCACTTGGCGTTCTTTCCCTTCTACTTTTTATTCTCAGCTTCCTGCCAGGGCTAGGACTGGCAAACCGCGTCGGTATCCTTCTGGAAATGGGGCACATGGTACAGCGTGCCTTTTCTGTCGTGCTCTTCATCCTGACCTTCCAGCTTTGGAAACGTAAGCGCGCCGCCTGGAACATTGCTGTTCTCCTGCTGTTTTTAAGCTTTTTACGCGGGCTGACAGCACTTTCTTCGCCTTTGTATCTTCCGTTTCACCTGGCAGAAGCCGTATTATTTCTGCTTCTCCTGTGTTTTCGGAAGGACTTCTGCTGCCCGTCTGACCGGCGCAGCCTCGGACGCTCTCTCCTGTTTCTGCTGCTGGCACTGGCAGGCATCATCGTCAATGCCGGTATCAGCTATCATTTTTCGGTAAAACCGCTGGGAGAAACCTCACTTGACTCGCTGATGGATAGTCTCATTCAGGGAACTGCCATGATTTTCGGCATGGGAAATCCGAGCAATGTTTCACGTGAAACACATGTAGTCGAACTGGTTACATTCTGGTTCAGCTGGGGCTGCATCCTCGCCTCCATTCTGTATGCGGTCCGCCCATGGCTGCTGCATCCAGTCAGCCATGCTTCGGATTTGATGCATGCCCGCACCCTCGTCAACCTGTACAGCCAGAATCCCAGCGCCTACCTGACGCTGGAGGATGACAAGCTCCTATATTTCGGTCAGAAGGTGGACGGCGTCATCCCCTACGGAGTCGTCGGCAGCACCATCGTTATCAACGGCGATCCCATCTGCGCAGACAGCGATTTTCCGGTTCTCCTGGCAGAATTTAAAGAATTTTGCCAGCGCAGCGCTCACAACCTGTTTTTATCAGCGTCACTGACCATTTTCTGGAAGAATATAAGAAGCAGGGCTTTGGATGGGTCAAAAACGGGGAGGAAGCCCGTTTCCACCTTGCGGACTATGAAATCTCTGGCAAGAAAGGCGCCAAGATGCGTATGAACATCAACCACGCCCGGAAAGCCGGGGTCGTCGTCCATGAATACTGCCCGCTGAAACAGCGGGATGCACAGATTGAGGCAGATCTGAACCGCATCACGAACGAATGGCTGCAACAGAAAAAGAGTTCGATGCTGACTTTCGTTATGGGAACTGTCGGGCTGGCAGATCCGATGGACAAGCGTTATTTCTACGCCACCGACGCCGACGGAAAAATCGTGGCATTCATCGTGTTTGTCCCATTTCTCGGCAAAAGAGGCTACATGGCGGACGTCACCCGCCACGGAACCGGCGCACCGAGCGGCGTGATGGAGACGATTCTTTACGACGCATTTCAGGTTTTCAAAGACGAGGGCATTGAGTATGGCAGCCTCGGTGTTGCCCCGCTCGCTGGCTTGGAAAATGACAGCTCTAATCCGGTCGAAAAGCTACTCTGCTTCGCTTACAACCACCTGAACGACTGTTATGGATTCCGCGACCTCTACCGTGCCAAGGAAAAATACAGCCCGACCGAATGGGTTCCTTCCTATTATATTTACCTGCCGAAGATTCCAACACCAAACATGTTTTATGCCCTTGTGACGATTCAGAATCCGCATCAGATCCGCGAGGCAGCGGAGGATCTGGTAAAAAGGATGCGCGCAGCGACTGAGAAACAAGAGGGCTTCCCTGACACATCAGAGTAAACCATCTCGCCAGGTAAGTTGGACTGCTTCTTCCAGCACGAAGCAGCCCGACACAAGAAAGCAGACAGATGCAGATAAAAAGGCAGACTAAACTCAGCTTTTAGCATGCTTGATGCAGCCTGATAAATTTCATTTTTTACCAGAAAAGAGGCGCTCTTACGATGAAATATTCCGGTTATCTCACCACCTCCGGCGCAGAAATCTACTATGAACAGTACGGCAGCGGCACACCGCTCCTTATCCTGCATGGAAACAGCCAGTCCCTTGCCGTCTTTTACCCATTTCTGCGCACGTTTCTGCCCGATTTTCAGGTGATTCTGATGGACAGCCGGGGACATGGGCGTTCCCGGCTGTCTGTCCACACAGCGCTCCACGGGTTCTCTACAGAGGATATGGCAGACGACGTTATCGCCCTGCTTAACCACTTACATCTTTCCTCCGTCCACCTGCTGGGATTCAGCGATGGTGCCAATATCGGGCTGGAGATCGCATGCAAATACCCGAAGCGGCTGAAAACGCTCATCTGTATCAGCGCCAACGCCTCACCGGACGGGCTGCTCACGCCGCTGCACCTTGCCGCCCAAATGCTGCACAGCATTTTAAACCTCCTGGGGAATCTCCTGCTGCCTGTTTTAAAATGCAGCTTCTCTTCTGCCTCTGCATCCTCCGGGTCCTCTGCGGTCTCTGCACTGTCCACCCCGAAAGTTTCCCTGGCATTTCAGAAGAATTCCTCTGTTTCCGCCACATCCGCAGTTTGTGCCGACAAAGAAAGGCAACGTCATTCCGGCTCAATTTTCCCCGGATTCCGGCAGAACAAAAAAAGAAGCCTGACTTTCTTACCCGGCTGACGCACCGCGTCCTCCGCCGCCGAAATCTGACTTCTCTTTTACTTCACTCGCCCCGTTTAAGTGCCCGGAAATTGCAAACCATCTCCGTTCCTGTGCTGCTGATCGCCGGAACCCGGGATCTCATTAAACCCTCACACTCCCGCTGGTTAGCAAGGCAGATTCCAACCAGCCGGCTTCTTTTAATGACCGGGGACGGCATACTTCCATATTCCGGACACCGGCGCCTTATCTGCGCGCAATTCTGGCATTTCTTCGCCGCAGCTAAAGTCTCCTTACTCTTTCTGCTGCTCCGCTTTCCTTTGCTCCATTCACTTTTAGGTTCTATACTTTTCCTCTTCAAGCATCTCTACCGGACGGCATCCGCAGTTGCCGTGTTTCGAGCACTCAACTCAAAGCACCTCTCAGCACAACTTCCGCCCATTATCCACTTCTTCCTTCTGGCAGATCTCATCCAGCACCCAGTTTCCATCTTCCAGAACAAACCTCCAATATTCGAAGAAATCTTCCATTTTCCGGGAGCCCTTCAAAAGTTCTCCTGTTTCTTCGTGATACACATAGTCGATCATCTTTCCATGGATCAAATACCAGATATAGTCGCGGTCGTCGCCGTCCTCATTCTCCGCTTCCACCAAAATCGCATCCAGAAGCTGGATCCCTTCCATGACAAACACCTCATGGCGCATCCTGCTCCACTCAAATTTCGTCTGAAACTCCTGCTGCATCTTCTGGCTCAGGTAAGGATGCCCTTTTTCCAGATCACGATCCCGCCAGCATTCCTGAATCCGGTAATATGATTCCCGCACCCGATCCTGTATCTCACTCCGATCCCAATGATCTTCTCCGATGGAAAATTCTTTCAATTTTTCACGGGCTACTGCCTGTTTCTTTTTTGCCCGGTGCAGGTATGTAATGGTTCCGGCACTTCCCAGAATCACAAAGGTTCCCGTAAGCAAAAGCGCCTGAAACGCACCCGCCCGTCCGCCTTGTCCCCGGCTGCTGCTTGTATGATGATGGGAAGAACCACCTCCGCCACCTCCGCCGCCTCCGCCGCCGGAAGCACCTCCCGCTCTGGCAAAGGCGGTAAAGATCCAAGAACCATCATGGCTGCTGTCAGGCAAAGCAGACGGACGAACGTTTTCCGGCACAGGCGACCTTTCTTTCCCAATCTGGAACCCACCCTGATTCCGCCGTTTTCATTTTCTCCCCTGCTTCTCCCCCGTTGCTTTCACATCTCTCATATGAATTCTCCTAAAATCTCCCACACCTACTCGTGCTGCTGATCCTCCGGCTCCCTGCAGACATCCACCCAGCCTTTCGCTCCGGACACTTCTTCCAACTCCGGGATCGTGAGACGTACCGCGCTGTGGTCGTCTCCCGCTGCTGGATAAACCATCTCAAAACGCTTCAGGCTCTCATCCAGATACACTTCAATTCCATCCTTGATACCAAACGGGCAGACCCCACCCGGCGCATGACCGGTAACCTCCTCCACCTGCTCAAACGGGATCATCTTTGCTTTCACGTGAAACGTATCTTTATATTTCCGGTTATCCACTTTCGCAGTACCTTCTGTCAAAATCAATACCGGCTGTTCTCCCTGCAAAAGGACATCGTTTTCGCAATCATCCCCGGCTCCACGCCTAATGCCTCCGCTGCCAGCGCAACCGTCGCTGTGGACTCTTTTAACTCAATAACATGATCCAAAAATCCGGCTTCCTTTAAGTAACTTTCTGCTTTTTCCAGTGACATGGCTGTTTTCCTCCCGTATCCTCTATCGATTGATCTGCCGTATCAATTTCTTTTATATTTTAGAACTCATTCATCTTTCCCATCATATCACACTTTCATTTTCCATATCAATATTTCTATAGACGAAAAAAGACGGTTCCCTGCATTTGCCAGAGAACCGCCCCTATTTCATTAATTCCTATTTTCAAGATCGTTCAGACCGCTTTTGTAAAACCAACACAGATTTTTTGCAAATCTATCTCCAGATTTCAGATCCAAATTCCGACTTTGTTCGATTCCCTCTTAGCCAGTTCCGTCCTGTATTTATCACTTCTCCCCGAAAAATAATTCCACATCGCTCTCCACGCTGTCAATTCCCGCGATTCCAAACTTTTCCACCAATACATTTACCACGTTCGGACTTAAAAATGCCGGAAGCGTCGGTCCAAGATGGATATTCTTGATACCGAGTGAGAGAAGCGCCAGAAGAACAATGACCGCCTTCTGCTCATACCAGGCAATGTTGTAAATAATCGGCAGGTCGTTGATGTCATCCAGCCCAAAAATCTCCTGCAGCTTCATCGCAATGACCGCCAGGGAATATGAATCATTGCACTGCCCCGCATCCAGAACACGCGGAATTCCTTCAATATCGCCCAGATTCAGCTTATTGTAGCGGTATTTCGCACAGCCAGCCGTCAGAATTACCGTGTCCTCCGGCAGCGCCTTTGCAAAATCGGTGTAGTAAGTGCGGCTCTTAGCACGCCCATCACACCCCGCCATGACGACAAACTTTCGGATTTTTCCCGATTTGACCGCATCCACTACCTTATCTGCCAGCGCCAGCACCTGTGCATGGGCGAAGCCGCCGACAATCTGCCCTTGCTCAATCCCGGTCGGCGGCTCACAGCGCTTCGCATGCTGGATGATCACTGAAAAATCCTTCTTTCCTCCGATTCCACCGTTGATATACGTGCAGCCCGGATATCCCGCCGCACCGGTTGTGTAGAGGCGATCCTTGTAGCTATCCTTCGGCGGCACGATGCAGTTCGTCGTCATCAGGATCGGTCCATTGAACATCTCAAATTCCTCTTTCTGACGCCACCATGCATTGCCGTAATTACCCTTAAAATTCGGATATTTCTTAAATGCCGGATAATACTGCGCCGGAAGCATCTCCGAATGCGTATATACATCGACGCCGGTTCCCTGCGTCTGCTCCAGAAGCATTTCCATATCGCGCAGATCATGTCCTGAAACAAGAATGCCCGGATTACTTCCGACACCGATATCAACCGTAGTAATCTCCGGATTTCCATAAGTCTCGGTGTTTGCTCGATCCAAAAGCGCCATTCCCCGGACACCATATTCGCCAGTTTCCAGCGTCAGGTGAATCAAATCATCCACACTCAGACCGTCATCCAGCGTCGCCGCAAGCGCCCGCTGTAAAAATGCATCCACCTCCCGGTCCTCCTGCAGCAGGACGTTCGCATGCCGGGTATAGGCAGACAAACCTTTCAAGCCATACGTAATCAAGCTGCGAAGGGAAATAATATCCTCGTTCTGCCCGATCAGAACGCCCGCTTCCGACGCTTTTTTTATAAATTCAGACGGTTCACCTGTCCAGCCAGCCGCCTCCGGCAGATTGTCCCCAGTGACGTTCCAGCTGCTCCCACAGTGCCGTCATTGATAGCAAATTTTTCTTTCATAGCTATATTTGGGATGCTTGGTTCTGGCAATGATCATTTTCGGATAAGCATCTCGGATCTGAAGCAGAGGAGAGCATTCTCTCTCAAATGTTTCCTGCCCGGAAATGTTGTCGCTGACCTGAATATAAATCTTCTCGCTGCCTCTCTGAGCAACAAAGTCGATCTCCTTTTGATAGAGCTTGCCGACATAGACATCATATCCACGGCGAAGAAGCTCGATGCAAACGATGTTTTCATATACTCTGCCGTAATCCATATTTCTGCTTCCCAGTATTGCATATCGAATACCACTGTCACAAAGATAGAACTTTTCAGAGCTTTCAAGGTATTTCTTGCCTCGGATGTCGTATCTCTTAATATCATAAAATACAAAAGCATTGCACAAATACTTAATGTACTTGCCGATGGTTACGTGATTGGTCGGAGTCTCATTTGCTGTCAGTAGCTGACTGACCTTATTCGGAGAAGTCAGGTTGCTGATATTATCCATAAGGAACTCGCTCAGACGCTGTAAAACCAAAGTGTCCGGGAGCGCATATTTCTGCACCAAATCCCTTGTAACAATCGTTTCGTAGACCTCTTTGATATAGTTTGTTCTGTCTTTTTCGGTTCTGTAAGCGTAAGAACCTGCTAAACCGCCCTTGATAGCGTAATCATCAAAGAGCTTATCTTTATCACTAACATCATCATAATATTGGCAATATTCCTGGAAGCTGAAAGGAAACACATGAATTTCAATATAGCGTCCGGTAAACAGAGTTGCCAGATCCGCACTCAACAGGAAAGCGTTGGAGCCGGTTACATAGATGTCGTATTTTCCCTTAGAGTACAGGCTGTTGATTGCCAACTCAAACTTGGGACACATCTGAACCTCGTCTACAAACAGGTAGTTCGTTTTACCTTCCTGATAATGTTCTTCCACATAGGCGTGTAAAGCATGGTATTCCTTGATTTCTTCATACGCCAAATCCATGAAGTCAATGAAGATAATATTGATATTTTCAAAATGGCTTTTCAGATACTCAATATACGCCTGCATCAGCTTGGACTTACCGGATCGACGAATGCCCGTGATGATCTTGATGTCAGGAGTACCATTCAGTTCAATGATTCTGTCGAGATACTTTGCTCTTGTAATTGTTTTCATATCGTCACCCGCTTTCAAAAGTCGAAGATTTTTCATTTCTTGAAACTGCTTCGATGTATTTATTATACTGTCTGCTAATAGTATGTGCAAGAGGTCGCTTTCAAAAACACAAAATATTTTATTTTTTGAAAGTGGAGACTATGTAAAGGCAATCCGAAGATTGCCCCAGGCATCAAGCCTATCCTGTTTACACAGGTTCATTATCATCTTCATCGACGGAGCTATCTGCATCATCGTCCTCAAACTCCGGATCGTACCCATAGTCCTCGTCATCGTCCACATAA